>Ga0160429_1000028_pt1 | contig 200415 bp, 152 predicted proteins | sample SolpanmetagenomR_FD_108199 | JGI IMG/M metagenome (GOLD analysis project Ga0160429, IMG submission 108199) | Solar panel surface microbial communities from Lawrence Berkeley National Laboratory, California, USA - R | ecosystem: Engineered > Built environment > Solar panel > Unclassified ... | reverse complement strand
GCTCCACGTCGGGGTGAAAGAATAGAAATGGACGAGGTTCTGTTTTCGGACTAGTGTGGTGGTACGAGAATGCGGGGATGTGTGGGGTAACGCTTGGTCTTGCCCACTGTTACTAAATTTAGAAACAAAGCTTCACTCTCCCCACAATTATAATTATAGCCTTGTGAAAGCAAGTCGGGAGGTGACGAATACGTGGGGATTATATTTTTATGGAACGAACTATCGCTTGAGCGATACTTTCTCCTTAGCCTTCAATAAACCCTCTACCCTTTCTGATTCTTTTCTGTCAGTCTCTTCTATCTCCTTGAACCTTCTCTGCTCTTCAACTTTTCTTTCATCTTCCCTTCTCTTTTCTTCACGTTTTAGTTGATCTGGTCTCCTTACAGCGATTGCTCTTGGAGAATAGTCACTGAAAGCGTACTTGAATCCATTTTCGATCAACCAACAGGCAGCATAATCTCCTGACATGGTCAATACCAAAATGATCTGAAATTCTCCAGTAAATGGAACCAATTTCAACTGAGTGTTTAGTTCAGGGAGTATCTCGGTAGCGCATGCAAATGCTACGGCTGACACGACCAAAAGTCCATAATACATTGTTTTATTCTCCTTGATGGATTCTCGGAAGGGACGGCCTTGGTAGTTTATTGCAAATGTAGATATCTGTTGGATGAGTTGAAGCAGATAAATAGCAGAGTTTAACAGCGATGGCTCGAATTTCCGTTCATCGTCGTCAAAATCGATGAGCTTCGCCTTGAGTGGCTCAGTACGTTGAACATACTGAGAGATATAGATAAGAGTGATGATATGTACGGCAAATTGACCTAAAACGGATCCGATAATATATGGATTAAAGATATTATTCTGTGGTCGTTCTTTCGAGAGCTGTTCGACAGACTTTGCACGAGATATTGACAGGAAACAGACAGACATTAACATTCCAGAAATAGTAGCTTGTCCATCTGCAAACTTGATCCCGTCGAGGTAAAGAACGGACAAGGAATAAGCGCTGATAAGACAGTTGAGGGCGAGAATCTTGTACATTTGAATCGTAGCAACAAGCGTACAACGACCTTGACGAATGATATTTGGTATCGCCATTACACTGGATAACTTTGATGTAAAGGGAGCTGCGACAGATGCATCACCAAGCTTGATGGTCGGAGGCTCGTCTTCATTCAATTGATCTTCAATCATGGCTAGAGACATCTTCTCAGCTAATGCGGCCGCAGCGTTTTGTGCCTTTTCCTTTCGAACATCGGCTGGAGTTGTGGGCTCATTCTCGGTCGTCAAAGCTGTCTTTTCGTCAGAGACACCGTCAATTTGAGCAGCTTGATCAGCTTTGGCTTGTAGAGAGGCGGCAGCAGCTGTCAAAACATGACCCTTGTATTGCATTTCTCTTTCCAAAGCCTTTTCACGGTGAGGATTATTAGCGCCTTCAGGATAAAGATGTGCAATATGTATAGGCACCGGAGGAGCGGGTTGATTAAAACGAGTCATCATTTGAACTTGTTTTTCATATACCTGTTTCATCTTGGTCTCTCTATAATGTTTTCCAATCTTGTCCATGTCTTGTTGTGAACCATTAAGCAAAGCCACTCCTATATGGGCTTGCTTTAGTGCTCCAACATCATTCGTTCCATCTCCGCACATAAGAGTTGTGTATCCAGCTTCTTTCAATCCCAGGAGAATTTCTTCTTTTTGTTTGGGCGATACGCGAGCATAAACCCAAGCATGTCGAAGGATTTGTGATAAAGCAGGACTCTGAGCGAATTTAGTCAAAGCATAGCCTGTTACGCAAAGATCTTTTGTCTTTAAGATATTTGAATCGAGCGCCTTTGCAGGATCAACCTCTATACTTGTCTTATCATCAATACTTCTCCAAACCACCTTTGTGGCACTTTCATCACGCTCTGGCGCATCTAATATCAAGACTTCCCGGTCGACAATCTCGACCTGTCGCGCGACGTGGACTGCCGTCAGTGGATTGTCACCAGTAATCATAATACAACGATGACTGCTTTCATTCAACATCCGCACAGCCTTGATAGCATCATCTTTGAGAGGACATTGCAAGACAAGAAAACCGGCGAATTTCAAATCTGATTCGACTTCTTCTCTCTTCAAGTCATTGACCCGTTTTTGGCTCAACTCGTCCGAAGGGGAAAGGAATTTATAAGCCAGTGCCAACACTCGAGCACCGTTTCGGCTGAAATACTTGTATGTTTCTTCATATTTCGGCGGAACATCTACCAACATGTTACGAATCGTTTCTGGAGCACCTTTGACACCAGCAAATGAAGACTTTATTTTCTTCTGGCCATCTGAACTTGTTATAACTACAGTAGCTACTGAGCTTTGGCGTTTAAGCGATGACGAGAACTGAAAACGTCTCTTAATTTGAGCCATATCTGCATTACCACTTGCTAAACCAGCACTTCGAGCACTACTAGCGTATTTACTCGTCAATGTACCATTCTCGTTAAGAGTCCATCCAAGCGATCTCAGTGTGGCTTTCTCCATAGGTTCACCTACAATATCTCCCTCATCGAGTTTTACTAACGCGTGAGCCGTAGCAAGAACAAGAGTCGTTTCGAGGTTACATTCAACCACTGGAGTCAAACTTGTTTGCGCACCGTCTTTGTCTGTTCGCATATTTGGTTTACCAAGTCCAAGTCCAGCTATTCCATCAACTACCAAGTCTTCACCTGTCAATGTACCTGTTTTGTCGAAACAAGCAACATCCACTCGACCAGCAAAAGGTATTCGAAAAGGTTCTGTACAGAAAATGGCGAATTTCGCTAGAGCTGCCAGAGAAGTATTGACAGCAAGACTTAGTTCCATTGGTAACTCGGGTGGTACAACACTCGTGACAATCAAAACACAGTCAAGAAGTAACTTTGATCGTTTTCGATTTCTTATCACTCCTTCCTTCCACACATACCACGCAGCAGCTACTGCAAAGACACACAGGAACAAGATAAACAGTAACGCTTCGACATTATTTGCTGAGACACGTTCTGTAGAGTATATCATTGTCCGTACGAGACTGCCTTGACTCGTCTCGAAGCCGGTCTTGGTGACAACAGCCAACGCGCCATTGTCTGGCGGTCGCGGTATACCAGAGGAGAGTTGTGCGACAGTGTCTGGAGCATCCTGGGAAGTAGTATCATGTGTTATCTGGAGCACTTTAGTTCCGCCATAAAGGAAAGCGTTCTTGTCGAGACCTTCTGGCTCAAGAACTGCAGATTCGGGTCGTAATTGTATAGAATCTTTCAAAACTGGTGTACTCTCGCCTGACAACATTGCTTCATTTACAATTGCCGATCCTTCTACCAAAACCATATCACAAGCGACACCACTATCTTCCTTTGATCGTGCCACTGAGACAAGATCGCCCGGTAACAATGCATCACTCTGAACTTCTACCCAGTCCTGACATCTGTATACCCACATAGTATATGGTTTAATGCTCATGCCTCGAAATTCGCTCAATGTCCTTTGCCTCTGCCAGACGACTGTGCTTTCAAACACAATCAACATGAATAAAGTGAACAAAGAGTAATACCAATACTCGTCCAGGAGCCAAAGTCCTACGCAAAATATCTGAAACACGAAGAAAGGTGCCACCGCATGCTCTTGGAAAAGTTCCACAAATCCGGGAACTGGTATATCAAAAGTATTTGGACCATAATGTTGTTGAATACTTGTCACTTGCGCTTGTGTTGTCAATCCTTGAGACTGTTGAAAGTCCTTGATCTGTGGCTTTGGTTCTCTATCGATAATATAGGTCAGAGGTGAGAATTTGCCGGTATCGAGTGAATATAAAAAGCGTCTCTTTTGGAATAAGAAGCTAGTCATTCTTTTTCCTCCAACCATGTCTCTTTGTATTGTACATATCTCTGCCGTTCCTGCGTTCTCCGCTGCTAGAATCTTGATGAGAGCCGCATCTTCTACACGATTGACTCGTGTCGTTCGAAAGAGAGAATAAAGGTTGATATTCCAAAACGTTGATAGCCATATAAGCGCTTGTATCATGACTATGCTACCAGACCACACCAACGTCCATTCTTGACCATTGATATACTGCTCATATCGCGCGGGACTAAGATAAAAAGCGAAAAAGATTGGCCATATGACCAGGAATGGCCATATATAAGCGTGTAAAGCAAGAGGTAGAGGATTGTGAAGCGTGGCTTGTCGAACCTGTGATGATTCCACTAAGGAAGCCCTGGAAATCAATCAGTATAGATTAGTCTTTCGAATTGCCTGATACAAACATGTCTATCACTGAATCGTCACGCACAAGTACGTGCAATACAAAGACTTAAAACGCCACGACAGCATGAGCTTGGAATAATGTGATGCGACTTTTTTGAACAAAAGTATTTGACACGTGACGTGTACAAAAGCTAATTCGCTATTAGTCATCGTTTCGCTTATCTTTGTGCAAGTCCCCACCTCTTATCTTTCCCCCCATCCATATCCTTTGCTTACTTTCCAACTCTGATCAGTCAAGATGGCAGACAATGAACAAGGCGAGGAGATCAAAACCTCCAAGCGAGCAGCTGACAAAGCCGCTAAGAAAGCCGCCGCGAAAGCCAAGAAAGAAGCTCACAAATCAGACGAGCCTACTCACGCACCCCTTCCTGGATCCCAAGCAGATCCTAATGGAAGATACAAAGAAGGCTGGTTACGCAGTGTTTTTGCCGAAAGACCGGTCGAGCATCACGAGGACGTACGAACACGATTTCCCCCAGAACCAAATGGTTATCTTCACATCGGTCATGCCAAGGCCATCACAGTCAATTTCGGATTCGCAAAGGCTTATGGTGGCCTATGTAATTTGAGATTTGACGACACGAATCCTGCAAAAGAAGAAGAGATATACTTCACTTCGATCAAGGAAATGGTTCATTGGTTAGGATTCACTCCGAATAGAATTACTTATAGTAGTGATGAATTTGACAAGTTGTATGACATGGCTGAAGAGCTTATACGTAGAGACAAGGCGTACATGTGCTACTGTGATCCTGCTACGATAATGGCTAATAGAGGTGGAAAGAAAGGTGATGCAGGACCTAGGAAAGTATGTGAACATTGGAGTCAGCCGACGGAGGAATCATTGAAGGAGTTTCGAGCTATGAAAGATGGGAAATACCAGCAAGGTGAAGCCCATCTAAGAATGAAAATGTATCTTGGTGCAAAACCGGAAGAATATACTGTTGAAGATGGTGATAGTGAGGAAGTGAAAAGGTCAAAGCAGAAAATCAAACGATTAGTAGACAACCCTGCCATGTGGGATGTAGCTGCATATCGTGTCAAGAAGGATAACTATCACCATCGAACTGGAACTAAATGGAGAATCTATCCTACTTATGAATTTACACATTGTATTTGTGATGCAATAGAGGGTATAACGCATTCTCTATGTACTGTTGAATTTGAAACTCTACGACCAGCATATAATTGGTTGTTGGAGAATTTAGATATAAAAGTTGCAGATAGTGAAGAGAAAGGACCGATGCAACGTGAATATGGTAGATTGAATATCGAAGGGACAATATTATCTAAAAGGCGTATTCAAATGCTTGTTTTTGGTACTACAGTACATACGGGGGATCAACCAAAAAAGGGAACTGCAAGTCTTCCAGAAGCAATCAAGGATATGAATCTTGTTGAAGATGGTGAAGAAGATCCGGAAGAGGAAGATATGGTAGTGGAAGAAGAATCAACTGCTCCTGTTGAACGTAAAATCCCTCCAGTAGTACGCGGTTGGGATGATCCTCGTTTATTCACATTGGTAGCTATCAGACGCAGAGGGGTACCGCCTGGAGCTCTCAAGAAGTTTGTCCTTGATCTTGGCGTCACAAAAGCAATGGCTGACGTCAAACTTCATATCCTTGACGCGTCTATTCGAACATATCTTGAACGTACAGTGCCCCGATTACTTGTTGTAATCGACCCGATCAAAGTTACGATTGAGAATTTAGATGAGGATCATCTGGAAGAGATTGACGTACCATTTGATCCAAAGACAGCTTCAAAAGGTGTACACAAGATTCCTTTCACTCGAACTATTTATATCGATCGAGATGATTTCCGTGAAGTTGATGATCCAGATTTTTTCCGCCTAGCTCCAAACAAGACTGTCGGCTTGTTATATCTTGATCATCCTTTACGAGCAAAATCGTTTTCAAAGAATGCATCTGGACAAGTTGATCACATAATCGCCGAATATGGCGCTGACTTGCCAGCTGCAAAAGCACGTATCCATTGGATTGCTGAGAGTAAGAAATACAACAGTCCTTTGAAAGCAGAGGCACGTTATTATAATGCATTATTCAAGCATCCACGACCTAATGAACTTGATTGGAAAGCTGGAGGTTATTATGATAATATTAATCCAGAAGGTGAAGTCATTTATCCTAATGCAATGATTGAATGTGGATTTGAAGAAGTAAAACGGAGAGCACCATGGCCAGAAGAGGATGGAGAGGCTGAAGGAGTAGTCGATAATTCTGCCGTTAGATTTCAAGGATTGAGAACAGCGTTTTTCTGTCTAGATAAAGAAGCTACTGATGGGAAGATTATATTGAATCGTATCGTTAGTTTGAAAGAGGATTCGGGAAAGAAATGAATTATGATTGGACACGATAAGATGTAATTAGATAGCAAGTCGTCATCTAATTGTTGAAAATGTTGCTTTGGTCGTGTATATGAACCGCACCTAGCCGTCTTATCTTCTCCCCGGTCTTCTCCACACTAACTTATTCAGCTTATCGTCTCAAAACTTGTTCTCTTGCCTTTACAATTGCATAGCGTCACCATCTTTTTATATACCTATTACTACCTATCAACATATCAAAGATGAATGCTCCTGAACTCAAGCCCAAGTTTCTTGAGAACAAGACTGATTTGGGATTAGTAGCAGTAGGCTTTTCTGGAGGACAAGTATGTCGAAGCTCCTTTCATATCTTTCACAAAGTCAAAATATCGCTGATTAGAATGTAGTGTAGACCTGGAGTCGATGCCGCACCAATGGCACTCATCGAATCTGGCTTAATCACTCAATTGGAATCAGAATTAGGCTACAAGGTTCACTATGACCAACAAGTCCATTCCTACAGCGATCTCATCCCATCATCAGATCCTCCCGTGCGAAACATGAAGAATCCTCGCGCCGTATCTGCTGTGACGCGCGAGATATCTTCCCAAGTCTACGCCCACGCATCTGCGGGTCGATTCGTCCTCACTCTCGGCGGCGATCATTCTATAGCAATCGGAACTATTTCCGGTACAGCAAAGGCTGTTAGAGAAAGACTTGGTGGTCGGCAAATGGCTGTGGTATGGGTCGATGCTCACGCGGATATCAACACGCCGGAATCGAGTGAAAGTGGAAATATTCACGGCATGCCCGTTGCTTTTTTGACTGGATTAGCCAGGGCCGAAGAAAAAGATGGAGGAGAGAATGGACCGTTTGGTTGGATCAAGGATGAACATAGAGTCGAGGTAGGGAAAGTGGTTTATATTGGTTTGAGAGATGTGGATCGAGGTGAAAAGAAGATATTACGGGAGAATGGGATTAAAGCTTTTAGCATGCATGATATCGATCGGTGAGTCTCATTACATTATATTCCTTGTAGGATCTTAAAGAATCAATATTAATGTTAAATGATAGATACGGAATTGGTAAAATAATGGACATGGCACTTGAATGGATCGGAACAGATACTCCAATCCATTTATCTTTTGATGTGGATGGTCTAGATCCTATGTGGGCCCCTAGTACAGGTACGCCAGTGAGAGGAGGTCTTACGTTACGAGAAGGAGATTTTATCGCAGAGTGTGTACATGAAACGGGTAATTTGGTAGCTATGGATTTGGTAGAAGTTAATCCTAGTTTGGAAGAACATGGTGCGAGTGAGACTATTAGAGCTGGATGCTCACTTGTGAGGTGTGCATTGGGTGATACTTTACTATAGACCTAGACATCTATCAATTACCTGTTTTGGTTATTATAAATGATTTTAGAAAGTGAATACAACCTCATTAATGCAGTAGTAGTCATGACGAGGATCAACAATGACGTCACGCTCGATTATTTTTCCATCTTATTCACCACGGTCAATCCATTCCTGAATAAGGTATGAGGTATGGCACCTAGATTCCCAAAGAAACCTCAAACCGAAGGAGTTTTACATTTCGACCCAGATCAATTCTTTGAAGACTGGGAAAAGAACAGCGAGAGTCTAGCGCAAGATAACGATTTACAAAAATGTATCCAAAAAGCATTCGGACTTTCAATCAACGACAAGTATATATACCGCGCTGTGGCAGAAGTGACACTGGCCGAAGCTCAAGAATATCTCAACCATGGTGATCAAGGGAGGTTATTAGAATGGTACAGAAACGCCGATGGAAGTAAAGTATCATATCTCCCTTCCACCTCTTCAAATCAACATTCTGACATCCATATTTTAACATAGAAAGATCCCCCTCCCAAAGACGATATATCATCCTACACCTCTATATTCTCCCCTCTCACAAACACAAGTAAATCCCTAACCAGCTTCTCTGCCAACGCCAAACGCCTCTCTCTGCGCTTCGACGTATCCAAACATCTCCTTTCGTTATACTCTCCATCCCCGCTCTCTTCCCTCTCCACCCCGAAGTTAAAGCCTGGGAGGAAACATCTGAACCCGTATCTTGATGTGTTCTCGTGGTCGTCGCAGGCTTTACAATGGTGTGGACCCGACGACGAGACGCGTAACACAAGGATATCTCATGGGGTGTTGCCGGTCTTATACCATCATTTCGGCTGCGTGTGTCCTTCGTACGAGGCTTTGAATCTCATCCTCGCGCTTGCGTCTGACGATACCAAAGGAAATCGGACGGTGATTGATCTGGGGAGTGGAGGGGGGTATTGGACGTATATGCTCCGACGACTCATCCTACAAAGAAAAAACGACCGAAAACCGACAAAGAAGAATGATGGTGAAGAAGGAATGGGGAGGGAGGTCGAGGTGGTTGCTGTAGATAGTGCGCACTCGAGCTGGAGAACGGTTTGGATTCCCGATACGGTGGTTGTGGATGGTGTAAAGTTTCTAGAAGGTCGTGGTGGGGAGGATACAAACGCTACGATATCTGTCGACAATGGTTCGTCTGGTAATGACAATACGGGAGAGAAGATGGGAGACGGTGAGGGAGTTGAAAATAGTTGTAGTGATGTTTTGTTACTTGTATATCCACAGGTAGGAGCTGATTTTACAGGACGGATATTGAGGGCTTATAAAGGTGACACAATCATCGTAGCGGGAACACAAAACGCAAATGGATATACTGGTTTTAGTGACGAGACTGTATCTGAATGGATGGAAAGGGAAATGCCTGCATTCAAGAAACTCTTTCAAATACCGTTACCTAGTTTTCCAGGAAAAGATGAAGCGTTGTTTGCATTTAAACGATAATTTAGTTCATTATTGTACATTACTATACATACAGCTTATTTATAATGATGACGATGATGATAATTACAGAGGAGATGGAAAATAAGCCTGTTCAAAATCCATTCCTCCAAGTTTAGATTGTAAACCTTGAATTTCCATATCCAAATCATCAATATTACGACTCAAAGCAGCAACTTCGTCAAACCTTCTTTTCTTCTTTGCTTCAACAACCATACTCGAAACCATAAACTTTTGCTCTTCAAGCACGATTAGTTTTTGTTTTAACTCAGCTTCCTCGCCTTCCAACGCTGATACAACTGCGAGGTTAGGTGTTGTGACGACAGAGTTTGTCGAAGTTGATGTATTACTATCTCTTCTAGCATGTAAATATCCATTATTACTATTGTCATTATTTGGTACGGCAAGAGGAGATCCTAAATGATTGTTACGAGGAGATCCATTAACAGAACTTCCTTGACGCATAATCTTTGGTAGAGATTTTAATGGGAGCATATGTAAATGCAAAAACGAAGTTGCATGGGCATGTATCGATTTTTGAAGTTTCGTCTGTGTTTCGGACGGAGACCGAAGATCTCTTATTCGTCGTGCCGCTACGTCATATTGTGTAAAAGCATCTGTCAAACGTTTACGCACCTTGGAGGCGTCAGAAAGTTGGGACGATGTTGGTATTTTGGCAGGATCTTGAAGAGCTTGAAGTAGTCGCTGAAACTTTGGTTGTAATAATATAATTCCAGATTGAAATTGACATAAATTCTGATAAGCTTTTTGTATTGGTGGTATTTCTGCTATTTCACGCGCAAAATCGGCCTTTGAGAATATTGTATGTTGACAGTCTCGACACATTCGTACATCAACAGGTACAAGAGTAGTATTAGTAGATTTATCTTCCTGGTTATTGTTCTGACTTGAATTCACATTCAAAGCCACTTCAACAGAGCAAAGAGTCTCTGGATCAGCACAGACAACTCTTCCACATATTCTACAATGATGTCGTCGAAAAGAATATTGTGAGAATGCTTGTTGACAAAAAGGACAATGTGAGACAGTTGTATCTTCTTCCCAAGTGACTATAGATTGTTCCAGAGTTCGGATATGATTCTTATTTCCAGCAAAAGAAGCCCATAGCATTTTACCAGGACTCTGATCAGTCTCTGGTGGTGGAGGATTGGCTAACAACTGGGTCAACCTCGTAAGACGTCTTTCTAATCTACCAACTTCAAGTTGATGTTTGTCAACTACATTTTGTCGAATTCGCTGAAATTCATTCGTATTATCAATCACAAGCCCAGTATGATCATTATAACCTGGTCGGCTCTTATAACATGTTTCACATACTCGACACCAATATCCTCTAACCGGTTCATGTTGTGCAGATCGAGATAATTTCATTTGATACATTGTATGTTCTTCACAAAATAAATTGCCACAATGTCGACAATTGACCATTCCATTTTGATTACCGAGACGTCTACCACATTGTGGGTCTGTACATTCATCAAACTGGGAAGGTCTTTGCCAGTGAGATTGATCAACTAATTCATCCGGATCGACAGGTTTGACTTCTTGGATTGCTGCTCTAGCCGGGGATCCTTCTTGACGACTACCTCTTCTAGCTGAACTTGATCTCGGCGATATAGTAGATCCATTGGGCTCAAATACATCTAAATTTCGAAGTCGTTGATTCAAAACAGCCAAAGGTTGAAACTTTTTCGCTTTTTGAACTTGTTGTTCAAACCAGTTCTTGACCTCGTCCTGTTGGACTTCTTCCAGATTTTGATGATTGTCGTCTAAATGTCTGGTGTATATTTTGTTAAACTATATCATGTCTTGGAGGAGATACATATATTTACCGATTTAGTTGTAAAAGAGTTACCATTTCTTCATCACAGATCGGACAGACCAATCTTGACTGTGCTGATGCAACAGCGATCGAGGGACCATCTCGTTTCGCAACATTTGACATGATATCTTCATCTTGAAACGAGACTGGAGTACTCGAAGTCTGTGAACCGAGTGAGAGCGAGCTCTCGGATGGACTAAGAAACGCGCCATCAAGTCTGGGCGATAGACCAAGTTTGGGAGCTGAACTTGATTGTGCGAGTGATCTACCACTTCCTAAAACCCTTCCGCCGCCCAGAGATCGTCTTGTGGCCATGAAACATTGTTACATATGTAGTCATGGATTTATCAAAGCATACCAAAACAATAATGTTGATCTGATATGACATTACTCGTCATGACATGTGACACATACCAATTGAAAAAATAATGCGAGTCATTCACCAAAAAATTCATCGACCGTTGTCGTCTTTTTTTTTTTTCCTATCAAGATCTAAACATTCTTCGATTACAAGACTTTCATAGTGATATACCTACAATGGCGCTTACAAAGATAATGACGGAGACGAGTGTTTCGGCTTCAAGTTCTCCATATCAACTAAAACCGGATCAAACTCTTCGCGCAGCTAATGCACTGTTGAAGAAAATGCAATCAGAAAACACAAGCAGAACTTCTCCATCTGGAGTGAAAGATCTATTAGATGATGCAGATGACCGTGCTGAAGAGCCTGTATGGTTATGTTTTACGACAAAAAAATACATTAGCGATGAGAGACGGTTCAAACCAGGAAAAATCCGATTACCTCATCCTCTGATCACAATCCCTTCCACATCTCCATCTTCCCCATCTACAGATACAGATTCTATCCCATCTACACGAATATGTCTCATAACAGCAGACCCTCAAAGAAAATACAAAGATTTAATCTCCTCTCCTTCCTTTCCGTCTGGCCTTCGTCCTTTTGTTTCTCGAGTACTAGGCATAACTAAACTCAAAGCCCGGTATAAATCCTACGAACTCCGACGACAATTATTAGCAGAATACGATATTTTCCTGGCCGATGACAGGATTGTGACTCTTTTGCCAAAGATTTTAGGAAAAGTATTCTATCACAGCGGAGCAAAGAGGCCGATTCCGATAAATTTACAAGGCAAGAAACATAGTAAAGATGCTGCGGGTGAGAAGAGAAAAACTCTGGCCCAAGGTGGGACGAAGGCCGAGAGAGATGAAGTCAAGCCGGAAAGTATTGCGCGAGAAATTGAAACAGCGTTGTCTTCTGCTTTGATCATGATTAATCCCGGAACAAACACTAGTGTCAAAGTAGGAATGACGGGGATGAAAGTTGAGAATGTAGTTGAGAATATCAATGTGGTAGTGAACGGTGTTGTAGAGAAACATATTCCAAATGGATGGAGGAATATTAAAGGATTATATATCAAAGGACCAAAAACTGTCGCATTGCCGATTTGGGTGGCTGATGAATTGTGGGAGAAAGAGGGTGACGTATTGGAAAAAGAACCCGAAAAGGTTACAGGAAAGAAACGACCGGGATTGAAGAGTTTAGCATTGAAAGGAGCTGGACTTAAACGTGGAGCCGAAGTTTTGGAAGAAGAGGAAGAAACCGCACCTGTCGCTAAAAAATCCAGAAAATCACTCGAGTCGGAGTCTGGTAACACCGACAAGGAGGAAAAAGTCGGGAAGAAAGCCCGAAAAGACGACTTGAAGCGACGAAAAGAAGAAGCGAAAAAGGCATTGACTGAACCATTGTCGTGATTAAGTTGTTCTTCAATATTAGCGACTAGAAAGTTCTTGTATATACAGTAATAAATTTCTCTATCCAAAAAAATATCATTTCATTTCAATCTCCTCGATGTCTTGATCATACCATGTTACGATCCCTCTTCTCTCATCTCCCGCGTTATTCTCGTTTCATCACATATCCGCTCTGGCTCTCCGCTACAGTAATCTACTTTAACGACTATGTGATTGAAGTCGTCAAAGTAAGGGGCAGTTCAATGTCACCTACACTCTCACCACGATTCCACGAGACCGGTGTGCGAGATTGTATCACGTTACAGAAATGGCAACCTAGTAAAGACTTGAAAAGAGGTGATGTAGTTACATTCTGGGCGCCACATAAACAAGACGCAATATCGATCAAGAGAGTGGTCGGTTTAGAAGGCGATAGAGTGCACATTGATAGAAAGAGATGGAAGAATACCTGGGGAGACGAGGGGGAGATGGGATTGAGACCTGGATCCGGGGATGGCAAAAAGGCAATCTGGACGTTTGAAGAAGACGGAGAGATGAATCGTCAATTAGGCCTGGATGGACACAAAGATGATAGCAGAGGTAGATGGACGGTCGTTGTGCCGCCGGGACATGTATGGCTAGAAGGAGATAATTGGCGTCTTAGTACGGATAGTAATTATTACGGACCTGTTTCGAAAGGGCTAATCACGGGAAAGGCAACTTCTGTCATTTGGCCGTGGGATAGAAAGGGAAAAGTACCGTGGGGGACGGGGAGAGGGGAGAGAGTGACAAAGGTTGATGTTGGTCATGGTTGGGGATGAGAGGTGATATGAAAGGGGGAAGGTAAGATTATTAACAAAACATTCTTGATTGACAATCGACATGGTCTGTATAACCATTGACAATCGACAGGCTTGTCTAGAAAGTAACACGCAAGGGGAACAAAGTCATATAGGTGAAGAAACAAGTTATGGATCACTATTACTTATTGCAAGTCAATGTTATCAAACTTCGAGAAGCCGCCAGAGCTGTCACGCACGACAAGGTTTAGTGCGCTAGCTGGACGAGAAGACGATGAATGAATGTGTATATATGTATAGATATCAGACACAAATAACCATGTACAGTAAATATCTTAGTAACCACTACTCCAACATGACCTTGACCGTCCCTAGCCTTTTTCTCCTTCCTTCCCCACTACCCCGCGCTTCCCTCTTCTGTTATATAAACATGATCTCATAGCTATCTTCCACCATCTCCTCCCTTCACACCCACCATGACAACTCAAACACCACCCACGCAAGGTGCATTCTTCAACACCCTCCAACGCAAGTTCCAAGACGTCGAGAAATCCGCGTATAAAAGCGACGATGGAACGATCGACATTCCCCAAGCGATCAACATTGATGAATTTCTCGAAGCGGCCGAGAGTCTCACGACATTATTCGGTACCCTTTCCTTTTACCCTAAGGTATATTCGTAGACTGACGTGTGATATGTAGACATTCTCGGCTCTGTAGCGTTCACACCGGTAAAATCCGACATGACGACCAATATCGCGAAAATCCGAGAACGACAACGAGCCACTGGGGCGGGAGGAGCGCCGTCTGATACAAAGACGTTGCAAGAGTTAGTGCTCGTCGAGCTACGGAACAGTAAACACCGCGCTACAGAGGGTTTATTATGGTTGACGCGAGGACTTGATTTCACCGCACAGGCATTACGAATCAATCTGTCAAGAGATAATGAAGAGCTTAGTACTTCGTTCAGAGAAGCGTATAGTTTGACGTTGAAGCAATATCACAGTTTTTTGATCAAGCCTATCTTCTCCGCGGCGATGAGTGCTACGCCTTATAGAAAAGATTTTTATGCGAAATTAGGTAATGACCAGGCTGTTGTGAGAAGAGAATTGGATGAATGGTTAAAGGGATTACAAGATATCGTACAGATTTTGAATGAGTTTTTTGTTCAAAAGGTTGATATAAAGAATTGGGTTGTAAAGACTTGAAACAGCATGAAAATGAGTAAGTAAGTCAATGTTATTTTTATGTTAGGAATTCATGGCTCGTCGAAGCATGCTACAGAAACTTTCAAAAAGTAGAGGATCAAGTCCTTGATACCAGCGTATCTGTAATCCTTTTTCGATAATGTGTATTGTGAAGCCCAATTTGTAAATCTGTTGTGGAGAGGTAATTGTCTCTGACATGTCAAACATTAAATTATCGCCAACGTCGGCTTGTTTCTCTTTTTGTCTTCTCGCAGCTCTTGACCAGACATTCCCTTTTGTCCTACCGATCCCCTTGTTTTCGTCTTCTAACCATCTCCATTCAAGATCCAAATGGTTCATAATTACGTTCAATCTCTCCATGATATTCTGCACTGAATCATCAACTCTTACAGTAGCGAGCGTGCTAACAGGCCATAAACTACTACTAATATCCTCTCCCCTAGACAAATCATTTGTCGGTCTAAGATCACCCCAACTCCAAGCTATCGCCCATCTTTTAGTCCTCTTTCCAGCTTTTAGAGTAGACACGGCATAATTATTGCACTTTTCCAGCTTTAATCTTGCAACTACTACTTGTAGACTGGATAGCTTCCCAAGCATACTTGTATACCACTTGACCCTTTGTCTTAAGATAAGAGACTCTTCAATCATTCTAGTGACAAACCCCGCATCACCCCCTGGTGTAATCATTTCGTTAGATGCACCAGTACATATTGCTGCCGGAGAAATGTCTTTCATCTCGAACGAGGCTGTCATTTCCTCCTGGTCATTGTAAAAAGGAGGATTACACATGACAAAATCGAGGACAAGGTTCGGGGACAATGCATCGAGAGGAACAAGTTGATCATCAAGAGTCGTACGACGGAGAATGATACGAGGAGATTGCTTAGGATTGAGTTGTAAATTACGATGAGCATAATCAAGAGAATGTGAATCAATATCCGTTGCGTAGAAAGTCCAGGCAGGGAATAAAGATGTGCCGAGCAGAGGATAGATACATGATGCCCCGGTTCCTATGTCGAGACCAGTATTTATCCTATTCGATGGAGATGACTCAAAAGGACATGCAGAGGAGGAGAGAAGTCGCGCACAAAAGATAATGTAATTGTAGCTTTTGGGAAAAAAATTAAAGCTGAAAACAAAATCATAATGTGGTCACTTACCGTACAGGGACCTAATCATCATCGTCAGGAATTCGACAAGATGAGTATAAACTATTCCTGAATGATATGACTTACTGGAGGACATAGTCGATCTGAAGGGAGTGTGAGAGATATGCCAAAATCTCGTTGTAAGATACTCAGTGTAAGTTGCCTTGATATAATCAATATACAGTTTGGGTAATCTGGACCGGACTAGCGCACTTGACTGCTTCCGAGTCCTGCAAATCTAATCTACCATTCACAAAATGATTTGCAAAGGCTGGATCATCTTTCGCAAGTTGAGAAAAGTCGATCTCTTCGTCATACTTTCCAACTAGACCGTCCAGTGACATTTTCGTTCAATATCATGGTTCAATCAATCCTACGATACTGCAGCTGTTTAGTATCACCTTAATTTACTTGGATAGGTTACTGTAGAACCTCACATTGGAAAACAAAACAAGATGGTAAGCGAACGTGGTGCGAAAATTATTTGTTGTGGTCATGACGTCATTGTTTTTGTGAACTTGTGAGAAACATGCTACCGAATATTCTTTGGCCCGGAGGTCAGCATCGTGGCATTAAATGGCTAGCTTCCTGCGGCAGATTGTAGCCGGACCGCGTGCTCGACACTCGGAAACAGGCCTAGATCTTTGTTATGTGACGGACAATAGTAAATCTTCTAGAATAGTGTTTGTAGTCAGTACTGATTATTCTTTCCATTATAGTAATAGCCACTTCTGGTCCTTCAGGCACATATCCTCAGTTAGCATATCGAAATTCACTCAAAGAACTCGTCAAGTATCTCGACTCCAAACACGGCGATCAATGGGCTATATGGGAGTTTCGAGCTGAGGGAACGGGATATGCTGATAATGAAGTATATGGTAGAATAAACCATTTTCCATGGCCGGATCACCATCCTCCGCCTTTTAGGCTCATACCGTCCATCATGACGAGCATGCATGCTTGGTTATCTGGAGAACAAACTTCATTTCATCAGATATCATCTGATAATGCCCCTGTTGATACATCTGGCGACTCGTCAAAATCTATTTCTACAGCAAATACCAATGAAAGAGTAGCAGTAGTGCATTGTAAAGCAGGAAAAGGTAGATCGGGTACTATTGCCACATCATACCTTATCTCCCATTCACCATACTGGACAAAACATGATGCTTTGCAACGCTTTACCGAGAGAAGAATGCGACCTCTATTCGGAAATGGAATTACAATCCCTTCACAGCTGAGATGGGTTGACTATGTTGAGCGGTGGACAAGCGGTGGTAAACATTATACCGATTCGAAGGCTGAAGTGAAAGAAATTCATGTTTGGGGATTGCGAGATGGCGTCAAGGTCTTTGTAAGAGGTTTCAAAGAAAATGGGAAGCGTATTGAGATTGCACATGAGATGCAACCTGAAGAGACAGATGTTGTTAGAAAGGAACGTCTACAACAAGGAAGCTCTGGAATAGTGGGTGTGGCATGGAATATCTTGTCTCAAAATCTGGGGAGTGTTCGCAATGGTGAGGATAGTGAGCAAAAGGATGCAGGAGCTCAAGTAGCATCAAATGCAAAAAGCTCGGACATGACCTCAGAAGCCACGGGTGATGTTATTTTTCGACCAAAGCAAGCAATCGTGTTGGAAACATCCGATATTAATATCGATTTTGAAAGAAGGGTCAGTGGAGTACCGGGTGTATCCATGGTCACTAGCGTTGCTCATGTATGGTTCAACACCTTCTTCGAGGGCAATGGACCTGAAAACCGAGAAGTCAAAGGTGATCGTTCAGGTGTGTTTCAGATTGTCTGGGACGACATGGATGGAATAAAAGGAAGTTATCAAAAAGGTGTAAAGGGATTTGATCGTATGGCAGTTGTTTGGCAAAATAATGACCACAACACGGAAAATTGAAGCTCCTCAAATACATCTTTGTATGATTACAGCCATGCATCACCTTTTAATCATCCTGTTCATCTTCACCAGAGACGACTGATTCATCTGGTGCCATTGTATCTGATAATGCTATTGGTATAGAGTGCTGCTCCGTCGGAGATGTTCTCTCTTCTGATGGGAGTGCTGTACTCGTGGCTGTACTCGTGGCTGTTCCGGTCTCGGATCGTTTCAGTCGTCGTTTCTTTGCGACTGCACCTCTCTGCTCCATGGCTTGAAATGCCTCGGCCTTAGGCTGATCACTAGTACTCAGCCATTCTGGTACATACTGGACTCGATCACGCCAGTCTAAAATGTCTTGAAACTGGCGTTTTCTGATTGGTCGTTTTGGGGTTTTGGATGGAACAATAGGCTCAGGCACCGGAAAATCAAGATTTCTGTCCTTCCCGCCAGGATCGGTGCTTTGGGATCGATTTCGTTCTGTTCGTGCTCTAGTGCGTACAGCTTTCAGTGACTCCAAAAGACGTTCCTGCTCTTCTTTGGCACGTTCTTCGTCAAGTATTTCAAGATATTGCGTTTCTCGCCGCAAAAAGTCCGATGCTGCAGATTTAGCATTTGTCCTCATGTCATGCTGGCTTATTGATGATTCGGATCTTGTATCGCTCTCGTGTCTCATCTTCATGTCTTGGGCTTTGTGAGTATTGTCTTTACTTGCAGACGGTGAGGAGACATCAGTCCATAAAGCAGAATTATACGATGTTATAGAGACGTCAGAGTCGTTTTGAGGATCCTGAATTTCTTTCTCTGTCGCAATCTGTCTCTTCTCGGCCGATTTGACAATTGGCGAAAACGCATCGTCGTTAGACCTAGCCTGTAACTTTTGCTCAACTTCGTCGTATATCAAGTACGTCAATGACCTTCCGGATGCAGCTTGCAGCACCGAAATACCTTCATCACCTACTTCTGGCATTATCTTTGATCTTGACCAAGTTTTCAATTTCAGCCGACGGGGCAAAAACGTCCAATAATCATGCCAGTCATTCTTCATTTCAAGCATCCGACATGCGACTTGTACGTCTTGATGACGAATAGTTTGACTGGGTGAATTATTCCGTGTAGCTTTTAATCTAGACATGGCTTGAAAGATAGTTGCCTGCACTAGACGCTTTGTTAACATAAGGGTAATTTCATGAAAGTCGTTGAATGTTTTCTGATGTATTGCTGGCCGTTCGTCTTCTCTTTCAACATAATCTTCCCACGTAGTTGACGTTTCTGCATCTCGACTCATGAATATCGATGCCAAATCAAGCCAATTGCCTAGGTGAAGTAATTTCGTTGATGGGATATTGAGGAGTTCTTCCCCGGTTTCTTGATCTCCTTCCCAGATCTGTCTCTCGATAATCTCTGCTTTGTCGACGTCTAGTAGCCAATTATCGCCAAATTTCTCTTGGTCCACACGTTTTTCTGCAAGATCAGCTTGCCAAGCTGTACGTTCAGCAACTAATTCTTGCCTAGCTTCACATTCGGAATCTATCTCCGCAGCTGCCAGTGTCAGTGAAGATCCAGCTGCATCAGCTACACGAGGAGCAGCAAGATAATCCTCTACAGAACCTTGGTGCAATAGATCTAAATACTGCTTGACTTCGCATTCACTCTTTGTTCCGATCAATTCTGATAATTTCCTTGTATGAAATCTGCCAATTCGTGAGAGACTAGTGAACAAGACGTGCTTCTCACGAGCAGTCCATTCCGAAACCCCAATCATCGACGGTTTCCATGATGTCGTAGCTTGATTGTCAGGAATGTCACGCTCCGTCTCTACAACTAAATCTCGATATTTTGGTCGTAATAACCCTCTCAATCGCACGGCTTTCTTTCTTGACGATAACTCGCGGCTGGTGAAATTTATGTCATACCTACGTGCACGCCACGCTGAATGATTCTGTTCGCTGGTTCCACTAGACCCATCGTCGTCGAACGCAGATTTACTTCTACTAGATGATTCATTCTGAGCGTCTATACTTTCAGTGGCATTAACATTGTGATTAATCACGCTAGCGACCCTGCTTTCGTCCTGTGAGTCGTTGTAGTCACTGTCAGACTCATGTCTATCTATTTCATTCATCCCATGATGTGGTGGTGAAGCATGAAAAAAACAATCCCGAGAATTTGTATAGCGTTTTCTTTCCATCTCGCGCTTCACTTCACCCCGCGGCTGTACTATAGTCTGAGTTACAGCGATTTACTACATGTGAGCGTATAACAAAACATGGAGGCGATACCTCGCAATACACCCGCTCTCTTATGTAGGATCGAGCTCACAACAACCGTTCACTAAAACGTATTGACTAGTGATAGCAAAGATTGATGCACTTCGTAACAGTCTGATCAAGCGATTCGAAAATCTCATTGAACTCAGTGTAGTACGACAGCGTAGACTTCATTACTTCAAATGGCTACTAACTTCAAACTAGATAGAAAAAGACGACCGAAATACGACTGCTTTGCACGAATATCGAACACAGGTAGAGACTGTTGGCTTGGTAAATATACACAATCTTTCTTGTGGCATGATAGTCTGGTTTAATGAAGGCACAGATTCGAGCTAGTGAGGATGTATTATCTCTAATACGTCAGATGCAAGAGTTGTGGCTCTTTGGTCAATTAAACACTTTGAGTCAGACTAATCTAGATAACAAAGCAGATGAACGGGCGACGGAAGTAGCTAGTCTTTTGCAAAAACTGATTGAAGCAAGATCACTAGAGACAAAGACGATATGAATCATGTATTTGATAACGACAGAGATGAATATTAGTGTAGTTGAATGTATTGTATTTGTACTGTATATGAAGAATAAATATTGACGTCCGTCCTCTTTCTTCTCTTCGTAACTTTTTGGGCATCCTTACTTCCAGGGATGCTAAGGCACTGACATATGTTGCGGAGATGTAGCATCGCGTATAGAAGCCTCGATACTGTTCATCGTCATTGGCCCAGGCCAGGATACAGAAATGTTGTGCCGTTAGTTAGACAATCGTCTACATCCACAACTCTGTCAGAAAACGCATCACTTCGAGAAATCGTAACGCCCTCCATCCAACTACGTGACTATCAAGAAGAATGCATTTCCGCCGTGCTCACGAATCTAGAAAACGGCAAGAGACGACTAGGCGTATCGTTAGCCACAGGGAGTGGAAAAACAGTGATATTCACGCATCTGATCGGTCGTATCCCAAGTCCAACTCCTCAGGCAACGCAAACGCTTATCCTCGCACACCGTCGTGAACTCGTCGAGCAAGCGGCAAGACATTGCGAGAATACGTATCCAAACAAGGCCGTCGAGGTCGAATTGGGTACTAGACATGCTAGCGGTCGTGCAGATATAACCGTGGCTTCGATACAAAGTATCAAGTCGATGGATCGGATCTCGAAATACGATCCCGCAAACTTCAAATTAGTCCTCGTGGATGAGGCTCATCATATAGTAGCAAAAGGATATCTTGAAATCCTGGCCCATTTCGGACTAGTCAAGAGACCTCGAAGTTATTCTATAGTAAACGACAACAATGCGAGTGTAGATTACAAACATATCGCGTTGGTAGGCGTATCTGCAACGCTGTCACGGCATGATGGCATTTCACTAGGAGCTGCTTTGGATCATATAGTCTATCATAAAGATTATATCGACATGATTGACGATAAATGGCTTTCAAATGCAAGTTTCACTACTGTAAAGTCGGGAGTGGATCTATCAACCGTCCGTAAATTGGGGAACAATGGTGATTTTCAAGTTGGAGAATTGTCACGAGCTGTAAATACGACGGAAGCGAATGCGATAGCGATTCACGCATGGAGAGAGCACGCATCGGGACGTAAATCAACTCTGGTATTTTGTACAGACGTTCAGCATGTCATGAGTTTGACCGAGGAATTTCGAAAATATAGCATTGATGCGAGATATGTCACTGGTAAAACTTCTCAAATTACACGTGGTGAAACACTTGATGCATTCAAAGCTGGTCGATTTCCTGTATTACTTAACTGTGGTGTATTTACAGAAGGCACCGATATTCCAAACGTCGATTGTGTTCTACTTGCACGACCCACAAGATCCAGGAATCTGTTGATACAGATGATTGGACGTGGATTGAGATTACATTCAGGTAAACATGATTGTAAGATCATTGACCTTGTGGCATCATTGGAGACAGGAATAATGACGGTACCAACGCTCTTTGGTCTCGACCCGGACACCTTGGTCAAAGACGCTGATGTAAAGGATATGGAAGTTCTTCGGAAGGAAAAAGAAAAGGCGAAAGATGCAGATCGTCGCGTGATGGAGATAGAAGCCAACAATGCTTACAAAAGGACCATCAAATTGAAAGTGACAGAGTATAAATCAATTATAGATCTTCTCAAGGATAATTCCGGAGATAAATTCATACGAGCGATCAGTAGGTTTGCATGGGTTCAAATTGCGGAAGATAGCTATATCCTTTCAAATAGAGACGGGGATTATATCCGACTAGAAAAGGATGAATCAATGTGGATAGTCAATTACATTGCCAAGATACCAGGCCATCAGGAACGTGGCATCAGCTCTCCGTATGCTCGTGCTCGCAACATTGCAAAGAGTTTGACTTTCGAAGATGCAGTTCATGGTGCAGATACTTTTGCTCGCGAAAAGTTCGAATATAACACAGTATTAGCAACCGCAACTTGGCGTGGCGTTGCGCCAAGTTCGAATCAACTTGCATTCATGAAAAAGTTGTGGCAGGAGAATTCTCATGTAAATAAAGACCGACTTACAAGAGGTCAAGTGAACGACATGATAGTCAAGTTGAAATTTGGAGCGAAAGCCAGGTTCAAAAAGATTGAGTCTATGCAGAAGAAGGATGAAGCTATGAAAAATCAGCGCCTTGATTTCCAATCGACATTGAAACCAACGGACATAGTCGGCCCCATCAAATCTGCTTGACTGAAGCGTACAGTAATAATCTTATATCATTTTGACATCTCGACATTACAAATATCGATCAATTTCTGTTTCACCTACATGTTGACAATCCATTTCTTTCTGCCATGATTCTTGAAAAGTTCTGATGAGTTGTGTTCTTTCTACAGCCATTTCTCTACCTTTTCTAGTCTTCATACTGCCTTCGAGAAGTATCAACTTGTCATTCATATGATCGACTGGCATTTGCATGCTTGGTGCTTTCTTAGATGCATTGTATGTAAATGTTCGCGCGATACCAATGGCTCCCAAGGCGTCTAATCGATCTGCATCTTGTACTATGGCCAATTCCGGATACTTTTGTACCATCTGATGTACCAATTCAGGGTTTTGCTTTTCCCCGTTGTACGATACATTATTTACTATTTCTTGTATCATATGCGCAAGAGTGGAGTCTGCACCAAACGATAGTAATGCTTGTTCGACCATTGTCTTTGAGTCTTCGCCCGGCTTGACATACTTTCTGTCTCCCACATCGTGGAGAAGAGCAGCAAGAATGACGGTTGTGGATGAGATTTGTAATGTGGGAAAGAGGTTTCGCTGAGATATTTCAATCGTTCGAGCATGGGAAACGACACGCTTTATGTGAGAAAAGTCATGCGAAGGGTCGAAATTTGACATATAGTCTTTGACGTAAGTGACGGTCCTCTTGATAAGACCCTCATCAGTCATGTGTCCATCCAATGCAATGTTTGTCATCGTGAAAGCCGCTGTAACATACAATTATCAACACGTAACAGATATTTTATTGACATCTTGTACTAGACATGAAATGAACTTTAGTACCCCGCGTTTCAGAGCTGAGTTTATTTCTGATAAAGCATTTGCCAAGACTCTGCTTAATCTTATCAAAATCTGCCTTTTCTGTCATATGTGTGAATGACAGCCCAAGATAGCGCAGCGTTGACAGGTTTGGACAAGAAATATCTTCAGGTAGCCATTCTAGGCCTTTTGTAGACCGTCATTGTGATTTGTAGAAGCTGAATATTGATAAATTATTACGAATGGTAAAAAAGGGTTCGCGAATGAAATCTTAAAAAATGGCTCTTGAATTGAATGGTTCGCGCTTTCCTTTTTGCGCCCTCTTTTCGAGACGTGCTATGCAAGCCTATCTGCTATGTTGATGTTATTGTGGTTTTTGTTATTGATGTCTTCATAATATCTATTTCATCCGTCCGTATTCACGGGTATCACGAACGCGTATCAATATCGGTTGGAATATTTGGGTCATTCGAATCGCATGTTGTCGCAAAATATACAGCATTGCTTGATAGTGGAATATTCTGATGCGCGAGCGGAGTTTGGATAGGCATCATGCAGAAGACCGCTGCTTCAAGTCTACAGCGAATGATGTAAATGAGAATAACAACAAATTCAAAAGTCGAAGCAGCTCTCGTGGGGATGCAAGAGATGGTATGAATAGCGAGCAGGATAGGAGGATGTATAATGATTCAAAAGATATGGATATCAAATCTGCTTGGAACGTTGATTCTACAGCGGGATCTCACCATATGGCAGTCTCACAGACTATGCTCACTCGACGATCATTATCGTCTGAAAAGGCCTCTCCTGTAATTCGATGTCAAGATGCGACAACACATCAACAAAAACAAACTTCCACTCCTTTGTATACCGAACATACGTCCCAGCCTTGCAGTCCTTGGAGATGCTCTCGGTCTACCATACTTACCACCTTGATATCCTTCTTGATCATATCGACAATAACGCATTCGTTCTTATCAACGCACATTGATACAAAAAGATGTAGAATGTCATATATGCGCCCATCCTTTGTCAAGTTTAACGATTTTGATACGGAATATACGCGATTGGCAACAAAGTACTCTTTATATCTTTACAGGGAAGGTGGAATTGACGAAGATCCAAAGGTAAGGTCTCTCATTCGATACGTTGAGGAAGGTTATATTGATAAATATTGGTAGGTGAAAGGAATACCTGTTCTTTTCATTCCAGGAAATGCGGGAAGTCACAAACAAGTTCGTCCTATCGCTGCAGAAGCGGCAGTCTATTTTCATGACGTGCTACGAAACGATGAAGCTGCGATGGTCGCTGGTAAACGCTCATTGGATTTCTTTTCTGTTGATTTTAATGAGGATATTACAGCATTCCATGGTCAAACCCTCCTGGATCAGGCTGACTACCTCAATGATGCCATATCATTCATCTTAGCCTTGTACAATGACCCTCAGCGGTCCAGTCGTGATTCAGAGCTACCAGATCCTTCATCGGTGCTGATTGTCGGGCATTCCATGGGTGGCATCGTTGCTAGAACCATGCTAACTCGAACAAATTATCTTTCGAACAGTATCAATACGATTGTAACTTTATCGGCCCCGCACGCAAGACCGCCGGTATCATTTGATTCGGACATTGTGCGGATATACGACAATATCAACTCATATTGGAGAACATCTTATGCGCAAAAGGAGGCTCATAAAAACCCTCTCGAACAACTGACGCTTATATCGATCGCTGGTGGAGCACTAGATACTGTCGTACCTTCAGATTATGCAAGTTTGAGTTCTCTTGTGCCAGAAAGTCATGGTTTCACAGTATTTACGTCGACAATACCACAGGTTTGGACTGGGATGGATCATCTTGCCATTATGTGGTGTGATCAACTGCGCAAGGTTATCGTCAAGGCTTTATATAATGTGGTGGATGCAACTCAGTCTACGCAGACACATTCACGTGCCGATCGAATAGCTGAATTTCGCAAACATTTCTTGACGGGTTTAGAGCCTCTGGTGCAGAAAGATTTACCGAGTCAGGAGTTAAAGGCATTACAAACTGTGGATGGTGGGTCGTCTACGTATTCGATTCAAAAGGAGGAAATTGTACTTCGTCTTACCGGACAGTTGGGAAAACCAGATACTCGCTTTCTCCATATTCCTCGTGATACGATGTCTGGTGATAGATTGACAATCATGTCTGATCAGCCTCTTGATGGATCAAGCCATTTACAAGTTCTAGCATGCTCATCTCAAATACATCATCAGCATACGAATAATCATAACGATGTTAATCCACATCTTGGTACAAAAATAAATGACGGCGTGAATCGTTTAATGTGTAGAGACCTAAAAATTGATCTAATTACTCTACCTCAGGCTTCACCGACAAGCGAGTCTGCCTTTGATGAAGTCCCACCTTTATACTATTTGGAATATAGGATGGATGATCTTGTCGACTATGACTACATTGCTGTGATTGATAATCCTGGTGAAGCTAGACCAGGGTGGCTAGTAGCGAAGTTTACTTCAAGGTCAAACTCGATTAGTGTGACTGATCAGACATTTCCTTCCCTGATTCTCAACGGCGTACAACATATCATACCTTCATCAGCCAATGCGATGGTATCGACTCTGCATATCCCAATAATACATTCAAGTATGCTGGCATATCGGATATCTGTGCAAACCTCTTGTAGCGCAGTTGATAGACTGTTTCGTCCCTTACTCAGACAGTATATCTCTTATCCTTATGAGTCAAAGTTCTTTCCCAACCTTGACGAAAAAGTGAGTATCAATTTACATGGTGTATCACCATTTATAATCCCACCATCGACGTCCGATGGTCTGTCTTTACAATTTTGGATAGATCCGACTTGCGATGGACCAATCAGGATCAATTTAAAGGTGGATCTATATGCAAGTATAGGGAAATTATACATGCGATATCGAACTGTCTTTGCCGCTTTTCCGTTGCTAGTTGTTTGTTTAGTGTTGAGAAAGCAATTTATCGTTTATAATGCTACAGGTGTTTTTATCACTTTTGCACAATCTATGGACCAATGTATACGGACATCTTTACCCTTGATATTTACGGCTTTGACCTTTCTTACAGTCTCCTTGGGTCATCTATCCGAGACTTCTGATAAGAAAGGTACCGCAACAGAGACGCTGAAATCTTATACGATTAATGAAATACTCTTAGGATCATATGATCCTTATTTCTGGTTTCTTGTTCCACTCTTTGGCATTTTGAGCGTTGGTATATGTATAGCTACTAACTACCTTTTATTGTCACTTGTGTATATATTGTCTGTTTTTCGAACCCTTGTGCTCAGACTTTTTGGCAGTCGATCTGACGATATCAGGTATGATTTGACGTCATCTTACAATGTATTGAGTATTGACGAGAAAATAGCAAAATTGGAATGAGCTCGAATAGCTACTCACCTACACGACGCTTTATAACTACAGTTGTTTTGATACTTTTGATTGCAACAGTAATACCCTATCAATTTGCCTATCTGGTATTAGTTATTGTACAAATCCTTACTTCTGTTCGAGCACATGGTCAATCTATTAACACTGTATGTATTATATTCCTCTTTGATGTGATTATGATGACGCTAATATCCATAAAAGTCATCGACTTCGACATCATCATTTCAAGCTTATACTTTATCTCTCCTCAATTTATTAATCTGGATCTTGCCCATTAATATTCCAGTCTTGGTTGTATGGATTCATAACCTTTCAGTACCATATTTAGTTCCCTTTTCTTCTCATCATAATATCGCAGCAATCCTTCCTTATATGTTACTTGTTGAAACCGTTTCTGCAGGACATATGATACCTCGAATACAATGCATCACATCTGCAACTTTTCCGAGACTTGTCAGAAACGTGACAAGTATATCTTTATTCGTCGTTGCTATATGGGCGGCTGTTTATGGAGTTAGTTGGGCATATACTCTTCACATGGCAGTTGATTGCGTTTGTGGTTGGTTATTTGTAGTGCATTGTTTTGGCAATACTCGCTGGTTCGGCGGTCACATTAAAAGTCTTCATAACGTCGACACTGTAAAGAATCTTGAAAAGGACAATCGTGTTAACAATAGAGTCGAGTGATTTTTTACACATGCTATATACAGACGATAATTCTTTTATGGATTTGAATAATATATAACACTAATGAGTTTATGATGGATAATGTAATGTTTTTCATGATGATTATCATCATTCCACGCTTGTTTCTTTCGTTTATCAGTGTTAGATGATCATCTACTCGTCTCGTATTGTTGACCTATCGTCACTAGTGACAGAACAGTTGTCTGATATCCAAGCAATACTTTACTTTCACAAGTGTAATGAGGGACATGACTGTATCGGCACGATGGAGAGATGTATTCTTTGACCTTTTCTATCGTTTCACAGTGATTAATTCGAATATGTGTATGACATGTGTATGATATCAACTCGTCATCGTCATCGACATCGACATCGTCATCGACGTCAACATCGTCATCGTCATCGACGTTGACATGTATAATCCTTCTGCAGAATACTGGTCATCGATCCTAGTCAGTATGAAATTCATGCAGTATGGTACAGTACAGTACTTTTATACCACTGATAATAGATGATAGATGATAGAAAATAGAAAATAGATAGTAGTAACAGTATTAGTAATGACATGATATGATCGGTGATGTTTTTAATCTTTTCCCTTTCGTTCGACTCGAGCAGTATGATCGGCGTCCGAATACTTGTGCAAGTATGTCTACTTTTGATATGAGAGAGAGTAAATCCCTGTATGGATATCCTACACTCGTCTTTTCGTTTGACTTGAGTGCGTATTCAGAAAGCACTTTCTCGTAGAACACCATCAATGGTCGAATATTCTTCGTGATTATGCTTTTGGCCTGGACCTCCTCATACTACAATGCTACTGATGGACTACAACGAGGTCGCTGCGTAGGTTATTCGCCTTCTTTCATGGAGATCTAGATGCGTAATTACTTTCATTTGACTTGACTACGTATTTAACAAGCATTGTTTCGTCGTAGATCATCGTCGGTAAAAGTACATATCGTGTCTGCGTGCTTTTGACATGAGAGATATGTCATCTCTCCGAGGATTGATATCTCCGTCAAAGATCTATATAGAGCGTGTATAAAATGCTGGTCTATGGTATTGCAAGGTCGCGAGATCAACTATATCCATTCGAATGGTCCTGGACGTATTTCACCGTAACAATGATACGTCTCGCCATACCCTCAGGGCACGACTTGTAGAATCCAGCAAGCATGTATGAGAGCCTTGTTTAGACCAATGTAAGATTCCAAGAAGGGATGTATCCATTCTAACAGATAACTCTATAAGATGAACGCCTTGGGTTATATGGAAGAAGAATGATGGTTCACCGTAGCAGTGTGACATCTCGCCATATCCTATGACTACTGACTTGTACAATACGAGCTGGCTGATCTGAATGACGTGCGTTATACCACGAGAGACGTCTTGATATATGACACTTTGCATGTCGTCTACCTACTCATCTACATGCTGCACCTGTGGTGTGTTTTGATAAAAGTAATCATGACGAGTCGAAAAAGTGGTTATAATTCAACATGTCAACGAGTCTCTGTGGTCCGCTAACCACCTCATCGTTCTCGGCACTCGTCTCGTCGTCATGTTCTACTGTTGTTGACTCGTGATTGTCTATAACATGTTCCGAACGAGACGAGTCTTTTGTTTCAATATGTTCGTCAAGGGAAAGTATAATTTTCCTAAATTGTTGAATACCACTCTTCAACATCTCCGTGGCCTCGCGAATCTCTGTCGGCGGATGATGGGATAATATATCCTCGGTATCTGAATTGTGACTTGAAGGTTTGTTATCATTAATAGCAGATGTGATGACTCCCATCCCGTGGAGAATAGTTCTCGATACGTCGTCTAGCATTAATCTCACTTCATTGTGTATTTCATCTAGGAATAGGTTCTTGTAGATTTCCTCCAAAGTAGTAGTATGGAGAGTTTGTATATGAATTCTTATATCAGGGATCTGGGAGAGATAGTCATACGCTTCTATAGCTTGTTCTTCAACGTCAATAGACTCTTCTTTGCTCAAAGAGGGTGAAGGTGGGAAGTATTGTGGTTCTTCATCGGGGTCAAAGTCTTCTTCTACTAAACATTGTGGTTGAGAGAACAGGTCAGTTCTATTTCTTAAGATAGTGATTTCTTCCATAAATGCTCTCCATGGTCCGAGGATGCATATGATGGAGGACCATGTATTAATGACAGATATAAAGTGTTGAGCCAAGGTTATAAAGTTTAAACATCGCTTGTCAATGGTTGAGGGTTGGTTGCGAGCGATGCCTTTATCTTGCTGTAATAATAAATGGTGAGCTTTCTTGACTGAATGAGATACTTGCAAAATACTAAAAAGTAAGTCAAATATTCTTGAATACATCCAGTTGACATTATCGGTGAAAAGGAATGATATATCTCTTGGTGGACTATAAGTCATTTGTAAGCCTGGTATGACATTACTCGAATAATGCTCGGCTGGGGGAGGGAATATAAAGTTGAAACAACCAGAAATGTCAAGAGCAGAAGACCCATGAACATCGCCTTTCATTCTGGTAGAATGATTGTAATTTTCTGAATGAATGTCGGCAAGATCGATTTGCATGTCAGCAATGTCCAAAGGCAGAGACATGGAAAGGTTTTTCCGTAACCATTTATTCTTGCTAGTCGTATCCCTATCAAAAAACAAAGATGATATGTTTTGTACAAAAGATCCATTACCGCAAAGAAAGAATTGATAATGTGCATCAAAATGAGCATATAGGTCAATATTTCGAAAAAGATGTTGGGCTATAGCAATATTAGTAAGTCGGGATTGAACCGACACCAGAGGCAAAATGGCTTTCAAGTTTTTCGTATCATAAGACATATCTTCATCACCTTTATCTCGTATCAGAGGTGATTCAATCCCACCATTGTCGGTCATAGTCAATGGCCTAGACATTCTGTCATTCAACCCCATCAGATAGGTGATTGAAGTCTGATCCTGGAGCCCTGCAGACTGTACGTCCGTTGAAGCTGCTCGATCTATGTTGAAACTTGTAGTCTCCACTTCTCCACTACGTAAAACTGATATCATTTTTGACTCGTATGCCTGCGAATCTGCAATCATCTCATTCATATCCTTGTCAACCTGTGATTTGCAATGATTCTTTCCCGTCGACTGAAGATAGTCCAAATCATCCAAGACCTTTGCTATAACAACATCAACATCTAACATTGATTCTTCCGATGAGTGCTTAGTTTCATCTCGGAGCTTCTTTCTGAGTCTTGTAACTGCATCGTTTCGTTCATCATCAGATTCTGTATACAGAAATCCTAGACTGATCAATACATCCCGTCTCAAGCCAGGCGTGTATACCTCATGATTCAGCTTGTTTGATGCACTCTGTCTCTCAGCCTGCTGTTCCGAGCCATTCCCCAATGCCCAAGTCCTAAGACCTTTTTCATTCTTTGCAAACATTCCTTCTGGTCTCAAATCCCAACAAGAATCAGCACCATCTTCACGACCTTCTATTACATCTCGTGATCTTTCATTCGTATAGTTAGGTAAAGCATCATTACATCTATCCAACATTCTTCCTCCTTCTTGATCATAATCCTCCTTCAAGTCTGGAATTAAATCAAGTCGTGCATCTCTAAGCCAAGCATCACCGCTCTCGATCCTTGCAGTAACCTTTTTATTACTCACACCATCTGTTGCCCTGGTCTGTTTTGGCTTATGGTTCACTCCGGCACAATGAAACTGCGGTTCGTGAATACTATTTGCAGTTCCTTCATCGTTCGCTCGATGTTCTTCTGCACTACATTCGCCGTCATGTTCGATTGCTCTGCTCTGGGATGGCGGCGCGTTGTTGTCAATTACAAAGTCCCGGCCATCCGCTTTCTTCTCATTTACATATCTCTCCGAGCCATGACTTGGAGTCCTGCTCTGATCCTGTGGTATGTGAAGCTCATCTGTAAATTCATCTCCATTTCCTCCATTGTCTCTTCCTTTCTGTTTCGATCCAAGGCTTGGATTCGTGTTTTGGTCGTGTGTTGTGGCCGTAGCCCGATTCCTCTCAGCTCCGTAGCTTGAAATCGTGCTTTCAAGGTCTGGTGCGTGAAGAATCCATCCTACAAGACTTATTAGAAATCAGACTACATGTATGAATTTGATACAGATAGCATCAAATCAACACATTTCGAAATACTGAGTAGGAGGGAAATGCAAACAGATATAGCACTACTATTTGAGAAATATGCGTAAAAACATCCAAGAAAACATGCGTATGGAGAGATAGAACATGAACACCGCAGATTGTGAGAAGTATATACAATAGATACACGAACCACACAGCCGAAGAGAGATTGGCATGCCATCGCTGGATGGCGGCTCAAAAACAATACAACAAAGATAGGTCAAATCAACACATTAGACCATACGAGACATGTCATCTCGATATATCAACAGCCGCTCAAAGCACAAGATAAGAGACGAAAGAAGGATTATGGTCGAACGGGAGGTGAAGATGATATTGTAGTCACCGACTAGAGAAAACAAGGAAATGCAAATAATATAGACTGACGTACTGTCTTGAACTACACCGTCGTCGTGAGACTTTTCTGAGTGACTACGATACCGAGACGGGTTGGAGGAGGTATAGAGATTAAAAGCAGGAAGGTCGTGGAATAGAAATGGATTATTGACTTTGAATGTTGTTGACATTATTCCATCGCGTCATGAGATCCTCTTCGCTGTCATGGTGTAGATACCATCATCCGACAGTCTGAATATTTGAGATTGGAGCTCTGTTATTTAGTGTCTAGCTATGGCTCGCGTACGATCGCACTGATGGATTTTGTATGGTTGATTCGATTGTAAAAACCGTAAACGACGCGTATGTTTTTTGTTCACTTCTATAACAACGCGTCTTACTGCCGACGGAATTCCTTAGTCAGATTTAGATTATAATATTATACAATAACTAGTACTACAAATTAATTCTAAGAATATTCTACATCAACAAGTCATCGCTATGCAACCAACCGGAACTCTGTGACTGTTCAATGATCCGAAAAGCAATAATGCGTTGTAAGATTATGATACAAGATAGGGAATTGATACAAATATAGGTATAATTAAAGACCATCATCATTAAAGAACATTGCGTAATGAAAACGATACTCATACTTTCATCACCAAAGATCATCATCGTCAACAACTGTAATAGCATCATCCTTACTGACACGTTCAATCTCAGTAGAAATAGACAAGACCCAATGATCTCTTTCCGCTCTACTTCTTGCTTTGAAAACAATGCTTCTTCCTTGTTTACCCAATCGATTGACTCTTTTCAATGTCTGCGTCACGACTGGTGCTTGAGAGGCATTATTCTTGCTACTCTTGGAAGTGGCATTGTCTTCGATTTCAATCTCGAGTTCTTCCTCTTCTACGTCATCTTCCAGATCATCATCTTCCATATCTTGAACATGTTTATGTAAATGCCAACCTTTCTTTCGACTTTGCCATAATACAAAAGTACACATGGCATCTTCATCAATTGACGTCCAATGATCTTCTAAAAACATCCTCGGTAACGCTTTCGATCCCGGATTTGTAGCATTAAAAGGACTATGTTGATAGAGAAGATCATTTTCAGTACTAAGACCAGCATACATATAACAATTTTTTAGATCAATAGTCTTGACACGATCGTGTCGAATGCTCGCTGTACGTTGACCAGTCATTGTACGCATAACATCTTCAAAGATGAGCATCTGACCATGTACTAGAAGCACATGACATCTCGTAAAAGTCGTATGAATATGGGGTTTACGAAAGAGAATACCACTGTTATGAATAGCTCTGCATGATGTAAGACCACAAAGATTATACAAATCGGAACAGGCAAATGATCTTATCACTTCCCATTTATGTGCAAACTGTCCAAAATATGCTTCACCTCTTTCATCTATATTTAATGCATCCAAGTTTTGTTGTCGATTCATTTTGAAAAGCTCCATATCTGCTGCAGTACGATTCTTCCAATACACTACCAAATCTGAGAGACGTTTGATCCATTCTGTTTTAGTTACTGTATCATATGCCTGTAGTCGTATGACTAGATCGTTCTTCAAAAGTAATTCAAAAGTAAAGTCCTCGTCCGAAGTTTCTGTAGAAAGTGCTTTTTTCTTCTTTCCATGCCCATTAAGCTGGATCTGACTGTCATCTCGATATTCTCTGACTTGGACAACGTCACAAAGATTGATAAAACCATCACAATTATGTAAAGCATCGATATTTCGTTGTGCTTCATCGACAGCTTTATTATCTTGTTTCATTGAATGAGTAATACTACCTTCATCTGATGATAGCCATTTAATTTGTCCATTCTCCAATGGATACGGATTGACGGTAAATATGAGTGGAATCTTTTCTGCAACCTGTTCGGCCGATGGTACATCCGATGTTTCAATCGATAAGACTTCGGGTGGAGCTGGTGGTCGAGATCTTTGAGGTTTCAAGGTTATAAGATATTGGTTTTGTGTTGTAAAGTATTGTCGTTTGTAAAAATATCGACCAAGTCGTTGATGTTGTCCAGTACGAGAGGTTAAGCGGAGTAAGAACCCTTCAACAGGTGCCGGTTCAATAACAACCTTTCCAGATCTGTCTATGTTTCTTCCTGGATAGTGGTCTTTTGCTCTCAATTCCAAATCATGAGTCTTGAGCATGGCATTTGCACCATACATTTTCCGACCATGTTCACCATGAACCCATTCTAATCGATCGTACCTTCGCCACGCAAGTCCTATATGATCGTGATTGGCCCATTCCTGTAATACATCTTTCCACTCTTCGCCAGTAGATAAAACTTGCAAACATCTATGAATCAGACTTTGTGCAGCGACTTGCTCAGATCTTGCAGATTTTGCCAAAGCTTCCTCATCACCTTCCGCAGCCTTTCTCAAATCATCACCTTCAAGCGGCTTATCAAATGGATTATCAAGGCGAACACTGGTTCCCAATGCAGGAATGTCAATCTGGATCGTCTGCGCTCTTCTTAGACCAATCACATACTGGAAGAAATGAAACCAGTCTACAGATATTGTGGCAGAACGAGATCTAAGATAATAAATCCGAGTATTCTTGTTATGATCGGGAACACATATTGCAATTGTTTTGTCAAGGGCAGAGTATAGGTTGACCTTGATCTTGTGTCGTTCAAGAGGTATTTCGTGTTTATATTTGTGCTTGGTTTTACTTTCGTAACCAGCAGGAATGGTCCTAGAATGATACATTTGTAGTGCGAGTGGGGCATGTTCCATTTCCGTCTCACGACATACCACTATAAATTCACGCCACTTTTCCACGACACGAGTTTCCAAGGATCTGCTATCCTTTTCACTAAAGTCCGTCTTTGCTATTTCGTCTCCAATAGCCAAATCTACTCGAAGAAGCATTTTTTCCATTTTGACAATCCTGCCAGTACCTTGTCGTGGCACATCCATGATTTTATCGTGCGAGTTCAACCTACCTTGTGCGATTCTCGCTCTTATTTGTAGTTCAGCCCGCCGAGATTTTATATCGGTAAAGTTTGACTTTATTTTTGCCCTAAACGCATCTCTTTTATGCAATCTTTCATATGGTGTCATTGTCGGAGTCATTGGACGTGCGCTTTTCAGATTCATTGTCTTCATCGTCATTCTTGAGCTGGTAGTGACAGCTGTGTTTGGGTTCGATGCTGAAGATTGTTTTGGAATTGTGGCCATCCATGGATTTGTAATGATGGATAAAGAAGGAAGAGCCATTGGATGAAGGCCATCGGAATCAGTAATTTTCGATTTTGATTGGGCATTAGGGAGTATATCAGGCGAATTAGGGCTTTTTAGTGTATTCGCATCGTTGAAAGATGGTTCGGTTGGTTGTGGTAGTGTCGGTGAGGCGAACGACGGTCTGAGGTGCTGTTGCGCACGAGCATTGCTACGATCATTCCTTCCTTTCATTATAGATCGAGGTTGACTATAATTAACATCTCGTAATTCGACATCCTGCTTTGGTAGAGCAGAAAGTCGACTTGGGTCAATAGTCATTTGCTCGAAATCGAAGTTGAAGCCGTCATGAATACCCGAGTTTGTATCAGGCACTGATCTATTGACAGCAAGATCCTCCAAGGGATGCGATCTATATGCTTCTTCCTCTTTGTCTTCATCCTCATTATATACACCAATTGTCGTTGTAGACTTTGCAGTCCCGTTGTGAACGTTATCTCCAGGCGCAAGACTATTCTTGACGGCTTCGTCGTCCAAGGCACTAGTCGCACGCTGCTTGCTCGTATTTGTTGAAGCCTGAAATGCCAAAGGTTTCGAGTATAAATGAAGGTGTAGATAGTGCTTGTACCACCTCTTGCGATATGTCTTGAGCCATCCCTGCGGTATTGGACCGATAAAACATCGTCTTGTAGTCAAGTGGAGATGCTCAGCGTTAGCATGTCGCTAATCTTGGTTTAGTTTCTAGGATGCTATCTGTGACTGCGATTATCACTTACAAGTCGCCTCACCGTATGCGAATCAGGCGGCAGTAAGCTGAGTGCCGCAGTGAGAGAGGCATCTTGCTTCAGCACAAACTCGGCTGGTTCTGCGGTCATTGCATTTTGTTGTTGTACGGGCGCTGATAAGCCATTATCGATCTGAAATATCAAGTATGAAGTGATTCGCAAGATTAGCACAAGATTTCAAGGGCTATTTAAGGCAATGTTGTTGGTTGTCCAATTTATTAGTAGATAGTAGGGCTGACGAAATATCTGGTACAAGGCAACGGCGATCCAGACATGAACTCATGGGGAATGAAATGTTGGCCTTTTCTCGATAAAGTTCAACTGCTAAATGATGAAAGGCACGCGATGAATTCATATGGAAAACAATTCGTTATCATTTCATATCGACCATTATCTGGAAGAATGTGCCTGTTATTATTTACATCCGTTTTGCTGTCTCATTGTGGAATTTCAATAGACGATCGCACTAGTCGGTCAAATGTGAGAGTTTGATCTTTTTATTCTCCGGTTCGTCCGGTAATTTAGGGTTTGCTGTTGGAACATCTGGTAGCACCAGATTATTTGATGATAATGTCTGTCGTCTATCGTCTGAGGATTCATCTGTTGTCTCCTCATCATTACTCACTCTGCTATTATCTGGCACGTCTGCTTCGTCTTTCTTTTCTACTTTTAGAGGGCAGAATTGACTGTGACATAGTATCAGTTAAATCATCCCGAATTCAAAAACACAAGTTACGCTCACGGCAGATATTTGACATATGCATCATAATCAGCTTGTTCGAAGCAAACAAAGACAACATGATCAATGACCTCCTTCTGAGATTCTTTGATACAGGTCTGTCTCTCTTCCTGTAACCATTGAACAACAGTAGCAACAGCCACTTTTGCAGCATCATCTTTCGGATATCCGTAAATACCCGTACTCAATCCGCTGAAACCAATACTGATCGCTTTCATTTCGACGTCTTCCTGCTGCTCACTACCAGCTTCCAAGTCGTCCGTTACTTTCTGTTTCAACACGTCTAAGCTTCGTCTATAACATGCTCTTAATAATTCTTCCTCTTGACCGATTCTTTTTCTTCTTTCGACATTATAGACGGGTCCTACAGCATGAACCACGTATTTCGCAGGCAATCTATAACCTTTGGTAATTTTTGCGTCTCCGGTATCACAGCCATCCAACTCTTTACATTCTTTCAATAAATCATGTCCTGCCGCTGCGTGAATAGCACCGTCAACGCCTCCACCGCCCCGTAAAGATGAGTTCGCTGCATTGACGATTGCTGTGAGATTCAGTCGAGTAATGTCATGACGAATCAAAGATATGCGGCTATTGAATGCTGAAGTAGGAATAGGAGAAGGTATTGTATGGAGTGATGGAGGGGGTGTTGTGGTTGGTGATAGAATTGAAGAATGGTAAAGTATTTTGAGAGTGGGTATCTCAGAAAGTGATAAAACTGCTCGAGATGTCCGAGCCATAATTCTTTTTGATAATCATGATATCTAACTATTGACGAAGCAGACGCGGATAAAGTCATCGAGTGACGCTTCGAAATGCGGGGAATACTAACATAACACTTACTGCAGATTCACATGTAAAGACATTCATTTGAACTACGAGTAAAGACCATAAATAGTAAAACATATTTTATACTTGATACTAAAGCGAATGCGCTGCGCATTGGGTATACGCATATAAATGAAAAGCAGCGATTGGAATAAAAAAACTCCACCATTTCCCCCCCACCATTTTCACCCATCTATGTGCAAGTAATTCTAGTTAACTACCCATCTTTGAACGCCATTGTTACAAGCAAGTTATCCACCACACACCAGAACTTTACATAAAATATGTAAGATGAAAATGTCTCCAGAAACAGTACAAAAAATAAGACGCCAGAAGAAATGGAGAAAAATGAAATCGTTAAATATCATAAGGTCGTGACATGGTTCAATGTTGTTGTTGATCATGCATTAATCATAGAGCTTAGTCGCATAGGTTCTTTTGGAGATTCAGAACCACTGCGCTCTGATGGTTTACCGTGCTCGAGACTTGGGTCAAGTGCAGTCTGATGACCAATTACAGCCTGCTTCATGTCGGAGAAACTTGGAAGTTGTAATTGAGCGTGCGGCATGGTAGCTGACATTGGCTGAGCATAGTGTGACATTGTTGTAGGAGTATGAGATGCATTTTGATGATCAAGTTGTGTATAGATATGAGGTAATGGAGATGGTTGTTGACCATATTGTAGTTGAGAGTTGGTAAAGTCTGCAGAGTTGCGGTAGGCTTGCATAGGGTAATTGTTGAAAGCTTCGTGAAGCATTTGAGGTCTCTTCATTCCATCATGTCCGATATGGATTTGTGTAGGAACATTGTAGTCTTCCTCAGTTGGTGTATATCCTGGTATGTTGAGACGATGTTGGAATCCCGCAGAGTTGCGCTGTTGTTGACCTAAAGGAGGAAGGTCAACTGGTGAGTGTGGGAATGGCGATCGAGCACTGCTAGCAGAAGATTCTGATATCAATGACGGTGCTTCATTTGACAATTGTGAGTAAGCGCCAGGAGATGGGAGTGGTGTATCGAAGCGTCCAGCTCGAGTCATGGGAGGAGCAGATAGGTGGGGGACCATGATGCTTGGTGGGATATGAGCTTGTTGTTGGTAGATAGCAGGTAATTGTTGTTCATAGTAAGTACGTTGTGCCAATCCTTGGTTGTAATACATGGCATCGTTGGTCAAGGCAGGATGTTGAGCTATCATTTGGTTCTGGACTGGCATTTGACCTTGCTGCCGGACTTCAATCTCAGCTCGGCGTTGGGCATTCCTGCGTCGACGGTTTTGACCACCGTTCCACCAATTCTTGACAGCATTGTCACTTCGACCTCGCAGACGTCGAGCAATTTCTGCCCAGCGCTTACCCATCTCAGCGACCATCTGCTCGATAAGAGCTCCCTCTTCAGGGCTGATTGGATCGTGGTTGAGATTGGGTTTGAGGTTTTGATGAAATCGTTCCCGACATTGTTTAGGAGATCTGGTCTGCATCATGGAAGATATGCGCACCCAGTTATGAGCACCTTGAGAGTGAACCAAGCTAAGGATGAATTGATCCTCGGCTTGAGACCAAGGTCCTCTCTTATGTGCAGGCATGATGAAGATGAATCTTTGTCCATGTTAGTCTTTATACTACTAAAGATTATATACGAGTCTTGACCAAGCAGCATCAACTTACAATAATTAACAGGTAGACTCGATAAAAAGACTGGTATAAAAGGTGAAGAATCACGTTTATTTTGTTCGTTTCGTTTCTGATTCCTGTTGAACCTCACTGGTAAAAGCTCCGTTTGAAGAAAAGCAGGTACAAATGTTCAAGCTGCCAGACAGTTGGAAACCGGCGTGTTTATGTATTCCAGGAACGTCAGTGAAAGAGACCGTTATACTGACGAGATTTGTTATGGCCTCCCGAATTGATAGACCTTTTCAACGGTCAAAGGCAATAGCTTTGAAATGCAGGGGAGTCTAAAAAGAGACGATATTGAATGTCTATCGTGAATGAAATGACAAAACGGGCTGATAGTCTCAACCAGTTACCCGAAGCGTCCAGAAACGGCTGATGAAGCTGCCGACCGATACTTCCAGGAGGCGAAATGGTCGTCAGAAACGGTTAAACAATTGATAATTCTATCGAAGCCGTTACAAACGGTCCGCAAACATCAGGCGTCGAGAGTCTTTTCTTCTCCAAATTGGGAAAGACGATCGAAACTCGATGTGTCTTCGAGTTTAAATCTCTTTGTCTATCTGAGAATGGTATGACGTTTTGCGACGTCTACCCTTATATTGTAGTGGTGATAAGTATTTGATAGAACCTTGAACTAGCTCTTGCCAATGACGTATAACAATATACCCAAGTGAGGATGTCGAGATAGAGTTATGTAAAGAGGAAATTGATAATTATTGTGACAATAATCAAAGATAATACTCGGTTTAGTCTCTCGAGGGGGCTGGAGTCGATTCTTATAACTTGGACAAACCCCAGAGCAGATCCGATCTTATTCCAAGCTCACTACTCTGCATATAAGAAGTACTGCAATCTTTCTCTTTTGGGTAGCAAGGGGTTAATGCTTTACAGAAGTAAATCGATGTGTGATGCAGGAAGCTAAAGCTTAATCGACGCGCACGACTTTTCCCAGCTTTCCTGCAGGCCCAAAACTTGCTCTCAACGTTGCGTTCTTCCGAGTCTGTGGTCCGTTCCGATCAATCCGAATCGAGAGGGTGGGTCTGGTGAAGGGGGGTTTTGGAAATTATAATCGTAATAGGTTACAATCGATGCGGACTGCAGGTAAGAGAATTTGTCAGAACTGTGCAGTAGGGGGGATGCCTAATATGCTTAAAATAACCAAAGAAATATTATTTGATCACGGTAAGAAGCTTGCAGCTCGCAGAATGTAGCTCGACAAAAGTAGTAATGAATATAATAACACTTACAATCTGGACTTAACATCAAGAGTGATTAGCATTCTCCATCATGTGGAATGTGAAAGAAAGCATACGCTTTTTATTTGTCGCGCCTGAAGCGCGCAGACAGGCATGCAAATAGTATGTATTTTGCTTTTCACTTCTTTGTTGATCAAATCATTTTTTTACTGTCATTGCTGGGAAAATCCCGGCGCAAGCTATACAGTAGTTCTACTTCAACTCTTCACCTCGAACCGAAAATCCCCGCAATCCCAGCAAAAGCAATAAAAGTTATGCTTTTTGTACCATAATTTTCAGATCATCGGCATACGTCATATAATAATTGAGTACAGCAACTTCTTCCTCATTAATTAATCATTTCTTTAAGAAGTTACCATGTCCATTATTTTTAGTGGTATACTTCATTCATTACTGGGTAACACTCTGGCATTCGAGAAAAAACATCCATCATGATAACAATAAAAAAGCATTCCTCGGAGAGACCGGAACTATGTCTGCTTTACTTCTTACCGTACTGCTTTTTTTTACTCCACCCCCGCGTTGGTTTAAGCTTTCCCGAGGTTAAATACATGCCACACATAAATAATATTTGTCATTCTATTATCTATTGCAATAAATGTCTCATGCTACATGACATAACTTCAAGCATATGCATCTACGATCTCCGTTCAGAGCACCCCAACGGTCTTACTTCTGCACGTGGTCACACTGGAGTTATATGCAGTAAGAAGTCTTTTTTTTTCATTTCTCCGCTGTGTGTCCTATAACTTATCTTCTTTGTAAGCGTATCATTCCAATCTCGTCTTGAACCGTTATGTCCCTAGATAACGTCTCGCCGGATTGGGACGTTTTCATTTGGACAATCGATAGCCGTTCAAATCTAGTCTTATGAAGGGTCGTCATGTTTATATGTCGATCAAACAAATTAAATATTTTCCGATGTGGCGAATACAGACGTCGTTGATATGATAGATGAAGCATTAAATCCGAAGTAATAGTCTGTACATTATGCTCAGATATTGCAGCATATCACCAAAATCATCAAGCGCCGACGTACAACTGGTAGTTTCGGTTATATGCACGCCTGCATTTTGGCTGAAAACAGCTACCAAAACCGATCACTGTCCACACAAAACATTGAAACGTTGTGCCGGGTTGAAGCCGCTTTCTGCCACACGTTTGACCAGAAACGATGTATGAATGTGAAATGTCATGCCTCTAGGTTGTTCAGACATCTTTCAATGGAAGGATTGCAACACAGCAATCAATATCGCATAAGATATTGACGATCAATAACACCACCAAGCTCGCTCTCATACTTGAATCAACCTAAATCGACGATCATCTGGTTGGAAAGACTTACTGCCAAGATTGCGCGACACGACTATCACAAATAATTATTTATCAACGTCCGCATTGTATCCTATTTCGGCATCTCGCAGATGAATGACAAATACTTTGCATTATCGCCTTACATCATGCAGAATTATGCAAGATATACTCTTCTCCTCGATCAAAGAATGAGCTGTTGCTAATATCATATTTGGGCAAGACATAGGGGCGAAGGAGCTTCTTTTGCGGTCTCTTCAGGTATAATGTCAATTTTGGCTCTTTTAGAGCTTTGAACTATGAAGCGACGGGTAGATGAAATTATGGAATCGTAATATTCATCTGAAATCATCTATATCAGAGCTTGAGACGGTATGTGATGTCAAGTCATTGGTCGTTACGGTCGATCTATCGTGAAAAGAGAACTGTATGTATATCATCGTGGCTTGCGAACCAATAGTGCCACGTTTGAGCCACGTGTGAATGATAAGTTCAACTTGTAGTAGCATCTATTGGTCCATTCCTAAACCACTAGATATGCACACTGACAATTAATGCAATGACATCCGTGCTCGATATTGTGAAACATGTATTTCGTACTCACTCTCCTTGTAACATAATCTGTACCATATATTCAATTGGCATGGAGATCATGTTATGAAGTCTCGTAAGATTACAATTGTAATTATGCCTACCGTAATAGTAATACCGCGTGCAAGCATGATTCCAAGAATTATGTTCTATTTTCAACCACATTTGACAGCTACCGGGTCCGGTCAAATTTCGTAACAGCGGTCGGACAGCTACCGTGCCTGTCATGTTCCACCGCGACCGAAGAATAATTGCTGGTAGGACACCTGTTGTCCAACTTTACTAAATTTAGATGATCCTCTGCCGTTCCCACATTGTGCACGGCAAACATCAGCGACAGGAGCAGCATTGCATTAATTAGTCATCATCATTTCAGTAGACCAAAATTGAATTGCAGCCATTCCAAATACTGCTTGCATGTTGAGAAGTTTGAGTGAGTACGTACCAAAGAGGCAAAAAAGGGATGAAACATGCACATCTCAACATGATCTGCTGCATTGCATAACATATGCACCAATTATAACACATGGGTAATTTGTTTCAGAATATTTATAATAAAATAAATGTCAATCCGGAAAGGAAAAGACAACGTGGTTTCTGCCAGATCGAATCGTTTTTCACCGGTTTACCACATGGCGACAATTGCTATGACATACACATGTGACGAAACATGACCGGCGGCACGGCGGATGCACAAGTTGGGCGGGACACGAATCCCGTCTTGGAAGGAATCGTACGACTGAAATTCTAGGATGGAGTGCGACCCACCGGAACAATGAATTTTATTAGTAAAAAGCGGCACAGACATCTACCAATCACATAATTGCCCATTTTGTAAAACCCCATTTTTTCCATTGGCATTTCTGAAAGGCATGTCACAGCATTGTTTCTACATGCGGCACAGTTGTCGGAATCATTGCTTCGGGATCTATTCTATGGTTGCCGAGCAGGCACTATCTATCGAAATGCATCAAAGTTGTTCATCCACACCGGCAAGTCTGTCCATTTGTGTTTGTGATCGAGTTTTCATCTGTGCAAGTCCATAATATCTATTTTTACCATATTCTTTGGTGTGTTACGCAGATACATGGTCACAGACATGGAACTACCTCGCAGAGCTGTGAAAGGTATAAAAGGTAGGTCATGGAACATGCAAGTTTTAGACTATCATTCATCCACTCATTCATCTTTTCTTACTGCTTGTTCCACAGAATGCCTAGAGAAAGAGCACCATATACACCTCATCCAAGAGTCCCAATCACCCATGTTTGGACCGGAACTCTAGAATGGTTTCCAAGATATTTACCCTGCATATGCCCATTTGGCAACATGTCCTCGAAAACTCGCTCTTGAACGGGATAGATGGCGATATTTCTATCGAATAATAACAGTAGGATCTTTAATCGGCTACGTCAAGGCTACGGAGGAAAGGACGTATAACCTGCCGAGCTCCAAAAATCAACCAATGACGTTGGACGATAACAAACTCGCGTCACATCTGCTTGACAAGATCCCCGACACGACCTTTGCTGCACCGGTTGGTCCGATCGAGTTTCATATAGACGAGGATACAGCCATTACGACGTGCAGACATGTTGAAAAGTTCTTTACTGAAGCACTCAAGATTCGGCTGTTCTATCCCATAGAAAGCACACACGTTACAAACTGGCCGCATATTTGGACTGTGGCAAGGGATAAATGGTTGCTAGAGATTCCTGATTTTTCGAAACGCGACCATCGTCGGATGACGTATTTCGCGCCTCAACCTGAATCGGAGGTGAATTAGGAAAAGAAGGGGGCCAAAGTCAAAGGGTAAATCGTATGGAGTTTTAGGAGTATCATGTATTTTTGTTTAGAATAGTGGGATTAAAAGAGTGTAGTAATAGTTGAAAAGACCATCAAATATGATGACTACATAAGTTGATAGACATTCAACAAAAGTTGGCGCCGTGCCTGTGAAATTGCATTCTGACGGGATAATGATTTTCTAGTCCCAATGGACACATTATCATATTAGATTGATGTCCCGAGTGTAGTTCCACCCAACAATTTGTCGAAAATCTCAAATGCGATTCGTCGTAAATGCCCTAGCGGTCATCCATTTCTATATTTAGAAGTTGACCTCTAGTGTAAGTTAGCACACTGACCATAAGTATTTGGCATCATTACACTGCGCAGATCTAGTCCGAGTATTCGATATGGGAAACAAGTGTTAATTACTGAGACATGATACGTGAGCAGAAGTTATGATGCATATAAAGACGGAATGCCATATGATTCTAATAAATATTGTTTAATCCGCAAGTCAGCAACTTTGGTAAGTTCACACGTGTATGTAGCCCGTCGATGGACCGCCATGTCCACCAATTTAATATAAAAGACATTGCGGTGAGTTTTGGGATTTTTGGAATCAATCTCCTTTGCAACTAAAATAGCCAGATACCACATTTTCCAACATACAAAAGAGTAATGAAGGGGTATAGAGCAGAGTGTTGGCAAAGGGGTCTTTCTTTTTGTTCGTATTGAATAAACGTGTCACATTGAAGATATGCATGGGAAAAAGAGAATATAATAGGTCATGAATTACATTTACTTTTCAGGAACTATTACATGTCGTTAGTATGATGTTATACATAAAATGTGGAGGTTAGGAGGACTCACTTTCAATCTCGCCGGCTTCAATGGCGTCACTGATAGCCTTTGGACTCTTTCCGTCTACTTGACAACCTGTGCTGAAAGCAGTTCCGAGAATCTCCTTTACTGTTCCCTTTAATGCCTTTGCCATTGACTTGTGACTCATCTTGCGAGCGATTTCGATGATTTCACTCAAAGGAATTGACTTTGTGTGCTTGATGTTCTTCTCTTTCTTTCGGTCTCGCGGGGCTTCTTTGAGGGCTTTGATGACGAGAGATGAAGCGGATGGGACGACAGATACGGCTGCTTGACGATTTTGAATGGTCAAGCGGACTGTGACTCGAAGACCTTTCTATTATCCAAAATTAGAATCTTTGTTAATTATTTTCGAGGAGGAAAATATTTACCCAGTCTCCAGTGGCTTTGGCAATATCTTCTCCGACCTTCTTTGGTGATAAACCCAAAGGACCAATCTTTGGCGCTAATGCGGAAGATGCACCGACTTCACCTCCTGTGGCACGGAGATGGATGATTTTTATCTCATTGGGATCGAGTTTGGGAGCTGTTGAAGATATATTAGCCTGGCGCAATATGCCTTGTTTTAAAGAGATGATACTTACGCATGGCTAGTGCGCAAGGTTGTCTATCTTCTTTGAATTAACAACTGGATGATAACTGACAATGAAGATTTTTGTGGGCTTGTGATTTTTGATATTGGAGATCTGTGTGGAGAAAATCTTGGCAGCACGTGATTTAATAACGCTTAAGTCGTATAAACTTTTGTAATGTCATCAACATAAACCAGATGTGAACATTTGGCAACGAGGTTGTTTCACTCTTTATTACTTGTAGTCATCATTCAAGTCAGGCATTATGGCTCAGAACGCGCAGCCACCTGTGATGTTTCGTGCACCACCAGGGATGCCGCAGCCTACTCCCGAACAAATACAACAAATGCAGCAACAAATAGCCCAAGAAGCTGCTCGATTAGGTATGACTGTACAACAATATGTAGAACATGCGATGAAGCAACAACAGCAGCAACAGCAACAGCAACAACAACAACAACAACCACAAAACGGTGAACACGTACACGGCGAGAATTGCAATCATAATCACGCCCCAAATGCTCCACCAGGACAAGCACAAACTCAGCAAATCGCCTTGAATGGAAACGCACCGCCTCCCAAACCCGAAGCCGTAGCCGTAGCGCAATTCTTAAAATCTCAAAGCCTCAAATCACGAACGTCCTTACTCAACAATGAACGCAAGGACATGTTTCGTGTAAAAAGAGCTATTCGCGCCTTATCCTCACCGGCGTACCAAAAAGCACGAGCCAAAAATCCTTTATTGCCAGAAGTCAACGACCGCGTGACGGCGGAGAATGTATTCAAACTTCTGCCCATGTCGTTGCTAGCTCTACGAGTAAGTAAGATAGATCCTCACGCTGGACACGACCACGGCTCGTCGAAGAAGAAAGTAAAAGGTCTATGGACTGTCAAAGTCGAACAACATCAGGTACTATTCCTCCTTGCTCTTTCCAGTCATTAGTCGCTAACAGAAATGATATAAAAGGAAGCTCACGACGATATGCATTACGTCTGGCTCTACGAAGGTTCACAATGGAAAACAAAACTCTACGCCGCATTAGCCCTTCTTTTAATCCTAGCGGTCGTGTTCTTCCCTATATGGCCGTATAAACTACGTTTGGGCGTATGGTATCTCTCCATGGGCGCGCTTGGCGTCTTGGGACTCTTCTTCACAATGGCTATTTTCCGTCTGCTTTTGTTCTTATGTACAATGTTCACCGTCAAGCCAGGTCTATGGCTCTATCCAAATCTATTCGAAGACGTGGGGTTTTTCGATAGTTTCAAGCCTGTCTGGGCGTGGCAGGAGACAAAGGAAAGTAAAGACCAAGCGAAGAAATTGAAAAAGGAAAAGAAGAAGGCGAGGTCGGAGAGGAGAAAGGCTAGAGTTGCGGGAGTAGAAGTCAAGCCGAGAGTGCAAGAAGTAGATGATGATGAAGAAGAAGAGGGTGAGAGTGGAGAAGAAGATAGTGGTGATGACGAACATGAGGAAATAAGCATCACTGCGACTGGAGTAGAGCCTGTAGAAGGCCATGTCACACAACGCGGTGGTCATCACGTTACAGTCGAAGATGAGTAATTCAATGACCAACTTCGTCACAAATATAAAACAGATTCATTAGATTTACTTATAATACAATTATTCACCTCATCATAGGTCTTTCCCATAGACTTCTCCGAGGCTCTTGCGTTTCTTGAGAGTTGATTCCCGCTCTACCTTCTTCGGCATCTTTTCCGCTAACTTTTCTCAATCTCGGTATTTCCACCTCTCCTCTTCCGAATGTAACTCCTGTTCCTGTCGCGCTTCCAATGCCGTTCTTCTCATTATACATATCACGAGAGTTGTCATTATACATATCACGAGAGTTGTCATTATACACATCACGAGAGTTGTCATTATACATATCATGAGCGTGATTTGGTTCTATATTCTCCCTATCCACGTTCTTTTCGATTCCATTTTGGTTTCTGGAAACTTTCTTCCCATACGACAACGACTCTGCTCGTCCTGCTCGTAAGATCTTTGATTGTTGCCGTTGCAGTATCGACAGTTCTTTATATCTGTGCTCTCTAGCCGTTCCGCTCGAGATAATACTCGACGCATCAGACTCGTTGTCATCTTGATAAAAGTCGTGTTGAGAACGATCGTCCGACGAGTAGATTGAAGACGAAGTGGTGAGTTGTCTTCGAATATTCACGAGTGTGTTCCTGTTGCTATTTTTAGACACGGAGTTATGGGGCGCTAGATGGATGGTTGTGAGGTTGGAAGGGGTTGTAGGAAGTTGAGGAAGCTCGCGAGTTGAAAGGGAAGTGTTATTAGTTACAATTTGTACAGGTGAAGGTGTAGATGAGAATGAGTAAGGTGATATATTTGAAATGGAGGGCTGAGATCTAGAGTTTTGTTGTTGTTCAGATGACAGAGGCATGGGTCTATCGCCATGTTCTGAGTCATGTTCATTGTTCATGTGAGAGACATGAACATGTTCTGGTTCAAATTGATCGATAGGCTGTACAGACATGCGTAGTTCATCTCGAGATTCCCAACTATTGTTACGCATAAGAGATGATCGTTGTGTCGTTTCAACTTCTTGTCGATCTTGCACTACATGTGGTGGAGGTGGAGGTGGAGGTGGAGGAGAGGCATCATCGCTTGATCGTGTTGTTGACTTTGAGATCGGTCTGGCAGCGATGAACGAATTCCGATCTTGACCTGGTGGTAATGGAACACTATGACCAGCAAGGGGACTGAGGACATTAACAGTTTGAGTGCTCAGATTTGTTGTTCGAGGTAATGTGTGATTCTTGCGATCATACATAACGCCTGTATAACCTCGACTTTGACCATGATGCTCGTTCTCATCGTCCCAGTTCGTCTTAGCTGTACTATTTCTGATCGCAGCGTCACTCCCTTGACGATCGTGCAGAAGAGCAGATTGTCGAAGTGTTGGACTTGGTATTTCATACATGGGTGTCTTTGGTGTTATTGATTTGAAAGAGTCGGTAGTATATGTCGAGCCATTCTTTTGGCTCATAAATGTCGATGTGTCGGAAACTTCACTATTCTTATACTTGTGCTTACTCGTGCGTTGTTTCTCCCCTGACATTAACGGATTCATATCTGCAGGCATTTTTGCAATCTTGCAAAACCAAATACCGAGCATGATGTCGAGAATTGCGCTTACAATGTGTAATCCTGCGATACCAATTCCAAGTATCCACGTGGTTTCGAGAACTATGTTAGTAGCCGAATCTGATGAGAACAATGACGTCCATCTATCGACTTCTTTTGCATTTTTCGTATAATTTGTTCTCGATGATAGACTTGTCAGAATATAGAACGGTACTAAGCCAATGTCCATACACAAGGCAAAGAATGAATAGATAGCAGATGAAACAGCTGGTCTAGTGCCTGCAGGTCTTGAAAGGTGATACAATGCATAAAGAGCCAGCACTGCATCGTATACAGGCTATCTAACATGTCAGAAAACAATCTCTCGATTCATTGTGATTGACTAACCGGTATCCTCATAAGCCATATTTGGACAGTTTGTACATTCTTCAAACATATGACGCAGGCAAACAATCCCAGTACTGATATCAACTGTAAAACTCGAAGACCGAATTGAATCCATCGACAAACACATATTTTCTTGCGCATTCCCGGAGGTAAAGTTCTCGCAGCGGGTTTTTGTTGTGGTGTTACAGCCCAGACATCTGATTCTCGATTCAGATCGATCAAGGGCCCTAATCTTTCCGGTCTTGCTCGACCGCCTTGGACTGATATTTCATATGTTGCTTGGGAATATGCGCGTGGGTTAAAGTCGAGTTTGGGTGATCCATTATCAATGTTTGGTGAATACAGGTATGGTTGTGCTCTCATTGTGGTTCTTTAATATTGCTTAATGATCAAAGATGGCGTTTTAAGAAAGATCACAGACGACTGTCTGTCTCTATTTCACTATGTCTTCATGTGTATACGTTACTAAATATGTCTAGTACTGATGTAATTGTGATGAGTGATTTGATTCGCATCTGACAGCCAAACTGTTTTGATTTCCAAATCGACCCGGCAACCTCACCAAAATTCCCCGAACCGTTTGCATTACCCCATAACTCTTATCTGATTGAGCGAACCTACGTCATTTGAAGAAAATCAAAAAGTAACATTTCCGATCAAACAGATGAGATCTTTCACGGCTTCGATTCAACCATAATGTCGACCACTGCTACTACATTGGCCGGTGATACTGTAGCAGCAAACAGTGCGATTTCAAAAGCCAAACGAACACTGTCTTATCTTTACTCTCCGTCTAAAAATCCTCTTCCTCATGGACTCTTTGCTCGTAAAACTGTAATTCTTCTTCGCACATTAAGATATCTTTCGATATTCATAATACATCGTGTTTTCCGATCTTTGCGGTATGCAACAGTCGGCGCGATATCAGCTGCTGTAGCTGGATCTGCATTCGGGACTATTACGGGTGGAGTTGGGTTTTTATTGGCACCACAAGGGATCTTGGCAGGTGCTGGAGTTGGTCTATTATGGGGACTTGCGAGAGTAGGATGGGGAATGGCATACAAGAGAGTCAGAAGTGGTCAAGCAGGTGATGGCAAAGTAGATGCAAGAGCTGATGAGAGAGGCGAGACGGAGTATAACAAGAGAAGAGGCGTGGAGGATGCAGTAGGCGGTCCAGTAGAGATCTGGTGATTGTTGATCAAGACGAATAATATATCAGCACAGATACTGCGAGGGGTCCCAGCGGCAATATCTAAAGGACATCATGAGCGACATACCAGAGCAATAAGGCAGTCTTATAATGCGACAGACGACATTGAAATTGGACGAATTCTATTCAGTATCCATTTCATCACCGCCTGCAACACCAGCCCTTCTCGCCCGTTTCATCTCTTCCAACTTTTTTGTTTTTTCCATCGATTCTTTCACCCAGGAATCATACTCGTTCTTTTTAATCTTTTCTCGCACAACACCCTTTATCAACTCCCCGGCAAATCCTACAAAATTATGTCTCCTCAAAGCATTCTCCCACCTCCAAGCCCTTCTCTTGTCTTCCTCCCTTTCTAAACCTTCTACATCTCCTACTTCTCTCATCCGTACTCTCAAATCTCTACACATGGCCAAGAGATTGAATCTTATTTCACCGTCAGGATACCTCCCTATCCTCTTTTGCAAAACAGACAGTACATTTTCAGAAAATTGCTCTTCTGTACATTGTCCATGCGAGATGGGAGCAGGCTGTAATCCATCCAACTCATACAGAGTGTTGTTTATAGGCATATAAGCGATGAAATGATAAACATCCTCCGACGGTTCCGAGTCTCGATGCAGCGACGGATCTGCTAAAAAGGGCGACGAACGCGCAAAAGCATTGTGCGCATCTCTAATCGCATCCGAGTTTGACAAAGCTTCTCCCTTTAACTATATCGTAGCATATCAGCGTTCTTTTTCCATATATAGTCATGATAGAATCGTATAGAACAAACCTCTGCGTCAAACGAGCCAGTGAATTCTTTAAACTCACTCAACGTCGTTCCTAGCTTCACTTCCTCCCGAGTGTCTTGTCTCTGCCGAATATTCATCAAAACACTCAAGAGAGCTTGCGTCCCACATGCGTTTTGAATAGTCTGCGCAGCGAACCATACTGCCTCGGTATTACCGCTTTGCGATAGACAAGTATAGTCGAATTCTCCATCTTGAGGCTTTCCTTCCTTTTTCCGTCTTTGCGCTTCTTCGTCAAGAGTATTATTGTTGGAAGATTTGGACTGAAATGTGTGAGAAGTGGGGTATTTGAAGAGAAATATTACGCCGAGGGGAGATAGAGAAGAGAGATGCAAGGGGTCGAGGGAGATGAGTTCTTCGAATTGAACGCCTTGGACAGAGAGGTTTGTGAGGAGGGATGTGAATACGCCCTACACAGTATCGTTTTAGTAGAGATATAGTGAATGGGATGTAGAGAGTATATGTAGATTAAGAACGTACGGCATCGGACTCGATCGTGTTCCAGCCACCTTCTGCCATTCTAGGATTGTGTGATGTGGAAAGCTGAGGTTCAAAGTGGAGTCAACAAGGTGAACATAAATAGCAAACAAATAAATCTTATTATTTTGTACTTTATTTTCCGACGGATAAATACAACAACGATCAAAGTCCAGTGAAATGGGGGGTTCACAAGTCTGTAGGTGGTATATTCATTGACACATGACAAAAGGCATAACATCAAAGTAAAATATTACGTATATATTCATCAAAACATATGCAAATGCTCGACCTAGCATAACACCACATCAAAAAAATGATAATCAACGTGATTTACAAATTACCACTCAATACAGCTTCAGTTGCACTACCAATATAAGCTCTCTTCGCATCAAGGTTCATTCCAAACCTCTTCTCCAATTCTTGCTTTACACTTTTCTTGGTAATACTCATCAGATCAGCATTAGCCAATACATCTCTAATTTCTGCCAATATTTGATCGTCAGAAGGCATGTGCATATTTCCACTGCTCAAAAGTCCAGTCATTTCCGAATCGACACCACTAGACTGTCCCCTGATCCCAGCTCCTAATACGTCTGATGCGGCCAACGAATGTCGACTAGCATTTTGAGGCATGTTATAGGATTGTAAACCAAGTTGAGACATTGGTCTTGATAACGGCAGCATTGGAGCTCCCGACATATCATAGACAGACGGAGAAGGATGATACGATTTAGTGGCATAAGTGACGCCAGAAACGACAGATTGGTCATCTTGCATAGACATTGTCTGCGCCTTGTCATATAACTCCATTTGATATTCCTCCCATTTCTTCTTGGGAATACTAGCAGGATCGAATTTACCCTCATCAGAAACCACAATCTGTTGACCTTTATCGCCAGTAACTAGACGAGTATTTCCCCATGAGAAATCATCCATGTGCCAGAAAGAATAGAGTGGTAGAGCGAGAGCAAATACAGGTGTAGCAAGAATGTATATTATCATCCAACCAATCATTTCCCATTTTCGACGAAGTATGAATATTATAGCCTGTAGACCGTAGATAGCTCCAAGCAAGATAAACGCTGTGAGGGGAACCACAGACGGATCTTTAGCAATCTTTACAATGAGATAAATGATATATGCAACAATTACAGGCTGTACGACTGTGGAAAGTAAGTCTAGAAACACGACAAAACGCATGGAGAAACAACAAAAACCACACAATTGAGCCAAGGGGATCAACTCGATAAGGTTATGTACTGTACTGTTAATCCATCGTCGTCGTTGAGACAAGAAGACTTTCCAACTATCGGGTGCGATTGTCCAAGCGCGAGCTCGGAAGATATATCGGGTTTTGTATTTGGCATGATGTTTCAACAAAAGAGTGGTAAGATATCGATCTTCTCCCAAATGTAACAAGTTCTTCATGTGTAGTGTATCGACACGAATTTCAGCATAATCTTCAACCACGTCTTTTGACACGAACAAAGGTTTACCAGTATCTGAAGCACGAATTCTATACATCGTAAAGCAACCAGGAAGACAAGTCACGGAACCAAACAAAGACTCGAATGCCTTGGTCAAGTTATGTGAAATGTAGTACTCGTAAACTTGCATCATGGTTACCATGGAGGACTTCGCATTGGTCAAAGCCGTTTCACCACAGACTCCAATCAATCGAGTGTCGTGTAGAAAAGCTGCAACCATACGAGTGGCTGAATCTGGTGCAACAACTGTATCGGCATCGATTTGTAGTAAGAATTCATAAAAGGTAGGATTGACACCGATGATATTTCTTATATGATGATGCATCTCCAACTCCATGGGAGACATGGCCAAGTTATAATGTATTCTGTTCAAGAAACGCATGAGAATCATCTGTGAATCTCGCTTTCCACGGTTACCAGGTCGAGAGACTTCGGATGGTTTGCCGACCTTGACAATGACCAAAAAGGGAACGATATGACCTTGAACTTCATACAAACCAGAGTATATTTTTCCCATATTGTGTTGTTTTTGTCCTTCACCCAAACTCTCAAAGCTAAGAGGTTCTGGATCGACATTATCTGGCACTCCAAGAATGTCCAAGACTATACGAGGAGTAGGTCTATCATTACCTTGCCCGATGATCATACCGTCACAAATAATGACAAGTAGTTTGCGCTTGTCATCATAACGCATACGTGCAGCGGAATCGATCGCTCGACGAAGTGATTCTTCATCCTCTGTGTATGCTGGTACGGTACAAATAACAAACTTGTCGAGATTTTCAGGCATATTCTTGCCACCAAACTGTAAAGCAGCAAAGAATTTAAAACCAATCACCGAAACTAGTAAAAGCGAAATGGCAAGAAGGAAATAGGTTGCAAAGGAACATCTCACAGAGTTACGAGTGTCCAGTCGACCGACAAAGAATAAATTGTCAAGACAAATCTGCATCCGACTTTTCATCTCGTTAGTTATTGGTAAGCTTGTCCAGAGAGATGTGACATCCGAACCGGAATGCTGTTGAAATAATTGTACAACGTTTGCATCCATGAAATTAGAGCTAGGAAGTGTTGATGGAGCTGCTGTCCCAGCTGGATACTGTGGAGCACGACCACCGGCGACATACTGTGTCAGATCGTAGACACGACCGTTCAGAATAGCAATGGTGTCCTTTTTGACAGCCAATGTTTGTATTAGTTGTTTGGAATAACCTACGTGCCCTTTGAAGAAGCTAGAGGATAAGTATGACATTTGCTCGGCGAACCAAGCAGGTCGGGAATCATTTGTAGCCCATCGAAAGTCGTGATATTGTGCATTTGGATCAGAAATTGAAGTCAAGACTCCAGCTTTTGTGTAATTCGTTCTTCTGTAATCAAGCTGGATTGCAGGATCGATGTATCCATCATCACTGGTACCTTGACACAGAGCTGATACCTGTACCGGGAATAGATTTGTGGCATCAGTACCAGCATATTGCATCAATGCTTTTTCCGGCACGATTGACGGTAGATGGACTGGCATGAAGGAACCGAGATCAAAGACAAGACCTCTTATCGCGACGTAGGACGAAGCGCTACCCTGTCCGTTATGACTACTCAACTCTTTTTCGGAATAAAGGTGTTGAGTAGGACAAATCAAAGCCGGAAAGCCCACTAGACATCAATTAGTTTTGGTATATAATTGCAGCCAATGCAGAATGTATGCTTACCCATGATGAAGACTACAAAAGCACAACTCGTCCATATTAACAAGTTGATTGCCAGCTTTTCACGCCATGCCATCCGAACATCTTTACGAGGCATATTACCAGTCTTGCGAACTAGAAATTCAGGCACAAACCAAGTCAATGCCCATACCAGACCGAGCCATCGCTTTCTGCTTCCGGTAATTGTGACCTCTTCTATTGCAGCCATCTTGTTGTCGTTCCCCTTCTCCGCTAGTTCTTGTCTAGTCTCTAGGTTATGGAACATATCATTTTGGTTGTACGCTGATGTACCAGCTTCTGATCGCATATCAATCTCACGAGCTCCGAAATACTCCCCTGCTTTTTCGTCGCTATAATCTCCCCCAGAAGATCTAACGTTCTCAGTCACAAGTAAGTGAGTCTTGGCATCGCTAAAAGGCATGTTGCCATTACTAGCAGCGCTGTCGGGGTTATTGATTCCGCTGTTGTACGACGCTGTTGCAATGTCTGTAACCCCAGCTATTTGACGCCAACATCGTTCGCTGAGGAATACACCGGTAGCACCGACGCGAGCTTCATTACCCGGCCAGCCTTTCTCTTCGATGATTAGATCACATTTCTCGCGATCGCTACCTACAATCGAGATTTCACCCTCGGCCAACGTCAAGAATTCAGTAAAAGGTAAAAAGACGCTAAAGTCCGCGTTACGAAGCCTTTGAGATATTTCACAAATTCCTAGTGTCTGGAGTTGTGCGCCCACACAGCGACTATCGAATTGATTTGCAATTCGTCTATCGTTTGGTTTGATGCAAAAGACAAAGTGGGGATTGGTCGATGTAGAAGAGAGAACTTTGGTAATAGCTTCAAGACTCGACAGGAATTGCGATGCAGCTCCGGCCTGTTGCCACGAATCATTCCGGTCACCCTTTGATGGACTTGTCCCGGCCATGTCTAGCGCGTGCTCACTTATCCTTCGACCGATAAGACGACCAGGTCGGTCAGTACGTTTTCTGACCATACTTGGCATTCTCGAAGGTTTAGAAGCTACTGAAGCCTGAACAACAGCTGTACGTTCCAGTGGATGCACGACCTTTTGAAGTGCCTCTTGGCCAATCAATTCGTTGACGAAAGAATTTGAGGTCGAATTGAGTAGTGTCATCAGATCGCCAGACACAACGTCTCCATTAGCTTCAAGTAAGCCATCTACGGGGTAATCACACTCTCCAGCATAATGCTTGACAGTAAAACCGGCGGATGCATTGTATGTGGCAAAATTACTGCCAGGCATGACTGCTGTAGCACTGCTGACCTCAATGGCAGGATTTTTGCCATCAAATCGACGACGTATCGTATCGAGAAATTGCACATCAGTTTTCCCTCTGCGCATCTGGTCGTCCAAAATGCTCAATAAACCGTTACCAGGCTTCAATAGACCCTTGACACAATCTGAATTATCAAAATAACTTGAAGCAGGCACTTGCACTTCTTCGGTCTCGAGCTGATCTGATTTTCTTTCAAAGAAACTTTGAAGACAAAAGTTGTATAGCGATTCCGCAGCAGTATTGTTCAGCAATTGATCTAATGTAGAGCCTGTCGAAGAGCTGTTTGAGAAACCTGGAAAATCAACTATCGAGATGGTGTTAGTGATATTATCCTCCGCCGCGCATAGCTGTTGATTGATGCGCTCGACGATGAATGCGACTAATAAGGAGTACAACGTTTGTGCTAGCTCATCTGCATTTTCGCGGGCACCTTTGGGATCGAGCATGACAGTCACACGTTCTTTGTGTAAGGTCTTTGTCTTGTAACCTAGACTCTCTTCGAGCTGTTTTTCTCCTACTCCTAGAAAAGCTGCCACTATGGTCAAAATATCTCTATTCTTGACAACAGTGATATCCTCGCCTCCCTCATGGGAGTATCCCCCACTCTCGTCAGGTGCTGGCGTTGTTGCTTGTGTTGTCGTAAACTCAAGCTGGCCAATATGCAGAATAGCTGCTAACACTTCGCAAATCCTAGCAATATCCTCGCGAGGGAACTCGAGTTTCCTCAAAGCCGTTTTGAAATGTGAGAAGCCTTCATTGTCATTTATACCAACACTCATTTGACTTGGATGACCTAAATATCTCCATCTCTTCACTCCCATAGTTGATTGTCGATTCGACAAAGAATGGTTATGAAGTGAAGGGCCAAGATTCAGACCCAGGTGCTCCTTTTCTGCATCACTTGTTCCTGCTAAGAGGTAGTATAGGATGTGATATGTTCGCTCTCCCGGAGGTACTGCTGCCAAACGACTACGTTCCAATCGATGATCGAGTAGTTTCCCACCAATCAGTGCTGGTTGTGATACACCCGAAGTGTCATATTGTAATTCGTAAAACAGACCAGCTTTGGACGCTGTGACGGTTGTTGCGGTCTTTGCAGTAGTCAATGCATCAAATACGAACGTAGCATACGATATCTTTTTCGAAAGCAATGTAGAGGTAAAACTAAGTAGAGATGCGAGAAGATGAGCGCGGATTGTCGTTTTGCCTGAACCACTTTCACCCCTATTAAGCTGGTCAATGACTGTCACGCTTTCAATATAGAAAGCACAACTTACAGGAATACAGCCGCTTGATTCTCATGTCGAGAGCTCAATCGAGTCCACATCCTCGATGCAAGCTCTTCAGCTGCACCCATTGCGCTGGCTTGTTTAGTGCCATTCGCAACATGGCTGGAGTTGGTGAAAGTGTTGATGCTAATTGTAGCCTGAGATGAAAGTCGTGCTGTGGGTTCATTATTGTGAAATCGACTGGCCAAATGCGAGACCAGATCCTTCTCATTTTGCAGATGTGCTGGCAGCGCGGGCAGTGACGCCTGTGTATGCTGACTTAGCGAGGCCATCAGGCCGACTATCAGACAAGGTTAACCAGAAAGAAGATCAGGTCAGACAATGAGGCGATCGGTTTGTGAAACGAAGGTAATGCCAGCCCTCTGGCAAATTTACTATAATGCCCCCGTATGGCAAATTATTGAATGACAACAATATGTGACACCGGCACGCTTTGAAGAAACAAAAGCCAAAAAACTTCACAACACGATTTGGTAGACGTTTTTCCACCGGTTCACCATATCAATGCACAAAACAAACTGATTGTCATGCCTGTAAGTCCACTAGATGCTGTAGAAGTGGTAGAGAAGTTCATATGAATAAGACCTGTTGGATTTTTCGACACGAATTTATAGGACGGTAACATAACAATTCTTATTCGACTTTCATTGCACTTCTCGTACTTGTTGAATCGACGCTGCGGCAATACGAGAATAAAAGTCTGGGGGTGTCGAAGCAAAGAAAAGCTTATCTCTGTTTATACGCCACATGCTGTGAGTTTTCCAGGGTCTTTTCTGAGTTGGACCCCATATTTCTGTAACCTCTCTCGTATAGAATAAATACTGGCAAATCAGTATTGCACTCATACTTGTGACGACTTTATGATCAGTTGTTAGCATCTTTTGTGGTGACATCAGTATCAACTCCTCGAGCGGATTTGTTGTGAAATCATTTACCTTGACCGTTTTCATTGTAGCATAGCGTGTTGACACTGGTTATTTCTCTTTACTTAAAATTTGAAACGGCTTTCAGAATCATTCACTATTACAACAATATATCAATTAATAATACTACTGATCCTTCTTGTATTCAGCGAGTTAGGAATTTACGGCCCGGCTGGGCTTGGACCAGAATATTAATACATACCTGTTTTATAAAGATACATAGAGATGTCTGGTCACCAGAAGAATAGGATGTCTACCTATTCGAATCCCTCGATTCAATATCGTGGCCATAATAGACCTGCGACACAAATGTCTACAACAACATTACTAAATTCGCTACATGCTAGTTATGTACAAGGACAAGCATATTCCCTCGAATCAAGTAGCAGTATAGCGATCAATTCATGGCTGACAGCGTCAACTTCTGTACAAGAGGGTCTTGTAGAAGGGGTTGTTGATCAAGAGCTTGCAAAGAGAGCTTGGGAACATGCACGTCGAAGAGCAGAGGATGGGTGCATTATATTAGGGTGGGTCAATATGATTTATTAGTATGATTTAAATTTATATCTGACATTTGCAAGGTCTCCGCATGAGAGTTCGCCTTCTTTACTCACGACTTTTGTATCAGCAGTTCCTGTGTCCATATCACCGACCTTCTATCATGCCATAAGCGCACTTAGGCCTTTCTTCTCATGCGTCACCCCTCAGAACTCCTCACGCTCCAGGTATACCGCTCTGGCAGTTGCACTTTCTCTGTCATTGACTGGAGAACTTACTGGCACTTCACTAGCAATTTCGACAAGTGGAATAGATACGAGGCTTGGACTGGTTAATGTACCATCACAAAAGGGATTTAGAGCGTTTGATGTCTTTTATTATATGCTCAAAAGCGCAACAGACAATGAAAGGGAATTTTTAGAGTTACAAGAACCCGCGGCTTATGCTCTCCTCAACAAATCAAACACCTATGAACCACCTTCATATCTTCCAGCCGCCGACGACGCTGCCTCAGCGGATGATTTTCGCGAATCACTCAAAGCCATTGGCATTAAAGGTGCTTCACTGAGGAATATGCTTATAGTGCTAACTTCTATTCTGAAATTGGGAGACGTCTTGGGTCTTCTTGTAGACGAGGATACACTTGTAGCTTGTTGTGAAGATGTTGCAGGGTTGTTAGATCTAGATCCCGAGGTTCTGCTCAAGAGATGTACCACAGACGACCGCGAAGTCTTTATATGCGCTATTTATGAAGCGTTGGTAGATTGGGTTGTGGCAAGGGCAAACGACGCATTGAGAAGTGAGTTTTCGAATACGAATACGAAAGTTGGAGACTCAGCGTCCATGAGCGATGACGCTGGAATGAATACTCCATCCACTTCTGAAGGGGGTGATTCTGTAAGCCTCACGATCATTGATATTCCCAGTCCTGTACTTGGTCGAGCAATCGCTCTCAAGACGGTATTTGACGATACAACGGGGATTAATGCAGAGATGAAGGAGGATGGTGTAGATATAACTTCAGTTGGATCATCGATCAATCGCGAAATGATGCTTGCAATATCGGAAGTTGGATATGAATTAGGAATGCATGACAGTACTCCCGCGAAAGACCGAGAGATAGAAATGGACAAGCGCGAAGGCGTCTTGGAGAAAGTTGGAGCTGATCTAGATCCTACCACCTTCCTTCGACAGCTGCTGTACCCTGTGGATGGTGAGGGAATCACGCTGGGTAAGACTGGACGATTCAATCTAGTGAATCTGATGGCAAGCAGTCGAATATGGTTCCACGTCTCCTTACACCCATCTGACGACTCTCCAGCAACTTTGACACAATCTTCACATCCTTGGTCCGCAGGTGCCGTGTCGACTCAAATACGAAGTTGGCGATTGCCTGAATGGGCAAATCATCGAATTCGACATTTAGACTATACTATAGATTTTGATGTAAACGAATTTGTGGATCGTTATTCAAGATTAGGTTGTCAGCCAGGTCGTGATGGCATCGAGATTTGGCTTATGGAACGAGGTTGGAGTAATGGTGAAGTTGTAATTGGCAAAGAGCGCATTTGGATGAGAGAACACGCGTGGTGGGATGCAGAGACTATTCTTGACATGAAGCCGATCGGTAACGATGGTAATCACGGCATATTCTCTGATCTAGCTGCTACACATCTTGGCGGTGCATCTCCAATGGAAGATCCATATTATCAGTCACCATTTGGAGACAATGCCAGTCAATCAGATATGATCGCACGTCAACAAAGTCTAATGGGATTGAGTCAAGGGGCGGCACGTTCTGTAGCACCTACAATTGCCCCAACGATACAACACACGGGCGATTACGGTTTAGGTATGAAAGGGGATGATAAGCGCAACATAGTTACATATCATGGCGAGGCAGATCCAGAATTAAACGATGGTATGCACTTGGAAGAATCCTCGACAACCTTTGGCAGACGGGCTTGGGTAGCTTTTGTATGGGCAATGACATTCTGGATACCCTCTTTTATGCTACGGATCTTTGGAAGGATGAAACGGCCTGATGTGCGAATGGCTTGGCGAGAGAAGTTAACATTGATGTTCATCATCCTATTCATCAACGCATTTATTGTCTTTTACATTATCGAATTTGGTCGCCTTCTCTGTCCTGGTTGGGATAAAGCGTGGACAAGGGACGAAGTCAGTACACATCAAGGAGACAACGACTATTGGGTAAGTCATATGGGCAAAGTATATGATCTCTCCAAGTTTTGGAAGATTCAACATAGTGGCAACAGTGCTATACAGACGACGGCTGCGAATATGCAACCGTTTGCTGGATTGGACATGACCGAATATATCCAACCACCGCTTGTCCGTGCTTGTCAAGGATTAGTCACTGATGATAGACTTAGCTTGATGATGTGGTCTCCAAACAACACTATCGAATATCCTCAAGGCCAACACTTGTCTGGACCATTGCAGAGCGATTCAACGTCTCTGCTAGCCAATATCATGTGGTATGAGGACGTATTCCTTCCCAAAATGATGACCATGTACAAGGGAGATTTAGTACATAAAAAAAAGGACATCAAGGCGCAGGGAGCTGCAGGTCGTTACATAGTCATTATCAACAACCAAGTCTTTGATCTTTCCGACTATCTCTATACTTTAAACTATATGACGAATATAGGTGCATACGACTTTCTAGGAGATGATATCGCCAATCTCTTCCAAGGCAACGCAGGAATGGACGTTACAGAGGAATGGAATAAGCTTGCAAATGCGACATTTCGAGAGACGGCAATGCCATGTATGCAGAGAGCCTTTTATGCTGGACGTACAGACTTTCGAGATACGGCGAGGTGTCAAGCGAATAATTATATCTTGCTAGCTTTTACTATCATGTTATGTGCAGTAATCCTTGTCAAGTTCTTGGCTGCTCTCCAACTTGGATCCAAGCGACGACCAGCTATGCAAGACAAGTTTGTCATTTGTCAAGTTCCTGCCTATACTGAAGGAGAAGATCATCTCCGTAAAGGCCTTGACTCGCTGACTTCATTAGCGTATGATAACAAGAGAAAGTTGATATGTGTCATTTGTGATGGAATGATTGTTGGAGGCGGTAACGATCGTCCAACGCCAAAGATTGTGCTTGATATTTTAGGTGTTGATCCTAAGATTGATCCCCCAGCATTGCCCTTTAAATCAGTCGGAGCTGGATCTGAGCAGTTGAACTATGGTAAGGTCTATTCGGGCTTGTATGAATTTGAAGGCAATGTTGTCCCATATATCGTTGTTGTCAAGGTTGGGAAAGAGTCTGAGCAAAACAAATCGAAGCCAGGTAATCGTGGAAAGCGTGACTCTCAGATCTTACTTATGAGCTTCCTCAATCGTGTACATCACAGATCACCAATGTCACCACTTGAATTGGAAATGTTTCACCAAATCAATAACATTATAGGAGTTGATCCTGAATTATATGAATACTTGTTGATGGTTGACGCCGATACACTTGTAAAAGAAGATTCTCTAAATAGACTTGTTGCTGCCTGTGCAAATGATGCAAAGATTGCAGGTATTTGCGGTGAAACTAGTTTAGAGAATGAGGAACGGTCTTGGTGGACGATGATTCAGGTCTATGAGTATTATATTTCACATCATTTGGCAAAGGCTTTTGAGAGTTTGTTTGGTAGTGTAACATGTTTACCGGGCTGGTTAGTTCTTTCCTTTTCTTTTATACGAACCAAGGCTGATCATAGATATCCAGCTTTTGCATGTATCGACTTCGAACTGCTGACAAAGGTAAACCATTAATCATATCGGATCAAGTCATTAAAGAATACTCGGATTGTAATGTGGATACTCTACACAAGAAAAACCTGTTGTCACTTGGAGAGGATCGATATTTAACGACGCTCATGACCAAGCATTTTCCTCACATGTCTTATAAATTCGTACCAGATGCATATGCCCTTACAGCTGCTCCAGAAACCTGGAGTGTTCTTTTGTCTCAAAGACGAAGATGGATCAATTCTACCATTCACAACTTGGCTGAATTAGTCTTTTTGAAAGACCTTTGTGGATTTTGTTGCTTTTCAATGCGATTTGTCGTGTTTATTGATCTATTTGGAACTATAATTTTACCTGCCACATTTGGCTACTTGGTATATCTCATTTACAAGGTAGCTACGAGAACAGGCCAATTCCCATTGATCTCAATTATTATGTTGGCTGCAGTTTATGGTCTCCAAGCTTTGATCTTTTTGATAAAACGACAATGGCAACATATCGGTTGGATGATTATCTATATCTTGGCTTTTCCCATTTACTCTTTTGTCCTTCCAATTTATTCATTTTGGAAACAAGATGATTTCTCGTGGGGTAATACTCGTGTAGTCATTGGTGAAAAGGGAAATAAAAAGGTCGTGGCTGTAGATGATGAACCTTTTAATCCTCGATCCATTCCACTTCAAAGATGGGAAGATTATGCCGAGGTTAACAATCTTCCTGGTAGACGTGGTACTGTTTATGAAGAGAAACAACCGATTACGCCTTATTACGATAATAATAATGCAGGTTATGAAATGGATGATATGCATAGTAGTTTTGGATCTATTAAACCTGCTTCGACTATTCTATCCAACATGCCTCAGATCAATACATCTTACCGACCACCTTCAATCTCTCCATCTCCTTATACAGCATTGAATCGACAATCGACCTTTTCTCACCTGTCAAATGTAGCTTATCCAGAAGATAATAATGTCATTTCGAGCGGTACTCACGGAGAACATACTCGGTTAATGTCTATAGGTGGAATGTCTGATCTAGGGCCATATTCCCGTCATAATTCCACGAGTCTTCTCCCTATGGATAATAACAACAATACCTCTACAATACCTCGACCAGCAAGTTCTTCTGGTTTGATTTCTCGTTCAAGAACGCCCGTATCGGATCATAATCTGACCCTCGGACAACCTCTACCAATGACTTCTCTTAGTCGTCCGGCCAGTTCCATGTCTCTCGGTGTCCCTACCATTCTCGGACATGGAAGATCAGGAAGTTTGGGTGCAACTAACATGATGAATCAACCTTCGGACATGGAAATCACTCAAGCCGTACAACAATGTTTGGGAGAAGTCGACTTGGACACGGTGACGAAGAAACAATTAAAAGCATTGACTGAGCAGAGATTACAATGTCAAGTTCTCGGCGCGGAAAGGAGAGCAGTGTTGGATAAGATTATTGATTCGGAATTAGCTAACATGTAATCCTTTTATTTCATTTCAATCCTTATATATCATAATAATTTCATGCTTTTATGAGAGTTGTTTTTTTGGAATGTATATTTCTGTAATCCACCCCATAATTCCCATTCAAATCCTTTTACATTCTTTTCTGCTTGGTTGATGGTAAAGTGAAATACAAACCCCTCCCAGCTGGTGAGTATATCATGTCGTCCTCTTTTTATACACTCTCGTCGATTGAGGAAATACTCCCATTTATCACCATAGTAGTGTCGTAAGGTATATACTTCGTCATGAACATGGTTGAACTTTATCAATAATTGTAAAGGAAACTCAGAGTCTGGTAAGACGTCTATTACAAAATCAATCGCTGTGCACTCGTACCTCCCCACGAACTCCGTCACTGCCACCGACGACTTCATCACGGTCCCGTCGGGTTCCAAGCCGTGCCTATGGCGATAGAGATGCATATCTTGTTTCCAGACGTCGTACTCCATCTTTCGATTCGTGGATACTTGGTTAGCGAGGGCGAGGAAATCAATCCCTCCCACGGGATATAACTCCGTCAAAGTCTGTGCAGAGGTGTGGGAAGGAAAGAGAGCTTGAACTACCATCTGGACGCTCCATTCCAAAACGTCAGTCGTTCCTAACGCGTTACCGAGGCCTACGATCACGACGTCTTCGTTGGGAATCAAGGCGACGATGGAGCGCGAACCGGTCCACATTCCGGTATGGTAGAAGATTTCCGGCCGGTTGCTGTTTACAAAGTGGTTGTTTGTGCAGAGAGTAGGCATGGCGGTTGGAGCGGGGAGGTATTCGATGTTAATGCCTACTGCACCTAATGGACATGGAAGCGTGGAGCGGATGAACCCGAGACAATATTCTGGTTTAGAATCTGATAAAGACTGCTGGGACGGAGGGATGGGAATGGAGTTGTGAGGGGACAATAGGACTTTTGTCTGTTTGAATGCATCATCACTCGAGGGGTTTATATATGATGTAGACAGGGCGGAATATAAAACTAAAGTGTCGGAAAGAGTAGATGTTATACCGGAAGTGCCGAGACAAAAAGACGATGGAGTTGTAAAAGGTGGATCTGCGACAGGGAGACATTCTATCTCGTCGTGGTCGGGAAAAGTGTCTAGACCATAACATACAGTCTGGTTGTCTGAACGTTTGCCGGTATTCACTCTTGTGTTTTTGAGACTAAGCGGTGAGAATATATGTTCTTGTAAGAAATCCGCGTAACTTTGTCCTGATATGGTTTCTATCACGATAGCCATTACACCAAATGCCCAATTGTTATATATAAACGACTGTCCCGGCTCGGATACTCGTCTTGTAGCATTCCAATACTTGATGGTATTTTTACGATCGAGAAGAGTTGTGTTTCCTTGCCAGGTCAATGCATGCATAGGAACGTGCCCAGATCGCATAGACATTAGATCTATAGCCGTGAGATTCTTATCGGTATCATCGCATCCATCACAGAATGTTGGCACATGTTTCCGTATTGGATCCGTCCAGCTGGCTAGACCTTTTTCTACAAGAATACCATACGCAGCTGCTGTCAGACCCTTCGTCAATGAATTGATATGATAGACTGTATCAGAGGTAGGAACGAGTCCATTCTGAATATCCCTTTGACCAAGATGGATCTCGTAGATTGTTTTTCCTTTTTGCGACACCCCAAATGAAAGTCCAGGCACTCCGGATATCTTGCGGATTTGTTCGATAAATGGTGTAAGTGATTGCAACCTCTCCTCAAGTGTCTTTGTCATATTGAACAGGTCCACGCAAAGCATTGCGCAATGCGAAAGGAATGTCCATGTTGATTTGCCGAGGGAGCAAACTGCTGTGTTGAACGCGTCAGGTTGATTACCCTAGTCTACCACATTAATCTTTTTCCTCCCGGCAAATCGCTTTTCCCCGCCGCCTGTAAACCCCGCCTCGAAACCCCTGCCTCGAAACCCCGCTTCTTGGTCACAACAAAACCAGATGCAATGGGTATAGTTAGGGCTTTTGTAGGCTCGTCTTGTGGCTCTGTATTATGTAGGTCATTAGACTCTAGTATCTATGCCTGTTGATCCTCTTAAAAATCATATCAAATAAACGTATTTTGGTGATCTACTCTAGCGATTTTCATTCATGTACGAATCATTCACATTACCCTTTATGAATGCCCAGGAGCAGAAAAGACAGGTCCAAGATCGGTCGGTCATACGGTTATGTCAAAGAACGAATTCTGCTAATGATCATAGTCTAAAAAAGCTCATTCCAGACATAAATCATATACGTGAACGCACTGGGGTACCTGGTATCGCAATTGGGGTGCTCCATCATGGCGAGGTCATTTTCACTCATGCAGAAGGATATCGAGACGCTGATGAAAAACTGCCCATGAACGTTGATACGGCTTTCATAATAGCTTCTTTGACCAAGGCATTCATATCTGCTTCCTGTGGGATACTAGTAGATGAAGGAAAGCTTCAGTGGAATGATAAACTGAACAAACATGTGCCGTTCTTTCAAAAGAACAATCAATTCGTGAATGACCGTGCCACAATCAGCGATGCTCTATCACATAGTACCGGTCTGGCTCAAATGGATCCCACGTGGGCTGTGCTTGAAGGTGATACCCTTCTTGGACCAGAAGATCTTCTTCATGTAACGGGTCATTTACCGACCAAATGCGATCTTCGAGAACATTGGAGCTATAATAACCACATGTATTCGCTAGTCGGAAGAATAATTGAAGCCGTAGGACCTGAGAAGAATTGGGGCGACTTTGTGAAATCTAGATTGTTGAAACCACTTGGAATGAATAGAACGACAACAGATGGTACTGATTTGAAAGATGACAACATGGCCGAGGCGCATTATGTGTTGAATGACAGGACTGCTAAAAAACACGGTCGACCAGACTTGTCTGACAAGACATCAATGGGAGCATGCGCTTCTATATGGTCAACTGTGCCAGACATGCTAATATGGGCAAAAGCACATCTAGAAGCAATAAAAATAGAACAATCTGGTGACGGGACTAAACAACATCATGTATTGAAAAATGTCAATAAAATAGTCTCTCATGCCAGCATAGGACCGGCAGATATCTTGCAAGAGAATACTTATGGGTTTGCGTGGTATAGGATGCATTTACCTTCTCCTGCGTATGGTGATTTGTTACTTGGAGGCCGTACAGACGAAATACTTGGCCGTGATTCGCCGATACTACAAATCGTATTTCATACAGGTGAAGTGGCTGGTTATTGTGCGAATTTCTACTTGTTCCCACATACAAACTCAGCCACAATAGCATTGGTAAATGCCGAAGGATTTAGTGACCCCGGAGATTGGGCTTCTCGATTGATAATACAAGAATTATTTGATTTGAAACCTAGAATCGATATTGTCCGTCACGCAGAAGTGGCAGCTCAAAGATCTTATGATCGATTTGACGTTTTGAGGAAAGAATATGACGATAATCGCATGCTGAATACTGAAGAACCTCCGAAGAGTGATATCTCGGGCGAATACGTCAACGATGGCTTCAAGTTGACCATTTCTGTGTTTGAGGACAAAGCTGATAATCACCGATTGAAGATGTCATTGAATATGCGAAGAGGGCAAACTCATCACTTGATTCATTATCACAATGACACTTTTAGCTTCATACCACCATCAAGGGAATATTTAGATGAACATGTCATGATTGATTATACTCACTATACTCAATTTCTTTTAGATTTTGATCGTGTTGATAGGAAAGTAGTAGGATTGAATTGGATAGTTCAACCAGGTATACCAGCAGAATATTTCAAACGGAATATACAGACTCCATAGTCTTTTTCAATATAAAGATTTGAATCTATCTCATATTTCCGGTTGTCTTTTTATAATTCATGAACAAGAGAATATGTCTTGCTGGTGGTCAGTGTAAATGGATTTGAATACAGTGATAGTATCTGGTAAAAGGTAAGAAGCGTCGATCAAACATGTTGTTTCACCGATACATTTGATGTTTAAGAGTCAAAATATGTAGATCAACCATATCATCGTCTATATTTGGCCAAAAAGGTCGTTCGTTGACACGTGATTTGTCAAAAATAAAGTTCTGCACTGCTTCCCAACGCTCTCCGCGGCAGGGGCAAGAAAACCATATGTTCGTCCTGCCAGTCGTTTGCGTCCATACAGCAAGAGAAATATACTCGAACAGCCGTTTGAGATTGCATATCCATGCATACTATCGAAATTTCAATACAGAAGGAGAACTAGATCTTTGTAGAAAACAAGAAACCCAAAATGTGAGACTCGCCGAGGACTGTACAAGTTCGGCTTGTTTATATCCCCTTACCAAATGCAGACACGTCAGAAATCAAGAGGAAAAAAAAAAGAAAAAAATAATTGGACGGACGTGAAGGAACGTTTTATGAATAACGACTTTTTCGCCCCTAATGATGCATTGACGAGGGATTCGGGACCAATTATCATTGTAGGTTAAGGGCCCTAGACATCCGAGCTTGCGCGTCTTCGTTTTTAATCAATAACGATATCTTTTTTTCGTAAGAGGAAAGGTGGTTCTTAATCATCTTTTGTCATTTTTTCATATATTGCCCGTCCTTTCCGAGTCTTTCTAGACTTGTTTGTAAAAAGACATTTGTCAATTCAACCATTAATTCTACTACTATTACCACATTCCTTTCATTACGACTATCTTGGTAGTATTACTATTTGAAAAGAAAGCTCAAGTGACGCTTTTAAAAAAAGCTAGTCGTCAATCATGATTCTGGCAATGCCTAATCGAAGACCGAACACGGTCGCCATTCTCGCCGCGTTTGAATTCTTCTTCATAATCCTCCTATGGCATCACATTTCCAACGAATCCTCTCTTTACAAAATCACAAGAGGCGGTGGAACGGGAATGATTCCCTACACAAACATACCGCGTAAGATCTGGCAAACGTGGGACCGAAAAGAAGGGTTCCAACTCTCCGACGTCCAGGAACAATGCAGTCGCACATGGCGAGACCGCAACTCTGGATATCAATACGCTCAATTGACGACGAACGAATCGATAGCTTACGTGCAGAAACACTTCAAGGACCGACCGGATATCGTGTCTCGATTCGTCAACACGAAACAAGTCATCCTCCAAGCCGATATGATTCGATACTTGACGCTTTTCGCCGAAGGAGGCGTGTATTCCGACATGGACACGGTTTGTTTCCGGTCCCTGGATCTATGGGCGAGAGAAATGGCCGGCGCGTCCAAGAAAGTCGGGATGATCATCGGAGTCGAATACGATCAGTTGGATGAAGAAAACATGGCGAGCGGCTATTCCTTTCCCATACAGTTTTGTCAATGGACTATAGCGAGTAGAGCTAGACATCCCGTCATGCAAATTGTCGTGGATGACGTATTTAGAAAAGTCAGCGAGGTGGAAAAGGAAAAGGGTAAAGTTAGAGTAGAGGGGGATTGGGACGTTTTGGCAATGACGGGTCCGAGAGTAAGTTTCTTTTTCCTCCCTCTTTTCCTCATCAACTTACGTTATTGATTACTAATGTTTATTTATAGGAATTCACTCTTGGTGTATTGGAAGGATTGTCAAAATGGATGGGAAGAGATTATACTTTCAAAGACTTTAAAGGTCTGACAGAACCCATAATGATTGGTGACATTATGTTTTTGAACATCAATGGTTTCGCAAGTGGATTGGCACATTCCGGCTCGCAATACATAGGTAATCCTCAACAATTGGTCGAGCATAAATTTACAGGGACGTGGCGAGGAAAAGTAGATGAAAAGGAAGAAGACAAGAAGAAAAAAGACAAAAAGGATTAGATTTATACCAACCACATGATCCCTCGAAAGAGATTTTCAGAATTGTATAATGTGTATGATATAATAATCATAGATAATATCGTTAATTATTTCAGTATGTTTCGATTAGTTTGTTCAAATGCATGATATCATAGCGATATCCATAACCAATCAAGTACATTTTTATATCGTTTTGTTTATACATGATATGTAGAAATCACCTCTTAACTCTCTTTCCACCTCCGTTACCTTCACCACTACCATCTCCCCATCCTTTTCTCTTCTTGCCCTCCTTTTCCCAGAACCTATCCCTCTCGTCTTTTTCCCTCTCTTTCCTCCGTTCTTGATTCTCAGCTACTTTGGCTCTATACTTCTCTCTCGTTTCTTCTTTTTTAACTCTCCTCTTTTCTACCTTTTCATTCCTGATCGCGCGGACTTGTTCCAGTAATGCCCTTTGAGACCTCTCTTCTCGTCCCTCTGCACTGTCCTTGCTATGTCGAAGAACAATAGCTTTTCGTTTCTCAAGGTATGTCTTGCCTTTATTCGCTGCTTTTGTCATTGTTGTGATTTGAGATTTATACGGTAGTTCAGCACGGACTGCGCGGGGGATGCGGAGGGGGTTAAAATGGCGTTCTGTACGAGCGATGGGTCGGTAAGCGCTATTGGCATCTTTGGGCGTGGGTAGAGAAAGACTTGCTCGGATTTGACCGGTTGTTCGCATTTGAGACCATGATTCTTGTTGATCTGGAGCTGTGATAGTCGTATCATTGTCGACTTTAGATTCAGAAATGGTGCCTTTGGTAAGAAGATTTGTGACGGGGTTGTAAAACCGGTGAGGTCTTATTCCATACCATGCTCGGAGAAAGACAATGTCACTCATCAAAATCTTGTCCTCAAACGTGGCACGAAAATGACCTTCTGGTTTACTCAATGCCTTTTTAATCTGTCCTCGAATCCCAGATACAGTTCGAATACTTGCCCCTTCGAACTTGGCAATCTCGAGTGAAGAATTAAACATGTCTTTGATAAAAGCAGTGTTCTTGAAAATTTTATATGGATGACCTGTCAATTTCAATTTCTTGACAATCTCGACAGATTCATCAACATTTAGAACGACACCAGTTGCTGCCACACGGAAACCAGGGTTGCTATTACTGAGTGATTGTACACAACAAAAGCCAGTATTCGGAGCGATGAGTGGTCCATAGAATGTACCAAAGCAATGCATATGTTCCGGAGTATACTTTAGCATTCGATTTCGAGTACGGGAATCAGAGATACTATAGATCGGCATGGTCTGAAATCTTCTCCAACCAAGTGAGAATATGAGAGGATCGTTAGTTTTAAGAATCTTTTTATGCCATCGATGTCGCTTGATTCGGACTTGAACAAATCCAAACCGATCTTCTGTGGGAGTCAGACCTCCAATGATAATGGGGTTACGTGGATTGAAATTGGTAGCAAATTCGCATGGGACATTCTCCAGAACCAGCTTGACATATGTTCCAGCTTTATAACCTTCAACTCGTGCTCTTGACACTTCATCCATTTGATCAAATTCCGCCCGATTAATATCCAATTGCTTTTTGATCAATGCTTTTTGAGCATCATACCAATCATCCTCCCCAAATTCCTCGTCAGCCCCTGCTTCTTTTCTATTATTGGCCTTGTCATTCAGTAATCCGTCTCTATCTTCTTCTTCGAATCGTAATCTGAGTTCTTCCTTCTTTCGCGCATTACGTGCTCTTTCCTCAACCAGATCGAGTGCTTCAGAGTCTGGCCTGGACTCTTTATTGCCATGTTTTTCACCCGTCTCAAGATCTTCAAATTCTCCATCTCCTTCGTCTCCTTCATCATCCGATACACCATCAAAATCAGCGTCATCTTCATCTCCGTCAGCGTCTGCACCTTCTTTCTTGGAGTTGGATATAGTAAATCTCGCTTTCACGGCGCGAATATTATCTGGATTTGTCCATTTAGACTCAAGTGCAGCCCGCCTTTCTTGAGTCATGAAGATATCGTTTCGTTTCTCGCGCAAAGACGTTCTTGTCTTACTAAAAAACTCCTCATCGCCATCTCCAGATGTCAATGTTTGGTTCCGCTCTGCCTCATCCTCGCCTCGCCATCTCTTTAGCACTTCGGCAGGCGACAAGATATTGCTGTACACCAACTTGGCAAAGTCCGAAAGCCTATATGGTACTGATTGGTTGTGAGACATTGCTGCTCGTTTTGAGAGGTTTCTTTTCCACCTGACACTATCTTCTTCATCGTCTTCATCCTCCTGTACTCCTTCCTCGTCCATATCACCCTCACTGAGCTCCTCATCATCTTCAAGATCATCCTCTTCATCATCCTCATCATCTCTCTCAAGCTGATCATCACCAGATACAGAACCAAGATCAGAGTCGCTGTCTGCAAAGGCAAGGTCTTTACCCTGTAAAGTATCATCATCGAAACTCATCTCTCTTAGTCTTGTCGGAGCTTCGATAATTTCATCTTCGTCAGCATCCTCGTCATCAGTTTCATCACCATCAAGTTCGTCGAGATGATCTATGTCCTGTTCCAATGACGCTTGTCGTATACTCCTTGCATGTTTTCGTCCGTCGTCAATAGTCGTTATCTTATTACTATCACCGAAAAGCTGTAAGCCTCCATCGTTCTCTCCCAAAACTCTACGTCCCGCGTGTAGCTCTACAACCATTTGTTCACCTAAACCTCTTTCCCGATCATCTTCAGCCGAAGCATCGAATGTCGTACTTTTCACATCCACATATACAGCATCTTTATCGACTAAAACACCTCCCACATCAGACATTGGAGCAAATATGAGCTTTTGTTTATCGCCTAATCGTTTACGCTTTGATTTACCCGTCGAGTTAGCCACCGCTGTTTCAAAGAACGGAGTAGGACATGGATCTGGTAAAGGCTCGACTTCTGCGACAGTTAGATCACCAACACCCGGGATATGAACTCGAGCTGATTGTGCTGGGAGATTAGTTCCACGCAAATATCCGTACAACGCTATCTTTCGATCTGATTTTATATTTTCTTCCAAGGTCGTTGGAGCTGTCAAGTCGAGAAATCGATCGACCAAACAATAAGGGTGGCTATTCCGCCAGACAAGAGGTCTTGGATTTTTCATGACGGACAAAAATCGAGAAAGATTGAGGATTTCTCGATCCGGATATCTTCCATTGACAACACCAGATAGATAAAATAATTTTGCTCCTTGATATAACTCACTCCAAAAGCGATGTTTCAACCTCTTCTTCTGCGCCTTTAACGTTTCTGGCTTTTTGAACAAATCCAAATGTGTAAGTATTCCAAACACATTTCCCGGCATACCTGTCGCGGAAAGAACATTAAGAAACTCCATAGTCTCCATTTCGAATCCATAATTTCCATCAATCATAAGTAAAACAATGTCTACAACCTTTGCCAAATCAATCATGCTCGCCAATGAATCTGCCGGGCTTTCTACAAAGGTCAATCTCCTCCTCTTGGAAGTCACGACTGTCAAAGGACCAGTAGGATGGGTTAGGGTTTGTTTCGTATACCGTCTTATCAAAGACTTTATCAGCGTCGTTTTTCCAACCCCAGACGGTCCTACCACTCCGACAATGATCGGGGGCGCTTCCTCTGGTAATCGATCGACAAGCGGGACATGTAAGCGTTTCTCTTTGATCTAAACCAATAGTCAATAAGAATGTACAGTTGAAATGAGTGAGAATGCTCACATCATGCGCTCTTGCGGCTTGTTTCGCAAATCGCCCTGGAGTTGCATATGCAAATGCTTTTGGATTCTTCCCCTTTTCAATCTTTTCACTTTTCCGAGCCTTGACAGGCCGGTGAGGCTGATGGCTCTGCGGCTCTGACATTCTATTATACTCGACAACTCTCTCCTATCTTCATATCTGCCTTACGATGCATAGTAAACGAAAGCCAAGGGAGAAGAAAAAATATTGGTCGGCGTTAAATAATTTTTATGTCCGACGGTCGGGATTAGAGCCGAGCTCTATCACATGCATCACATTTGGGTGGCTACGTCACAGCCAACAATCTGTCGAACTGTATATGACAGCATCGATAACCTTGGTTTTCTGATACATCAACCCGAAGAAGATCAATCAAGCTCTTCCATAGACTCTAATAGCGAAATCGTCAGAAATCAGTATGCCTGTAATCAACGTAGGTCTATAATCAAGGCTTGATGGCAATATATCGTTCCTAATCTATGGTACAGGTCAGTATCAAAGAGAATGTCGAAAATCCGGATCAACTACTTCAAGAGTACGTAACTATACTATCAACGCATTTTATCCTCGTCTGATTGAATAATCAAAGCGCAAAGAAGCGTGTTACGGAAAGTGGTGGAAAAATAACGAATGAATTCAAATTATTCAAGGGTTTCACGTATGTGATTAATTATATACAAAGGTCGGACGCATGTTGACATTCTTAACGTAGTGCCGAATTTCCAGACGGTATTGTAAGTACTCTTGAGAGTAATGAAGTAAGTACCTGGTTCGAGGAGCGCTATTGTGACATACTGATAGGCATAGAAATGGGATGTCGAAGAGGATGCAGAAGTAAGGACACAAAGTACTTGATGTATCTCATGACGAGTAGTATGTATTTTGCCATCATATTAGAAGTTTAAATCATACTTCTACATATTTGGACTTGTAGATAGACTGCGTTATATTTCATAGCATGAATGATTATCTACTCAACATATGTTACACGATGATGTGAGGTCCGTGTGGGGTTATGTATTCCAACGATAAAATGATATTAATCGGTCTTTGTACTACATAAAATGCAAGACTATGCTAGTATTTACGCGATGTAGACTACGCAAGCATTTGTTTCATGCTACGTCGTACCCAAATCGTAATATCAATACAATCAACATCAGCGATAGTGATATTACTAGATTGGCATCACAATCATGTCCGAAAGTGACCCTTTATGACTTGATCAAGTAATACCTCCATGCGCATCTACATATCAAAGTCTATTACTAACAACAACTGTTCAACAGACATGGTCGACCACCATTGACCCCGACTCAATTATTCTCGTCGGCAAACTTTACAATCTCCCATCTACCCAGTCGTCTTGCACAACGTATCCTCGCTTTACGTTCCCTACCATATGTCGTGTTTAATAATCCGTCCATCACACAAATCCACAACACTTATCTATCATCCCTATCAACTCTTCTTCCCTATTCGCTTTCTCCTATAAACTCGTTATCTACAGAACAATCATTCACAAATACACTCATATCTCTAATCAAGCAACACAACAACAGCATTCCAACCCTGTCCCGCGGTCTCTTCGAAGCGAGAAAATACCTCCTCCCCAAAACCACATCTCAATTCCTAGACGACCACTTCCGATCTACCATCGGCAGCAGAGTGCTATCAGAGCAACACATTGCACTCCACCTCTCTTCCTCCCACCCTCTTTCTTCTTCCACATCCAACCCCAATGACGAAAACCCTCCCAACGAATTCGGCATCCTCTCTTCCCTCCCTCTTCGCGCCGTTCTTCTCTCCACAACCTCTCTCGTGCGAGAAATTTCCCTTTCGACTCTCGGCCACGCGGGACCTAGAGTTGTTATCGACGGTGACGTCTCGTGCAGAATCCTCCACGTCGCCGCGCATATACAATACGTGTTGACGGAGATATTAAAGAATAGTTTTCGCGCTAGCATACAGCACTCTCCAAACAACCATCTTGGAGATCGAGGCGGGGAGATTCGAATCACAATCGCCGCAGTCCCTTCTTCCACCTCTTCTACCACTAGTTTATCAAATGGGAGTGGAATGTCGGACGGCGTGACGATACGGATACGGGATCGAGGCGGGGGCATCCATCCTCGTGACAAAGATCGATTATTCGAATGTGGATTCTCGACGTATGCGAGAGAAAAGAACGGTCTGTTCTCGATGACTCATGACGTCGAGGGACGGTTTGATCTCTTGTCGACGATGAATGTTGGTGGGAATGTAGCGAGTGATGCGGGTGGTCAGGCTGATGATTTGGCGGGATTAGGATATGGATTACCTCTGAGTAAAGCATATGCTGAATTCTTTGACGGACGTGTGGAAATACAGAGTCTCTGGGGATGGGGGACGGATGTTTATTTGAAATTAAAAGGGTTGGATAGAATTGAGTGAATAACAATTATGAGAGATGATATAGAGGCTGTGTACATTATAATGATGACGATAATGATGATTTTGAATATGTACAACAGTAATGATAGTAAAAAAGTAATATAAAGTGACACATAGTAACATCACACAATAATAATGATAACAAGAACAAGTCTATTAGTTGAAAAGTCATCATGATAACAACAATAATCATACAATAATCAAAAAGAAATAGGATATATCAGGCGGCTAGTTATTATACTGTACAATGATTATTATATTAATTTTATACTCCATTAACATGAGTCTCCAACTCTTCCTCACCAGCAGCAGGTCCATCAGGTATCATCAACCTCTTCAATTGATCTTGTACATAATTCTGTACATGTTCATCAACAGTTTCCCGTTCCTTTTTTCGCTGTTCATCATCCTCAAAAATGGTCCATCTACGATGAGGTTCATATTCTACAGTAGTGGCACTTGGAGGTTGAGTTTCATCACCGTCACCGTTTTCAGACGGAGCAGCCGAGTCCCAATCCGATCGACGACCAATAGATCGATGAGTAGACGAACGACGCAACATGGCAGGCTTTCTCTCATTTACTACTCTTGCTTGACGACTAAAAGTGTCGTCAAAGTAATGAGATGCAGCAGCAGTTGGAGTTCTAGGAGTTTGAGGTAATCGACAAGTGACACTAAAAATCATGTCAATCATTATAAACAAAAACAAACAAATCAAACTTACCCAGTATCATGAATCATCTTTGCTATCAAACCAGTCCATCCAGTTTGATGACTAGCACCCAAACCTCTACCGGTATCACCATCAAAAAACTCGTAAAACCAGAGATAATCCTTCCAATTTGGATCATAATCTAGCATGTCATTACCGTCATTGATTGCACGACGTCCGTCATCTCCACGAGCCATCAAGTGTTGTAAACGATGTTGTAATTCTTCAGCAACATGTCCAAGATGCATATAATCACCAGATCCTGTAGGACATTCGACTTGGAATGTATTACCGTAAAACATATAAAATCTCAACAGCGATTCAATTAATAAGAAATTGACTGCAACCCAAATCGGACCTCTCCAGTTGGAATTACCGCCAAACATACCGGAATCAGAATCACCAGGTACATAGCTGACGCTGAAATCTTGTCCATGAACATTCATCGAATAGGGATGATCTTTATGATATTTGGATAAAGATCGGATACCTCCTTTTGACAAGAATTCCGTCTCGTCCAACATTCGTGTCAATATCGCTCGAAGACGATCTTCATTGACCAGAGAAAGCAATAGACGATTGTCTCGTCCTCTTCTTTTCATTGAAGCAGTGTTGCGTTCAAAAACATCATGTCTGTGTTCAATAAACCAGTCCATACGACGTTTAAAATTGGGCAGCTTACTCAAGACCTGTGGCTCGAGTGTAAGACATGCATACATAGGAATCAATCCAACAAGTGAGCGGACAGGCAGCTGTTGGCTGTGAGGACCGCCCCAAGAGATTGCATCATAATAGAAACCATCTTCTTCGTTCCACAACGATCTCGATTCACTTCCATGGCGATATCGCATCGCATCACTGATTAGAATAAAATGCTCAAAGAATTTGGAAGCAATATCCTCATACGTTCTACGATGTTTGGCCAGTTCCAAAGAAATGTTCAACATGGAAAGACAGTAAAAGGCCATCCATCCAGTACTGTCAGCTTGTTCGAGTACTCCTCCAGTCGGAAGTGGTTCTGAACGGTTAAAAAGACCGATATTGTCCAGACCAAGGAAACCACCCTCAAAAACATTCTTGCCGTCAGCATCTTTTCGATTAACCCACCATGTAAAGTTGAGGAGCAATTTTTGAAAAACTCTTTCAAGGAAATCAAGATCCTCACGACCATACATTTTTCGTTCAATCTTGAACGATCGGAACGTTGACCATGCGTGTACTGGTGGATTAACATCACTAAAGGTCCATTCGTATGCAGGTATTTGTCCGTTAGGATGCATGTACCACTCTCTTGTAAAAAGATCGAGTTGTTTCTTGGCAAAGTCTGGATCAATCATAGACAACGGTATACAATGGAAAGCACTATCCCAAACAGCAAAGAACGGATACTCCCAAGAATCCGGCATTGACAGAATGTCATCCAGATACATGTGTTTCCACGATTCATTTCGTATGCCTTTCCGGCCTGGAGGAGGCGGAGGCATGGCAGGATCTCCATTTGCCCATTGCTCCCAGATAAAGTGATAGTATTGTTTACACCACAACATACCTGCAAATGCTTGTCTTTGTACATTACGAAGATCATCAGTCATTGGCATTGGACTTATACGCCAGTAAAAGTCATCTGCCTCTGCTAATCTCTGATCCATAACCTCGTCAAACATTTCTTCGTCGAGATAATCGCCGTTTGGTTTGTTTGTTAATCTAAAACGGATGACGGCACACTCACCTGGAGGTACACCATCTCCTTGATTGAATGCAAACCAAGCCGCAGACTTTGTACCATTCTTTTTGGGATTGACAGCTTTTTTATCACCATTGATGATGTGTTCGTGAAAAGCGTCCTTGACATATGGAGCCTTGTTTTCTTTTTCCCAGCCTAAGCTGACGTGATTGGAATCGTTTTCTGTGAATAAATGGGTAGGATGAATATCTTCATCACGACCACCAGTGTTTGGTGAAGGCGAGTATTGAGCATACATTTTGCCCAGTTTCTTGTGATTAATTTCAGTCACAAATTCGGTCTTTTGTTGGATAGACGGTCGAGTGTCATCGTAGCCCCACGACCATGTGTTTCGAAACCAGATTTGGGGAATAATGTGAAGTTTAGCTGGCTTGTCTCCACGATTGTAGGCTGTTACTCGAAAGAGTAGCTCATCTGGATCGTCCGCCTCTTTCGCAGTTTCGATGAAAATATCCCAATATCGGCTGTCCTTGAAGATACCAGTATCAATCAATTGATATTCCCGATCTGTTTTATTCCTTATGGCATTTTCATGCACTACTTTTTCGTAAGGAAATTCTTCTTGAGGGTATTTGTAAAGATATTTCATGTACGCGTGCTAAAATCATATCGTCAGTATTTATACATAGGCATTGAATGTTTGATAGGCTTACAGAAGGTGTATTGTCTAGATGGAAATGACATTCTTTAATACTTTCACCATGCACACCTTGAGGGTTCGAGAGACCAAAGAGACGTTCTTTAAGTATGGGACTAGAACTTTTATCAGTATCAGACAAATAATGCAAGTGAGATATCTTACTCTTTCTCGTTCCAGAATGAGAAAGCAACGTTGAGCAGGCCGTGTGTATCCGAAACTCCAGCAATACCGTCTTCACCCCATCGGTAGGCTCGCTTGCGAGACATATCATGGTCAAAGTCTGTCAAAAGTATTAGCAGTGTTTCTTGACATGGATATAATGTATCACGTACGTCTCCAAGCATCTCCATCAGCCCTTTATAAACGAACCAGTCAGTACTGTAAATTGAGTGTCGCATCATCAAACTTACGAATAGTCCTCTCGCACTAATAAAGATTAGCGATTGAATCGTCAACGAGTTGTGGAATGCGATCAAATTACTCACCAGTAGCCCATTGCCTCTCAGAGACATACGGACCCCATTTTTTCCAATATTTCTCTCGACGGCGATCTTGTTGTAACCTCTTCTCCTCCTCCGTCATGACCTCGACATTGTCAATGATGACCATGATTGTTGATCCGCCACCGTACTAGCACTCGTTGAAAGTAATACAATCTGATATAGCAAATCAGTGAAGACGAATTGCAGGCTCAACTCGTGTGTCACCCGCGATGGTTTGATAATCGGAAAAGACCGTTTCGTGAACCGGCAGACGCGGTGTAAAAATAATTCTAGGTTATACAATAGCTAGTAGTACAGTTCAGACAAGAATACAAAATAATTGATGGTTATAAATAAAACGAGAGTCGAAAGTCCATAAAAAAAATATGATTAAGAAGAATGGCAAGATACAAGAATGGGAGGGAGGAGCGAGGTGACAAATTTCCCGAGTCGAGCTTTGTAGACTTTATCAGATGCAACAAGTTTGTTAAAAGTCAATTGACACGAAGCTTTATGAATCGCATAGGGCATGAGCCACGTGAATGGAAAGACCGTTTAAGCGGCCACGACTAATAAGCAGTATAGTGATGTGCTAAACAAGTTACTAATGGCAGAGCCAACTTGATTCTTTACAGCATTATCTTGATTAATGGTACATTGTCATGATATGAATCATATCGCATCCATGACCAATTCATCAAGTCAGAAATTCGATGGCTGGCTTTGGCACAAGATTTTCCGTGGTCTGTGCGTCTGCAGCTTCTCCCAGCCCAACCAGAATTGATACAAAACCCTCGCTAAAAATAGATGATACATGCACTTATGACAGAAATGACCAGGGTGCCGCACCAGCCATGCTGCTTTTCTGCGATTGCTTGATCAATGCTCGAAAGTCAATTTTTTGGTTGTGTGACAATCGCACCGCCTTGTGGGGCTGGTAATAATGTGCGATATTATCTTGTGGCGGCAGCTTCTTCGGCAGCTTCTCGTTTCTCTCTCTGCATTTTCAGCTTTTCTTCGAATTTTTCAAACTCTCGTAAGGACAATTCTTCTTCCTCATCCAAAACCTGCTGAACGCCTTTCACCTCCTAACATAATAATTAGCCATGACATTAAATTAAAGTTGAAACACGGCCAGTTTTACCTCAATATAATGCATAAGCATACTTTCAATCCCATTTCTCAACGTGACTGTACTACTATCGCATGTCCTGCATGCCCCTCTCAATTTCAACTTGACTTGTCCGTTCTCGAATCCTTTAAAGTCAATATCTCCCCCATCTTCTTGTATAGCAGGCCTTATTCTAGTGTCTAGTAGCTCTTTTATCATACCAACGACTTCACTATCTTCCTCATTATATGCCAGGGTGTCCGCTTCCGCTTCCGTTTCTTGGCCACTTTTCACTTCCGAAATTGTGACAACGGGCTGGCCAGAAGTGATAGTCTCGGTAATAAGTGAAAATACTTCTGGTTTTATATGCGCCCAAGCAGTCGACGGATCTTTTGTGACTGTGATATAATCTGCGCCATAAAAAATAGAAGTTACCCCATCTACATTCAATAATTGTGCTGCAAGCTGTGATGTGTATGGTGGCATCAATGTAGATCTTGGTGTGAGATATTCAACAAACGGGGATGGAAACGATTCGGGTAAGACTCGTTGATTTGGTTTGAACTTGAGAGCATCGTTGTTTGGTGTAGTCTCGGTTTGAATAAAGATGTTTCGCCGCGAAGGTTTTTGTATTGGACCGCGCTTTTCAACAAGTTGAGGACGCTGTGATGACCGCAGAGACGATAGCTGGCGTCGATGGAGTTTCTGAAAGGCTTGCACTTCGCTCTTGCATGACAAGAAACATCTCCTTGTTAGCAACGATGTGGGGCGAGTCGAAGTCTGCTCGACAAGTTTCGAAAAGGCTGTGAGTCTGGATGCTACTTTCGACATATTGAATTCCGGTAGCTCAAAGAGCGATTCCAAAGTATTAAGGACAGATACAATTATAGCTGATGCGAAGCGTGAGTGACTTCTCAAACAAGTGTCACAGAATATTCATAATCATTATTTTCATATGATGCTACTATGGGGATGACGTAATTTTCCAAAACCAATTTCACCTCAACTCCACCTTTTATCATACAGAAAATCGAGATGAACCAGAACTGTTACTGCTCTCGATTGAAACGATAGATTCTGCGTCAGAATTATCATCCTCATCGTGTTGCTTTGCCATCGTATGTGAATCTAATCCATGACCGTTGATAGCCAATTGTTCAAGTCTACCTGCTACCCCTCCGAATTCGTTACCACAGCCTGAATCATCGTCTTCTGGTATGAAGAGAGCATCTTGATCACTAAAATCTGAACCATCCACGTCTTCGTTGATCCGCTTCTCCACACACTTGTGACATTCCTGTAATCATCGTTAGAAATACGATATCATCAAGTATAATTACAGGTAGGCATTGTCATAACGCACCGCCGACCCTGGATCCCTCCTCTGACTCTTAGCAAATTGAGTTATCGCCATCGTCCTGTCACATACGCAGCAGGTCAACTCAAACTTCTTGGGACAATTACAGCTTAAGCATTCGATGTGGTGGTCCCCACGAGCCATTCTGTACCGCTTTTGCTGGTTCTGAGAGTATGCACTCAATGTTTTCGAGACATTGCATACTGTGCAGGTAAGTCTATAGATAGTCAATCAGGAGAGTTATCATATGCGGAATCGAATGAGACCATGACCTACTCGTTTGGCATGCTAAATGCAGTTTGGATGCTACGCCGAATCAGTATGGAAGATCTTCAGAATGTAGGAGGTAGTCATACGCATAGTTCTGCCTTGCCGGCCGGCCTTTGAAGTTGTTGGATAGCACGAGGTCAGATCCAGCATTGCTTGTGGTGTCTGTCTGCGCCCAGGCCGGTTTATTGCTCAATCTAATTCCCGGAGATTCCAAGGTACTTAGATTGAGTGCAGTGAATTGTCGTTTGCCTTTGATTCTAGTTTTGACATTTGCTGTCCCCGTTACAACAGGGTTCGCCATATTCGAAAGTGCAGATAAGCCTCTACCCCACGTCTGGATTGATGAGACGAAGTACGAGTGATTAATCAACTTGACAATAAGGAAGATTTTTGGAAAAGGTGAGTCGGATTGGGGAATTTATGGTGAAAGCAATATGAATCAAACCTTGCCAAATTACCGTGAACAGGCAAAAGTGGAAGTTATGTAAACTTGATCAGATCCGAAAACGAATGTGTCGCAAGTAAGACTTGTCTTATACAGTCACTTCACGCTTATGATTTCGAATTCATTCGTGAAGTGGAGAATTGTTTATTCGTCATGTCTCAAATATTTAAAAGCAAGTCTATAGGAATACATGCGCAATGCCTAGGAAAATAATCGCGCTCTATTTACATGTGCCCTAAAGAATGCTTTGATTGCAAAAGGCCTAAAATGTCCCGGTACTGCAGCCTCATCTTGACAAAGTACTGTACAAAAGATTATCTGTTATACCTTCTATTTAGTTTCTTCTTTGAGGAAAGTGATAAGATCATTTCTGTCTTTGTCCTTTTTTAATCCTCCAAATGCCATTTTAGTACCAGGAATATATTTCTTTGGGTTCTCTAGGTATTCAAACTGAGGAGTGTATATCAGTCGCAAAGTCTGTATGAACGAAATGAAGACCACTTACAAGAGTATCCTCCTGCCAAGTGATACCTTTATTCTTGTTGGATTCCGAGTATGCGTACCCCTCGACTTGACCAGTCTTGCGACCGAAAAGACCGTGTAACTTGGGTCCGACTTTATTACCCTCGTCTTCTTTCAAGGTATGACATTGTGCGCATCGCGTCTTGAAGAGACCTGCTCCTTTCTTTGCATCACCTGTAAATCATTTTTATCAGTATTTTGATGGTGTTTTGCATGTATAGCAGGAGTTTACCTGGAGAAAATGAACCACCCATTATGATAGTAGTAGAGTTGATAAATCAGAAATAAACGATAGGAATATCCGAGTGAGATGTGCTGATTATTAAATGATAATATTGATACGCCCCCCTGTTCTAGAATGAAAAAAAAAGTTGTTTTTGGTTCTCGCCGTAATAACAGCAATGACGCAGTAGATGAGCTTCAGCCAATCAAACGACCAATATTATGCCACAATAATTTTTAGCAAGTTTAAGCACGTGATATCATATATGAGTAGAATGCTGTTCATTCGGAGAGAGGTCAAATCAATGATAATCAACTTCCAGACATTATTGTCTATACCGTGTATATATGAGAGATACAGAAGCTAGCTTTGCGGGTCGATCTAATCAACTAGTTGTTTCGGGCTACAAATTGAAATCGACGTCAACCACATCTCGCACGAAGTAGCGAAGTCGATGGATATAGTTGCATCAACCACACAACTATGGAACGTCGAGGTCATGTAACTAATCTAGAGAATAAACAGTGAAAGCATATCTAATAAAAGTAGCATTGCAATATATGTTTTCGGATACAAATCTTATTATTAGATGTGAAGGCTTTTGAGAAAGAGTGGTGCGTTGGATAGCCCGGAACTATCGGCAATTTGTTCCGAATGTGATGTCGTGATGTTTACTATTGCCGTTCCCTAGTCTTACAATGCATATCAATCTCTCGAACAATCTCATCACCTCTAATCATACAACAATTTGAACCGATCATGTAAGTATCACCCACTGAGAAATTGTCCTCGTCATGTGGTTGATCAGTGTGCTTACCTCTTGCGGCTCAATGTCCAGCGCAACCTCAGTATCGTTATAACGTTTTATAGCGGTTTAGCTCATTTGACCATACGTCACGAGAAGATCTACTGGGGGCTATATACGAGGTACAAGCCAAGTGGAAGAACTTGAGCTTAGGGGGAGGATATAAAATTGTATAAGTGTAGATTCTTTCGTAAAGAAAGATGGCTACTTTTATGCAAACAATGTTTGTCCCACCTCATTCTCCTTCTATTATTTCAAATTCCCTATCCTCCACATCGTCTACTTGCGCTTCCTCGGTAGCAAGTGCATCGACTTCGATATCGTCAATATCATCGGAACAATCTACAAATTCCAAATCACCACAGAGACAACAAAATCACCAATATCATTATTATCCGCCGATTGCCAAGCCTTTGTCCCCTCTGCATTCCAATGTTCTTGCATCGAGTTTCAGTAGTGTGGTTGGAGATCGATCAAGAGGTGGAAGTCCAGCAGTGAATGGAACAGAAGACGATATATACAGCGCAGGATCACCACTCAAAATCTGCGAAAACCTGTTACAGCGTCATTTTCGAGATGTCTTGCAAACTAGCGCTTCGTCAAACTCTTTATATAGTGACTTTACGATACATACGAAGAATCTACAAAAGACGGAGACGATGCCTGATCTTACAAAGATCGACAGACCGGTCACGGCTTCTCCACTTTCTTCCTCACCAACGAAACGCGAAAGAAGCCCATGTCTACCACGAAGTAAAGCAGGTCGTCAACAGCGACAGATAAAGTCACAACAAGCCACAAGGGATCAAAGGAATGCATACGGGGACAGGCAATTGCAAGATGGTCTTGGATATGGACTTGAAAATATAACTTTACAAGCAGATTTATTGACCAATGATGTTAACAGAAATGCAAATACCCGCGCGAGAGGAGCTTTTAAACCACAACGTACACAGAAGAGTAACAGTTGGCAATTAAAACAATTTGCGGATGCAACTTTGGGCGATGGAAGTTTGAAAAAGGTTGTAAAACTGCCAGAAGGAGAAGATCGGGATGAATGGATTGCTGTTAATGGTAAGAGACATGGCATGCACGTATGTGAATCTACAAATCTGTCTAACAATTTGATTGTAGTGGTCGACTTCTATAATCAGATTAATCTTCTGTATGGATCGATAACTGAATTTTGTACTCCACAAACATGTCCCGAAATGAAAGCTACATCAGAGTATATATTTCCTTTTATTCTGTTCCTTCCAGTATTGTTATTAGCGACTAATTATTATTCCAGATTCGAATATCTATGGCATAATCCTCCTGAATTTCCTAAACCAACAAAGACGTCTGCACCAGCATACATCTCCAATCTCTTGACATGGACCTCTGGTTTACTGTCTAATACAGAACTCTTTCCTACGGAGCCAGGTGTTCCGTTCCCTGATACTTTCTACCCAACAATCCGTCAGATTTTCAAGAGATTGTACAGAGTATTTGCACATATGTACTGTCATCATTACGAAATCGTCAAATTGTTACAGTTAGAACCACATCTCAATACGGCATTCAAACATTACATATTATTCGTCGAAGAGTTCGGCTTGGCTGATCAAGGAGAGGCGAGGAGAGAATGGTTTGGACCTTTGGGAGAATTGGTCGAGCAAATAATTTCCACAAGTTGATCCAAGTTCGACTGAAGATTAAATATATGAGATGAATGGAGACGAGATGAGATTGTTTATGAAACTTTTATTAAATTAATTCAGATCAAACTACTTGGTATTTTCCATTTCCAGTATGATGACTTTCCTTTCACTAAACAATAACATTGGTATAAAAATATTTTTCATACTAATCCATACCACTGAAATAGATATTTATATGATTGAGTAAGTAATGAAATTACATATTATACACTATGACCCAGTACTCCATTTCATGCGCCCCGACATGTACAAGTCATAACTTGATAATTCATAATATACGAGTGGAACTCATTGTCCAAACCGAGGCGATGACTAATCCTTCCTCCAAGCCAAGAAACTAACATCACAAGGCGAAACACCACTCGTTGGAATAGCTATATTCTCCCTCTCTCCTCCCACGTCAAGATTTCCCGACCCAACTCTATCGTTGAAAAATCCTTTATCGACACTAGTCGACAAAGTATCGATTTGTAAAGTCTGCGCTGAGCGCCCAGGACCAGTGTGGATATACGACGTCATTTCTGCGCCCACGCGAGTGTTTGCAGAAAGAGTCTTGTCGTGGAATCCATTCGGCGTGGGTTTCTGAAAATACGGATTTGAAAACGCTCGGAAAAGAGAGGGATGATCGTGGTCCTGTACTGAGACGAAAGAATCCGTACGCTCGGACAGGGGGTATGGAACATCACCTCCCCCTCCTCGTGAAGAAGATGCGGGAGGGGGGTTGTCGTAGTTGTACTCACTTGGAAGAGTCGTGCGTCGCACTTGTTGTGGTCGGTGAGTTGAATAGCTGCCTGGTAGAGAATACGTCACGCCTGTTTGTTGATGAAGGGTTGCGCTAGGGGTATATTGCGCTTCAGTCCGTCGACGTTTCTGGACGTGTAAACTATCGTCATCAATTGCTGGTCTTGTCAGGGATTTCTGCGACGAGGAGGAAGGGAGAGTGGATGAGACGCTGCATATGGAAGAGTTACGCGCTGGATCGGACATTGGTAAGTAATTAGTCGATGATATTGTTGACAATAGTGATTTAGGCATTGGTAAAGTGATACTATTGTGACGTCCAGAGGGGTGTGGAAAGACGTTCTTGGCCTGACGTGGTTGGCCGACGCGGTCGGGAACAGTCACGGGTGATGTTGGTCTGATTGGTCGTCGACCTTGACATTTGGGACAGATTTGATGTTCCATTGGCATTACCCAATCACATGCTTCTTGTAGCGGCATGTTTTTTGTGCTTTTCCTGGGTTGGTATCGATAGTCTGGATATCTTTGTCTGTGACGGATTTGTTCTTCCTGAAAGTTCACATCAGTCAGTAGTTCTAGGGAAAGACGAAGATGAAGGTCTTACCTCAGCATAGTCTTTCCATGTCTTTCGTCCTTCGGGCGTCTCGTTTCTCCAATTAGAACCAATAATCTTTGAAATCTCTGGGTTACTAAGTTGTGGACTACGTCGACTGATTTCTGCACTGTGATATTGACGATATAGGATGAATGCTGTCACGACTATCAGTTTATGAATGTGTAAAGCAGCATGAGATGATTGACCATTGCGAGGACGAGGGATCTTTGGCTCGGCTTGACATAGACAAGGCGGTCCAAGCACGTCAGGAAAGAGTTTGTGTAATGCAGGCAGCGATGAGAGACCTTGCAGAGGATTTCCCTGGTCTTGATTTGCGCTGGTTGCATTGCTTGCTGATGTAAGATTTGGTGATGACAGAGGCGTGTTTACTGCAGTAGTCAAACCTGAAGACGACATCGATGAATGCCTACTCATCGACAGAACAGGCGAGACATCATCAGATGATTCACATGTCTTATTCTCCATGGCAGCAATACGACTTGTTTCAGACATGGTTATTCAATTAAAGCTATATCAACAAAAGTTGAGAAAGAAATGTAAAAGTAACTAGAGACATGTAGACAATAGATGGGAGCTATGGTATAATATCTTGGACTGGAATGCAAGGGTCCGCAAGGGGTGAGCTGTTTTTTTTCAACTTATAACAAAACACGGAATGTAACGCAAGATAGTAAATCATACAACAATTAATACAAAGAAATCACAGATGTATGTGATTATGAACCGAAACAAGAACTTAACTACTTTTGTCTTCATCTCACATTAAAAAGAGGCGTATTGCATCTGTATCGCAATAAAGCTGCAAATGAAAGCAAACAATATCATTATCAAAACCGTTGAGAGAATGCCATACATTGATAGTATGAAACCCTTGCATAGAGAGGCGAAGTGCAGCAAAGCACCTTCACAAAGCGGGGTAATCAACTCCGATACTTTTTTGTTTTTTTTTCCACACCACAATAACGCCTCGTTTTCTACATGCCTTGTAATGGATAAAAATGACCATAATCTGCGGATTTGACTGACGTTCATCACGTATGTCAAGCGGAAAAACCAAATCGCTGTGTAAGTTTTCAGTTTCTTTGGCTCGTTCGTGGTACAAAAGTATTTGGACAGCACCAAAAAGCATGCATTCAAACTCCTTTCAAATACAACCGGTTTCCAACCCCACCGGATTGTCCTCAGATAAACACAAGTAAAGTAGGTCTTAGTATCAATAGTCGCCTACAAAATGGATATTTTGATGCTAGCCATCGTCACGAGTTTTGAATTACCTAATTCATGTAAGCAATTTTGGTTACAACTTGGAATACTTACGAATATCATGGTATCGTTACTTTTCTACTATGTGGCTTTGACATGAGTCAACGTGAGATGTTGGCTGTGATAACGGAAATTGTCACCTTCTTGATGCACTACAGCTGGAATCACTCGTAGATTTAACCGTATCGCGCTACAATATATAAACAACCCCTTAATCCCCTAAAAACTCCTGCGACATACGAAATGCTAATCACACACGCTAATCTAATAATCACTTACGAATAATGATCAGATATCCTCAGATATCCCGCTTTACCGGGTCGATATTCTTAACATTAATACTCAAAACCTTGCTGATTTTGGTTATGGAGGGCGTTTACGCTATGATAAGGTCGTCGGTTGATATAGAACTAGGAAGTAGGAGGTTGGCGTGATGGATGTTGTCGCTGGGGATTTATACTTAGAGTTGGCTTTGGATATGGAGATTGATAAGACTGATTTCTCAACAATGCAGCAGTGTGATTAGAATTTGGAGCATTGATAGTGGTCGCGGTAGTTGCATTCCCGTAGTTGTGACCCTTAGTACTATGGATAGGTTGATTTGTAAGTGTACCGTACCCATACGGTGTCGCTGGACTTGCCCATGCCCTATAGCTAGATGGATATCCTGCACTGTGGGGCGCTTGCGGTTGAGATGGAAGGTCATAGTTCAATCCATAGTCCAAATTATAGATTGGTCTATCTCTCTGAGCCTGTTCTGTGTGATCCATTGTTAGCGGTCCGCTTTGCGTAGTAGGCTGTAATACTCCTGAAGCTGGTTGTGAATCAGTTTTGAGGGGTTTAGCTCGGCTCTTCCTCTTGGTATGCTGGCCACTAGTTACTTTACCTTTGCGTGCGGTGTTTGAAGCCGCGCTTGGAGTTTTTTGCCGAGGATTTACACGCTTTAAAGAGTTGAATTGTTAGACATATGTCGATTACAAACATGAGGCTTGCTCTGCTTACCGGGACCGAAATTACACAATGTATATTCGCAAGATCACATGCCTTACATTGAGGTCGACCTTCGCAGCGGACTTTCCGTTCATAGCATGTATCGCACTATGTTTGTGGACTTTTAGTGTAGCACAGCAATCTCTCATGTTGGACAACTTACAGCTGAAAAACTGGGATCTGCGCGCTATTCGGATTTTTAGTATGCCACATATGTCGACCACAAACATGAGAATCGCTATACATACCGGATTCGAAGTTACACATCTTACTTTCGCCAGGTCACATCGCTTACAAGGATGTAACTTACTACATACTTGTTTCTGTCTCAAGCATCTATCGCACTATGTTCGTAGAAATTTAGTATGGCACAACGACCTCTCATGATGGGGAACTCACCGTTGGTTCTTCGAAACGAGTTGTATTTACAAAACATAACTTCTTTGGAAGATGAGAGGCCCGCGGAGGTTCAGCGGAAGGGATTTCTGAAAGGGTTTGAAGGGGAGTTTCAGACTCAGGAGTTTCGTATTCAGAAGTTTCGGAGTCGGGAGTTTCGGACTCAGGAGGGTGGTCATAAAATCTAATTGCGTCCATTATTACTCATTCCATCCGAGAGAGATAAGTCGTTGGAACGTTGTGCTAGTTTATACTAGAAAGGGAGTGTGATACATTATTTATAGCGGTACGATTCGAGTGTCTTTCTCCCAGGATTCAAGCTGACGTAAGGGTCTAAACATTTAAGGTTTCTATATTCCGTCATCCTTGACACATGCGAACCTTTAGTATGTGACCTTTTTGGTAATATTGATAGAATATCAAGGTTTTATTAGTCTAGCGATGATCATATATATGTATGCCTTGAGTGGTACACACTGTAATCAATTATTATAGACCAGCGCTTGTCAATTTGCCTATCTTTCAATACAGGTACTTCAAAAGCGAGGATGATGCACGTCAGGATGACGAACTATGGTCAAAACGCACTTGTGCATGCAAGCGTAAAGTTAAAAACTACAAAGTGAGACGTTTCTATCACACCGACTTTGGACACAACTGGCGCATAATCAGACTCATCATAATAAATCTATCATTATCATAGTGCCTCAACATCGCTTTTATCGCAGCTTTCTGCCGTGTGTAGCAATTTGGGATTAGTTTATTTAATGTTTTCTCATATTAGGGCCGCAGAGGGTACATGCGCAGGACGACGTGCTCATTTGACTTTTACGTTCGCTTGTCACAGCACCTTAAATATTCCTTCTTTGAGCTGAAATCCCAAACTTTCGACTAGAAACGATGTCATGAAGGAGAGTCGGTGTCAAGGCTCCGGCACAACCCCTCAAGGATGCTGCAACATAAAAGTCTATCATAAAGCAGAGCATTTCTGCTGTTTCTAGTGAGAACGCTTCCCCAGAGCGGGAGTCTGTGCACCCGCATCATTTTCTCGTTTTGTGGGGACAAAAGCTCGTCCCATAGTTCGGCGATATTTTGAGTTCCTGATTTCAAAAACAGGAGTTTTGGACAAAGTCTTCTAGAAGGAGTACTTTTACCCTGTGCGAGTTGATCATAGCTTTGACCGAAAGTAAAGATGAATATAATAGATAGTCACACCGCAAAAGTACCTCTTGCGATCCCTCATCATGACAACAGTAGACAGTTTTCAAGAACATATAGAAATGTTATTCAACAATCTTTAAGAACATATAGAAATGTTATTTGACTGCATGTTTTTATGCAAAAAATAAAATGAGAAAGCCAAAGGAGTGGAGTCACATACAAGTCTTACTTAGCCTAAGCTGATACAAGTCTTACTTGGCATAAGCTGTTTCAAGCTTCATCAAGAATTATGGATTTTTCGCTTGACTTTTATAATAAATGTAATAGACTTTCATATCGCTAGTTTTCTACTTTGTGGTCCTTGACATGAATCTACGTTATACATAGATAAACCCTTAGACTCAAAGAACTCCTTATACTTACAAAATGCTAATCTCACACGCTAAACACACGCCAATCTAAACACTTACGATTAATAGTCAAATATTCCGCTTTACCCGGTCGATATTATTAATATCAATACTTAATAACTTGCTGATTTTGGTTATGCAGGACCTCTACGATGTGGTAATGTTGTCGACTGATCTGAAGCTGGACCTGTGTAAGGTCGTCGTGGATGTGGATTTGGACGTTGAGACGTGCTAGGTGGTTGTCGCTGGAAATCTGAACTCGAAGTTAGATATGGTTGTAGAGGTGTAGCAAACTGAGAAGCATTTCCTGCTAAGGATGCATCAGCTCCATAAGGACCGCTCATATCATTGAAAAATTGAGCAGAGTTTGGAGTTGTGTAAAGTCCTAGATCCCCATCTTGAACCTGATCATAGGAGCTGGAATCTACATAGGGAAAGAGCGGTTGATAGAATGGGCCCATTACATTTCCGGATGGGCCGTAACTTACCGGGCCTTGTACTTGCTCATAGCTGGGAACAGATCCTGTACTGACTTGCGGATGATTCAAATAGCCATAGTGTCCATATCCTGATCCATCTATTCCACCGTGTTCTAGTCCATAGTGGTATTGCTGGTACGTTCCTTGCGAAGCGATCTGTTGACGAGCCGCCCCATCACTTTGGTAATGTACTGGCTCACGAATGGAAACAAAAGCTGCACTGCCCTGCGTATGAGTTAGATAGCCATAGTGTTCATGTTCTGATCCATTTGTTCCACCGTGTTCAGGTCCTGATCCATCTATTCCACCGTGTTCTAGTCCATAGTGGTATTGCTGGTACGTTCCTTGCGAAGCGATCTGTTGATGAGCCGCCCCATCAGTTTGGTATTTCGGATCACTGGGCGTAGCAAAGGATGATACTCCTAGAGCTGCTATGCGCTGAGTTTGGTGTAAATTAGCTTGACCTGAAGCGTCACTCACATTCGTTCGGAAATCTCTGCGAATGATTTCAGTAGGAGCTCCTGCATTTGAATTATCCGTGGGAACTGCCAAAGATCTCCTTTTATACCCAGTCTTAGGCTTACCCCCCTGTTAAAAAAAAATCAGAACTTAGACATGTGTCCATTGTAATCGTGAAAATTGTTCCACTTACCTCGGTCTGACGCTCACATGGTTTACCCGCCTTGACACATTCCTCACAAGGAACTACATTCCTACAGCGAATTTTTCGAGTACAGCATCTAGCGCACTATGTTTTGGGACCTTAGTATGGCACAGCAACCTCTTATGATAGGGAACTTACAGCTATGAGCCTAGGTTTTGCGACATTCTGTACTGGTGGTGTGGATATGGAAACTGCTAGCTTGTACTCGGGCATATTGTCCTGTAAATTTTTTAGAGCTCGGACATATATCGATTGTAAACATGAGTCGCTTACCTTTCTCCTATGTGTCTTTTTGCATGTCGTCGCATCTGTGCAATGTGAACAATGTGCTTCTTTGCAATCTTTATGCAAGCCCGTCCTTCTATCGCACTTTGTTCATTAAAATATTAGTATGGCACAGCAGCCTCTCGTGACGGCGGTCTTACAATATTGCGTATTTGTTTATTTGGGTTACTGAATGTTCCCTGAGAGTTTTTTCGTGGTGCTTTTGAAGGTCTCGAGGGTAGCTGTGAGGCAGTGTCCCGAAAGCCAACGGAGGGAGGCGCACGAGAAGGCCCATGAGGTTCTTGGCTTGAAGCGTCTAGATCTACACTAGCATTGACGAGCTGTTGTGATTGACTCATTATAACTTAATTTATCGGGGTAAATAATCGAGTTGTAGAGTCCTATTGCTAGTCTGTATCAAATGAGAAATGACGCACTATTTGTAGTTCTTAATTTTGACATAGGTCCAAGTGTGTCGCTTCCAATGACCGCAAAAGCAAAAGGGAACTTGAGAGGATTCAAGCTGACGCAGAATCCTGAACGCTTTGGGTTTCTATCCCCCATCATCCTTAAGACATGCGAACCTTCATTACGTGACCATCCCGGTAATATTGATAGAATATCAATGTCTTTTCAGTTCTAGCGATGATCATAAGTATGTCTGCCTCGGGTCGTAAATGCTCTAATCATTTATTATGAAGAAACACGTAGCATATCACCTTGGGCCGGCAGTGTGACAATTCGGTTGTTCGAGTGTCCATTCAATTTAGGGCCGCAGAAGCGCCGTACATGTGCAGAACGTGCTCGTTTGGCTTTTACGTCCGCTCTCACAACACCTTAGATATTCCTCCTCCAAGCTGAAAGATCAATGATTCAAACTAGAAACGATGTCATGAAGGAGAGTTGCTGCTAGTAGGTTTGTGAACAAGTGTCAAAGGCCTCGGCGCAATCCGTCAAGTCGGCGCAATTCGTCAAGGATGCTGCAGCATAAAAGTGTATCACAAAGCAAGAGCAGTTCTGCTCTTTATAGCGCAAACGCTTCGTCAAAGCGGAGTTCGTGCGCCGCGTCATCTCTTCGATTCGACGGGATAAAAGACGGGCAATGAGGTTTTAAGTCACTGCTTCTAGAAACGGGAGTGTCGTAAATCCCTTCCTCTTGTAATAAGCTAAGTTGGTTTCACGGCGAAACTTTATCAAACGCCTCCGAGAAAGGACCTTTTCTGATTCTAGATACGTCTGTGCGCGTTTATCACACCTATGACCAAGAGTGAGATGATTGTAAAAGATAGTCACACTACATGATAAAAATGGTAGAAATCTTATTCGACTACATATTATTGCGCAAATACAAAAATGACGAAGAAATGGAGCGAGCAGTCTTACTTAGCATAAGCTGTTTCAGGTTTCAAGTTTGATCATAGATCACAAACTGTTGCTTGACTTTTATGATAAATGCAATGGACTTTTAATTATATCGGTATTTTTCTACATTGTGGTCCTTGACATGATTCTACGTGATCTACTAGAACTGACAACAGAAACTTTCATACGCTTAATACACTGTACTGTAGCAACGATCAACGATAAAATATAATCAAAACATCAATCCCTAAACAACTCCTTGTACTTACGAAATGCTAACACGCTTATGTAGACACTCATGATTAATGATCAAATTCTCTGTTTCACCAGGTCGATATTCTTGACATTGACGATCAAGAAACTTCCTGATATTGCTTATGTAGGGCGTCCACGCTATGATAAGATTGTCGGTTGATCTAGAGATGGGAACGTGCGAGGTTGTCGTGATTGTGGTTATGGAAGTGGATGTCTAGACATGCTAGGATGTGGTCGCTGGGCGATTGTCTTCGGAGTTGAATCCTGAGATAGAGATGGATTGACCTCAGAGACTTTTCCTAACAATGCAGCAGCTCCACCAGGTGTGGGAGAAGAATTTTGAGAAATGATAGTGGTCGCAGTAGATTGATCACCCCAGTCGTGGTGACTAGGGAACGATTGACCTGTAAGTTTACCGTACCCATGAGGTGCCCTTACTAGCCCGGGAAGATTTTGCCCTAGCGCAAAGCTGGAAGCAGATCCTGTACTAGGGTGCTGTTGAGATGAATAGCTAGAGTTTAATCTAGAGATTGAATCACCTCCTCGACCTTGTCCTAATCCAGGGTTGTCATGGACGTACATTGCTAGAAGTTCGCTTTGCGTAGCAGATTGTGATACTTTAAAAGCTAGTGTAGGCTTAGTTTCAGGCGGTTCAGCTTGCTTTCCAATATCACTTTGATCCGTCGTGGTACGTTTGCGTTTGCGTGCAGGTGCCTGTGCACCAGAATTATCTAGGGGAACTTCCGAAGTTGCTTTTAAAACTTTATTATTCGGACGTCTTCTCTGTAGTAAAAAGTTAAAGACTTAGATATATGTCAATCACAATTATGAGAATCGTTCTACTTACCACCTTGGAACGCTCACATGTTAAACCCCTACTTTCACATTTGTTACAAGGATTGTTATCGTCGCATTTGGCTTTGCGTTGCCTGCATCCGTTACACTATGTTTGCGGACATTTAATATGGCACAGCAAGCTCTCATGATGGATAACTTACACGTATGAGCCTGGATTCGAATAGCCCTAACTGGGCTGGAGTCGAAATAGCGAATCATACTGCCTCGATGCGGGAGGTATGGGACTGCCAACTGTATCGTAGGTCAGCGCAGGTTCAGCGCCACGAGTTTTTGATTTTTGCTGAACACCCGGCGTGCCAAACGACGGACTCCTGTTATTTAAAGGAGGTTGTACAGGATCGCCAAATGTTCCAGAGGCCAGTGGAGGTCGAGTAGGATGAATTTCAGATTTCTTCAAATCGTTGTCAAAGGGCGACCACTTTTCGGGAATTTCCTTTCGAACCATTATTATTTATTATAATTTACCCAACAAAGATATTCTGCTGGAGTTTTGTGCTTGTCTGTGCTAAAAGGGAGGGTAATACATTATTTATAGCTTTCAAACCACAAAGGAAATTAGAGAGGATTTAAGCTGACGCAAGAGTCTGAATGTTTCTTGTTTCTATATTCTGTCATCCTTGACATATGCGAACCTTTGGCATGTGACCTTTCTAGGATTGTTAATATAATATAGGGTTTATTAGTCTAGCGATGATCATATATATGTATACCTTAAGTAGTACACACTATAATCAATTATTATTTATTATAGACAAGCGCTTGTCAATTTTCATATCTTTTAATATATAAAAGTATAGTATTTTAATTTTTAGATACGAGGAGAATGCACGTTAGAAGGACGAACTATGGTCAAAGCGTGCTCATGCATGCATGCGTAAAGTTAAAGATTTCAAAGTCAAAGGTTTCTATCACACCGACTGGCGCATAGTCAGACTTATCATAACTCTTTTATGGTCACAGCGCCCTAGCATCACTGTATCGCATCTTTCTGACGTGTGTAGCAATTTGAGATTTGTTTATTTGACTGTTCTCTCATCTTAGGGCCGCTAGAGCATACATGCGCAGGGACGTGCTCGTTTGGCTTTTGATCATGGAGCGACGGCTTGAAACAACGTCATATAGTCCTCCGAAAGGAGAAAGACCAAAATGGTAAGTCTTATCATTCTAGAAATCGTACCGAACTCGTAACACACTTCCGCTCAGAAATCCTAAAAATCCTCCACCTTCATCCGAGAGGGTGTGAAGCCTTTTCCGAATGCGGAAGTGGCTGCTATAAATAGTAACGCTAGGAACCAAGCCCTAAAGCCCCCAACATGTCGGGGTAATCCTTCGAATCCTTGCTTCCTTTTTGATGGCTCAAACGGGGGCCCCAGTTTTTTTTGTTTTTTTTACATCATTCTCTCTCATGGGTCGCCAATCTTATCTCTCCCTGGTCAGATTTGGAAGTCGTTATCTTTGACGATCATTTTTCACGATAGGCGTTTCCGTGTCTCCTCTCGCACTCCCGTCATGCGCTGCATACCTTTCCCTTTAATGAGTTGTCATTACTACTTGAACCTTCACGATCTAATAATGCCGTCAAGGTAGATCCAATCAGTGATTATGTGCACATATACGCTATCATACTATCCCTGCTGCCAATCCATCGTCCCTCCTTCTCCACAACGACAAGCACTTCTTTCCACACTCTACACGCCGTCATCGTTCTGTGACTTCTACACCTCCCGACTCGCAGCGCATACAACCTCTCCTTCCACCGTCTCGTGTCCAAATCCATGCGATAGGACTTCCGACAGCACTATCTGCGTTGTGAAAACGCCGTCGCGTCGAAAGTCATGTCCCGTCACTGGCTGTCGAGACGTATCGCTCGGGCGTAACGCGGATCATTGGATGAAACTAGCGAAACTCGGCGGCCACGAGTTGGGATTCGAATGTGCGTCGTGGCGGGGAGAACAGTGGGATGAATGGTTTGATGAGAACTGTACCGAAAGAGAAACGATGAGGAGGAAGGATAGTGCAGCGTCGTCAGAGCGGTGGGACGTCGTGGGTACGAAGGGCAGCTTAGCTAGGCAAGCAGATCGAGCGAAAGATGGTTTATATGATGAGGAGGTGTGGGATGAGGAGGAGATCAAATCCACAATTATGCCGGTGGGTGAGGATATTGCGGTCGATACATGTCCTTTGTCTGTGGATGAGATGTCATCGCTTACGACGATGCAGAAAGATACGGCTCCGGATGGATATTTATCTGTAAAGACAGAATCCATTGCAAGGTGTAGTACTATGGCTGATAATATTTCGGCTCAAGGAGCGGGGAGAAAAGATATAACAGTAAGGTTACATGCAGGACAAGGCAGGACTTCTGTGCAAGCTACACCATATCTTTCTCCATCTGCTTTGTTGGATCTGAAGTTGTATAATTCAGCTACAAACACCATCCCTACAAGCACAAATGTAGATGAAAGTCATGAGTGTGTCCGTCGAGGGTATCGAAGAGGGTTTTTTGATTCTGGTGTGAAAAAGTCGTGATTGTTGTACAATCATCGTACTTGAGTTTACGATTATGATTATGATTCATGTTGAAAAGCATATTCTCATGCTGTATTATTTTTACAAGTTACTTCCGTCAACGATGTCAAGTTCGAAACAATACATTTCTAGATATATCTGATATGAATGACCCACAAGTTAATTATCTAATTCTATGCTATCATGCATTTATATCAACAGAAAAGAGAATTACAACTTTGCCTTTATATTATCCTTCAAACTACTCATCATCATATCTCTAATATCACCAGCCGCTTCATTCAAGTAATGCGACATTCTATCACAACCTAGATGTTTACTGACGATATTGAATTGGATCGAATTCTCATTAATCATGTAAGCGATACTATCATTAATACGTCAGTCTTCCCGCCAGCAAAAGGAGAGGATAATATAAAAGAATAAAACTTACCCCCAACCTTCATCCACAACTTGACTCCAACCGTATCCATTAAACCATTCACTACTCAACTGACTCGAACTGACAAACCAAGTAGAACTGTACCCATAGGCGTCGTTTTTAAAAATCTCAGGCAGCTCTTCACCCTGTTTCAGACATTTCTTCAATCCAAACAAATGCCTATCAACGCCTTTACCATCACTTGCGTCAGTTATATATCTTACATGACTATCGATTGCCTTTTTGAACATTTCTTGACATTTGTCCGTTGATATAGAAGGGTCGGACATGGCATTACACCATTCTACACTTTCTATACTGACCGATCGACACGTTTCCGTTCTACCTTGTTGAAAACGTCGAGTTGCTGCTGATTCATAAGTTGGTCTATTTTTACCGTAGAATTTATGGTAAGCGAGCTGAATTATCATTTGAACATAAGCATCTGGTGAACATTTGAATTGTTTGATTAGACCTTTACCATATCCTTGATATGCTTGAACTCGAAGAGAATGTGCCGCTATAAGGTTCGTAAAATGTGTTTGAGCATTAGATATGTCTTGTTTGATCTCTGGAGTCAATGTAAAAGATATAAGTTTTGGTTCGGGAAGTGTAGATCGTGAAGATGTAGAAGAAAAGTCAAGTTTATCATTGATGATCCAATCACTTATCGTATCATTTAATCGATGTGTAGGTGTACCGTCCATCATACTATGTTCGCCCATGAATCCAGATGTTCCGTTATCATTAATGATGAATTGTAATGGCTTGTCAAACCAGCGATTCTTCCCATCTCCATGCCAATATTGGTGAGCACGTTCTTCCAATGTCACCGGAGCTGCGTCGTCCAAACATATCACAAATGAGGCAGATTCAATCACTTCCAACGACGATTTATTGCGTGGCTCAGCAGCGATTAAAGCTTCTCGGACTTCGGTCCAAGTATCACGATTCTCACTCGTCAAAAGTCCAACAGGTTCCGTAAATTCTGCAAGTTTGTATATCTTCCTAAATTGCTCTTCGAATTCCTTTGTCGTCAATTGTTGACCACCGACTTCTTGCATGACCTTGAAGAACTGATTCTTTCTAACCACGACAAAATGCTTATTCTCAGCAGCAGAATACTTTTTAGGATAATCAGCCGGTTTTGCAGGAATTCGACAGCAATTAAACATAAAGTCATAACTACTCATCGCAATCGGTAGTTTCTTCATATATTCTGGCTCCAAAGATCCTCCATCGACTTGTTTCTTGAACTCTAAAGTAGCAGTAGTGATTGCAGCAGCGCGTTTTGCAGGATCTCTTCTTTTACGGTCATCTCTATGACTATAAAAATAGCTGACGTAAGGAACGACGGGATCTCGATAAGCTAGATATGCCGTTTCGTTCCACCAATCATAAATCCAATTCTTGACGTTCGGATCCTCTCGTTTTGCCATGAGTCTCTTTTGCAATTCTTGTCCGAAGCCTTGTGGAGATGTAAAATTGGAAACGGCTTTGGATGTATCATCGTACTCTTGTTTGGATAACAAAGGTTTGACGGAGCGTAAGTACCGAGTCGCGGTCTCTTCCAAAGTAGGAACGGGTAGACGAGGCAAAGAGTCTTCAAATCGAAGCATGGCTCCTTTCGATGAATCTTCCCGATAGCCTGGATTTCGTGTAAGACATTCTTCACATCAATTGACAAGGTCGGGATTGGCTACGTACCTTCTGGTAGACTAGAACTCTTACGGACGGTCATGTTGATTACCTATATCCATATTTAGAATAGTTTGATCGGTCCAGTACAAAGACTAAAGATATACCTGTGGCTTATAAAAGGCTGGTGATTGTAAGAATCGAGTTCGAGTCGAGGTGGTGTATGATTTAAGAAAAGATCTAAACATGACCGACTGGTCTGAACGAACCACAACACTCCAATGTTTGAAGTCGAATTAAAAAACAAAATGTTCAATCATTCACCGGATCAAATCAATCACTTTATAAATTTCGTAAATGTTGACATGTTTCGTTCGGCTTGGCTTGTGATTGACAGCTTTCAAAGCTTCAGCCGAAACGTGGAGAAATCCGGAAAAAATGCCGAGGTTAGACAGTGTGGGGGATCTGAAACCAACCACAACGAATAACATGATATTCACCTCGGCCGAAGTTCAGATACCATCTACACATATGCGAATCGATATCACCGAGGACATGTGATCGTACAACACTTCTACATACAATTACTCAACCATACTCAACCACCTGACTTGGTAAGCATGATCTATGGATTCTCCTTGACGAATTGGACACCCTTTGCGATGTTGCCTTTGAGATCTTTGAGACATACATCCAGCAACTCCTGCTCATGAGACGTAATCTTGCCAACATCATGGATCTTCCCGACACCGTTGGGTCCCAATTCCACGTTTGAGGCAAAAAAGTCAACACCTTGATCCTTGTAAAGATGACTTTCAACAAAGGTAGGCTCGATAACTCCCTTTTGACCTTGAGCTGCCTTTAACAGACTCTCTGTGAATCTTGCACCTGCCATTGCCATTGATAAAGTAGCTGAACCGGCACCATCTTTTGCTTTGACTACTTCATCTCCACCAAATTGAACCCTCTTGATAAACTCATCTCGTTCAGCCCCTTCCAAGTTGTGTCCGGCTTGAGACAAAAGAGGTACAATAGTTGCGCCCGAGTGACCGCCAACAACGACTATAGACTCTCTTGCTGGATCTGTTGATTTGACTTCAGAAATAAATCTTGAGGCGCGAACTACGTCCAAGGTTGTAACACCAAACAATCTCTTTGGGTCATAGACACCCTTGCTCTTGAAGACTTCTGCTGTGATGGGTACAGTTGAATTGACCTATAATCCAACCATAATTAGCAGCCAGCCCTTATATCAATGAGAGGTTGACATACAGGGTTTGCAATAATCAATATATTAGCCTTTGGGCAATGCTCTGCACAAGCCTTGGCCAAATCTCTAACAATCGAAGCGTTTGTGTTGAACAAATCTATCACCTTCATTAGAACCACTTCACATATTCTATATTGTCAATATTTACCATCTCGAGTCATGCCAGGTTTCCGGGGTACTCCAGCAGGAATGACGACAATCTCTGCGCCACTCAAGCAATCTCGAAGACCACTACCGCTGGGTGCATATCCAGTGACCTATTTTCAACATCAATAGGGATTCCCTCTTTAATAGTACCAAGATCAATGATACAAACCTTGCTTTTTGTGTTAATGTGCGCAACATCAGCAGCGACACCTTATTACGATTAGAATACTGCTTTGAACATTGTATTAGATGTAAGAGATGGACTTACCAGGTGCTCCCTTGATATCATATAATGCCAGATCAGTGACTCGAGGATTGAGCTTGAGAAGTAATGAGAGTGGTTGACCAATTCCTCCAGCTGCACCGAGAACTGCAACTTTCGAATCCTAAACATACGCTAATTAGATCAATCTCGAAACAACGCTCAATGATGAATCTTACCAATCGTGCGGAGGATGAGAATGCCCTACGACCGAGCATGGCTGTTGTAATTGAGCGTGCAGCAATCATTGTAAACAAGTCTTATCAGAATACACAAAGTAGACCAAAGAGGAAAAACTGTATGATGGAGCTAGATTCAATAACTTTTTAACTAGCATAATTTGTGAAGCTGTCTAGTCACGTGGAAGGACTTGACAAAATTCTTCATTATGATCATCTAGTTATAAGACAACGATGGACTAATATACAACAATAATGCCTTTGTTAGAACTAAATGACGTTCTCAATCTATACTGGAATGCTTGCTTGATAAAAAAAGAAATGTTGGGTATCAAAATAGAAAAACCCGTATGCAAAAATGATAAAAAGAATTGTCCTCCTTGTAAGTTACATGGAAAATTCCCTTTTTAAGATTTTTTTCAAAAGTAAGAGAGGTACGCTTTACTATATTTGCGTACTTCTTTGGGTTGAAAAGTCAAGTCCTGCCGGCATACCAAAGCCAAATTGACTTAACGAGGGCATACGATCGTATTTCAATTGACCAGGACCAGCCGATCCTGGACCCGCATCAAACAGACTGGAGAAATCGAATGAACCACGACCGACTTGCAAATCTCCAGCGGAATAATTGGACGTGGGATTGGAGAATTGCAGACCTTGTGACATATTTACAGGCATGTATTGGCCCTGCATTGGCATAATGGCATGCGATTGTGCTAAAAGGTCATTGGAGAATGGGAGACTGGTTGTGGAAGTGGTCGAAGCAGATTGTGGAGACGAGGTGAGATTTCCAGGTCCAATAGAACCACTTGAAGCGCTAGAAGGAATAATAAGTGCAGTTGGCATGGGCGGAGCACTTCCATAAGATGCAGACTGTATACGGATTAGTATCGACATATATTCGTATGAATTGACAGACTTACGTATTTTCCAATAATCTTCTTCAAAGCATGACCGAGAATCTTCCATGGAAAGACCTTTACATCCTTTTCAATATTTCTTGGTTTTGGACTTGGAAAACCCATGATTATTTTGAAAAATTCCTCACAATCTGGTCTTGTCTTTGAAACAGTCGCTGGCCTGAAACCCTCTAAATTTCTTCGAATACGATTCTTTTCCTCAACCGTAAATCTTACAGCGACCAAAGATTCCAATAATTGGATCGTGTCTACACTTGTAATGTAACAAGCTCCCTTTTCTTTCCACCAAATGCAATTTACGTATATATTACCAGGAGCTCGAGCATGATCTTCAAGCGTGACAGGTTCGAAAGTAGCATTAATTGTACCTCCTGTCTGGCTTCGTCGAAACCGAACTAGTCGACGATGAGTAGTATGCTCATCTGAAGTCCAATCTTCCGCCATTGTATTGAGATCTCCACCAAGTTTGAGAACAGCTTTGCTGGTGGAGGAATAGGATGAATAAGGACTAAACGCACTAGCGCTCAAGTGTGGAGATGTCAAGTCTGATGAAAGGGTAGAAGTCCTTACTAGAGCGGGAGCTGACCCTACAGCAGTATTAATTGATGGTTGTCCAATAATACTTGTTGAAACACCTGGACGATCTTGAATGTAGCCATTGACACCGGTAAAGTCTACAATTGAAGGTTGCATTGTAAGATGTGATGTAGCCAATTGTGGTGAAACACCATTATTATATCGTGGTGTAGATCCATTGTATGTTTGAGGACGGGATGGTGTATGAGAATAGCCAAAATCCGCGATCTGCTGAGTTTGTGAAAATGGAGACAAGTTGACGTTAGCTGACAATGGAGAAGAGGTAGGATTGCTGTAATTTGTCTGTAAGTTTTGCGTTTTCAGTCGTTTGTTATTTCGGGGTGAAGAGTCAGCCTGGTCGGGTGTCATTGCCCTCTTGTTAGTGTTATGTACTGGAGAAGATGTTGAAATGTGATAAGAAGAGGTAGTATTATCAGTGAATGTGAATTGTCCAAACGCAACAGGCAAGTTCGAACCAGTCAGATCATTTGCATCGAGGTATAAAGGCACTTGAGCAGACGGGACACCAGTAGTTGCATGCGCGGGTACTTCTACCGTCAATGCGTAGCTACCCGGGATTGCAGTACGTGCTATAACACCAGAACATCTTCTACCACCAAACAAAACTGTAGGAAACTGAGAGCCATTTTCAAGCTCTTGGGATGCCTGTATATGTACCATCATCTTATGACCAGCAGGACCTTGGGCAGGAGAGAATGCAGTAACTTCTGGTATTATGTTGACATTTGCAGTATCTGCGAAAGATGAAAAATCCGTCATTGGTTGTTGTGAAAAGTTGGAATCAGGTGTATCAAAGTGTTCATCTGACAAAGCTGGAATATCATTTGTATTTGGCAGACCTGCTGCCATATGAAGTTGCTCAGTCATGTATTGAGCTGTGTCGAACTGAGGATTATTGTATTGCGGTATATCCGTTCCTGTGGCTGCTTTGGAGTAATCTGATCAAACATGTCAATTCTTGATAGATATCATGATCTCATAGGAACCGCTTACCATAATTCAAGTCTTGTGGTTTGTTCTCAAAGACTGGCATATCAAGAAAGCCATTTGCTGCAGGATGATGGTTCATCATTGTAGGCAATAGTCCTGACTCGTCGTCGATAATGTATGGTTCGTGAATCTGAAAACATGTCAGTAATCAACACAATAACCCGACCGAATTGATACGTACTTGAGTAGTCATAGATGCTATGATATATGCTCTATTAGAGCTAGGACCAACCACTTCTTCAACTGTCTATCTGGTTTTGGTAATCCTTTATATGGTGTGACGATTGGCAGATGTCAAGCAGTGAGACAAAGCTTTGCCTTTTAACCAAATAGTATACTTCTATATGCCTCTGTATAATATGAACGTCTGTCCAGCAGAGTCAGTTGTCAGTTCCGAGTCAGAATCCCTGTAGGCTGTGTTTCAGAACAACGACTCCACCGTATGAGAGTCGTAAATCTTTTTAGTATTGACGAGTCTTTACTCTTTTATTACTCGAAGTAATGTCGATGAAGAACGAAGGACTAATGATACAGAGAAAGAAAACAACAAATATTGAACGGATGTTGGAAATCACATGAAGATTGGGGAAAAAAAGACTCGACCTGCAGAGAAAAAAAAGAAGCAATATTGCGAAAGAATAATGCATATGCATGATGGAATATACGGGCCTAACCGGCTTCAATGCAGCGGTCACTGGCATCAGAGGCATTACAGCTTCGGGCAGGTAAATACCCGTTGAACCTTCTCCATCTGTCAAAACCCTATTTGCTCGGCAGCTCCGTGAGATATCATGATTGGGGTAAAATAAAGTCGGAAAGTCTGGTGATTGAAAACGGCGGTACCTAAACGGTGGATAGAGCTATCGACAAGAGATTGTCATGATTGGTCAATAAGTATCAAGATCGGTTTGTAACTTCGTTGCGAACGTAACCGTTTATAGCCAACTTGTGATCTAATGCCCGCTCGAGGTGATAAAGTCTATCCATATACGGTGTAATCTAATCAAGCAGTTCGCAACAAGACTATTTGAGCTGGTTGTGGTAATCGATAAAAGGAATCAATAGTTCTGGCATAAATTAAAGTTCATAACTGCGCCCAAAATGGATTGTCTTTTGTGATGTGGTTGTAATTAAGCTTCATAGGGCTATCCCAAAGCCTTGGTTCAGGAAGTCGACTTGCATGTATGACCTTTGACATCTGGGAAATTTGATTTTCAATAGGTTACACTACTTTGACTGAGCTTAATCACATTTACTAATCCATGTAATAAAACAAGATGGCTCAATGATAGTGTGGTTGTCATGGTAGAAGTGGATCTGTCACGACTAGAGTTTTATGCGTATGCGGGAATTCTTTAGCAAAAAAACTTGATTCCCACACACCATGATAAACTGTCATCATGATAATGACAACGAGGTAAGAGAATGGAACAACCGTGATCCCATGCATAGTTGAAGGACGCTGTGACATATAACGTTGAGATCAACGCTTTTCGGTCAATTGCCACTCGATAAGTTAACTGTTTTAACGGTTGATATATGAAAATGGAAAGTTTAGTCTAGCTCAAAAGGTATGCCCCACAGATATTCAATTTACCCCGACTGTGTACTATTCCCCATCCATAACTTCCTCTCCGGCGTCTTCGCGTACTTGCAAAGCGAGAGGATTTCCTACCTCCATCAGACGTTTATAATTACGACGTAACGCATCAGACTAGGGGAATAGTTTAGTGTTCCGAATACCATATAATTACGTTCACGTAGACTCACAGTATAGAGTGTTCCACCAAGTTCTTTGACTTTTACTGCGATTCTTTCCCACAATTCTTCTTCAAAACGCTTCTCAATTTCAAGCTTTGCCTGGAATAGAAATATAGCATCTTCATCGTTCATCATTGCGAAATTACTCTTGAGTCTTGAATATCTGTTGGGTAATGACGAGTGACTTTTGACTTTGACGCCAGTCATTTCTGTATAAAGTCTTGTTATTTCCTGCCATTCACTGCCTGCCTAATTTAAACATATCAGCACGTCCTTTGTACTACAAAATGAGAAAGGTTACTGTACATCGCGTTTATCAACAATCATACGGTCGACAGGACTACTTTCAGCATATGTTTTTGGAATCGCTTGTTTCTCCAATATGACACTGGGTTTCTATGAATCGTGTCAGATCTCGATCAACAGGTGTGATATAGACGAATTGTTAGCTTACACTTCTTTGACGTGGTTTACCACTCCTTGTCTCTCCACGAGCACTTGACTTTCCCTTTGAATTCGGAGAAGAAGTCGTCTTAGCTCGCTTACTTGCAGATGCCCCTTCCACTTGGTTTTCGGAATTATCATCATGGTCTGGCAGGAACTCTCCATTATCTTCGTCATCATCTAAATCCGATGAAACGGACTTGCTGATTTTACGTTTCTTTGATTTTGGGACTGCTTCAGCTTCAGCTTCTTCATCGCTGTTGTCAAATACCGTGCGTCTGCGCTTCGAAGAGTCAGATGGAAGGCCATCGTCATCCTGAATGTCACAGGACATGTTATTAACAAGACTGCAAAGAGGTCACGGAGCTGATGGATTGATTTGAGGGCAGGAGAAGAAATTGTAGAGTATGCTGGAAAATGAAAGAAGCTTAACAAAGTTTGTGAGGAATGAGTTGAAAGATTCTTTATGAGGAGTTCGTGAATAGTGAAAATAGTGAAATGTGAATACTTGCTTGGTAAATTAACAAGCGTAAAGTGACATCACGAAGACTTACCGTGATTCTCGATACAATATATAATTATATGATCGATTCAAATTCGACAGCTTCTGATGAGCGTGAAGTTGATGGTTTAAATGTGTGGAGTTCTTTTAATGGGAATGGTTTGTTAGCAGAGATGAGCGTGAAATGAAAGTGAATGTATTATTTCTCGTGCATTTTCTGACAGTACGAGTCATGTAGAAATTATCCCGAGTCATAGTAAGATTTCTCCATCATCGCTTACTCGAGCAAAAAAAATTGGAGAAGTCAAACGTCTAGTCAGTGATTAATCATGTCTACAGCAGAAGTACAAGACCAGATCGTGACGGATAAAAGCGATCAAAAGTCCGATCAGCAGGATCAAACCTCGAGCGATAAATTCGAGATGTCTGGAGCAATTAATGGTATATCAAGACCCTAAATCTCGAGTATATTTCTTGTGCTAACTTGGACAAAAGGATCAAAAGAAGCCTCTTCAAATACCGAGGAGACCAAAAACACCGAATCTATGAGTAAAGATACAAACGAGTCTAGCGACAAGACTTCCGAGGGAGAAAAACCCGAGGAAAAAGTCAAGCAATCCGTAGAACAAACCCCCAACAAGCGCGAGACTCGTAGCTCAAATCCACACAACAAACGTAATGAAAAACACCACAACATCCCTCAACCCGACCTTCCAGAGACCGACGACCCCGAAGAAATTCGCACACAAGTCGAATTCTACTTTTCCGACAGCAACCTCCCTCTCGACGCATTTCTATTAAAAGCTACAGGAGGACCAGCTAACAAACCCTTCCCATTAAAAGAACTACACACCTTTAAGCGCATGAAGCGTTTCCAACCCTACAGCGCCGTGGTCGCCGCCGTGCAAGACTCTACATTCCTCAACATTTCCTCCGAGGGGGGGATCACGAGAAAAACGCCCCTCGGCGAAGAATTCACCCCCGACGCGCGCGAAAACGCTCGCATATACGACGAGAAATCACTCCCTCGCACAATCTACGTAAAAGGCTTTCCCAAGCAAGAGTCGGGAAACACGCAGAGCGAGATTGAAGAGTTTTTCGCGCCCTACGGGACGGTATCGGCGGTGAGATTGCGGAGATGGCCGAATAAGGAATTCAAAGGGAGTGCGTTGGTGGAGTTCTCGGACGACGAGACGGCGAAGAAGTTCTTGGGACTGGACGATAAGCCGAATTGGAAGAATGGGCGGAAGTTGGAGGTGCAGAGTAAGAAAGAATGGCAGGATCAGAAGGAGAAATATGAAAAGGAGAATGGCGTCGGTGGACAGAATGGTAGAGAGAAGAGAGGTGGTGGACGTGGTGGAAGGGAAAGAGGAGGTGGAAGAGGTGGAAGAGGAGGGAGAGGAGGCAGAGGGGGAAATAGAAACGATGAGAAGAGAAATGGTGGAAGAGGAGACAGACGTGGAGGCAGAGGGGACGACAAGGAAGAAACTGACGGTGTTGAAGAGAAGAAGAACGAATCAACATCTGAAGAAAAAGTTGATGGAAAGAATGACAAGAAGAGAAGTCATGAAGATGCTATTGGTGACGACAACGCAGAGTCCAAGAAATCAGAGCAAACGGAACAGACGAATGGAGATGACAAGTCGGCTAAAAAACAAAAGACTGACGATCATGATACTATCGCTTCGAATGCAGAATAATAACCATATCTTCAAGATTAGATCGTCTGCTTTATCATGTTTATAGGATATGATGAGATTATAGTACAGTGTATATAATTTCCAAACTAAAACCCCTTCATCAATTCTGCCAAAGTGAGTGGTTTTCTAACAGCATTAGAGAATCCTTCATGAAAACTGACCCATACTCTTCGATTTTCATTTCCATCTGCTCCCCTCTTCTTCATGTCTCCATTATCATTCCCAGCCGGTTGATCTGAGTGGAGCACTCTGCCGAAAAAGTCTCTCTTTATTCCCTTCATATAATGTCCATTGCTGTTATTCTTATAATTAACATCAGGTCCATGATTATCGTCTTGGGTCATGTCTATTTCACCACCTGCGGTATCATGATTTGACACAGATGCTACAAGCCCTTTGTTCCGCTTCGCTCTTTCTTCTAGACTCCTCGTCCTCTCTTCAGCAACACATTCCTGTGCCAAAACCTGCCGTACTGCATATCGTTGTCCAGGTGCACTGATACCCGCGACATCATTTCCCCAACTACCATTCCCAGTTTTCGACGACGAGCTCGACGAAGCAGTATCGTAGACACCATATTCGTCCAGAGCGGGTGCAAGACGATATATGAACCCCGCGGCGGTTTTGACGTTATTTATAGACATGATCGAGCTATCGACGCGATGTTTCTCGAATTTAAGACCAGTTGCAAGAAGAGCTTGTATAGATCTAGCCACGAGGAGCTTTTCCGAGGCTTTACGTACGCATGCCGTGGTGATCTTTGCATTTGTGGAAGAAGAGGAAGATGGGGCGGCAGAAGTAATGAGAACAGGTGAGACGGCTGGACTGATCATTCTTAAAACGTATGGAATGAATTCCAAAGCCATAGAGTCGCTTTTGGGGTAGAGACGGTTAAGGGAAAGGGAGAGGTTCTCGTGTAAGGATTGAAGAAGAGAATGATTATGTTTCTGGCGTTCGTGTGCGAGATATGACGCTTGTTGACCTGTGAATGGATGTGCTTCATCCGAGACATGGTTCTCGGATATGGAAATATGGTTATTGGAATATGAAGAGCCTATGGATGGTGCATATCTTGCTCGTGTTGCTGTTGAAGTGGCAAATAAAAGGTGAAAACTAAGTATCGGAGAGGATAGGTATGGTGCAAGTTCCCATTCTGAAGATCCAAACACTTGCGAAGACAGAGAGTCGTAGAAGTGCAGCCAGTTATAGACGCTATGCGGTTTTGAAAGAAAGGTGTCATCTTGATATGGTTGTAATGTGTATTGATTGTGAAGATCACTTATGATCTTGTCAGTTTCTCCGAAGCCATCAATCAATGTCCTGAGCTGGGTGATTGACGATGTCTTTTTAGCTTCATTAACACTTTTCGTACTACCTTGCTGTCCACCGATGGACCCACTAGGTGTAGATGTTACAAAAGATGGCTGAGCCAGACCAGGCTTGGTCGATAATCCACCACCTTCCATAAACACTCTTTCCACAATCTCCTTTGAACCTCCACGACCAAGACCTTTCAGAGCACCGTTAGATGATGCATCAGACATGTTTGTTTCAAGCCATTTCTTCGATAGACTTGACTTTTGATCACCAGAAGTACTAAAATCTGCTCTTAATCTTCCAGCAATCCACTCAGCCATGACCATGACTGAGCGTATGTCACCCTCCCCCACTCCAGATCCCGTCCCTCCTTCTTTTTTACTCGTGCTACCCCAACAACTCTCACAGAGTCTCCTCACCGCATCTGCATCTGCGTCGATACCCTCACGTTCGAAGATATTTTGCATTCTAAGAGCAACGTTATTAAGCATCGGTCTGCCAACGTGCACAATCTCTACGAATTGACTCGTCCGGAGCAGTCGAAGTGCATTATGATAAGCATCATTACATATCATAATCATGGGTCGCATCATACGGAAGTTGTCACCCTTTCTCTTCTTGGTGGAATTTCCTACCGCTTGTTCCACATCCTTTTTACTCTCGTTCTTCTGATCTTTGAGAAGCAAATCAATCAGAGCCTTGATGAACCCGCCCTCTCCAGATCCTCCAGATCCAGATACAACTCCATCGACTTCATCCACAATCACACAGAGTGGTTTAGCAATCTTCTTTTGTCCATTGTTGGCATTCAAGATTATATTCGCAGTCGACTTGACATTTTCTGTGCCCAACATATCTCTGATCCTACCATTCACCACATCTTTTGACCTCTCATCACTTGCGTTAATTTCCGACACTTCATATCCTGCCTGTCTGGCACAAACGTGCGCCAATGTAGTTTTACCCAAACCGGCAGGACCTGTCAATAACAATATCTTTTTGTGGGTCTTATCTTCCATATCCATCTGATTCTGATCCTTATAACGTGATGTATGTGTTCGTCTAGGAGCGTCCGGAAATACGATAGGATCCCATGATTTCAACCAGTGCATCACATTTCGGTGTGTTCGATCATCCCCAATCAAATCTGTGAATTTCTTTGCTCTATACTTTTCCGTCCACATCAATCCCGAAATCCGGGTTTGTTTGCTGGATCTTGGGGACGTTTCAACAGTCGATCGTATCTGTTCGGGCTCTACTACATGTTGCCGTATTTTGTCTTCCGCATTCGCTTCATCAAGCAACCTGTTCACCTCGATGCCGTAATAGTTTCTCTGAGCTCTGCCTGCAACAATTTCTGATCGAGCTGCCACCAGTTGCTCATACGAAACATGCTCTCGTTCCTTCCGGGGTCGAATAGCTAAAGTCTTGCCGGAAGTGGTTTTGAGGGTTAGTGTCTTACGCTGTTGTCTGTTTTCTACGATACTCGGTGATATAGAGGCTTGGCTGTCATTATTCCTGGAGAGTAAATTACGTCCCAGTAAAGGTGCTCGCGGGTTCTGTGCATCGCTTCGAGGACTGACATTGGTAGTAGGCTGCCCAGCTGCAGTTTCTTCGAGTTGTGCTCTGTCAATTTCAAGCCTTGGACGTTTGGTGGGGAAAGAATGCTCTAGGGAGTCATTAGGGTCTACATCCTCCTCATCAGAGTCCTGCAAGAATAGATTGCCGGAATGTTTCAAAACTTGATTGCTCGATACGGGTTGCAGGGGTACCCCTCGCCTTTCGACATCGTCGGACCGTCGTCGCTTTCCTGGCTTGCTATATTGCGCATTGGAAATCGGAGGATAGATCACTGGCGAAGACACCATCGACATGTTGACGACTATACGATAAATGTGAATTGTAGTTGTGCATATGCAATTTATCTAACCCCAGACTTTACTCTTGACGCGAGGCGCGTTTTCAATTTGCGAATGTGGAGATATACACGTGATTAATTTACAATACATTTTCCAGCTCAAGCTAAGCATGATTGCAGTACGATGGGATGGAGAAGCATGAAGATCTAAAACAGCATTTTTGGTTGTGTGACAATATCTATTTCTGGTCGAACTTTTTGGAACAACCACAAGATATTAGCAATTGCAACATGTCCATGCCTCCTGGCATTGATGGAGCTCATTTGTGAGCATTGTGTACATGAGATTTCAACGCCGAGATTGACTTGACCACAGACGTCGTGCAACTTCGAGGTGATTGTTACTAGACGTCATTGAGAACAGGCTGATGATGAATATCGTAAATCGTCCACAGGCCACGGATTTTATTTGATTTCCCAAAAATAGGCTTCGTTTCTTGGCGGTGACATCACCTCTACAATCACAATCTCTGCCTTCATCTGCCGTGTTGCTTGAAATCACGTCTAACCGAAGAGTAAACAAGTAAATATGGACAAGGTGGATCATGATCCGGCACGACAAAGGATAATCACGCATATGAATGGCGATCACCACGACTCTGTACTATTGATGTTACGAAGATGTCAACCACTGTATAAACTGACATGGCACATAGATTGTCCGTTTTCTTGAGCATTATCATGGCTTACCAACTTGGAAAGCATGTCGCGGTGAAATGATTGACCTTTCCCTCTCCGAGTTGATCATACAATGCGGCACAAATAAATACAGCACAAAAATTGAACCTCCAATGTCAAGCTATCGCGATGCAAGGGAACGTTTGGTAACCATGGACCAGCTATGCACACAGGCATTGAAAAGAAGCGATATTACGATTGATTTTTTCCCGCCGTACACAGTCTGGCATAGGCTTTGGTTCACTTTTTGCATATTTATATGGCTTTCATTTTTACGCAAGACTAACTTCTCACAACATGGCCTCTTTTCACCCTTACTCCCTCAAGCATTTCGTGAGTTCTGCTATTTCATGCAGCCAATTGTGTGGTGGGGAATGACTGGAGCACATGTTTTTGAGACATACGCGTTTGTAAATGGAAGGTTAAAAAGACATGGAGTGGTCAATGTAAAGAGTTTTGTTTTTTGGCAATGGTTTGGTGATGTTTTAGTTCAAGGGTTTGTAGCATACATGAGGTAAGTCTGAGCAAAATAAAACGTGAACTCTGCGAAATTTTACTTGCTTTCGTTGTGTATTTCTGGCTGACAGACCAACGGCAGGTTTGATAAATTAGTGGCTATTAAAAAATCAGAAAAGGCGCGAAAGAAGCATTGATTGAAGGCGTCTTTTAGAATTTTCTACAAGCTTTGCAAACGCGTTTGGGGATGATGAGCCGAAGATGACATGACATTAGAATGTGGGGATAAAAAAGTGGGGCACAACTTTCACAGAAAAAAAAGCAAGCGCATGACTTTCCGTGGCCTTGCGCCAGCACTACTTTACGTTGTGTTTACTCTGGTCATCATGGAAACGCGTTCGTATTCAAAATGTGACAATAAAAGGCAACTGAAGATTTACATCAGATTCACCATTTATACGTGTAGCTCAATGCTAATCATTAACCGAACAGCGGTTTTGATCAAGGCGCTGTTTGCTTTGACGACAATGAGCCGACACATTATTTTTCAATAATCTCATGCCCTTTGGCCGTAGAAAGGGCTCACTCACAATCATTTTCAGGGTTGATCGACTAGGGGGAGGCAATTATAAGCGATTTGTTCTTTTGCCTTTTGCTTTGCTGTTACACAAACGCTTGCCCCACCCATTCACCAAAAAATGTGGGGCAATCTGTGCATCAACTGTTATCTTTGCTTTTTTTTAACAATAGTAATGCAGCCCCTGGCAGTCAACACTCACCAATGGACCACCGAACGCACAATATGGAAATCACGAACTATCAAAGAAACATTAAACGAGAAAAGGTGCTTGACATCTGGAGTGAAAGATCACAGAACGCTTACCCCGCGATTTTGGCTTCCTCCTTTCACCCTGCTTATTCATACATAAAATAACTATGCATCTTGCATTTCGATTGCAGATTCCACCCTTTGTAACGTGTTTACTCATGGGCTAGATTTGATAGCGAGTAAAACAATATGTCCAACTTAAATGGCTTACGACGTCCATCAACTTCAACTGCACCTCAATCTTTTCCTACCAGGCGACTATCACGATTGATAGAGGCATCGCTCGAAAGATCACCGCGGAAAACTTTGCGGACTTTTAGTCGGAGGTATAGTGCTTTTATCAACACTGGATCAGCAATCATGCAGAGTGCCGAACATAGGTCGGAGGCTGATCGAGCATTTGGTGCTCGTGTAGCGCAAACTTGCAAAGATCTTCGAGGCTGGGTCGTCGAAGTAGAAGCGTGGGAATGGCCGGGGACATTTGACATGCCTTGCGGAGAAGAAAGATGGAATAACAGGGAGCAGGTATTGGCTGAATATTCTATAAGCCCTTTAGATTCATTGAATGACACGATTGACGGATATTGGGGAAGTCTGCCAAAGGAGATCGTGTTGGCGCACGAGAAGAGAATGGATGAGATACAAGAAGCAATGGATCGCTTAGATATGGAAGGGTTGAAAAGTCATGTCAAAAGTGTTCATATATTACCAAAATTAAATTCAGATCGGCAGACAAATGAGTTTGTATCCTTTCGCGTGGGAACTGTAGATGATTTTACGGCTCTTGTTACTGCTACAGTACTGGAGGCTCTGCCATACATGTCTTGGCTGACTCGATTACTCAATGAATGGTCAGTACGATTGCTGGTATGTAGAAAGGTGCCGGTCTTTGTTTCTGGATTGGACGACATGAAACATCAACTCGAAATCGCTGCAGAAGAAATGTCATACCATAATCTTGATTGTCATTCTTCGGTGAATACAATCAGGAATCAATTCGACAGTTTACAAAAGATCTTGGGTAGCAAGATTTCAGCGCTCGGACAACGATTGGATAATATGCTTGACGAGTTGGAAGGTCGATCAGAAACACTTCCTGACCAGTGGATTGATCAATTTGAGGCATTGGAATTGACTTATGGCGATTGGACTGTAAAGTCTGAAAGAGCCATTACTGCGCTCGCTTGGGAATTCGGTCTTCCATCAAGCAGTCCATCACTGGAGATGAGTGACGTGCTTGGCATTGCTACGGCAGGTTCTGACATAACAGGATCTTTCAAAAAGGACCAAAGGGCTTCACATTCGGCAGCTGAGACTCAACTCAGTTCGAGAGTCGAGAGTCCTACGCTGGGCGATTACTGTGAACAATTCTCGACAACAAATACCACTGATTCTGTTTCGAATGACTTGGACTTTCTTCGCACGGTAGATGAAATAAGTTTGCTGGAAAGGACAGGGGACGTCCTGGAATCTAGACCAACAACACCAAGCAGAGCAGCACGTCTGTTGACTGACCATCTCGATCCTGCGGGTATTTCATCCGTGGATCCCAATCCTATGCAGGCATTCGATCATGTCAATATATTTTCTTCAAAGTTTGAGATGCAATCCGACATTGCAACATCACCTTCAAGACATGGATCTGACATGACTTTGATGGGAATCTCAGCAGCCTCGAGCAAAAAAGGATCAAATACTGGGCTTGAATCTAGCAAATCGACAACTCTTACTGACACTGAAAACTGTGCTGATGAAAAGAAAGATTGGTCCGATAAAGAGGTAGTTGTATTCGATGACAATTCTGGATTAGATTCATTCAGGTTCAACTCGCCAAGCTTCCCACAAGTATGGTCATATCCCACGTCAGAGTCAAGAATAGACGCACAAACGTCTGCCATGGGATGTGATGCTTTTGAACAAATGTTCGTAAACAATCTAGCTGATCCAGTCTTTGATGTAAAAAGTCCCGATGTAAATGCTCTCGATTCTTTCTTCGGTGGCAGTTCAAATACTCCGAGTCAAAATGGAAGGATTACAAGCACTCGATTTTCTGGCAATGACAATAAGCATAGTTTCTCACCTTTCGACGCCTCAAATGATGTAATCTCGGAAATATCGACACCTGCACTGTCTAGCTGCACCACAAGTACTCATAGTCGTGATGTGTCTAATGATTCGTCCCGAAACTTCTCATCTCCTCATTCAAGACCTTTGACATTATCATGTTTACCAACTTTTGCTTCTTTCGGATCTAAATCTGTTGCTCGTAAACCTCTTCCATTATCCAAGGACTTTGAAACCATTAGAGAAGATGTAAGACAATATACTTTGCATTGATGTGCTCATGCTGATCATTACTTTTAGATGTCACCAACGGCAAACACATTCTTCTTCCCACCATCCCCGCAATTCAGTCGGTTTCCCCCACCTTCGAGTCGGCAGAACAGTATCGCACGTGTCGCGAGTGACAAGTTCAATACATCTGATACATTTCAAAACACAGGCTATACTGCAATACCCGAGATTGCTGATGAAGCACTCATACCCCAACCTCCTAGAACACCTACGCGGCCGATAAAGCATATTAAGCGTGACCAAATATCTTTGACTCAGGAAGAAGGCTACATCGATGCTCGAGTGCAAGATGTTCTCGGGCAAGTGATTTGTTCTTCTGAAGATGCTGATCAAGGAATGGTTCTATCGGCCGCCGAAGCAAAGGCCGATTCTACCATGATATATCATCTCAGCCAACCTGGAAGAAGTCATAAACTCAAACTTTTCATCAGGCTGGTCGGATCTGAAGAACGAGTCATGGTTCGGGTTGGTGGTGGTTGGATGGATCTCGATGAATTTCTCTGGCAATATGCTGAACATCATCATCGCGTGGTCGGTAGTGGTGTCGAAATTGAACGGGCTGAGGCTATTTCAAATACGCCTATAACTCCGATCAAATCAAATACGAGAAAACCTTATCATCATCGCATCAACTCTTCGACTTCTTCAGCGACTTCATCATTCATGTCGACATCATCACCAGCACAATTCAGATCGAACCCTCTGTTCCCAAAAGTTCAACAACAAACACCCGTTCATGCTCGTCCAGACAGCGTTTGCGCCTCACTTGCAGGTACTCCAAATTTTCGTGCAAAAACACCTTCGATTGCGGGGAGTGAAGCCCAAAGAACGAAATGGGTTGACGAAATGATTACTAGAGCCAGATCCGGTGCTGCTGGTAGACATGCCAAGTCCCGTTCTTCAGATAGTAGAAGTTCATGGGCAGATATGGGCGGTAGAATGGGTTCTACAAGACGTCTAATGTGGAGATCACCTTCAATTACCGAATTGACCAAATGATTGATTCCTGTATATAATATTTAATGTAATATAGAAAAGACGTTGCCAGTCATGTTAATAATGACGTTACGAATATTATCATGTAGAAAACGATTAAATGAACTTCATGACTCAACTTGTGCTTCACTTCTCTATTCTTCTAGCCTGTCGATCTGCTGGATATTCAAATTCCTCTTGTTAGCTCCACTTGCATTCCATGCGCTTTTTATCAATTCAATAATCTCTCCCATCCCTTTCTTAGACTCTTTCACCTGTGCAAACACCGTAGGACCACCTTCTCTCATCCTCCTCGCATCTCTCTCCATAATTTTCAAATCCGCACCCACGGCATCCGCTAAATCAGTCTTGTTCACCACCAACAAATCACTCTGCGTGATCCCCGGCCCTCCTTTTCTCGGAACCTTGTCCCCTCCCGCAACATCAATCACATAGATAATGTAATCCGCCAATTCCCTACTGTAGTTTGCAGCCAAGTTATCTCCTCCGCTCTCTATCAGCAACAAGTCAGGTTCAAACGATTTATGTAGAGTAGTCAGCGCAGAGAGATTTGCTGAAATGTCTTCACGCACAGCTGCGTGCGGACACCCGCCCGTTTCGATGGCGACGATGCGTGACGGGTCAGATAAAGCCGAGTTGCGCACGAGAAAGTCTCGGTCTTCGCGCGTGAAAATATCGTTCGTCACGACTGCGAGGGATATTTGATCGCGGAGCTGCGTGCAGAGGGAGAGTAGGAGGGCGGTCTTGCCGGATCCGACGGGGCTGTGGGCCGATAAGCCTCGGGAAGAGATAGAAGGGTATGGGATGGGAGAAGTGAGGAGGAAAACTTACCCGCCGATACCGATTGTGAAAGCTCGTTCGTTCCAGTCTCTTCCCTCGGCCAGGGGCATTTCGCGGCCGACGTAGGATCCGGGTCCGTCGAGGATGTCGTGACTGTGGCCATGTTGGGGCAGGTTGTCGTGGGAATGTGTTGCGCTGTTGTGAGAGTGAGCTGAGCCCGCCATTGTTATTTTCTCAACTACTAATCAGATTTTGTTCAGTGGTTGTCACGCATTGTGTGAATTGTTCTATGCTAATACATCAAAATACGTCATAGGAAATATCTTTACTTTTCAGCATTGTAGGGCAGCCTGGATTTTGGTAGTAATGGATATCGAATAATCGCAATTGTACACGTGCGTCTATTTTGTGAACAATCTATTTATGGTTCGGAGAATATGCGTTACCTTCATATCAATTGTGTAAATACATTGTTATATGAATTCCTGCATAACAAAACTGAACTACATCAGTTGATTCCAAGACCTGGTTTAATTTAAATTGATTTCGTGACACGCGTCAGCCACACGAGATCACGTGAATGCGGCAATGATTTGATAGGAGCATTAACAAGTAACACAAACAGCGATGATGAGTGTGACTATGCCCATGCTTACTGTCATCATTTCTTGAAATGTGAAAGTTGTTGCACGTTCGTTCATATACTGTAAGCGTGATCATCATTTCCAAGGTCGAGTACTCTAGATAAAGACTTCCAACAAACACGCCTCGATATTTTCCCCGCTTATTAACCACTTTATTGCTGCTGCCCGCGCGTCAATTTTCGCCTTTTGATTTGTTCTACAATCATATCTACGGCACAACCTCTGAGAAATAAACAAGGCGATTCATAATATACAGTACACATATACGCGCGACAGATCTTAAAAAAACATATACCCATGCTATAAAACACTAGTCGACGTATATTCTCATAAACTCGGCTTGGTGGCAGAATGATCAGACGATTAATCAATGACATATAACTAGTCATGTCTGCCTTTAGTCCTTATAACAGCATAATAAAATCTGCGCCTGGTTCACAAGAGTCGCTTACTTCCCCGAGTATAATAACCACGACTAGTCGAATGGTTGATTCTAGCAACACGTCACAAACCACAATTGATACGGACATGGCCTCTCCAACATCACAACAGTTTTCAGAAAACGCTTCGAGTTCCGCGGAAAATCCGACAGAGAATTATAAGATAACGCAACGACTTCAAACGCCAGAAGATCAACTAGAAAAGTCGGATGATTGGAATGACAAAATAGGTTCGACGACGCCATTGGCAGGCCATAAACGAATGGCTAGTGGACAAATCAAGGATATAAATTTCAATCAACATACGTCTGGAGAAAATGCGCCGCGAGATAATATGAAGAGGGCAGGTAGTGTAGGTTCCACGATGAGCAAAGCAAGTGAAGTAAGTCTATACATACAATATTCCTAATCATAAGAATATTAACACACCTTTAGGCCGCTGCAAGTCTGAAAGAAAAGCTGACATATGCCATGACCAAAGTCCAACATGGCTGGCAACACCACAACATCGACCAAGTCGAACAACTCGTCGCAGCAGCGAGATCCCCCAAATCACCCGCAAAAAACCCATCGCAAGACACGACGTCTCCTCGCGCAGCATATCTGCCTCGACGCGCCCTCATCAACCATCTCCCTGGCCGGATCATAAACGACGACGAAGAAACGACATCTCTCAACGTGACGTCTGACAAACCGAACCTCGCGCCGGCGTTTGACGTCCAATCCCCCTCGCCTCGTCGGACGAAGCACGTCCGCGCAAGATCTCAAATCAACGGCTCGTCTCCGGTGCGGAAACAAGCGACGACTCCCACGACGCCGCGGCATTCACAGACAAACACCGCTCAGGCGGAACAAGAAGCCATGACTGCGTTGTTACTAATGGGAAGTCCGAAGTCAAAGGGGAGGAGTAATTCCCAACAAATCCATCCACAACATATTATTCCACAAAGTCCGTTGAGAAAGACGAACAACACGTCTGTGAGAAGAGATGTGATACTGTCGGACAAAGGATTCGATAGCGATGACGATGATGTCATGTACGATGAACGTGAATATGATCGAGAAACTACACGTCGAAGAGGCGAATTGTTAAGTCAGATCGAGGCCGAGATATGAACCTTGTAACAAACATGGGAAATATAATGTAGAGATTTATAAAGTACATATCATCATCTCGGCGTTTATATCACTGTAATTGTAAATAAAGCATAGCGAACCAATTTATTCTACTGTATTGTCTTCGACTTATTTATATGTAAAATAATATAGTCTACGTGGACTGAAGACACAAGGTTTACTTGTGCTGCTCGGCAGCCTTTGCACCTTTAATCTGCATGGTCTTTTTGATAGCAGGACGTTCTGAAATCCTCTTGAACCAAGCCGCATAAGCAGGGTACTTCTTGTTCAACTCTTCGACTTTGTTACTGTCTTCAGGGAACGCCCAACCGACTGTTGAAAACCAGGGGATGAATGCCAAGTCTGCATATGTATATTTATCTCCTACGAGGTATTGCGATCCTGTAGTTGAGAGTTGCTTATCAATGACTCCAGTGACACGGTCGATTTCCTTGCCGTAACGCTCGATAGCAGAGGTGATGTTCTTCTCGGCATGGAAATGCGTGAACCACATTTTCTGACCAAAGTATGGTCCTTGGCCCGAAGCTTGGAAATATGACCTATTTGTGAATCGTGTTAGTGATATGTTTTTTTCTATTTTTGGGAGGAGTGGAGAGGAGACGGACCATTGCTTGAGCTGATATTTCTCGGGACTCGAGGTATAAGTAAACTGATTCGTCTTGTCATATACCTCGACTAGGTACTCCAAAATAGCACCTGATTCCCATAACGTGACGCCGGTGTTGGGGTCTTCAATGGTTGGTGTACGGCCGTTGACACATAACTTCTCATACACAGGAGTCTTGAGGTCAGGAAACTCCCAGTATTTCAGTGTGTAGGGAACGTTGAGCTCTTCTAATGCCATGACGACTTTCCATGGATTAGGACCCTGACAAGAACAAAGTAAGTAAAGCAGTGGTAAGAAAGAACTACAAAAAGACGACTTACAGTGGCGTGAGCGTGGACTGTGATTGGTTTGGTAGACATCTTTGCAATTGTTAAACTAGATGGAGTGAGAATGAAGAAGGATAGTACTCTCAGACCGTATGATGGGAATATATAGCTGGTGCATTGCCCCACTAAAGTTAACTATGCCCCTCTTTTTGCTTGATAAGCAATGATGTCATGCGTAGTTATACAAAGATCTAGAGCTCGGATGCTTTTTCGGCATCTATGATGCGAGGATGAATGCTAATCTTTCCATTGTTGTTGATTATGTTGCATCCATTCGTATGTTAGAATCCGATGGTCCATTTTGGTTTGTCGAGCCCCTCAGAGCTTATTCTCATTAAAAGTCGGGCACTGCACAGCTAGCACGTGCTTGCAGTCAGAATTATCGTTTGTGTGGTTAATCATGTCCATTCTTAAGAGTTGATCGTATTCGCGAGATCTAGCGGAATACATACACTGATATGATTTACTCTTGGTATGATTCTGTTTGTTTGTGAATAAGTCTATACAGTCGTACGAGTTTGACACAATGCAGATGTGATTGGCGTATCACGTCGATTTAATCCTGATTCATGACTGAAAAGTTTAGAAGCCAAGATTAGACATGCGACTGACTGGACGGAATTAAGGGTTATTCTTGTTAAGAGTTATTCTTGGGATTCTCTCGTTCATAATGATTGTTTGATATAAATGTAATAGCCGTCGTTTGGAAGACAAGAACTGACGTTTTCTTCAGCGCGCGAGCTAAACATGAACGTATCGTGCATTTTTAAAATTTGCAGTGCTTATGAACGTATCGTGCATTTTTAAAATTTGCAGTGCTTATGAACGTATCGTGCATTTTTAAAATTTGCAGTGCTTATGACACCGGTCGTTCAGTCAATAAGCCGTTGAAAAAATGTCATGAAACCGGTCTTTACATATGATGATCAGTAAACGAATGGTTTCGGTGGCAAGTCTGTACGCATACATGGACTGATAAGAATGAGGTTCTAATTCTTTGCTCGAGTTGATTGACAATAGTCTTGAAAACCGGCAGCCTGACAAATCAGTAGAAATGCCATTCATAACCATAAGACAAGATTGTGAAGCACCATTCACCTGTCGAGGAACGTTTTTTCCATGATACAGCCACAACGACTGTTCCTATTGACGGGTACAGCTGTTTCCTTAATGTAGGTTAAGGATTTCTAATTCTTGTCAACTTCCTTTGATTTTTTGTTTTTGTTTTTGTTTTCGGATTATGTTATCTGTCGTTGTACTACTGTACTTTCATTACACATCAAGTCTCGCTTGTCTAGGTAAAAAGTTTTGATGCTAGGCTTGCTGGGTGGTCTGGGACCAGCCCTGCTAATAGTGAATTCATGTCTGGCTTTTCTGGGCTGTGTAGTGGTAGGCTTGAGGGCTTATTCTGCACGATCTAGAAATGGTCGACTTCGATGGGATTTTATATGGATTGTTCTAGCATTGATTTTCAGTCTTGTCAATGCGATTTGTATTGGTTTTGCCACTTACAATGGACTTGGAAGACATATCGGAGATCTTGAGCTAGATCAGTTATTTATTGTAGTGCACTGGCTATGGATAACAATGATAGTCAGTCTTCCTGGTACAGTCTTTGCCAAATTCTCGATAGTGTCACTATTACTGCAAATTCAAGGCTCACAAGCGAGAAAGAGAAGAATGGCGCTTTTGATAATAGCTGTGCTTACGGCAGTAATATCGTTCACACAGATATGGTTAAGTGTCTTCCAATGCGAGCCGATCAATAAGCTGTGGCAACTATTTGAACCAGGACAATGTCCTAGATCGGATGGTTCAACTTATTTCGGAATTTTCCAAGGATGTATGTTGTTCAAGTACTAATATGGCTATATTAATAATCACCACCGCTAATTTTTATGTTAGCATATAGTGCCTTTGTCGATCTAGTTGGAGCAGCTTGGCCGATCAGCGTAGTATGGCATTTACAAATATCAAAACGTGCAAAATGTTCTTTTTGTCTGCTGATGGGATTGTCTGTACTCCCATGTATTGCTGCAATTCGGAGAACAGTCATGATCAAACTATTACCTACAAGTGCTGATCCACCATGTACGTTGATCCGAATCTTGCTTATGTGGGTTGAAACATTGTCCAACTAACATTTGGTCTAGACGAATTTGCGAAGTTCATAATCTGGGGGGTTCTCGAGACATGGGCAATCATTATACTTGGCTCTATTCCACCACTCCGGCCGCTTTTCTTGAGAATGCTTGGTAAACATCCTACGCAATTGAATTCCGATTGGACGACTACTGTACCAACAAATCGATGGAGCAAACCGATACCAAACATCACAACAATTACAGTCGATGATGGCGTTTGATATAGTTATCAACATACAAGGGATAGTCAAAGAACTAATCGGAAGCGGTTGAGTAGAGATCATGGAGAATTCGAGTGGACAACGCCTTTTTCCGTGACATGACTATGCTTTGGTAAAGATGTTTCTAAGTATCGCTTTCCTGATTAGATCTGATATTGCGATATCGAGTCGTGATGCTATCGAAATTGTTGGCATGTCAGTTGGCTCAGAACAAGATAATGTATATAATAAAACGATGTACTATATATGACTATGAAATGGTTAACGAGCAATTGTATGCATCTGACTAACCTTTTCCGCAGTTTCAGTCACGAAATAATAAAGTGGTACTAATCAGCATGACAAAACGTTTGTACGAAAAGTGGTGATGTGTATGTTTCACATGCCAAACTTTATTTTCAACTGGTACGCCGAATTGTTGATTGTGGGGTTATTGACGCATCGATTGGGGTTGATTAATAATTACAAATTCTTTTCAGGCATAAAATCAAAACGAGTTGGTGAATTACACAGAGCTTAGGAACTACTAGAGATTACGCAGAGCAATTACACAGAGCTTGGAAATTACACAGAGCTTGGAAGCTACACAGAGCTAAGAAGTTGGACAGAGCTTAGAAATTACACAGGGCTTAGAGTGTTGGCCTGTGTCCCAGAAATGTATATCATTGATTCTAGAAATAATACTTGAGCGGTACAGTACATTGCTATGATAGGCACGATTCATAATAAGCCGTAAGCAAAATATCCGACTAATGACCTGCATAGATCACGTCTTGGGGAGACCGTCGGTCAGATTCCGCAAAGCTCAAGTCTTTGCCGTACTTGCTTTTTGGACTTTATACTTGTCTGGGTTTGTCAATGATAATCCGTCTTGCGCATAGCACCATTTACTGATTACATTATTATCAGAGGTCATCGACATGGTCCGCCTTTCCTCCGCCGCATTTCGAGACGGTTATCAAATCGATTGACTTCTTGGCAAACATTGATTTTGACGCTTCTATATCTATATGTAACACGCAACTTTGGCAAGATTGTAGGACTAGAATGTCCAGAACCGCTAGCAAATTTATATACTAGATCTTATTTTCGAGCGACATGGATCACGACGGCGCTCGATGCTGGATTTTGGACGGCGATGCATGTTAGACCGAAATGGGTGAAAGATATATTGAGCGTAGCATGTACGTTTTATTACTTGGTTGCTGCAGAACAAGCAGATGAAAAAGTAAGAAAGATACGAGGAGCGTTGACATTGGAACATCTTCGAGTCAGTTGGAACAAGCCTCTCACTCCATATCTTAGTGTCATAAGCCGACTACTTAGACCAAAGTTGACAAAATACAAATATCCTCCGTTGGAGTTGAGAATTGCCCGACCGAAAAGAAGTAGTTATAAGGAACCAGTAAAGGCTTGGTTATATTTTGATGGACCCCTGTCTTCACTAAAGAAGCATGATAAGATCATTCTTGATGTGCCGGGTGGAGGATATGTAGCAATGACTCCAAGATGTCATGACGATAAACTTATTGGATGGGCAGGTAGAACGGGCTTACCCGTACTGGCGCTGGACTATAAAAAGGCTCCCGAGCATCCATATCCTTATGCTTTGAATGAATGTTATGATGTCTATGAATCATTAGTTACATCGCGAGGACAATGTATCGGATTATCGGGACAATTTGTACCAAAGATTGTAGTGAGTGGTGATAGTGCTGGAGGTAATCTCGCTGTAGGAATGGTCTTGATGATTATCCAAGCCGGGTCAACTGATAACAGGAAATGGCGTGGTGAAAACTCTTTGCCTGTACCTGATGGACTTGTATTGATATATCCGTCACTTGACATGAATATTGGTAATTGGATGACAGACGAACAAATGGCATTGATCAAAGACCGAAGAACACGAAAAACTAACCGGGGAGTGATTCGTCGAAAGAGTGATGATTATCGTAAATTGGCTCCTGACACACCGATAAACTCTGATGACGAAAACGAACATGATTCAATCAGGAAAGAGAATCAAGGCAAGCAGTTACCAAAAACTACAGATGCTCACGTCTCGGCTGCTCATACATTTGATGTCGCTGCTGTTGCTCTTAGTGATACCAAGCCATTTCATCTCAAAACTCGTTTAGCAATGAGTAGTATGATATCTTACTTTAATGATAGGATATTGACACCTGAAATGATGCGAGCGATGATCATTCTATATATTGGTCCTCATTCTAGACCTGACTTTGCTACAGAATTCTTATTATCACCACTTCTAGCTCCAGAGACTTTACTTGTCGATTTCCCAAAGACTTATTTCTTGACGGGTGAGCGAGATCCCCTAGTCGATGATACAGTTATATTTGCTGGACGTTTACGACAAGCAAAGTTGGCACGATTCGAGGAAAGAAAGGAATTAGGATTGATCAGTTCGAGTGAACGATTTGAAGAGACTGATTGGGTCAATGTCATGCTTGTTCCGGGTATAAGTCATGGCTTTTTACAGTTTGTTTCGGTGTTTCCGGAAGGCTGGAAATATATCTTTCGTTGTGCAAGATGGATGGCTGATATATTCCGCGAAATTGATACACGGGCCTTGAAAGATGAAGAAACGCAAAAGGAAAAGAGAAAGCAAGGTCATCATTCTTCTAATAGTATGGTCAAAGCATTGGACAATACAATTACAGAGAATGTCATTGAGGAGGGTGAAGGTCATGATAATCCAGATGGTGACGCTGATAATACTCCACGAGCATTGAGTATTAATAATTTGCACATGAACGACTCTGTAGACAACGTTCAATACCGTAATCATCGTCGTACACGAACAGGAAGTTCAGGTGATGAAGATCGACCTTTGGAAATGTCTGCTATTCGACCTGCAGTATCTTCTTTACCTTTGAGGTTGACGCCTTCGTCACCCACTATTGACAACTCGATTCCTTCATCCAATAGTTCCAACCCACAGTCTTCATCTCGTCATGCAAAACCATCAATTCAGATCCCTCCGCCTAATGCAAAAACAGGAAAACCTCCTCGTATCACCACACCAATCTCCCAATCCGATCAACATCTTCAAAGACCTCGAGCAGCATCTGTCCGGCATAACTCTTCTACTTATCTCTTACCTAGAATAAACAACACAAACGACTCGAATCTTGTATCTTCATCACCTTCTCCGTTGGCAACCACTTTTGATCTCGAAGAATATGGTGATCATCCAGACATGATGTTAGGCCCCGAGTCACTTCTTGGCATAGACATGTCGATGAATTACACGTCTTCCCAGTCGTCTAGTCATAAATCAAATTCAAGAAAAGATCATATTCGCGATGATAAATCAAGTAATGACACTACCGGCAGCATCAGAAATAAGAAATACAAGAATAGTATAGCTGCGTTGGCTAGTAGTGATGATTTGTTAGGGAGGAGAATGGAGGGGTATACAGGTAGTTTAATGGGCGTGGCACCGTTTACATTACTAACACCAACGACATCTAATAATCAATGACGATCATATACTTTTACACCAGATCTTTCAAACATGTATTGATCTTTTGTTTGTTTTGGGAATGTAATTTTAGCATTGCTGCATTTCATTTCTTACATCCATCTTATTATATATATAATATTGTATCATCAACATAAATTATCAGTATTTCAATCCTAAAATGATTTCATTATAGTATTTTCGCCGTCGATCTAGCAGACTGAGGAATGTCAGGCAAAGGCCCCATTGGCGGCGGAGCAGGCGCGGGTCCATATTCCGACGACAACGCCACTCCTATTAAATGACTACCACCGTTACTACCGCCCTGTATGTTGAGGTTGACGTTATAGTGGTTGATGAACGAAAGACTCGAACTCCTCTGCGGTCGAGGGGGTGTTGTTTTCGGACCGCACCCGAGGGACGGCGTGGCGGTACTTTGACGTCTTGGAATGACATACGATAACGACTTTGGTATGCATGGGTCGGAAAGTGTCGGAAAGGGAATCTTGGATGGACTGTTGCTGTGGTCGATGTGTTCGCTCTCGCCAAAGTCGGAACTGGGAGGTCGTTGGAGAGGAAGGAAGGAAGTCTCGCTGTTGGTGAGGCTGGCGGTGCTGCTCGATGGTAATCTCGAGTGGTTCGCCATGGGGGTGATTATTACTGTAGATCTCTTTTGAGAGTCGGACGTTTCTCGCGCTACGAGGGTGGGGTCGGGTGTAGAGGCGCGGCGAGTGAGGGGGTTAGAAGTCGGAGGACGTTTGATGGACGCTGGTGGGGAGGATTTCGAATTGGTCATATTCGGTGGTCGGACTTGCATGCTAGCTGGCCGTCTTAGTTTGAATGGTCTTCCGTTTCCGTTCTCTTGGATGGGGCTGTGAGTCTTTATATCGTTTGAGCATGTTGATGGGATTGTCTCGTTGGATGGTCGTTTGTTTTCGATGGCTGATGGTCTGGAAAAGCTCCTAATTACAGCTGGTCGTTGAGGTGGGAACGAGGTGGTTGGGGAGATTTTGAGTGGTAAACGTGGTGGAAGAACTCTTTGCGGGGTCATCAATGAAGCATCAGATGTCCTTCGTGAAGTGTGGATAGACCGTGATGAAGAACTTCTACCACTAAAAGACGTCGGAGGAGGGGGTGACTCTGACTCTTCTCGGTTGACAGGTGCAGTATTACTCCAAGAATATGATATCTCAGGTGTGTTTGAGATTTGCCGACTAACATCTGAAATAGATGGGATGCTCGACTCCAATTCCCCAGAATCAGAGTTCTTCCAAAGTGGCTTTGCGAGTTTTATGGTGGGAGTTGGCATCGGTTCCGGTGCTTCATCGATGTATGATTTAAAGGTTCCTGCTTTTAATCTTCCCAAACTATGCACGCTTCTCAATTTCGGTAATTCTTTTCTTGTCGTCGTTGCCACAGATGTATGTACTGAAGCTCTTTTTCGAAATACGTCCAAGAATCCTCCTTGTTTGACATTTGACGAATGCAAAGTCACGTCTTCAGGAGTTGAAGTGCTATCTCGTCGAAAAGGAAGACGTAAAGGGATCACACCCTTTGTAGTCTTGGGCGAAAGCTCTTCTGTACCAGCATTTCCAGCGTTATCATTATCGTGTGAGACACTGACGCTCGTTGATCCATCAATATCTGTATTCGGCATCTCTATACCCAACCCAATAATTGCTTCAGTATCATGGGTGGATGCTGGTCGACTTGACTCGTAATCTGACAATATCATTGCAGAATCCTCCCTTGCAACAGCAGGACTAAAGCCTTTCCGAAACAACAAAGATGTACTATCCTCCTGCCATAACTTTTGTGCTAGACTTGGAAGACGTTTAGGTATCGTATCGTAATCCCCTTCGGCATTCCTTTCTGGAACTGACCACAAGTCAACAGATGTAGCATGAGAAGAAACACTGAGTCGTGGTGCAATGGCAGATATCGGAGAATACTCCCTAAATTGAGTTTGTATCTCTTTGCGTATCACCGTCATCCATTCTTCCATTTCACTTGCATTCTCCAGTATTATCAGACATGCAGTCTTTTTCTTGTTCGATCCATGCTTAGTAAATCCTAGTTTTGATAAAAAGGAATTCGATTCTGGTCTTGTATAATCGTCGTTACTTGGAGGTTCGACGACATGAAGTACGTATGGTCGGCCATGTATTAAATCTGATGCGACTACATATGTATCGCGCGTGATAGCTTGTATTTGTTCTGGTGCTCGATCAATCAAGCCTCGATCGGCATATTGTAATAGATGTCCAGTTCTTGTAAGACAAAATATCCTTCTTATCAATACAGGAGGTATAGCATCTTGTCCTACAGGCGTTCGACTCGATCGTCTAGATTGTGGTCTATCAAAGGATGCTTTGTCATGACTGAACTTCCGACCAGAAATTGACCTGGAATCAGGCTGATCACAACTCAATGCTGGTCCAACTTTGATAGCAAGTGAAAAGATCGATCGGAAAGGCGGAGCAATAGTAGAGTCGTGACGAGTAGATGATTTTGAAAATGATGCTGATGAATATGATCGTGGAGTTGTTTGTGCTTGCTCTTTTGACTGTCTTGCTAAATTTGAGGAAGACTTTCTCAACTTCAGACTGATACTTTCATCTTGCCCGTTACCACGTTTCTCTTTCTCATCCTTCTCACGTATTCCAAGTCCATCTTCGGCGTAACCCCGCTGCTTTTCGACTTTGGGACGACTAAAGATATGCAAAAGTGACATATTTTTCTTTTACTTTGTCCCGTTTTAAAACCGTTAACGGTCATTCACAACTTGGGTCTTCTATATCAAGGTCATCTTTCGGAAAGAGGGCATTCTTAATGGGTGTCACAGGTAGGAAGAATTTTTCGGCGGCTCTGTTATCAAGTTTTGGTCGAAAGGGGTCATCTTTGTCAAGCAAATGGAGGAGATACTGAAACACGAATAGAGTTTTCTGGTTGTTGGGAATTTGTTTTCCAGTCCTTCATTGGTGAAGCTAAATACAATATTTCAATGGTTCGGAAACAACCCCAAGACATATCATATACCAAGTAGTACAGAGGAATATATATTACTTTGGTATTGTATTTATAGATACGTTGACAGTCACGAATAAGTGACGAATCGTTGACTAAAGATTGAGCAATCCATAACATGAATATTTGCGACAATGAGCTCAAAATCAATGCCAAGCAACCATGTAGTGCGCCGCCGCCCTGATCGACCCGCTGACATGCGCAGGAACCCTGCGAACTGAACCGGATAAATGAACTTGTGGGGAAAATGCACCGTGTTTTTCACGTGTTCAGCCAGACTAATAGCCCTATGATTATGCAAGATGGATGCGGATCATTACAACATGAGTACATTCAGGCGTATGCAGTATACATCTCATCTTCAGCTTGTTCAGTTTTCATCAACAAGACTCGACTTGATCTGGTGAGCCCGTTAGCGACTTCCAAGCTAGCTCAAAAGAAAGCTTTATAGTTATTGATTACTTCACATTCTGAACACCAGCAAAAACTTAAATTTCTTGCGAAAGCTTGTTTCGTACATCGCATGTGATTCCGCTTTGAGCTACCATTTCTCATCTCACCATATACTCGTTCGAATATAATATTTATGATAATAGGTGTTGTCTTATTAAAATTCTGTATCGTCACCATTGAAACAACAGTCTATAACGCATCCAGCATCCTGGCATATGGAATCTACTGCTCCCAATGAAGCACCCATATCTCCTCAACCGGCCAATCAATCCTCTACCAGTAATGTGATCTCAGGCCATTCACCAGTACTCATAGATTCTCCAAGAGGCTTCTCCATGCATACAGCCGATCCAAATCATCAGAGAACACCAAGCCTCGGTCACATTCACCAACAATTAGAAAACGAGCAAGAGGCACAAGTTAACAAGCTTTTACAATTGATCCGAGCGCAGCAAGCTGAACTGGATAAGATAAAAGCAGATACAAATGAATCAAACTCTTCACAATTAGCTAGATCAGAAGGTCCGACGAGTGATTCTCTCGGACAGACCAGTATAAATAGTAGCAATCGTGAACAGATTGGGACAGCATCCGATACAAGATCTCCTTCTATAGATGCGAACACCATCACAACTCGATCGCCAATCCAAAGAACTTCATCACAATCAAGACGTTACTCCAAGGGAATACCAATACCGTCTGCTGCCGTCAGTATTTCTAGTTCTCCATTAATCAGACCTCAATCCTATGGTCGATCTAGTCATGATGAATGGTCGCTTAGTGGATCAAGAGATGAAAGCAATTTTTATCAAGCGGAAACATCGATGCTACAACGCGAGAATCAGATGCTGAAATCTCGAATACGTGAACTCGAAAGACAGCTGAGCGATATAAATGGATCAGGTACGGGCAACGCGACGCCGTGACAGTGTTGTGGCTTGTAACTATGGTAGCACAAGCGGATAAGCACTTTGTATGATTATAACGATAGATTCATGATTGATTAATTACATATATATTTGACTCGCTATTGAAATCAGCACACAACATGACATCGCAGTGAAAAGTGTACGCATTCACTATAACTTCATGCCAAGACTTTTCCTCTGCAGGTAACCAAAAAAATATTGTAGACTGTCAACATTATTACCTACTGCTTAACAAATAGCCCAGTCACCAGTTATGGTGCGCAAGAGATTTCATAGTCTTAAAAAGCCCGTGTGTACAGTATCTTCTCGTTCACAAAGAATATACGTTGACATGAGTATCACAGAAAATCCGAGCCGATTGGTCTCGAGAAACGCTTTACAATCTCTCCCGACAAACTGAACTCCGCACTCACTCAAAAACATTCTACCAACAAAAATGGGAGGCAAAGGCCATGACAAGAGCTTACCATGGATACTCGGTTGCGGAACAAAAATGGGAAATCATGTTCGACAGACGTTTACCGGCCGTGGTACCAATGTCGCTCCGATATCTGGCCAGAAATGATGGAAGTGAACAAAGCGCGGGTCGAGGAAGCGGACTGACACCGGGGGCTGACAATGAGACCGAGCCCAAGGACGACGGTCGATTAGAGCAAGAAGTACTTTTCCAAACACCATATATGCAAATGACATACTGGCCAATCGAACGACGGTTGGACACTGCGATATGGAGGGCTCTATTTGCAAGTAGTGCGCTACAAGCTAGACAATTTGTCGTTCATGGTCACGTAAAAGTCAATGGACGACCGGTACGATCCATCTTCGTTTCAGAATTGGTGGCGATTGAGCTGATTAAACTTAGATGCGACATCCAAGTTATTTACTAAATCCAGGCGATATGTTTTCGGTAGATCCCGAATCAGTAATGTATGCTACGGGAGCTAGGAAGTTTGATAAAACGAAACCTTACACGAAACAAGGTGATGCGTCTGATGAATCCGAACCCCAAAATATTCCCAGGATTAAGAAGATTGTAACTGCTGAAGAGAATCTAAAAGAGGAGGATGTTCAAGACGGTTTGACAGAATTTGAAGCTACAGAGAACGAGGAGGTATTAGCGGCGGATCCCAGAGAAGCATTAAAGACTATAATGGCAAAAGCAAGATCTATTCTCGATGACCCTTCGGAAAAGGCAAAGCTATCCGGTAAAAAGAAGCAGGACTTGAGGTCATTCAAACGACAAGTGCGTGCGACCTTGTCCAAAATCAGAAAGAACTCTACGGAGACGACGGTCGAGGGTGAATCAGTAGAAGAGACAGTGGAGGGTCTACAAGCTACCTTGGCGAAACTGACCGGTGAAGATGTTTCGGAGAGTACTTTGAAAGAAAGTAACAAGTCAGATAATGCACAGATCAATCCTGTGCGTGATGCAAAACTACTACGCGACGCACTTGATCTGGTGGAGGATTCTGACAACAGCAGTGCTCAAAGCTCATCACTTGGAAAAGTCGAAGACGCTTCAAAAGCATATTCTACACCATGGCAACCAAGACAATTCATGTCTGCTTTTGCATTCATCCCTAGATTTCTAGAAGTCAATCACAAGATATGTTCGGCTGTATATCTACGTCATCCGGTTGCTAGACCAGGTATGGTAGAGGTCCCATCTCCATTTAGTGAAGAAACATATGCATTAGCCCATAATTGGTATTTACGTCGGCGGTAGCATTTTATGATTCAATATATACAACACAACGAAATCTATGTACATACTTTCGAACAACCCAACCTCATGCGTCTTTGATCGTACCTTTTCGAGCCAGGTCTTTCATCACATTATGTCCCCATTCAAACTTCATCTCTTTCTGACCTTCTACAATCCTACAACATTCTACAAATACACTTCTATATCTCAACATTAAGAATCTCTCATTCATTTTCCGTTGTATATCCACACTAATCGGTCTCACAGCTCTATCCCAAAATGTCTCGTCAGCTAATTTGATTCGCCGTTTACTATAAGCCATCATTCCATCTTTTATCTGATCCCCATGAGTCCCAACTCTTTTCCTAAATCTCGGTGCGCTTTTGATTCCAATTCCAAGACTTTTCTCTCGCAGCGATTCAAATTCATCATTGGGAAGAGGGACGGATGCGCACTCCAACGCTCGTCGTTTTTCTTTCTTCAGAACATTACGGACTCGACAATGCGGCATTGGACGGAGGTAAGCGTTTAATCTAGCCGTACGGTCGATCGTCTCGGGTGGAAGTTTGCGCAAATGATGACGGTAGACTGAAGGAGGAGAGACGTGGACTTGAGATTTGAGAAGGGAGAGTAACGGAGCAGGTAGGGACGATACAGCTACTTTCGGATTGGGTTCGAGTTCGAGCAGAGCTTCAGAAGTGGGAGCTGTATTTGAAATCGCACTAGGTGTGGAGAATTGAGAGAGGATGATTCGTCTTCGCTTCCCTGTACGTGCGTAGGTATGAGCAAGGCATTTGTTGAGAGTGCGCCAATCACCGGCATTGGCAAAGCTTAGTTGCCGAAGTGTTTTGATACCATTGTTATACGAGGTTTGGTGATGGTCTGAGGTATCATTGAATCGTGGAATAGTGTTGATATTGTCACGGAATCGACAGATGATTCGTGATTTTATATACTGTCTGGCCGATAGATCAGGTAGATATGACGCTTCGCGCAGTAAAGCTCGGAACAAGTGTCGTGTGTTGACGCCAGACAGCGTCCTCCATTCTGTCGAAAAGCTCGAGAACCCTCTATGTCTGGAGCTGTGAGCAGTAACGTTTCGTAATGAAATGATCGATGTCGACCATATCACCACCATTCAAGTGATCATTTTCTCGATCGAAAGTGTTGTGAGGTGAAAATAGGAAATCAGATACAAAATCGAACACGTGACATAATTGAAAACGCGTGGCACGCTCAGACACGAAACACGACTCGGTCGATCAATCATAGAATCATCAATAATCATTTGAAGATTCCGACGCTAGATAAAACAAGGCCAATATTCAGACTTCAACTACATCTTCAGGAAAGAATGCTTATGTCTATATAGAACGATCTCTCAGCGATTCATGCCAACTTAATGGTCTCTAATAATATAATGGCTGGAACACTCGCATCACAATCCTTTCCAGCACCAACAATGAAGCGTGAACATGATCAAATGCTGCAAGCAGGACAAGCATCCTTCATGTCCGCCCCTGACCACTCCTATCTTCACCCGCAGGCGACATCATTTTCCCCACAGAAGTCTACACAATTTCCACCTACAATCAACCCAACAAGTAATCAAATACATGCAGCACCATTAGCCGTGATGACTGCACCCAGTCTTGGAGGACCATTACGTCCGAGCGAAAAACCTCAGATATATACTGTATGTATACATGTGAATCCTTCTACATTTTCGCAATTGACAGATCAAAGGCTATGTATTCTGGGGTCAAAGTCTACGAGATGGAAGTAAATGGGGTTGCATGTATGAGACGGCGAGCAGACGGATGGCTGAATGCTACTCAAATATTAAAAGTTGCCGGTGTAGAGAAAGGAAAACGGACAAAAGTACTCGAAAAAGAGGTTCTGAATGGCGAACATGAAAAGGTTCAAGGTGGATATGGAAAATATCAAGGTACATGGATCAATTATGAAAGAGGTCGGGACTTTTGTCGTCAATATGGAGTTGAACAAGCACTATTACCACTGTTGGAGCACGATCGAGGAAATGATGGTAGTAAAATGCAGGACACCCCTACGAAAGAACAAGCTATCGCTGCTCAACGAAAAAGACTTTGGATTAGCAGTGTTGATCAGAAAGGGATAAATCCACAATCGGGAACATTCTTCTCGAGTATCTCACCCATGTCGTCGGTAGCTTTATCAGCAATGGAGAAAGCGGCGAGACTTAATACCCCAATGACAAAACCCGGTTCGAGGTTGTCCACCAGTCGTGCTTCGGATATTGGTATCGGGGGACCGGACTCGGCGTATGGAACGCAGGAAATCGGCGTCCACTCCGAGGAACCAGCTAGAAAACGCGTTCGAATGGATAACGGAGGGATCGACACCAGTCTCGATCACACTTTTTCGATTGAACAACCTCCATTAGTTGATGGTGTGCCCGTCACATTATCCCCACTTCCAGCCCCGAGTGATGACGAAACGGAAGACAAACGTGCTCTCCTATTAGATCTATTCTCGGACCAAGTTTTGGCCGATTACTCATCTCATCCAGCTCTAAATCAACTAAATCCTGAAGATTATGATCTACCCCTTGATGCTTCTGCTAATACTACCTTGCATTGGGCGGCAACATTGGCACGAACACAAATCGTACAATTACTGATACAAAAAGGCGCTAATATATGGCGTGGTAACGCTGCTGGTCAATCTGCCCTGATCTCGGCGGTTTTGGTGAATAATTGTTCCGATAGTTCTTGCTTTCCTCAACTCTTGGAGTTGCTTTCACCATTGATAGGTGTCAGAGATGCGCAGGGCAGAACAATTCTTCATCACATTGCAATTGCATGTGGTATCAAAGGGCGAGCGCCGAGTTCAAAGTATTATCTCGAAGCATTATTGGAACATCTTGTCAGAAACACAACGTCGAAGAATAATGATCGTTCTCCAATGACTTTGATGAACTTTCTGTCCACTATCGTCAATGCCCAGGATAAAGGTGGGAATACTGCGTTGAATCTTGTTGCAAGAATTGGCAATAGGTCGATCATTCAACAATTACTTGAAATCAGAGCCGATCCATCAATACCCAATCATAAAGGTGTTTCGGCAAAAGATTTTGGTGTCGGCTTGGAATCGGATATGTTTTCTGGACAAATTGTCTCGCTAGCTCAGTCGGGGAGTCAGTCAACGCCTATTATGGCAATGAAGACGGTTGGCAAAGAGGGCGCTTTAGAAGAACAACATGAAGATGTGCTTGCATGTTAGTAATGATCTTAACAGCATATTGATTCAAACGCTGACGTTTTTATAGCTCTCAAAACACTTTTGGATAGCAATATGCAAAAACACAAAACATTATTAGCTCAAAAGACTTCTCAGATTGATACTCTCACAAAGGAAATCAAGGATCTTTCGGCACAACAAGCATCAGAAACTCAGACTTTGAACGATTTACAACAGCGAATCCACATTCGGGAAGATCGGCAAAGGCGAATTGCAAATCTGGCCAGGTATATCGATGTTTCGACGAAGCCAACGAAACCAACATCATCATCTTCAGAACAACAAAAGACATTCGGTATAACAGATCAAATGCTTGAATCTGTGCTTGCCACCGCTACGAACTCTAGCTCATCTTTACGAGACTTGAATTTGCAGCAATTGCGAGCATTACACAAAGCATATAAAGCAAATGAGAATCTACTACACAAAGAAAACAATAGTCTAAAGTCCCGCTCAGTCGAAATCGAAAGCCTTTATCGAAAGGTTATAAGTTTATGTACAGGCGTTCCAGAAGATAAGATTGATGAAATGCTAACGAGTCTTGTTGCTGCTGTAGAAAGTGAATCATCTAACTTGGCACATGTCAATGTCAGCAGGAACACAGCTGGCAACCTAGGAGAGTCCACGCATGGCGGTATGGCTGGTCTTGGTGCCGCAAGGGTCAGAGAATTTTTGTCGCTTGTCGATGGGGTGGGAAATGGTAATCTTCAACCTTCTAATAACTCTCTGAATCGTGTCAATCCCCTACAAGCATGGACCAGTCCTCCCATGAACGCCCCTTCAGATCAGCCGGATCATCGAGAGGTGGCCATGTCGAGTCTTGACATACGTACGCCTTTGGGACATAGACAAGCCCAATCAAGCGTCAGTACAGTCATTGGACCATCTCCAAGAGACAAGCGGAGAAACGGCGCTACAAATCGGGCTCCTCCTATTAATGACGATATGATGGTAGATGCGATATAAAAGGTTTATTTCTTTACTTCCAAGTGACATCCTGTCTACAAATCATAACCGAGAGCTGCACATATGGATGCCATCTGACACGTTGTTGTACTATCACATGTTTTTATGCTGTATATATGTCTATGTAATTAACTTTATTTCTATATCGTATAGCATATAGATCCTTAATCTGGACAATGAATTTCTAGAGTCCTCTTATCAACTGTACTAACCAAGACATCTATCGTTAGCGATGAACTAAATCAAAATCAACTCGTGATGTTACTGCTACAAATGCAGCAGGGATGGGAGCAGGGATGACGGGAGCCAAGGGTGAACTCTTGGATATCTTGGCATTCCTGCATGATTCATGTACGAGTACTTTACTTCAAGTACTGATTCGTGCAAAGAATTTTAGCTCATCGCTTCAAAAGACCCTGACTCATGTATCCTCGCTAGCGTAGGATCTCTACCAGAAAAATTGTAATGCTTCCTCCAGATATGCAGAAATTTATTCTTGACTAATAAAAGGCAAGTTGTGGAGCATTTTTTTTGCTTTCTAAGGATTTAAAGATTGGTATTTATGATAGTTTTTCGCTTAGTTGGCGATACTTTTTTATTCCCTTTTTCTTATTGTCATGGTTATGATTTGATACTTTCTGCGCCTTGTAAAATACGTCTCGTGCAAAAGAGATGACGGACGAGGAGAAGACTGGTGAGAACTATAGCGTGGTGGAAGCGAAGAAGAATACCGACCAGTCAGAAAAGAAGTCGGCGAGTGAAAAGGGAAAAGTAGCAGTATGGGCTGGAAAGATTGCTGTAACTGTTTTACCAAAGAGATTAACGACTGCCCCGCCAGTACCTACCGAACGCGCATCTTCCCGAGAATTTGCGACCAAGAATCCAATCAGTATTTTACTGTTCTCCTGGGCTAGTCATCTCATCTGGATAAGTTCGATTCGACAATTGGAGATCAACGATGTTCCAAAGCTTAACCCGAGGAGAAGTGTCGACATTAAAGCGCCAGTGATGAAATCTTATTTTGAGAATTATCAGAAAACCAAAAAATCGAGACCTTTGTTCAGAGCGCTGGTTAGAACTTATTGGAGAGACTTTACATTTGCGCTTGGCTGTGAATTCATAGGTGTTCATATACGATTGACCAATGTCGTTTTACTTAGACTTATCGTTATCTATCTCATTGATTGTTCAACCGCAATCCGTACGGGAAATGGTGGAGGACCTAGTCTAGGACATGGAGTAGGACTTATCGCAGCATCGACTGGCCTCCTTTGGCTTTCTGGAACATTTCGTGTACACGCTGAGAATCGGATGAATATCTTGGGAGGTCAAGTTAGAACTTTACTGATTTCTACAATGTTTCAAAAATCAATGAGCATTTCCTCTATTGCAAAGAAACCTGTTCGTGAGGATCAATCGAAAAAGAGTGTCTTCCGGAGATGGATATCAAAATTTGAGGACAGGAAAGAAACAGAAACTACGGCTGCTGTTCAATCTCGTGAGCAGTCCGGCTTCGGCTTTCAATCGAGCTCATGGACGGAAGGAGAAACTATTCAATTAATGAATACGGATAGTGAGCGTATTGAGCTTGCAATAGCAAATCTGAATCGAGCATGGCCTGTTTTAGTATGTCTACCCTATGTGCTTGGAATGTCTTGGTGGGTCAGTGGATGGCCAGGTATTACTGCTACGGCCTTGTGTATACTGTGTATTCCTGTTACCCTCATGACTGTAGTCATTATTAGGAAGTTGCAGATAAAAACAAACAAAGCCACCGATGCTCGTGTCACTTTTGTTAATGATCTTATAAATGGTATTCGCTTATTAAGGTCAGTCTTTTCAGATAAACGAGAGAAGGTTTCACTGATGATTTGTAGGATTTTCGGCTGGGAGGATATCTACTTGAAGAAGCTCATTCCAATAAGAAACAGTGAGCTAAAACCCCAAAAGTATTCTGCCTTTGTCCGTGGAGTTCTTGCAATGGAGGGTTTGTTCATTGTCCGAGCTGCCAGTCTGATAGCCTTTGTTCTATTCTCCATCAATAACAATATCAATAAAACGGAGAACATCGTCCCACTTCTCGATATACTCAAGAACTACGCCTACTTCTTGCAGTTTGCACCGGTTTCATTAGGCTTCATCGTTAATGCTCTTATATCTCTGGGCCGAATCGAGGACTATCTGTTGGCCAAGGATAGAACTAAGACACAATATCAGGCAGAGATAGAACCACAAAAACATGCTGTAGAAATGAGAAATGCAAAGTTTACATGGACAGCAGCACAATTAAATAGTAATGTAGAAGCAGAGAAGAATATGACTGACGTTGTTGAAAACCAACCCTTCACACTTGACGAGCTCAACCTCAGCTTGGCAAAAGGTCAATTGATTGCCGTGGTTGGTCGGGTTGGATGTGGCAAGTCATCATTACTTTCGGCTATTGTTGGAGATATGGAACGTGTCTCTGGAACAATAGCTGTCGAGTCTGTGCCGGCATACTGTCCTCAAGCACCGTGGATTCAGTCCGCCTCTGTCAAAGATAATATCTTGTTTGGAAAACCATTCGACAAGGATTATTATGAAAGTGTGCTTTCGGTATGTGCACTACCGGCTGATCTGGAATTGTTTGCTGCCGGTGACAATACAATGCTTGGTGAAAAAGGCATAAATCTTTCAGGGGGGTCAGTATTTTTTGGTCAGAATAGATGATATAAGCTAATATAAGAATGATAGTCAAAAGCAACGTGTCCATCTTGCCAGGACGTTGTACCAACAAAGTAATCTTATTCTACTCGATGATCCACTGTCGGCAGTAGATGTACATACGGGAGAGCATATCTTTGAGAATGCTATTACCGGGCTTTGTAAGAATACTTGTCGTATACTCGCGACGCATCAAATTCAATTCCTTGCGCGTGCCGATCTTGTTCTTTACATGGTTGAAGGCTCAATTGCAGCTCGTGGAACTTATGAAGATTTACGTCGAGATAACGCCGACTTTGCTGATTATGTTGGATCAATTCAACAAAGCGAAGTGGCAGAAACAAACGAAGATGATTTGGATGAAAAATCGAAAAGTTCAAAAGAAGTAATCAAGGCTGCCCCTACAGAAATCATGGAAAAAGAAGAGCGAGGTATCAAATCAATTACATGGAAATCATATCTCGAATATCTAAAGAATTCAAGAATAACAACCAGGTTTTGGGTCTCTATGGTAGCAGTAGCGGTATCTCAGGTTGCAAATGTCATGCCAAATCTAGTATTAGCTTGGTGGTCAGCTGATTCATTCCATTTGCATGCCAGAGATTACATTGCCTTGTGTATAGTAGTCATACTCGTACATCTCAGTCTTTGGATCTATTTTTTCACGGAATGCAGAGTTGTATTACTCCGAGCAAGTGGCTTTACCACAGAAATGGCGATGAATAGTGTTTTACATGCTCCTATATCCTTTTTCGATACCACTCCTACTGGCCGTATTTTGAATAGATTTACAGTGGTAAGTTTCTATGATGAATTCCTGAAAGTAATTGTAGCTAATAGGTTACTGTAGGATGTAAGTGTCACGGATAGTGTTTTGTCAGATGCTATGTGGCGATATATCCTGTCAGTGCTTGCAATGGCATCAATTGTTGGTTTGACCGTAGCATATATTCCATTGGTTGCAGCTATCATCATTCCTTGGGCTTTGATAGGTGCAATAATCTTATTTTATTACAAGCATACTCCTCTGGAACTTCGACGGCTCGAAGCTTTACGTTCTTCAATTATGGTTGCCAAATTATCTGAAGGTATCTCTGGTCAATCATGTATCAGATCGTCAAGACGAGTCGGAGAATTTACAAACGATCTCAACGGTAGTATCAATGAATTGAACTCGTTACATTTTCAAGCATTTGCTTGCGCTAGTTGGGCTCAAATTCGAGCAAACACGGTCTCGTACATGCTCTTTGCTATTATCGGACTTTTACTCATGAAAAAGCGCTATACGTTTCAACCTTCAGTTTCCGTTGTAGTACTATTGCTTTCAGAGGAAGTTCTTGTATACATTACCAATCTTGTAATAGTTGCTTCTGATTTACAAAAAGCAATGAATGCTTCTGAAAGGCTGAGGTATTATGCCAACTCACTTCCTCAAGAAGCCTCTCGTCATGTTGTCGGATTCAACGAGAGTGAGAAGAATCAATGGCCTCAACACGGTGGAATCAAGATTGATTCCGTAGTGATGCGATATCGAGCAGAACTTCCACCCGCGCTAAAAGGGTTGACCTTTTATATCCAACCAGGCTCCAAAGTCGCTATCGTAGGACGGACTGGAGCTGGAAAGTCGTCTATAATGACTGCATTGCTGCGTATAGTCGAGTTGACATCAGGAAAGATTGAAATTGACGGTGTGGATATTTCCAAAATCGGCCTTCATGATCTCCGCACGAAAATCTCCGTCATCCCCCAAGATCCAACGTTATTCGCAGGGACTATTCGTTCAAATCTCGATCCAGAGGGTAAGATTGACGATTTCACTCTGAACCGCGCGCTTCAAAACTCGGCTCTCGTGTCTGTCTCGCCGGAAATGTCTCGTAGGACATCGTTAACATCACTCTCTAACACCAATAAAGCTTTGAAACAGGATAAACTTGGTCTAGACAGTCCTGTGGAGCCAAGTGGAAAGAACCTGTCTCACGGTCAAAGACAATTGATGGCTTTGGCACGTGCTTTGGCGAGGGATAGTAAGATAATCATCAGCGACGAAGCGACTAGTAGTGTCGATCTAGACACCGACGCTAGGATACAAAATACTTTGAGGAATGGATTCAAAGACAAGACTGTCTTGACGATTGCGCATCGTTTAGCTACCGTTTTACATTATGACAGAATTGTTGTTTTAGATCAAGGAACGGTGGTTGAGTATGATACTCCGCTTAATTTGTTCAGGTTGGAAGGAGGGATATTTAGATCAATGTGTGAGAAAGCCATGATTACAGAGGAGAGGTTTGTCGATAATTATCAAAAATGATGTCAGAAAAGCTATGAATACGGACCAAATACTTATTTAGACCGGAAACTTTTTGTATATATTGTGAATGCTGGATATGAAATAACGCTATGCTTTTTATAGAGTGCAAAGAAAATGTGACTATATCAATTCGTGATTAAATGTCATCGTTAAAGTCCATACCCATTATAAAACTATCAAGTATATTTTGTCAGTGATTTACCAGGAATTTTATAATTATGATAGACTCACCTTTCAGATACACGCATGAATTTTGCGACAAAAGCTTCCAGATGAAAGATTACTTTCTATGACAACAATCAGCACAGATATAATCAAAGTCGTGAAATCGAAACGCACAGAGCCAGTCCTTATTCGATGTTCGTAAAACGCGGATTGATGAATAATCTCCGTCTTCAAAGCCTCGTCGATTTTTGGAATAAGTTTAAACGTCAATGTCTACCAGAAATCCATTAGTATATTGTATGTTGTAATATACGATTGGAAGGATAATAGATACTTTTATTATTTGCGAAGCAGGTATGCAATGAGTAAGTAAATCGTACAATTTCGCTCTGATTTTTAGTATTTGCGCGGGTGTATGTTCGATCATCATATCGTTGGCAATCTCCTCTATCAAAGCCTCCCAATCTGGCGGTGGTATTGGAGTATTTTCATTCACAGACTCGCTGTCGCCAATCGATCAATCAACTGTAAATAGACATGTAGAATGGTGTTGACTTACTTTTGCGCATAAACGGCTTCATACATCAACAAAGCCCTCCTCAGATTCCGTCCACTATCTCTTGCTATCCTCATGTGTAATCCCTCACAACGCCCGTATTTCTCCTTGTCTCCCACGGTCTTTAAAACCTCTACAATCTCTTCACAAGTCGGTAACGCCACTCTGACCAACAACGTCCTCGAGCGGATCGGCGCTATTATATTGCTCGTACTCCCCGCCACGAGAATCAGCCTTAGAGACGGACTGTATTTCTCCATCGTTCTGCGTAGCGCCGCCTGCGCATCTCGCGTCAAATGCTCCGCCTCGTTAATAACCACCACTTTGAACTTTTGCCGCGCGTTCGTGTCGACCTGTTGCGTCTGCGCGACTTCTTTCAACAGATCCTGCACCACGACTCGGTCGTAGTTCCCTACGTCAGAGGGCGTTATTTCGAGGTGATAGTTTGAACTCACGACGTTGAATTCGAGTTTGCGATTCGATGTCGTTTGAAACACCCGCGCGTCGATCTTTATCTTTTCGACTCCGGGGCCGTATAAGGCGCGTAAAGTCGCCATGATGCGAGTCTTTTTGCCCCCGCCGCTAGGGCCGAAGAGGAGGAGGTGGGGAAAGTCGCCGCTTGCTGCCTTTTGATTTTATACAATTAGTATAGAATTTCGTGAGAGGGGTCTGGGGGATATACTAGGGCTTTGAGTCGGTCGGATAGTTCATGATGGTAGGATAATGTTTCTAGAGATCGTGGTCGGTGTTTGTCTACTAACAAAGCCATGTCGAGCTATAGATTGATGGAGGAGTTGTTGAAGAAGTTGGATCTGTGTAAAGTGAAATTATAAAAGTCAATTGATGATATGAACGTCGCGTTGTCGCGTTGTACGAAACTTTCGAAGCTAGAAGAGCTCTTCCATGTTTCAGATACGTTAGTATAGTAGTATGTTTTGTTACATTAATAATACATTACCAGGTTCACGTATATTCAATTACTTGTCTGGAAGACACTTCCACCATGCGTATATAGGTAAGAGATATAATAAGAGATCACTACACTACATCTACTTTAATGGCGGTCTGTGCACGTTTCTTGTACCATACTATTCCATATATTCAACAACATCTTTAATACCCCGCTTTGTTATCTCCTTTCCTCTTTCTTCTCTGTCATAACAGCAATCATGTCGGTCGATGTACTCAAAGCAGGAGTGTCCGTCAATCAATTCGTAGAAATTGAAAAGATATTTGAACAATTGACGGATCAAGAGAAATTATACGCCCATCATTTAGGATGTGCTGCAAGACAGGGAGCTCTCATTGTACTGGACCAGCTTTCTGGAGAGTCTCCGGATATATTTAGACTTATTTTTGAACTTGACAGGGCTTGCGAGGGTGATTGGAGTCAATTAAAACAGAAATGCGGCGTTACTGAGCAAGAAATTGAAGAGTTTAAAGAGTATGCTGCCATGTTTCTTTCTAATCTTGGTAATTACTATGTAGGTCTATCATTCAATGGATGGGCAATCAAAGTGTTGAGAATGAATGTTTAGGACGATGGTGAGATTAAATTTGTACCAAATGTGACCCTAGAAGCAATCAAAAAACTTGGAAATGCTTCTACTAAAGCTCAAAAACTTGTGGATTTGGTGGGCGAAGTAATCGTTGCACCTCTTCCATATAGTCTTGGTTTTCCAAGTGATCAGTGTCAATCTGCATACTATCCAGGTCGTGAAAGAATATCCAAGGAAGAAATAAAAGCAGTTGATGGATATCTTCAAAGCAAGCAAATACAACCTGAAAATACAAGTATCCACAAACTCATCGAATCTGGACAAACAGTCTATGAAGTAGTACAAGCCTCGATTGAACAAGGTTCAACCACGTTCGAGTCTTCAATCCTAGATAAGCCAGCAGTCATCCGTATAAAAAAGGGTGGTTATGCAGACATTTTAACAAAAGTGAATGCACATCTCGAGAAAGCATGTCAATTTACTCCAAATGACCTCCAACGTCAAATATTACAAAAATACATGCAGAGCTTTTTGACTGGTAATATGGACCATTACCGAGAATCACAAAAGCCTTTGGGTCAAGGATAAACAACCAGTAATTGAAACAATCTTTGGTTTTGTAGAAACGTATCATGATCCATATAATGTCAGAGGAGCTTGGGAATCTGCCGTTTATATATCTGATCGAGTCGAATCTGCCCTTCTTGGCACAATGGTCACGGACTCGGATAGATATCTTCGTTTACTTCCTTGGACTCAAAGCACTAATGGTAATAATGGCAAAGGACCATTTGAGAAGGATCTTTTTGATGCTCCGGATTATTCGAGCGGTCACCGTAAGTGCTACTTATGATTATGAGATGAAATAATATGCTAAATCTATTCTAGTCCTGGCTTTTGGCTGCTCTGCTTGCTATGAAGGCGTTAATCTGCCAAATGCAAGTCTAATTCTCTGATTCTACCTTGACGAATGACTGACCGTAATATAGTATGATGATATACGTCAACAACATGGAAGTAAGAATCTAGTAGTTTCTAATCGATTAGCCCTGAATGCTACCGGATTTGGACCAAGTCCATATGTCACATCAGATGTCTCCGATTCATATACAAGATGTAGGGCTCCGTGCCGGTATGCACAAAACGCCCTACATGAATTACTAGGCCATGGCTCTGGGAGGTTCTTGACTGAAGATGCTGATGGTAAATTCAATTTTGATATCAAGAATCCTCCACATAATCCAGTCTCCGGCAAAGCGGTCGAAACGTGGTACAAGCCTGGTCAGACCTTTTTGGGTTGTTTTGGTGAATCTGCTGTATCATTGGAAGAATGTCGGGCGATTTTAGTAGGCTTTTATCTCTTGGACGATGCTCAATTCTTGAAAGGATTTGGATTTACTGACTCGAGCGATGTCACCGCTGATGAACGTAAGATAAAAACTCACAATCTTCAACAATAGCCTTGGAAATCGATTTAACCATGTACATAGTGATTTACAACAGTTACCTCAGTATCGTAGATGAAGGTCTAGATGGACTACAGTACTACAATGTTGAAGAAAAGGTATGTTTCATAATCTATAGTACCAGTTCGATATTGACAATCATCAGACTTGGGGTCAACCTCATAAACAAGGTTACTGGGCTATTCTACACCACATGCTTCGTCTGAAAGATCCATGGTGCTCCATAACTTACGATTCCTCTTGTGCAGATGATAAATGTCCACTTACTATCCGCATTGATCGTTCTCGTATCTTCACCCATGCAAAACCAGCTCTGGCGGAAATGTTACTGAAAATACATATCATCAAATGTACTGCAGATGTTGTAAATGGAGGATCGTATTATGATGATGCATGCTCTCTGACTCTGGAACATGAGAAGTGGAGACTCGCTGTAATTAAAGAGGCTAAAAAACAGGGGAGAAGAAAGTTTATATTAGGTAACACCTTTTTGAATGATAATGGTGGTGTGAATTTCAAAGCATATGAGGCTTCGAATGACGGTATGATAAGAAGTTGGGCTGAAAGGCGTTTATAATGGCGGTCTAGTATTCAATTCACACTGTCAACGCTAGCAAAGAGCTGATTATAGTGATCCCCCCGATTTGTGTAAATGTAGCATTATATCTACTACGCTTGAAATATTCTCTAGGTTCATTACTTGCTTTCCTTTACGCCGTCAGTATTCGTTTGTCATCCGTTTTTATCACTGTACTTGACTACGCTTGTCGATTATCGACATGTAGCTAGGTCTATTCTAAACAGTCAAGTTACACCATACTACAGCTGCAGCGTTGGTAGATTGATTCGTCTGAAGGCTAATTATAGTTAAATCCAGATGTTAATAAGTTTCTGCGTCGTCCACTATTACGTACTATAAATACAACGCTAGTAGTGTATCTTTAGTCTATGGTAATGATGACCCACAACAACTCAGACATTACTGGCTTTACAATGGATCCGCATCTACAAACAAAAATCATTTCTGAATTCCGAACCCTCTTCCGATACTCCGTGGATATATTTGTTTAAGATTTGATGTTCGAATAGATCAGTCCGAATTGGTCTAGTGGTCATGATTTCTGCTTGTCACGCAGGAGACCGGGGTTCGATTCCCCGATTCGGAGCTCTTTCTTTTGTTTTTTTACCAAACCTGTTGTGAAATTTTATTGGGCTTTTGTCGGTCAATAGGATCAATGGAAACCTCACGAAGTGCTAGTAGTCATGATAAGTAGTTGTGCTTGTGTATCTTGTGTATCTCTTGTCTATCTATTGTGGTATCATACAGCCTTATTGACACGTGTGCGTTCACACGAGCCATGTGTAAAATCCTACAAGTCATGACGTACGTAGATATCGACAGCTTTAATATTTTTGTCTATCTAGCAAAACTACTTGCATCTTCACGGAACGCCTTATATGCCTTTCATAGTATGGACTCTACTAGGACCCCTGTCTCCCGCGTTTTAATGGCTTCTAATTGTATACTAGACGAGCTATTGCAAACACTACACTCGATATAAGACTGTATGTTATTCCCGATTTCCATGTCACCCATTCGGATGTGGATGGAAATACCGTCATTTCAGTGCACATGATATGGGTGGAATCTGCGGTCGAGAACGATCGTGACATAAATGAGTGGTGATATCTGATTATTTTCGGAAATCATGACCACTACACCAATTCGGATGGTCTTAGTTACAAGCTGAATTGACTTGTTCTGCTTGGTTTTTTTGTGTTCTTGATAGCGGCGATTTCGTTCATTCTCGTCAGAATATAGTGAGTTTCTGAAATGAAGCTTGTATACTATAATCTAGTAAGTCTCGGCGAATTTGAAAGAGAAGATTACACACTAGACACCGCATCACTGGTCATGCAGATGGAGAAGATTATAACATCTACAGCTGAACGGTATCAGTAGACAGGCTTCAAATTAAAAAAAATGATATGACGGACTTCACGAACTTTCTATCATACGTAGTTATTAGTATGGATCTTGGTCTAATCAAGGGCACGTTCAGTATACAAGCATTAGATAATCGACCCTTTGTTAAATTTGACGTTATTGTATATAATATCGAAGGTTCTGAAGACAGTAGAGCCTGCAGTGAGGCATTGAATACTAAGTCTTTGTAAGTAATACTACGATTTATGAGATAAAGCTATATAGAGTATACATACTCAATTGGAGCAAAGCTCTCCATGGCTGTATTTCAATTCTATACTCTGTGATAGCGCCGTTTTACCAATAGAATAAGCACACTAATTCTCTATAGAAATATAGAAAGGTCTTCTGATACGATATTGTACTAGTGTCAACGCGTATTGCAATAGATTATATATTAAGAAGTCATTGCGTATGGTAGTTCACGAATCATTATTAAGTGTATCAGGAAAAGATTCCTAAGAAGTGGTCTATGTTAAGTATGCTTGCTGATCAAATATCAAATCACATTATATATGACAAGATCATATACAGTTGTGAAGAGATGAGGCCGTTCTTGGTCGGTGAAGTGATTTGTCTGCTCAATTGCATTCACGAACGAGACTTCAACCTGCTTCATAACTCGGCCAGCTTTGGCTGGCCGCCGGCTTGTTAATAAAACTATTTGCTCGAGCCGAGGAAGTTTGCGGATAACAGATCGAGAGTGGCGGCCTGTAGCCGGAGATGTCAAGTTTGGCAATATATATTTTATATTGTGCAATGCCTACCATAATCCAAATTGGTCTAGTGGTTATGATTTCTGCTTGTCACGCAGGAGACCGGGGTTCGATTCCCCGATTCGGAGCTTTCTTTTTGGTTTCTGCTCGAATTTGAGCTTGAAATCTATACCGCGCTGCAACATTTTGTCCAGTTATCTGGCAAAACTGCTTGTATTTTTATAGAATGCCTTATATGTCGTTCAAAGCAAGGATTTTTCGCTAGAACCCATCATCATTTGATGTCTTCTGAAAGACTAACAAGCGGAAACTCATGACCACTAGACTAATTCGGATGGTGTCTTGCTCTGCTTGATGGAAAACATATTGGAAAAAACGATCATTGTCTTGCCTCAATGCACCTAGCTTTCTATGGTAAGCTGGAAATGCTACGATGCCAAGACCCGGTTCAATTATGTGATAATAAAAAATAATACTCAAGGGCGCTGTTGGAGAACATGATGATATGGTGTCCATCCTTTCTCAATCTAATTCTGGGAAAAATGTTTCCTTCCAGTCATTATTGTTATTCGAATCGACTTAGCACGGTTCTCGTTCATTAATCATCGACAATATAGAGATTAGTACCAAGACTATCAATGAATTCTTGCACCGTGGCACGTATGCCAAGTTCCGCCAAGATCATATACCAAGCCCTTCCCCTCCATCTTCCAAGAAATTTACCATTACGTTTGTCTCAGTCAAGCATATACTATTTCTTTCCGTAATCCACAGCCAAGAAAAAAATAGGCTTGTTATCCGCCTTGTCAAGGATTAATGCGGAATGTGACCTTTTTTTTGGCTTCTTATCATGGTGTGTTCGTACGTACAGGAAGTTAGGGTCTTTTCTCTTGTTACCTTTTGTTCTTTCTACTTTTCCTTGATAACTGCGTTTTTTCTTGAAAAAAAATGTCATTGATAGCTTACTTGTATAGATGACTCGTCGAAAATGTCAACGAGGCATTATAAGTGATTATTATATTAATGGAAATGTCACAAGAAATGGAAACGCACAGTATTAAACAAGCTGAAAAGACGGTCGAAAAACATGACTTGGACAAGGATATCAATCATATTGGTCCGATAATGCTATCAATAGATACATCACGTCTACCTTCCAAACCACAACCTGTTATTTACAACTTTTCACCAACCAGATCTTTTTATGAATCTAATATATCACCTCGTCATGCTCCAGAATATAATCATTCGGGGTCAGATTATCAATATTACCACAAGTTTACGGCCAATCAACGCCTCGATACTTCAAGTCATGCAATCAAATATCTTGTATGTTACACCACATGGTATTATCATCTCATTACTGATATAGTTTTAACAGTTGATATTTCTACTACTCTTGCCAACAATATCAATCATTACCTTTGTTGCCGCAATAACGTCCATACCATTCCTCACCGTCCTCCATCCATTTCGATGCCGTTCGAGAAGTAATCAAAGTCAAGCTTCAACATCTACATTCCAAACTGCTCTCAATACGACCATCAGGTGCATTCTATCAGTACATTACCGAATTCTAAACCTCTCTCCACCATGGTTGATAAAAGAACGTCGCTCATCAACATCAAGTACATTCTCCCATTACAATCACTCTTTGTATGAAGAGAAAAACCATGAAATAGAGCGACAAAGTCCAAACTTGTCATTACATGTCCGACAGAAAGAAGATTTACCAAATAATAATCATGAAATGGGTGTACTAGGCAATATCGGTGTATTATTCATATGTATACCGACAAGCATCATCCTCTCATTCTGGGCTTTGATACTGGGAGTCTATTGCGTTTTGGCAGCTAGTGTAGGTAATCCAGACGGATTAGATGGTAGAAGAGAGGGATGGGAATTAGTTTATTCTACGAGACGGTGGTGGGGCAGGAAGATGTTAAGATTACGCCCTTGAATGACTATATGAATTTATGATTTCTGTTTATCTTAAAAAGAGTATGTGCTAGTTATGATAACCTTTGTGTATTTTTATTCCTTTCTGAGCAGTACTTTTTTATAAGGTTGATATTGTTTCGTTATAAACCGTGGTTCTGTATATACGTCAGTGATCAAAACATTTAGCTTATCTAATGCTCTCATGCTTGAACTTTACGCTAGGAATGCTTTCAGAGTAATAAAATGTAGAGCTATACAATCAACAGTCAGATACCTCTCTTTTTATCTCATTAATGCTCTTACACTCATACGCTCAAGTTACGTTGTGAAAGGCTGCTCATCACTATAACGATACAACGTACAGTCATACAATCACAGGATCAAGAAGTAATATAGTCAAAAACCCATCTTTCTATCTTACCAACGCTCTTATACTCACACTCTCAGATTACGTTATGGATATATGATCATTGTTATAGTAATACATTACGGCGTTACATAATTGAGGAAGACAAAGATGTGATATAGGTGGAGATTTATGTCACTAACGCTCTTATTATCATACTTTGAAATTACTTTACGCACGTCTGATGATTGTCACTGTAATACAGGAGACAAACACGTAAAATACTAGAGATTTTCAAGACTTGCTGTAATGCTTCTACGCTTATACTTTACGTTATGCATGCCTGATGATTGTCACAGTGATAGATTGTAGCCTTACATAATATGGAGATATAGTGTGATAGATATCCACCTTACTCAAATATCTCGCGCTTATGCTTTACACTATTGATTTGTCCATAGTCTAGGTATATAATGTGGAATTGAGCGATCGTACATCCAAAGAAGTGAGATTGTGGAAGTAGATACGTAACGTAGCTCACCTCGAGAGTATACTGCAGTCACAACCCGAATCAATCTTTCTATTCCTCCTCTATATCTTGGAGACAAAGTGATTCTTCCACCAGCCAGGTTTCATCGAACGTAGTATCGACGAGCTAGGATCTTTCAATCCCCTCCATCGGCGTATTTCCTTCCGTCATATATATTTCTAACCATTTTTATCCGCCCCGCTCGAGACTGTAATAGTGCGCGAGGTCTAATGTCTAGTCTCGTACTCTAATCTCCTCTAATACCGTAGTCATCTCGACTCATAGATCCCTGATCTGTGCTCTTTAAGTCTATACTACCTAATCATGCTTATCCAAAGCCGACAAAGTCGTGGTCTGGTCCTCCTCTTCCTTCTGTTTATATCAAGTCTATACACCGTAACATTCTAATGCTTTCCTTCTTTCCCCAGCATACACTTTTTCAAACATCTCTACAGTCGAGAGACTATTCCTGTCTCGTCCTGGTAGACGATGTACGTGTACGCGTGTATGTACGTCGCGTACGGGGATGTGTTAGATCTAGGTGGTACTTAAAGGCCAAATACTACCGTGTTGCATCTTTTCTTCATAGACCAGACAAGGTGAAAGTATTATCGATTGTTCAATGCCGGTATGTCATTGTCGATAATCAACAACCCGTCATTCATTACATGTAGAGATAGGGCCAGTTACGAGAAGAAAAAACAAGAATGATTAAATGTGGAGTTATTTTATGATGGAAAATAAATACAATAATCACTTTCACTTGATCAGCACAGGTCATTGTTGATATGGTGTGTTGGTCAGACTTTACGATATCAAGTTTATATATCATTTATATCATGTGTTGTTATCAATCCTCACAACTCGTAGATTCCATGCACATGACTGAAAAGTCCACACATGTAGTTTAGTTCACATATCAACATAGAGAGAGAGATAACACACGCAATACGATGGATAGTTTTTATAACCACCTGCACTTTGTGTGCTACTCATGACCCTACTGATAACCAACACCAAGGCAAATATAACAAGTTGAAAAGAAAATGATTGATTTTGAATTTATACTACAATCTAATGCACAAGTTATTACTACTACCAGCTTTATGCTGAAATTTAACATGACAAGTGAATCTTTAAAAACGGTCTGCACACCGCAAAGATCTTTTCCATCATCATTATTAATTATAATTTGACAATTTATATTAGAAATCAATCAAGCAAAGCCGAAATGATCACTTCCAACCGTCATGGCAGTATACATTTGCTTTCTCAAAATCTCATAACTTTCATACTCTGGTAAATCAAGTTCTACCAAAACCAAATTAGTCAAGATCAATTTAATATTCAGGAGGAAAAGACTTACGATTAAAACATGTATGACTACTTGGTAATCTCTCCTTATCACCAAAATCACGATGAATGTTAAACTTGGTCACACCATTCATACCTTCCAATTCTTTAAATCCATTCAAAGGCACTTTACTTGTTCCAGTAACGAATTGAAGTAATTTTGCCTTTTCTTCCTTGTCAAAACTTCGAACGGCACGCCAAAACCATTGGACTTGTGGAGATTTGCTCGTATAATTATGATATTCGGTATTATTCTTCCAGTCGTCTACATCAATATCTGGTAAGCCAGAAATCAACAATTCCAACTCCTGTTCGTTAAATATAGAGATCAAGTCCAGAGGTACAATCTCACGGAAACCAATCAAGAAATGCTCAAGTTGCTCTTCAACACTTTTAGTAAGTCTTTGTTCAACAACTAATCGAACGTATTCATGCTTGTTATCTTGAGTTACTGGAATATTTCGACCATTTTCGATCAAATCAATGACTTGACTTTCACCGAAGCGATCTTGATCAACAGAAAAAGTTTCAAAGGCAACATCGGTGATATCATTCTCCAACATCCATACCAAAGACTTGTAATACTCAAGATCAACAGTTTCCATATCTTTAAGAGAAACCGACTTGTCCAAGATTCGTTTGTAAACAGCTCGACTGAAATGACAATCTAATACCCTCCCTTCATAAAGAGCTTTACCTATGATACGACCGATAAACTTGAAAAAGGTCAAATGTTGTTCATTAATCTCCGAAAGTGGATTTGGATGAAAGGTTGTCCTATCGGATGAAACAGGGTTAAAAAGTGCATAATTAGGATTAAACATTTGCCTTGACAATGCTCCAAACCATTCACGAGTTACACCTCCAGCATCAACACCTTCTTCTCCGGCAAATCGTATATTAAGTTTTCCATATTTGATCTCATTTGGCTTTTTGAAGAAAAGAGCTTTGAAAGAATCCAAAAAGACTTCACTTCGACGAATGTGTAACTGAAGACTACCGTGATTTGAACGTTCTTGTGAAGAACGGACGTGTAGTTTTCGATTGAAAAAGTTGCGTTTATTGTCGAATTCGAGCACTTTTGAATTTGCCACCAAAATGTCAAAAGTGCCGCTCATTAATTTAGGATTGTGACGGACGAGATCATTCAAGATCTTGCGGTGGTTTTCAGTAAAGCTAAAGAATAGCTTTTCAATCTGTTGAGAAGGAGATTTGCCAAGGGTATTTTTACAAACGACCATAAAAGCTTCGATTGAAGGCTGTAGTATCGTAGCTACATTGTTCATAGTACCCTTTTCACGTATTGCTGTTAGACTGTCACTAAGCATAGACCATAGAGAATAGAATGTTTCATCTTCATAAAGACCAACAATGATATCATCGCCAAGTCCATCTTGATGGTTTTGAGCACGTTTTGGATCAAACATATAGTCAAGAGCCAACATTACACGTAATAACCTATTTTGATGAGATCCAGAAGCTGACAAGGATGAAAGTGCACGACCTTGCATATCAATACTTGATTTTGCTTCACTTATTTGTCCAGGAAGATCTGTAAGATCGTGCAAAACTTCTTGAGCAAGTTCTTTTGCTCTTCGAATCAATTCACGACCAAAGACTTGACGAGTACCAGGAATAAAAGACAACTGACTTATAATCTCAAGAGTATTTTGGAATGTTCTGCCGTTACATTCTCTAGCAGCAATAATGTTAATGACTAGAGAAAGATGTTCGTCCGGTATCTCTGGGAATTTGACTTGACGAGCCTTTTTCTTGTCATCGACTTTGTTTTCTTCAGTCTTTGCCGTAGTCATCTCTGTAGAAGGCTCGGTAACATCCATTGCTGCTGTCTCAGTGGTTGGTTCTGTATTTGTTTGTTGTTCGGCTGCCTCCTGTATAGTATCGTTCACAGTAGACGCCGCCGCCTCCTCAGCTGATTGATCTGTCTTTGCTTCACTCGCAGCCTTTGCATTCTCGTCTCTCAAACGCTTTGCCATTGCTTTCAAAGGTTCAGTAACTACCATTAATAGATTGGCCAAAGATTCCATAACGACAGAATTATCAATAATAGTCTTACGATCCAACAAGGCAAGTAGAGCATTGACGGGATAACGATGTGCATGTTTCGTATCCTTTGACTTGCCCTTTTTAGGAGTCTTATTTCTCAAGATCATAGATGTTTCATGTTCAGCCAAAAAGAATTGAGCCACTCGAACATGATTCATTGTAAGATACTCGAGTGTCGACAAACATTGCTGAACTATAGCAAATGGTGTGATTGTAATTGTCGGAGAGGCTTGTTGTTGCTGTCCAGTCAAAGCTCTCTTAAGAGGTTGTGGAGTTTTTGGACCGGTCATTTGCTTTGCTCGAACTGTCAACTGCGTAAAACTTCTCTCCAATGCGGCATTATCAACACTTCCATCTTGTAGAATAGACAATAGTATGCTCACTACTTCAGCACGATTGAGATGGTTTCGACAGATATCTTCCAAGATACCTTGCATTGATTGACGAGCACTCCCTTGTAAAGCTGCAAACATTAGACGAAGTAAAGTAGCAACACCAGCCTTGTCGAGGACTTGCACAGCAGACTTTCTGGCTTTTGGCTGATCGTCGAGTGTTGCAGGCTGTTCTGAACCTATTACATTTGTAGAAGAGGCCTCGGCATTATTCGTCGGTCTAGTATGACTAGCAGCTCTTCTTGTAGCACGTCCAAACAAGGCTTGAGCTTCTGCACGAAATTCATCCGGTAAAGTCGATAACAGTTGATCATCAGCATCCATCAAGACTGATTGTCTAAGTACAGGATCAAGCATAGCCATAAAGTCTGCATTATTCATCTCGTCTGGTTGCGCACCTTCACCAGATTCTGTGGCAGCAGCAGCTCTTGCGCGACGTTGTTCATCTCTGTCACGTCTATTACGAGAAGACGCTTCTGCTCGTAATAATTCTTGTTGTATTTCTGCTGGCAAAGCACTAAGAAAATCTCTGTCAAATTCTGTTTGTTGATTCTCATCAGAAGAAGGTTGAGTAGCTGGTGGTGCTTGTTCCAGCCTATTTTGTAACTGTGCCATGATTACATCTTCGCGCATATCTTCAGGTATTTCTGCCAGGAATCCCGCATCTATACCAAGATGAGTGATATCAACTTCACTACCTCTTACCATTGCAGTCATTCTTGGAAGATTGGCAGTCTCAGGAGCCACTTGACTTTGATCAGTCTGTTCCGTGATATTAGATGCTTCAGTCTCTTCATGTCTAACATCTTCCATAGCAGCGGAAGCGGTAGCAGCCTCTGCAGCACGAGCAGCAGCTTCTTCAGCCTCTTTGGCTTCCTTTTCCTTCTTTGCTTGTTCCTCACGCTCTTTTCTTTCGGCATCTTCTTTAACCTTTCTTTCAGCATCTGCCTTTTCTTGAACAGCTTTTTCAGCAGCTTCTTTCTCATCGAGCAATCTTTTCGCCTCGATAGCGGGTGGAGTCAATAAATTAAGAATCGAGTTGACCGTCTTTGCAGCCTTTTCAATATATTGGTGTGAGAAAAGGAGACGTGCTTCATCTTGCCATCGAGCTACCGTTATTTTTGGTACAAATGCTACGACTTGTCCAGGATCAACGTTATGACTCGAAAGATTTGTTCGGTGAACGGCAGTAGCAACATGATTCCGCATATCTCTCATCATACCTGCTATTTGACGACCCACTCCCGTTGATCTATCTCCAGGTATAGCCATAGCACCAGTAGCAGCAGACACCACGAATGGTGGTAAAGCAAGACTACTTCCAAATGGGTCATTTCCTCCAATTACATTGACACTTCTGATATGACCAGTAGCCTGTTGTGTACTTATCATACGTAGAAGATCGGTCATGAAATGAGGCATTTCTTCCTCACCTCGAAATCCTGGTAATTGTGGGAAAGGACTTGGGTGCATTGAATGTGAAAGTACGATTGGCTCACCAAGACCAGCATGTGGACGATTAGTATTATGACGTTGAAGCAGAGGATTAGCTCCCGAATCACCATTGGCAGGTATTCTAGACCGACCCAATCGAGATGAACCATAGAGACCCATTGGATCATCTCGTAAATCTCGGCGATGGTGGTGATGATGGTGGTGGTGATCATGTTGACCATGACCTTGACCTTCTCCTCCACGTGGTGGAAAGTCAATAATCTGAGGTCTCGCCCAGATTGATCGTCCACCAGTAGGCAGCACATCAAATTCGTCATCATTTTCTGCTTCTGGTTCGTATGTAAAGGCAACTTCATCTGCTAGCATATCCTCGTCTTCATCTTCATCGTCATCTTCTGGTGGCATTTCGTCCTCAAAATATTCACCATTATTCATAGCCAAATCGAGAGCTGGTATCATGATGTTGTTATCTCTAACTCTTACCACAATACCACCCTGTGAATTTGTTTCTACATCATGATGATTATAATCTTCACCATCCTCTTCACCTTCGTCTTCGTCTTCCCATTCGTGTTCCTCTCCTTCTTGACCAGTTTCAGATTCTTCTCCAGCGGTAGGACCTCCTTCAATATAAATGTCATCGTGATTATGTTCATGATCATCGTCATCATCCTCGTCATCTTCGTCATCCTCATCATCCGAAGATGTCTCTTCATCTTCATCGTCAGAAGATTCATTGCCACTCGCTCCATCCATAACAATCTCAACGTTCATGCCGACATCGCCAGGTAATCCTTCAATTGAACCCATATCATCATCGTCATCGGAAACAACTTCACCATGATCAGGAGCTGGTTCATGTTCATAATCCATCTCGTCCTCTTCTTCATAATCATCCTCATAATATTCCTCCTCTTCATCGCCTTCTTCATCCGTATCAGAATCATCTTCTCGACCTGCTTCAAATTGAGCGAGAGTTGAGTTTCGGAATAAATCTGGAGTTGATAGACGATCTACATCTGCCATTTCCGAGCCAGAAGTTGCCGAAGAAATATCATCGTCATCGGCTATACCAATTGCAGCATTGTCATTCGCAAATGTCAGTCCAGAAGTGATGGCAACATGGGTCAAAAATCGAATTGGTCGAAGGATATACTTTATGACCCTCTTTGCATTTGAAAAGTTTGTGTCCACGTCAGCAATTGTCGCCGTCAGAGCAGAAACAAAGTTCTTTTCAATCATCAATTTAGCAATCTCTCTAGGCTGATTTGTATTGTCTGGAGGTTCCATGATACTGTTAACGCCTCCAGCTTTATTCGTCAACATTCGATCGAACAGATCACTCATGGCCAAAACGCGAGAGTACTTATGGTCGAGCTCCTCAGTCAAAGCCATGGTTGAGTTGAGTGATTTTAGCGCTTGCTCCAGGACAAATTTCCGTACAAACGTAAGATCAGAACGTTGCGCTTCGGGCGATGTTGTAGTTGACCATGATATATCAACATTACGATATTGACTAGTTTGTGCGCAGAGTGCAACAATAACAGACATGGCCCAATTAGAACTTGCCAACTTCTTCTTGTAAGTAATATCTTCGTTATGTATCAATGTTCCCACAGGTATGAGATTGTTTAAAAGATATGATAAAATACCGGAATGAGGTTTGGAGGGAGTGGCAATGCTAGATGAAGAAGACTCTGATTTCAAGGAAAAGTTAATAAAGTCAAGTTTTGTCTTGTTATAGCTTCCTAATAACTCCACCAAGCATTGTAGGATGAAACAGCGATAGATATAGATGACGTTCTCGTCAGCTTTGAACACAGGTTTGTTGGTTGACGGCTTTCTATCAGTAGCGATACTTGGATCTGTCATGACCGTCAATGAAGGCAGCGAGTCTGTCATCTCAACGTCAGTTGCACTGCTGGATTTAGCTTCAGGTTCAACCTCCTTGCTCTGAATACTGCCAACATCCTCCACGTCACGATAGGTCGAAAGTTCCTTGAGTAAGAAGCGAACAACTCCATCAGGACTCTCTGTAAATGTTGGTCTATACTCGCTTGGTTTGGCTTTCTCGATGGAAGTCGATGCTGATGCTTCTTGACTGGCTTCGACCGCAGCTTCATTTTCAATACCAGATGACTGCTTGTTATCGATCGGTTTCTCGGTAGATGTCTGCTTTAATTCTACGGCTAAAGCTTGAGGTCTTTGAGTTGTATCCCACTTGACAAGCTTGACCTCTTCATTTGTTATTTGAACAAACATTTCAGGATCTCGTATGGCACAATCGTACATATGACGTGTATATGATGTAACGTCAATGAAGCGTTGTGATCTACTTAATTCAAACATCTTGTGTATAGCTGTTCTCATTATTATTCGTAAAGTTTCTTCATCCTCTACAAGGTGACGAAGAATTAACATGAGACCTCCTTGAATACCTTCTTTCTGCAAGCCAGCAAGTTGTTTGATCATGATGAATAAACGTCCAAGGTTTTGCTTTTCCGAGAGTTGTTTCGCGATAGAACGGCGGCGACTGAGAATAACAAGCATTCGAATGATCGATAATACAAGACTATCATTCTTCCCCACTCTCGGCAGAAAGTCCATAATCGCCAAAAAGATCTCATTCTTTACTTCTATAGTGATGAGAGGAGGTGGGAGCGTTATAACAGCTGCATCCTTCTTCGGATCCACATCTTCAGAGGGAGCCGACCACTCTATTTGATGAGGCTCTTCGTCTGCCACCAAGACTCGCTCAAGAACTAACAGAATATGGCCAACATACTCGCTGCAAGCTTCGAAGCTTGTATCCATTGGAATTTTCAATAGCTGTATGAATTCTGTCATATTATCTTTCAAAGTTTCAAGAGTTGCGTCGAAGAAATCAGGATCCTGTAATACTAGTGCCAACAAATGAGCTATGGCAGCAATCTGTTTACCTTGAGCAACAGTCCGCTCTGAAGAACCAAGTGATACTAATAGACAAGCCAACATCTCACCAATGTCAGATTTTGTCTGTGTTACTTCCGACCCAGAAGACATTACAGTGGCATTGATCAAATCAGCAACATCGAAAGTGATCTCCGGAAAGACTTTTAATGCATCCAGACATTTTACAATCAGATCTTCTTTGACCCTTTGTCTTTTCTCATTGAGATCATCGACTGTAATTGGATTAATTGGATCCTGCCCTAACGGTTCGTCATCGAGCTGAGAATCACCATTATCTGAACCGATATTGAGGACACCAGTAGTTCGAGAAACTAGACTATTCAAGATACCTGTTGGACTTAGGTTTGACGTTTCTGCATCACCATTAGCCGACGGTTGTGCTTCAGACATGATCTCATCGGTGGTTTGTGCTGCTACTTCGCTGGCGCCCTCTGCTGTTGTCACGGTTTGTTCGGAAGCAGAGGCGTCTCTAAGCTCAAGATCCTCGGTATTGGATGGAGACGTGATTGCTTCCAGATCTTCTGGTGGTGGTGGCAATCTTGGAACAGTAAAACCCAGACTTTGGTCATTTTGGAGATGTATATATTCGGTAGCACCTATTGGTGAATCGCAACATCGATACAGAGCTTCCACAGCAACGTCTTGAGGTATGCCAGGTCTCATGATTTCTCGGAGAAGCTCCGGAGAACGGACCTTCCACTTTTTCATCACAGGAATATATCTTTTGGCTTCTTGAGACCGTGTAAAAGCGCCAACTTCACCATCGGCGTCAACAATTGAGTCTAGAATTGTCATTATTGATTTTACGCCATCCAGACCAATCAAGGTTGCAACTTCTTCAAGATCTGAGCCCCAAATGGATTCGATAGGGACAATGACAGCATTTCGGACCTCGACAAGCAATTGTGATATCTCAAAGTTGTTTTTGCTTTGTGGTTCCGTGATTAGAGCATGACTTGTGATATTTTGAGGGGACTCTGATATATTTTTCCAATCAGTAACCATCGCATAAAAGTCAAGGATGAAACAGATGGAAGTGACGAGATATACTGCTTCACTTTCTCTGTCGACGGTCTCTGTTTTGGGGCATTTTCGTAACTGGGAAACATATCTAGTCAATCGCTCATTTAACATATCAAAACCACCTTGATGGTAGAAGTGATTGAGCACAATAACATATACATCGGCTGGACTTGACCTCAACGTCTTTTTTTCCGTCATGACTGTAATCATAGCATACAAAGCAAGAGCATCGTGATGCATGATATCAGCTTGCGTCAGCGTAGAATCTGAGGTTCTCGGCTTGACAACCATGTCCAAAGCGGACTGTGCAAGACATATAGCAAGCTTATGTGCACGCTGTGCTACAAGACCAGTATGACTATGTCTGGGTGCTCTGAATATCAAGCATTTACTCATTTGTTGGAACACAGCAGCGATTGTAGTTGGCATTTGACTTAAAAGTCGAAGAAGCATTGCAAAATTACCAGAATGTAATTGAGGAAGCCCTTTCGCCTTTTCAGCAGCCTCTTTCAGATCTGGTGGTGCTGTTTGTTCAATTGCAGTGTCTGGCTCGATAATGGGTAGTTCTGTAGGAGCTGTTATCTGATCTATCAGATTTACCATTTCCGCCCCCTTTGGATCAGTGCCAAGCTTGCGTAGCTTTTCTCTCCAAGCTGCTGGAAGACCTTCCTGAAGGTAGATTTCTTCCCAAATCGCCGCCGAATAGAGCCGGGTGGACAATGATGAGAACTCAGAAAGCTTATCGACTAAATTGACTTGATTCGACCAGTAAGAGACAACCCTAGACGTCCTTGTCGTTTGAGATTGATAGAGATCAGCCAACATACACATGAGAGTTTCGATTGCTACCAGAGCCTTGAAATCGTATGTGGCTCTGTTAATCAAGAGTGTACTTTCCGGAGTCGAGGGAGAGATCTTGTTAGTTAATGAGGCGAAATAAGGGGTGGACTGACAGTGGTCTAAGAAAGGTGTCAAAGAGCCAATAATATCAGTCATTCGCTGTATAAACATTGGCATGACTAGATGTGGCTTTTGTTCGGTAACCATGACCACGACCTTTGTGAGTTCGTCATAAGTCGATAATTCGTGGAACTTTGCTGGATTGCAAGGACATGAAGCCAAATCTATCAAGTAACGAGCTCCACCCGACAAGGCAAACTTCATGAGCATATTGGTATTGGTCAAATAACCTTGAAGGAATTTACTTAAAACACTGATAACGTCAGACGTTGATCTTCCGCTAGTTCGACCATGACGAAGAGCATCTGTTTCAATGTCATCCTGGAGGACAGGCTCCAACGTATCATCCACAATATCAATCATTGCGTCTGGATTAGTTCTGAAATCTTGTGATCCGGCAAGAGCTTTACGGCCTCCAGCAACGGAGAACTTTCCATCAGCATTTTCAATCCATAATTTGGCGCCGACACCTTTTTGAGCTGCAGAATCTTGACACAATTTGACGACATTCTTTACCATATCCATCACGGCAGTATTGATTTGATCTTTAAGCTCAGGATGATGTCTAACTAATTCGTCAAACGATGTACCAATTACAGCAGCACAATCTCTATCATCTTCCATTGCTTCTACATGATCAAGACTTGTGAAAATGGTCAAGAATGTAGACAAAGCTTTTGATTGTTGGAAGAGTTTAAAGCCTGATTCATTAAGACAGATTGCACCAAAAGCAGGCGGTATATCTCTCAATGTCTCGACTACGGGTAAAATACTTGATGAATTTGTCGAATGACCAGCTTCATCAGGCGCGATTGCCGAAAGGATACCAGTGATCAAACCAGCTTCTTGAACAACATTATAGCTTGTAGGCTCACTATGTATGAAACTACTGATTATATTGACTGCACCGATCCATACATTGGAACCAAAAGTCTTTGCATTTGCCACAATCAACTTCAAAGCAGTAAGTAATTGTGGCGAATCGATCAAGTTACGCAGATGTCGGTCCTGAGAACCCATGTTGTGATGGAACATGTGTGCAACAAACTTTAATAATAATCGAAGAGTCTGTTGTTTGTGGAAAGGAATCTTATAATCTGTCAATTTGGTTTTGTATTCTAATGGTATTCCGTGTTGAGCAGTTGCAGCTTCAAGAGCAGTTTGTACGACCTGTGCTGTTAACTTGGCAATAATTTCCAGTCCTTTTGCATTGACGAGTGATTGAAAAGAATCGCGTACGCCATTATGAACAAACGTGTCGAAAAAATTGAGTATATTTGCATATTGGGTTTCGGCAACCTCATTTCTGATATCTAGACCTTGTACAAGTATCGATATCAGACCGGCTGACACCATTTGTTCTGCGAACCGAGCATAAGCATTTGGAGGGGATGCCAGAGAAATGATTAAAGAAAAAACAGACTCGCGCCACTCGTTTTCTTGAGCATCTGAAATACATGCCTCCAAGCTGGCCATGGCCTTTTTTATGACGTAGAACAAGATACCATGGCTAACACTCGTGTTGAGTGCACCGGCAACCTCTGCTGTTTTTGTCTTGACTTTTGACAATGCCTCAAGACAGTTTAGAGAAGCTATACCAAGTTCCGTAGAAACCTGTTGACTTCCATCAGTAGAAGGTTGTAGCATTTCCGCGAGTTGATGAGGTAATTGCTGATCACGAGGCAGTTCTTCTTCTACTGCGCCAATTCTAGTTTGAAAGGCATTATCGCTGTATATATAACATAGAACTGCTACAGATATCAATCTGCACGCAATAATATCGTTCAAGTCCTGACGGCTGCCCCAAACAGCTTTGGCAACTCGTACTTGTTGAAGAAAGTCAGTCTTATCCTCAGGCTTCTCAAATTGATTCAGATGTCTGTCAATCACCTCCTCCCCAGAAATATTCACAATATCTTTTCCTGACAAGCAAAAATGGCTTAATTGCGAACTAGACTTTGGCAAATCTTTCTTCTCACCCGCTGTATCAGAGCGAGGAGTTGCTCTCTCTGGTCGGGGTGGCGGTCGCGAGGGTGTAGCCATCGGTGGCGAACTCATTACCACATCTTCCTGTGTTGTGCTTTCTGTTTTATTCGAGATTTCAGAGTAATTCATATTTATGTTTCCCAACTGCTCCTTGACCTCGTCTTGAATTGGAGTCCTGACCAATTTGCAGATGTCATGAGGACTTATAACTAAACCATTTGTACGTTTCCCTTTCTGCTTGACATCTATTATCCCACCTGAACCATCCTGATTTTTGAAAGCATTCGCTATCTTTTGTAATCGGTCGAGGTCGATATTAAAATGGCTATGTAATAGCATCTGTAAATGTTGAGGAGATGTCATACGGGTCTTGGAACTCCAATATCGCAAAGCCAGGCATAAGCATAAGCGGAGGGTACTTTTCAGTAATGGTAGTGAGACCGTGTTTAGTAAACTACTTAGATGTTCACTACTGTGATAGAGACTGCGATTACCACAATTTTCCATGAGCAAAATCGTAAAATCGAGGATGGAAATGAGGAGTTTGAGATCGTCACCACCACCATCATTATCATTACTGCCTATAGTCGTCGAATTAGAGTCAGTCTTGCAGGCATTGACTTCCTCGTCTAAAAGCTTCCGCCCGAACTGTTGTCGCTGCGGACCTTTATTTAATTCATAAGCCTGAACAAATCTTTCTAAAATCCCATCAAACCGGTTGAGTGTCGTGATCCAATGATACAAATCGCCTCTTGGAAAAGGCCATGACCTTGGAAATGTGGCGAGGTGATCTGGAAGTTGCGAGATGGGAATTTCAAGTGCTAGCTGGATGAATTTGACATGGAATGGCGACTATTTACTCAAGTCAGAATACCGATTGAAATTATTCAGGCCATTTACATGGAGAAGACATACCTTTGTTGCCTCATGCTTCTCGCCAGCAACTTTTCGAATCTTTCCCATGATGTAATCACGACATTGATATCGATAGTTTGCAAGCTTAAGAAGCAGAGTTATGAACGGAATGTAAGCTTGATGAATCGATCCTACCACAAATGAGTTATGGCGAGACAACTTCTGTCGGTTTCGAAAGTTACGTTTTAGCTGAGGAGGAAGCGGTGCAGCGCTTTGATGCCTCAGTAAAATGTAAATGCTCAATGCGGCCTGGTAAAGAGAACTACAAATTGAAGCAAGGATATGATTCGAATGAATGAGTGAGCAACGTCAAGTCACCGAAGCCTGTGTCATGGCAAATACCAGAATCTACTTGGAAGTATATAATTCATGCATGAGATGATTAGATGATGATATACTTTGATGACTACAAAAAACTGCGACGCCCGGAAAGTCGGGCCGAAAATTAGTAGAAAATAAAGCTAGGGCGATAATAAATACAATCACGACAGCGCACGTCTTAGTTCTGGGAGGATTTCATGTATCTGACGTACTCTCAAACTAAGGGCACAGACTATCAAATTTTATACATCATGCTTCTATCTTTACCCATTCAAGATGCCCATGCATATTACGGAATAGCACACCCTGACAATGTCTCTCAGCTTCAGCCTCAAATTCTGCTTCCACAATGGGAAAGGTAGCACCAAGATCCTTGACAAACCGTCTCAAGCAGTCACTGCGTAAGCATATTTCTTCATTTATTGCCGCAATCTGCGTATCGTCCAAGGTTAATTCTCCTGCTTTCCCGTGCTTCCATATGCCAGGGTATTTGTGCTCCCATTCAGATGCCATCATTGCATGCTCTATCGAACTTCTTGACGGTATTACAAAGGGGCCTACAGATATCATTTGATGCTGCGGTACTATTTGAGGATGCGGCGTATCATTTTTAGTGTTTTGACATGACATGATCTCTTGTATTACGTCCTCAAGCTCAACATGATAGCGAAGCTGTATTTTGCGCATAACATTTACAAAAAAGGTCTTTTGTAAAAGTATTTGTAACGGACGAGATTCATCTGCTTCGGGCTGAATACCTACAATATCTGTCCTGAATGATGTCGGAAACATTTTACTGTAGTGCTCGACTCTGGACCGGATAAATTCAAAATCAGGTAATGTTTTATTGTCATCGATTGTAGGGTCATCAATTTTGGGCTTCTCTACAGGCTTCGAAATTGTTCTCTTGGTCTTTCTATCACGTTTTACAACAATCTTGTTTGCTGTCATCTTCTTGACTTTTGTCAAAGGTCCAGGAGATGAAGAAGTGCCAGGTTTTTCCATAAAATCCGAATTGCATTCTTCAAGTCGTGATTGCTACGTCGCAATTTAGTCAAGTTGCAGGCCTTTAACAATTCAATGAACGAACCTCTATCTCTCCAGACTTGTACATCGACCCATCCTCATGTTTCATGGTTGTCTTCAGCTTGAGCACAACCACGCGTTTACCTGGTTTTGCTGTCAGATCTGTAACGGGATTTTCCATGCGAGTGCTTTGATATTGGGATTTATTAATCGTCATACTCCGATTTGATAGTGCGATGAAGATGCAGATTTGTCGTAAGAAATCCTATTATCAATTGATGTCTTCTGTGTTCGTGAGGTTCAGGTCTAGTTGTAAAATGACAATGAAAAGTAGGCGCCATTGTGAAGCCCGAAGGAAGTCACGGATGCATGTGAGCGTACTTCACATCACCAAAATCAAGCAAAATAAATATTACCAGTCTTTATGATGCATGCAGAGAATAGAGTTTGCATTGTTGAACCTTAACATTGTTTTGGTTCTCAGCCGTTGTTAGCGATTATTATCGAAGGACTACTAGCAAATTCTCATTCATCAGATCTTGAATCGACACTTTTGTCACTAGTAGAACGGTCGGTAGAACCTTTTTGACTCGAAGTATCTTGATGCCTTGCACTATCACCTTTACCTCGCCATGTGGATACAGCAGGAATATTCGCTGCGAGTCTTTCTTCCTCGGTACCATACGCTCTGGGCGTTAATTTGATCAGTGTATGTAACGGTACTTCCATCCAAGGACTTTGCTCTTGATTAGGACCCATGAAATATGCATAAATACATCTCAAGACGGCCTGGTGTGTGACGATCAATATATTCTCACTTCGTTCGAGCTCCATAATGATCGGTTCGAGTCGAATGACCACATCTCGATATGATTCACCCCCAAGATACCGATAATTATATTTATCAGCATCCCTAGCACGAAAGTCCAAGGGGTGTTGTTTCTCGATTTCTTCATAGGTTAGTCCATCACATACTCCACTATTGAGCTCATCCAAAGCCTTCCATGATAATTTCTCGAAAGGTAAGAATCGCGCTGTTTGTATGGTGCGTTTTAGTGTTGAAGTCCAGATTGTGAGTTGCCGATCGCCAGCACTCTGCTTTACTAGCTCTGGTAATTTATGAGCATACAACTCTCCACGTTCTGATATGTCTGCATCCCCTCCAATCTTTCCCGATAGATTAAAGGCAGACTCTCCATGCTAGAAGTTGATCCTATTAGTGCCACCCAGAATTGATTGACAGTAGCTAAGTACTTACGCGTGAAAGCCATATTGACCGAGGCTTTATATGCAAATTCATCAAGTAATACACAACACGCGATTGCAGGTAATCTTTGAGGCGATTGATTATTACTGTTTGACCGACATCGATGAGTTTACAGTATGTTAGATCTTGTTCATCGTCGTCCAGAGTCTGATAAACCTTTTCATAATTCCTAATTCTATTTCGAAAATCTTGTGCAGCCACTTCCGGATCTTGACCCACATAGTCCGGTGAGGTCGTCTTTACTTCTTTGATATTCGACATGATAATATCTTCATTATCACATATGGATTCGACGAATAATGTCTCGATCCCTGCCTCATCGCATTTACTTTGAATCCATCGTCGCCTCGCTTTTGTCGAATTGGTAGCATCCAGGATAGCAATCAGTCCACGACCTTCATCGAACCATTTTATCATATCCCTGATCGCAGCTTCTGCAGCCGCCTTTCGCAATCTCTCGCCTTCAGGATTTGATGTATCGAAAAAGTCCGCTGTGGGAGTTGGAGTTGCTGTTCGTCGATATTGACCGACATTAAATGTCTTTGCAGAGACCGATAACCATCCAAGGTAACGTACAACTATGAATAATCAACACAAGTTGCACTTTAGAAGAATTTGAACCCTTTTCATACCTTTCGATGCCAACAATGATTTCCCTCTTGCTGGAAGTCCTACCATGACTACACATATCCTTGTCTCCTCACATTGTACACCATTTCCATTTGTCCTCCGATTTGGCCGCATTTGCCCGATTCCGGGACGCAGGACTGCATCATCAGGTTGATACTGATCAATTGCTGTAGCATCGGGTATTGTTGTCTGCATAACCGCGGCTTCGTTACTCAAGACTTCTATAGATAGGCTGAATTATTCCAGTAATTTGGACTCTTAAGCAAATCCAGACTAGATTAGTTGGCGATGTACATGATCGTACAATAATAATTGGATCATGTAAACAAGTGCTTATCTTCAAGCATGACGATAGCAAAAGGAAACTCTATTTGTTGTGTTCCCCGCTATTGACCTTGTGGGGATAGCAGTGGATTCAAACGATGTGGTTTTTTATTCGGCTACTCAAGTCTTCTTTCAGTAGTGATGATCAAATATAGACTAACATACAAAGCAGAAAAGACTTCAGTACAGAATTCATTGTCCGAAAGTTTCTCTCATGTATTTCAGAAGTTCACCATCAACTGATAAAAGCTCAATGTCGGCTCGCAAACCCAAACGCCTTGAATCAGAAACACCCCTTTCCGTCTTCTTTATAAAGTCTTGAAGACTGCCCGCGAATCTTTCAGTCAGCCCTGTGGCACATTGATCGCAGAGTCTCATACCGCATCCTTTTGTATGTAAAGTACTGACTTTGTTGGCAATGCAACTATAGTTTGCCATATTTGGACAAAGTGTGCACCAAGGATCACTCTTCAGACATCTGTCTTCCATCAGTCGTTGTAGCATCTGCTCCATAGTAGGTTTATTGCCGATGAGTGTATTTTCTAGCACATGATTCAGGCAAGTCATGATCAAGATTCGATTTGTTGTACAATCTTCGCAAAGCCTTGTTGATTGACCTTGTTCTTTAAACTTCCCTGATCTCCGCTGACCCATCAGCGAGTATTGTATTGAATTGCAAAAGCTACAATCATTGTCCAAAGCATTGAATTCAATAGGCAAGTTCAAGCGAGAATCTGAACAGGATGTTCTACCGTCAATTTGGACTTTGTTTGGACGACTCGATCGCTTACGACTGGCAATGGAAGTCTCCGACTGAGTCTTCGAAGCGGTCTTCGACTCCTCCAGCTGCTGATGGTCATTAACACAATGCGAGCATGCTTGACCAGCTGCAAGAAGCTCTTGTCCTTTAGCTGCAGATTCGCCCACATCTTTTTCCAAAGAGAACTTCGTTTTGCCTTTTCGTTTGGTAGGCTTGGCTGTTTCTGAACTTGGATCATAATCACCACTGTCATCCTCGTCACATAAAGCCTCGCGGTCGAGACTGCTGCCACGATTAGGTCTTAATTTCGCTATCAGATCCAGTTGCTCAAGATTTTCTGGCGTCTCCTCAGGTATGATTTTAGAAGCGACGATTAATCCGTCGTCACAATTGTCCTGCAGAGTCTGATAAATGATTCCACTAGAAGGGAAGAAAGCTTGGATGAAAAGATTGTCGTTCAAGTGCATTGCTGCAGCAATTGCAGAAGTTTGAAGATCGATCCACTGATCCAAAGCGGGAAAGTGGAAGTTAGGTCAATAGGAGGAACAAAGTCCTTAGGACTATTCACGTTGCTACGAAGTCTTTCACAGAAGACTTTCCGTTGTGGACAAATATGTGCTGACGAAATGCAATCATTTCAGTAAATTCATTTGAAACGAATCGTAAGCTTCACTTCACGGTCAGAAAGTTTTGGGAGAAAGAAGTGGCACGAATTTATGGAATACGAAGAGAGATGTATCTAGATCAATCAGACACCAGCGAGCATAAGTGAATAACAGTGAATATAATTGACAAGTGAATCTTGACTGTCAGTTATCACGTGAATGATCGGGTCAAAGCATCACACAAAAATTAACTTTTGTCGAAATTACACAGCTCGCAATTAAAATGCTTCTCTTCCTAGTTCGACATGGGGAGTCAACTGCCAATATATCTGGCTTATTGTACATTACATCAAATCTTTGATATCGATTCCCCTTACTGATTAGTACGATATAGTGCTGGCTCTCTAGACTCTCACTTGACCAATCATGGCGTCCTTCAAGCTCAGCAATTGGGAGCCTTCCTGAAAGAGACCCGGCCACCAGTCAATACAATCTTCTCTTCAACCTTGCAACGAGCGAGACGTACTGCTGAGGCCATCATTACAGCTCAAGAAGATGGATCTACGGAAAAACACATTCGTTTTACTCAATCTGATTTGATCAAAGAAAAAGATTTTGGAATTTACGAGGGTAAAAAATACGCTGATGTACCCAAGGACGTACAAGATCAGCACGTCGAGACAGCTGCGTCTCTCAATGAAAGGTGTGACATATTCTTGAGTGAATATCTCATACCTGCCATCAAGTCGAAAATGTCGCGAGACGATAATTCATTGATTGTCGTAGCTCATGGTACATTACTTTCTTATCTGTGGCGTCGTCTTATTCTACGTCTATCACGGAAAAGTATCACATTGACAGATGAAGTGCAAACTGCTTTTGGTCAAGTGGTGCTTGAAAGTCTCGGATCGTGGGGAAACACAGCATTTTTAGAGCTTGAGCTTACATTGCGAAAAGGCGATAGCGTTGTGAAAGCCGATGTAAACGCTATTCCCGATAACAATAGAGACGAGATTGACGATACGGCAAAGAAGGATGCACCCGACGTTCCGGCCGAAGATGATGTCAACAAAGCAGAATCCACACCGGTTGATGAAAATAGTAATGTCAAGCAAGATTTAGCAGACGTCTGCGTCTTGATTCGCAATATCAACTGTCAAGATCATCTTCGAGGCGTCAAACGAGCTAGAGGAGGTATAGGCAGTGCAGCATATGATGATCGACAGCAGAGCTTGGATGGTTTTTTCCCCCGCTCTCCAAAAAGGAATAAATAGTTGTATGGTCAAGCAAACGTAAGTCTAATTTATTTCTTTTCTCGATCCTTGTTTTTAATGATGAAACGGCACATATTTATCACAGACCTGTTCTGAATATATTTTGTGGATACGCCATTACCTGTTTTTCTGATGTTTCTTCATATATCCCTGTATCATTACTTTCAAAATTGTGATGATGTTGGTACTAACGTGTCTGCGTATATAGATCGGGAATGGAATGAAAGACGAGCATGTAAGTGTATATCACGATTGATCTATCTCATATTATATCGATCTCAATCTTTTTCATATGAAGGATTGCGTAGATTATGTAGTGTTTATTGAGTACATAGACCACTACATATTATGTGTACAGCTTTGATTACCATGACACCAATTCTGTATTTCACCTGATGACAAGTAGTCTTGATAAATTTCTGGCCATTCTTGTTCCGGTATCACCTCATTTTTATGAAGGATATGTGTTACTATGATGTGATTTCATTCTCACGACAAGAAATTTGAACAAAATTCAGAATATAAAGATGATAAATTCTTCTTTTTTTATGATCATATATTCATCTATGAAATCCATAACCATGAAATCTCCCACAAAAGCCTCTCTACTTTCTACATTTTATAGATTTAAGATGTAGGAGCAGGAGCAGGCGCACCACCAGCCCCTCGACCAATTCCACCTCTGAACTGAGGTGCGTACTCGCTTGGTGCACCACCCTCCTTGTTATTGTTGTTGTTATCATCACGTCTTCTGTATCTTCCTTCTTTGTCTCCACGGGGACCACCACGGCCACCTCCACGTTGTTCATTCTCGCCTAACATACCGCGAGGAGGAGCATGCGAACGCTGTTGCTTGATGTATGTTGCGGGCACGATCTCGGATGGGAGATGGAGCCAAGCACGGAGATAGTCGAGACCTTCGGGGGTCAAAGTGTAGTAGTTGTATAGCCATGAGTATCGCTTCTTAAGATATCCCTTTGATGTGAGAGATTGACATGCTTTGATGACCTTTTGTCATAGAAACAATTAGCTGACTGATCTTGATGTAAGAATAGAGTAGAGTGGGATTTACAAAGAGGTTCTTGATATCGATATCTGTATGCTGTCCTTCGGTGTCTGTTTTGGCTGTAAGAACACCCTCTGCAGCATAATCATTAGCTACGTTTCTGAAATGGGGCGGCTTTACGCTGCGCAGGGAGATGGGGTAATTTAACACGCGCGAGACGCACCTCTGAAGATGTATTCGTGGACTAGTTTCCGTTCGTGCTTTGGCATCAACCTGTAAATAGTCCATCAGTATTTCGTTCTGCTAGTATTAGTGCCGAGTAGCTAGGTGACTAACATGTTGGCGGTATTTGAATCTTTCACCGGTGAATGTTGAGATGTTGACGGGATACGTTCAGATCTTCCTACTAATCACTCTTCTTAAAGTCAATCAAAACTTGTCTGATGTCGCCAAGCTTTGCTCGACCATAAGTCGGAAAATGTTTTCGCCGTGCGTTTTCTACTTGCGAGTCATAAACATGTCGAGCCCAATGTAAATTGACTCCAACATTCGGTTAGACTTACCAATCCTGAAAATAAACTTGTCAATGTTCTTCCCCGGGCTGCTATCTATTTATTACTTTGGTTATCTCTCGTTCTCAAATCGCCTTCAATAGTCATGGCGAATACTATGAATATTCTGGTCTCGTCCTTTGATGGACTAGATGTACCAAAGACCCTTTGTATCCCTCTCCGGACTAACGCAACCATATCGGCATTGTTCTCAATCCTCTCCGAACGTCTCCCAAATTACATTTATAATCTAAGACTTACAACGAGTGACAACAAAGCACTTCATCAATCTTCACAACTCCCAGTATCAACGCTTGTCGGTCATGACAAAGCTATTAACATATTACCACTTCGACTTTGCGCAGGCCTGTTGGGCGGGAAAGGAGGGTTTGGATCACAACTTCGAGCCGCTGGAGGTCGCATGTCATCTCGTAAGAAACGTGATGGGGAGGCGAACGCAAGTAGTCGCAATCTAGACGGTCGTCGCTTACGAACAGTTACGGAAGCGAAGAAGTTAGCAGAATATCTGGCGACAAAGCCTGAGATGGAGCGAAAAGAGAAGGAAGAGAGGCGCAGACGGTGGGAGAGTATCGTCGAAGCCGCTGAGCGCAAGGAAGACGAGATCAAACATGGTCGAAAAGGCGTTAGGCTTGATGGCGAATGGGTGGAAAAGAAGGAAGAGGAAGAAAGTAAAGTACGAGAAGCCGTCTCTGCTATGCTCAACAACTCGAACGTTTCGAATGTCAAATCTGGTAGTGAATCAGAGGAGGATCGAAAGGATAGCGAAGGCGAACAGACAGGATCGGCTTCGTCCACTTCTTCCGAGTTGGAAAATGGGAGAGCCACGCACAGTCAAAGCTTTCATGGCTGGGATGAGGATGAATTGAGCGATGACGAGGAGGAGATCGACACAACGAAGTCGCAGTCTCTGTCTACTGTGGCTCAAGACCAATATGAAGGCAAAGGAAAAGCAAAGGCGACTGCATAAGTCCTTTTTCTCTTTCCCAAATGTGTAGAACATTTTTACACCAACGAATTCAACCGATTTACTATAACGACAGCATGAGCAACGTCTTTGCATTGCATTGCACTGTAACAAGCATTAGATATGATTATGAATAGATGAATGAATGAAGAACTTGCTGAGAACAATCTGAAATTATAGTCTCGTCCTTAAGGGGTTTGTGATGTCAGAAGATATTCCGCTGACGTCACAGGTATTCATGGTCACGTCTTTGAATACTAGCGTAGCCAAGGATCTTTCAAATACATTTGTCGTGCACAAAATGTCTTCTTCAGGTTTAATGGACGTGGAAACGGGTGGAGATTCAAGTTACGATCAGTGAGTATTTTCCAGATAGAGCCTTTCTCCGTGATTACAATAGATCGACTGAGAACTTGTAGGTATTCGTCCAAAGATGAACTCACCACGTCCAAGCAGAATCCTAAAAAGTCTACAGGACAATTAGGCGACAAAAGCAGTACAAAAGAGTCTGTTGCACCCACAAAAGAGTCGGAACGAGGAGAACAAACTGCATCGAATATCAGATATGGACAAGCGATTAGCGAATCAGGCTTCGGGGGAAAAACGGAGGGAGGTCTTGGGAAGGCAGACCCCACTTCAAATGACCAGAAGCATGGGTCGAATGAGGGTAATACTGGGAGGAATATTCAAGGTTATGATGGAAATAACGAGACTAGCGATGAAGTTGGCGCTTGAGGTTTATATTTCCATGTAGCCAATGTTTTCTGAGAACGCGCAAGATCTCTTAGCGCAACGGCGAGCCTTCATGAACCATGAAGTGGTAGTGGCGTCTTTCGTATGCAAGAGCATTATAAGAAGTTTCTAGCCCTGTAGACCGATTCATCAGCATGTTTCACAATACCGTAGCTGTTGTTGAGCACGTGTAGGAAGCGTTTTTGGTGCTGAACTTTAAATTGTTCACCCTTCAATGTGGCTTGATTTGTGTTTCAAGATGTGGAGATGAAAGGATATTGACAATCATAGCTATTCTTATCATCATTATTGACGTAAACTATGATTTGATTTGCTGATTCTTGCTCTTTTGACTAGTTCAGCATCTCCCAATATATGATAGCCTTGACAACAACTTGTCACGGTCGCCGCAAATTGCAAACTCGCGGACGCTTATAAGTCTACGCTATTTTGTGCGCTGGAGACGTAGCGACTTTTGGCACGAAGCGATTTGCAAGCGATCTAGTAATATAAAGATGAGATATACTTAGAAAGACAACGGCGTAATTCCGAAGAGGATACATCTAATATCTCGCCATCGTAATGGCTCTCCTTGCAACTAGATCTCAAATGTCAACATCAAGCTTCGGCAGCATTGCTGGTGGCCCATATAAGAATGGTAGTGCTCTACCTAGTCCTGTCACCTATGCCAGTCCTACAGAGTCGGAGTTCTCCGGACCATACGAAGATCCAGATCCAGTCAGGTCAGTAATTTAACAAATGAAAATGGATTTTATGAGCTTATGGACTATAGAAATTGGGATGAATCTCGTGTTGGAGAATGGCTGAAGAGTATAAATTGTTCACAATATGTCGAAACGTTCCATGGTGTGTTACGATATTGTTATTGACTAGACAAGCACATATTTTATTGACTTTAATGTAGAACACAATATAAATGGTGAGAATCTCATGGATCTGGATCAAATAACCCTGAAAGAGCTCGGAGTAAACAAAGTAGGCGACAGAGTACGGATCAACTCACAAGCAAAGCAATTTCGCTTATCCACGGCGAAAAAGACATCACAGCGTACAATCAATAGATATTCTCTTGCAATGCTGGATAACACAGCATCTATACCACATTCTGCCTCTTCACCGCGAGCTCTGCACTCGGCTAGAAGTGCACCAGGCACGGGTCGGAATGAAAAGCGTTTATCCCGTCATTATGATCTTAGTGCATCAAGTTCAAGACCAACTTCACCGCTTGTTGACTCCGAAATTAGATCTGCAAGAAGTCATAAAGGATGTAAGTGGTTCTCAGAGCTAGTTTTTGATCTTTACTGATAACGATACGTCAGATACGCCTTCAAGTTCTCGATTCCCGCCCCATATTAGATCTCAAGCAAGCTTTGATAATCTTTCAGGACATAGCACTGCTCTACCTACCGATAAACCATTGATAAGGGTCGTTTATGATAATGGACAATCTTCGGTAGTCAATATAAGTGGTTGTAAGACTGCGGATGAAATTGTTGTCAAAACATTAAAGAAAGGACTGCTAAATGAGCAACATCTGAGAAACTACTGCTTTTATATACTGGAGGGAATCGACCCTAGTCCATCCAATTGTCGAAAACTGGGAGAGTCCGAGCTCGTGCGTATTTGTAATGATCGTTCGGGAACGGACCGTGGTCGATTGATCTTTCGGAGAATCCAAGCGGGTATACCGGATGGAGAGCAGCTCAGAGTTGCTGCATCCTTGGCAGAGCAACAACCCGTGTCGCCATCAGCCTACGATCATCCGAACAAGTCAAGAAGTCAATTGAAAGTGGAAAAACTCATTGGCGAAACTTTGCCGTTGCCGTCAATTGCGTATCCGATGTCTCCCGCTTCCGAATTCAAGACAAGAGCCTATTTCGAGGAATCGTCCGAGCGAGCACCTGTCTCCTCTTCTAATTCAACAGCAAGTGCCCGAGCCAGAAAATTGAAAGACTTTTACGGACAAAGACCTCCAACGGAACTGATTACACAGGATTTGACATCGTACTTTCCGGACGTGGAGAAAGAAAAGATGGACAAGACTGTCAGAATGTCAATTCGACGATCTCAGAGGTTAAGCCGTGCTGCGAATCGTATGAGTACTGCAAGTAATTTCAGCTTTGTGTCCAGCATCAGAGATGCACCTCCACTTCCAACAATTGCTGACTCATGGTTGAACAATAATTCTGGTCAGAAGACTTTACGACCCCTTTCTGTGATGAGATTGGGCCGTCGACAATCGGAATATCGTCATTCTGTAGCCGCATCTGTATTGGAACCGCTCAATGAAGATTCAGCCTTTGAACCCAATAGAAACTCGTACTTATCTTTCGATGAAAGTGAATCTGGATCGAATGGGACATCAGGCGAATCGAATACAATTACTGATACAGATAGTGAGACGATAATGAATGCATACTATGAAGATGCAGCTCCAACTACTGCTTTGTCTGCTGAAGAGACAGAGATAGAGTCAGAAGAACCATTGAATCAACGTTTATCGCGTTTTATCGCCGAAGATAGTGAAGAGTCTGATGAGGAACTGATGGAACATTTGGAGCAAGATTCTTGGGATAATCTCCGATATATGAAAGGTAACATGATAGGACAAGGATCGTTTGGAACTGTCTATCTTGCTCTGCATGCTATCACTGGTGAATTGATGGCTCTAAAACAAGTCGAGATGCCATCTTCAAATAATACTGCGGCTGATGCCAAGAAGAATAATATGTTGGAAGCACTCAAACGAGAGATTGACCTGTTACGTGAATTGAAACATCCTAATATAGTTCAATATCTTGGTTCGAACAGCGACGACTCTCATTTGAACATTTTCCTCGAATATGTCGCTGGTGGTTCTGTTGCGACAATGTTGGTTAATTATGGTTCTCTCCCCGAACCTTTGATTTCAAACTTTGTTCGACAAATTCTTCACGGATTAGCTTATTTACATTCGATGGATATTATCCATCGAGACATCAAAGGTGCTAATATCCTTGTCGATAATCATGGTAGCGTCAAGATTTCCGATTTTGGCATTTCAAAACGTGTAGAATCTACCCTCCGTCATTCTACCGCTCAAGTCAAAGGTCGAGCAGGCCCTCGCGTTTCTCTCCAAGGTTCCGTGTTTTGGATGGCACCAGAAGTCGTCAAACAAACAGCATATACTCGTAAAGCAGATATCTGGTCATTAGGTTGTCTCGTTGTAGAAATGATTACAGGTTCTCATCCTCATCCTAATTGTAGTCAATTACAAGCAATTTTCAAAATTGGTGGTAGTGGTGAAGCTAGACCAGATGTACCTGTTACAGCCTCGAAAGAAATCAAAGAGTTTCTAGGCCGTACATTTGAATATGAACATGAGAAGAGACCGAGTGCAGAAGAATTGTTGACATTTGCGTTTGTCGAGGATAAGAGGGGTATTAATGTCACTAATAATGGTAATTCTAACAGTAATATTACTGCTGGAGATGCCAGTAATAATAATACAACTGGTGGGAAATAGATATGTTGTCATATATAGATAGTATTAGACGACAAGGACTAGAATGGTACTTGATGACCGTGATGACTCTTACAATATACATGTATGATCATGAATGAATTAATGATACACTACCAACTTCAGTATACACTTCATCTATAACCTTTCCTTCCCGATCGTGAATCTTCTTTGCACCCATCTCACAAATCGAGACTCTATCAATCGTTATATCCTCTGCCCATGTATAGTCTTTCCATCGATCAATCAAAGCTACAGCATCGAACTTTTTATTCGACCTTTGATTCTTATTCGTTCCTTTATCTTTATTCTTCGAATATAGCGTGTTTACAACTGTGGCGTGGAGTTTTAAATCTCTCCCCTCATCAACTAGTAGACCTTTTTCTAAGAACATCTTTCGTATTTCGCGACAAAACGTCTCTAATTTTCCGCTCTCTTGATCTAGTGCATCGGATGGGTGGGCGTACAAGACTGAAGTGTGCGACGGTGAACCCATACAAGATAGACCTGTAAGATTGGTTCTCAAAGAAGACGTATGACTGGAGAGAGTTGGCAAAGACTCGCCGGATAACAGTGGAAGGAAAGTTTGAGGATGAAATCGAAGGGATTGCAATAGAGTCAAGGCATCATTCAGAGAAGGAGACGAGGATGGGATTGACTCGGAAGAGGGCAATCTCATGACACCTAGCGTTAGATGAAGACTGCCCAACGGCCGTATTGCTGACGAAGGCAAGGTGATGGTCGATTCAGAGACGACTTTAGACGATTCTATATCGGTAGCAGAGGGACAAACTGCTTTGGCGAATGTGGTAAGAGATGTTTGTAGTTGCGCACGAGATTGTGGTGTTATGAGGGGAATACAGAGGAAGTGAGTCAATGGTCCTCTTTGAACTGATGACTCCTTTTTAGGGGTTTGTGTACTCCTCGTAGGATTAGAAATTGGAGGTGGACTGATTGCACGATCTGTAGATGACATGATGCTGCAAAGTCGTTTGGGGTATGAAAGTTGGTGTGAATGCTTGAAAGAAGTGGAGAGACTTAACTTTACATTGTTCATTAGCTGTGGCTAGGCGATCTCACGGTCACTGGTATGAATGCACTGCCAAATGAATCATCAATCTGATGTGCTGATAGATGATGCCAAAGTCGAGATCCGGATGTCGGATCGTCGCACCGAGAAGGAACATCGTGACCTCCACATATGATACATGATCTTCCTACCAATAGAACTATTTTGTCTATCACTCCCGGCGCGTTATATCAGCATGGATGAACAACAAAGAGAAACGCCTGGTCAAATGCAGGCTCGCTTACGTCGAGAGAAACGAGCAGCAAAAATCACTGCCAATGGTTCAGATCGGTTAGCGAAGATTACTGGTGTATCTGGTCGTCCCGCACCAGCTTCAGAAGATGGTCAGTACTTCGTCAATATATGCTAGGCTGTAAACGGAGGACTCATCATGTCCCAGTGCCACTCATCAAGCCCGATACAACACCCTCCATATCCCTTACAGCTCCAGATCCGGATGAAGTAGACATTTCAGAACACTACTGGTCTCCATCGCCGTCTCGTTTGACTCCTCATACCAATCAGAATCAAACTCCATCTTCGTTGAATAGTTCCCCATCACAAAATAGTGACGATCCAATAGCCCGGATGATGCAACAGATGCTTTCTGGAATAACTCCCATTCCCTCTCCAGGCGCAAGTCCCAACGGTTTACCCGACATATCACCTTTATTACACTCTCTGTTCGGATCTGGTCCCACAACATCCGCACCGGGGCAGAATACGAACAATACCAACCCACCACCTCCACTGTCATCATCATTATTTGGTCCAAATCTTTTCCAATCAAACACTGCCAATCCATCGACATGGCCGCAACAACAGCGTGACATGACGTACATATGGAAAATCATACACGCAATATTCTCCATGATCCTTGCGATTTACATAAGCTGGACGACACCCGGATTCAACGGCAGTAAAGCCTCTCGACATATTTCTGGCATTTCACCAGATGGGACAAACAGAGATGTAGGTGCGAGGTTGTTTTACGTCTTTGCGACAGCCGAAACGATACTGCAAACCACGAGGTACTTTCTCGAAAAAGGGCAGCTCAAGGGTTCGGGGTGGTTGGCTACCATTGCTGGCTCTGGATTCGTCCCAGAGCCGTGGGGCAGTTGGCTACGTATTGTGGGAAGATATGGGACGATTTGGAGTACGCTGCTCGGAGACGTAATGGTTGTAGTATTTATATTAGGGGCGGTGGCTTGGTGGAGAGGGAAGGGCAATGCCTGAGTTTTATGATTACATATTTTTTATATCCTCGATTACGATGGATACATGCATGATAATGATTTATATCCTCAATTATGATTGGTAAATACATGATAATGAAAGTGTGGTGTTATCTATATACAAAAGAGTGTCATACTCTGGGTTAAATATTTCATTCATGAAGTCATCGCTCGTGCTTCTTCTAATAGTTTTTGCTGTCGTTTGACTTCTGCACGTACCGCTAAACATCTTTCACGATCAACTTGTGCTCGCGAATTCTCTTCGCTAATTCTCTCCAATTGCTGTTTGTCATCCGCAGTCGGTAGGATCTCGGTCGCCTTTGTCAGGGCCATTAATTCTCTCACGATATCCGCTTCTGTCTTCCATTTGAGGACTGCTGACTTTGTCGTTTCACTACTCGATGGTTCTGAAGCGTTGTCTGTGGAACGCTTTGTTGCTGCATTGTCGGTGAAATGAATAGTCAAAGTAGGGTCTTCTTCTTGTTTCAACGTCCGATCAACAGTCATTGAAACACCGGGATTGTGATATTTCAGCCTGATTAAAGAGTGGTGCCAGAATTTTCTATACATCTACATCAGACCAAACCTATACGTGATTGTCACTTTGAAGGTTGTGCTGACCTTGGCCCCATATGTCCTAAATCCATCTTTGGCGCAAATTTCAAATGTATCCGGAATACATCTTGTGGTAGTCTAAGTGCGCCGGAGCCAATTCGAATATCTAGAAGCTAAGTGTATTCATCAGTCAGAGAGTTATAGATTACACCTACATCGTCTGTAAAGACTACCTTCTAGGAATAGTTAGTGATGTAATCGACCTCAAAGTACTGTCAAAGAAGCATACTGTATTCATGTGCCTCAGCCTGGCCCCAATTCGCGACATCGTGAATGATACCCCGAAAAAGTCCTATGTTTGTCGACTATCGATGTCACCCTGTCGCTATACCATTCTGATATATACTTATGTGCTAGTATCACTACACGCATCACCTCCTTGATGGAGTGAAGTTCGGCCATCGATCCGCCCGACTTTTTTGGCCGAAGATTTTCCGACTTGCGCTTGCTGAACTTCTATCTCTCCAAGGAGCCCATGAGACTGTCAATTATTAGGCATTAAATCACCCCTTCACAACTACACAATCTTCCGTCTATAGCGATCCAGTTCATGTTTGATAAAAAGTAGAGTCAATCTCAATAATTGTCAAATAACCTGCCAGATCAACACCAGCTAAAGCTTTCTTTCATACTAAACAAAGATGGCTGCAGCAACCAGCGCGGTAGTTCCAGCATCTAACGGTATGAAGCCAGTTCAAATATCAGAGGTCAAAGGCAACTCGCGAGAAAATCGCACAGCCGCGCATTCACATATAAAAGGACTTGGACTTCGCGCTGACGGACGGGCTAACAATAATGCCGCTGGATTTATCGGTCAAACGACAGCTCGGGAAGGATGTGGGTTAATTGTAGATTTAATAAAGATGAAGAAGATGGCAGGACGAGCAGTACTATTAGCAGGAGGACCTGGCACTGGAAAGACAGCATTGGCGTTGGCTGTTTCTCAAGAGTTGGGAACAAAAGTACCATTCTGCCCAATTGTCGGTAGTGAGGTATATTCTACAGAAGTAAAAAAGACAGAAACGTTAATGGAGAACTTTCGACGTGCTATTGGTTTGAGAGTGCAAGAGACGAAAGAAGTATACGAAGGAGAAGTTACAGAATTGACGCCAGAAGAAACGGAAAATCCACTCGGATCTTACGGTCGAACAATCTCACATCTATTGATAACTTTACGATCTGCGAGAGGGACCAAGAAATTACGTCTCGATCCATCAATATATGAAGCGATAACGAAGGAACGCGTGCGTGTTGGAGATGTGATATATATCGAGGCAAATACTGGTGCTGTCAAACGTGTAGGAAGAAGTGATGCCTTTTCCACGGAGTTTGACTTGGAAGCAGAAGAATACGTACCAGTACCAAAAGGTGAAGTACATAAAAAGAAACAAGTTGTTCAAGATGTAACATTACATGATTTGGATGTTGCGAACGCTCGTCCACAAGGCGGCCAAGATGTCATGAGTATGATGGGACAGTTGATGAAGCCTCGAAAGACGGAAATCACAGACAAATTAAGAGCCGAGATTAACAAAGTCGTGAATAAGTATATTGATCAAGGTGTTGCAGAATTAGTTCCTGGTGTATTATTTATAGACGAGGTCAGTCACTTTTCCCAAATTTATATTTGAGTATCTACTAATTCATGATAAAGGTACACATGTTGGATCTCGAATGCTTCACGTATCTTAATCGCGCTCTAGAATCTTCCATCTCACCAATTGTTATTTTAGCTACGAATCATGGTAAAACAACCGTCAAGGGTAGTGACAATCTTGTAGCTGCCCATGGCATCCCTCCCGATCTTCTTGGGCGTCTGCTCATAGTTCCTACTCATCCTTACACACCTGAAGAAATACGTCAGATCGTCTCGACCCGGGCAACTCTCGAATTCAGCACACCGGCGCCTGCAGGTCTTCAAGGCGGTGGTTTAGTCAGCACAATGACTTTATCAACAGAAGCGCTTGACGAGTTGACTAGGCAAGGCGAGCGTGTCAGTCTACGCTATCCGTTACAATTACTTACACCGGCAGCAATATTAGCAAGGAGTAGAGGTAGATCAGAGAATATCGTACAAGCTGAAGATGTTGTCGAGGCGACCAGTCTCTTCTGGGATGCTGGTAGAAGTGCAGGTGTTTTGAGAGAAGCCAATGGTACTTTTATATCATAGTCAAATAGCATCAATCTAATAACAAAATTTCTGTGATACCCGACTTGCAAGTTCTTTATCGATTTCATATGATAAAAGTCAATCTACGAACATCATCGGTAGATCTTGAAATGACGTCAGAGTAGTTCACCAAAATCAAGGGGCGATGTGAACATACAAAGTCTATAATAGTTTCGTAAACGCGTGTCATCGCATTAGATATTTCTCAATGCACATTTCTTCTCTTTTATAATTGTTGTGATTAATGCTGCGGTCCCTGTTCCGGTCTCAAATATTCAGATCATTGGTACGAATTGAAACGACACATCATCTTCCTCGACAAAGATTCTGTATCATGGCACCTAAACGAAAAAGGGCTTCCGAGACGGATGATGCAAAACCAATTGAAGGCGAGACTATATCTTTAACAATGCCATCACTAGCTGGAATCAAAGCTGAAGAAGCCTCCGACAGTCCTCTCTCAGACGCGCCCGAGAACGCAGCCACGACCACAAAAACAAAAGGTCGAAAAGGGAAACCCAGCACCAAGATTGCTGAAGACAAGGGCGACGTCGTAATGCCTGCCAAATCGAGGGAAGATGTAGATGCTCTACGCGATCCAGAAGCAGATGAAGACGAGCCTGTTGATGAGGAGGAAGTGATGCAAGCATTGTCGCGACCTCCACCCGTCAACAGCGATTATTTACCTCTACCATGGAAAGGTCGATTAGGTTATGCTTGTCTGAATACTTATTTACGCTATTCCAACCCGCCGATCTTCTGCTCGAGAACATGTCGTATAGCTTCGATACTCGAACACCGTCATCCTCTCCAAGATCCCTCGCAGCCAGAACATGCTACGAAGAACCGACCAGATCGAACACAGCCAGCTGATATCGAACGTGGTAGGAAATACGTCGAGGAGATATGTCTTGCCAACGTACGTGACATTGCAAAAATGATAAGGTGGAATGATAAATATAACATCAAGTTCTTGCGACTGTCGAGTGAGATGTTTCCATTCGCATCACATGAGGAATATGGGTATAAACTTGAGCCATTTGCGGGTGAAGCTTTGGCAGAGGCAGGAAAGGTCATTGCTGAGTTAGGTCATCGGGTTACCACGCATCCTGGTCAATTTACACAACTCGGATCCCCGAGAAAGTCTGTGACGGAAAATGCCAAACGCGATCTCGAATATCACGATGAAATGCTCTCGTTATTAAAATTGCCTGAGCAGTTGAACAGAGATGCTGTAATGATAGTACATATGGGTGGTGTCTTTGGCGACAAGCCCGCCACGATTGAAAGATTTAAAGAAGTCTATGCGACATTGTCACATAGTGTAAAGAACCGTCTTGTGCTCGAAAATGATGATGTGTCGTATTCTGTACATGAGCTTTTACCCGTTTGTGAAGAGTTGAACATACCCATGGTCTTGGACTATCACCATCACAACATTCTATTCGATTCAGAACAGATCAGAGAAGGAACCAAAGATATCATAGATCTTTATCCGCGTATATTAGCTACTTGGTCGCGCAAGAATATAACGCCGAAAATGCATTACTCCGAACAGCGATCGGAAGCAATCACTGCACGGCAACGACGCAAACATCGTCCTCGTGTACAGACTTTACCTCCTTGTCCAGATACAATGGATTTAATGATAGAAGCGAAAGACAAGGAACAGGCTGTGTTTGAGCTAATGCGCAATTTCCGACTACCTGGACATAATAAAATCAACGAACTTATACCATATGTACGGAACGACGATAATAAACTCGCTTTACAAGAACAGCAAAAACGAGAAAGGAAAAGCACAACCAAAAAACCGAAGAAGAAAGTCATCAAGAATGAAGATGGGGTCGAAGAGCCGGCTGTTGAAGAGGAAGAGGCTCCTATCGAGTTTGTATCTGAGGAGGACATTGCCATGGGAGGGCCAGACGGCAGAGTCTACTGGCCATCCGAAATGGAAGAATGGCTCCGACCTAAAAAGCGTGAAGTGAAGCCAAGAGCTACGAATGTTACAGAAACGCCAGCAAAGAAGAAACTAAAAGCAGAATCCGCCACGGATGAAAGTGCCGTTGGAGAAGATGACCCCGGCACAGAGAGTGACTTGAACGCCACCCCTGCTACGAAAAAGGCAAAGGCTTTGTTGAAACTGAGAGATAAAGTCAAGGCTGAACTAGCAAAAGAGAAAGAGACAAAGTCAAAGGGAAAGGGAAAGGGAAAGGCTAGTGAGGGAGTGGTAGCTGTGCCGGATCTTGGAAATGCTCCGGCCACAAACGGTGGAAAGAAAGCATCGGCAAACAAGGCAAAATCAAAAGGGAAAAGTAAAGTGAAGAAAGAAGTGGAAGAGGAGTTGGAATCATCGGATGATGCAAGTGAAGCGGACGTTGGTGCGGATGACGAGCCCGATGATCTAAATGGAAAGGCAAATGGGAGAGCTGGTCGAAAGAGTGGAAGAGCGAAAAAGAATGTTAGCTATGCTGAGAATGGCGACGATATGGATGTTGATTAATCTCATCACACATGAATCGTTATCAGTCTCATTGAGTTTTGGCACTTATCAAATATCACTCCACATGCTTGGCTTCCACCGCAACCTCGCAATGTCCACTTCTTCACTTCATCAAGGTGAATAAGCCAACCCTTCGATTTCTTTTTCTTGAATCACCATATCATTACATAGCATTTATATCATGTCAGAAACTAGATCTTCAGCCCGCATCCTCTTCAAGAAGAACGAACTATTAGGTCAAATTAAGAATCAAAAGACTTGGGAGGGATTTACTCCGTCGACGTTCAATCGTGTCATTCTCACACCCACAACGGATGGACTTTTTGGTGAGCAGACTCTTGCTCTTTTGAATACAATTTCAAAACATATCAAGCTAGATCAAGTAGAGGAGTTCTTGCTATCTTATATCGCGCAGCCATTGTATAGAATCAGTCTAAGTCAACTTCGAGCAGCTACAGATGCACTCATAAGTAAGTCCTCAATGGCTACTACCACAATGTGAGAAGGTAGTGACTGTCTTTACCAGATCAAGCAGACGGTGCACCTTTACCTTGGGGACGATACAAAAACTTGATTCGGGAGCATAACACTCAACAAAATGATAATCAGCGTTCATCCGTGGCGCTTTCTGAGGATAATACGTCTCGGAATTTTTCAGAGCTATCTGGTACAGAAGATTCGAAAACTTCTGTCGATCTCTGGACTGAAGATGCTGAAACTCGAACATTAGACCGTTCTACGAATAGTCATTGTCCTGCAAACATGATTTCTCCAGCTACTGTCTCAACTCAGCAGAACCTACCTATCCCAACGGATAAGACAAACCCCGAGTTTACCAAAGGTCTCAAACGATCTCATCAGCAGTCTTTCGGCGCGCTACAAACTAAACCAACCACTAGTCCTGCAAACCCTCCCCGAGTTCCAAAGAAAGCCAGATTAGACCATCAAACCAATACACTCTTGGACAAATTCACAGATAGTAGCATTGCTGAGACATATCTTGCTTTCCAAAACGATCTCGGCCAAGTCAAGCAAATCCACCAGCACTACACCGACCTCCTCGCCATCACAACAAATCACCAAGAAGCATGCGAGGCCAAAAAGGAGCTCGAGGAAAAGATAAAACGACTAAACGCCGTTATGGAAGAATACGCCGACGAGCCCGATTTGAAAGCCGCGCTGCAGCGCAATATAACAAGTCAAGTCGAGAAAGAAGTGCGCCTGTCGAAAGAAATCTATGCTTTGGAAGTGCAGAAGAAAAGTATGCGAGAGCGAAAAGACGTTTCTACAGAGGCGGTGGCGATGAAGTGCAAAAAGGCGATGGAGTTTGCGGAGTCACAGGTGAGAGAATTCAAGGCCTTGACGGAGAAGGTCCGGGAGATATCGGAATGGGTTGAACAGGTGCAAGAAGTTTAGAGCGATGTTTAAGTTTTTATTAGTCAATGGTGTAGCAAAGGTAGCGTAGATGATAAACAGTGTCCATTTGACAACCTTCAAAAAGTGTGTGTTGTCGTGTGATATTTCTCGGTCATGTTATCGTACTACTATACCAATGACTTGCAAAGATAAGCGTCACTCTCTGTTCTACAAGCAGATTGGAAACACCAATAAAATACATCAACACGATCGAAATCAACCCCTCCAATGATCCAGCATCCCTCCCACATCCCCGGCCATCTCTCTCGCATCAGAAACCATACCGGTATCACCTGTATTAAACATGACTGCATTCGCAAACATCCTCATGAGTTCTTTTTCCAACTGCGCGGCGTTGACGATTCCTTTTGGTGGGTATAGCGCTTCACTCGCAGAAGCACTCAGAGCGTCCGAGAGCCATTTCTTGCCTTTGGTCGTGACCTCATCGTTTGGTATTTCTTGACTCGGCGGTTCGCTTTCCGAATCCGGAATCGTCGTGGAAAACGAAGTCGCCAACTTTTGATTTTCATTTTCTTTTTCTTTTTCCTTTTCTCGTTCTTTTGCTTTTTCTTTTTCTTGGCCTTTGAGTAGAGAATTGACGGCTTTGCTTCCGGCTGATATAGCGGCGCGAATACTCTTCAGATCTTGTGGGCGTTTGATTAGATCTTTGTAACCGCTTGCGTTGCGTTCGGAAACTGGTCGTTGGAAAGATACGGCGTGGCGATGGGTTATTACTTCTTCCAGAATCACATTGGAAAGACGTTGAAAGTTACAGGTCGCGTAGATTGTTCGTTGATCTTGTCGTCTAGATGATGAAGAAGGATTCAAGGGCACGGTAATTGGTTTTGAATCTTCAGTGATGGTAGTATCTTCAGGTATTTGTTCTGGCTCATTCGAATGATTACCCTCTTCTCGGTTCACGGGAGAGTCTTCTGTCGATGTGTTGTGGACTGCAATGCCTCCTGCTACATTGTCATTCGTTATCGTTATAGGCTCTGTTCCCGTTGGTCCAACCAAATCAGTAATGATGGCGTCAGATGAAGGTTGTTGCTGCTTTCCAGGTAGTTGTGCATGACTTAATATCGTTCCCGACCTCGTGCGGATATTAAGTAGCTCATCTTCAATCGGGAATGATGTGTCTTCTTTTTGATTGACTTCTTGCTGCTTGTTTACACTATCATCACCTGATTTCGTGGCTATGCTCTTTGATCTGGTCGTCCGGGTACTTTGAGGAACAGCAGTTTTGACCTCTGTAGATGGAATTTCTTGCCTAGTAGACGTGACAGACATGCTACGACTACGACTACGCCTAACGATTTCTACAACAGCTTGACGTCCTTGATTTTCAGGTTCAATTTCAGCTCCAGAGGATGCAACTACTGGACTACTAGCTCTAGTACGTCTTCTACCGCCCTTTTTTGCTGCTGGAGCATCTGTCGCAGTGATTGTATCCTCTCGTGCTCGTTTGGGTCTACCTCTTGTCGTCCGCTTTGTTTGTTCATCACTTTCCTTTCTCTTTTCTTGCTCATCTGTTGCCTTTCTCTTCTCTTGTTCACCGCTTTCCTTTTCCTTTTCTTGTTTGTCGCTTTCCTTTCCCTTCTCCCTTTCTTTTTCTGGCTCTATTTCTTCTGGTTCTCGCTTGGAGTTACTGTATGTACTATTCAAATCAAAATCTCCTCGGATCGGACTCATAGGTTCAATATCTGGACGAGTCGGTGAAGTTGGAATTTCTAATGGTTCTATCATTGATTGTCTCCAGGTACTAGATCTTCGAGGTTTCTTAGTAGCTTTGAACAACGGAGTAGTTGGAAGGTGAGATACTGTTGCTGGGGCTTGAAAGTGGTGGTCCTGAGGTGTATCAGGAAGAGATGCAGGAATAGAATCGGCCAGCGACGCCAGTGTTGAAGCTCGTTGCCTTCCACTACTAGCCGAGGCAAGACTTGCGAGCGCTTTTACGGTGGACTTTTGCTTGTGTTGCTGATTAGAGGTTGATAAAGGAGATTGTTGAGGAGGCGGAACATCTACACCGCCATTTGCCTCGATTTCCCTGAGCTGAAATGAAGGCAACTTGAAGCCACTCCCAGTCGAGTGTCTGATGGGACGTCGAATTTGATCGTTAGAGTGCGCATTCATTGGTGATTGTATCTGTGTTTGTGAAAGCTGATCTTGTCGATTAACATTTGTTGCGTTTGGCGAAGCTGGAGGACGATATTGAATTGGTATAAATGCATTCTCATTACTCTTTGGTGATTGGGCTGGTGTCTCACGACTTGATGGTGGGCGTGAATTCCGGAAGATTGGACCATATATCATCGCTCCTATCGGTTCATGATGATAAAGTGCTTCTTTATTTACATTTGACGTGATAGAAGACTGGGAGGGCGTTTGTAAACCTGCCGACATTGTATACTGCCCCAAACGTGGTGATTGCTCGGCGATTCTCGGTGCGTGTGGATGAATTGGTGATGGAATATGTGTGATAGCATTTGCAGGTTGATTTGGCGAAAATGCCATGGAATTATCAAGATTCTCATTTGTTACTGCATTCATATCAGCTCCGTCAGACGGTTTCTTATGAACGACACGTCGGGGTTTATTGAATGTCTTCTTCGCCGGCTGCTCTTGGATCAAAGGCTCGATTGGTGTAATTGCACCACGAGTTACCGCTGATCTCAACCGACGAGGACTTGAAGATTCTTTCTCAATTTGTGTATCAATAGTGGCGGGCTTGGGTAGTATCCTGGCGGGTTTGACTGTATATTGTACGTCATCCATAGGATCATCCGGTTTTGGTGGAGAAGTGGTGGGTTGAGACAGGATTACCGGAAACTCTTCCGGTGCGGCAGTGACTTGTATGATTTGTGTGGTTGGATCGGGAGATGTGATAGGTATAATGGTAGGTTGAGCAATCGTATCGGTTTCAACAGGCTCTGCCTGAGGCCGAGGCATAATCTCCGCAGGGAGACCGGCCGTATCTTCGGGAGCAGATGGGGATTTGGGCATAACTGCATTATTCGAGGGCTGCGGCAAGGCAACAACTTGTTCTGACACAGGTCCGACTGTAACGGTATTCTTGCTGACACCCAGCTCTCCGTCGAGTTTTCCTTCAGCAATGTTCGTATCCGCTGCATCTTCCATTTCCACCACCTGTTGCGATGCAGCAAGGGCTCCTTCTCTTGCCGCAATCGTCGCATCTTTTACATCTTGATCGATCCCTAAAATTTGATCCTCCTCTTCCCTAATGGCTTCTGCGATATGATCTCTATATCTAGTATAAAGTCGTGTAATGAGATCAGGATAAATGTGCACGTGTTTAGCAGCCTCTTCTATAGACGGCACAGCAGGACTTGCAGCACGATATCGCCTCGTCCTTGGTGATGGTGTTGCTGTTTGACGTCTGTTGCTCAGTCCATCTTGTACAGACTTGTGATCTGCTTCGACTTGTATGGCATCCTTGATTAAATTCAAATAGAGTGATTGCAATCGTGTCGACGAAAGTCGATTTTGATTGAATGAAGCATCATTTGTGATGAGAGGAACCCTTACCAGTGCTTCAGATATCTCGTCAAAATTGATATGTAAGGGATCCTGTCCTCGTATTGCTTGGAAGAGTAGAAGGGGTTCAAGAGGCGTATATTGATTTGCGACTTGTACCGTTTGCGACATATTGTGGTCAATACTTCGCGTTGAAGATTAATGTCTATTGTAGAGACTGACAAGTGTCGACTGTCCATATAACAAAGCATTCAGCAATCATTGTGCGGCCGGTGCATATCTGATAACAGAGCTGATAACCAAGCTAGTATTGCGGTATCACGATATCGTTGACCATTCTGTCATCATTATTGAATTTTATACGATTTTAAATTCACGCGTAATTTTTTGGTATCTATATTTCTACTTTTCTGCCCTTGTAATTATCCATCTTTGAGAAGAATACATCACCAATCCAATTTTTATGCTATAAAGCGAAATCATCACAATCCATCTTCATGTTCACTATCTTCGTAAGCTATACCAGTCTCTTTCCCGAATTCAAGTATAATTTCACGCAATTTAACCATTTTGTCAACTTCTGGCGAAAAGTCACTTAAAATTTCTCTATATCCTCTGGCAAGGTCTGCATTTGGGCCATTACCGCTTTCCTGATTGTAGTTTTCAAGGGCAAGTTCGTTCATCTTTACATTCTTTGCAGCTTCGTCTCTTGCTTTTGTGAAGATTTCTACCAGATGGGTTATACTTTTCAAAACCTCAATCATGCTGGGATCCTTATCTTCACTCTCCCATTCTTTCACGGACAGCTGTCGCTGCAATCGCCTTTCTGCTTCCTGGAAGATCTTCTTGGCGGCCGTTACCTTGGCCTGCGAGGCTCTAGTCTTATTCTCGACTTGCTCGTGAAGACTGATTAAATGCATAAAACTTTCTTTATAGCATTCGAACGGCTTCGTCTTTTGAACTTGCTGTTGCGGTAGGTCAGCCGTTGGTCGTCACCACCTATCGGATTGGTTAGTGATACATTCAATCAAAACATTATATCGTATACCTTTTCCTTAAAGACAGTCCAACAGGGACATTCATACTTGGTGCTACTTTGCCCACTAACTATCGAAGTTTGTCTACTTTCTAGACTACCAAGTCTTTTACGCTTATTCAAAGGCGTTAGGCTCTCATCAGCAGTACGATGCGACGCAGAACTCGACGATTGCTCGAGATCTTCTTCATCAAAGACACAATATCGTAATCTCTTACCGCTATTCAACTTACGATTACCTTGCGCATAAGTTTCCAACTGCTCGTGGCCAATGTCCTCTGCACAATCCCCACTTTTGTTCGAGAGTATTGTACCAGACCTACTCGTATGTCCATTACCATGCTCTTCAACTTCCGGTCCCTCGGCATCTTCTTCATTATATACACTACCATTATCCGCTTCACCATCTACATCTTCATCAACATCACCTCCAACCTCTACAAGAATACCTATGACTCACATTTCACATAATACGCTGCTCGACTCAACATATCCACACTGACAACACCCGTGTCCGCGCTCGCATACTCAAGCAAATACTCTTGCGCCTCATCCAGCGTTTTGCTCGCAGATATACGCTCGATACTAGCCAGCGTCGCTGCGCCCGGTATATCGCGCAAACTTCAGATCTTTGGATTTTCGAAACTGCGGGCGGTGAAGTCTTCCCAAGTCGGTCGGGATCTTATTTGTGATAATAGATGCGCTTTACGGTCCTCATTTGTCATGGGCGGTGGCGTTGGTGTTGGATCTGTAGGACTTTGTAATCGTTTCGAAGATTCGTTGCCGTTGGAATTGGCATCCTGATCGACTTGTTGCTCGATGGTTTGTGAACTTGCTGAAGCATCTGCTTGGTCGATTTTTGCGGATGTATCGCTTGTCGCTATGTCAGTGACCGACATTACAACGGTGAGTGGCACCTCGTCAAGATGGGAGTATTGATTGATTGTCGAGTGACTTGAACATGATGTATAGGAGCAAAAGTGAAATGTAGGTGAAGAATATGAAATTAAAGTTCACTTCCAGACCTTCATTGTCAATTGATACTGCATCACAATGTCTTCCTCTAGGATATATTAGATCTGACGATTGACGAGGCTAATTAATACTAAAGAGTGAATAAGAGTCGTGGAAAAGAATAGATACTTCATAGAATTATCAACATAGGAATAGAATCATCAACCAGTCTCCGTCTCAACACCGGGCTTTCTTCCATCCAGACCCCCTGTAATCTTATCCCTCAACTTCTTGATTCCCAAAACACCTTCATCCTTTGCAAATTTTAGATTTCTGACTGGCTTCCACTGCATAAGTCCACGATGCTTTCGCTTTTCTGTCCTCTTCTCTAATCTATCACTGTCTATACGCCCAATAGTATTTACCGTACTTGCATCGCCATCTGAGGTTATATTCGTGCCTGCCGAGGTATCTGCTGTATGCGTCGTGTCGACTGATCTCCTGCGTGACGTCGCATGTGAACTAGAAGGTTTCTCTGCAGTAGTAGCGTCCAAAATACCCAAATCAGAATCCGAGTCAGAGTCTGAACTTGAGTCACTATCACCGTCATCGGGACTTTTTGGATCGACGGTCGACTTTGCTGCAAAGTCTCTTCGACGACCAGTAGTTTCTGTATACGATGCAGGATCTTCACCAAAAGTTCCTGTCCAGTCTGCTCCACTATGACTCAACCATCTCTTCTTCTCCTCGTCGTTAGCGGCCTTGAGAATATCCCGTCCTTCTGTTAGACTTGCATCATGCAGAGACTGGACACGATCAGGCACTTCTTTTTCGACCAATCGCTGTCGTACACCTTCTGCAAGACAAGCTTCCCAAGTCTCGAATGTTTCACGGCTGTCATTGTCAGTCACAAAAGCCTCGTGACTTTCATCGATACCGGCTTTGAAACGGCATTTAAACTTCAAGCGACCAACGATTGATAGATCCTCCAAGCCAACCTTGTGTGACGTGTAATTATCCTCTGTCAGATAGTTTTGGACCAATCGTGCTGAATTTTTGGTCCGCCAAATTGGAATATCGACATCTGTGGGCTCATTATCGATAAGATGTTGTAACCATAATATAGCAAATGCGTCAGCCTTTCTAGAGGTTGCCGTGTGAAATTCAATGACGATTGGTGCTCGGTAACGATGCTTAAGAGGGAGACGAGCGGCCAGCTTATCATCAAGGGATGAGAGATCCCATTCGACACCGCCGTCGATGTTCTTGCAAGCCTTGCGTCCAATCTTGCCGACAGACCCACCGGTGCGCATCTTAAGCTTAGTGACATGACTATATTGAGAGGCAACCACGTAATCGGACAGGAATTCAAATGTTCCAACATCCCAACCAAGTAAGTTCGGGGGTAGACGTGTTTCAACACTTCTGAACAACAGCGATATTCTGATACGTCCGAACCCGATACCACCATCGAGAGGATACCATCGTGTAACCCGCGAACTGTTGTCGAGAATATCTGTAAGTTTCATAGGCACGACACCCAATATAGGGTCATGTTCGCGGTTTCTTTGATCGCGAACTGTAACAGTGATAATAGCTGATCGCCAATCACGTATGAAACGCTCAGTCCCAGCATTGAAGATCGGCGAGCTACTAACAGCTTTGGCACGTGTACGATAAACCTATCAAAGTCAACATATACTCGTAAATATGTAAATTATGAAAGATATAACTTACCAGCTCATCGTTGAACAAAATTGTACAATAACTGGTTGGTAAATTGCCACCCTCTTCTTCTGTTGTCTCACCACTTGGTTTAGCAGGCTCAAATTCGCGACCACGTCGACTACCGCTAGTACCCTTGATGTTGTCGAGTTCAAGATTTACAATTTGATGAACAACAACACTGCATACTCCGGATGGCCAAAGGAGATCCGGTGGCGTGTGTTGCACGGCGTCATCAGTAGCTGTATTTGCTTGCCCCTTCTCGTCCTGTAATTCTGGATTATCACGAAGTGCGTCTGGTAAGGATTTATTCTTGCCGTCTGTACGAAGTGCTTCTCGGAACTCCGGCTTGGCGAAATAGCCAACCTCCCAGTGCAATTCTCCGGGCATATCACTTCCTTCGTGGAGGCCTGCTAGCTTAGAGACTTGGGGATACATCTTGCCTGGATGTTGAATCATCTTTTGCATCGATAATTCAACCTTACCAACAATGTCATCGGCTGTATGACGATCAGAATCCCATAACTCTACACTTAAATTCTCATCTGCTTTGATCAATTCTGGCGTGACCAACAAAGCGGTACTTTCCTCCCAAATTGGATTCAAGTCATCGGTAATAACTCGCGTACAATACATGGGTTTACCATATTTGGAAAATGATAGGGTAATATATGGATCACTTCCACCGTGTTTACTACCTCTCCTATCCTGTTTACTCAATCCCTCAGCACGATGGATACGAACCCACAAAACACCAAGTGCATTCACATCCTTGGTGATGTCATCACCTTGTAACAAAGCACGCATGTCCAAGGACATTGACTTTGGTGCAACATACATGCTAGACGCAGCACCAATAGCGTAATTAACGAAATTGGAGATCAACGGAAGGTTGAGAATGTTGACACCCTTCGAGACCATCGGTATACAACCTGCTTGTACATGTGGTACTCCCATCAAAGTGAATGTGAGGGTTTTGAGGAATGGCGGCTCAGGTGTCATATGCATTCGTAATCTGACTGTACCGACAACTTCCTGTAGTTCTACAAAAATCGGAAGAGGTACCCCGAATAAGCCTTTAATGCCAAGGTAAAACACCAGTTGCATGTGCATGTTTCTAGCCTTTTCAGAGGTTCGTTTACCAGATGGAGCGGCATGATAAGCGAATGATACCTCCAAGTTGTAGTATTTACCGCCTTCTTCGTCTGCCGCCGCCTCTTGTGGGTCTTTATTTTGCTTATTTGCGTTGTGAATGGCTTCCTTCATCTCTCTCATGTGTGAATCGGGTAAAGCTCGCAAGCTGAGTATACGGATTGGATTGCTGCCTTGATTGATCTCTGCTACTCGGACATGTTCAATTATTCCTGGAACGGAAGCTTGCATGACATCCTCAAGCGTATCAGCAACACCCTGAAACAATTCTGGATTAATAAGACCCCAAACCACGCCAAGAAGTGTATTCATCCATTCGACCGATTCTGGTAAAAGATTGGCTACCGCCTTTTCATCATGTTAGTGAATGATGCTATAGTGCATACTTGCTATACTTACTGTTTCGCCTCTTTCCTTCTCACTACTCCACTCCATTTCTCGACCGCTCCTCATTACTTCTTTTGTCCACAACCAGACTGCAGAAGCCAGGCATCCACCCAGGGGAATAAGTCCTTTCAATGAGCCACCAAAAATACGTCCGATGATCACCGTCCCCAAAAACAAGACAATACAAAGAATTCCAGCTCGTTTCTCAAGACTGGCAAACATTGGTTCATAACTGATTGAAGGAGTGGGATGGAACAATATGTTGGTTTTTTCACCATGTATGGGCACATCCGAAGTGCTCTTGGAAGCGACAGGGTCAGGAGGAGAAACAATATCTTGGTTGCGTGCATATTCAGGATTGCTCTGAGATGCATCAGTCTTCACCTCGGCGGCTTTTCCAAGATTCGCATTGGGAACGCTAAGTTGAGGATTCAGTACGCGTTCCATCATAGTCTTACTGACATCTCCTATCAAGACCTGATTACCGGTCGTTGGGTCCGTCACAGAATGTCTTGGTCCTTTTTCAGCCTTGAGCGGTTGATGAGGAGAGATCTCGCCGTCAGTTCTGTTATTGGCAAGGCGCTTAGCTTGTTTGGTGTCAGCATCAATGGCTGCATCACGGTCATGTTTACCCATATCCATGCGGTCGATGAATTGTTGTATCGTTGGGATGCGATTACTCCCAGAGTAGTATCCCGTGGGAGCGTGCTGCTCCAAGGGTTGTTGATCTGAGTCTGCCATGATTGAAATTTACACAGGTCGATTGACTGTATAGGTTGAAGGAAAGGATGGAATTCCCTGCCAGACGAAGTTGATGTCGTGCAGCAGGTACGTTCACATCTATGATGATAAACACGAGGTTAGGTTCTTGAATACGTGGTGCTGATAACTTGGATGAAAACCGACGGAGCATGACGTCATTAAAACCGATTCCAATAGGTTCACTACAGAAACACGCACGACTCGTTTCAGTTCAAGCGAGTAGCAATTGCTCAGTTATCTCCAGTCTTCAACTTGAGTTGATATGGGTATATCTTATCAAGCTGTAGGCATAGTGTGATGTTCAATCGTGTGGACTGATAAGGTATGTAATGTGATTTGCGTGCAAATTGATCATACCATTTGCGATCAAGCGTTCCGCTGACATTTCTAAATGCTTGATGATCAAGAACGAGCCCTTCACCTCCAAATAAACTATTGTGCCAATCTGATATGTTGTGATTTGACGCCGAACTTGCCGACTATGGGTGTTGTCGCTGTTGGAGAAAATCATGTCGAGACGGTATTTCTCCGCATTTTAAAACGTGGAAATACTGTAGCTGTGCATATACTGCTGTGGCTGCAATGCATGCACGTTCAGCAACGAGTACATCTTGTAGCACGTCTCAAGACCATCAACGAATGATCTATATACTTATGACCTAACATACTCGAGAATTACGATTACGCGCTCAAATTGCTTTTGCCGAATTAGTCCAAAACCAAATGCTCAATTTCAGCATTACCAGATTGATGGACATGGTGTGAAAGTAGACGAATGACCAGACCACTCTCTTAAACCAAGGCTTGGTGGACTGCGTCTCTCTTTGTCCCTCGAAAACTCCGAGGATTGTTTGACGGAAGAGATAATCCCATTTACGATGAGTTCTGAAGAGACAGTCCATAATGCTGTGCACCCTGTGGAGGACGCGATTGCAGCGCAGGCAGAAGTGAGCGACGCGGTCGTGGCGAAAAGTCCCATCGACGAGCATGTAAATCTGCCTGTAGGTAATAAGTAAGAACTTGATGACCATAGATTACTGATTTGCAATCGATCAGAATGACGATGAGGATAAAGAAGTGCATAGTGCCGGCAATGGCGCATCGCAGCCATCCGGTGGGACATCGACGGCATCAGAGGTCAACGCAGCATCCGGTGGGACGTCGATGGAATCAGAGGTCAACGCAGGGACTCAGAGCGAGCAGGATGATCAATTCGCCATGGCAGAAGAAGAACCTCGACTCACCTCCCAAGAGACGGCTAAAGTTGAAACACCGAAACCCGCTGTAAATCACGGATCGAGATCTCCAGATATATCAGTCTCAACAGAATCTGAGCACGCAGAGAATGTTATAAACAAAGCCAGTATATCGAATGGGGCGCCAGATCGAGGACAAGCCTCCAACGACATACAAATGCCACAGACTGTCGACATGGGGATCATTTCAAGTACGACATACACAGACGAAGAGATCGATCCCACGGCGAAAGCCCCTCCTCCTGATAATCTTGATGTGCAAGTAAGACCATCAGCGCCAATACGTACAGTATCAGAGGGAAAGACACAAACGCTTTCCGAAGGCATTTCCCGAAAAATGTCTGGTACTCTATCCTGGTTTTCAAGAGCCACAAATATCACAAAACCCTCGGTGTCACCTCCAAGACCTATCGCTGCTACTTCAATGCTAGGGACAATGAGTGCACGACGAGGAACACATCCAATAATGAACGGCTCAAATGACAAATCTCTCACACCCATAAAAGATGGCAATGAAGCAAACTCATTGCCAAACCATCCACTAAGCTTACAAGATCGGTTTCAAGCTGCGAGACTAGAAGACGAAGGTCGTCAATCCATCGATACGGAGAGGTACGGAACTATTGGCGATACTGACGAACCTCTGCATAGCCCCACTTCTCATAGCGAGACAGGTACAATCCCGACAAGTCCTGCTCCGTCAAATACATCCAGATCCCAATCACGGATGTCTAAAAATATAGACGTTAGATTACCTCCGGGTACAGCGGCTGGTATCTCTATCGGTCCATCAACCGAGGACGAATCTGGTGTAGACTGGGACTTGTGGCAGACGCTAGTACAAGAAGGCCCTGCAGCACTTGCCAAAAGAAAAGGTGATGAAATCAGCCTGGCTATACAAAATGGTATACCTGCCCCCATACGAGGCGTAGTGTGGCAAGTTCTGGCGGATAGCAAGAATGAACAACTAGAGATTGTTTATCACAATATTCTGCATGTTCAAGAACCAAAGGATATATCTTTGGGTGCTAGTGGCGATCAAAACGCTGTGAATCAAAATGGATTGCCCAACGAAGAAGGGCCATTAAAATCTTCTGCCTCGTCGATCCGATCATATAGATCTGCGCAAGCACCTAGTACTCACGACACTTTACTCACACCCCATCATTCTGATCAAGCATCGGAAGAGGACAATGATAAGACACCGGTGGCAGGCCCATATAATACAGCTGATCCATCGCAATGGAAGGCCAGCCTTCACCCAAATACAGATGTCGCCAAGTTGGAAAAAACAATCCGCAAAGATCTTGGTACCCGCACAGCATTCTCTAAATACATGGTTAGTTCTGGTTTACAGGAGGGGCTTTTTGGTGTTTGTAAGGCCTATGCTTTATATGACGAGGCAATAGGTTACGCACAAGGCATGAACTTCATCGCCATGCCTTTGTTATTTAACATGTCAGAACAAGAAGCATTTACGCTTTTCATTCGACTTATGTCTAAATATGACATGAGATCGATGTTCTTACCAGAGATGACTGGCCTTCATTTGCGATTATATCAATTCGAGAGACTTCTCGAAGATCATGAACCTGCTTTGGCTTTTCATTTACAACGACGTGGTGTAGCACCAATCTCATATGCCACACAATGGTTTCTTACTTTGTTTGCGTATAAATTTCCCTTGCAACTTGTGCAACGAATTTATGATTTGATTCTCAGTGAGGGTCTAGAAGCAATTCTCAGATTTGGCATTGTGTTGATGCAAAAGAATGCTATTGCTCTGTTAGGTATGAAAGAGATGTCACAGCTGACAACCCATCTCAAGGAAAAGATCTTTGATGTATATATCGACAAAGCTCCGTCTGCAGCCTCTATACTTGATTCGGGCTTCTTTGGTCTTACTGGTGGAATAGACAAGGAGATATATCACGCCGATGCACTTATACGTGATGCTTGTGCCATAAAGCTGGATCCTACTGAACTAGCACAATACCAAGCAGACTTTGAAGAAAAGTCTCGACTCGATAAATTGCGTGATTCTGAGCTCGAAACCCTGAAAACATCGAATGCGGCACATCTCGCAAACCTTCGCCAACTCGAAGCACGTGTGCAACAGCAAGATGCAGATCAAGTCGGGCTTGCATCTGAAATGATACGAACAAAGGTTGACAATGAAGCCTTGAAAGACGTTAACGAAAGCTTCAAAATCCAAACCGAGGAGTTAAGGT
>Ga0160429_1000025_pt1 | contig 208341 bp, 233 predicted proteins | sample SolpanmetagenomR_FD_108199 | JGI IMG/M metagenome (GOLD analysis project Ga0160429, IMG submission 108199) | Solar panel surface microbial communities from Lawrence Berkeley National Laboratory, California, USA - R | ecosystem: Engineered > Built environment > Solar panel > Unclassified ... | reverse complement strand
GACAATGGCCTTCAACCAAATCTTCACCACCGAATTCCCCGCCTCGCTAACCTCCAACACCGACGTCCAAACCCACGACGACATCATCGCCTCCGGCAAGCTCGGCCTCGTCAAGAAAAACGGGGTCGTCTGCCGCATGGTCGATTTCGCGCCCGGCTATGAATGCATGATGCACCGAACGCAATCGATCGATTTCGGAATTGTCGTTGAGGGTACCGTTGAGATGATTCTGGATGATGGACATAAGACGTTGCTGGGCAGAGGCGATATTGCGGTGCAGAGGGCGACGATGCATGCGTGGCGGAATCCGAGTGAGACGGAGTGGACGAGGATGGTTTTTGTGTTGCAGGTATGTTGTCACTGAAGACGCTTCTGGTTTTGGGATGGAATGCTTTTGATACTGATGTTGAATTAGGATATCAAGCCGCTTGTTATTGGCGGCAAGAGAATGGGCGAGGATTTGGGCAGGGGAACGGAGGGGTTGCCAAGTAGTGGGAATGATGATGAGTAGCATGCGTAGGAGGATGTTTTGTACATGCAGACTGGTTTCTGACTTGCTGATGTTGGTGTATAGTGACGATTTTGTGCATATGCATTGGTATATATACTGTTCAGAGGAGAACCAAGAGAAAGTCTATGCATGCTGAAGAACAACGACGACCTGTCGCGTACCTGTGAACACTGTTTTTAGTAGGGATTGACTGACAGTCTTGACTGTCCCGCGTGTTGTCCTCAAGTTTGTCGTCGAATCGTCAAAACAGCCGTGGCACAAGACATCTTCGTCATATGACGACGGCATGCGATCGAGGATTCCAGCACACACAAAGACACCATTCTAAGGTATGAGCGTGATAAGGGGCGACATTCCTGGAACAGAGGCGGCTTAAGTGTGGAATGACAAGCTGGCAACAGAAATTCAACATTAATTACTACAGACATTGACTAGTTTCATATCCAGAGAAGCAAAACCTATCAATGTTACCTGGGGCCTTCACAGTTAACATATGGATACACAGCCAAGCACTCCTCATTGTCCCTCCAAACTGCGAACTTATCTAGGATATCGGCCTTGATCCTGAAACACTTTTTGTCATCTTGTACCTGCATGCCGGCCGGCATCGGCATTCGATATCGGTTAGCCAATAATAAGTCTTCACCTACATTCTGGCCACAACGCTGTCGAGAGAGGGAGAGACACTGACAATGGTAGTCGTAGGAAAAGCGTAGGTGTGTCGCCTCAAGAAACTCTGCCATGACTTGTGCTGGACCGGTGTCTTCGTAAGATCGTTGAAGATGAGAAAAGCATTCACATGGAAAGACTCTTGTCATATCGTTGGCGTTCATTGGTGCAATCTGGTTGCCAGATGGGTTGTAGCAGATGGGGATTGTCCATAGGCCAGGCTGGCCTGCACTGAACATGCTGTAGTCTGGCCTTTGGATGAAGTCGTACAAAGTGTTGAGGTTGGCTGGCTCTCGAGAATTGCCAAAGCGATCCCAGTAGGACTTTGATGAACGTGCAATCTTTTCTTTTGTGATGCCATGATATCCTTTTTCGCCCGAAAACTTCTCAAACCCGGGGGGTGGTACGAGGTTGGCTACAACGTTGTTTTTACTCTCTCCAGTTTTTGGTAGTCTGTGCGATGGTCAACAAAGCGACCTTGGTGTTAAGGCGTGAAGAAACGCAAATACATACGCATAGAAGAAGAACGCAAGATTTGGAAACTCTGGAAGGCAGACCTTGCTGTAAAAGTGTTGGTGTCAGGTACTAATGACTGTGTTTGGGCCATCAACTTACGATTCAATAGGCCCTCTGGCATCAGTCAAGCATGTACTTTCTGCAGGCACATCGACTTGCAGGATCCAAACACGCTCGGTGTCCCACAGCTGGTTAATCATCCAGCTATACCAGTATTCTTTCACAAAGCTACGAACCGTTGCAGCCAGCGAACGAGTAGGCGCAGCTTAGATACTTTAAGACTCGTCAGCCCCACTTGGCTTTACAATGAAGATAGGTATAAATGGTGTTATACCCGGTGGAGAGATAAGACAAAAGATCGCTGTTCTTGAAAACGACTTTACCAGAAATGATATCCTGCGTGACGTTCAACATCTGGTCACGCGTGTTCAGATATGCCTCGCTCAGGGAGCGACTGATGTTTTTGACAGCGAGCCATTCATGACTCCTATAATCCTGTCAATGACGCTGCGTGGGCAGACGGTGAGTCAAATGTTCATGCAACCGACTTACTCGCCAGTGTCAGTTTTATCATTCATAGTGGCGAAACCGTCGACGAGGTTGAACGCATTGCTTGTCGCGAATGTCGTGCCGGCAAAGGTATCGAAAACCTTCTCAACTGCCTTGCTACTCACGGCTAGCACACCTGTAGCTCCCATCACACCTACCGTTCCTTCGACGATTGCGGGTATGCCAGCCAGAGCTGCCAGAATTGAGCCAGCAGTGAGAGCCAGAGCTATCTCTTGATTTTTCTTGTGTTTCATATGATCTTCGTACACGTCCCATTCATCATTGAAAGTGAATTCGGCCACGCACGAAGTCATACCTTCAGCAAGAGCAATATTAGCAGAATCTATGGCTTTAATGACATCATAGAATGCATTGTTGAGGTTTGAGATTGATTTGATGACCTGCTGTGCAATGGCCGCTTCTGTCCTGTCTTCCAGCTTTTCGAGATCTTTACAACTCGAGATAATCTAAAAGATGTTAACTTAGCTTCTCAGCAGTCTGTATGACTTTTGCACATACCTCACACTCGTGTTCGACGGTACAGTCTGCTAGGGTACTAGAAGCAGAGGTGAAAGCCGGCTGAAGGAAGTCCTTTACAAAATCATCTCCTGTCGGGTGATTGCGGAATTCTCCTAAGCGCCTATGTAGCCATTCATTGACGCCACTTTGATTCCAACTGTCCCTGCCCCAAACGGTAAGATTGCATGAGTCCTTCGTGGGTACGGTCGAATCTTTAGTATTGGTACTGGTATTTTGCCAGTATTCCGTGTAATTGAGCTCCAATGTGTTGAACGAGCTCCCAGCTATAGGCACTGCTAGCAGCACCAGACATGAGAGAAAGTAGAACGACATTGGCGCCAAAAGCCGAAGAGTTGGTTTGAATCTTGCCATTGTGTACTGACGATGAGTAGGAAATCAGTGATACACAGGGCACAAGGCAGGATGAAGAGATCTGACAGGATATTTGAGGACAAGAATGTATGATGTATGATGTATGAAAGGCAAGCTTGTAGTTATATCAGTCTCCGATGAGGGGTTTTAGGTGAGCACTGAGTTGATCACCTTGAAGCTGTAGACACAATATTGGGATCATCGCATCCAATATTCCACACATGACTTACCAGTTTCTGGCAAGAAGAGTTCCAGCCGAAAGATGCCAGCATAAGTGTAGACGACAAGTGAAAGTTTATTGCGATGCATGTGTTGATCAGATAGCACCTCATCTGAATATACCAATATCCACTCGCCATGTTTACCGGTCATATTGGTGCCAGGTATATCAGATAGCTTATCTCCCAGTTGTGAGAATGCTATCTGGCCTCGATAGTTTGGTTGCTGGCTTTGGCTCGCAACAACAGCGCGTGAGATAATGTTACATTGTCCCAACACTCTTCGTCAATGACGAGTGCCTCCGCACTGTTTCACCTGGTCTTACCTTAGTGGTGATGTCCTACTCACCAAAGCCAAAGGAAACATTGCTGATGGTGTGTTGCTGATCAGAGGCTCCGTGCACGATAAGCTCTTACTTTGAGAAAAGTTGACAATAAAGCATAGAGTCGTCCCCAGGATCCCGAACGAAGCATAATCGAGCCTGGCAGACACCACATACTCAGCCACTTGAGTCATATCGAGACGTGCTCGCAATAGGGTCAGTGCGCGCGATATGCTGACCAGGTTGGTGACCAAGTTTGCGTGGAAAACATACGTCAAGTCATGCAGACAAAGTTGTTTCGTGGTGAACCTGGGGAAGCAAGATTGTCAACATCTGCGGTAGGGCTGAAACAACCAAACTACCAAGTGGGGAGGCACGTCGTCAGAGAAGTCCTTTGAAGATCAAGAACAGGAAAGAGCGCAGCAACCAAGTCCAGACCTAGCTGGTATGTTTAGCAAATTAAGCATGAGTATCATCTTCCTCGCTTTGCTGCGCGTTATTGCTAGTGTCAAAATGGCCTTAGTTGTGAACAAATCTGCCTTCTAAGTTCTTCAGCATGTTGTTGTAGTCGCTCAACAGATCGATAGAATAAGAACCCAACAAAGCCTCCTTTTGAACGATATACCCTGTTCTTCCTCGTCTGTGAGGTTCGAGCTTTCTCGAGCATAAGAAACATCACCCACAACTACTTTAGCATCACTCTTAAAGTTACCTAGCGCATCTCAGCGTCAATATCTCTACGATGCGACACTCAAAAAGTGATTGCAATATTTTGGAGGCTGAAAAAGATCCCGGTAACGGTGGATGCAACATGAGAAGGTGGGAAGCCGGGATTGATCGGTTGGGCAGTGTCGCATGCAATGCTTGCAATGTCTTCAGTAATTACGTTCACCCTGGGAAGACCGATTGTTGATGAGATGTGGCAGGAGGGGACGCAGAAGATGCGAAGAAGAAGATTTGTGGGATCTGAGAAGCCTTCTTTGTGTACAAGACAGAAAGATAAACGAGTGAACAGTATGTAGAGAAGTGCTACACCACTGTTGTCGTCAGCAAGAGCGTACGATGATGATATCTTTGTTCTATGTCTTACTCCTTGATCAGAGGCGTAATGTTCTTGAAGTTATTCTTCGAGGGTGAAGACGTGTCACATCAAAGGTCGTCTTAGCCAGGTCAATATCTCTCGTTAGTATTTACTATAATCGGGCTCAGTGGTAGATATAGAAGGCTTCAGCTTGTGGTCGGCGTCTTATTGTTATGGTAGGAATCGAAATGCTTCGTCCGCTGTATAATGTTAATACATCTTACCCCCAGAAAATGCGAAAACAACGCAATGCTTGGGTGGATGAGTGATGCGGTGATTGTAGGGGGGGACAGTGCGAGAGGTGGTAAAGAAAGTGCATTGAGCTGGTATTAGTTCTGATCACACACGACGTGTGGGGAACAAGATGAGGGTTGAGTAGGAAATCCAGCTTACTAGCAGCCTAATAAAAGCCCAGAGAAACCTTGAATACGCCAATGTGATATTCCCGGATGCGTTCCTCCATGAGCTGTTTGACTTTGGTGGGCTCGACTAGCAACAATCATCATCATCATCCTCGTTGTGGTTGTGGTATAATTCACAAAGCCAAATTGGCTTGAAAGGAGCTGCAGATTTCATAAAAGCAGTTTGTGGACTGTTTTCAGGTTGCAGTCTAGACTTGTTACAACGTGTCATAGCCCTGAAGACAGCTATAGCAAAGTCTGCATTCACCGCTTCATTGGTGTTCACCTTCTGTGTGAAGTCCTCGTTCCCCTCCCAGCACCATTTGTCAGCTACAAGGTACCGTAGTCCGGCGTGTTCGGTTGTCTGAGTAAAGATGAGGTCGCAAGTGCTCATACTAGGCAGAGTCTTCCGTTCGCTCCGCAAAAGCATAGCGAGGGCGTTGACAGCCGCATTTCTAAATGAATTACAGCCGCGACGATCGCCGAATATATGGGCCTCGATCAGGAAAGACTCGGTGTCTTCGTTGTCGTAGTCCACATCGAGCTCGGCACCTGAATGGTAAAGATGGCGCACAAACGACTCGAAAACATCCTCATTCTCTTCCTCGAGCACAAATTGCTTGTTCTTCGATTCTTGCTAATCTCCGTTGAGAGCACGTTGGAAATAGTCGCACTTTGACTTGAGCACGCTTTCGTGAACTGCAAATTTGGTTTTGGTAGATCCAACGAGGATAGAGATCATATTGTTGTAGTTGTAGCTAAGACTATCAGCATCGTTGGGCAGGCATAGCTAGTCGAACGTACCTTGGAAGCTTTGAGACCAGCACGCCAGCATACTTGCGAGATCCGCTTGCCATCGCGGTTCTGTTGTCGCGAGTCTTAGGCTCTACTTTTTGAGAATCAGAGTCGCATCAAAGTGACGGGATGTAGTCGATGTGCTTACCTTTGACATCTTTGTTCGCACTGCCTTCCATCGTGTGGTAGTCGGTGCTGTTCACTGCTATGTCCGAATTAACACTACTGTCTCATAACGAAGAACATCTACACATACTCACCGGCCTTGAAGAATGACGTAAAGTAGGGGAGCTGTTGGAATAACCAACGGACAATGAAGGGGTGAGTTTGTTTGTTTGTTTGTAATGTCGTTGTTGTCAGATGACGCGAAGGGATCAGCACGTGACCAGATCTGGAACAAACAGATAGGATCTTATTTTACTTTCTTTTCTTTTCCTTATCCTTCACTTCTCCTTCCCTTCTGAAGAGACTTCTTATCCCAAAGACGTTCTCCGATCCCTCTCCCGGCTCGCACAGCATACATCATGACAGATGAAAGTATGTCAGTTGACAACGAGAGGCCCTGGACAATTTTGATCTGCTCTCTCCTTGCAGTGAACGCCGACGAGACGGCTATTGCGAACACGAGAAACTGCTCATGGCACTACGATCCCATTGGTCGCCGCCTGGCCGCCAATAACACCCTCAATGAAGAGGTAAAGTCCGATTGCTAACGTGTGAACGCAGGTCTTTGTCTGAACCAGTCATCGCCGTACTCGTTGGTCCCGAAGCAAAAAAGCTTCACGATACACAAACTCTCATCGCCTCCAAGTCCGAGTATTTTCGCAAGGGCTTGGAGAACGGCTGGAAAGAGGCAACCGAGGGCATATTTACTCTGGTCGACGAGAACACCGCAGTCTTCAGTCTCTTTACCGTTTGCTCTATTCCTCCGCAATACACTATCTCCAGGATGAACACAAAATGAGGTTGCTCGTAGAGGCTTACATCTTTGCCGATCGACGTGACTCTGAAGACTTCCATAATGCAATTATCGACGAGATCGGTCTTTACTTGCCAGGACAAGTTGGTGACGAGCTGTTGGACGTTTTAAGCCTGATTTTCACAGAGAATCCTGAGACCTCCAAGCTTCGCCGCCTCGTCATTGATCGGTTTGCGTGGGAGTATCAGCTCGAAACACTGAAGACTTTGCGCAGATTGCTGGGTGAAAGTCCACCTAGTTTCGTGCTCGCGATCTGCGATGCAATACTCGGACGCATACCGCAAGTAGAGGTCCCAGAATGCGAATATTATGGAGCAGGACATAGAGCTGCGCGTCAAGGAAAAGGTTGTCATTATGATCCAGGCAGATTTCTTCACGCTGGAAATTCTGCATTTCTCGGTGATGCTGCCGTGATCCCGCACAAAACCTTCTGCGCCACCTATCATGTACACAAGGAGGGTAAGTCGTATGGCTGATAACACCAGCAAACCACATGGGGATCTTAACAAGAGTGGTTGCGTCGATCCTTGTCGTACCTAGTGCTTTGATGCATACTCTCTCCCACGAGAAGTTAGTTGAGATTGGACCTGTGAATGAGCAAAGGTGGAAGAAGTGGGAGAGTAGTAGCATGCCTTACGATTTGTTTTTTCGAGCGCCGTATGAAATCTCAGATTATGAGAACCAGTACCAGGAGGATGATGAGAACCAGGATAAGAATACCAATACAACAGCTAGACCAAGTATCTGGATGTCAATGTCAGTCACTTGTACGTGTCGATCAATAACACTATACAAGGCATACCTTCATTATTCTTGATAACCCACCCAATCTTCTTCAATCCTTCCTGCAACTTCCCACCCACTCGATCAGCCAAATGATCAACACTATCCAGCAACTCGCCCTGCTCTTCCAACTCCCTCCCCATCGCATCAGCCTGTTCCCTCAAATTGCCCACCGTTTTGAAGACACCCTCCAACGCTTCGTCCTGCTCTCCGAGTATCTCCATCTGCCTTTGCTGCTCAAACTCCGCATAATGATCTCCATTACCACCCTCCTCATCACTACTATGAAACGCATCCGGATCAGGCAGTCCGGCCTGTTTCTCATCTCCTTCTCGTTTCGCACCCTCAACCTGTCCACGCATACCCTCTACTTCTCGCGCCACATCGCCGACGAGTTTACGCCGCCGACTGACTTCTTCCACGGACAGGCCGAAGCGGTAGGGATCGCCTTCTACGGCTTTGACGGCTTCGAGGAGGTCTTGGAGGTCGGTGGTTAGGTCTGAGATTGCGGTGTTGATTTCGGAGTGGGATTCGAGGAGTTCAGGGGAGGTGTGGGAGGTGGAGGTGGAGCGGATGCGGAGGTAGGAGGTGAGAAGTGGTCGGGTCTGGGCGAGGAGGTTGATCACGTCTCTGGTCTGGATGTTAGTATGCTGAAGGTGAATGAAGGAGTGGTGTTGGTAAGCGCCCACTGTTCAGCTATTAGGAAGGGATCCTCGGCGTTCATTGTGGTTGGCAGGATGTGAATACTGAGGAAGAGATAAGACGACACGACTTGAAGATGTCGTTGTTGCGTAGTTCATACAAGGGGCCTAGACCACGACTCCCAATGCTCTACCGCGGAATTTCCGAAGGGGTATACTCCGTCAAATATGAAAAATATTGTATGAGGACAGCGACGTGGTCAAATGTCTTATAAAGGACTTGTCGGCCTCGTCTCTTCGCTCCTATCTTCCAGTGATCCTGCCGTCGGGAAGTAAAGTAACAAAAATCAAGGGAAATACCATACACGGCACTTCTCGAAAGCACCATCCTTTTGGGCTGCTCTGGAAGATATCCAGGAGGCATTGAGACTCTTAAAGAGGCTCATGATGGGCCCAGAGAAGGCTCTGCCACTTCCACCAAAGTTTGACGACGTCGATACATATATAGAAGCACTATTCGAATTCTGCTCCACCTCTCGAATCTGGGATCTTTTCTGCGGCGGTGTCCACATCCTCGACTTCTTCACACGAGATCCAGATCTATACGCATGGCTGTTACCGCTAGAATGGCGGGAGTGGTTTGATCTCCACGACTTAGACGCGATTCTTGAGTTCTTGCTGCGAGAAGATCTTTCCAGTTTCGAGACGAATCAGAATCAGCAATGGCGAGGATGTCCACTTCCACCATCAAGTCTGCTTGTTTATGTGAAAACGGTAGGAGATCTCTGTCTGGACCGCGCGTATAAGCCTCCAGCATCTCATAATATACCCGAGTTGCCACGACACATAGCGGTTGGCATGAATGTGAAGAAGGTTCACGAAGTTGTTCATTTCTCGGAATACTTGAATTCCTTCTGCGAATCGATATCGGCACATACGGAGCAGAAGCGTCAGATTACACATCTTGTCGATTTCGGGTCAGGTCAGAATTACCTTGGAAGGACGTTGACGAGTCCGTTGTACGAGAAGCATGTCATTGCAGTAGAAGGTCGTAAAGCGAATATTGAAGGAAGCAGGAGAATGGATGTGCATGCGAGACTGGCTCCGATGGAGAAGAAGACGCGTATGGTTAATAAGAAGGAATGGGTGAAAGAGTATGCGAAGATGAAGGAGGAGAAACTGAGATTGAAAGCTTCGGGCGCAGCTCAAGCACAAGACGTCCCAGGATCTGAGAATGGCAATCACAAAGCACAGACAACATCAGAAGAGTCACAGTCAGTACCACAGAGTGTCGAGACAGCAGTGTCTAGTGTAGATTCACTAAGCCTTCAGCCAAATACCAATGGAGGGCTATCTTCAATGTCACAAATAGTTGATCATCATGATGATAGTTCAAGAACAAGCTATACTGTCGATGCAACAGGCAGAGAAATACCAGTAGACGATCCCATCGCCTCAAAAGCAAGCAACATCAGTGAAGGCAAGGTAGTCCGGGCAAAACTTGACCATACTCCAGGTAAGGGTTCCGTCCAATATGTCGAGCACAGACTCCTAGATGGCAACCTAGCCGCCGTTATCGACGACATCTTCGATCTGCCTGAAAAGGATGTGCAGCCACTACCACAACGTGACGAAGTAGACACTGGGTGTGTTCACCAGCAGAACAGTACTTCATCCCAGCCTAGACTCCTCGTAATGTCCATCCACTCCTGCGGTAACCTCAGCCATCACGGCCTCCGCTCTCTCGTACTGAATCCTACAGTGTCGGCCGTCGCTATCGTAGGCTGCTGCTACAACCTTGTCACTGAACGTCTCACCCCACCGTCATACAAACTTCCTGGACTTCGACCATCCTCACCCACGCCGCCCTCACCCTTCCCACATCGACCACCAGGTGATCCTCACGGCTATCCAATGTCAGAACGAGTCGCCACTCTACCTAAACCAATCCACCTCAACATAACAGCTCGAATGATGGCTGTGCAAGCGCCTCAAAATTGGACGAAAGCCGACTCGGATTCGTTCTTCACGCGACATTACTATCGCGCTCTATTGCAAAAAGTCTTCCTTGATCGTGGTTGCGTAGATGCTCCGCCTGCCACCGATACGGATGGCGAATATCATGCTCAGCAGGGCGCCAAGTCGACGCCTATAGTCATCGGCAGTCTGCGCAAACAATGTTACGAAGACTTCGTAAGCTATGTTCGTGGGGCCACGGCCAAGTTGGTCCGTGGAGACGATGGAAGTCCTGGCAGTGATGTTGGCAAAGCTGCACGAGCGAAGCTGTTCAAGGAGAAGATGTCTGGGATAACTGATACTGAGATCGCGAATTATGATGACAGGGAGAAGAAGAGAAGGAAAGAGGTCAGTGTGATCTGGAGTCTGATGTCATTTAGTGCGCAATTGGTGGAGGCGCTTATGGTGGTCGATCGATGGTTGTGGCTGAGGGAGCAAAATGAAGTGAAGGACTGCTGGGTTGAGGCTGCCTGGGAATACCGGGAAAGTCCGAGGAATTTGGTTGTGGTTGGTGTGAAGAGATAAACCTTGTTTAAATAATCCTCCGGAGTGGGTATATAGCCTTCGAACTCCATTGCATAATAGTTGTTCACTAAGTATGTTTCACTGATTTGGTTCTTGGCTTCTGCTCGGCGTTGTTTCAGCCCTGTTTCGGAAGGTGCGGCTGAAACGCCAAGGCCGGTCGTTTTTGGCACGATTGCATGTGATGCATGACCGCCCAGGTCACATGCTCGAACCAAGCCACCTCGAAACACCAAGCACTAGGGACAGCAACACCTCTTATACAACAACCAAGGCAATGTCTCCAATGGCTCTCCCTCACCTCCGCGATGCGCCCATGATGGACCCATCCACACCCGACTTCGACTCACTCAAGCTACCTGACGTGCACTTTGAAGAGATCGCAACATCGCCCACACCATTGCCGACACTGGAGCCCCTACCTTCGCTCGCTCTAGCTCTATCAACCTCCAACGAACGCGATCCCTTCACCAAATCATACCACGCTGACAATACGAACTCCGCGGTGAAGCCGCCCCCATTCCACCTACCAAGCAGAGTATCGACAGACTCATCCAGTCCTACAGATGCGGGCAGTGTCTATGATGATTATTTGAGGAGGAGAGATACAAATACGACAGTGGATGAATCAGATGATCGGTTAGCTGCGGAAGCTCTATGTGGCCTTGGTCAAATTGGTGAGTGGAAGAGTCAGAGCGTAGTAGAGAGCTATGAGCTGACTAGCAACTTAGACTCGAATCGATCACCAGATGGTATGTTTCTAACTTTGAGGGCATATATCTCAGCACTCCATTGACAGCTGTCTAGTTCGCTCACAACAAGAACAAGATTCTCTACTATCGCTACTTAGCTCACGACATCCTTGGCTTGGTGGTACCATCAACAACTCAATCTCAGCATACTCCTCGATTAAGCAATACACACCACGGCCAGTACAGTATGGCGCAACGCTTGTTGAGAGCACGGTTGGTCACATTGGTCGTGGCACCGGTGTAGAGGGCAACATTCGAAGATACCTTGGAGTCAACCACCGCTCGGACTCGTTCGAGCAAGAGATGCCTACGAAGCGCCGGCGAACAAACGAAAGTATCCACGAGATGAGCCCTCACATACTGCCGCCTCCCACTCATTATGGACCACCTCGCTCGATATTCGAAGAGCCTGCGCAACCTCTTAACAGCCACGCCATGGCTGAAAACACATCCAGCCCTATCTTTCGACCTTCAGCACACCGAAGCTGGTCAACTCAGTTACTCATTTCAACATCAGGTCTCGGCGCTGCATTCAACGAAGCGTCTCTTCGCAGCTTGCGGTACTGTCTAAACGTCCTCCGTAGCACGAATGCTCACATCAGCAGCTTAGTTCAAGCTCTCAAACGTCTTCTAGCCGATTTCGAACGACCGCAACGATATCATGCTCACCTCAATCCCGAGCCTGGTGGAGCAGGTCCAATTCATGAGCAACAGAATGACACTTTGATGTACGAGCGCATCAAGCAACTCAACAACGAGATCTGGGACTCGGTCAAGTCTGTGTGCGCAAACATCTCTCGTCTTCCGGGTGGTGCGTTGCCAGAAGTAGCAAGTGCATACGTTCGGGAGCAGCTCATGTCTGTGCCGATAAGGTGGCAAAGAACAGCCTCAGTGTCTCAACAACAAGCACCGTCAGATGCGCGTGCAGAAGCAGTATCTAGTGGACAGAGAATGGTTGCGTTTGCAAACGAAGGACTGGATATGATTGATCAGGTGCATGATGTTGTTGACGAGACGATCAAAAGTGCAGAGAAATGGATTGAGCGGGTTGGGCGACGGGACCATCAAGAGTTGGAGCATGGTGTGGGCAGTTTGAGGTTGGAGCAGGGCGGCAAACAAATGCCAACAGCACCACCTCTGCTGCCACATGAGCGTCAAAATCGGACTAGATTGAACTAGAATCGGGACGAAGCACTCGATGCGCTTGAACGAACAGATAGATAAGCCATGTATATAATCGTACATCGCCACAGACAAAAGTATCTGTTCTTCTTCTCTTCATCCAGTTTGCACCTCAGCCGTATACCGCCAATTAAGCCCTTTTGTCGACAATCTACAACTTGCTCCCTTTTCCAACAACCTCCTCAATACGCGCGAATTGGTAGTAGAACTGCAAACTCTCCGGATTGGCTAATGTGCCAGATGGTTTCACTGTCCTGCCGCACACGATATGCTTAATCGGTAACTCGACTTTCTTGTTGTTGATTGTGACCTGCGTTTGTTAGCAGCTGAGGAGGAAAAGGCATAGAAGATCATTTGTTGTTGTGGTTGTGCTGTGTTTATTGTGAGATGGACGATAGCAATAGCGGATAATGTCCTATGGCAGAAATGGAAAAGAAATAGTCGTGTAGAAGGAGGACGGGAACGAGAACCGAAACGGGAACAACAATAAAACCACAAACCGGAATCTCAGGCGTCTCAAATATATACTTTGGGACATGGCGCTTGCTACACTCCTTTGCAATGGCATCTTTGATGCGAGCAACGAGTTTGCTGGTGTATGGGACGTCCGGCTGCATTTTGAGGAAGAGAATGACGCTTTCGTCGTGATCTTGTGGTCGTCTGGAGGAAGGCGTCAGAGACTTGACCAATTCGCAATATGATTGTAGATATGTTCAATGGATGGTAGATTGTGGATGTGGCTTAGGATGATAATGGAAGGCAGAATGGTGGAAGAGACAGACATACCTTTGTCCAACACAAACGCTATCTAGCACTTCTTGTGGAAATTGTGTCTCAATGACGCTGTAGATCTCAGCTGAGCCGAAGCGGACACCACTTGGGTTCTGAGTGAGAGATTGATTAGCAATAATTGGGAGGAAGAGCGAGGTTGAAAGCGAGGTTGCTTACCAAGACACCGTCTGCACGACCAAGGAAAACGATCTGTCCCGTCCTAGTATCCCGTTGGATGAAGTCGCCATGGCACCACACGTTATCGAATCTAAACACCATCAGCATAACGTACCAGCTCAGTCTCGCTGATGACCATTCTTACCTCTCAAAATAAGCACTTCGATACTTCTTCCGTCCCTCTTCGCCCGGCGGCCAAAACATAACAGGCATATTAACAAACGCCACCTCAGCCACCAACTCACCCGGTTCTCCATCCTGAACACTCCGTCCTTTGACCGCCTTCCCTTCACCACTCTCGACAGTGCCGTCGTAAATCGCCACCTTTATGCCTAAACTGGGTCCTTGACAGCCACCAAGATAGACGGGCGTTAATGTGTTATCGATAGCGAAACAGCCAGCAATGTCGGTGCCACCGGAGATGTTGCCCAGATGGACGTGCGAAGGGAAGCCGGCAGAGGAGTAGAACCAGCGAAAGAGTGATTCGGAAAGGACCATGCCGGTTGAGGTGACGTTGGTGAGATGGCTGAGGTTGGTGATGCGTTGGGGGCAGAGGTTGAGGGAGACGAGTGTTTGGAGCCAGCGTGGAGAGATGCCTAGGTATGTTACTCTGGTGGGAATCAGTTTGGTACGGTTGGTTGTTTTTGAAAGCATGACGAATAGCAGTTGAACGACTTACTTCTGCTCGCCGACGAGCTTGATGAATGTTGTTGCGTCCGGGACGAATGGTGATCCGTCGTACAGGACTGCGCGGCCGCCGGTGAGGAGAGTATGGACGGCTGTCAGGTACATGATCCAGCCAGTCTTGTTTGCAATTAGTGGATAGTTTTGTTTAGAGAGTTCATGCCCGGCCATGATTACTCACTGTTGTGTACTGTAAAGCGACAGTCTTCTCGTTCCAGTCTTTATGCAGATATTGCTCCTTCCAGGCCGAGAGAAGCACATTCCCAGTACCATGAACTATACATTTAGGTGGTCCAGTCGTCTATTCGTCGTTAGCGTGGCACAACCAATCGATGGCGTGGAATCATCATAATACTTACTCCACTTGAGTAGACAATCAAGAAAGGCTCATTAAACTCCACCCTCTCAAAGCTCAACTTCTCTCCCTTGCGTCCTTTACCCAGGAATTCGCTCAGTGACTTGGTCCTGGGCACATCGCTCACATCCACCTGCTTCCCCTCCTCCCATCTCGGCACACTGACAATACCTTCAAACTCCTCAACACCCTGCATTCCCTTGACAATCTCGCCCATTTTGCCTCTAAGATCCACCTTTTGCCCATTGTAAAGTGCTCCCTCATCCACAAAGCACCATTTCGGTCTCACCTGCTTCAATCTCTCCAATATGCCTTTACTTCCCATGTCAGTGCTACTGCTGGAGAAGATACCACCTACACTTGCTGTTGCGAGCCATATTGCTAGTGTATCGCGACTATTGCCGGCTACGACTGCGATACGATCGCCTTTGCCCACGCCATGAGCACGTAGAGCAGCAGCGAACTGTGCGACGCGTTGTCTGAGTTCTCGCCAGGTGATGTCGCAGATGGATGTGCAACCCTCGCGAACTTGTGTGAAAGCGACGTCTTCGTCACGCTTGAGTGCAGGATTCGAGCTGAACAGCATGTTCTCTGCCCAGTTGAGGCGGATGCCTTGGAACCATTTTGGTATAGAGTCCATTCGGGCATTAGGCTCGACAACCTAAGTCACTGTCAGGTGATGTAGATGAGTGAAGGACAAGCACTGCTTACATGCGTATAGCCACCCTCATGGATCATTCCTGCTGTTTCCCAAGCGTCTGTCCAGAACTCGTTACGTTTATCACTCACACTCCAATCATACAGGTCTTGAAAGCTCTTTGCAGAAATGTCAGTGAGACTGACATACATGTGTCTTCCCTAATTATCGGCAGACAACACAAAAGCCTGTTGGATCACATCGTACCTTCATCTTTCGACCTCTTTTCTCATTCACGCTTCTCATAAACATGGCCATCTGCGTCGACTCGGGGTTAGGATGCTCCCATAGTTTCTCCGCGATAATGGTGTTATCCGAGGAGGCCATTGTGTCAACAGATGATGGATTCACACAATGTCACGCAAGACACAAAGCACAGTTTTACAAAGTCTTGCTCGAGATCAATATGTCTTGTATGTTTTGAATGCCTTTGAGGTTGGCTTTCGACCCCATACTTGCCGAGCAACCCCGCGTTTGCCGAAACGGTTCGTTCCATCTTTCACCCGAAATGCTTTCCGAGCTTATCCGCAATACTCTCCTGGCTCTTCTCATCTCTGCTCAAGGCCAGTGTCTGCTTGCCTCTAGCGAGCGGGTGCCTGTCCATGCTACACCGTGTCGCCCATATTCGTTCATCCAGTCTTTTTGCATGTTATCCTTTACTTGGTTGGTGCGCTTTTGTCCTGGGTATCTCTTTTCCTGTTTCGCTCTCCTAATCAATCAGCACTTCATTCAAGTTCGTTCAATGGTATGTCCACCTTGCCTGAGCCAATGATACTGTCTGTTGTCTTCCAGATTTGTAAAAGGTTGACCTCGTCCGTACTGCACATCAACCAAGGGTCGTTTTGGTTGAAGGTGAAATCGGAAATGGAGCTTGTGTGACCACCGTGCATGAAAAGGCTGCGATATGATTAGCGTGGTTCGAGTATAGTGAAGCCTTGACTCACAGTTCTGGTGGACCGTCCTCTGCATCTTCAGGTGTTTGTTCATTGCCAACCTTGGACAGATCCCAGAAACACAACCTCCGGTCGGTGCTACTACTGGCAAGAATAGCTTTCTCCGTTGGATGCCAATCAATCTTCACAATTCCGTCCTTGTGTCCTTCGCATGAATGTAACTTGACCGTCGGATTACGCAGATCCCATATTCCAATACTCTTGTCTGCCGAACCTGTTGCAAGAATATATTCGCTGCCAGGGTTGAATGCAACAGTGTTGATAGCATCGAGGTGCGCATTCTCAGTCCTCTTGGAAGCACGTTCGTTTCCAGATTGGCGAAGGTCAAGAATTTGTAGACTTAGATCGTCGGATACTGTAGCTACCATCCATTCAAGCTTGTGGTGGAAGTCAACGTCATTGACAACTGCTGTGTGATGTGTAAAAGTTCGTTGAGCATGAACAACTTTGGTGTCTGATTTGTAGTCTTTGATATCCCTGCTAAAGTCAGTGCCACGTTCTTCCACCTTCATGTATGAAGAACGAAATATTACTCACCAAATCTTGACTGTGGCATCCTCACTACCAGTCGCCAATTGGCCCTCGACACTCGGATTCCACCTCAAACCAAAGCCTTCTTTCGTGTGACCAATAAGCTCGATTTGTGGATTGACCTTGCCCAACGGTTGAAGTGGATGTTTCGTCCGATCGAATATCATCACTGTCCCAGTATTGCACATTGTCGCGATGAGATCTTGGTTCTGTGGCATGTATCTGGCTTTGTTCACCTCGCCCTCGTGATCAATCTTCTGAATGATCTCAAACTTGGGCTGCGACTTTCGTACCGAGTCGTGCCCTCCAATTTCTCCAGTCTCAGCATTGTAGTCGTTAGGATCAGCGACTGATGTAGGTAATGAGAAGTGTGCAATCTGAAGATAGTTGGGTGCGCCATTCGAGGTATGAGTGCCCATGAGTAGTCGATGTGTCTTGTATGTTCCATCTTGTGAACTGGGGATATGTCAGCTGTGAAACATATTACTGCTGGAAACATCCCTCACTCTTGCACATCTCGAAACCATTGTGTAGTCAGGGTGGGCCAATCAAGTGCTTTCCTAATGCGCTCGTCAGCCATGCTCTCCAAATTTCTGGTCAAATAATCTTACGCAAACATAATGTCATATAGGTATACTGCATTCTTTTTCCAAATCTTGTACTCTTCGTTGATAATCTTTGTTTGCATTTTGGTCTCGTCATCAACACCATCCACACTGCCGTCAACTATTTCAGGCTTGTTAGTAATGTTGACCCATGTCTTCTTCGGCTCTCCAAATTGTCCAGCTTCTTCCACATTGGATCCAGTCTCGCTGTCGTCGTCGTCGTCGTCGTCAGACTCAGGTTCTACAGTATGATATCTAGTTTTCTGGATGCTGACACCCCTCAGTGTCGATCTCATTCTTGCAAAGCCTGTAGATGGAGCTTGTGCCGACATTGCTGGCCGAGGGTGAGGTCTTGGTCTAAGGACTCTGTCGGGCGCATATCGTCTCAAGGGCGTACTGTTGTTCTTTATAGTTGAAAGTGGCTGACGAGCTCTTATTGGACAAGGAGTAGGCGATCTCAAGGAAGAAGGTGCACTACTCAGTGTACTATCCGAGAAGACGCTTGGATATCGATTGTCCTCGTTAGAAGTCTCGGGCGGTGGGGATGGCAGGTGAGCCATTGTATCGACGAGAGTGGGAATGATCGATTATATATGATGTTCCACCAGAAGAATGCCAGTGTTTGCGAGAGTAATGCTTGTTATCGATGTTTGTGGTCGATATTGTTTGCTTTAACTTATATCTTGATCCAATGGCTTGACAAACAACACAGATTCGATGCGACGAGGGAACGACGGCGCATGGCTGGAGACTGAAGCTGTTGCGAGGAAGGAACGACAGGAAAGGCACCTACCACTCATGTTGTCGTCCATGCTTGCTGCTTCTTCTAGTAAGCCAGCAGAGACGGAAGGAGGGACTGTGACAAAGTATGGCAGGCGCCTTGCAGATGGAACACTTGATTATTGACTTTGGAGTGAAGATGTCATTCTCCAGCATCGAGTTTCAGAATCGCGCTAATGATTTGAAGACGTGATGAAACGCGCCAAACTTCAGGGTCTCGGCAGGAGATGCTCCATGTCAGCGAGGTCTCTCAGCTCCCTCATACTGGTTTTCACCAAGCAAATACATTCTCCTCATCCGCAGCCACCAACATGCTTCTCCTCGGTCTCACCGGATCAATCGCCACCGGCAAGTCTACAGTCTCAAACATCCTCCGCAGCTCCCCATACAATCTTACCGTCATCGATGCGGACGTTATAGCTCGGCAAGTGGTAGAGCCAGGAACAGATGGCTACCAAAAGATTCTAGCACACTTTGGACCTACTACGCCAGACCTGTTGCTTCCTGCTGCTGAACATGGCGGTGAGAGTGGTCCAGCAGGCAAAGGTCGACCACTAAATCGACAAGCTATTGGACGTAAGATATTCGGCACAGATCTAGAAAGACAAAAAGATCGTGCTGTACTGAACAGCATTGTTCATCCGGCTGTGCGGAAGGCGATGTATACGGCTATCGCAAAATGTTATTTAAAAGGCCATTGGGCTGTGGTACTTGATATACCTCTGCTATTCGAAAGTGGATGGGAGCGGCTTTGTGGTACTGTCATGGTGGTTGCAGTCAGCGACCCCAAGATACAGATGAAGAGGTTGACTGAAAGAGATCCTCATCTATCGCTAGAGGAAGCAGAAAACAGAGTCTCCAGTCAGACTGACGTGCGCGAGAAGGCGGAAAGAGCGTTGAAGAGAGGTAATGCAGCTGGAGTTGTTGTGTGGAATGACAAGAACAAAGAACAGCTAGAGCGAGAGGTAGCCAGAGTTATGTCAGTGGTACAAGCGAGTAGTCCAAAATGGTGGGCATGGCTGCTCTTGTTTGCGCCACCACTTGCTGGTGTAGTCGGCGTGTACAACTTTGGCAGATCATGGATTATTATGAACCGCTGGAAAGCAGAAAAAGCAAAGGAGAAGGCCAAACTATGATGTCTTTGTACACTATGTGAGCCGAAGCTAAGCAAAATGTCCACGTACTCCCAAACAAAACATGCTCGAGGCAATGCCAAGCCGTTTCAAGTTCTGAAACCGATCTTCACTAAAACTTTCCCGGCTCAACCAACCACCTCAATATTTTTCACCAATCCACATGCCAGCTTCTGATAGGAACCATCATTCCTCCTCCACATGTTAGACGATGATGACTTTATGCCCATGATGAGACATCTACGACGAGCAGTGCACAATGAGCGCGACTGACGATCGGACTTGGGCAGAGATTGTCGCTGAAGCTGAAGGCCCATCTGCAACACCAGATGACAGCAAACCTGAAGTGACTGTGATACCAGAAGGGCAGCAAACTGCAGCGCAAACGCCTTCCAGTGGAGTAGCACAACCGACCGAGCAAAAGAAGGCGAAAAACAAGCAGAAAGGGAAACAAAACAAACAAGTTACATTTGTGAATGTACCTGCTGCCGCTCAGACTGATCCGAATGCTCAAGCACAGACTACAAATCCAGCAGGACCTTCGACGGACGTGAAGGAGACTAACGTAACTGAATCCCAAGCACAGGGTCAACCCGAACAAAAAGGTGGAAAAGAAGACTCAAAGCTAACGGAGCAGTCTCCTGCAGCAGTCACAACTGTGGCCATCCCCAATACAGGATCACAAGCACAGCCAACCACAATGTGTGGACCGTATCAGCCACTACTTGTCCAACCTCAAGCGCCTCAGCCTACCATTTGTGGAGCAGCAGTTGTTCCACGGATGGTGCATGGCAAACGTCAATTATTCTTCGAGCGGCCTCACTACAATCCGCCAGAAATTTTCAAGGCTGACAGAAGTGGTGGTCGAGCAACGCTGCCACCTTTGTCTTCCCTCCTCCCCTGTTTTTCTGGTTATGGACGACAACGAGCTGCACCTGTATTTATGCCTCCATATCATCCTCCCCAGCAACAAGTTCAGCAAAATGCCCCGGCCATTCAACCAGCTCCTCCTACTCAACCAAATCCTCCGACCAAAGCAAGCTCTGTAGCATCCTCAGATTCCTCGAAAGCCGCAAAGGAGAAAGATGATAAGAAGCAGGAGGCACCGGCTACGACTGCCCCAGCTCCACCCAGTCCCATCACCATCAACATTTTTACATCGAATTCTGATGGTCCCAAGGTCGAGGCTACGGAGGCGACCTCAGCTGAGCAGCAACCTGTGGCGAACAAGGTCAAGAAGGCAAAGAAGCAGACGGTTGTAACTGTGGAATCAGACGAAGAAGAGGAACAAGAAATCTCGCGACCTGCTCGTTCTGCCAACAAGAACAAGAAAATCGTCAAGACAACAACTGTTACTATCGATGATGACGAGGACGAAGCGGACGTGGTAGCTAAGACTGCGAAGCAGAATCCTACCACGGTCAAGAAACCGAAGCATACGAAGAAGATAATGGTTGAGGAGGAAACATCCGAGGATGAAGTCGCAGCCACTCCTGTGCAGAAGAAATCGAAGAAGACGAAGCAAGCAGACACATCGAGTGATACGTCGGCCGAGCAGACACGTCCTGCGAATCCTCGAATGATGGGCATTCAGACTTACGCCTCAAAGTCGAATGCAGATGCTAAGACGGCTGCTAAAAACAATGACGACAACTCTTCGATCAACAGCTCACAACGTGGTGCGAAGCCAGCACCAGCTCCAAATAACGGACCTGTCACACATCAAGGTGGATGGCCAAGTCAGCAGCCTTGGTATCCTCCACCTATGTACGGTGGCTTCGGCCCACAAATGTGGCCAGGAATGTTACCACCTCCTGCTAATTCACCTCCTATGGCTCAGAAGCTAACAGGTAAAGCTGCTAGCAAGGGAATGAGTGTTTCATCATCTTCCGGAACAGGCAACAGCCTGAACCAGTCACTGCGGCCGTCAAGCAAGAATCAGCACACCAGCCAAAAGCCGGCCTCCTCAAATCATGGTCAGAAGAAGGACAGTCCGGTGCCTTCTCACGTTGGCTCTGCCACGCCCTCTGATATCTCCATACACATGCCGCGCGACTGGCGTGGTACTATTCGTGTCAAAGATCCCAAACCTGCCAAATCCGGTCCAGAACCTGCCGCATCTCATGGTCCTCAACCCCGTACAGCAAGCCATGCGCCTACAAGAGCCGCAGCCGAAGTCATCAGTACACCTGCAGCTGAGAAGGTCGATGTCTACATCCATCACAGCAGCCCTTCCAAGCCACACCTGTCATCAAAGTCAGCAGCTCAGAGCAACTACCAACCTCCTTCTGCCATCTCAGAACCACCGTCGCCTAATTCTCCGCACAGGACTCCACCGGATACATCGCCCAAGCACAATCGGCGTGTCTGGCAGCATCCTCAACATGCAGACGTGTGGGAGGTCTTCTCCATTAGTACAAGAGATGGATATGATCCAGGAAAAGACAGAGAGGTACATCCCAACGGCTCCGTTAGTCAGATTGCTTCTGTGGTTCGAGAAGAGAAGAGTGGACGAAGAAGAGAAAGCATCAAGAGCAGATCGAAGGAAGAGTGGCGAGGTACGGACGACAAAGGCAGGGTTTGGGAAGTGGATGTGAGCAACAAGAAGAGAGTGAGTGTGCCGACGACCGTGCGCTCTCGTGACATCTCAACCTCCGAAAAGGTCGAGAAGATACGTTTGAGCAGGGTCCGAGATCTTTCGCCACATGAGAATAAGTCCAATCGGCGGGATCGAAGCAGCCAAAGTACCACTCGTCGAAGTGAGCGATACATCCACGACCAAGATCAAGCTCCCGCACGTTCCAGGGCTGTGAGCAGGCATACCAGGATATCGAGTCAGCGAGCTACTTCTCAGATATCTCGTCATGATGAGGGTGATATCAGTCGAAAGTCAGAGCAACAACGAAGCAATCTCGGTAGCAGAACGAGTAGACGTCCTGCAGATGATGCCAGCAGAAGAAGTCGAGACGCTGAGCAGGATATAGATAACCGTGTTAGCAGCAGAAGAAGCAGGCATTCTAGAGATGATCAACAGGAGAACAGGAGGTACAGAGAACATCAAAGTGATCTTAGTCAGAGGTCGAGGAGGAATAGCTATAGACGGCCGGAGTATCTTGAAGTGCATGAGGAAGAGAAAGTTGTTGAGGATTGGGGAGCGGATGAAACGAAGCGCGATGGTAGTGTGCAGTGGTGAGTGCTACAGGTTGAGCTTTGTTTTGTGGTCTTTCTGTGCGTAGGACTCGTCGTTTTTACAGTATCAGGTAGAACTGTATCATTCTTCGAACGTTCATTCATAGATTTCATACACGATCACTTCTTGCCCTTTCTGTTCGAATTTCCCGGCATCTTCACGGTCTCACGTCTTGCCCGTTCCTCGCCGTGCTTGCTTGGGACCTTGACTGCCGCATATCTACCTCCATCCGTTGACGTGCAGGAATCCTATAGCTCAGACCCAGTCGTACCCCTGCACTCCACTGCTCTGAAACATGCAATTCCATGCGTTCGGACATCTTGACAATCCAACAACAAACTCTGTCTCTCCCATCGCTATTCTAAAGGCAAACCATGGCCCAACACATCTCACTTCCAAAGAGGCGAACACACCAACCAGCACAACTTGCACGATCCACTCGTTCAACAGCGTCTGGCCACCCTCGACTGTCGTATGTAGGACCCAAAGAGCCCATTGTAAAAGCCATAGGAGTAGCCAGATGCCTTTGAGTAGCATGTAGGCTAGTACACTAGCGACTATCCAGAGGATGGCCTGGCTTTGGAAAGGAAGCCGGGTGGTGGTGTAGGAATTGAAGATGAATTCTGAGGATGGGTTGATAATGGGGTTGTTTGAGATGGACGATCTGTGGTGTGAGGGCTGCTTTGTCGATTTGGATTTGGTTTTGTTATTGCGTTTGGTCGCGGAGAGAGGCTTGAGTGTGGTGAGTGCTGGAGCTTGCTTGGTATGTTTTGATTGCGTCGACGTGTAATCGAAGTTGATGCTTGACCGCGATCCTGTTATAGTGGTCGCGGCTGGATCCGAATCGTCGCTCGAGGAAGCGTCTAAGTCTGGCATTGAATCGTTCTCATCTCCTTCATCATGATCATCGTTTACCACGATAGTATGGCGCGGCGGATTTAGGCTAGTTGCCGTTTGTTGAAGACCTTCAGCTTTGCTTTGTTTGCAGTTTGCGACTGGTGCTGTCGTAGAAGAGAACCGAAGACGAGACTGGTTCATTTGCTTGCGCTTGGTTTGCTGTGGTTTTGGCCGTGATTGGAAGAACTGGAGCAAAGGCCTTCCACCAGAATGTCTGGCCTTCGTCGTTTGATGTTGTTGCTGCTGGCTGGGGAGTGTGACGTGGTTTCTTTCTGCCTCCAGCCATGATTGCAATATACTTTTGAAAGCGGGCCGGCACGAACTAGAAGCAAGAGACGGGGAAGGAAGGTGAGCAAGGACGAGGAGGGATAAAAGAAGAAGGGAGAGAAGAAACGGGAAAAGGTGCAATTGCAAGTTGGAGATCTAGATCTGAAACCAGAACGTGACAAGGTGCGAAATATGAAACAGGGGCTTAACCGAAGCTTTTGATTGCGCTTTTGGTCGGTATTCCTACATTGCTGGCTCACTAATGAATTTATATTCTGTGCAAATCATCTGTCAGTGATCATGAAAACATCCTCGTCCTCCTCTCCCACCGGTGAAGACTGCCCACCAAGAGCACCTGATTGTGCCATTGCGCTTGCCGCAAAGATCAATTCCGCAGCAGCCAGCTTCACCATACTCTGGAGGCTCATCTGGGCCTACTGACGAGTGTACGAGGGATCTGATAGTTGGCGACGTGGCTGTCACAGATTGAAGTAGGTGCGTTGCAGTAGGCCATTGTACACTCCACAAGATCTTCTGTCGCGTCAAAGATGGTACTGGTAGGCCCAGACGATGCTATTGCACAGTTCGTTTTCATATCTTCTCATAGGCCACCTTCGAAGTGTCATGCTTCAATTATGATTGTAGCGGATCCTGTAGACTACAAGTGACAATCATGGACAAAACAAGCCCTTATACGACAAACCTCGCTAGACACTTCCATGCTATGTACGCGTTGGTAAGTCATGAGGTGGTGCCTCATTTTTTGTCATGACCATCCGTGAGAAAGACGAAGACGCGTCACGTCGTTCCATCATAGGCCGTACAGGCACAGATGTTGTTGATACAGCGTGGACCTGCAAGTCTCCTCGTCTTTGTTGGGCAGTCGCTTTAGGAGCTCATGTCCATCAAGTCTTTCGATTCAAGACAATAAGTCGTACATTACTGATTTTCTGTAGGCCTTCAGATATGCCCGCGACGGGAACTACAATGCTGCCAGACAGATATTCATCGAACTCAGCCAAGACGCTTGGACGCCTCTACAGACCAAAGCGCTATCCTTTCATGCTCTCGTCAATTTCGGACCGTCTCTGTTTATGGCTCAAGCCAATCTTGATCGAGCGCGTGAGTTGACCCAACGACTGCAGAGTGGTGTGATGAAACGCGTAATCCTGCAGAGCCTGGTAAGCGATGTGGTCTGGTGTTGAGAAGGGTTACTAACTGCGCGTGGAATCTGATGCAGACAAAGCTAGATGCGCAGAAATCAGCTTTATCCTCACAGACTGAAGCACTCAAGACCGATATTGTCGCTGGGACATCTGAAGAGGCATCGCTGTCGCTACGAACAAGGCAACCAATTCTCTCGCCAGATGGTACGGCTCAAGACCTTTGATTCGATCTTGACTATCCCGCCAGGCTTGAGCTACCGCCACTCGGCACTGTCGCAAAGTTGAGCAAGATCTATGAGCCGGACACTGGACTCTTGTCGCCAGCCTAGACCGAGAGAGGGGTAGTTGGAGGACGACGGCAGCTGGAAATGATGGTGGCAAGAACACTGAAGGTCGAGATGTCTGTGTGCAAAGGTCGAAGATCGAGCATATACCAGTCCAGGTCACTAGCAAAAGAATAGTGCTGTATATTGGAGTTTTGAATGGACCAATCAGCATCCAGCTGTATGCAGTATTTTGCGAGACTCTTGACTGATATGTATTGGGCCCCAATCACCTGGTCGCCATACTCTCTGAATGATGAGGAGATGTGTAACCATAATCAGTCAGCGAGAGTGTAGGTGCGGTGAGCTGATGAGCATATCTGGTATACAAACCCTGATGACTCGACATAATAGAGCTCCTCAGGCAGTCGAAGTCTTGATGCACGTTCTTCGAGCCTTCGTGCTAGATCGTAGATTAGAAGCCACTATATAACCGCACTTATCATACACTTACTAGGCCTTCCTACACTTTATCCTCATAATTGGCAGCGAAGCTGCCAAAAATCCTCACTGGAAAGCGTAATGCCCGTGCACCGAGATGAAGAAGAAAGGGAAAAAAGAGAGCAGAAGATGGCGGTGCGTCACGGAACAGTCGCCGTTCTGTTTCAATCATGTTTCATGTTGTTTCATGTTGTCACAGGTCGCGTGTGACTCATTGGACTTAAGAGATCACTACGCTAAACCCAACACAGTCTAGCGGGGTGTGCGTGCCCCAATTACAAGGCTTTCGGACACACCAAATTTTTTACTTATTCACTTGTGTCGCACGCCAATTTCTGCCTTCTTTTTTCCCTTTCTTCTTCATCTCAGTGCACGGGCATTACGCTTACCAGTGAGGATTTATCCGAGGTAGTGTTTTTGCTAGTTGAAAACTACAACTAATGACTGCTTTCACTGGCTTCGGTCGGTGAGGAATTTTTGACCCATTTCAACTTTTCATCTCTTTGTGCGTCTGAGGACGTGCGGGCGAGGAAGAGATTGTCGAAAATGATGTGAACACTGAAGTTTCACATAGATTTCCGGGCACTCTTCTGTTTTGTTTTATGATGTCTAATCGTTGTCACCTCCTTCACCATATCAACACCATGCCGAAACTAAGTCAATCGCTGGAAGGTTTCACCTGACCAGAGGCAAGCGGGTGGACAGGGAAGACGTGTTATCGCAAGATCTCTTGCAATACCAAGCAGAACAACCAGCATTCAATCTCGCTGCCTCGAGACCACACAGATAACATCCAGGAACCAACCACGCTTAACAAGTCACATCAGTCCATGAATCACCTCGACAACCTTCGATTCCACCTTCCTCCTCGTCAGTTCTTACGTCTCTATACTCAACACACACCTCCGCTTGCGTACCAGGGTATTCAATCCAGAAGTGGAGAGGGGTTTGCAGTTCTGGGGAGAGACCGCAGAAGAGTGGCTGTCGAGTTGATAGCAGAAGGAAGTAGTGACAAAGAGACGAGCAGTCACTCGAAGATAGAGGTTATTTTTACCATAGAACAATCCTATTGTCGTTCGTTTCATAGCCTACCCTAATGCACTTCCATATCCCCAATGCTCTCCTTCCTTCCAAACACTTGAATCCTGTACGATATACAATGTTACGAATGTCATCACCAAATATGATATGTTACACGACCAATCTCAAATGATGCGATTGAAATCGTCCCAACGCCTGCGTGCAAAACTTCTTCCTTCGACAGCTGAAAAGTGCTTCTTACCGGATTTGCGCCTCTTTCGGTCCTTCTCTCCTTCAATCTTTGCTCTTCTTGTCACCAACACCTTATGGACCTCTTTCCCTCCTGTTCGTCCACATCTTCGATCATCTACGCCTTCCTCGACCGAGTCACCCTCGGCGATGGCGCAGCCTCCTTGCCAGAAGAAAAAGCACTAATATCCGGTCTAGTCTTCGTCTCACCACTGAACCTCCTCTTAGCTTCTGCGATAGTAGGAATCCTCTCATCCTTCATCTCAATGAGAGCGCTGACAGATCTTGTGCGACCAGGCTTCTTGCCAGAAGGCTTCTTGTAGGTGGCCAAGTAGAAACTGATGAAGAGGAGGAGATAACTGCTGAGGATACCGACACCAGCGAGAGCAGCAAACTCTTCACCAGCGCAGCTGCCGACGTTGGGCAATGAAGGGAAATAGGTGTTGGTGCTGGAAGAGTTATTGATTAGCTTGAGGTATTACTATTTTGAGTGTGCGCAGAACTTACAAGTAGGTGTAGGAGGCAAAGTAGACGAAGCCCAAGTCAATGACGAATTGGGTGATTTGCATGATGGTGATGTACTTCTTCCACCAGATACGGACACCTCGGGCTGCTTGGAAGTAGTACCAGTACATGACGACGTGTACGGCGAGGTTGAGAGTGATGGGAACCCATGAAACAGCAGTGTGACCGTGAAGCTGGGTAAAGGTGAGAAGAGCAGTCGCGCCGTGGTGATAGGTGTGTAGGAAAGTGAGAGGCTTCTTCTTGAGGAAGAGGAAAACAGTGTCCAGAAGCTCAAGGTATTTAGTAAGGTAGTTCAACTATAAAGAGACTATCGTTAGCTGATGCTTCTGCGACCATCCGATGTGAACATATACGTACGTAGTAAAGCACGACAAGTTGGTTAGTCCAACCACCATTATGCATACAAATTCCGTAGTAAATGCCATGTCGCGCAACCGTGGGGATAAGCTGCTCGGCCATCAAGGCCAAAAGCGCACCGCTAATAATAACAAGGTAGAAGTTGTGAATCTTGAAAAGCCCATTGAGCTCGAATGCTGGTCGAGAGCGCATGACTTCGCGTCCCCCAAAGATGATGATGTAGTATGCAACAAGTGTGACAGCCATGACCGGCATGGTAGACATTGGAGTCTCGCCAGTAATGAATCGAAAGTCTTGTGGCTTGTAGCCCTTGATCATCTCAGTAAAGTGCTCGAAGATGGGCCAGAGATGTAGGCCAAAAGGCCTGTCGAGGGTGGGAAGTCCTATTTCTACCCATTTTGGGAGGACGGACATGATGGCAGTGGTTATGTGGTGCTGTGCAAAGGAGTGTAAATGGTCGGATGGGGTGTCTTGTTGCGACTGAAGTTGGAAAGACCGTCTGGTGTGGTTGTTTTGACGTGTTTAGCGTTCCAATGTTGCAGAAAAACAAATTTCAGGGGCGAAGCCTCGGTGAAGGTCTTCAAGCCATCCACTGACTTGATACGCACGTAGATACCTGACAATGCCTCGTCTGGCTCCTATGATACTGCTGTACTGTAGGGCCGTCTCGCTTGGTAATGAGCATCAAAAAGCTGCAAAGTCTGCGGTACAGGAGTGGTCAACGAAGTCGGTGATCAAAAGCTTCTGTGTTCACTCGTCAGCATCGGCGCAAGCATGAGCACTTTCAGCAATCTTGCGCTAGGGTACAAGGTGTTGATAGCCCCCCAAGACCTCCGCACTGCTACTCTCTTGTGACATAAGAGGTCAGCACGCAGAAAGAAGCCATGATGGTCATTTGTCGAGCACAGGAAGAGCGCTAATGCAGGTTCCCGAAACGCGTCTGATGGAAGAGCTATTTCGTTTGACTCTTTGTTGCAATGTTACCATTAGACTCTTCTCTTCTCTTTCCCCTTCTTCTTCACACTTCACATCTACAAACCGTTCCATTTCCTTATACTTTGCTTATGTTCATTCTGTCATCCTCAAATTGTGTCTGCACAACGGTGACTTTCCAACGCTCTCACCCAATTCATCTCGTCGTCAAATAGCTCACATTCTCGACTCGTAGGGTAGCACTCGAGGTTCGATCTGCAAGACAAGAATACAAGCATCTTCAAGAGACGGTGACAAGAGCCTGTATCTCTTGCGCCAACACCATCAGCACACTTCGAACCACTACTTCATCCTCTTCGTCACAAAAAGCAAGCCCTCAGTCCTCAAGTGAGCTCAATTGAGACTTAAGCGAGATTGCGACGTGCTGATTCAATCTCTTACAGCTTCAGCACACTTCTCACCACCACTTCATCTAATTAATCACAAAAAGCAAGCCGTCAGTCTCACGGAAGCTTAGTTGAGACTTAAGCGAGATTACGACGTGCTGATTCAATCTTCTATAGCTTCAGCACACTTCGTACCACTACTTCATCTTGTTCGTCACAAAAAGCAAGACTTCAGTCTTAAAGTAAGCTCAATTGAGAGTCAAGCAAAATTGCGGATGCTGATTCAATCTTGTATAGCTGCAGCACCAGCCACACTCGATGAATAACACCATGGAGACGCTCAATCTGATGTATCTCCCAAACGAGATCCAACGGCGATTTTATGATATTTGCTCGATTCAAAGTCGATTAGGGACTCCAGCAACAGCACAAACCTTTCTATCCTGGCTACGACTACTCTACAGCCATACTTCGTGTCTGCAAATCGATCAACACTCTTGCTGGGCAAATCTTCACGGGCAATCACTTCGTCCTCGTGTCCACTACCGATGCCAACTTAGTTCCAGCATTGAGATCACATCTGGTCTGGTTCCGTTACGAGAAAATATCGCATTTCAAAGATTATCATCTACGCCTCCACATACAGTCAAAAACAAAGTCCGGACATACTGAATTCCTGCTCATTAGTTTGGATGTTGCGGAGAACGTTGTGCGTGTGTTACAAGTGTTAGAAATTGAGGCACAGCGTAGCTACAGACTCAGCTTTGATGTCAAGCTGGCGAAGAACGTCATATTAGCACCAACTGTCCAGCGCCGTTTGTTCGAGCCATTCTTCAGCTTGCGCTGTGGTCGTCAGAAATGCAGCGTGCGTGGCTCTGTAGAGCTTTAATTGGTACAAGAAATACAAGATCGGCTGACACCGCAAATTAACTGGTCACGATCAAGAGCTTGGGAGCCGGTCGATCTTCTGGCTTTCAAGCTAAAAGTAGCCAACTCAGTTGCATCGGCTGGAAATCATCACGATGCCTGTGTTTTCTACGTGGGCTTCATGAAATTCACGAATCTGACGCAATTGACGCAGTATAGCCTGCAGACTGATAATAAAATACTGTGCCACAGCTTTGGACGTCTTCTGACACTGGCCATCATCAACCAGGCTAGGTCTTACCTTTTGACGGCTCGTGATAGCGCACCTGAGCTACGACGTAGATACTACCGAGAAGTACTCGGTGGCCGTCTATCCGCTCATCCTGAAAAGCACTGTACAGAGGAGGAACGGGCTAGTTATTCTCATCTTCTGGCTATAGCTTACCTAGCTCAGGGTAAGCTTGAGAAGGCAGCAACTTGAAAGATTGAATCACGATCTCACTGGCACGTCGAAGCGGATAAAGAGCTGCAAACTGCTCAGATGTTGTCGTTGTATGAACTCTATCGCACATCAGGGAAGATCCAGGATGAACTACACGCCTTATACCAGGTGATAGAGCCGCCAATGGACTTCACTCTGCCAAAAGAGGTATTTCCAACTACAGTGTGCGTCTCGAAGACAGTCGACTATGAGCGCTATGTCCTATTGAAGTTGGGCTACAATGGACCTCTACTCGAGGATAAAGTTGTGCAGAAGCCAGGGTGGACCTATCACCCAACAATGAATCGCACTTACGAGGGCCTATTTGACCAGAGACTTGCAGATAACTATGTCATGCGGATACAACGTGAGATAGCTGACAAGACGCATGCCGGCGGGATTGATCCGGTCTTTAGTGTCGACGCTGCCTCTGAAGATAAAGCAATACAACTATAGAGGCTTTGCAGGCACCGCTCTCTCAATCTGCCAGAAGGAGTAACGAACTATGAGGTGGCGCCGACGACATCGAACAAAGTGATAGCACCAGTCACACCACAGTCCCCGCTCTGCATCAAAGAGCCTCGAATTTCTCCTCCCAGATGCAATTCAATTGAGATTTCACACTCGCTTACTACACCACTAGACACATTTTCACTACCACAACATCCCTCACAGCCCTCACCTTTCACAGCCACAGCAGGAACAACACCATCCAAAATCACACATCTCGAAGAGACACACATCCGCATAACCCTCCGCATGCTCTGGGGGGTACCGTGCCATTCAGAAGACCTTCCTTGTCCTGCCGGTTTACACCTTCACCACTAAAGATTGTACTACATACCAGTGCAGGTAGAGTATACCGATCACGGCAATGACCGAGGTGGACGACGAACAAAATCAAGATTTTTGTAAAAAAGAAAGAAACACGTCCTGGGCTCACTATTCACCACACCACTTGATCCTGCACAGCACTTCCATCTGGGCTAGAGGGGCCATATGAATCTCGCAATGTATCGCTGAAACGTTCATGAGCCGGCGCTGCGTCGCAACCACCAGCTCTCTGGTTTCCCTATCTTCCATTTGTGTCCATCTTCTTCCCGGACTCTCAATTTTCACATGTACCCAGAAGTGCAGACTTCAATAATCAAATTAGACAAGATGCTGACCCTATCAAACCGCCTCAGCCGCAGTCCAATTCCTCCTACACAAAATCAGAAACTCGAGACAACGCGAAAGAAAAAAATGAAACTTGTACAAAATTTCCACAGTACACGCCGTGCGGCGCGACGAAGCAAACAGCTGGCTAGACAGAGCTTGACTTCAACTTCGAAGCCTTTCGAGCCTTGTCTGGAGACACGAAAGTTGAAACTAAGCTTGCGATGGAATCAGAGGGGGGCATATCTGGCTTACAAAGGTGTTATATCTCGCGGGATAAAGCTCAGAAATTTGCTGGACTTGTGCACAGAAATTACGGCACTCCGACTTCATTGTATAACCTTCAGTAGAGACATGGATTTGAGGACGTTGAAGCTACGTCGTTGTTGTCAAGGGAAGGTATTTCAGTCGAGGTCCTCGTCTTTGCTTACATAATCACCCTGACAATTGAGAAGCAGAAGCGCAGTATGTAGGGGATCAATTTGAAGCAATGTTGATGCTTCTGCTTTATCAGCTGAATATACAAGATCTTAAAAGATTTTCTCTTCAATCCTTCAATCCTCCACTCCTTCCCACTTCCCATCGCTATCCTCATCGTCGTGCTCATCCTCATCCTCATCCTCGTCGCCGTTGTCCTGCCCGTCTGCTACCTCGGCTTCGACCTCGTCATCACCCATCCGATCCATCAACATCTCAACCGTGACCTCCCCATCTTCATCCTCCCCATCCACCCCACTAATCGCCTTCTTCTTGACTCCTCTCTTCTTCGCCATCCCACCACCTTCCAACAAATAATCCAACACAAACCCATTATCCTCCGCGACCTTACCAATCTCCCTCCCAACTCTCTTAATACTCTTTTCCACCGCTCTCAGCTCCGCTTGCAGATTACCACCACCTCCTTGCATCCCACCCCCAGCCTTTCCACCTTCCTTAATCCAGCGGCCAAACCGGGACAAACACCCCTCAATCCACCTCAAATGGACCTCAACATGCGGCGTCTCCTCCGCCTCTCTTGCCACAAAGCCCAACAGACGCTCAACATAAACTTCCGGTAGCCCTCTTAGCACCAGGTCAATCTCAGCAACAGGGATACGCTCATACACATATCTCAACCAGCCGCGCTCATTGAGTCGGAACGCCATAACCAGCGCCCTCAGGAACGATTTGCTCGCTACGGCAGCAGAGATCGTGGCAGGCGTGACGGTGACGTCGAGATCGAAGGGGTCGAACGCCACTGTCGTGTCGAGAGAGTAGATGAGTAAGCCTTCTGTTGACGCGGCGCAGAAGGAGCGGTTGGTGGGCGAGAAGGCGATGCTTTTCACTTGGACATCCGGCGCTGTTGTGCGCACACCTGCATCCGCACCACCGCGTTTGGCACCTGGGAGTGCGCGGTCAGCAGCGAGGCGGTCTTGCAGGTCTTCTGCGTCGCCGGACGTGTCGATGAGAGAAACTGGGCCGGCTTCGGTGAGCTGTTTCGAGTTGAGATATTCTTGCGTCCCTTGCACGTCGAGGTTTATGCTGACTGTAAACTTTTTGAGCAGGACGCCGGACGCAACGTCGTAGAGGCAGATGTATTTGCTGTTTCCGGCTGCGAGGACACAGGCACCGTCGGCGGAGTAGGAAAGTGTGGAGAATGATTTTGTGCCTGCTGCGTTTGCGGCTGTGCGACGGTCTGTTGCTTTGCGGCCGCCGGAGACGTCGGCGCGGCCGTCGAGGCCGTTGGTTTGAGTTGTGTTGGCGATGGACCAGAAGGTCAGTTGGCCGTCAAGCGTGGCGACGGAGAGTTGTTGGGAGTCGGGACGGATGGCAAGGGCCTGGACGTCGGCTTGCAGGGTTATTGGTTCAGAGGTCTGAGTGCGGGAGAAGATGGACCAGAGACGGACTGTGTGGTCCCAGGATCCGGAGGCTATTGTTTGACCATTGGGTGAGAAGGCGAGCGCGCTAATTGGTCCCTCATGACCCGCGAGCTGATCGAGGAGTGCGCCGGTTTGCACGCTCCAGACGTGGATGTCGAAGGATTGAAGGGAGCCAGCGCAGACGACTTCGCCGGAAGGGTCGACGGCGAGGCACTGGAAGGATTGACGAGTAGGAGCTGTGAATGTACGGAAGTTCCTGTAGCGAATGAGATCCCAAGCTCGAATGGAGCCGTCTAACGAAGCAGTGAAAAGGACATTACCACGTTTGGCAAATTCGCATGCAGTCACGCCACTTGTGTGTTCGGTAAAGGTTACTATACAGAAGCCAGAGTTGACGTCCCAGACTTTGATCTTACCGTCGTCGGCAGTCGTGATTATTTTCTGACCGTCCGGCGAGTAGACTATTGAGTTCATGGAGTCGAAGTGGCCTTGTTGTTTTAGAATATACGACTCTGACTGCCATTCCCATACTAGTAATTGACCTAGCTTCGAGGCTCCGAACGCTAGCCACTCGCCTGAAGCATTGATGTCTACGAAGTCAATGTCATTTTGTGATATGCTAGACTTGATGATTAGTCCAATGTAAGTAGTAACATTCTGGTACAGACTGACCTCAATGTATGTATTTGATTGAAATCTGGCAGTTCATATAGGCCGAATAGACCATTCGAGAAACCTGCTACAAGTAAATTCGACTTTGTGTGAAATGCTGCACAGGTCAGATGAGCATTATTTTGCAAGAAATAGTGTCGTTTTGATATTCGCCATCGTTCATCTGTCGGTATTGCTTGTGCTTCTTCTCCATTCTCCATGATTGCATCACTCCTGCCCATATACTTCCAGTCGAATAGCGCACCATCTTTGCTGACTGTATATATTGTTTCTTGGTCATCAGAGAACCAGGCACCTCGTACTTCTTGTCTATGGCCAGCTAGAGTTGTGGGTCTGAAGCCATCCTCAGGATTCAGACTCCAGACCCGAGATGTCAAATCTTTTGAACTTGTGATGAAGAATCTCGAGTCACTAGACCATGTAATATTCGTGACAGTATCGTGATGTCCAGCATGTCGATGGTGTCTTACGAATGGCGCAAATTCTAGTTCTCCAGAGTCACTGTTATCTGGCGTTGATGGAGTATGCCATACTTCTACTATGCGGCCAACACCAATAGCGAAATGCCGGCCTGAAGGAGAAAACGCTAATGCTGAAACTGGAGCGCTGAATGTAAGATGATGAAGGACTATGCGGCGAGGAAAGTGGGTGAGGATAGCATGTCCGTCTTGATCGACTGTGAGGAGGAGGTTGCCGCGTGGGCTAAGGGCTATTCGGGAGATGTTACGTCGATGTGCTGCTGGAAGGGTATATGAGGTGTTGCTTGGTGGGTAGTCAGTTATGCGCCGGAGGTCGAATGTTGTGGAGGGCGGTAAAGTACTGTACAAGGTCGAAGACTGTAACACGGTTTCCAACTGGCGAAAGAAGACAGGTGCCCTCCGGATTGAAAAGAAGGTTGCCTCTACTATATACTGTCCCTAGCAGGTTCGAGAACTGTAGACAGTGTCAGCATGGTCTTGGTTAGGGAGTAGAAAGGACTTTGTACCTTGAAATCTGTCTTCATATTTGCATTTTAGATGTGGTCGGTAATACTACTATGAGTGGATGACTTTACTTGGCCCCAATACTGCAGTGTCACTAATACCTCACCGTCGCCGTTCACGTCACTCACAAAAAAAGTCCCAAAACATCGGAGCTAACTGCGCAAGACCCTGAATATCCGACATTGGCAGCGACAATCGTTTGACGCGACTCCCCTTCTGTTTCATCTCGTCCTAAAACATCAAACATTCAAAAGTCCGCTCATTCGCATCATTCGCTCTTTTCACACAGACACTCCGAGAGCGACCGTAATATTCTCTCGATCGAGGTCGACAACACTTTACGGTATCTGAAAAAAGAGCTTAAACAGCATTTGGTCGGCTTGCGCTACCACTTCCGTCACGATGGAGTCAGGATCACCAATTGGCATTGCCAATCTTCCCAATCAGCGTCACAAGATTGTTGCGAAACGTGGCGCGGCATTCACTATCATGGTAGCAGGAGAATCAGGGCTGGGAAAGACGACCTTCATCAACACTCTCTTCTCTACGACGATCAAGAACTATGCAGACCATCGCCGACGACATCAAAAACAGGTTGACAAGACTGTGGAGATTGAGATTACAAAGGCTGAGCTCGAGGAGAAGTTCTTCAAGGTCCGCTTGACTGTCATTGACACACCTGGCTTCGGCGACTACGTGAACAACCGAGATTCGTGGCAACCTATCATTGAATTCCTCGACGACCAACATGAGTCTTACATGCTTCAAGAACAGCAACCTCGTCGTGGTGAAAGGATCGACCTCAGAGTACATGCCTGTCTTTACTTCATTCGCGCTACTGGACATACACTTAAGCCATTGGACATTGAGATCATGAAGCGTCTTTGTACTAGAGTCAACCTCATTCCTGTCATCGCCAAGGCGGATACACTTGGTGTGCGCGATATGCAGATGTTCAAGCAGAGGGTAGGTTCCACAGTCCGATGACTGATAGGATGAGTTACTGACGAACATCAGATACGTGCTGTTATCGAAGCCCAAGGCATCAAAGTGTACACTCCACCATTGGAAGAAGACGATGAAGCTGGTCTTGCACATGCTCGCAGTCTCATCGCTTCCATGCCATTCTCAGTCATTGGCTCCGAGAAGGATGTCCAGACTAGCGACGGCCGCACTGGCAAAGGCCGTCAATATTCTTGGGGTGTAGCAGAGGTCGAAAATGAGGAGCACTGTGATTTCAAGAAAGTTCGCAATTTACTCATCCGCACGCACATGCTCGACCTCATCTCTTCCACCGAAGAAAGCCACTACGAAGCCTACAGAGCACAACAGATGGAAACTAGGAAGTTTGGCGAGACGAAACCACGCAAACTGGACAATCCCAAGTTCAAGGAGGAGGAAGAGGCACTCCGTAGACGCTTCACCGAGCAGGTCAAGGTCGAAGAGCAAAGATTCCGTGCATGGGAGCAGAAGCTTATTGCTGAGCGTGATCGTCTTAACAAGGACCTTGAGCAGAGCCATGCTGCAATCAAACAGTTGGAGATGCAAGTAGACGGTCTGGAACAGGGCAATGGAAGTATCAACAAGTCTTATGGTCGTGGTCGCTAAGAGTCTAGCGAATTTGGATCGTGTATGATGGTGGCTCAGGCAGGTTTGGCGTTGATTGAAAAGACTGGTTCTAGCATCAACAAGGACATAGGGTTGGGGTATCAAGGTTTCGCGTCATTCTGGCACGCATTGTAAGAAGGGAATGAAATTATGGTCGAGCAGGTCTTTCGATTGTATCATCTAGTTTGAATATTCTACCAAAACAGTTCTGTTTAAGAAGAATCGATTTGGTGTGCCTCCAACCTTTGTATTTGACGTGTTCGGCTTGCTTAATCAACGTTGCACGTGTATGAGCATGCTTGGTTTTCACCCCTTGACCCTCACGTGTATGAAATTCATATTCACTGATCGTCTGGAGAGTGTTTCAGATTGACATCATCATCATTTGAGCAAAAGTCATCCACAGCCATCACGAACAAGAACAAAAAACACCCTAGAAACAAAGACAGTTACTACCTCACAATTGTAGCAACAAGCCAAACCAGGTCATGTCGACTGAAACTCCCTCCATCATCACAACCCACAAAACATCCCGTGCCCTCCCCACCTCCCTACTTCAAAATCTCATCAAACCATTCGGCAACAAACTCGTTCAGCCAGGTGACGCATTACCCGCTGGTTCTCCTGTACTAACGCCGGATAGCTCGGTATATAAATATTGTAATGTTGAGCATAGGGTTGTGGAGGGGATTCATGTTTATGATATTAGTGCTAAGTCATCGTCGAAGCAGCATGATGGCGATGCTAAGCACGAAGGCGACGTCAAGCACAATGGAGATGATGAGTATATGGGTGTAGGAGAGATGAATGGAGCAGGGAGAGGTGAAGCAGGGAAAAGGAAACAGATTTACTACTTCTGTGGCGGAGGCTGGCAATCCCCTCCATCAAAAGAACACTGGAAACTATGCACTCAACTCGCCCAAGCTGGTACAAAGCGAGGCATCAGCACGACCGTGAGCGTGATCAGCTATCCGCTTGCGCCGAATAGTCCAGCGTCCATCACCCTGCCTTTGCTAGAAAAGTTGTATTATACAGTTTTATCACCTCAGCCTACCGACAATACTACAGAAACAAACGACATAGAAATCACATTAGCAGGTGACTCCTCTGGCGCCAACATCGCTCTCTCCCTCACGCTAAGTATCTTGAATAAAGACGAACATGCACCAGCACCACACGCCCTCCTCCTCCTCTCACCACCAGTCGACCTGCGCAACACGAACCCAGAGATGCAGGCAATCGAGCCACACGACCCCGTCTTAACCATCCCATTCGTGCAGTCCACCGCACGCGCATGGTGCACCGGCGTGCGTTCCGACACGCCAGATAGCCATCCAGCGCCATCAATCGCCTACGATGATCCCTGCGTGAGTCCGCTATTCGCTGATGTGGCTGTGCTCAGGGCTCGAGGGGTGCTGGTGCATGGTGTGGTGGGCGGGTATGATGTGTTGACGCCGGATGCGCTGCTTTTTAGGGAGAAGTTGGTGAGGGAGGGGGTGCAAGGGAGGTGGTTGGAGTGGGAGAGGCAGATGCATTGTTTTATTTTGGCAGGGGCGGGGTACGGGTTGCCGGAGGGGAAGGAGGCGGTGGAGTGGGTTGAGGGGGTGTTGTTTGATGGGTGATGATGAGCCTGGATGTGGAGGGTGGGATCATGGGAAATGGGAAATGGGAAATGGGAAATGGGAAATGGGAAATGGGAAATGGGAAATGGGAAATGGGAAATGGGAAATGGGAAATGGGAAAGGGGAAAGGGGAAGAGAGGAGATGTGCAGTATGGGCAGTGTTATATGCCGCGAGTTGAGCGCCGGCGGAGCGATGATGATGTTGATATGGGGTTGAGTGTTATTGAATGGATGTGCGTGCGATCATCTCTTCGCAGCAGCGTTATCACACCATCCTCGCCGGAACCGAGCAAGTATCTAATGGCAGCATAACGAAAAACAGCAAGCACAATCGTTAGGTACACGCCTGATAGAGGGCCTTCTACCAATTCTTCTTCCGTATCTTCTTGTCGGGCTTGTTAAGACGTCGTCAAACAACGAAGATCGAGCAACAAAAGCTGGTCGCTATCCTTTGCTTGCGTTGCTAATCTTCTGCGGAACCTGTAAGACTGATAAGTGCTTGGAACGTTGATAGTCGAGTTGTAGGAGTATATACCACATCTCAGAGCGTCGGCGGCCAACCTTTTTGGTAATTGGTCTCATTCTCATAAGATCCATCATGGCATTCCGCTCGATAGCCAGCTAAAGACCCTCTGCATCCTAGCTCATTGGCCTGACCTTGTCGAAATCAAGCATACGTAGCCCAATATCTCTTTGTTAGAAGTTGATCTTACGTGTGTTCTGAGGGTCGTCGGATCTACCCAACTCATCCATTTCTTCTGTGGTTAGAAATCTTCCCTTGATCGGCGAAATGCCTAGCACGAACTCGACATCGTTGGCATTATTGCGCAATTGCCAATGGCAGATCGCAAGCGCCACAGCCATCGGCATTCTCACTGTCGTTACCAGTGCTGCTGACTTTAGAATCATGCTGGTTCGGCTGTTATAGTGCGCGGCTTAGATGAGACGTTGCTGGATGTCATGAGGGTAGTGTATTGGGCCTTGGCTTGACTGACCGCAGACTGGGCTAACATTGATGTTGAGATGCGAATCGATCCTGTTAATTGGCTGTGGTGTCATTGGTTGGTGTGTTGCTCTTCGCAGCAGCTTTGTTACCCCATAGTCAATTTGCATGAACGCTCATCCCAAAGACTGACGGCCAGACTTTTTCCAAAAAGGAAATCGTAAATCAAAGGAAAAAAAGTTATGAAGAATGCCGGAGGGAAATTGTGTTTCTTCTAAATTGAGGTTTGGACAAATCTTTCTCGCTCGATTTTGAGATGTATCAAACATCAGAGTGTGCAGTTCAGATAATTAAGTTGTGGAGGGTGCTGGAGGGAGACTTGGTTCTTTCTAGAATTGAAATTTGAACAAATCTTTATTCGATCATTTTTTAGATCTTTCTGCATCACTCTTTTGGTGATAGTGGTGCAAATAGAGCGTAGTATCTTACATTGCTTCATGATGTCTTCCTTGATTGCAACAGCAACACTCGACACCTCAATATCTCCTTGAATCACCGCCGCCACCTCTCCAACCACCTCTACCTCTACCTTGTCCACCACGACCTTGACCCTGTCCTCTATACCCTTGTCCTTGTCCTCTGTCTCCACGCCCAGGCCCTCCTCCATAGCCTTGTCCCTGCTGTCCCTGTCCTTGTCCTTGCAACATAGCAGCTACATAACCCATCTGCGGTGGCGGTTGCGGCGGATTCTGCCAGATGCCCGCCTGAGCACCCGGCATCTGATTCATTCTCGCACCACCCAATCCGAGCGTCTGTCCCACATAGCCTGGTGTTGGCAAAGCTGGAGGTGGAGGCGGGACGAAGTTCATCGTCGAAAAGTTTGGATACTGTCCTGAATTGTAGTTCATTCCACTGGGCATAGGAGGTGGTGGTGGCGGCCAAGGTCCTGTATGGAATGGAGGTGGTGGTGGAATAGGCAGACCGCTTGGATCGAGAGGAAAGTTGTGCTGGTAGTGGTTTGCGCTGCTTTGTACTGGTGGTGGAGGCTGGATGGTTGTCATGGGATTGTCGATTTGGTCGATTGGTGTGGCGAGAGGTGGACGGGTGAAGGAGTTAGTCAGGTTGGATAGATGCCGGTTTAGTGGTGGCATGGTAAGTTTGGGCCGATTGGGAAGGCCTGGTGGTGATGAGCGACGGTAAGGTGAGCGCGAGCGATTCGGACTCCGGCTGTAAGACCTATCGCGGAAGCCTTGGTGACGTGTTCGACTTGGACTACGACTGCGAGAAGATGAATAGCGTCTTCTGTTACTGGCTTGGTTGTCGTTGACAGGGCTCCTGCTACGACCTCTGATGTTACGGTCATCCTCGACGAGTTCTCCTCTCTTTCTTTTCTTCATCTTCGTGCAGAACGCTATGGACCAGCCGTAATATGTTTCAAGTGGTACCAAGTCTCCCGTTATCTCGTCGCGCACCAATGGCTGACCCATGGGGTCCAGATCAACGATACGGCCATCGTCTTTTACTGTTCTACTCTTGTCATACATTGCTTCAACGTCCTTGAGAAAGTCCTTCACCACATTTACGAGACTCTCTTTGGCGGGGCCTGCCACGAATTGAAGTGGTCTCATTAAGGCCGGATTGATAGGTACATTCGAGTTTGGAATAATATGAGGAAGCATATTGGCTGCAGGCAGATCGTACCACGGAGTATTCGGATTTCCATGAGTGGCAGGCATGAGATATGGTACTTCTTTCTGTGCGTCTAGCAAATTGTTGGTCCCGGAATTTGTTGCACCAGCAAACTTGACGGCTTTGCGAAGCTCATCGTGGTGTTCTTTGCTCAAATAGCCATGGCGCGACCAAATGTCCAAAACATCGTTGACCTTCTTGTGATGTTTTGGCCACTTCGAGCTCTCAAATGATGCAGCCAAGGTGAAGATGCTGACAAGCTGGGTTTGAAGACTTGCAGCCAGTGAAGCCAGTCTAGCCGGAGTATCTGCATGATACTTGGCATGATGAAACAAATCATTCAGTAGGTAAACGATATGAAGTCTTCGTCGTCGCACAGACGGGCCTGCTCTGGGCAGAGGCGCGAAACCAGAAGTGGAGCCATTTTGTGTAGGCTTCTGTCCGAAGGAAGCCGAGAGAGCAGCTGAGTATTTTCCCAGTGCAGTGAGGCGCCCATTTGAAGCCAGTACATTTGCTACGATCCAGTCTTTACTTTTCTGTTCAGGAGCGCGAGGTTTCAGTGTTGACGTCTAGTGAAGAACGGGCAAGCAATCAAACCTGTATGTTTGCCGGAGTGCACTGCAGCACCGTGTCGTCGAGTAACTTTTGGAAGCGGCTTGTTTCTTCGCGGTTGATTGAGGTTGGATCTGGTCGAAGCAGGGCCGCTGCGAAGGAGGCTTTGGCTACGATGATGTTAGTGGTGTTAGGCGTCGAAGCCATCATGGCCAGTGGGTAAGACGAGAGGAGTAGGGAGGCTATGCCAATAGTGGTAGGATGATTCTGAGTCGACGGGAACTTGACACAGATCTGAAACACATTGGTCACCTGCTACCCTGCCAAATGAGTCACGGGCAAACATTCCTCCAAAACGATAATCACCACTTCATGTCTATGAGATTCCGTGCCCTTCCCAAAGTCTTTCTCTCCTCATCCTCTCATCATGTCTCGACTATCCCTCGCAAATGCCCTGCCGCGACCGAAATACACTGGTGAAGAAGAAGAGCCAGTGCACGCTCCGACACGAGGACCAAGAATTGTGGGAGCTGGCGCATTGGACGAGTCACAGATTGTTCTAAAGGTGTGTATCTCATTAGCTTGTGTTTTATTTCTACTGCTGATGTTCCTGCAGCGAACAGGCCCACCTCCCTATGGCAACCGCACAGGATGGAGACCACGATCGGCAGAGGACTTTGGTGATGGAGGTGCTTTTCCCGAAATACCTTACGCACAATATCCCCTCGATATGGGCAGAAAGACAACCACAAGCTCGAATGCTCTAGCTGTACAGGTCGATTCAGAAGGCAAAGTGAAATACGATGCGATCGCAAGACGAGGACATTCCGAGAATCGTATTATCCACAGCTCTTTTCAGGACTTGATTCCCTTACGACAACGTGCGGACGCTGGAGAAATATCCTTGGAACGACCGTCAGAGGAAGAGATAGCAGCAACAAAGGAACGCACACAAGCCGCGCTCACTACACTCATTAATGGCGCGGTTGCAGCACAAAAACCAAAGAATGTCCAAGGCACTTCACGTCCCGCGCCTACATATGTCAGCTACACTCCCGACAATCAAATGGGTGACAAGACAGCCGGCAACACACGTATCATCAAGATCGTTCAAAGACAGCAAGATCCCGTAGAGCCACCAAAACATAAACACAAGAAGATTCCCCGAGGACCACCGTCACCTCCACCCCCAGTAATGCATTCGCCCCCACGTAAGCTCACTGCAGAAGATCAAGAGATGTGGCGCATCCCACCTCCCGTCTCCAACTGGAAGAATCCGAAGGGTTATACTGTGCCGCTAGACAAACGTTTAGCAGCAGATGGTCGCGGCTTACAAGATGTGACAATCAACGACAAATTCGCCCAGTTTTCAGAAGCACTAATGACAGCCGATCGTCACGCCCGAGAAGAAGTGAAGCAGCGTGCATTGATGCAGCAACGTCTAGCAGAGAAAGAGAAGATGCAAAAGGAGGAACATCTTCGGGCATTGGCACAAAAAGCTCGCGCCGATCGTGCTGCCGCTCAACAAGGTGGCGGCAGATCTCCCAGCTACTCCGACCGCCGAAGTCGCAGCCGCAGTGCATCATATTCCTCGCGGTCACGGTCACGCTCCGCTTCTGTCGACTCTGAAAAAGCTGCTGTCCGCGAGCGTGAACTACAACGCAAGCAACGTCGTGAAGAAAACGAACGCACTCTTCGCCAATCACGAATGGGTACGGAGCGAAGGATGCAGGCTATGGCACGGGAGCAAAATCGAGACATTTCCGAGAAGGTAGCTCTTGGTCTTGCTAAGCCGACAGCAAGCGCAGAAACGATGTACGATTCGAGGCTGTTCAATCAGACAAGCGGATTCGATGTCGGATTCAACGAAGACCAAGCCTATGACAAACCACTATTTGCAGCTCAAGACGCCATTAGCAGTATATATCGGCCAAGTGCTGGTGGAGCAGGAGATGACGACGACGGCGAAGATGCTGGGGAGACAATGGACAAGATCAAGAAGAGTGGACGATTCGAAGTCTTGGGTGAAGCAGAGAAAGGGTTTTCAGGCGCTAAAGATACCGAAAGAGAAGGTCCCGTGCAGTTCGAGAAGGATAGTGATCCGTTTGGGGTGGATCAATTGCTTACTGAAGTGAAGACACAGATGGCTGCAAAGGGAGAGGGCAGCAAGGCAGGCGAGAAGAGGTACGGTATTCAGGAGAAGGATGAAGGGAGAGATAGGAAGAGGGCCAGAGTTGACGATGATGATGATTGAGTTCGTACGTAGAGGATATCAACCAGGACGTTGTACTCTATCAGAATGACCCCAACCCATTTGTGCTCTTAGGTCAGTGGTATCGGAACCATATGCAATATCAGTAGCGCTGCCATACGTACTAGTATTGTCCTCCAACTACATTTGAGCTAAATTTTTCGCGCGAGTGACCTCTGGACTGCGGAACAGTGGGAAGACGACAAACCTGAAGATATCCGCGTTCATCCTGCACTTGCTGAAATGAGCGCGTACTTCAACTACGCTACCCTAGATTACGGCATTCCCACTCTTCATTCGTCCACTGTTGCCCGCTGCCCATGGCATCACCATCCCACATTCTACTCATGACCCCGAAACGAAAGAGTGGGACATTCCACAAACGTCCATCTACAAAGGAGTGCGCAACATGACCTCTAGTTACTCTTACGAACTTCTGCATTTCATAAGATCCGTACGACCTCTAGCCCCGTGGACGCCCGGGTGTTTTGACTATTAGCGACTTTATTAGAAATGAGCCGGACAGGCTTCTGGACAACGAATACTACGAAGCTGGTTGTAGCAACATCTGCTTGGGTGGAAGGCTGAGAGGACTATCATACAAGATAAGATCACTGCAGCAATCAGCTTAGTTGCTCGTATAGGACGCTATGTTGGCGTAAGGTCATATATCACAGAAAGCACGAGTGACAAGTACGAGTATTTGACTTGCTCGAAGGCTATCCAAATTTTGAGAATCCTAAAGGACATGAGCACAGAAGGACAGCAGGAAAGCTCAGACGAGTAATAATAGCACAGATAGCGATTAAACCCGCAAGATAGTCTCACTTGCCTCTTCGTTCGTCCACTGTTGTCTGCTGCCCATGCCATCAATTTGCGCTCTAACAGGCACGCACCCCAGGACCTAGCTTACCAGGTATTGAGAGTGCGGTAAGGTAGAGGGCTAAAGTACTACAGCAATCCTCACACCTAGGTTTTACCTATAAAATGAGTTCACTGGCCCTCCTAAGAAAATATATGGCTTCGATCCTGCTCGCCTGCTCTTATCATACTTGGTTTGTAGTCCACGAATATTCTTGTCACACTCCGTCCCACGTGCTTACCGCTTGTTGATGCTTGATCCGAAGCTTGTTGATGCTTGATCCGCTTAATCCGCTCACTAAGACGAATAAGGCAGGTCTGTGAAGCTTTTGCACCTCACTGTTCAACGGTCATATACACGTGCCAAGGTCATTCGCTTCCAATCCTGAGATACTCAGGCACGAAGAAGACGGATTGGGCTCAACAAGAACCCACATGTGCTGCCTTCGTCAGCCCGAAAGCCTGTCTGCTGAAAAAAGACATCAAAATACCTCCAGGAATGCTCCTCTCGCCTCTTTTGCTATGCCGAAGGAGGTACTTGTTTGTCATGGTCAGGTGCCACGAAACTGCTATATAACTGAAGTTCCTCCCCTCGATTGACCATAGCTGCTGTAAAATATCCACTTCTGAATTACGAACATTAGCTAACATGGCGTCCACATCTGCCGACTACAGCCTTGCAGAAGTCGACGGTCGTAAGACTGTGCATGCTGGTAGCGTTCCAGTCCCCAGCGATGACCCCACGGCACCTTCCAAAAAAGTCTCTTCTTCTCGCCAACGCTTCTCCGACCTCTTCACCATCTTCTGTGCCGGCTTTGCCCTCATCAGTGATGGCTACCAGAACAACCTCATGACCATGACCAACGTCGTCCTGGCAGCCGAGTATGGCAAGGCATACTCAAGCACATGGAGTACTCGCGTCTCCAACGCCTTGTTGGTGGGCGAAATAATAGGCCAATTGACCATCGGTTTGACATGCGACTATCTCGGCCGCAAGTTTGCCATTGTCGTGACTACTCTGATGATTGTGGTCGGCGGTATCCTCGCCACGGCATCAAACGGGACAACCTTCCACGGCTTCTTGTGGATGCTTACTGTTTCTCGTGGAATAATTGGGTTCGGAACTGGTGGCGAGTATCCTGCCTCATCTACATCTGCTTCGGAAGCTGCGAACGAGTACACTCTCAAGAACCGCGGTCCTATCTTCATCTTGGTTACGAATCTGCCGCTATCTTTTGGTGGCCCGTTCGCGGTTGCAATCTTCTTAATCGTTCTTCAGTGTACTGGCATGAAGCATTTGTCTACTCTATGGCGAGTCACCTTCGGTATTGGCTGCATCTGGCCTCTAACTGTGTTCTTTTTCCGCTTGAGGATGCTCAACTCGAAGCTGTATAGACGAGGAGCCATTAAGAAGCGAGTTCCATATCTTCTGGTCCTTCGATACTACTGGAGATCACTGAGTGGTACCTGCGGAGCCTGGTTCTTGTAAGCATGATATTATTGTTCCGAAGTCCTTTCGTATCTGCCAACTAACCAATGTCTCGCAGATACGACTTTGTCACCTTCCCCAACGGCGTCTTCTCAGGACAAATCATCTCCTCCGTCGTGCCTAACAAATCGATCCAGAAGACAGCTGAATGGCAGCTCCTGCTCGGAACTCTTGCACTCCCTGGCGTCTTCATTGGGGCCCTCCTCTGCGATCGTCTTGGTCGCAAGAACACCATGATGCTTGGCTTCAGCGGTTACCTTGTTTTCGGCCTCATCATTGGATGCGCCTACAATCAGCTAGCAACGCCACATCTGCTACCTCTCTTCGTTGTCTTCTATGGACTAATGCTGTCGAGCGGTAACCTCGGTCCTGGCGATATGCTAGGCTTGATGTCTAGCGAGTCGTACGCCACTGCTGTAAGAGGTACGTGCTATGGTATCAGTGCAGCATTAGGTAAGACTGGCGCTGCAGTAGGCACGCAGGCTTTCAAGCCTATTCAGACCAACCTGGGCAAGCGATGGACGTTTATTATTGCTGCAATTTGTGGTGTCGCTGGTAAGTAATATTCGATTTAATGATATAAGGACTGCTGGATGCTAATACTTTTTCGCAGGAATCCTAGTAACTTACTTCTTTGTGCCAAACATCACTTGAGATGATCTGGCAATCGAGGACGAGAGGTTCAGATCGTATCTTGTCAGTAGAGGCTGGAACGAGGAGATGGGCGAGGATGATCTGAAGGCTTTGGCAGGTGAAGGAGTGCCCAACGAAATCATGGAGAAGGATGGGGGAAATGGTAGTCTTGAGGGTCCAGTCATTGTAAGGTGAAGACCATGCTCTGGTGCTATTAATGCCACATGGGACGTCCTGAGCACCCACCACCAAGATCACATTCACAATATCTTGCCGTAATATATTCGCTAGCGCAATGTGAAGATAGTATCAGTTCTTTCAAGAATAGTAGCGTTGAATACCTCCGCGCCTGCAGCGCCACTCATCTCCTCATGCCAAGGGCGACATTGGTAACAAGTTTGTGCCTCACCGATTCAGCTCGAAAGCAACACCGTCGGCTATTCAATTATCCAGAACAGCATCGAATGCCAATCTCAGCGCATGCATAAGAAACGAAACAGCATCATGGGGAGAGTGATCTCAAACCATCTTGTCGTACAACAATGCTCGGGATTGCCAATTCCGACTTGACGCCCTCGGGCTTCACGGACTTGGCAGCGCATGCCCGAAGAGAAAGATGATGACTCACAAGACAGAAGAAAACTCGCAGCGATGCTCTGCCTGCCTTCTGGCGTCCCTTCGTGATTCTCGCAAGATCACAAAGGTACTGTAACATGTCAACTCAGCTTCTCCGCACTATTGAGCTCGAGACCTACCAGTCTCCCAAAACACGCCAACCTTCCATAACCACCACCATTCCAGCTCGAGTATCTGCTCAAAATGAAACGTTCGTCGAGCCAGTCGAATCAAAGTACCTTAAAAGAGGCAAAGCTCTTATAGTAATCACTCAGCTATGTCTAGTCAGCATAATCTGCTCTTGAACAACCGGCCTCATCACGATTGCCATTCCATGAATGACGACAGATCTGTCACTGGAGCCTACACTAGTCTATTGGCCCGTTTTGATCTATACACTGACAGCGGGCTCATTCGTTTTGTTGATGGGCACTGTGGTGGATGTCGTCGGTAGTCGTCTCGTGAACCTCGTCGGGGTCTTTTGCTTGGGCGTCTGTGCTCTCGCTGTGGGATTCGCAAAGAACGGTTCCCAGCTGATTGCATTTCGTGCACATGGCGGAGTTGCGTTGGCAGTGTTCTTGCCGACGTCTGTCAGTCTGATCTCGACTCATATCCCCGCTGGCAAGATGAGGAATTCGGGGTTCAGCTTTCTGGGTTTGGGACAAGTCATTGGTTATGGAATAGGGCTTGTGCTGGGGGGTGTGTTTGTCAACACAGTTGGCTGGCTAGTGGGATACTATATCTGTGGTGGGGCGAATCTGGTTTTGTTCGTGTTGGGCTGCTGGGCTCTCCCTCTTGATCGCGTATCTGTGCAACATGCGCGGATTTCTGTCATTAGAAGACTGCGGATGGAGATTGATTGTGGGTGTAGTTATGGCTAGTGGATGTCTCGGTATACTGGCTTATGTTCTTGCGTATGAATGCCCTTTTTTTCATATCTCTGCATGGTGCGAAGGTTACTGACAAAACACATTGCACAGGCGAATCTCATCCACCACATCAGAAATTCACAAAGCCCACATCATCACCCTCCTCGCACTCAGTCTCGCTTTGATCCCCGGGTGTGCCTTTTGGTTCGGATATCAAGAACGACATAACAGACCCGCCCTCGTTCCCAACTCCATCTGGAAGAAGCTGCCTTTCACTACAGTCTGCATCATGATCATGTTGCTCTTCGCCGAAATGGCAACCATGGAATTCCTCGCCAGTCTGTTTTTCCAGCAGGTACAGGGCCTTTCTGGTATCCAGGCGTCTATCAGAATCTTGCCAAGTTTGGTGATGGGCGTACTACTGAACTTGGGCACTGGTCTGATAGTAGACAAGGTTCCAGCGAATCGGCTCGTACTATCCACGATCCTTCCGAGTGTAGTCTCGCCGCTGCTGATGGCAATGATCAATCCGGAGTGGGTGTCTTGGCGAGCAGCTTTTCCGGCGCAGGTGTTATTCCTACTGGCTGTTGAGGGTAAGCATTACCGCATTCCATCCGTACCGCCTCACAAACGCAATATTAAACATTAGATTTCATGCAGTGGTATTCACAGTAGCCTTACTCGTTGTCTCCGAAGTCTTTCCCGAGAAAGACCAAGCTCTCGCTGGTGCAGTCTTCAACACAGTCGGTCAGTTTGGTCAAAGTCTCGGCCTTGCCATTATTGGCGTCATCTCGAATGCTGTCACACAAGCGGCTGAGAAGGATGGAAGCGTTAGCTATGGCTCGGCGATGGCGCTGATGAAAGGCTATCGTGCTGCGTTCTGAACTGCCTTCTCCTGGATGATTCTGGCGTTTGCGGTGGGCGCACTTGGACTGAGGAAGATTGGCAAAGTGGGATTGAAGAGGGAGTAGTCACTTTCAGTAGACAAAACAGGACTATAACGTGGTAGATGTTGATTCGTGATCGGGTTGTAGTGATGCAGAAAATGATATTCTTGCACGTACATGTACACGAAGACTCGTGCTAGTATTGGCAAATTTAGATGATATCTTGTCCTAATTGAGATTGAGCTCTGCTTTGACCCACTTACAGAGCATGGTCGGAGCCATAACGGATCATAATCACCAATCCCATTCAACAACATCCAAAGTTCCCCAACTACAATGCCCCTCCACCCATGGATCCTCTACCGCCTCCCTCCCCCATCTACAAAACCCCTCCCTTCCTCCCACTCGTAAAGAACATCCTCACCACAAAAACCTGCAACGCCGCCGTCCCCACCATAACCACATTCTCCACCACACTGAACCTGAAAATCCTCTGTTCCGTACTCCTGACCGTGCTGAAATTGCGATTTTCTCTCGTTCTGAAATACTTCTGATTTCGCGCGATGGTGGACAACTGCCCGGAGACTTTGTAGATGCTTTCTTGTAGGTTTGAGGTTTGTTCTGCGGGCGCGCCGGCTTTGAAGGGGAGGGAGGCTAGGGGGGTGCTGTTTTCGACCTGTGTAGGGAAGGAGGGGTGTTAGTGTTTTGTTGTTCTGTGCTGGCTGGAGTGCATGGTAGTAGAGAGAGATAGGGGCAAGGGAAGATTGAGAGGTAGACGAACAGTAATCTCAAAGTCAATAGTCTTATCCGATATCGAACTCATGCCATTGTCGAAACAAAAAGCATACTCTCCCACATCATTCGCCGTGAATACAAAGTCTCCTTGTCGTTCTTTCTGTCCGTCCACGATTGTGTAGTCGCCTGGTCCGCTTACGCGGTAGTCGATGTCAAAGGAGCCTCCTGATTGAACCTGTAGCTACTGTATTAGCTATCTTTCTTGCGGGCATACGACCAGTCTTATTGCTCGGAGGCATCCTAGTAGAGCAAGTAACATACGGCGAAGTAGAAGGCCATTTTGACGCCCTTCTCTTCTACCCAGGCGTAGAAACATGACTTCTCATTTGGTGTCAGGCGATATGTGAGGGCGGTCGCGGAGACGAGGGAGCTGAGTATGGAGAAGAGAGTCGCGACAGTGAGGAGAACAGAACGCATGGCGGCGAGGTGGTAGGATGTCGTTGACTTAAAATGGGTATTGTGATTGTTGCTGCTAATTCATACTGTCTTGTTTACTACTGAGGATGACAAGTCGTCAAGTGCATGACTCTCAGGGGTAAAAAAGACATGCATGGCATTCTAAACTAAAACTCATCCTTCTTCTGCGCAACGAACTTGCTGCACTGACCAGCTATACTATACTATACAACGACAACGCCCTTCCAATGCTCATCGCCCTAAAGGTGTACCTGCTGCAAACCATGCTCGAAGAAAGAAATCATCTAATCATCATTGCGTCGTTTCGTATGATATTACGATTCTTGTTCATGTGGTCAAGACCCAATTGGTCCTCGCCTGACACAAGTCTCTCGGATAGAATGTCATCGTCGGAAAGGTACTCGGGCTTGAGGAAGTTGGATCGCGAGACAATGGCAAACTTGACCTTTTCAAGCTGTTTACCCTTGATTCCAGTTCGCTTCGAGAGGCGCTCTTTCGTGTCAGCGAAGACCTCGCCCTCCTTGACGATGAACTTGAAAGGCACGTCGTGAACCCGTACGGGTTCCTTGTCGAAATGGAATGCGTAAACTGCTCTGTCCGTGTCTGGATTTGCTTGTCGCTCCTCTTCCGGAATCTTCTCGGCGTAGATCGTGACAAACTCGTTGATAGTGGATAGAGACATATCTGTCTTGAGCTCACGATACACCTTGCTCTGATGTGCCTCGATCAGTCTTAGACTGTGGAGATCTTCTTCGGACAACTTCAACTTCTTTTGAAGTCCGTCAACCAGGTCACCAACAGAACCAGTCTTGGGCACGAGCACCTCAACGATGTCCTGTAAGATTGTTAGTGTACGCTTCATAACATTGCTTAGCTCATACACATACATCCTTCGTGATTCCTTCACTCAGCACATTGACCCTGACAGTTTTTTTGCTCTCAAGTTCTGTCAAGCTAAGCTCCAAAACCTCGTAGAAGAGTGAATCTGGGCTGGGCATAGACATGCTAGTAGTATATCCAGAATATGGTGGCGTAAGGATGGCAGCAAGTGTCGAGTTTGCTGTACGTTTGATATATGTCCGAGGTTTACCAGTTGACGCTGTCACGCCAGAGAATCGAAGATGATCCGGCTGCACCTTGAGGTATTCGGCAACCTTCGCAGCGAGCTGATCATACATCATCCTCTTGCTCAATTCCAGACTGAAAGTACCTTCATCGCTATCGAGATTCGCACGATCTTTGAAGTAGATAGTTACTTTATTGAGTAAGTAGTCGTAGAATCTTGGGGGATCGGTGTAGTTTCCAGCTTGCGCAATGGTTTTGAGTCTGACCAAAGAGTTAGTGAAGTAAGCTTAATACGAGGACTCAAACTTACTCTGAATCTGGTAATGCTCTTTGGAAGCAAATTATGTCGCCATCTTGTAGTTCGGCTTGTGCTATGGTGACCTTCGGAGATACTGGCTCAATCATATTATGCTTGATTTCCTGCAGCGACGTCAGTGGATATACGGCAAAGAGAACATTCCCATACTGACCTCCCAGAATCTCAAATCCGTCCCAGTCGGCCAACCCATGTTTTCCAGAATCTGAGAAATCATATCTGATACTTTACCTGTACTGGAAACATAGACATGACCTGAACCGGTGAGAGTCTGCTTGTCGGTATCGAAATGCTTGAGGAACAACAAAACCGGTCTTGCCGCTTGCTGACCAGGGGAGGAAATCACGCGCTCTACTTGCTCTGGCTTGCCGTCGGCATTTCGTGTGAGAATCTCGATCCACAACCGGAATGGCGCTTTATTTTGAACTTTGATCAGAGCTTCCTCGATCGTTGGGCTGTTTGTATCAAGTGGTGTATCTGGACGAATTGTGGCATTCTGGCGACCTACAACACTCCAAGGACGTACAAGTTCGGCGTCGACGTTGAGATCATCTGCGATCATCTTGCGGAAGTCGGTGAGTGTTGTTGATCGTAGCAGTCGATGGACTTTCGGGACAGCTTCGGTAGGGACATTCTGATCATTGCGGGGGAAAAGGTCGAAGCCCTGCCATGCCTTGAAGTTGTTGTCTGTGCTGACGGAAACCTGCATGTAAAGATGAGCTTCTTCACGTTCTTTTCTGCGTCGTTCCAGTTCGGCCTTCTCCTCTTGAATCTTTTGAGCTGGAAGATGGTCAGTCAATCGTTGTAAAAAGAGCCACGGCAAGACTTACACAGATGAGCAGGTATTTCCTTTTCTGTCAAATCGGCCAGCACGCTATCTTGCCGGCTTTCACGGATATAGACCAACATGTAGGCGCTCATGTATCGTTGCTTTGTCCAGGTTCGAGTATAGGGATTACGTTGCTGACCACTGAAACCATTCGCTTGGTCGAACTCACCACCAAAGTTCTCGTCCATGGCTTCCCTCCTTGTAGCGCGAGTCACACGATCGTCGTCAAACTTGAAGAAGTCACCGCCTTTCGTCGGTTTCAGGAAAGCATAGTAGTGACCAGCATTCAGATCTCCGCTATGCACAAGGACGCCATGGAGGTGGTAAACATAGGATTCGGATCGATCTGCATCTTCGGACAAGTATGGCGAAGCATCCCAAACCTCCGGGAACTCGTAGCGATCATAGACCTTCATCATTGTGTCATGCATGAAATCGTATTCGAACCGCTTCAGCTGAAGGTGGAGAACTTGTGGAAACTTTTCAAAGATGACTCCTTTCTTCGCGTCCTGTAAGCCGAACTTGTCGGCATGGTATTTATTGTCGCCTTCCAGAGTCTCCACTTGGATGTAGTCCTTGAAGCTGTCGTCAAGAGTCTTGTTCCCGCGAACATTGAGTTGAAGATCCCAGAAGTCCTCCGTTCTTGCAGATTCGTAGTCGACATTGATGCAGCGAATAAACGTTTTCATAGAACCAACAAAAAGCTTTGAAAGTGTATCTTCTGCTTCGGTGCCTTTCATTCTGGTCTCCATACGATCCATCAGAACTCGAGACAATTCCTGCACGTCCTGCTGTTCAAACACCTGCCTTGACTCCCAGCCAAACGAAGTCGTGAGCTCATTGGTTGACACTGCACCGTCTGATAACTGGAGATTGTAGAATAATCGTTGGAGAGCGTATGCACTGTTGGCTTTTATGTCCGTCTCGGCTTCAGTCGGTATTTGATAAATTGCCTTGACCATGTCAGAGAAGGAAGGTGGTGACAACGCATATGTAGCATACCTTTCTGAACTCGTTCGTAAAATATAATGATTGTAGTAACGAATTGAGGTAACATGTTGCACCCTGATTCTTCAAGCCAACCATTCCAGTCTCCTTCTTAGAGTCGTAGCTAAAGTTGTTAGTCAACAATGGTAAAACATGTGCAGCATGACCTACTTGACGAAGTTGTGCCATAGTACACCTGTAGGATCTTTCACGACTCTTACGAATGCAGTCAAGGTGGCACCACCGTCTTCCAACAAATATTGTCCTTCTTTTGTCATAGGTTGGCTGAATAACTTTCGCAATTCGACAAATCTGGTGAAGCCCCAGTCTCCTTCTTCCGCTTGAAATCGATGTTTCGCTGAGTTCTGTATGTATATCGAGGGGTTGTTGGGATTTGATAAGACAAGAAGAAATTGTACACAGGCAGACCATGATTCTGGCGCTTCGCCTTCTCCATAGCCATGCTCCAGATAAAAAGATGCATGATCGGCTTGGTTTCCATATGGGAAGAAAAGGATCTTCCAAGGATGTCCACCACATTGAAATACCGGCGAGTGCACCTTCTTTTCAAGTTGTTTCCAGTTTGTGATGCTCCAGGTAAAGACTGCAGAGTCGGCTGTTTCAAGGTCTGGTATTTCCGGCAGATATTTCTTCAATATAGCCTGGTGATCTGTGACTGATGGCATCTCCTCTTGCTGTTCATCTGAGGCGTCGTCGAGGTCAATATTGGTGACATCTTGCTTCTCGTCATAATCTTGCTCGAGTCCAACACTGTTCAGGTCCAGATCTGAAGTGATCATCTTGTCGAGTATCAGTAACCATGATGCAGCGAAATCTTAAGCGTACTTACTGGATTCATCTTGTCTCAAGATTGCCACTTTCTCTTCTTGAAACGTGTGAGGTGTGCCGAATGGAGCTGGTTTCGCCAATCTTACTGCACGCCGCCGAGAGTTGAATTGGATCTGCTTGTAAAGCTAGGTGTAGGCGGCAGTTGAAGATAGAGAAAGTGTTGCTAGCTTGGCGGAAGCAAGTCAACAATCGTATGCGGGGTCGTCGATGACGGAGGAAGCGGAAATGCGCAGGGTCGAGGTCAAGGTGGGACGAGGTGATACAGTCTCAAACTGGGAAAGGATTGGTACGTCGAGATGATTCCCGTCAGATGGTTGATTGGAGTAGCTACGAAGCGCGAGGTTTGTATTAGGAATACGCAAAGGCTGAGGTCATCGTCTTTACTCTTGAGATCCATCACCCATCTCCTGGTACGATCTAGCGTACCTTCCACGATATGACACATGCCAAGCACTCATATCTGAAACATACCTGGAAGTCTTCTTAGGAAAACAGAAAAGAGCTTGAATATTACAGTAAATAAAAGGACAAAAGGACGGCAATAGCAGGGCTTCATGCTTCGATGTTGTCACGATGTTCTTTTAGGCAACTCGCAGCTGGAACTCGTCGTGCTGGTACGTCTGTACCTTATCGGAGACAATCTTCAATACATGTAGACACGCCCTGGAGTCAAAATGCAGTGCTCGATCAGTAAGACATCGTATCAGTATAGGCAAACATGTTGGTGATACTAATATGTCGTCAAGATGGGTGCAGAAAGAGGCCAGGCCAATTTCTCTAAGACAGCTGTCTGCTTTTGGTCGCAAGCTAACCGAGCAACGACTATTAACTTCAGCCAACTATGTCCGGACAGAGCTGCCAATCAGATTGGCTCATCGTATTCGCGATATGCAAAGATTACCATTTGGAGTCATCCAAAATGAAAATATGTCCTACACGTATAACCTCTACTTCAGGACTTTCGAAACACTTCGAAAAATGCCTGAAATCAAGACCATGAAGCAGAACGATGATTTCTGTAAGGTCTTGAAGCAGGTCTTGCGGGATAACCTCAGCATTGTACCTCGCACCGTCATGGGGATTCTGGAAACTCAAGGAAAAATGGACACAAAGCGGACTGATGAGTTCCTAACGCTTCTCATGAAGACTCGAATCAGCCGACGTGTTATCGCCGAGCAGCACTTGTCATTAACAGAGACCTTCCATTCGATAGAGGGAGCAGCAAATGACCAAGTTGGGGAGGTATTATCAAACCTCAATGCCAAAAAGGCTGTAGAGCAGTGTGCCTCAGCTATTCGAGCATTCGCAAGAGATGCATACGGTGACGCCAAGCTACCAGAGGTCACAATACAAGGACATCTGGATGCCACATTTACCTATATCCCTTCTCATCTGGACTACATCCTCGGCGAACTACTTCGCAACTCATTTCAAGCTGTTTGCGAGAATCGAGGAGAAGATACGACTCCTCCTCCTATCGAGGTCACCATTTGCGAATCAGTGCAGAATGTCATCATTAGAATATCAGATCGAGGCCTAGGCATTCCACTTGACTTTCTCAACAAGCATCTCTGGTCCTTTGGTCCTGGACCACGTCGGGATATTCGACTTGACAGCTTGAAGAAGCTGAAGGTTGTGGCAGATGATACAAGTTCTGTCGCCAAGCCTGAGCACTATGATCTTTCTCTAAACTCATTTACGACAAGGCCATCCAATCTACGACTCGGTATTGGCCTGCCTATGAGTAAGCTGTATGCTGAATACTGGGCAGGCAGTCTGGAGATTCACAGCCTGGAAGGATATGGTGTTGATGCATTCCTGCAGCTCTCGAAGCTCGGAAATCAGAATGAACAATTGAGTATGTGCATTGAGTTTACTACGATATAGTAGACATACTTACATTATCTCACAGAGCCTATCTATGCTTGATCTAGCTCACCCATCTATACATCTAGGGCGGCTTCTTCTTCCTGTGCTGCCCGCTCTTTGCTTCAAGCGACGCCTCGCAATCTCATCTTCGTACGAACCTTCTTCAGATCCTCTTACTACCATATCTTCTCCGGGAACATCAACCCTGCCAGATATTTCTTCCACCTCAGACAGGAAAGGCATGGAGGCTTGGGCTCCGATCTTCTGCACGCTCAGGGCTGCAGCGAGATTTGCAAACTCACATGCAGTTTCGATGTTGTCAGCTCCATGCAAAGCTAGCCAGACGGCATACGCTGCGGCAAAAGTATCTCCTGCAGCTGTGGTATCGACGACTTCACACTTGTGAGCTGGTATTCTTCCATCATTTCTGTTATAATCTCGCCAGTACACTCCTTTCGAGCCCAATGTTACCACGATGTTCCTCACACCTCGACGGCGGAAGAACTCTGCAACTTCGGGAAGGTGGGCTTCGATCTCATCTTCAGGGATGTCGGTCAACATTGCAGCCTCTCCTTCGTTGACGTGTATGGTGTGTACGCCTTCATAGATCTCGTTCGGAAGTTCTTGAGCAGGAGCAGCATTTAAGATTATGATCTTCCTTTTATTCTTGTAGTGTTCCATCGCTCCGAGGATCTGGAGAAGTAATGTTAGTGAAATTGCAGTCGCAAAATAGTAAGAACTCTACGCACAATTGGTATAGGTATCTCAAGCTGAAACATGACGACACCCCCTGGAAAATTGTCCAGCTGCAACTCACCTGCCGATTGAATCGCCCCATTGGCTCCAGGAGTGATCAAGATCCTATTCTCACCAGTATCTTCCTCAACCACAATCACAGCTGTTCCTGTGGGGACATTATCCTTAACCAGAACGTGACCTGGGTCGACACCTTCTTTGAGCAAGTGATCAAGGTAACTCTGAGCACCAATATCAACACCGGCCCCACCACCACCAACAGCACCAACCATGTGCACTATCGTACCATTCTTCGCAGGTCCACCTAGTTTCTCACGCACCAAGCGAGCACAAGCGACAGCTTGATTAGCGCCTTTGCCGCCGAAACCAGCTGAGAAGGATTGAGCCATGAGTGTTTCGCCTGCTCTTGGCATGCGCTTAGTTCGTGTAACGAGATCGATGTTGAGCGAGCCGATGACTTCGATGAATGGTTCATCCTCGCTCTCGTCATGCTCCCAGAGTGGGGAGTTCTCGGTACCGAAAGGCGCACGTTGGCGTGGAGATGGGGTTTCATGCGCTGCCATGATGGTTGCGTTTTACTTTATGAACGGACGTTTCTGTGTCACTGGTTGATGGATGAAGGATCTGCTGCACGATGTCAGCGGCTATTGGTTTTGCTTGTTTGTATGTTTGTTTGTAGCACAGGGCACGTCAAGCTTAGAGCTTTTGTTCCCTTGTGGCTTAGCATAGCCTCAGTGTTGGTCTGGTTTCACGACAGCACAGCAGATAATGTCATCCCAATCAGCGAAGTTTGCACAGGTTTGTTCCCAGCCAATTCAAGCTAGCGGCTGCAGAAGCAAGGAAGACATCACATCGCATGCATATTCACCAGCTTACCAGTTTCGTTCTTTCAATCAATGACGATGCAAGTCAATGTGTGTTGATACTTTTGCTGTAAACTCTTGCTATTTTCAGAGGAGTTTGTTGCACAAACAGAAGATGTCGGCCGAGCAAAAGCGGGGGGCCTGGGCAAGTTTCAGAAACGCGTGCAGCACACGCGAGCAAGCGCGGCAAAAGTACATCGTGCTGTGACACTCTTTCTTTTGTTGTTATATATACTCAACAAACCATTCATTGCTGTCATTCGCTCTATTTAATGCCCTTCTTCCTCCCAATATTTACCTGAAAAGTAAAAGCTCTTCCCGCAATATTACCAACAGTGACTGGTTACCCCCACTCTCAAAAGCTCTTTATCACTTAACATATTCTTATAACTATATCATACAATGGCTGCTATTGCTACTCGTGTTCCCTTCGGTGAGGTTAGTGCTGTCAGAATGGCAGGTATGATGGCCACGAAGAATCGCCAACTTGGTATGTTGTGACTCCCTTTGTTACTTCCACATTAGTACTGATATATTACCTTGTAGGCATGGCTGAGGTCCTTCGGGCAAGGTTCAACAGTGACCCGAAGCCCAAGATTTACAAGAAGCCTGTTGTTCAGAAACCTGCTTTTACATTCTGTCTGGACGTTGTCCCTAACAAGTCTGCCGCTGCTACTACGACGATGTCTATCAAGTCTCCACTCAAGCGTGCTCGTGAGCCGGAGCAGTTCTACGACGAGGAGGCCTCTGATGTTGAGAACGAGAACGATGATCCTGCCCTCTTCAGCCCCAAGAAGTCGAAGAATAACTCTGGCCGAGCTATTGCTACACTGAAAAGTCCTCGTCCGGCTCAATGTCCTCCTACGCCACAATTGTCCAATGTTATCAAGTTTTCTGCACAACCCATGGATACGACGACCACCATCTCCTTGGGTAAAGACACTCGACCCAAGCTACGAGCGAAGGGTGCTGCCAAACTCCCTTTCTCGCTCGATGTCGCCCTCTCCAACACAGCCAACAATGACAACGCGCCTTCCATTACGTCTCCAACTGCTCCCCGGTCATTCTGGCGTCTACAAGCAGACTTCAAGTCCATCAAGAAAGGCACCAAGTTCAGCATTATGCCAGATGACATCGTCAACGCCGGTGCCCGTATCATCCAGCACGAAGCAAGCATGATGGAGATCGACCCCCTCAACACGGCGGCCTATGGCGTACCAATCGGCCTCGAACACACCGACCACAACAAAGAGAACGCAGTACCGGACTTCCACCTTAAGAACACTGCACATCTTGCAGCTAACGTAATTGCCAGTGCTCGAGCTCGCCGAGTTCGTGACGCTGCGATTGCGAAAGCGGGTGGTAAGCGTGCTCCTCTTGGTACGCTTGAGGTCGAAGGCTTTTATGCTGAAGGTCTTACGAAGACTTCGGCGCAGAATGTGGAGAGTGATGAGTCCGCTGCGAACAGGGTTGCTGGTACGAAGATGACGCAGCATGAGGAGGCTAAGAAGGCTGCTGGTTCTTGTGGGTTTGCTATCGCTGAGGTTAGTGATGAGGAATAGGTGAAAGCGTGGAGAAGCATGTCCTCTGTGTTTGTTTATACTGGGTTGGAGTTTGCATTTGGGTTTGTTCCTGCATATTGTTATTGCGAGATGGAATGACTGAGCTTGACTGGAACCAAAGGACTGGACTGGACTGAAACTCACCACCCTACCACACTCGGTTATCCTCCAAAATATCACTACGACATTGTCATGCAGTATCATTGGCGCCTGATCACCGTCTTTGTTTCTGCATGACATCGCTGGCTGGCTCGCACATCTTCTCATCCTCATCCAACCTGTCAGCAGGATGACACCTACCGTTAGATCGACTATCGTCCACATGACTATCTATTCGTGCTTCCTTGCCGCCGCGCTGTTGCCTTTCAAGGTTAACCTGCGCAGCTGGCTGGAGATATGAATGATAGTGTATGTGGCTCATTTCGACTTAGGTCAGCGGATGTGCTTTTTTACAGTGCTTGGGTAATAGGATACGAAGGCAGTGGCATGAGAAACTTTGTCGAGTAAAGGTTGTTGTATAGGTCTTTCTTTGGTTCAAGATAGTCTTTGGTATGAATAATGAATGAATGTACGATTTTGTTTTACTCGCAGCCTACGATGAATGTTCTGTACAGTGAGGTCACTTGGACTGTGTTTGTCTCCTGAGGTAGGATATAGAGATTGATGTGAGTGATTGAGAAGGATAGAAACACCACGGACAAGTCGATCGTCTTAATTATTTCCTTTCATCTTACTGCTTTTTTTTCTGGATGTGTGCTTGTTCATTAGGATACGAAGTTGTGGTGTTAGCTGTCAGCTGAAGAGTGGGAAGAGTGGAGGCAATAAGTGAGGTGAGGGTCAAGAGTGAGTTGGAAAGTCGAATGGTGCAGATACGGTCGCGAGCTTAGCTATCGGAGTGTGGTAGACATGGTAGACATTGGAAGCAGGAGGAGGTGAAGTTAAGACAGCAGAGTGGGAGACAGAAGTTGAAGTAGAGGCGAATAGGCGTGGTAGAGAGATATAGTGGACTGAAGCGTAAGAGGAGAGTGGAATGGTAGAGTAAGATATGGAGGAAAGAGCTGAAGAGAAGTATATAGATTAGAGCTTTCACAGCAGCATTAGAACCATGTTGCTGTTTCGAGGTGGCAAAGGGTTTTTGGCAGACGAATGCTGTGCAGAGATCTGATTCTGTCTGTAGAAAGCGAGAAGGCTGTTGCAATGACAAGACTGAGAATGTGCATGGGACGGGGTAGTAAAGGATTAGAAGGAAAGCAAAACAGGAATTGAAGGAAAGAAGAGTAAAGAGAAGAAGAGTAAAGGCAGGAAGGTGCGAAAAGATAGTACAGGAGGGAAGTAGCAAAAGAAGAAAGGCAGTAGAGAGAGTTTGTGTCAAAGGTATTTTATTGAACCTTTGATAACTAGTATTAAGTACTATCAGTCACCAATGGAGACGCGAAAGCACATCGCTCTCAAAACATCGTGACGGTTCCGTCTTTGGGTATCATGCCACCACTGCTTTCATCCCCGAATGCTGTAAAGCAATCTAAGAGGTTTGTCCACCCTTCTTGCCAGCCTCAACAGGGTCGACTGCAGATACGTTAGCAATCGCTGGAGATGAGCACGAGGAAGAGAAAACTAACCCTTGCCGTGAGCGAACTCAGTGTTGCCACCTTGCTTGGTGCGTCCGTCAACGTTGCCATCCTTGGTAAGACCGTCGTGCTCAGAAGGCTTGTAGTTGTCGCCGCCAGCGTTGCCGGAGCCAGATGACTTTCCACCCTCAGCACCAGCCGCTACAGGATGTATTAGTACAAGTTAATATTGATGAGATGTAGTGTTCAACAAACCATGGGGGTCGACCTTGCCGTAGGCGAACTCAGTCTGCTGCATTCTCTTGTCGGGGGTTCCGTCCTCCTTGAGACCGCCGTGCTCAGAGGGCTTGTAGGTTTCGCCGGTGGAAGACATATTTGATGATTTGGGTTGAGTTGGAAAGTTTTTTAGCTGAAGTGTTGTGAAGTGAAGTTGAAGTTGAAGTTGTTGATAGAGAAGAAAGTGGTTGATGTGCGAAGAGAGAGGTGTTTATATAGACCAAACACGCTCTTGATGAGTCCCCTGTGACGTATCGTGTCAGTTGACGTCGACCCTATCCACGTGAGAGTGAGGCTGGGAAAGTGAAGGAGAGATCGTGATCGCCCCAGGGCCTAGCCACGCTAAGGTAGTGCCGTTTGTGTTCTCTCCGACTCCTGCTTCTTTCAGCCGCCAGCATCCGCGGAAAGTCTCCAGCCCTGCTTCTTGCTAGGCAACAGCTATATTGTTTGGGCTGGAGACAAGAACGAGCTAGACGAGCTAGCTTGGCAGGGACAAAGACATGACGTACAGATTAGCGAACTTAAGATGGGGACCACTCTTACACTCCTGCCGCACCGGAAAGTCAATTTAAGATGAGACAAAGCTCGGTTGCCATGGTTTGCCTCTAAACAAAGCTACAAATCAGTGCGAATTAGGAGAAGATTCACGTTGCAATGATGGCATTCTTACAAACGCCGTGCAATAGCATGGAGAAAGAGTTTGTGTTACCGGTGGTTCGTATGGAGTGCATGACGCTTTGATATTTTGCCGTACGGTACCTGACTTTTGTCGATCACGAGAAGCTGATGCAAGGCACCATCTTTGTTGATGCGACTTTAGTGCATTTGTACTACCTAGTTGATTGTGGTTGATCTTACAGCTACGTCTCCTTGCGATTGAACTCTTTGCAGCTTCCTTGAGGTGCTTGCGTTTGTTACAAAAGGATCCTCTGACGTCGTAGATTTCCCCGCACGCAGATCCAGCGGATCGCAAAGTTACGCCCAGCCAGATCTCGCATCCACTTTCCCATCTCGTGTTTAAATCGCATTCTATCTAGCCAACTTCATTGCGCAAAAACAAGACATGTCAGCATCGGAGTGAATGATGGAATATTCTAGACTCTTTTGCCATATCAGATTGCATTTAGCAAGCAAGCATAAGAAAGGTACAAATTGCATGATTGGGCAAGAATGAGACGACATTCCAGATCAAGCACAATAAAGCACGATCTGTGGAGCCAATCGAACGACGTTTCATTTGCCACTTTAGAAACGGTATCCCCTGGTCGACAGCGGTAATCAGGAGTCCCTTAAACGCTGATCTTCATTTCTGGAAGATGAGACCATGTCAGTCGATCTCTCATCTGAGATGAGCTGAGCTAAGGTTGACGCTATCGATTCAGTATGAGGCTCTACCCAAGCACGATGCAAGACACTCCCGTCGACCGCTGGAAACAGCTTGTTCCGATGGACGGTCGTGACGACAACTTGGCTGTCAATCTGTTTGTTGTGAGACGTCATTGCTTTGGATGCGATTCGGGTATTCTGAGAGTCTCCCACTCCCCAGTGTAGTAGGCTAGCAAGAAGCAGAGCATTATCAGCGCCAGCGAATTCGTTTTTGGTTCTTCGTCCTCTAGCAAGCGTGATATGCAAGATCATGTTTTCACCAGCACACTTTGAGGACTTCATTAGTTTCAGGATCGCTTCTGTTCACTCGACCTGTACTGTAACATAGACATTAGATCAGCCAAGTTAACACCTACCACATCATCACTCACATCTGTCAAAGTGCGCTAATACCGTCCTTATAGATCACCTTTCCGACATCAGCATCCCTTTCTCCTTCGGCCACTCTCCTCAAGATATCACCCTTCAGCACTAGGATGTCCAGCTCCCATCTTTTTAGCCGTCTCCATCATCTCTGGCATGCGACCTCGGCTGGTAAGCAAGAAGCCAGGACCATACCTAATACATCTCGTGAGCAATAAGATCGTGCACGTCAATGCCAGATACCCTACCTTCACGCCATCCTCCTTGAGCTTGTGGTTCCAGTCCAACATGAGCATGTTCAAAAGCTACCTTGCTACATCTATAACCAATCGTTTCGAAGTTGGTTTGGGCCAGCCGTCTGGCAATGAGGAGTAGGAAAGTACCTTTCGGCAGCAGTAGTGATTTGGCAAGTCCGGCAACAGATTGAGACGTAGATTGTCTGCAAATATACGGGAGTGTGCGTAAGGACATGTGTGCCTGAGTCATTGGTATCTTAGATCGAGCTGCAAGACTTACGGAGTGATACTTCACCAGCTAGTGCTTGACCATCAAGTGCGAGTCCGGCCTTGCATAGTATCAATCAGGCTCTCGACGATATTTCTCGTCTCTGAGGCTTCGCCCTTCAGAGCATTGTCATTTTCCAAACATCGGCTATGTAGGGTTCTCGGTGATCGGAGAAGGCCTGGGCGGCTTTGAAGCCAACTCCAATGTTTCCATCAGTGATCTGAAGACCTTGAAAGTGGCCATGTTGAGGAAGCCAGTGGGGTCGGTTGAAGAATGCGAATAGGAGCTGTCAATGAGGTTCGAGGAGCAGTCTCCCTGTAAAAATTGCTGAAGAGCACGATCCGGAATAGTATAGCACTTCCAGAATAGTCTTGCTGTAGCCTTTTAGATGCACTTTTGTTACTGACCCGGCCCTGGCCTCTTCAAATTGTCAAGTTGTCTGCTCAGCGGAGTTGCGGCCGTGAAGCAGCAGTCTGCGTTTTTTGGACGACCCTCGACGATTTTGATATTGCTTCTGAGTACATCAAGTAATGCCTTGAAGAGCTACTTCGCCAGGCCACGGCGCCGCACAATCCAAACTTATGCCACCGCCCACATCGCCCTACTTCCACATAGAAGAATCTCCTCTTACCGGCCGCCGTATACACGCTTCAGTGGACATTCCAGCCAACACACCTCTTCTCACCGCCTCCGCACTCAGCACCTATGTTATCTTCCGCGAATACAAACGGGAGGTGTGCCATTTCTGTTTCGCGTATGATGGTGGTTCCAAACTGAAAGTCTGGGAAGCACAAGCTGGGCTGGCCTGGTGCAGTGCAGAATGCAAGAATATGTGGAATGAGCACTGGGGTGGAGACATTGCTTTAGACGTGTGGATGCGTGTTGAAAGCCTGGTGCAAAAGCATGCTGGGAAGGCTCAGAAGAAGGTGCCAGCAACCAATATGAGTAATGGCCCAGAAGATAATGAAGCTGGACAAGCCGTATCGCCAAGCGTGGAAATGTTTGATACAAAATGGGCAGAAGCAGCGGAGAAGGCAAAGCTCATCTTGCAATATCAAGATGACACGACGTCCACTACCAAGGCCATGAAACAAGCCATAAGCCAGGTGAGCAATGACCCAGTGGACAGTACAACTATCTCGCATCTGGTCTCTGGTGTTCTCCTTGCTGCTCATAATGCACCACTTTGGTCTGCTATGCTAGAACTCTACCCGTCATCGCAACCGTACTCCAGCTCTGCGGACGTGGATCTTCATACGTCAGCATACCACCACCTTCTACACAATCTTACCAATCTCTCCAGCTCGCTCCACGAGCACATCACACCAGACATCCTCCGTGCAGTCCCTTCGCGGGATGGTCCAAACTCTTTCGGCATTCGCAGTCTCGACGACGCTGGCGACGAGATCTTTGGCTATGGAGTTTGGCCTGAAGCGTCATATTGGAATCACAATTGTGCGCCGAATGTGCAAAAGCGAAGAGTGGGCAGGAGTTGGGAGTTTTGGACGAGCAAGGAGGTCAAGAATGGGGAGGAGTTGTGTATTACGTATCTGGGAGGGGACGAGGAGACATTGAGAGTGGAGGAGAGGAGGGCGAGGTTGATCAAGACTTGGGGGTTTAGGTGCGGGTGTGGGAAGTGTGTTGAAGAGGGTGGTGAGTAGACGAAGTAGTTGCTCATCATTCGCTATGTGACTTCAGCATCTGGCAAGACGAGTAATCAATTCGGAGCACAGTTTCCAAGATCGGTTCTTGGCGGCGCATGTCTGAAACACAACACTTCGAAACACGCTCGCAAAGCCTCACGTTATCTGGCCAACACAGAGTCTCGTTACTTATCTATGAGTTTACGTCCCTGATACATGGGAGAGGCGCCAGAATGTACTCGTCGAGCTGCAAATGAGAACCCTAATCTGGGAGGTGCGTTATGATAGCTCTGAAACACGGCAGCCTCGCGTGCCCCACCCAGTCACGTTTCGCTTTCAGATTTATTCCTCGATCTTCCCACTTCCACTTTCACCTTAGCATCTCTTGTCACACGAGAGTCTTCCTTGTCTACAAGACGATCACCTCATCCACGCAGGCCCAGAAACGATGCCGCCACCAACTCTGCCCGATCCAAGTGTCGTATTATGGCGGACTCTCAGAAACGATTACCTTCGGCCTTTTGTCCGCAGGCACGCCAATGACTATGGTTGGGGTTGGGATAGAGGATTTTTGTTTCCAGATAACATCAAGGATTCATTACTCTTCCGCAGTTTCGCGATGAATGCAAAAGCTAGGCTCGATCAGCATAACATCATAGCTAATGACGTGTGGCTTAAAGAACTCGTCGAAGGTCTTCGCCGGTACCTCAAGATGCTGCGGCATAAGGTGCAGTTGCGGCAGCTCAAATCTGCAGCGAAGCAGTTGCAGCAGCTCAGATCTGCAGAGAAGCGAAGGGTTGAAGAACAAGACTCCAGCAGCAACCCTGTGAGCACATCCGAGACGCAGTGTACATCAAAGCCTGTCGATCCATCAAACATCCTCGTTCGGTTTTCTGTTGGTGAAAAGAACGTGGATGCTCGTTCAGTCCTCCTGAGCAAGCTGGTCGAGGATACTACTAAGTGCAGTATCGACCTAGTTACGCGGCTGAGCGCTGCGAAACTGATGCAAGTCATCCGTCAGAAATATCCAGATCTGTCCAAGAAGGACTACGATATGTACGACCGGACCTTCAAGGATGAAAATACTGACACGATTGTGGATAATGACGACTTGCAAGCAGCAGTTAACGCCGCGATGCAAAGAGCAGATGGAGAAATACACTTCGTGGTAGTGCTCAAGGAGGATACTGGTAGATCATGGGTCACACGTAAAACATTCATATCACCCGAGATATGAACATCAAGTAACAAGTCTCTTCTCCAGACATGTTACAAGCAGCTTTTTCCAGCCTTGGATTACCACTTCATTTGCCTTTCCATTCATCCTCGGCGGGTTAGGTTTCCCAGCATTACACAGACGACAACAATGGCAATACATTCGATCAGCCAATCAAGACCGATATCAAGATGGAAGATGCCGATCGAGAATGAGGCGGAGAATGAAGTGAAGATGGGAGAAACTTCGTTGATTTTCTCAGCCTGCTTTGCTGGTTACATATGTCGTGATAGCTTTGTATAAAAGAGATGCGACTGTGGGGGAATATTGCTTTCTCGAGCTTCTCATGTAGCAGCCTTTTCGACCAAGATTCACTCTCCATAGTGAGAAAGTATCTACTTTCCGTGTATTATTTACGACGGCATACATATAATAGCAAGTGATAACTAAACTCATCAACAACTTTCAGAATAGATCTGCTTCAACGTTTGTAACATTTGTCACAAGAATGTTCACTTCTCCTCCAAAGTAATCCTCCCAAGAAGCACAATGGGACACCACTGTACTACGCTTATCACCCTGAGAAATGTTAATATCAGTACTCATTCCTTCTGACATGACCAGCAAATTAGAACCAGCCCATTGTTGCGCACCGAAGTGTCCACTGAGTCTATCTGCTCCCCGAAAAAACCACTCTTGCACAAGAATGCCGCGACTTTCGGAGGAAACGGCAACGTCCCAACCTAGTCTCCTTAAAAGAAGACTCATTGTGCCTCACTCTCCTGAACCTTCTTTCACCCCTTATGTCCCTCATACCACCCCCATCTTGACTCCACATTGCACAACGAATGTAGCCGTCACCACCAGCAGCCCACAGACCACAGCGTTGTCAATTTGCAGGTTCCAACCTATTCGACATTCATGAGATCGACCCTACAAGCGTCTAGTTTTCGAAGTATTGCTGTAATATCGCCGATACCAGTAAAGGATCCTCGTAACGAATGCAGAGTCATGCCCGGATCGGCCAATGCTGCTTACCGCAAAGACGAGGACTTCGCATCGTATGGTGGTAGAGCTCAGTCGCCGTAACTGGATGTTCTCTTCTAGTCAGTTGTGGAAGGTATCCAAGCTGGGTGTACTGCGGCATGTATGCGTCAATCCCGAACGAGATCTTGATCCCTCTGGTGCGAAGGTCGACGTGACGGCTGATCTGTGGTGAAGCATCGTGTGTTGTACTGTGGATATCCCTCAGCGCTGGCTTTCCAGTCGATTGAGCATGTCACTGCTCGTTGTTCATGGTCGACCATCTAAAAGTTGTTACCCGCTCGTTCATTGTTGTTTGGTTCCTTTCCACGTCAACACCATCTCAGCCGAGTAGAATTTGTAATCAGCATAGAATGCGACCTAAGCACAAACCAATCACCTCTTCACAAAAGCCGTCTCACTCAAATAATCCTTCTCCGGCCCCTTGACTCTATACTGAATCCCAAACCTCCTCATCTCCTCTCCGTCCCTATTCCCCTGCACCCGAAAATCATACAATCCCGAATACAAATCCAGTTCACACAAATGATCACCCACCCCCTTCCAACCACCCACAGCCTCATTCCTCTCCATTTCCAGTTCCATATACAGGTAATCGATCTCCTCGTCCTCTGGCGCAGTCACAGCGTCAAAAGAGCCTTTCCCTTCTGATTTTGTAAACCAGATGGAAATTTTCTCGTTGGCGGTGTCGTGCACGTAGATGTAGCGTTGGTTGGCACGTAGAACTAGCCCGGTGTCGGTAAGAAATTCACCCGTTTCGTGGTACAAGTAGGATGACCCGGAGAAAGAGCTGTGCGGCGTGAATGTTGCGGTGCCGGTGAAGTTGCCGGAGGGGTAGTAGGGCAGGTTTGAGGTGAGCCGGCGGTGCATTGTCCATGTGCCTGCGAGGGAGGCGAAGATGGTGCCGAGTGGTGCGGTGGTGGAAGTCATGCTGGTTTCGGACGGGGGTGTAAGAGATTCTGTTGCAGATGTGAAGGGGAATGTTGTTGGTGTTGCTCCTGTTGATGGGATGGAGCTGGATGGTCCTTCGAGAGGTGTGGTGACTGGTGTGAGCATGTATGGCATGTTGAGCTGGAGTATTTCTTTCGCACGCGAAAAGGGGCTTGATATTTTTAGCAGTGAGGAGGTTCTCAGATGGGAATAGAAGTAGCAAAACAAAAGACAGAACAGTTCACGATAGTGATAGCAAATGAGCGACAGCAGGTGTGCAGTCAGATAGAAGAGACTGTTGTTGTGAGATTTACAGAGTGAAGATAAAGGACACCCGAAGGCCGCCGGTGTTGTCCGAATCGGCTCCTCACTGCAACCACATTTCCGCAATCTCGTTGAGTATTACAGCGTTTATGCTGCGAATTGATTCGCTTGCTACTATAGTGACAACACAATACATTGTTCGAGTTCTTGAACATTTCAAAAACATTCTCTGTACTCTGTCGACTTAATGAGGTCAAGTTGTTTTCGGCAGCAGATATCCCGGGTGACAAAGAATCGTCAACATTCATGTCGATGCGACTGCTTGTTCGTCCTCCGATTGGCAAATATGATGAGATAAATAAGTGCTTGCTGTTACAGGAGGCAATGTGATTATTATCATTATCAGACACGTGATGTCTCGATTTCTTTGCTCACACACGCGTGAATCATGATTCCTTTGTGCTACATTGTGTAACCTTTGAGTCACATTCCTGCTCATTTCGCGTCAGTGCCTACACTTACTTCATCACGAGAAGCTGTGACCATCTCAAAGCTGCAAACAACAAACCTTCCACAGTATAGTCTTCGAGCACGATACCACACGCCATACAAGATACCAAGAGCAATTCTGAGGAGGCTTCTACAACGAACCACCAACAAACAGACCAACTCCACATATCTCGTGCCAAACATGGACGACTCAAAGAAGAAGGATACTGGCACTTATGTGCCCAGACACGACAGGACCGAATCAGGTCCCTTCGACCACGAAGCTGCAACCGATAGCGATACTGGAAGTTCTTCATCCTCTAGTCAGGCTGCTGTGGTGGCGCGGGAGCCCAGCGAAGAAGGTTCAGCTTTAGCATCAGAATCAGACGAGTACGATGAAGAGGATGCTATCGTTCAGAACACCATCAAGCGCTGCCTCGTTGATGAGCTCGGTGCAGAAGCGGCTGTGACCAAGATTGAGGCTATGGTAAATCAACACTGTCTTTGCTACAACATCCTCAGACTTGGTGGCGACCCTGTTACGGATCATGATCGCTTGGTAGAGTTCTGCCGCAAGGTGCTGCGCAAGAAGCGAGAAGATGAAAAGCAATGGCATGATTCAATCTTAGACCTCAAGATAGCATTGCGAGAGGAATGGGATGGTAAGTCTACTTTTCTAAAGCTTTCGAACCAATTGATACTAATGTGACGCATAGAGATTCTGGGAGACTACGCCGACGTCAATAATGTTGCTGGCCGTCCTCGGCGACGTGCTCTCAGCCAATTCTTCGCACGTCTTAATGCGGCTGGGGTCACGAACGACTGTCTCTTCTTCAATTACCAGTTCAGCAACATCATCGAGCCTCACAAGATAGACCATCCCGTCGCCACAATCAATAGTGCATGGAATGTCGAACAGCTTAGACAACTTGTCGACTACTTCGAGGTCGCGGGAGCCTGGATGAAGAGTCAATTCGATGTCGTTCCCATGACAATGCCCGAGCAGTGGAAGGAGTATCACGTGTACACGGAGAAGAGATGGAAGGAATGGAAGCAGAGGTTGATAGACATTGCGGAGGCAACTCGAAACGAGGACGTGCGAGAGAATGCTCGAGCGGCTGTGAAAGCTATGGAGAAATGACAGTACGGCTCTCTACACGACAGTTGATGACCTTTCCAATTGAGCGGTGTCCAAAGCTCCCATAAGGACATTTCCATAGTACACTGCTGAACAACGATCTTGTCCACTTCGAACAGCTTCTTGATGTTTGTCCAGATTTGCGCATCCCTTATGATCTCTTTTGACTATTCGCACAAGCAGAGCATGGTCCCATTCTTAGACTTTAGTTCAAGACCAAAGGCCTTGAAACCGTGGGTAGTCAGACCACAAAAGACCGCTGTATTGGCTAGCGGATCCGGTATTATAAAGATGACTCTATCGCGGCCCTGCGTTTCTTTCTCCCCTCGATAGTACTCTACGCTTCCCATGATAGGGAATTCTATGAGCGGACTAGGATCAGGAGGATCTACAGATATTGCTAGGACCTTCCTGGTCTCGTTCCAGGCGTTCCAGATGTCCATGATCATGGCATCAAAGGTGATCTCGGGCTCCTCCTCGCGACCACCACTGAAGAAACGGCGAGGATAGCCTTTTTCCCTAGCTGCTCCTATGGTCTGACCACTACGTGCCAGAGACGCGCCCAACTGTATGGCGATCTTGACTTGCTCTACTGTGTAGTGGTTGCTGCCACAATTGAATCCGCCTGTAATAGTGGTTAGTGAATATCTGCATCGTAAATTCTACACCTACCATGCTCTTTTCCTTCAACGACCAGACCTTCGATTGTTGTAGCTGTTATCCAGGCTTCCTTTGGCGGACATGGGATGTTGGCAGGTGTATTCCGCGGCATGTTGTGACGTCGAGATGTGTATGTGAGTGGAAAGAAACTTCGAGCAACGTAATCATGGCGTCGGTGAAGAAGGACACAAGTACGCTTGTGCGACTTTCGGACTGTGTAACACTGTGATATGGTGTTCCGCTAGCGCTGAATGCTGTACGACCATGAACAACATCGTTACGCTTTCGGGCTTCTTGGTAAGGTGGACTAGACTTTTGAATGGTGCCATCTCGCATGCGAAGCGCTGGAGTCAAAGTATGTGTAACACATCTCTTCCTCGGCAAGCTTTGGGGAGCATAATACAGCGACACTTGCTTCTCGTTCCTGTACTAACAAAATCTTTTACCAAGCTATTTTCACGACGCATAAATAAATACAGAAGGTCATTGGAGGGAACTTCAGCAGGGAAGAACACAAACCCTCGAGGACAAGAAGAGGAATCGAAGGCAGCCTTAGCACAAACACCACCAAGGAACTCAAGGAAAGCCATGCGCTCTAGGATCTCGCCTCAACGCTGTTGTGGAGGAAGACTACAACCATGTTTCTGAAGTCGTCAAGCCGCAGATGATAAGGTCCAAACAGAAATTGGCCTGATGGGGTAGAGCTGGATGGTCCTTCGAGAGACGTGGTGACTGGTGAGCATGTGGAGCCGCTAATACTTTATAGAGCAGAAAAGGGACAAGTGAGGTGGCTTTTCTAGACGGCGTGCCAAAGAAAAAGACAGAAAGAACGCGAATCGCAACACAACTGAGTGAGTGCGGCAGCAGGTTGTAAAGAAAGGAGTATTAAGGAGAGGAGATGAATCCCGCATCCCGAAAGCCGTTGTCCGAGTCCCGACTCCGCTCCTCACTGCACGACACCTCAACGTCGGCATTAGAGTCTTGTATAATCGCATTGAAGCATGATTGATGCGAATCATTTCAATATGTTACAGTTACCACGCGATACAATCGCTCGAGTTGTCGAGCATCTCAGAAACTCTAGACGGCTATGTGAGGCGCGATCATTGCGCCTCATACAGTGCCTCACGGGACAACACAGCCACACTTGGCTTGGCTCATAAGCAACTACACAAAGAGGTGTCAACTAAGAATTACCACCACTGCTCCAAGCACTGTTCGCTGCCTAATTCACCACTAGTCTTTCCTGAGAATCACACAAGAGAGATACAATCCAATGCAGGCACCAAACGACACTGCGACCAAAATCGTGGTCTACCAGTCAGATGCTTTTATTTATAAATTCGATCGCCTCTTTTGGTATCATCACCGCCGCATTCTTGTAGTGCTTCACTATGTTGCGCTTCCTCTCTTCGGCATCCAGTACCTCCTAAGCCATCAGTTGTTCTGGCGGTTACTGTTCTTCTGCACATCCATGTATTACTTAGAACACTTTTCACATCAAGCTCGTTATCGCGACTACCATTTCTTAGATCATGAGGCATGGAGGCAAATTCTACAGGAGATGCAACCAGATTATGCCGCCGCTATGCCATTGACATCCGAAATCAATATCACAACCTTGATTCAGGAACTGACATTGGCCAATGAGGAATTGAGTATCTCATTTAGGGACGAGAGTCGCAACGTTGACAGATTCAAAGCGAAGCTAGAACGTTTCACTGGATGTGCGCTAGATTGGTGGCCTCTGGCTCCTCCACTCCAACAATTGATGAAAAAGCATGCACAATTGCGTTGGGATTGTGGCTGTGGCGACCAACGCTATGTACAAGTTGACGCAGGTTTTGCTACTCAGCTGCTATTCGCCGCGTCAAGTAAAAGTCGCAAACGCCAAATGTCTGTGATGGCTTTCCGCGCTTGGCAGAAGGGTTTCAATGAGGACATCTGGGGACTATTCATATTTCTTCGGACACCGTGGTTGAAGCTCAAACAACGAGTTACAGGAGCTCAGTCTACTGGTTCAGGCAGTATGTCTCTTCCTGCGTATCCGGCCGGACCACCTGCACCATCCGCGAATATGTCATCCTCAACCTCTGGGGCTGGCCAGAACTCTGGCAATACATCTCAAGCAGGCTCAGGGACTTCTAGCCAGAATACAGTTAATGCTGGAGCATAAGAGCAACACGCTTTCATGGTCGCTAGTCGCACCAAGAACGACTTCGGGCTCGGACAATGGCATGTAGCTGATGCATGTACAGACGATGTCTTCTTCAGTAGACTCAAAAAAGAGTACCATAGCATCAGAGGCTGGCGGAGATTCGGCTGGTTCCGCTACAGCCATTGTGATTTCTACGAGGTGTGTAGGACCCATCTAGACAATCCACATGAACTCACGTCCCCCTAGTTCGACAAATTCAGCGACAACGCATTTGCGCCGCGAGATAATGGTTTTCCTGTTGGTTTGCCAGAGTACAGGTACGATGCTATAGCATTGGAGCTAGACCCACCCATCACTCCGCACGAATTCAACAAGCGCTTCTATGCTTGCACCAAAGCATCGCCGTGGCACAAATGGAATCCTATACACATATGTCGTGAGCCGTGTACGAGCAGAGAGGCAGTGGCATTGATACCTAAGCGAATCACTGCACTTAGTGGTGCTAAAAGAGAAATCTTCTATGGTTTGTATGCGCGCGAGATGCCGTCCGTGCTAGCGTTCTGTTGCTATAATCTCTTAGTCTTTATCGTGCCTGGCCTTGTGTTCAGCATCGTCTGGCTGAAAAAACATCCGGATGACTTGCAGAATGCATACATGCCGATGACAATTGGAGGCACGCTCATGAGCGGTTGGTGGGCAGCAGCGTGGGCAATGAGATCTGTAGCTGTTGCGGAGTCTTAGCCTATGTTTCAGTGTTATCATAGGTACTGTTGAACGACATATCGACAATGGCGATGGGCTGTCTTTAGATTCTGATCCGATATTTCGTTTGGCTTGCTAAAATGATGCAAAGCTTGTATGGTATTGTTCGATAGAGAAGTACATGCATTGGCCGTCCATCGTCTATAGTCGTTGACTGGTCCGGCTCCTCACTGCACGACACCCAAAGGTCGACAACTTGCTGATCGTGTAATAACACACAAGACGAGACTCGACCACAATGTGGATATTTTGCTATCGGACTGACTATGCTGTTAGATTAGCCTAAAAGCTGGCATTCCGATGGTGACTTGTTGGCTGTACATGTAAGCAGTAGCACATTACACTTGCTCCAGCACAAGTAGTGACTTCGACCCTTCTCTGTCTTATCTTGGTTGCTGTTTGTGGTTCTCACTACTGACAATATGTCCCAAGATGATGCCCTATCAGAGGGTTGGCGTGAACAAGTCCATGCCGCACTACGAGGTTAGCTCGCCAGACCGTCGAGCTAGTACACTGCCCTAACATTCCTTATAGACCCGAAACTTACTGCACCGTTCTATCTTCACATCCATGATGACATAGAAATCGAGATGAAGCGCAGGAGGAACGTGACAGCTTCAACATGGCAAACCGCACTCGCTTCGTTATTCACTTCACCAGTCATTGACCCGACCAATATCGCGGACGACTCGGCTTCCGCAGTGCCCAAGGCTAGAGACACACAGAATCGTGACGACGAATTCCGCAGGTACATCACAGATCTACCTGCCTGGTTCGAGATTTTACAAAATCTGCTTGACCAGCATGGTACAGGACCTTACTCAAAGCCTGTCAATGTTCTGGTGTCAGAGATGCGATCTTCCCGAGTCTCGACACTACTTGTCACATTCACTGATGACGAAACCTTTGCCAATTCATTGAAATGTAACGTCGAGGCTTTAATCAATCCGAGTGTAAACTGGTGGCCGCTGCCACCGACTCGACCCCGTCTGTCGAAGGATCAAGTCTTGTTGACCTGGAGTTGCGTTTGCGGTCAATTACGTTATCTGGTTGTTCCTGTGGCGGTTTTCAGGGCAGTTCTTGACATCATGGCAGCATGCAAAATCGTTGCGAATGAAAGGGGGACTCCCTTCATACTCCAGTCATCTCACCATGAGATTGCAGACTCGGCTCCGGATGATAGCAGTATCGCTCAACCCGCATCCACCCAAACTCCGTATCAGTCGAGTAGCAGCCCGGACACTAAGAACCTTTTTGTGTTCGTCGTCGTCAATGGATGGGGAGGGTTCAAATTCATCCAGTGGAAAGTGGACGGAAATGATAATCAATTCTTCGATAGACTAAAGAAAGAATACACTAGATCTAGAGGCTGGCTAAGGTGGGGCTGGTATCGGTACAGCCACTGTGAATTCTATGAGGTGAGCAGACTGATTGATCCACCTCGACCTCGAAACTCGACTGACTATCTAGATTGAAAAAGCCGACTTAAACTCTTTCTACCCTCGTAAGGCGGGATTTCCTGATTCGACCGATTCCAAATACAGATACGCTCCTCTCCCTATGAAACCGCTACCTCCCATCACTCCGCATACATTCTACAAAAAATTTAATTCGTGTCGAGATGCGAGTGCATGGCATAAGTTGCTGCCATGGCACCATTGTTATCCACAGTATGGCGGCACCCAAGCAGTCGACCTTCTGCCGAAACACATAGAGGCGCTCGAACTGCATGGCGACAAGCGTGAGGTCGTCTATGGTCTGTACGCATGCGAATCTGTTTCAGCAATTGTTGCGGTACTATTTATCGCACCAGGTTTGATATACTTCGCGGTGAGCTCGTGGCGGAAGCCTGGTAACCTTGGAGACGCATCCGTGCCACTACAGATCTGTCTAGCACTCATGCTTGGGTCTTTCTCTTTGGAGTGGCTATTCAGACCACGCCGGACGTAGAGCCACGATGACCCACAGGAGTGCGCGACGACCGGCTTTGTCATCACATTCCTGCTCGATCAACATTGCAGCCGCTCGCCTTGAAGGTCTTGGTGACCAAGGACCCAGGACATCTCGAAAATTGACAAAGTCAGAACGAGTTTTTGATGCTACTTGGTGACCTATCTCCTTCTGCTTGCCAATTATGTTCTGTGACCAAGAAATGGAAATTGGAAAACACTGTTCATTGCCAGTGGTAGTGACCTGATATGATATAATGTCTGGTGCTAAAGGGAGGTATACTGCATAGAGCATAGAGCACAGTACCTACTCAATATCAGTGACTTCATGACCCCATCACCATATCGACGCACACATATTGATCTCACATCCCAGCATCGTCTCACATCCCATAGTCATTCTCACATACCACAGAATGATCAATATGAACCATGCAAAGCAAGCACCCAACCCACGCACGCATGCATCTCACAAGTAACACCAAAACGATCGTGTAATAAAACATACTATCATCTCCACGTCCTTCACAGTAGACCAAGCAACCCATTCCAGTCCCGTCTCACGCGCTGATTCTACCATTTCTCTGAGCGAAGAAACAAGCTGCCAACATTGCAGATACGCAGCCCACCCCGGAGCGTGTGCATCTTCCATCCCATTTCCCTCGCACTTTCCACACAGCCTATCCAACCTGGCGCCCAGCCCTCCAACCACAACCAATCAAGCCACCAAAACGAAACTGGGAATCTACCACTAATGGGTATATTCGGTAGATGGAAAGAGGGGTTGAAGAAATAACCCTCCTTCGCAAACCCCAATGTCTCTGAATCTGGGAAGGAGGGGTAAGCAAAGATAAGAGAAGCGGGGTGTTGAACTCTATTAGAATATCGAGATCAAGTATGCACGATGCGATAAATGGCTTTTCTGAATCTTTGGGTGATCTACATTGCTGAAAACGTGATGTGTGGATGATTGTGATGATGGTTATGGTGCGGGGTGTCTACATGGAGCGGGGTTTGTTTGTTGGAATAGAAGTGGGAAGGGAGCGAGCGGGAGAGGCCGAGTGACACGCGAACACGGAGTCACAGAGGGACGGAGACGATGAGATGGCAATGGCAAATCAAAAAGGGCTTTGATTAGCTAGCTCTGCTATGGACAACTCAAGAATCGCATTACAACGGTAAGCAAAGCATTCTTCTCTCTCTTCAATCAAATGGCGACAATAAGCCGAAAATTCATCTTTCTCCTCCTCCTCGCATCAAGCGGTAGATACCAGTCTGACGCTGGCACCCTTCTTTTGTAATGAGTGTAGTGTCGTCGATACTGTAACGACGTCTTTTGAATGAGTGGTCGTCAGCGAGCTAACCTGTAGCTCGTGACGGAAAGGGTGGAAGGAACGGGCATAGCATAGCTGCCTCTTCTCAGGTCGTCGTTTCATCGTGTGCCGAATCCTCGTTTTAGTTCCAGCACGTCTCGACCAATGGCAGCATCTTCCTCGTCTCGATGAAATTGATACCAAGCATCGTGCTTCCTGCTGTACACATCCAAATCATAGTTTCATCAAGCCAAACAACCAGCAAATATCATCCATATCTTTCTTCTCGCAACCCTTAAATATAAACATTGCCCAACACATTCCCAACACTCTTCCTCTTAAACCACACATCCGCAATACTCTTCTTCTTCTTGAGCATTGGCGGCGATGATCTCGGAATCTCAGGTGGAGGCGGGATGCGTTCAGGTCGTGAGAAGTTTGGGATTTGCAATGCGGGTGCTGCACGTGGAGTTGCAGATCTATATGACATTGATGTTGAAGGACGGGTCGCTTCCATGGCCGGTCTGATTGAGGATGACACTGATGTTGTAAGACGGATGGTTTCTGCAGGTGATAGAGGCGAGGTTGGTGATCTGTATGGTGCCGGCATTTGCGCGACATCTTCTTGCGAAACCTTTGCCTGAAAGGATCGTGGGAAGGATGTCGATAGACGGTTGGAGTTGCGCTTGAGAGCATTTGCGCGACCTAGAGAGCTCTTGGGACGTGATACAAGGAAGTTGTCGGCTGGGAGCATGGAGTCGTTGCTAATGCTGGACGCTGCAGTGTATCTCGACGTCTCTGATCCAGCACTGGATGATGTGCGGCTGGAAGTAGTGGTAGTCGACTTGGTGCAAGCTGAGAAGTCTGTGCTTTGTCGGTCGTATGCTGCATACCAGCTGCCAAAGTATGATGCTTGTGCATCAACATCTGCCGGAGTGGACGTTGGCACATAGCTATGACGAAGAGGAGTGATGGCAGCAGAAGTGGAACGACTAAAGCGAGGCGAAGTAGGTGAGGTTGGTGGTGTGATGTAGACCTGCTTTGGCTTGCAAACGGTCATAGACACCTTTCTAGCGACATCACTTAGCTTGTACGTCTCAGACGCAGTACCAAGGCCGAAATCGTGCAGAGAGTCCTTGCTGTCATAGTCATCACCAACCGTCGCGTCATCAAATTCGTAGTCGTCGGTGAAGGTAGGACTGGCAGGTTCTTGACTGTCTGCAGAGGATTGTTCATCTTCAGACGTGAGGTATTCCTTTGAAACTAGATATGAGTCTTGGAATAGAGGCTCAATGGGTGTGTGCTTGCTGCGGATTGGCTGCTTGACAGTGACGGGTGAGTTGTGGCGGAGTCCATGCTTAAGATCGGAATAGCTGGATTGCTCTGATAGTGTTGGTGTTGATTTAGCTATAGAAGACAGAGAGAAGTTGTTGCCAAAGAAGAGAGAAGATCGTCTTCTGGCTCGTTCACTTAGAGATGCCATTTGAGTTGAAAGTGTGTTGTTTTTGTTTGGGTTTTGCAGATCCGATCAGCGAATACTGTTCTGCTGATTGAGTCGAAAAGAGCGTGCGTGTTGTTGTGAGCTACCAGAGCTGTAGATTTCGAGTGAAAGAGTGTTGTCGCGTGATGGAATATCGTGCGGTGATTGTGACGAGCGATACGTCAGTAGTGAGTGTGCAAGAGAGAGCGTGAGTGTGTATCTGTAGATGGCCAGCAGACAGCAATTGGAAAAGGGAGACCAAGTCAAGGTCGTGCGGCAGGAGAATATTAGAGGAGCGACGACGGAGGAAAATGAAAAAGGCGAAGGAAAAGTGACGGCGTGACAACAGCAAAGCAAGTCAAGTCGTCTGTTGTTTCGTTTGTTTGTGCAACCGATGTTGATTGGTCGAGGGTGGGGCAAGTGAATCTAGCCAATGACAGCAAGAAATCAAACGCTCAGCTTCGTAAAAGGCTTGGTTGACTTTAGCTAGCGCCTCGTGGGTTCTTGTGTGGTGTATTATGTGATGTAGAGTGGCAAAAAGCGAGAGCAAGCAAGCAGCGTCAAGAAGAAAGAGCAAGAAAGAGAGGCTGGCGTCGACGATGATCTATCTATATGCAAAAGCGTATATCCCACACGAGACGGTGTTACAGTTTCACAATCATGCGATCATGTATGTCCATGGTCATGCCACATTTCCCGCGCGTTTGGATTCAGATGAAAAGAGGAGGTCATGTTTCAAGGTTTCAGATTTCTCGTATGCCGCGTCGTAGACTTTTCCCTCCTCGTACCCAACTACCCCTCCCACCATCTATTCAGCCTTGTTACACTCATTCCGCTTCGAAACATCTTCGATCGTCGTCGTCGAGTGAGGGCAGTTAAATTCGGTTCTTGGTAACATCTGGAAATGCTCGATGATAAGACCAGTTTTGCATGCAGCAGTAAAGTATTGCCCAAGGCTGACTTGAGTCGACTAGTGCCCGTCCTCCCGCCTAGAGTAGACTCATTTATTTAACCGAGGATACTTCGTCGACATGCTAGACACGAAACGGTCTAGCGTGCTTGACCCTCTGTTTCATAATCTACCGAATCACCTTGTCGACAAGACAGTTTTTTGCTGTTGCTGTATCTTGCCACCTCCCTCGATATCACAGCGATACAGTGTGATGCGAACAGCCTGGCCAGAAAGTTTGAAACACCTGAACTTGCATTATTGTTTCACTATGGTTGTGCCTGGATGCACCGTCGATCTGTGCAAGGATTAATATTCGAGATGGATACAGTAGGCTTAACGCTAAACCCTGCGTGCGCAAAGACTCAAGTGGATTTACTGATTTCTGCACAAAAGAAACCAGATCGCCAACATCCTCTCTTTCGAGCTAACTGCGTCTGCATACACCAAGTCAAACTACCTTAGCTCAGCACGATGATTGCCACGCAAGAGTATTGGCACGAGTGGCAATGCTAGATGTACTTCTAGACGATCCAAGTCCCAAGTTTCGCCCGATCGTATCCAATCACATACACCTTACTTCTTTCCACGCAGCGTGCACGATGCACAACCTACTGTATGTACACAAATGTGACGTGACGTGGTGTATCCTCCAAGAGCGAGAACTGCCGAACTGTATGCATCATCCAATCAAGAGGGAGAAAAGGCCAAACGAGACGGAAAGACTTCATTTTGCCTGTTTGCAGTGACAGACTTACAAGAGGGGTAACCAAAACTTCAAACACCCCAAAAATCGGGAAAACAACCGACAAGCCAGACAAGACAAGAAATCGTCTCTTCCATTGGAGATGCCCACCACAGATAAGGGCGGGGTACTTGAGGTGCTAGTGTGTTTTAAGTATTTTTCGTTGGTCTTTTGTGGCAGCCACAAACGTCAGCCTTTTATCCTTCTCCTCATTCAAACGTCGGCGGCGCTAACTCCAGCAAAAAACCTTTCTGTCGTGTGACATGCACACTAGACGCTAGACATTCAGCCGAAGAGGGGGCTAAGGATGTTAGTGGGCTATCATTTTACCATCTGGTCCGAGACGACCGAGGATGAGGAGGGACGTCTTGTTGTGATATGCAAAGTGGAAATATCTGGCGAGCAATCTACAGTTGACGATTGGAACAACGCGAAAGAACCTCTAGACCAGCAGAACACTTCCCATGTCAAACCCATACCTACTCTCCCCCAACACACTCCTTCTACTCAACATACCTAAACGCAGGATGTCTACTACTCAACTCTAACTCCTCCTCCCTACTCAACCCTCTTACCAAATGATCCCTCTTTCCCCCTTCCCTCTGCCTATTCTCCCATCTACAATACCCCAACAACACCACCGCACAGCCCCACGACGCAAACACAAAGCTGAGTAGTACGGCGTGTCCATTACGATAGCCTCTTTTAGCGTCACTGGGAAGGTAGATCCATGGTGCAAGGATACCGCCTAGTGAGCCCATTGTGAAAATGAGTCCCATACTCGCTGCTCTTACAGTCGCTGTTGCGCAGTTGTTGGCTCCCTGTGCTTCACATCAGCTCATGTTCTCAATATTAAAGGGGGTGATGCTTGTTAACACAACTCACCCAAGCAAGCCAAAGCGGCAGAAACGAATACAACCCCGTAGCAGCCAAATAAAGCGCGCCATACTTCGCCGCTGGCCGACTCAGTGGCAGAAATTCGAGCATGAAGAAGCCAATGACACCTAATGGTGCAGACGCAATAATCAGGATAGCACGCTTCTTGTATCTGTCCGATAGGTAGCCAATGCAAATAGAGAAGATGCAAGCGGAGACGTAGGGGCCGACGGAGAGGAGTTGTGCTCGTTCTGCGGAATAGCCCATCTGGCTGATGATGGAGGGAGAGAAGACCGAGAAGCATTGCGCGGCGGTGCTTGAGGGTGTGTGTTAGATCGTTGGTAAATAGAAGCATTTTCGATCGTACGTACTTTCCGAAGAAGAAACCCAGCCCACATCCCAAAACGTGCACGCTGCTCAAAGCCTGCCAGACATGCTTCATGCGCGTGCCATTGCCCTCAGAAGTGCCAGCAGAATCAACACGCAATCTGTCGACAGCCACAGCCTTTTCCTCTTCTGTCAGGAATCGTGCTGTTTCTGGACCGGAAGGAATGAACCAGAAGGCTAATACGGCGATGACGACGGTAATCAAGCCCTCAAAGAAGAAAATATTGCGCCATGTATTTATCTTGCCCCAGGGAGGAATCTTGCTTAGGCCGATAGCGAGAAGTCCACCAAAGGCTCCACTAGCGCTGGCGGCGGATATGTAGATGCTTGTGCGAAAGCCAAGTTCTTGTCGACGATAGCTAGGGTGCGTTTGTTAGTGCTGTAGAGGAAGCGGGAAGGGAATGAACACATACAACTGCGACAACATCCACACTAATCCCGGACTGATCCCACCTTCAGCACACCCCAACAAGAAGCGAATCGCATACAACCCCCCTCTACTCTCGACCACCGCCGTACACATCGTCAAAATTGAAAAGGCAAGCACCAGCGCCGGAATCCAGATGTGTCCGCCAACCTTCTTGCACAAAATATTCGACGGTAGTTCAACCACGCAATACGACACGAACAGACACATGAGCGCAATGTTATATCTTAAGCCTACAGCTAGTTGCAGATCTTTGGATAGGCCTAAAAGGCGTGCATTCCCGATGTTGACCCTATCGATGAAGGAGAAGAGGTTGATGAGTAGGAAGAGGGGCAGGATGCGGAAGTCGTATTTGCGCCGAATGCGGGTGGAGATGGCTTCATCGATGATGAGGGTTTCGTGGGTTGCGCCGAGGATTTCGGTGTGTTGGGTACGTGAGGCGATGCCTTTTTCGAGGGTGGAGGAGGTGGTGCGTAGTTCGTGGACTTGGGAGGTGATTTTGGTGTCCATGATGGAGGAAAGGTTGGGAGGATGTCACAGCGAGGCACGCGCCTGATTTTGGTTTTTCTTTCGACTTCACGTAGGTATGGCATGGTGGATTATATCTTGAAGGATTGGAGACCTACTCGGAATGCTTTGAAAAGCCGTCGGGATAGTGTTGTCCAGGTTCGAGTGCATTGCCAAGGTGCCTTCTCCCCGCACCTCCGCATCATGTGTCGTTTTATGTATGCAGGAAGGTAGCTGGTTTGAGCAGGAGATAAGCTCTTGACGTGTTTTCGCTGGTCGGACAGCTCGCGGAGCAAGTGAAACCGTGCGGTGGCTTCGGATGTCGTGGGGATGCCAAGCTCTGGCGTTGTTGTAATCTTTTCCCACGTCGTCTTACCTTGACTTGATTTGTCGTTGTTTTTGGTTACATGTCTCATGATACATCCTTCGGTTCATGTTATCGTGGTCGGAAGTTGTGTGTGCTTGGCGGCTTCATCACAAGAGGATATCATGGAAGAAGAGATAGAATTGCAAAACGAGGAACAAAAAAGAAGAGAATTGCCAGACGAGAATGAATTGAGCAGTGAGAATGAAGAATGAGAGACGAGATGCAATCAAATGGCAGTATCGAAATGGGTGATCGCCGAACAAATCCGGCAGGCACGCGTGGGCAAGGCTCTTGCGATATCAACCCTATCCGCGTATGGTTTTCGTGACAAGGATTCAATATTTTTTACAAAGCATCATAAGTCTTCTTCACAACCTCTGCCAAGTTCTCCTCCTTCAGCCCTAGCAAATCATTCGCAAACTCTTTCTCCCTCGTCCAGTTCGCTCTTGTCAAGCCTAGCACAGCCACCATCTGCTCTGTCGCATCCCGATCACCCTTATCCACCGCATCCTTCTTCCCCTTGATGTACTCCTCCGAACTCAACTGCTCATCCTTGAACTTCTTCCCCGACACCTTCTCCAACTCAGCCAATACTTCATTCTGACTGACACAAAAAGATTGCATGTACAGCATCTTATTCCTCGTTTCCTCTGGCTTTCTCAGCACACCAACCACAGCCTTGCCAATCTGTGCCAACGTGCTTGCACTCCACTTGACATCTCCACCATCAAAAATCTCAGCAGTAGCTTTCGGCACATTGAACGCCAATAGCTCGGTTTGCAAACCATAGTCGAAGAAATGGCCACAAACCAGACTCGTCCAGCTGAAATCCGGATGTTGCGATGACAATTGCGTGAGATATTCTCTAACCGCTGTTTTCTGCTTGTACAGTGGTACCAACTCGGCAACGATGCTGTCGGAGCTGTCGACACTGCCGTAATCAGCAGGGATGAAGCGTTTTATACCGGCTTTGATACAGGCATTGGCGAGGTTTTTGTGTGGCTCGACTGCTGAACCGGGAAGGGCTAAGACTAGAGCATCGTGGCCTTGTAGAGCTGAGATGAGTTGTTCTGAAGGAAAGTCGTTGGAGAGGGTTATCACTTTTGTGGATGAAGAGTGAGGAGGTGCTGGCTTTGAGGATTCACGTTGGAGGAGTGTTAAGGTGAAGAGGGAGGAGGCTTCGAGTTCGGCGATGATGTCGGGGCCGATTCGGCTGTTGCAGCCGATAACTGCGACTTTTTTTGTTGACATTTTGGTTCAGTAGTGAGAGAGATTGTTAGTACGGGAACTTATTCTAGTTGGTGAGAAGGGGTGTGGTGCTCTTGGCGACGAATGCCCAAAGAGGCAGGTCAGTTGCCACTCGTTCTTTCCTTCGGGCATCTCACGGGAAAAAGAGAACATTCTGCATGTTCCAGCGATCTTATTATAAGAGTCTGTTTAGCTACACCATAAGCGAGGTAATCGTCCTATTTTTGTTGCAATTCGACGTATGACAAATATTACCATTCTTGCACATCTCACGCCTATTCAGCCACCTCTTTCTTTCATATCTCATCCAACCATTTCCATCACTCAAGCACTGAAGACATCCTCTACCTCAGTGCCCATACATCATCATCATCATGTGCGTCTTCCCGAGCTGCAATCCTCTCCTCTGTCCCTCCGCCATGATCCCCGGCTCCACAGGCATCAATTTCTTCACATCCTGCTCTCCCAGTCTAGGCACTCTCCATCCTTCCCACTGCAAACAACCAATGTCGTCCGGCTCAATCCCCATGATGCTGAATCCTCTGTTCTCTGGCAAGGGTTGATACTCCCACTTCAACCAAATCTTTAACATCTCTAGATTGTTCTTGCCCAATCTGCGTGTGAGCACGCCTTCCAATATACCGAGACTGCGTTGGGCCAGCAGACACTGGCATATACGGGCTGTTCCTCTCGGACCCATCGTATCACCGTCAAGTGGATCAGTGAACGTCATATTGAGTTTAAAGAAGAAGAGGCTGAGAAGTTGAAGATCGGCGTCTGTGAAGTAGCGCTGGTTGTGTAGGAGAGCTGCACGTTTTGCAGTAGTAGGTAGATCCATCAACAGGCCGAGTTTGATGAGTGATGGAGCAAGCGTCATAGGTAGATGGTGGCCTTTTGCTTTCACGGCACTGATGATAGAAGTAGCTATGCGAGCTCGATGAAGGAGAAAGAAAAGGTAGCGAAAGGTTGGAACATGGCGAACGTGTTCTTTTGTGTTCGTGCGTCGAGTGGGGTCCTCTATGCAGAGGTGGACGTAGTTGTTGAATGGAAGTAGTGTGGTAATGTCCCAGATGTTGTATTCGTCTGGTCTCGATGGCTGCATTGGATCGGCGAAGATAAACGGGGTCGCTTTCTGGCGTGTTTGTGCCCTTGCTCTTTCTTTTCCTTTGTTATTCTGGTTGTTGTCAGGAGTTTCTGCACTCTCTCGACCAGAAGTGACATCGATGACATTCACCTCCTCCTTGAACGCAGACACGCTTCCCCAAAGTCCTTTTTCCTCCACTTCTTTTCGCATGATTGTATCAGGTAGTAGCCAAGCCCATCTCCTGGCTGAACATAGCATGTAGGTCGTGTAACGTGAGTTGACCAAGTAATGGTACGGTTTCGAGATCGAGTACAGCTTCAACATGTCGGTTGGGTGGAGATGTTGCGTTGTGAGGTAGAGAAGGATATCAGGATACTTGCAAATTTCGTGCAATAGCTGAAATGGAGGTTTGGCAAGCTTTGATCTGTGGACTTTTTGCGCTTTTACTGCTTCTGAGAATGAGATTGCTCGTCTGTGAGCTTGTTGTGCTTTGACTGCTTCTTCGAACGAGATTCCCAATCCAACAATACCAGGAGTGGTAGGTAACTCAACCATCTGTGCAGTTCGAATGCTCGGCTGGAAGTGAGCTGCTTCAGCGCCGTATTCACTGGCTGTGCTGTCGTCTGGTGCCTTTTTCTTGTTTTGATTTGGAGCTACTTCAGCATCACCTTCTTCGATGGCATCACTCTTGCGCTTACGCTTTTTAGCAGTTGACTTCTTCTCATACCTGCTCCTTTCTTTGCCAGTTCTTTCATGGTCAGGGATGACCTGATCGTCCTCTGTCGTGTAAGTAAGAACTGTTGTTGGTAGGCCAGATCCGAAAGCCATGCAGGCGAGGATACGAGCGGCTCTTACTTTTTCTGGACTCTCGCCTACTGTGGACGACATGATTGATGATAACAAGGTTGTTGTTAGTATTGTTGATGCAAAAGATGATGAAAAGTGTCATCAGATGTGGGATCTTGTTATGTCAGGTGAGAAACATGAAACAAGTGGGGCAGTAAACAATAGGATAAGTGTGAAATCTGAATCCGATATGAAACGTTGAGAGAAGATCTAAGCTTCCGGGGTATCTTGCAAAGGGCCTGTTGAACGGCCAAAATTAAACCAATATGATAACGCCTTTCGGATGAGGCATCATTTCTAGCCTTTATTGATCAAAGTCAGAAATTCAGCTCTTGTTCGATCCCTCGAACGCATGCAGCCAAGCATACAGCTGGTGGTGGTCTTCGAAGTGGTCTTTTCGACGCCGCGCATCACCATGCAGAGATGACTTGACTCCATGATGACAGCAACACCTTGAGGCTGTAGTACCTCTGCGATAGCCAACGCGACTTGTTTTGTGAGACGCTCTTGTACTTGAAGTCTTCGGCCAAACATGTTCGCAATCCTTGCAAACTTGGAGAGACCCATTACGCGTCCATTCGGAATGTAACCAATGTGCATCTACGAAGGACGTTAGTTCAGGTTCATTGCTCTGACAACCAAGATATACATACTCTTCCTGTAAACGGCACGAGATGGTGCTCGCATAATGAAAAGACCTCGATATCCTTGACAATCACCATCTCGTCATGGTCTTCGTGGAAGACAGCATTATTCACGATATCCCTCAGATTCTCTTCATATCCTTTCGTCAAGAACATCATAGCTTCAGCATAACGTTTTGGTGTCTGTAGCAGACCCTCTCTTTCTGGATCTTCACCAACACATTCGAGTAATGTTTTTATTGCTCCCGTCATCTTCTCATGTCTTGCTTTGGCTTCTTCTGGGGTTGCTTCTAGTCGACTGCGAGTGCCAAGACCTATGATCATAGATGTTAGCTTCGGTAGCTGCTACGAGGTCAATCCTCCACTTACTTGGCCAGCTCAAGCCATCGAAATCTACTGCAGGTGATCTTGTGTATGGACTTGCCGATCTGTCTGTGGCTGCTGGCGTGAGATAGCCATTAGTAACTATGTCACGGGGATCTCTTGGTTGCTCTTCTTCAACAGTCTCCAGTGCCGAGGAGGAATCTTGTGCTGGTGCAGTAGGATATGAGCTTTGAGGATTTCGTAGGAACTCCGCCGGCTGTGCCATGGTGTTGTCTCCAGCAGAATAACGTCTCTGACCACTATTGACGGAAGATATCGAGTTGTATAATCTTAAGCGCTCTTGTACATGCTTTTCCTGTGTTGTGGAGGTTGAGTTGGAGGAACTGGAGACGAGTCTCTGAGGCACTGCCGATTTCGTTGTTATTTGGGTAGGTGGCAGCGATGGCATGGTATGATATGCTGGAGAGAGATCCGGAGCATACAATCGTTTACTGATGAATTTGCGAATTATCTACATGCACAAACACCATACAGCTCTACTCCACGAGCGTTATTTTTCTTGGAGATCGTCGTTTACCCCACGTTTTGCTCCAGCCTTATCAATTTCCAGGGTCTCGCGTCGTCAACCTCAACAACCCTCAAAAGCACGACAACAACTTCAATAAACACCTCATGCATATCAAGCACCACATCGGCTAGACAAGGTACTATTCATGATACATGATAGGAGCTATTCATTCGAACATCGAGATGGTGGCCGATCAGACATGCTGTGAGATGCAGCCTATAGGACTACCCACCAGTTCGTGATCTGCTTTTGAAGCACCAGCATGCTATCTATCGCGACCCCACTCTTCGAAGCGGTGGTATTCGCGATATCTATAGACGTGTGATTCATTGCCCGGGATATGCTGATCTCTAGGTGATTGTTGTGCTATGGCCACGCTAGGGCTTCATTTGCCTCCAGCCACTGGGTGAGTGAATGGCACAAAAGTACAGAACCGTCAAGCTGATTATAGATTCCGGACTATGCGGCTATCAAGTCATCCGTCTCCATTGAACCATCTTCGACCAGATTCAAGTCATTGTGATCTATGTGTCCTCATTTCACTCTCAGCAACACTTGGAGTGTTTGTTCTAGACACGTTTTGGACTTGAATCGGCATTTGAGTTCCTGGTTCCCATTCCGCGGTCTTCGATCAGGCTGAGAGGTCTAAGTAATTTCGACTGCATCGTAAGCAGAGACACGAAGTCAATTCCTGGGCTTTAGTACGGTGTGCTAACGAGAGCGACTCTCCCGTCTGCGAGGGTCAACAAGCTGGGCTTTGCATGGGTAGAGCCACGAGTTGCAACATTCTACTCCCTCGTTTGTCATCGCGTTGTGGCAGCGTGAGAAGATGAGCAGTAATGGCACGGTGAGAACTGCTATCGAGCTGCTATCACGTTACGTATGGTATTTTGAGGCAGCAAGATGACGACTGGAAGGAATCTTGAAAAAGGTCGATGGGATGTTCTAGCTATATAGTCTGGTGACCTGCGTGACCACTCATGTTGCATGATTTTACCCTTCACTCGCCCTGGCATCGCTCTAAGACTACGGAATTGTTGCTCTCAATTCCGGTTGATATTGCCAAGGCAAGCACCCGAAGATCGACCGGAGGTGCCTTATGTGGAGAGATTTTGCGCTGCAGCACAACAACGCAAGAAACATCGCTTATGACTGTCGCGCACTGAAAGGATCTCTCAGGTAAGCTAGAGGAATACTTGCAACTTTTGTCAATTTGGAGGTCAGGGATTTGGGCAACTAGCGGCAGAAGAAGCAGTTTCGAGGGTGTGTTTTGTCGGGTTAAAAGTTTCCGCTGGGAGTAAGGGACCTTGCTTTACATTTCGACCACGACGACAAATCGTTCTACGCCTTTCTTGTCCTTGAAAGAGGCATGTCTTGATCGCGTCCTATGGCTGCGCATCATCGCGACAGAATAGATCAGTGGAGACCAGAACAGGGCAGAGCAAAACAACGACAAAGAACAGACCTTGCCATATCGAGAGCGCGTAGGTCGTCATCACCTGCACTTGCTGTATCCGGCAAGGACTCTATCAGACTTGAAAACAACCCTTCTTCAAAGCAACACTCATCTTTCTTTGACAAGCGTGCACCACGTCCTAGATCCCGTGAGAGAAGTAGAGGTCGTAGACGTGGAGGTAGGTCGAGGTCGTCATCCTTGCCATCCCGCGACGACTTGTATCGTCCAGCCCATACAACAGACCACTCACCCAGAAAGTCTCACTACTCCCCAGATCGTCATCACGGTTCGAGGTTAGCTAGTCCCTCACCTCCTCGCAGGCTAGAAGATCGTGACAGGAACCGTCGCCGAGAAGAACTTCCTCCAAGACGAGCTGTATCACCAAGACGATTCGACAACGACAGAGCTTTTCCAGTATCCTCAAGCCAATCCATTCGAGATACATCAAGGCGATCACCAAGACGTCGTTCTCCTGACCGCTATACTCCATCAAGTCGACGATCACCGATACCCTCGTCTTCATCCTATCGTCCTGCTGAACGTGCTGGATCGGCTGAAAGGGTACCACGAAGAGAAAGACCTTCGTCACCGCGCAGGTCATCCCCTCCATACATCAACCGACAAGCTCCGCCACGAGAAGAAAGACGCAACGAGCGGGACCGTCCACGTCCTTCAAATAGACAAGAGGAGGAGAACAGGAACAGACTACAAAAACGTCCACGTCGTTCTGTAACACCTGAGCGTCGTCGATCCCCTCCAAAGGGCCCTCGTAATCGTCAAGCACAAGGCGAATCGCGCCAGCAACAACAGCAGCAACCAAAACAGCCAAAGCAACAAAAGCAACGTCAAGCTGAACGCGATACACGAAGAATAGAAGAGCCACGTGGAAGAACAAGAGAGCAGGAAAACAATATGTCATACTATGGAAGAGGTGGTTCGAGGGGTAATAGACATCATGGTGGTGAGAATTACGGCCACTCTCCACCCAACCCAAATTATTATCCAATAGAACACGGCCCACATGGCTCGCCGCCTTACGGTAATGGTAGAGGAGGGTGGCCTGGCTATGGTGCTCACGGGTATGTCGCGAGGATGACGATGAATCTGGAACTTGGACTAACCATTCTAGACCACCACAAGTCTATGCAAACCCTTCTCCATATCGCCAAAACAGCTTCCCAGGACAAGTGCCCAGTCCTTACTATGGACCACCAGTAGTACCCCCACCTTATGCAGGCTCGCCTACCTATCCATCACCATATCCACCTCAATATCCTCCTCCGACAGCGTATCGAAGCAATTCAGCTGGGCATCATCAAAGTCCACGATCTGAAACATCATCAAGAGGAAACTCTCGCCGAGGACATTACAGTAACCTTTCTTGGACACCAGCAACAGGCAGTCGTGGAGGCAAAGTAGTACCACCAAAAGGCCGACCTCGAGATGAAGATGAAGCGGGTGAGGACGAAGAGAGTCCTTTCCGTCCATCGAAAGCATTACGAGCAGAAGATCAAATGAATTATGATGACGAAGAACAGCCTGAAACTGCAGAACCAGCTGAAAACACGGCATTGGCAGGAAAAGGGAGTCAACCACCTGAAGGAAATAAGATTGTGTTTGGCTTCAAGAAAATGGGCAAGAAAGGACAACGTGCCGATGCAGGACCAACAGATATCTCTACGTTGGCGAAAGGTCGGAAGCCGGATCGAGCTCCTCAAAAGAAGTTGGTCAAACGAATACGACCACGTCCTACACTATCTGCCGAAATGGCAGCATCTGAATCGGTCTACTTCCGACGACCAGGAAACGAATCTGTTGTTGGATCTGGCACGTATGGCAAAGTCTTTCGGGCTATTCATGTCTATACGGGAGAGAAGGTTGCCCTCAAAAAGATCCGGATGGAGGGCGAGCGTGATGGAGTGAGTAGTCTTGCAAGGTATTTGCTAATCCTAACTAACATACTTTAGTTCCCTGTCACTGCCATCCGCGAAATCAAGCTCCTACAGTCTCTGAAAAATCCTAATGTTGTGCGGCTGCAAGAGGTAATGGTGGAGAAGAATGATTGTTACATGGTTTTCGAATACTTGAGCCACGATTTGACTGGACTACTTAACCATCCTACGTTCAAATTAGAACACTCGCATCGAAAACATCTTGCGAGACAGCTTTTTGAAGGTCTAGATTACCTACACAAGCGTGGTGTGCTACATCGGGACATCAAGGCTGCCAACATTCTCATCAGCAATACTGGCCAACTCAAGATTGCAGATTTCGGATTAGCAAGATTCTTCGCTAAACGTCGTCAACTCGATTATACAAACCGCGTCATTACCATCTGGTATCGTTCGCCAGAACTTTTACTTGGAGAGACACAGTATGGTCCAGCAGTTGATATCTGGAGTGCGGCTTGTGTCATGATAGAGATTTTCACTCGACACGCTGCGTTTCCTGGAAATGGTGGTGAAATCGATCAATTGGATAAGATCTACAATGTCCTTGGAACTCCTACAAGAACTGAATGGCCTGGAATAGTTGATATGGCATGGTTTGAATTGCTTCGTCCAGCAGAACGAAAGCCAAGCACGTTTGCAGAAAAGTACCAAGACCGAGTCACTCCTCAAGCGTTCGAATTGCTCAAGGATATGTTTGCATACGATCCTACGAAGCGACCTTCAGCTGGTGAAGTCCTTACTCATCCTTACTTTACTCAAGAAGAACCCAAGGCAGAACAAGCAGTTGAGCTTGAGAAACTTCAGGGCGACTGGCATGAATTTGAGAGTAAGGCACTGCGAAAGGAGAAGGAGAGAGCAGAGAGGAAAGCAAAAGAGGCTGAACATCAAGAAAATAAGCGAAGACTTGCAAGTAGTAAGGAAGGTAATGGTGCATTAGAGGAAAGGCGGGCGAAGAAGCCAAGGCTGGAAGTTGAACCTGCGCCGGTAGAGGAGATCATGGATGCTCCTGTGAGTGCATAATGATGTTTTAGAAAGTCTCATAATGTTGTACATACTACTAGCCTATCGATGGTATTTATGATAAAGATTCGACCCTTGTTTCAGGTATGCCTCGGCTTCTGACGATCTCCCCGCAACGAGCCATCCTGAAACAAGTCGTAAACATCATCCTGTCAGGTCATTTCCACTTCCACCGACCGCAGCATATCTCCAATACTCCATTATGCCTTTCAATACTGCCATCACCCGCGCCCTTGGCATCAAAGTCCCCGTCGTGCAAGGAGGTATGCAATGGGTCGGCTATGCTGAGTTAGCAAGCGCAGTGAGCAATGCAGGTGGACTTGGTGTCATCACTGCCCTTACCCAACCAACTCCTGCCGATCTTTCGAAAGAAATCGCCCGTTGTCGTAAGATGACTTCCAAGCCATTTGGTGTTAACCTGACTCTCCTCCCCTCCATCAATCCGCCCGATTACGGTGCGTATGCAGATGCAATCATCAATTCTGGTATCAAGATCGTTGAGACTGCTGGGTACTCTCCTGGCGTTGTAATTAAGAAGTTCAAAGATGCTGGATGCTATGTCATACACAAATGTACTACGATCAGGCATGCGTTGTCTGCCGTCAAGCTAGGTGCTGACTGTATGTCGATTGATGGTTTTGAATGCGCCGGACATGTTGGTGAGACAGATATTACCAATCTCATCCTTTTGAGTAGAGCAAGGCAGGAGCTGGGACGATTAGGCATACCATTCATTGCTAGTGGAGGATTCGCGGATGGACAAGGGTTGGCAGCTGCTCTAGCACTAGGTGCGGAGGGTATCAACATGGGCACGAGGTTTATGTGTACAGTGGAAGCACCCATCCACGCTAACATCAAGAAAGCGATTGTGGAGGCTTCAGAAGACGATACTGAGCTGGTTTTGAGGCGATGGAGGAATACGAGTAGGCTGTTCAAGAATAAGATTACTCGTGACGTGGTTAAGATTGAGAAAGAGTCTCAGACTGGCAAGTTTGAGGAAGTTCAACCTTTGATGAGTGGGCAGAGAGGAAGACAGGTGTTTCAGAATGGAGACAAGGATTTTGGAGTGTGGACTGCTGGACAAGTCATTGGGTTGATACATGATGTGCCTACTTGTGCTGAATTAGTACAAAGGATCGAGAAGGAAGCGCTCGAGACATTACAATCGAAGCTCGGTTTCGCAAATGGCCATAGTTCATCGGATAGTGCACAAAGTTCAGCATCTGCTGGAAAGCTTCAGAGCAGTAAAGTCGAAGGAGATATTGATGATGCTAAGCAGGATCAGTTGCAAAAGAACGAGAACCATCCCCAAGCACAGCTTTGGGGTGTAGGAGAGGAGAAGAAGCGTGATAGCAAGCTTTGATTCTGCATACCTGCATACCTAGGACTTTGTTTAGTGGTGTGAGGAATGTAAAGTTGGTATTTCACTAGGGTATCCCGCATACGACCATCAATTTACAACATAGCGCCAACAATGCGATCACCATTGAAGAGTCTGGATGCAGCGCGAGATTATGAGCACGCCAACTACAACAATCTCAACATCTGTATTCTTGGAGCAAGTTGTTCCGGACTTGCGACATGTCAACGCATTTATCGCGAGCTTCTCCCGCAGCTGAAGATATACAACAAACACTTTTCCTACCGCATCACCTTGGTCTCACCGACCACGCATCTTTACTGGAACATCAGCGCTCCTCGTGCGATCGTTTCTCAAGAACTAATCAACCATGATCAAACATTCGTCCCTATTCATGATGGTCTAGAAGGATTTCTAGATGAAGACTTTGAGTTTGTCCAAGGTTCAGTGATTGAACTGGATACCAATAATTGTTGTGTTGTTGTGCATTGTCCACTACCTCGATCAAATGCGCCTGCAAACGATGACCCATTCATGACACCAGGACTACCATCTCAACAAAGAGTGATCAAGTATCATGCACTCGTAATCGCAACAGGAACAACAGCGCACAGCTCTTTGCTATCGCTTCGCGGTCCACACGAAGGAACTATGGCAGCTATAGACGATTTTCAAGCCAAACTGACAACAGCAGAAAGTATCATCATCGCAGGAGGAGGACCGTCTGGAATTGAGATTGCTGGACAGATTGCACATTACTACAATAGCAAGAGCAAGGTGAAGAGGAACAAGAAGCCATCACAACATGGGTCTGCAGAGAACAAGGATGACGAAGCACTTTCTCCAAAGTCACCGAGCAAAACAACTTCTCCCAGCAAAATAACATCCCCAAGCAAGCTCCTCTCCCATCTCTCCCCTGGCAAATCAAAGCCCGTCAAACCCTGTTTATACTCAAAAGACATCCTCCTGCTCTCCAGCTCCTCTCAACTCCTTCCGCATCTCAACAGTAAATTCGGTCCCCGCGCAAAACTCCAACTCGAATCGCTCGGCGTCCGCATCATCACCGACGTCTGCATCGAAACGGCAACATCCAGCTCTCTTTCCAACAAAACAAGCGTCAAACTCAACAACGGCACCTCTTTAACGTGTGACATCTACATTCCGGCAACAGGCGTGACACCGAATACATCATGGCTACCCAAAGACAGTCCGATGCTTGAACAAGGCTTTCTTGCTACGATCGCAGATGATAATGGTTATAGTACGATGAGAGTGTATGTCCCGCCGGAGGGATTAGCGGAAGATACTGTTTTCGTCGACGAACCGCGTAATGATCCTGTCGCGTCGTCGGATGATCTCACCGGCTCTCCTCGTCGCTTACTCCATAGAAAGCCCCCAAAGCCATCGTCGACACCAGGTTTCCTGCGCACACCGCTCCCGCGTATCTACGCGATAGGCGACTGCGCTTCATACTCGCAGCAGTGCATACTGGACGCCTACGCTCCGATTCCGACACTTCTCGCCAATCTCGCCATCGATCTTAAAGCATACCAACTTGCTATTTCGAATCCGTATGGTGGTAACAAAGCGGAGATCTTTCGACTATACGGACAGAGTGTGAGTTATAGGAGGGAGGTCAAGGATAGTCAATTGGTGCCGATTGGTGGGATCAGACCTGGTGGTGTTGGAGTGATTAAGGGAGTGGGTATGCCTGGGTTGGCGGTTTGGGGATTGAAGGGCAGGGAGTATACGGTTGATAGGATTGATGAGGTGGTGAGGAGGGGTGTTAGTCCGTATCCGGGCCAGAGTGGGCAGGTTAGTGGTGTTGGGAAGTGATGGATTTTGCATCTTTGGCATTGTACGGTATGTCTTTGGTCAAGACTTGGACGTGGTTTGGGCGTTGTTGAGGGTGGTATACCTTCGCTCACAGTGATGAATATTTTAGCTAGAGAATGCATTTCGTGCGAGGTAGTTCGGAGTCTGTTGTCTTTCGAGCATACGAGGATGGATCAGTCTTGGTGATGCGGCTTGTTCGTGCGCTTCTCAGCTGATATAAATGCTTATCTTTTTCCGCCGGTGATGCAAATCTTTCAAACGCTATGCAATGCAAATGCCATCTATTCTTTCACTTTTCATTCCCTACACATCACCCACCTTCTTCCCACCTCTATTATACCACAAATACTGCACAAACACAAATCCGTCCAACCACAACGTCCCAAAACTACCAATAAACCAACTCAAATTGATCAAGAAATACCTCCAATACAGCGCCTTTGCATCCGCCTTATCGCAATTTCCATTCTTCTTGCCTTCACAATACGGCTCATACAACAATATACTCGCCACGTACGTCAGATTACCTAGAATGGCGAACGTGAAGAACAACAAGCTCAATCCTTCGGTGCTCTTGCGTCGGTAGTTGAGAAGGAGTTGGGGAATGCGTGAGCCGAGATAGAGTGCCATGCAGATGTAGCCGAAGATCTGGCCAAGGAGGTGGAATTGTAGTTCGCTGGCGTGTTGGTCGGGTGTTTCGTGGCGGGAGCGGTGACCGCCAGGGAGTTGGGTGGAGGGAGTGTGTATCCGATTGCCGGTGGTGAGATACCAACCCAGAATACCACAGGCGATTACGGCGACAATGGCGGTGAGGTTGAGTAGCAATGTCCGTAGCAGACTGGGTCGCTGTTTGATTGAGGACGAAGTGGTGGTTGTGGATGAAGAGTCCAATAGAGCAGTTCTCTCATCCGTCCCATCTGTTTCTGCAGAAGCATCCGTCGTCTCTTTTATTGCGTCACTTAGCGTGAATCCACGATAATAGAACAATTGTCCCAGTAAAACAATATCTGCTAATGTATAGTATATCGCTAATATTGTCATCGTCGGCAACACGCCTTGTAAGACTGCACCGAGGATGTTGAAGATGTCGCCGAGCAGCCATATTATGATGAAGGCAACTGATAGGCCGTCTGCGGATTTGTTGCGGAAGTTTTCGATTATTTGAGGGGAGAAGACGACGACCCAGCACGCGATGGAGATGGAGCCGGCGAGTCCGGACAAGGCTTCGATGTCGAGGGTGAATGTGGAGGTGCGGTGAGTGGAGGCAGGGGTGTGGTGGGAGAGGAGGGAGAGGGACATGGTGGATGTAGTTGGACGGACTATTGGCGGAGGCCAGTCGACGAGGTTGGATGGGAGTGCAGTAGATTCTGGGCGGTGTTTCAGAGTGTTTCAGAGTGTTTCAAGTGTGACTGATGTCTGATACAAATTATTTCATTGGCGTCTGCCAAGACATAGGATTGTGGGGTTGTAGAATATTAGAGTCACTCCTTCCCCAAAAACACACTACGCGCCTCTGCTCTTGCGTTTGCTTGACTCTTCGAATCATCGACACTCTTATCTGTCCTCCGTCACCTCATCGTGTTTCCACGAAAAGACGCGTCTTGTTGGCACGATTGTGTGTTCGTTGCGTTTGTTTGAGGAAACAAGCATTGTGCATTCACAATGACGAGCTGTATTCCTGCCTTTACTTGGAAGTGAATGTGTTGGCGTGGTCACCGTCGATATCAGGTACTACAGGCTGCCGCTTAATAGCTCCCTCATCCGGCAATATCACCGCAAGCTAGTACGGTCTATTGTGATATCCTTGTCTCATTTTGAGTTTGACCACATTCACTACTGAGCTTGTGTTACTCACAACACTAGCAGTCGGCAGCAAGAAGCAGAAGAGCGCAGCGCAGATTGCCAGGTGTGTCACTCGAATTGAAACATTCACTGACACATGTCGCAAGTCGAGACTCGCTTTGCAGAAGCACAAGTCTGAAGAGCTTGTGCTGCAAAGGAAGCCAGTTGTGCCGAGTTACAAGCACAAGACATTTCATGCTGTGAGTCCAAAGTCGCCGCTATTCATGTCAGCCAAGACATCTGGAGCAATGGATCTCATCAAAGGCTGGATGGCACTCGAGCCACGTCCACAGATCACTGTCTTCTGCGTGTTTCTCCAGCAGCTGGAGCTGCTTCGCACGCTGTGCGAAAGTATTCGTGGTGTGAAAGTCTCCATGTACACTGGCGAAATGCCACAACACAAGAAGGACGAAGCTCTGGCACAGTGGCAGACGGAGGATGACAGACCAGTGCTATTGATGTCTATGAAGGGAGGCCGTAAGTTTCATCAACATATGTGTCAAAGTGTTCTTCGCTGATTTGTCCTTTCACAGGCATTGGACTCAACTTGACAGCTGCGTCTAAAGCTTTGATCGTTGATCTTTGGTAGAACATTACCACGGAAAAGCAGGCAGCGTCTCGCATCGAGCGATTCGGTTAAGTGAAAGAGATGGAGGTCGTTTGCTTGATCATCAAGCATAGTTACGACGACGGCATGACCAGAATGCAAATCAAGAAAGAGTTGGCAATTGATAATGTGCTGCCGAACCGAGAAGGAGTTGCAGCGTAAGTCATTTGCTCTAGTTCTATCAGTATCAACGACTAACTATTCATAGTGCTGCGACTTACTCGTATATGGAGTTGATCAAGTAGGATGTCAGTCCGGCACATATGAAACAGTTGAACACCAGGTCAAGTCAATCATCAACTTGCTGCGTTTCATTGCCACCTCTGATCAAACAATCTGGTTGACTGTGTCGGCCCTCTTTCGCGACGCCAACACTGACATCTTGATGTCTCTCCCTCCTGGTCAGGGCGCTTTTCGTTGGTCCACTCGACTTCCGCAACACCAGTCCTATCCACTTGAGACTTACCAACACAAGCTGTTTCGCTGCTGTCTGGATGCACCATGCTTGTATTTCGTCGAGGTCAGCATGTTGGTGGAGGTCACCGTTTCAACTCAACCAGAACTCTTGTTGGCGTCTTTGGCGGTACTTGTTCCAATCACAGCTTCACTAACTTCTGGCTGAGTTTAAGCAAGTAGAGGCAGAAAGGAAGAGGGACGAGGAGCCGGACCAGGATGCTGGTGCTGCTAATGGCGCTGATGGTGACGAGTAGACCGGTACTCCTCACAGCTTATTCATGACAATAGCCTAGTATGATATGATCCTCCGAGTACTCTCGCCGGGATGTGCTGGAACAAAATAGAACTGGAAGTGGTAAAGAGGGTATGTAAAGAGGGTATGTAAAGAGGGTATGATGAGTGCCGGGAAGTCAAAACGGATGGTCTAAATGCACCCTGTGGCTAGACGGAAGTGGCAGTTCCAGGATTAGCGAGCGGGCAATCTCGCCGAGCCATGCTTACACATGAGGCCCTTTTGTGTATCTCGCACAGCCAGTTCTTCCTGCTCGAGTATTTTCGGGAAAGCATTTTGCAAAATGCTTAATGCAGCAGCGATGTCTTGCACGTTCTTCTTCTCCGGAACCAACTTCAGTGTAGCTTCGATTTGAGCATCGAGCGGAAGACTTTCGATTGAAGAGAGCTTTGTTGCTGGGTCGCACTGGATAACCTGATTCCTTCGACTTCTCTCTGGTATTTCGAGATTTCTGTTGAACTGACAGCCATTGTGGAAAAGGAGAATAAGAAGATAACTTTTCATGATATCGAGCCCACGATGAGCCTGAGAGGGTAAAATTTCGGTGATAACGCCTAGTTAAAAAGACCATCCTAAACTCTTCATATACTTAGATAGCTTATTTTGAAAGTGACCTTGTTAGGGTCCAGTACTCCTCACAGCTCATTCATAGCAATATGCTCCTGAAAGCAAACATATATCCCCGAACTCTTTGTAATGAAAGCTCGTTTCCTGCCATTGATCAATCAAGAGAAGCAGCAAATGCTGTAGCCTGTTGTAGCTACTGCACAATTGGCAGAAGGGAAGCGTTGTGAAGGCGGATCGACAGTGCTGAAGAAGATTTCTCGAGATGTGCTCCGGATGTCATATTCATACGGGTACCTGGAAGGATTGCAGGTGGAAAAGAATCTTCATTTCGCTTTTTGTAGTATCCACCATCCCTGTCAATCATACCTCTTCTTCCCATCCGTATTCACGTCACTTCCTAGCAGAATAGTACTTGTTGGTTCATCAAGAGCATGCACCATCATATCGATACCAACCTTGAATCTCCTACCACGCCAATTGACAATAATACCACCATATATCGCCCAAGTCCAGATCGGAAAGGCCAGCGCTTCTCTTCCAACCCATGCAGGTAGCCACTCGAAAAATGTCCTCTTGTGCCCAGATTGTCTCCCCCTAGCAAATGAAGGTGTATTAATATCCACTTCCACACTCGCCATTGAGTGCAGGATTTGGTACAGCGTCCAGTCTACCATCGCCCATGCTGATATGCTGAGCAACCAGAGTATCGCGAACATTGTCCAGGTCTGAGGCACACCAAGATCTTCAAAGTATGTCAGACTTGTGAGAGCCCACGCACCATACACAGAGCATAAGAAGCTCTCTGTTCCAGGTTCCACCAATGTCGCAAGCGTGACGGTGAATTTCCTCACTCTCAGCCACCTTATTCTCCTAGCGGCATAGTCTGCCACGCTCATTCCAGCCATGGGCTGAATAGCCATATCGCCAAACACCATACAATGTTTACCAAGCTGTACAACATTTTCGCCTCTTTCTTCCGGAACTTGTCCTTTCCAGAGTAGATCGCCAATAAGATGGTCTTCACAGATGTTGTAGCTGAAGTAGTCAATACCTGCTGGTCGAGCACGGTCTTCTGAAGTCAAGCTATTGAGATGAGACTTGCGAAACATGTTAGATTTGCCTACAATGCAAGGAGCCACGAGGACGGTATTGATGGCAGTGTAGAATTTGGCGTGCGCGGAAGATAGAAAGAGTTCCTCGAGTCGACCACCACCAAGACGTAGGATACGCTGAAGCGAAGAAGTGTCATTGAGCTCGGAAGCGGAGATTGTGCGCGAGCCACTGGTGCTGGAAGTAGCAACCTGAGAGTCGGAGTCGGCTATCAAAGAAGCGTAAGAGTCGTTGCCATGATTGTTGATGTCTAGGTTTGTGATGTCCACGCCCAATGGCAGTTGATGCACGAATTTATACTTCTTTCCTTGCCCAGTCTCATCATATCCGCATAGTGTATCGACCATTCGTCCGAGAACACCTCGTCCAACCCACACATTGCAGTCGATAATCCAGATCAGATCTCCTTTTGCTTCTCGGTATGCTCTGCTCATGTTGCTGATCTTTGGATTGGGACCCAGCTTCAACGACGCGTTTGGACCATGTAGAACCTCATCTTCCTCTTCAACTAGTATCAGAACATCGAAGCCAGGGAAGTCCGCAAGCAACTGCTCGAGGATTGGGAACGCAGGATCATCTCGACTGGCAATGCAGAACCGGATGTTAAGCTTGCTGGAAGGATAGTTTTGGTGGAAGGTGCAGGCAAGACATTCGTAGAGGTTTGGCTCGAGTCCCTTGCAAGGCCGTATTATCGTGACATGTTGAACTTGTGTAAGAGGCAATCGCTCGGATATGCTCTGGGAAGGCTGACTACGATAGTGACGGTATCTTTCGAGAGTATATAAGTAAAAGACGGGCTACTCGGGAACGGGAAGGATACCTACAGTTGTATATAGCCTACACTACAAACGACCACGATGACGATATACCATATAAGGCATGCCAACGCTATAATGTCGGCGACCATGAAGACATGACATCTACAAAAAGGTGTTGTTTACCTGAAAAGCTGAAACAGGTCTTGGCGTTTCAGATATTTGTGCAGGGTAGTTCCTTCCTAAAGGCTGCAAACCGGATTGCGTCGTCTTATAACATTTACCTTCATATAACATCAGAACAACACCATAAACACCCGGGTTTGATCTGCAAGCTTTCCACACGTTTCCTCCACCAGCAAAGACCACAACGATCCCAAGACATCAATCAACAGTCTCCAGCTAAGCCTCATCAAACACATTCGCCATGTCGGGCTATGACCGAGCTCTCTCTGGTATAACACATAGTATCACGTCTACTATATTAGACTAATTCATCGTCTAGTCTTCAGTCCTGATGGACACGTCTTCCAGGTCGAATACGCCTTAGAAGCTGTCAAGAGAGGAACATGCGCAGTTGGTGTCAAAGGGGCGGACATTGTCGTGCTAGGATGTGAGAAGCGTTCTGCAATGAAGTTACAAGATACACGCATCACACCTTCCAAGATCTCTCTAGTCGACTCCCATGTCTGTCTCGCTTTCGCCGGTCTTAACGCAGATGCTCGCATTCTTGTCGATAAAGCACGGTTAGAAGCACAATCACATCGCCTTACAGTTGAAGATCCAACGAGTATCGAATACATCACGAAATACATTGCTGGAGTACAACAGAGATACACACAGAGTGGAGGTGTGAGACCATTTGGTATCAGTACGCTGGTGATCGGCTTTGACCCCAACGAGAAGATCCCGAAGCTGTATCAGACTGAGCCCTCAGGTATCTATTCAGCATGGTACGAGAAAGAAATACTGTTCTGAGAATAAACAAGACTGACTCCCATACAGGAAGGCAAACGCGATAGGAAGATCAAGCAAGACTGTACGAGAGTTCCTCGAGCGCAACCACAAAGATGGCATGGACAGGGAGGAGACGATTAAGCTTACGATCAAGTCGTTGCTAGAAGTTGTACAAACAGGAGCGAAGAACATTGAGATCGCTATTATGGCTCCTGGAAAGAAGCTGGAGATGCTGCCTGTGGAAGAAACAGAGAGATATGTGGAGGAGATCAACAAGGAGAAGCAGGAAGAGGCGGACAAGAAGAAGCCGGGCGCAAGAGGAGGAGCTGCTGGGTCTAGCTCGACAACGACGATTCCTACAAGGACAGTGGGAGAAGGCGAAGGCGTCACTGAGCCAAGTGCAGGAAACTAGTGGAAGAAGAATTAGGACCTTGCTTCTGGCTTGATACGAAAATGGTATGCCTAATTCAGATGAGGCAAGTCGTTTTGTTTGACGACCCCCGAGTTTCCCGCTGGACCCCTACCGATACGCCTGCTCATGCAATGAAAATCAAAACCAAGCGCCAGCGCATAATGTACAATAATTTTAGACAATCATCCCAGCCTGTCAGCAGCGTCCTTTACATCAAAGATTGTCCTTAGTTCTTCTTGCCGCGTTCGTTCATCCTTGATCATCCTAAGATACATGTCAGCATCTTTTAGCATTTTTATCCACTTCATCATTACCCACCTCGCGTCTATCCTGACATCCTCGCCTGTGACTTCTAGCCGTGCTTGTGGCGTTTTCGCATCCAGCACGAAATGATTATCACAATGCGGACAGTATTCGTCTGAATCTTCCATTTCTCGGGCGTCCTTCCGGAAGCACTTTTTACACTTTTTGCATGCAAAGACCATCTCAAATGTTTGTAGCAGACGGTGTTCGTTTTGTTCTTGATGACATTCGGCGCAATCGTACCACCTTTTGCAGCAGGGAGCTCGAACGGCGACTTGGGCGTTGAGGATGTGCTTACTGAGGACCAATTAGCACTTGACATGAACTACAGTTGGACGACATACCACATTGTGAATACGGGCGCGACGATACTGCAAGTAGTACTTATTTCTGGGGACTTTGCGAAGCGCTGTAGATGAAACGCGTCGAACCCTTTTCTCTTCTGAAACAACGACCCCGCCGGAGTTTCGCTCCTTCTCCATCAGACGATCTATTGCAGATCGACAACAAAAGCATCGTTCAGGCTTCTAGTCTTTGCGCATTTAAGTGCGCATGGTTTCGAAGCGCCTTGACAACATACCGCAAGAGTGAACTTCTAGGCGCATACCCTCGATATTCTATAACTGCTTTGCCAATTCGTCGGCGAAAGAGTATGGAGGAAGTCAGCACAACTGGTCAAGAGTGCGGGCAGTACCTTTGAAACAGTCCCTGTTCATATTAGGGCTTGGTCGAGATGGATCAGAGTGGTCGAAGCGATATCGATGGCGGCAGTCCTGTGACAGTAAGCAATATATGTTTATGCTCGGAATCATTTGCTGACCCTCCTCCAGCAGAAGCCTGTGTCATCATTGCGATCTCGATTCGAGGTTGTATCTACTACTAAGCCCTTGCCTGTGCCTCCTACTACTGCCAATACCCCGAAGACTTACAAGACACTTGATGTGCCTACTACGTCGTCTGTTCAATCGACTCCACGTCAATCCTTAGACATACCACATCGAGAACACCAACGTACACTATCAACACAATCGGATAGCTCGTCGAAGAGAACACCTCCAGAACCTCCCAAACCACGAAGACGTCCGGCGACTCCACCTCCAAAGGCTCGCCCAGCTCCCATTCTACCACCTCCAACAGCACAATCGTCAGCACCACGTGTTGACATTACATCTCCAAGATCACCACCAAAAGATGTCCCTCGAGCAGTTCCAATGAGTTTAGGTATGAATGTTCCAGCACCGCCTTCACCTCGACTACAAACATCTAGTGGGCACTTTCGTATTCCTAGTCGCTCAACATCTCCAAATGGTGCTATATCACTTTCAAGATCTCCTTCACCTCGCGGCAGGGTTGCTGGTAGGGGCCAAGGGTCTGATTCTGTTGATGGTTTACCTACCCCCTTGGCAAAAAACTCAACTAAGACAACCATGGGACCTCCTCCTGCCGTCAATAGAGCACCACCACCAGTAAATCGAGCTGCCAAAGCACGGGTGATCAGTACAGACTTGACAGTTGCGCCTAGACCAGCCGAACCGATGACCTCCACAATAACTCCTCCTCGAAATATGCCGAATACAAGTTTAGTAAAGTCCACACAATCAACAAGTCAGTCCGCATCCATCTCTCCTGCTCAACCTATCTTCGAGAGGCCACCTACTCGTCATGTCGTACCCGCACAGCGAAGACAAGCCAGCGGAAGTATGGGCTATGGTTTGGGCATTGGAGGCTCACCACAGAGGAAGCATAGTGACGGGGAAGTTAACCCGGGAAACAAACCTGTGCTTCCCCCACGACGGGAGCTTGCTCCACTTCCACGCACCAGTGTCGAGATTCCAGCTCGAATATCCTCGGATATAGGGCGACCTTCGGCGCTTGCTCTGGGTCTAAGTACAGGCTCAACTATTGCCAGTCCGAGGGTGACTTCGACGGCACCACCCACACCACGTGGTCGACAGGTATCTACAGACATGTTTTCATCTTCACAATCTCAAGCACTCGTCCGGTCGAACCAAAGAGACCTTGATGGATCGAGTAGAGATGATCCGTCGGTGATGCATGGGTTTTCAGCGGAAGTTGCCAGCTCCGAAGTCTACCCAGACCCATCCCAGGCGAATAGAAGACCACCTTGTTTCAAAGACTCTCCGAAATCGATTGCCACAACTTATGACTTAAGGATGATTGATGCATGTGGGGAATACGTCTGTTGTGCTGGTGCAGCTACTCGTGTTTGGAGTCTGTTGACTGGGAAGATGATTATGAGTACACCACATGGCGAAGGTGTGAAAATTAGCGCAGTCTGCTTCAAGCCAGTTCGAAAGATCGAGGACGAAGGCAAAAGACTTTGGCTTGGTACAAATTGGGGCGAGATCTTGGAGATGGACATTGCCACGAAGAAGATTATTGCCAACAACAATCAAGCGCATATGCGTCGCGAAGTGATCAAGATCTTTCGGCATGCGTCAGAACTCTGGACCTTGGACGATGAGGGCAAACTCTATGTTTGGCCTGCAGATGAATCAGGATCACCCAATTTGGCAAACGGTACTCTGAATCCTCGACTGCCTCGTGGTCACACAGCATCTCTTGTGGTGGATAATAATCTCTGGCTAGCCACAGGAAAGGAGATACGAGTGTTCCGTCCAAGTGCTGTTGCAGATCATGCCCAGGAACTCACCGACTACCCTCTGATGCAGAAGAACATTGGCGAGATTGCGTCTGTGGCGACTATCAGCAGTCAGCCTGAGCTCATCTACTTTGGCCATTCTGACGGCAAGATATCTGTCTACTCGAGGAAAGACTACACTTGTGCTGAAGTGCACAGTGTAAGTATGTACAAGGTCAGTAGCCTTGTTGGTGTAGGAGGATATCTTTGGGCTGGCTATAGTGGTGGCACTATCTTTGTCTATGACACAACAACGCGGCCATGGATGATCAAGAAGGAGTGGAGAGGTCATGCTATGCCTATTGTTGATATCGTGGTCGATCGAAGCAGTATATGGAAGCTCGATAGGTTACAAGTTGTCTCTTTGGGAATGGACAATATGATCAAGATCTGGGATGGCATGCTTGAGGATGACTGGATCGGTGTGTATCCCATTTCGGACAGTCCTTGTACCCTGCTAACAGCTAGTAGACAACGAGATGCATCGCAATGACAGCCAATTCTGCACCTTCAAAGAGATGACATCTCTAGTGATGACCTGGAATGCTGGAGCCTCAAAGCCAGCAGATTTACGCTATGATGAGCAGAACTCGAATTTCTTTCGAGATTTGTTGCAGACGTCAAGCGTACCAGACGTTGTAGTATTTGGGCTACAAGAGCTTGTTGATCTTGAAGATAAGAAGTTGACAGCAAGTAAGTAAAGTTGTTCATATTTTGCTGACATTGAGCTGACACTCCTGCTAGAAAGCTTCTTCAAGAGCAAGAAGCAAGATGCATATGGTAATGAGCAGCTTAGTAGTGCTTACAGAGCATGGCGTGACTATTTCAGCCAATGTATCGAAGAGTATATGCCCCCGAAAGAGCCATATATACTATTACATACTGCTAGTCTTGTTGGACTCTTTACGTGCGTCTTTGTCAAGTCGGCACACCGTGCCAAGATCAAAGAGGTTCACGCGGCTGAAGTGAAAACCGGAATGGGTGGTTTGCATGGAAACAAGGTACGCTGGATATCGATAACTGACTAGATATCCCGGCTGACCTACCTAATAGGGAGGGCTTGTTGTCCGATTTCTCCTCGACGATGCTTCGCTCTGCTTTGTGAACGTTCATCTAGCTGCTGGCCAGGACCATGTCATGAATAGAAACCATGATATTACCACGATCTTGGAAACAGCCAACCTCCCTATTCCTAATCCTGCAGCTGCCCGACCGGAAAGCTTCGCTCATGGTGGTGATGGCGCAATGGTCATGGATCATGAGATATGCATAATTAATGGAGATCTCAATTATCGCATAGATGGGCTGCCGCGAGACACTGTGACTGCAGCCATTCAATCTGGAGATCTGAAGAAGCTGATCGAGCATGACCAATTCACACAAACACGACATCGAAATCCTGCATTTATCCTGAGAGCGTTCCGAGAAGAACGCATCACGTTCGACCCTACATATAAGTACGATGTAGGAACGAATAGATACGACACTAGCGAGAAGAGAAGAACACCAGCGTGGTGTGACAGAATACTGTACAGAGGCACAGGCGACAAGATCCAGCAGACAGAATATAGACGACATGAGCTCAAAACCTCAGATCATAGGCCTGTCAGTGGACGATTCACAATGCGTATCAAAACTATTAAGGCAGACAAGAGGTTGGAGGTGAGGCGACAGTGCGAGCAGGAGTTCCTGAAGGTGAAGAGAGAACTGGAACATGAGGCTGCGTAGGTGTTTCCGTCTTCATGTTGTATATCTCTGCAAACTGAAGCCACAGGCTCGACTATCTCGTCTCTGTCTTTGGTCTGTCGGTGGAGGAGGCACGGAAGCAATTACAGAAGCCCTGACATACCACACTTATACGAAATAGCCCTATATTAACGCTGGGCACGATCCCTTCTCATGGTGGAAGGATATTTATGAGAGGTGCCGTATGTCTTTCGAATGGTGAAGACAATAAGTTCTTCATGTGGGCTTATGGAACATGTTAATCGCCAGGACCATTCTATTGAGGATGGCCTTACCTTGGCGAAGGAGCTACCACAAATACAAATACGATTTCACTCCCTGATGAAAAGCTGTTTTGGTCGATGCAGTCGATGCATCGACAGGCACTAGGCCTAAACGGGTAATTTATTGACGGTGACGTTGTTCAAAATTGTCGCGTGCTGCTATCCATAGGTCATTTCAATGCAAGCGTCATTTGGAGATCATTGTAGCTTTAGATTCAGATATCATTGTAGCTCTTCGTCTCCCAGAAGCATTTCCATTCGATTTGCCACCATATCTTATGTTTAAAATCGCCCGTCTAGCAGTGCCCCGCATTACCCAAAGATCTACTGCTATCCCAAGAAGAGCGTTTCCTGTCGTCACTGCTCGATATTACGCCGGTAAGTTGTTATAGCTCTTTCATCTGGTCTTCATCCTTCTCTTACTCTCTCCAATTCAACCCATCAATTTCAAACACATTCTACCTCAACATCTCACTCAGATCAAATACTCACATCAGCCTAGTCAATATGTCAACCTCAAACACCGACATTTCCCAAGTCACCAAGGAGAAGGGACTCAAGGAGGGACCTGACCACAAATCTGGTGAAAACCACCCTTCCAGCCACCAGCAGTCCAACAGCACCGAAGGAGAGCATGAGTGGAAGAAGAGAGACCCGTACCGTGTGCACGACACGGAAGAGGGCTTTGACGTGAAGTACGAGGCCAGCTGTCACTGTGGCAAAGTCCAGTACCAGATTAGTAGAGATGCACCTCTAGACAGCAAGTTGTGCCATTGCACGACATGTCAGACACAGCATGGTATGGTCGATGGACGGACAGCTCTGATAATTTGCACTAACGATGTACTTAGCGGCACCTTTCCAATGGGCTGCCATCCTCAAAAAGTCCGACATCAACTTCACCAATGGCCACCACGACCTTGAATGGTACGACCCATCTGAGAAGTCCGTCGAGCACAAGCTTCCTTGCAAGGTCCGCTGCTCGTTCTGCCACTCTCCCATTATGGACGAGGGCCGCAACATGATTCTGTTGTTCCCCTCCCTCATCAAGTTCAAGAGCAAGGATGACATGAACAAATTCAAGCCAAGATGCCATATGTTCTACGGACAACGTGTGATGGATATCCCAGACGGTCTGCCCAAGGTGAGCAATGTTTGAAAGCCACATTGTCGATTACATTTGCTAATACATTATTAGTGGACTGGGCTCAACGACCAGAGCGATATGATTGAAGATAGCCCTCCCGAGCAGGTCAAAGAATATGAGCGGAAGAGAGCCGAGGAGAAAGCGAAGAAAGCCAACGAAGACAAGGACAAGGACGGAAAGGAAGACAAGAAAGATTGAGCATGAGATGGCATCAGCCAAACGCTAGATTTGGCTCTTAGCGACGACATGTACTAACATGATGAGTCCTTGACACCAAGCACGCGATGGCTGCATCAGCATACCACACAACTACATAATGATATACTAAGTCCATGTTCTACCAAAACCCCATCTGTTACTCGATCTTGGAAAGTTTGTCGCGTGATGTCATACATGTGTTTCAGAAATCCTCTAAGCGCGATCGAGTTTTCCATTTTCCAGCCACACTTTCCCATATCCGCTTCACTTATGTTGTGATTGTCATTCTCACTCCCTTCCCTTCCATCACCTATCGCGCTTGTCTTGCGGTGAAGACAGCGACAAGATGGTGTCCTACAACACCTTGATCACCTCTGGAAGCTCTACCGCGCTTCGACTTTTGAGCTTGGTCTTTTTGCGATGGGTATGCTGAAATGCTATTTGTCGTCGCGGAAGCTTGTACTGACCTCCTTTAGATCCCAGGACACGTAAGATATCCTCTCCGACAGCATACTAATGCGCGTAATCTGACATTTGTTCCAGCAAGCTCCTCCTGCAATCTTTGCGCTCGCCGCTATCTACCTCGTCTCCTACATTATCGAGTTTGTCAACACCTCGCCCTACAACATCGTCGAAGATGAGATCGTCATCGTGGACCGCTTCCTCCCACCTCGCGAAGCAGCCGCGCTGGGCGTGCCCAGTGGAACTGAAGAGATAGACATCGTGGAGACAGTTATCGCAGAAGAGAAGCCTCCTCATGTATTCAGCACCCTTCTCACTGGTCTACCGAGTGCAACATCGTTGCTGGCAAGCTTGGCAACGCTATTGGTCAACCTCGCGCTTGTTGGCATGGTTATAGATTTGACCTACAGAAGTCACGTTTTCTGGCCGGAGCACGATCTAAAGTTCGCAAGATTAGGTTATGTCGCAGAAGACAGCGCAAGAATCTTGGTACGAGAGCCAGACGTCAAGCAGCTTCCGATCTTCCTCTCGGTTAGATATGCAGATGCGCCGCTGTCAACAGGTGTAGGCAATCGCGCGCTGGATAGTGCTTGGAGAGCTGCGGGAAGCACGCACTGGTTGAATGAAGACACAGATTTCACTACGACTTTCACGATCAAACACCTCCTCCCAGACACAAGATACCAATATGCGTTGAGTAACAATGTTAGTGGCTACTTCATCACCGCGCCGCCTGTCGGCCAGGTTTCGCAACGACGCGATGCGCACAAGACATTCAGCTTCATGCACACTAGCTGTATCAAGCCGCGCTTCCCCTACGACCCTCGCGAACACCCTCTAGCGATTACTGGCTTCAAGCATTTGTCAAAATGGATTGGCGCATTGCGACCTTCTTTTATGATGTTTCTGGGAGATTTCATCTACGTTGATGTGCCGCAACGTCATGGGAAAGATATTGAGACCTATCGCAGAGGATACAGACAGGTTTATGGCAGTCCTGATTGGCCGGCTGTATCGAGCACAAGATGGACGAGCACGAATGGACCAGACTACGACATTCCATGGCTTCATGTTTATGATGATCATGAGATTGCAAATGATTGGGATGCGAATGTAACAGGATATTATGCTTCAGCTTTCGATCCGTACCAGCACTACCATTTGAGTGTCAATCCACCACTCTTTCTCGAGACGAGCGTCACGCCAAAGGACCTGGCACTGGACAAGAGCTTGCCAACGTGGATGGTTTTCAACCAGGGCCCTGCGTCTTTCTTTGTTCTGGATACTCGTCGATATCGTGACTCTAATAATCATGCTGCAACCGACCCAGACGCCAGCATGCTAGGCAAGGCTCAACTCATCTCTTTACTCACCTGGCTTTCAGCTCCTGTCCCAGCAGGTGTACATTGGAAGATTGTCATCTCGTCAGTTCCCTTCACCAAAAACTGGCGCGTCAATGCTGCAGATACCTGGGGTAACTACCTTGTGGAACGACAGAGTATACTTGAGGCAATGTGGACAACAACTACTGTCTCAGGCATTGGCATAGTCATCCTCTCCGGTGACAGACACGAATTTGCAGCGACTGCTTTCCCACCACCCGTCGACGATGAAAGATGGCTTCCTCAAGCTTCCGTCCACGAGTTCAGTGCCAGTCCTCTAAACATGTTCTACATTCCATACAGCAGCTATCAACAGACCGATCTGGAAGATGTTTGCATCAAGTATATTCGCGACGGCAATTCCAAGTTTGGATATGTTGAGATTGGACAGCCAACGTTGAGTGGACAAAGCATACTTACTTACCGACTCTTTGTCGATGGAGAAGAAGCATGGTCTCATGTTTTGGTATCGGCTGGAGGTATTGATGGTGCAATGCAGAGGAGAAAAGGCTCCTCAGGACACAGACAAGGCGCAATCCAGTGGGTTAAGGAAGAAGGTAAATGGATGCAACATGAGATCGAAGAGGCTGAGCACTGGGTCACGGACAAAGCGCATGCAGCTGGAGATCGTGTCAAGAGTGGTTTACAAACAGGCGAACACTGGGTCAATGACGAAGCTCACGCGACAGAAGATAACATCAAGTCTTCAGTTCGCGCAGGTGAACATTATGTCGACGACACCATTCACACTGCTGCCAACAAAGCTCATTACGCAGAGAAAGCAGCATTGGGTGGTCTCTTTGCAGGCTGGAGTTGGTTCGGAAACAAGGCCAGGGCCGCGGAGCACATTATCACATCAGATGCAGCCAAAGCATCTGACTATGCCAAATATCAAGCTCATAAGAATGCTGATCGTGCTAGCAATGCAGCTGGTCACGCTAAGGACGAAATTGTCGATGAAGCACGCCATGCTAGCCAGTACGCGGCACACGGAGCCAGAGCGGCGACTTCGAACGTCAAAGAGGGTATCCACAAAGCGGAAGACTTTGCTTCCAGGCAAACAGACAATGTCAAACATCAAGTTCACGACAATGCGCAGCGTGCAAGAGATGTTGCAGCACGTGTGGAGCACGAAGTCATAGACGAAGCACGTCATGTCGTTCATGGAGCACAATCTGTGACATCAAACGTCAAAGAGGGCGTTCACCGAGCCGAGACCTTCGCAAGCAGACAAACTGACAATGTCAAGAATCAAGTGCACAAGGGTGCAGATCTTGTCAAGGATGCAGAAGATCGCATAAAGTCTGACATTGTCGATGACGCACTCCACGCAAGCTATCGAGTTGTTCATGGCGCTCAAGCTATTACTTCATCCGTTAAAGAAGGTGTCCGCAAGGCCGAAGACTTTGCCGCACGACAAACCGACAATGCCAAGTTACAAGTCCATAAAGGCGCAGACTACGTGCATGAAGGAGCTCGTGAGATCAAGGATGGGATTGTCGACGAAGCACATCACGCCTCATATCGTGTTGCTTATGGTGCCTCAGCAGCTGCTGAAGACGTCAAAGCTGGTGCTAGTAAAGTTTCCGGATTTGCATCGAGACAGGCGCATGCTGGATCTTACACTATCTCGTCACTTTCTTCAAAAGTTGCATCTGGTGTCAAGGCCGGGGAGCAATACGGTGCAGAGAAAGCCCGTTACGCTACTGACGCTGCAAAGAGAGGTGAACAGAAGGTGGAGGAGGTTGTCAAGGGTGCCGGCCATGCAGCAGTCTCATCAGCTCGAGCGGCTACCGATGCTGTGAAGAGAGGCGAGCAGAAGATCGCGAGGGAAGCCAAGGATGCAGGAAAAGCAGCAGCAGAAGCAGCACGGAAAGCAGAGCAGAAAGTTGAACAAAAGGCCAAAGAAGCAGCCCATCAGGCCGCCTCAGCTATACGAAAAGGCGAGCAGAAAGTTGGACAAGCAGCAAATGAAGCGGCCTCGTCAGCAAGGTTGGCCGAGCAAAAGGTGGAACAGGCTGCAAAGCACGCGGCCTCGTCAGCAAGACTAGCTGAGCAAAAGGTGGAACAGGCTGCAAAACATGCCGCTAAGGCCGCAGTATCTCCAATCTATGCAGCTGGCTCAGCCATTAGTAGGGGAGAAGAGTACCTTGTGGACGAAATCACATCAGCTGGAGCCGCAGCAACCCAAGCAGGCAAGCATATCGCCCACGACGCCGCACATGCCGGTCATCACATTGCTGAAGACCTGAAAGTAGCAGGTCAGCATGTCAGAGAGGATGCAAAGGAGTTTGGTGGTCATGTGAGAGAGGACCTGAAAGAAGCTGTACCTTTGCACCATCGGACACGTCAGGTCGTGCATACAGAGGAGGTCGTGGAGGGAATCAGGAGGAAAGCGATTGGCACGGAGGACTTCTTGCATAATGCGGGACAGACTGTCGTGAGTGTGGGAAGTAGTGTTACTCTGGAAGGCAGGAGTACCGTGAAGAGTGGTATGGAAAGTGTGGTCACTTCAATGAGTCAGGGATTGAGTGGTGACGATGGATGGCATCAACGGGATGTTGAAGAGGCTGTTGCTGCTGGTGTGGCTGGAGTGGCTGCTATGGGTGGTGTTGGGCCATGATGGTAGCTGAAAGAAGGCGAGATATGTTTGCTGATTTGGGTAGGATGAAGAGCCAGAGTAATTGAGTTTAGCGATAATGAAATAGTCTCAGAATAATAGGACACCATTCGATTGGACAATGCGCCTCCCGGAGCTTCGTCCGTCCTTCCCCGCCATATCTCACATCGACATCATCATCCTAATTTCCTCTTTACAACCACCACATAAGCAAGAATGACACAAAACGACCAAGTTCTGCTAGAGCTAGCATCCTACCTTTCCACCAAATCATACGTCTTCATATGCCCTACTCCCGAATCGCAAGAAAGAGTCGTCACGAAACGGAGAAAGGATGCCAAAACACGACATTGCGAGAATCTGTCAGACTTTTTCGGATGGAGTTTGAGTGCTAGTGTGTAAGTAAGATTGTCTATTTTGAGAAAGAAGCAAATCGTGATTTGCATTGTACGGATTAATCAAGTGTTTTTATTATTATTATTATTATTGCTAAATTATCAAATTTGCTGTATAGGAAGACAATAGATCAATTTTTAGGCGCAGAATTGAGGAAAAAGCTGCAAAATGAAGGCGTAATCGTTCAGTCAGACTACGAAAAGGACGGAGAGAGCAGCGGCGAAGAAGAGATGCTGAAATCGACATTGCGAGTCTCGAATCTTTATATGCCTCGTCATGGCTCGCGCCACCCAAAGCTGCAGAATCCGTACTACTACCACTCTGCCTTTCCGACTACAGCGTCGGATGCCATTTTCCTCGGGTAAGTCTCAGCTATCAAACTTATATAGCCCAGCTCTAGCGGCGTATCAACCACGCCGAGTTGAGCCGAGCACGACTAACATCCTCCAGTCCAGACACCTACATGTACCTCGACTTCCTGCGCTCCGAACTCCCCTTCTGCTTCCCCTCCGCCCTCCTTCCCTCCCAACAACATCCATCCCTCCCCTCAAACTCCCAATCCCGAACCCATCCCCGCGTCGCCATAGACGTCTGTTGCGGCTCCGGCGCCGGCGCTCTGCACATCACCCAGCACTATCCCTCCACGCACACAATCGGGTTAGACATGAACCCACGCGCCCTCGAACTAGCTCCCATCAACGCAAAACTGCACTCCTCCTCCACTGTCGAGTTTGCATATTCAGACCTCTTCGCCTCCGTCGCCTCTCGCACAGACATCGATCTCATCGTCAGTAATCCGCCTTACATCGCCTCTTCGGACACAGACCACCCAACGTACAGTGCCGGCGGGGCACAGCAAGGCCTTGAATTGCCTCTGCGCATCATCGAGGAAGGCGTGGAATTGCTTGCGCCTGGCGGCTTTCTGCTGATGTATACTGGTGTGCCGATTGAGTATAGGCGGACGGGGTATGATGCGTTTTTGGAGTATTTGAAGGGGGTGGAGGGGTGTAAGTTGGTCAGTTATGTGGTGATTGTGCCGGATTTCTTTGGAGAGGAGTTGACTCAGGAGGCGTATGCGGATGTGGGCAGGATTCAGATTGTGGGGTGTGTTGTTAGGAAGGATGTGTGAGGGTGGGATGTTGTGGGTGTGTAAGTCGGTGAAGGGGGCAGAAGTGTTCATTTCAAATATTGGAGGCAGGCACATTATTAGTGGTTAGAGCAAGTAGTGAGGCGATGAGAGCTGGTCCAAAATACAAGGACTTGAAACAAGCTGAGATATTGGCAGTCTTCGCTCAATGTAATCAAGATATACTGCACATGGAACCTGAGCTTGAAATTTGTTCGGGTCATGTGCAGCCACCAAACAAGGCATCCCAGAGGTTGACATTGGCGAGATACAATATCGTACCACCGTCGCTGACTTCAAGAAATCGAGCGTGAAGCTTCGGTAAAAACATCGATAGCGAAGGAACTATTAGCACTCCAGCAGTTTACAAATTCACAGCTACGAAAGACTTTGTCAACTGTCAAAAATCGAATATAGGTGACAAGAAAAAGAATATCGCAGGAGTTGTAGTCCTCGCGAATCTGAACGTGCATGCCGAGAATGTTTCGGACGGAGCAACTAGCAATGCCTGGCTAACGTAACCAAAGCCTTTAGTAGCCTGCAAGCAGTGCATCGACAGAGTTCACGACTTCACCTTCAGTGAAAGCGTTCGCGAACATCCCGCCTCCCCTCTTCTGTCACTGATGGTATGCTGCTGGACGCCAGTACCACGTCAGCCAACATATCTGTGCAACCTCGTCGCTCTGGCAGATCCGTTACAGGTGAGAGCTACCACGAGATGGATGCATTTGCTAAAGCTTTTGGGGTGTAGTTTCGAGGTGTGCAGTGGAGGAGCCATGTACTGCCCGTGGAATGGCAAAAAAGATAGGCGGTAGTTAGGAAGTATGAAGATAGGAAAGCGAATTCTGGCGAGTTTGTTGAGAGGAAGTGGAACAGTACGGGAGATAGGTGGCGCGAGTGTAGAAGGAAGATTTTTTGTGGGATTCTGTGGACAATATTCGTGTTGCTTATATTAGCTAAATTTCGAAATTTCGAGAGTTCGAATGCCAAGATTTTAGGATGTTGAACGGCATAAGGCGAGAGTGCAGAATAGCAGCAATCCTCTTGTGCAGCAATCGTGCTGCTGACGTTACAGCAAGACACAGCCATAGCGAGAATACAGCCATAGTTTCTGGTAAAGCCGAGGCGGCCTTATTGGCTGATCACTGTCATCATATGAATGCTAGTCCCTAATACCCATGATGCTCGATGAGAGCTATTTGCTTTGGCCGTGACTACATCACTTACCGCGACCAGCCATTCAATCTCAGCTCTCTAATATGAACGGCCATTCTTGAGGCTCATGAGAAGCACTTCTCTAGCCTGTGATAGGAAATACTCGAATATTGCTTATTCGTTATGTTCCTCCTTGGAGCCACGGCGGGCCGGGGCTGGCTCCAACAGGCTTCGTGCTTGTTGAACCCATATCGTTATCGTTTGGGACGATCAAGGTTATCCCTCAGGCGAATGAAGTAGGATCTTAAATCAACCAGATCCTGGCTAGTGTACGTCACGTTTTCTACATTCGAGAAATGGGAAAGTCAATCTGATACTTTACTTCCAATCTTGTCAGCGCGATTCGTCGAATTGGTGAATTTGAAAGACTTACTTCTGGCTCGAAGGCCCTATCCTCCAAACTATATCCATGTATCCTTCTCATGTAAACATGGCTTGGATTTGTTCTTCGTGCCCTTTACTGGCGGAAAACCGTGCTCTCTCTTGCTGACATGAAGCGGCTTCGATCAAGTCAAAAGGTCTGCCACATTCATTGGCATCTCGTCAATCTGCGTTGAGTAGTACACTGCGAGAAGTTAGCCTTTTGTCTGTGTTCGTGATCGTGAAAAGCAAGATACTCACATTCAATATCACGCAAGATTCTCACATCATCAGCAGTGACAAAATTTATCGCAATACCCTTCCTGCCGAAACGACCACTCCTTCCAATGCGGTGAATGTAGTTCTCACGATTGCTTGGCAGATCGTAGTTAATCACCAAAGATACCTGCTGAACATCGATACCACGAGCCCATACATCCGTCGAGATCAGCACTCTCGAATTGCCTTGTCTGAAATCTTGCATGATGCTGTCTCTCTCCTTTTGAGGCATCTCACCGTGCATGGACGACACAGTAAAATTAGCTTCACGCATCTTATCAGTCAACCAATCCACCTTTCTCCTCGTATTGCAGAAGATGACTGCTTGTGTAATGGTCAAAGTGTCGTATAGATCGCAAAGTGTGTCAAACTTCCACTCTTCCTTTTCGACAGCAATAAAGTACTGCTTGAGTCCTTCCAAGGTCAGTTCATCACGCTTGACCAAGACGCGAACAGGATCGGTCATGAATTTTGTGGTCATGTCGAGGACGTCGTAGGGAAGTGTGGCTGAGACGACAACAACTTGTGTGGCAGGTGGAAGATAGCGGTAGACGTCGTAAATTTGCTCACGGAAACCGCGATTGAGAAGCTCATCTGCTTCGTCGAGAACCAGCATCTTGATGTGACGGGTACGGAGGAAGCGGCGGCGAATCATGTCAGCGACACGACCAGGGGTCCCAGAGACAATGTGTTGACCATATTCCAGTTTTCTGATATCCTCGCCTACATTTGTGCCTCCAATGCATGCGTGACACTGTACGTTCATGTAATCGCCAAGTGCCATCACAACAGATTGAATCTGAGTAGCGAGCTCGCGGGTGGGCGAGAGGACGAGAGCTAGGAGAGTATTATGAGTAACGAGCGGACAATGCTTGCGCGACAAACATACCTTGTGTCTCCCTCACAGCAGTATCAATGACCTGGAGCATGGAGATTGAAAATGTCGCCGTCTTTCCTGTTCCAGATTGTGCTTGCGCAATAGTGTCGCGTCCTTTACAGATTTGAACAATAGCTCGAGACTGAATGGCTGATGGCGATTCATAACCGTAGGCGTAGATTCCTCGTAGCAGATTCTCCTTCAACTGCATTGCCTCGAAGGTTGGCGCGACAGAGACCTCCTTGGAAGTGTTGAACTCCATCCGCTCTTCAGCTTTGCGATCGATTCCTTCCGCCATGGTGTCTGGATGTGGTCTAATAGATTTGATGAAGAAAGATATTAGTAAATGGTGGTTAAGGTCGTTGTCGCGAAGACGAAGACGAAGAAATCTGAAACACCGAAGTCGGGCCGAGTCTACATCTTTCTCAAACATCAACGACGAGGTCCTTCTGCTCTCTGCATACGCAACAACATGCCGGCGATCGAAGAGCAGCGACTGCTGCATGAAGATCTCGAGCGTCTGGAACAGGCTATCAGCGACCGCATTCTGGAAGAGCCACGAAACATTCGCGAAAGACTAAACCGTGACCATGAAATCGCTGGTTTTCTAGGGAAGATTCAAGACCAATCAAAGCGCCTGATAGATGTCTACAACGATGCGGATGGCTCTCGCGGGCGAGAATTGCAAAGTCTAGCAACTGGTGATCCGTTCGCAGAATTCTACAAACAACTCGGCAGCATCAAAGAATATCACCGTCAATATCCAAATGTCCCCATCGACAATCTCGAGCGCGCATATAGGAGGAAAATGCCTGTAGCTGAAGGAGAGACGCCTGTCTATGCTATTGACAACATGTTTACTGGTGAAGAAGCTTTTGGCCGCTACTTCGACTTAACAGGGTTTCACGAACAATATCTCAATTTACCTGGTATTCGAGGTGGGCGTCGTTTGACATATCTGCAATATCTGGACGTATTTGACCACTTCACCCCACCACACAACCCGATGAAACGGACTGAAAAGACAAGAGACGAGTACTTTACCTATGTTACAAGCTTAGCGACTTACCTTGAAGACTTTATGAGGAAGATTAAACCACTGGAAGATTTGGACAAGCTGTTTGCCACGTTCGATAAAGACTTCATGGCAGCCTGGGAAGCTGATTCAGTTCCTGGATGGTCGAAAACAGAAAGTAATATCGCTGGCCCAGCAGCCGCTCCAACTGCAGAAGGAACAGGAGAAGGGATATGGTGCGCTGATTGTGAAAAGGAGTTCAAAAACGATAATGTCTACAAGAATCATCTCACAGGAAAGAAGCACATTCGAGCGGCAGAGGCGAAGAAAGGGTCAACAAATGGAAGCAGTAATGGAACAGGAGGAGATAGTTCTGCTCGCGTACAGAGACTAAAAGAAAGAGCTGTAGCAGAAAGAGAATTTCGTGTCCGGAAGCTATGTTCTTCGATGCAGACTGAGCGAAGCGCTACGAGAGAAAATGTTGAACGTCGTCAAGGCATGACTGATAGAGAGCGAAAGATGGAGATTGAAGCACTTTACGCAGAAGCAAATGAACAGCTAGGTCAGCCACGAGAAGACGAGGAGGAAGGTGATGGGGAAGACAGGATTTACAACCCACTGAAACTTCCTCTGGCTTGGGATGGAAAACCGATTCCTTTCTGGCTATACAAGCTGCATGGTCTTGGAGTTGAGTTTCCTTGCGAGCTTTGCGGAAATTACGTGTACATGGGCAGAAGAGCATTCGACAAGCATTTCAACGAAAGTCGACACGTCTATGGCTTGAAGGCTTTGGGAATCACCAACACAACGCTGTTTCGCGAAATTACAAAGATTGAGGAAGCCCTCAAATTGCATCAAAAATTGGAAAGCGACAAGAAGAAGGAGAAGACAAGTACGGAGAATGTGGTACAAATGGAAGATAGCCAGGGCAACGTCATGCCAGAAGCTGTTTACCGCGATCTGGAAAAGCAGGGTTTGCTATGAGCAATCCAAAGAGTGCTTGTTCATGTCGAGAATAGTCAAGAAGAGAACGCTATCACCGTAACAACAATAGCTACGCTGGCATACAGAACTGCTTAAGAGCTTGCGACTACTGAAATTGCGCTTCAAAACAACAAAGTACCTATGCTTCAAAGGCTTTCCTGAGTCCGGCATCTATACTAATGGTCAATCAAGAACTCACCGTGCCGGCTTCCGTTCAGGTTCGATCGTCAAGCTTGTGGTGGTCTTGTGGTGGTAGGGGAGCTCGAGGAATATGGAAGAGCTGGCGGGAGCATGTTGGATGCAGACAGAAAGTGAAGCTGAACTGTGTTTGGGAGAATGGTAGAAGCAATGCATTGCAAAGAGCGAAGGTGGTCACGAAGCGATTTTACGCCCTCGGGTAATACAAAGAAGCTGCTGTCGGACCGTGAGGAGGTCATCCCCTCTTTTGGACTCGTCATGATTCGGTCTCGACAAACTTCTTCCAATATCCAAATGTCATTCGCATCTTCTCTTTGTTCTGTTTTACCGTCCTGCGCACAGTGACTATGTCAAAATACAAGAGCGTACCTCAGAGCGAGGATGCCTCACTAAAGCGTGACCATGAAGACTCGAAGCTTTCACGATTACTTCAAGATGAGCGCTCTAACCTTCCATTTCGGGTTTACCTTCGCTCCAAGATCGTCACCACAGCGCTTGTGAGTGCTGTCGTTCTTGTGTGCGGATATGCTTTCCTCAATTTCTATCCTTCGCCAGAAATCGCCCAGTCCGACTGGACAGACGAAAGCCACTCGCAATACAAGCCTACATATAGCACGCCCTCAAATGCGCTCGCTCCTGCAACGACTGGATGGCGTCCGACTCCTACCCTCGACCCATCTATTGACGACGTGCCTGGGGTGTATATCGCAAATGTGCACGACCCGGAGGCTCTCGATGCACAAAAGGAGTGCCCCGGATATACTGCTTCTGAGATTCATCATGATGCCTTTGGTTTCACGGCACGTTTGGGACTGGCAGGACAAGCGTGTAATGTTTATGGCACGGACGTCAAAGATCTCAATCTCACAGTACAGTATCAATCTGCACAAAGACTGTCAGTCAGTATCGTGCCAACATACCTCGTAAGCTACTCGCATCAACCACATGACGATGCGTCTGCTGACTCTTGAAGGACTCGACAAATGCTTCGCAATATCTTGTCCCAACACAATACCTGAATCGACCTCTACTAGACTCAGACGCCGCATCCACCGTCCCTAACAATGATCTCGAACTCGTATGGAGCAATGAGCCAACCTTCAACTTTGCAGTTCACCGCAAGTCGAACAAAGATGTCCTTTTCAATACTGCCGGATCTAAGCTCATCTTTGAAGATCAGTTTATTGAGTTTGTCACGACTATGCCAGAAAATTATAACATTGCAGGTCTTGGGGAGCACCTTCACAATATCAGACTTGGTAACAACATCACTATGACATTGTACAATGCAGATACTCCTGATCCTGTAGATGAAAATCTCTATGGGTCGCATCCTTTCTATCTCGATACTCGATACTACAGCGAAGATATGACTCTTGTGACGGATAACAGCACTTCTCAACACGCTAACTATAAAGTGTTCAATCATGGCGTTTACCTTCGCAACGCTCATGGGCAAGAGGTACTTCTCAGACCTTCATCGGTCACATGGCGTACCATCGGAGGCTCAATTGATCTCTTCTTCTTCAGTGGACCAACTCAAGTAGACGTGACAAAGCAATATCAACTAGGTGCCATTGGACTTCCTGCCATGCAGCAATATTGGACACTGGGCTACCACCAATGCCGGTGGGGCTACTCAAATTGGAGTCAGCTACAAGATGTAGTCGACAACTTCCGCAAGTTTGACTTACCCCTGGAAACAATTTGGCTAGATATCGACTACATGAACCAGTACCGCAATTTCGAGAATGACCAAAACACTTTCGGCTACGATGAAGGAGAAAGGTTCTTGGATCGCCTGCGCAAGAACGGTCAGCATTTCGTACCCATTGTCGACTCTGCTATCTATATCCCCAATCCGGAAAACGCTTCCGATGCATATCCTACATATACTCGTGGTAATGACTCAAACGTGTTCATGATGAATCCTGATGGATCACAGTATATTGGCGCTGTTTGGCCTGGCTATACTGTCTTCCCTGACTGGCATGCAGAAGCTGCTCAATCGTGGTGGACATATGAATTGAAGAACTGGTATTCCAAGATTGCCTTCGATGGCATTTGGGTGGACATGAGTGAGGTGTCCTCTTTCTGTGCAGGTAGTTGCGGCACGGGTCATGTTACTGAGAACCCTGTTAATCCGCCATTCCTTCTTGGTAAGTACGGCCACAACCTCAGACCTGCGTCTCCCAACTAAACAAATACCGCAGGTGGAGTCAGCTACGACTACCCAGAAGGCTTCGAGGTCACAAACGCTACTGAAGCCGCTGCTGCCAAATCTGCTGCCGCGCAAGTAGCAAGAGAACATAGTCAGGAAGTAGATCTGGCACGACCGGTCGTTACCAGCTCATCCCCAACGACTACACTGCGTACAAAGGTGACTCCTGGTGTGCGCAACCTAAACGCGCCACCATACGCAATGAACAACGTGCGCGGAGCACTATCGAAACACGCAGTCGCTCCTAATGCAACACATCACGACGGCGCCAGCGAATATGAAATTCATAATCTATTCGGGTAAGATAAGAAACAGATGGCATACCGATCATAATGCTGATAGCATGATAGCTACGAGATCATAAACGCCACTTACAACGCTCTGTTAAATATCTTCCCCAAGAGGCGACCATTCATCATCGGAAGATCGAACTTTGCTGGCTCTGGCTCGATGGCAGGTCACTGGGGAGGGGACAATTTCAGCAAGTGGTATATAACAAAACCCTTTTGGAGCCCTGTAAGCTGCATGACTAACAAATATCGTAGGGCATACATGTACTGGAGCATTCCCCAATCCCTCTCCATGTCCCTCTACGGCATCGTAACTACCGGCGCCGACGCTTGCGGCTTCGCGGGAAACAGCGACGAAGAACTCTGCAACAGATGGATGCAACTCGCTGCTTTCTTCCCCTTCTACCGCAACCACGCAGCCATCGACTCCAATCCACAAGAGCCCTATCTATGGTCTTCTGTAGCCGCCGCAACCCGCACCGCAACTCAAATCCGTTACACCCTCCTCCCATACATCTACACGCTAACCCACCTCGCCTCCACAACAGGGACCACGGTCATGCGCGCCATGGCGTGGGAGTTCCCTCTCGATGGCCCTTCTCTACTTTCTGCTGACCGCCAATTCCTCCTTGGTCCGTCGATCTTAGTCACCCCGGTGCTGACGCCGCAAGCATCGAGCGTCGACGGCGTCTTCCCCGGCTGGAACACGCGAACGCGCTGGTATGATTGGTACACGGGCGCTTTGGCGAACGTAGTCGGCTCCAGCGAGAACGTAACCATTCAGGCGCCGCTAGGACATATTCCTGTGTTTGTGAGAGGTGGATCTGTGGTTGTGGGGCAGGAGCCGGGGTATACGATCGCTGAGAGTAGGGAGGGCGAGTGGAAGGTGCTTGTTGCGCTTGATGGCGGTGGTGAGGCACAAGGAGAGGTGTATGTGGATGACGGCGTTAGTTTGAATGTGGGTGAGCAGTTTAGGAGTGTGCTGCTTGAGATGAACGAGGAGTGGGGTATTGCGAGTTTGAGGACGAAGGGGGTGGGAGCATGGATGGATGGGAATGCGTTGGGGAATGTGACGGTTATGGGGGTCAAGGAGAGGGTTTGTGAGCTGATGTGGGATGGCAAGGATGTTGAGAGGGAGGTGGACGTGCGATGGGATGGCAAGAGGGAGGTTCTGAGTGTGGTTGGTTTGCAGAGTGTTACGAGGAAGGGTGCTTGGGTGGAGGATTGGACGTTGAGCTGGAAGAGTCGGGGGTGTTGATTGGTCTGTGATGTGGAAATTCTTTATGCATTGGCAGGTTGTCTATAGACACTACCTTCTAATCATCTTCTCCTCATCAAGAGAAGTACCAAATGCATTGGCATCGGACTTCCGACCCCAAAGAGACATCTCCCATAGCTTCTCGTCCCAGAGAAAGCGCTGGCATGATTTCATGCACATGCAACATCATATCTTCCATAAAAAAGAAAAGCACTCTGCATGCTTTCATGCGTATTCGCATCATTTGTGAAGAAGGAGCGTTTTCGTGCTCATTCAACGATCATCTTTAATGCCCGCACAACACTTCTATTCATCATCTCTTCATCAAGCGCATCCGTCTGTTGCCTGATCATGTTCATCAGTCCTCATAATCATACATCTTCATCTTCATTCGATCATGAACACCAAATTTCCACATCACCTTAGGCTTCCCGTCTTCATATTTGATCTCATAGCCTCTGGTATGTTCCAGAGCACTCCTAGCACTCCCGCTCAATCCAAGCCAGATAAGCAGTCCCACAACACCAAGGCAGATAGCGTACTTTGTGAAGGTTCTGGTAGCGCTACCAGCAGTTTTCTTGGTAGAACGCTTCTTGACCTCCAAGGACGATTCGGAATGGTCGAAAAGGAGAGGCTCATCGTCTTCGCCGTCGTAGTCACTGTCCTCAGGTGTGGACACAGTCGCTACAGCTGACCAATCCTCGTTGTTGTCTTGTTCCTCTTCATCGTCGATATCAGCACGATGAGTACTTTCATTGGAATGCAGCTCCTTGGGCGGAGTGGAACGACGATGACGGAAGGATGAAGGAGAGGGTGAAGTAGGCTGCGAGGAGCTTTGTAGTACAGCTGGGCTGAATGGAGTATTCTCCTTGGGATGAAGTTGTCGAATAGGACTTGGCGAAGCTGAAGCGGATGGACCTTCAAAGGTAGACCTGGTAGGTGAAACGAATGACACACGCGCAAGCACTGCTTCCAGAAGACCGGTTGGCCAAGGATCATACTCTCCTTCGGGCAAGACAGGAACGTAAGCAGGAGGTAGGACTACAGGAAGTACTTTGGGTTGCTCAATGACGGTCGTAGTAGCCATTTTTTCGTTGTTATTTTCTCTTGGCTGAGTCGAATCAGAAGTGTGAGTGCTTCTCGAAACAGCAACGACACGCCTTTCGCCAGGCTTTTCTCCAGCAGCAGTCTGTTTGAAAGTCTCGTGGTACACTGATTTGTATTCTTCGACATCTCCTCCCGTAGCCGCGCGGTTGTTTGCGAGTTCTCCTTGAGCGGCTAAGAAAGCGCTTGTTTCGGCAGACTCCACACTGGCTGAAAAGTTGGCCCAAGCACTGACTACCGCTCTCTTCTCGGTTGAAAGGTTTCCAGTTGGAGGAGGACGTTGGTAAGGACGATTCTGGCGCCTTGACTTGTTGTTCTTCCAGCGACGATCACCGCGAGGGCTCTTGAGAGAGTTTTTGGAACTCCTCGTTGGGCTCACTGAGGTTGATGGTTTGAGGATATCTGCTGACGGCATCCAAGCAGGAGTGAGGGTGATTTCCCACCATCCAGCAGGAGACGGGAGTTGCTTTGAAAGCCTTGACTTCTCGAGTAGACTCAGTTTGGATTTTGGCCGTATCTATGGACTCTTGTTGAACGTCATGATGGCCATGATCAGAAGATCCTCCCTTGCCTGCAAAGTATTTGCGTTCAGCCTTCCATTTAAGACGTTGAAGTTGCTCTGCGATGCGCTCCTCTTCGATCCGTTGCTCATCAATGCCACCAAACCCGTACTTTCTGAAGATAGACTGCGAACCTTTTTGTGCAGGTGTCACTGGTGGTAAATCGAGAGTCGGCAAGGCCATGTTGGTTGACATGGCAGCCTCGGGTTGGTAATCTTGCGTAGTAGTCTTCACCTCCTCCACATCCTGAGCTGAAGCACGTTGCTGGTCGTCGTGCGTTGGCACTGGCATGGTGGGAAGATTCAGACCTTGACGTTGTTCTTCTTCTGTGGGTGATCTGATATACCAGGACTTATCACGAGGTGTCATCGCGGACTCTGCTGTGAAGCGTAGCTCGGTAGGCGGCAGTATAACCGATAGTTGTCGTTCACGAGTATCAGTGTTTGTGGTCTCCTCGTTGTTTGTGGAATCGTTGTTCATGTCGTGGTGTTCGTAGTCAGTAATAGACTTGTAAACAAAGTCATCATGACAAGTAGCCTCTGCACCGATCTCGACAGGAATCTTCATAGTCGCGAGGTACTTCTTCAAGTGTTCCTGAGTTGGAAGTTCACCAGATTGAAGAGAATCGCTCCGATTGCGCAATGCATCCTCCTCAGAATCTTGTGACTTTCCACTGGAGTCGATATTGGCATTAGTAGTACCTTCACCTTCCTTGGTTGGTGCGGCGATTGCGGCTAGACAAGTCTTAAGATCCTCGTGCTCAGAGTATTCACCCTCTTCAAGGTGAAGAGATTGATTTCCTCCAAGTAGATATTGTTTGTCCTTGACCGAAAGAAGCAAAAATTGGTGTGATGCAATAGCGTCCAGAGCCTTTGAAGTGTCCGCGTCTTCTTCGAAACTAACGTGAGATCTGTCGTCACCAACTGCAGAATCGACTTGCTCTTCTTCTTTGTGGCTTTCGTGGCTGTTGCTCTTGGCAAGAGGTGCGACTTCGCTATATTGACGTTCTTGGTATTGTCGGAGCTGCTCAGTTCTGATTTTCTCAAGCTGCAAAGCTGCAAGATTGGCATATGAAGGATGAGCTGGGCGTAGAACCTCTTCTTCCTCTTCCATAATGACTGCGAGCTCACTCGTATCGCCATAAGCTTCGTGGGTAGGTTGGTCGATGAGTTCTTGTGCAGCTTCTGACTCTTCTTTGTCTTCTGCAATGCCAGTGTCTTCCTCGTCGTTACTTTCTAGCAACTTGGGTTCCATGCTGGCATTCTGAGCTCCTTCCTCCAATTCAGAACCAGCTTCCATCTCTTCCTCGGTGACTGTGACGCCAGGAGTAGTGAAATCTATCAAGTCAGGCTCTTCCTGTTTCGGTGAAGGTACGAGTGGTTGGAGCTGATCGTGTCCGATAGTGGTGATAACGCTGTTGTCATCAAGAAGAGACGAGTTCTCAGGTGAAGCGTTTTCTGAGGCCATTTCGTGCTCATCTTCTTGGTCGGTGTTGGCGGCAATCTCGTTCTCAAGCTGAATGAGATCAGACTCCATAGATGCCTTTTCATCAACTGTGTGAGCGGAATCTGTGACATCGTCGACAGCTGAAGTTGACTTTGCATTCTCGCTGAAGAGCTCTTCAGGTTGTTCCATGACGGGTGAAAGAAGCGAGGTAAGCTTGCGACTGCAAGGACTCTCCAAACCTGTCTTTGATGTGTCGTCTTCTGGATCACTGTCGAAAGGCGAGCTGTTGGCCGTGTGATGACCTTCGTCGAGCGCGCAGTCGTGGATCTCTGATTTGGTTGGGTCGGTGCTTGCATCCAAGGGCGATGAAGAGAGTGGTAGCATCAAGAGACGAGAAGGGGTTGTTGGAGCTTTCGCGTCTGGATCCATGTGGGTTGTTAAAGCTAGCGTGTGTGAATCTGTTTGGGTTGATGAAGCTGGCATGTCTGGATCCATGTCTCTCTCCATTTCCTTGCTGAGTCGTGAACTACTTGGAACGAGAGACTTGCCAGGCCACCAAGTGCTAGGCGAAGATTGAGGTGAAGGCGACTCGAACAGGTCAGCGAGATGAGAGCGAACAGGTGATGTGGACTTTTTGGGGCTACGATATAGGTTGATGTCCATCACAAAGAGGAAGGAAAACAGTTTTTGAGGAAGGAAGAAGGAGATGTTTGTGCAAGGTGATTAGCTTCGCGAGAATGTCGTGTTTGTGCAACAGCAAACGAGCGAGGATAGCAAACATATGGCGGGGTAAATAAGCACGTCTATCACTCCTACCTAATCTCGCGCTGGACAGAGGCCAGGCAGGTTTGTGGGTTTTAGAAATATCTTCTTGAACATCCAGTAAAGCTCCCTTGATCACTATAGTCTTTAGGTCATACAACGACATCATACTTGGACTTCCAATTCTCCAGGTTTGGTGTCCTTGTCACACGCTAATGCATGCATGTAGCCCTGCCACCACAACTGCGGCGCTTGTACGACATGTCTCAGAGAGTACAGGGGAAGAGGTAGATTTAGGCCTCTCAAGTACGTTGGACACACTAAGAGTAGCCCCCATCTAGTTCACCGTCCCATAACACTCACATAACCTAACATGAGGACCAGTCCTTGATAATATGCTGCAGGAAGTGCGGCAAAAGAAGGTGGATATCTGATTGTGCAGGTTTGCACGTATCCGTGCCACAATCCACGGAAGGCTCATGACTATGCGTTCCCGTGGTGAAGTCGATGTGCCCAGAGTAGCGCTGCCAGACAGCAGTGGTACTTTGATTTCCGGAGTAGTCTGAAACACATGGCGGTTTCTGAGACGTGACGGGTAGGCTCTTGTCGATCTTGTCCGGAAGAAGCTTCCGCATCACGTGCCAAAATATGTGTAAAGAAGCTTCGAAACAACAAAGCTCGCTCGTATACCCTCGACAATCTCAATCATCCATGGCAATTTTCGGCATGCATAAGCTTCCTCGATGACCACAAGCAAGCTGCCCAACCAGCAGCTCGCTCGCCTTTGCGGCCACAATGGTACTAATACTCCTATCACAACCACATCTCCCTTCCATCCCCTCCCACTAACACTTTCACCTCACCAGGACCAATCCACGCCCTAACCTACTCCTCCGGCGCCGGGCAGTACCTCCTAAGCGGCTCCTCCGACCGCACTATCAACCTCTGGAACCCCTCCAAAACCGTCGCCCCACCATCCTACACCACCTCCATCACCTCCCATCCCACATCCAAACCAATACCCACATCCACAACGCCCATCCAAAGCTACACAGGCGTACACGGCTACGAAGTCCTCTCCATCGCCGTCTCGTCCGACAACGCACGATTCGTCTCCTCCGGCGGCGACAAAACCGTCTTCCTCTGGGACGTCTCGACCGCACAAACACTCAAGCGCTACTCAGGGCATTCCGGGCGCGTCGAATGCGCCATATTCGGTGCCCAAGACGACTCCGTCCTCATCAGCGGCAGTTTCGACGCCACGGTTAGACTGTGGGACGTCAAGAGCCAGAGCCACAAGCCACTGATGGTGTTGCAGGAAGCGCGGGATAGCGTGACGAGTTTGGTGTGTATTGGGGCGGAGGTTATCGCGGGGAGCGTAGATGGAAGGGTGCGGACGTATGATTTGCGGATGGGGCGGTGTTTTGTGGATGTTCTTGGCGAGCCTGTGACGTCGTTGACGGCGACGGTGCAAGGGGATTCGGTGCTGGTGTCGACGTCGGATTCGGTGTTGAGGTTGATGGATAGAGCGAATGGGAAGTGTTTGCAGAGTTATGAGGATAAAGGGCTTGTGAACTCGACGTATCGGATTCGATCTACGTTGATGGCGAATGATGGGATTGTTTTGGGTGGGTCGGAGGATGGGCGTGTGTATGCTTGGGATGTGCTTAGTGGGCAGGTCGCGGGACGATTGGATCACTATGTGGCGGAGGATCTGGCGGGTATGAGGAGTAGTCGGAAGGTTGTTAGTGCTGTTGCTGCTAGAAAGAAGGGTGATCAGTGGGCTAGTGCGAGTGGTGATGGGACTGTTGTTGTTTGGAGTTGATGAAGGTCATGAGGATTAGGATTGAAGAATAGAGTCATGAAAACTGAAGAAACACGAGAACAGAAGTCATGCCATGCCAACAACAAACGTCGAGAAGACTCAAGGACAGACAAAGGTTGTAAGCTCAAAAGGTCCAGCGCAGATAACGGGAGCACACTCACAGGAGATGTACGAACAACAACGCTGATGATAGAGGCATTATAGCAAGCCATGAGCTTCGAAAGGCTGTAGTCTTGAGATTACAACATCCCAAGAAGGCACCAATAGTAAGACAAACTATCCAGTGCAGATATATCTTCCACGGAATCGCTCATACTATTGTTTGTCCTCTCGCGAGTCTCACCACAGGACTCGTCTTTGGTCCCTTGAACACTTTGATAGCTGGAAGATAGCCTTCACGATGACGATACTTGAGTTATCAGCCATACCAGATGTTGCGTCAATACATAGTGTATTCTCGCATCTGTCGTAATCAACACTAGCAGGGAAAGGCCCATCACTTGGTGAGAGGAGGCAGATGAAGCAAATACACGTCAGCTGTTAAGACTTCACCTACGAAGAGTCCACTATCATGAAAAACCGACATAGATACGGTAGCTTCGGAAACTAGCCTAGAACACCGGCGCCGCAGCTAGATGCTCCGTCCACGACTCCCACGAGTAGTGTAGCGCTTCTCCAAACTGCTCACCTCGTGTGCACCCACGATGAACTACAATCGTAAGAAACCTCTTGCGTGTCTGAAACCAGGTTCAGGTTACAAAGCAAGAATGCCTCATCGACTATGCAAGTGTATACGTGGCCTGACCAAGTTCATGAGGTGATAGGAAAAGTCAGATTTGAAACAGCAAAAATGTCATGACGACAGACCGTGTTTCAGGTTCTGCAGGGGTGTGGCCTCGACCGAGAAACTCCGTGAGACCGATGCAATGGACTTTTCCTCGCAATCAAGGTGTGAGGTGATTTTTTCATTATTTCTTCTTGCTGCATGCGGCGATTTGGTGAAACCATGCAGTCCAGCATGGCGAATCCAACGAGTCTCACTTGCAACAGAGCTCACAGGCTAATCGGCGCAATTGACAGCCAATAATCCAAGTTTCAGTGGCTTTGTGTGAGTTTTGGGAGGACGCGAATATGGTGACAGCACAGAATTCCATCATGCAGCGTCGACACCTCTCACGCCAACAGGCCAAGTTTGCACTGCCTTGATGTTGAGGTGTCCTCGAGGGAGTCCAGTCTCCCCGTCTTTGCCGTCGTCGGTGGAAAATTTTACTCGATCCGTTTAGTCCGACCTCGGTGAGGGTTAAAAGCGCCAAGCACATGCTGGCGGAAAATGCCGCAAAACAGCCTCAGTTTCTTGCCTTTTCTTCCACATCTGCCGATGTAACTCATGATGCGATAAAGTTCTTCTGTAAGGTTCTAGACCATGATGCGGTCCTGCATTAGCGGCAGTGCCTGATTTTCATGCTCTTGTCGTCTGGTATCTCCCCACTTCTCTCAAAAGAGCCAATTGGCCGAACCTGCCTTTTTGAGACTTCTTTTTTTCGGATGTGCTGAGAGTACGAGATGAGGGGTGCTGTCTCAACAGACCATCGAATTGAGATGAGTAGATTTTGTGCGATGTGAGATATCTACCATGTTCAAAGGCAGTGTGGCAAAGGATACGAATGTAGTGCAGGCATTTTGACCAAAAGAAGATTTGGTTGTGCGCCAAAGATTGTCCTTGATGAGGCTCTGGTCCAATGAAAATGCTTGGTGTGAACGCCCCATTGATCAGGTAACTAAATGATTTCTGTCTCTTGGTTCTTTTCGTTGTCGACCTTCCTCAAAGGATTACATCAACTGTGGTTGCTCATTGATGTTGAGCCTGTGCCCTGGTGCAAACGCAGTTGAGGCAGAATGAAAACCCGCGGAGGTTTTGTCGCACAGGCAGAGGGTGTTGAACTATTGGCAATCCACAGACAGCAAGGTTGACAGCAGAAACAGAAAGACAGCTTGCGAACAGAAAATTGTCAGCGTGCCTTAGCATCCGTGACTTTGTGGTTGGTAAGGTAACTTTCCCACATGATGAGAAACTCTGCATATGCCGGACCACTATATCCAGGCCCACTTACAGCAATTCGTCTCAGCATGCTCCTCGCCGTATAGCCATCGGCTGGTTGCAAGCAAGCAGCGAGAGGAAGTGGAAAAGCAATCTAGTCTTTGCGCTGGACGACCACGTTTCCAATTGGTGGTCGCACGAGCAGAGTCGATAAAGATTAAAGACTGCTTTTTCAACGTTGAATTCTTGGGTAAGAGCTTCCCGTTTCCGTCCAGGTACCTACTGGCCACTAGCGAGTTTTCTCCATTTCCAAAGCTCTTGCTGCGCACCAGCAAGGCTAATCGGGAAATATCAGAGTACTCTGCTGGCCAGGTGGAATTTTGACAGCATGACAAGTAAGCGAGAAACGATGCAAGTATCAGTGGTGTGACGGCTTTTTGATTTGGTTGAGCATTTGCATCTGCAGTATGAGATCAGAGCCGTGCAGATTTGCGGTGTGCAGATAATACACTTGAAGATCCTCGGCCCGTTGCTCTGATAGACTCGTGCACATGACGAGAGGGGAAGGACGAGAGGAGAGAGCGGAAGCGTATCTTCTCCCAAGCCGCTACTTGATGCTTCTCGATTGAGGCGTGAAAGTCTTTTTCGTCTGGGCAACGACAGTTGTTCAGCAGTGTGCACCATACCGTACTGCAGGTGTCATGTTTTTTCGACCAGGATTGTAGTGATGGAACTGACAGAGTTTCTCTTACTCTTCATTTCCAAGATGTTGAGAGGGACAGGACCACTTTGCTTGACCCTTTGGGCTCCAGTTTATTACGCTCTGTAACTCTGTTGCCAGATTGCACGACCCTGACGCCAGCGGAGCAGCACCCACACAATTGAACAGTTCGGTCACCTTCCTACACACCACTATCTTGACCACGAGCTCATCGGGGTCATGGCAATCCCGCGCACGGCAGACAAAGCGACGGAGACGACAGGAGATGGCGCCTTTGATTCTCGCCTTTGTTCTTAATCTTGCTCCTCTCTTGCACCTTCCGTCAATGTCAATGTGATATGGACACATCACCGGCCTTGCGGCTCGAAAGTGATAGTAACCAATAGGAGACGAAAGTAGTCAGGCTTACTAGTCAGGCTAGCGCTGGGGCGAGTCGTTAGTGCCTGTTTCGGGAGTTCCTTGGTTCAGGGGTGGAGACTGGCTTGGCTATTTTCATTGTCGCCCATTTCTGCCTTGCCCACAGTCACGCCCGCGTCGCCTAACATACATAAAAGACCCGTCACCTGCACCACCCAACCTCCTTTGACTCTCATTCCCCAAAACCACTTTCATTCACTCAAACTCTTATACCGCAGCCAGGTTGCTCGCGCCCACTCGCCTCTCCAGGTCACATCATCAATCGCACAAAACACTCACAACACACTCCTTCACACAAGTCCATTCTCCCTAGCAACAACAACAATCAACCGTCTTTGTACAAGCTATCTTCACCAACAACAATCTCGACAAGTAAATAAGATCCGAACGCCAGTCTTCGTTCGTCGCACATACTCAGCAATCTACTTCTGAGATTCATTGATCATCGTCGCATCTTTCGCACAACAACAAAAAATCCATCCACAACAACAACAATCAAAATGGTTAACAACATGATCTCTCGCGCAGCTGTGCTGCTTGCCGCCCTTGCCTCCACCGCTTCTGCTGGAAAGGCCATCATCCAGAACTCTTGCAGTTTCCCTGTCTACCTCTCTTCCGTCTCCAACGTTGCTGGCCCTACTCAAGAGCTCGCTGCCAACGGTGGTACCTACTCTGAGGACTGGCGCTCCAACCCCAATGGTGGTGGTATCTCCATCAAGATTGCCTCAGACAGCTCCTTCTCCCAGGTTACTCAATTCGAGTACACTCTCGAGAGCCCCGACCTCTGGTACGATCTTTCGAACATCAACGGATACCCCTTCGAGCAATGGGGTGTGAGCATCATTCCCTCTGACAGCTCTTGCAACGAGGTCATCTGCCCCGCCGGTGTTTCCCTCTGCGCCGCTGCCTACAACACTCCCACTGAGGACTGGGCTACCGCCATGTGCTACTCTGCTTCCGACATGGTTGTCCTCCTCTGCTCCGGTGCCAAGGACACCAGCGATACTAGCCCTAGCAGCTTGACCTCCACTGTTGCTGCTACTTCCACTAAGGCTACATCCACCTCCGTCAAGGCCACCTCGACTGTTGTCCCTGTCAGCTCTACCAGTGTCAAGGCTACCTCGGTCGCTCCTGTCGTCAGCTCTACTAGCGTCAAGGCCACCTCAGTTGCACCTGCTCCTACCACCACCACCTTCTCGACCAGCACCACCATCACCTCCGCTTCCAGCGTCGCCTCATCCTCCACCGAGGACAACGGCGTTGTGGTTCAGACCACCTTCGTGACCCAGGTCGTCACCGTCGTCGGCACTGATGCCCCTGCCTCTTCTGATGTACCTGCCGCAACCACCACCACTGACGACCGCCGACCAACATGGACTGGCCGCCCTCACTGGACTGGTATCGCTCGTCGTCACGAGCACCACGCTCGCCGTCACGGTGCTCAGCAATAGACACCTTGATGTACTTTCTCATCATGCCATGTCTTTTCCTGTTCTTTCACTGTTTATGACGTTTACGAGCTCTATGGCGTTTCCACTGGTCTGGGACGACGGCCTTTATGTGCAGTCAAAAAAGGTCAATGCCATTTTTCTTCTTCTACTGGATGGCGGTTTGCGATGCTTGAAGCTTTACATCGACTACTACCTCTTTCCCGTCCTTCTCCCCCGCGCAGCTGTGCTGCTTGCGACCACAACTTTCTCACTCACACAGACTCTTCAGTCATCTGATGATCACTTATGTTTGAATGACGAAAGGGAAAACCAATTTGGAAGGACGTTTGTTTGCTATCTTTGGGGCGATATGACACTGCCTTGAAGGCACAAAGCTTTGCGATATTTGATGCTTTTATTTTCACGAAGACAACAACTTTCATTCGTCGTATACAGTTTTTCCAACTCTACTTCAATCTCTCCTTGATATCCAACTAGGAGATCGCTGCATACTTGTTGCACGTCTCTTTTCAAACATTTAGACAGGGTGGTTTGTGGCAGAACATTTGTTTTTTTGAAGGAAATAGTTTGCTTTGCGATATTGTTCTTAGATCTACATACATACATGTTGGCTTGAAGGCCGCGTGAATCTGAATTGATCGATTTTCCAAAATTGGCAGCAAGTTGTTTGTGCGATAATTTCCACTTTGTGAGGAGATTTTTCCTTTCGTCGCAATTTGGGAAACGCGCAAAACGGTTGTTCTCGTCTCGTGTCGTGTGCCTGTGCCTGTGCCTGTGCCTGAATGTCGTCGCCGCTTACAACGGCACGCGATTGAGTTTGATGAAACGTAATGTACCCTTTTCTCAACACGTTCAGGCACCAGGCACACGGCACGAGGATGAAAAACCTAAAGGTGTGAGGTGTGAGTGAGACAGGCCATGGTGACGACGACGTGAGACAAAGCGAAGTTGATAAGCCACTTGCGTTTCATGTTTCATCGGTGATGAGAGACTCCTTGCATTATTTGGTGTGGGAGTGATGACAGTTGCCCCTTGCGTTGTTGGGACACTTTCATTCCAATCACACCCTTCCACCCTTGCTCTCTGGATGAAACATCCCTGTTCAATTCTTGAGGCTAGGCGCGACGTGTTATAATGTACCAGGACTGGTCTGGCCTTGGAGATCTCGTAACTGCACGTTCATGCATGCATGCTTGTTTTGCATTGTAACGTGTTTATAGGATGACGGGACGGGATGGCTGTATGTGAGTGTGTGTTTATCGCGTGTAGTATATTTCCTATATTTGGTCGCGTCGCTGGCTGGCTGGCTGGGAAGTCAGGTGATGTGCGCGTGTGTTGTGAGACGTGAGACGTGGTTTTTTGTGAGGAGGAGGAGGAGGAGGATTGATCTTGCTACGCGTCTATTTGCTGGTGGCTGGTGATGTGCTGTGCAATTTTTGTCTGCGGTTGGTGCTCGATGTGTTGTCGTCGTTCTTGCTGTTCTCCTACTTGTGAGTGTGAAGATGAGTGAGAACCGAAAAGCGCACTCGAACCTGTCCAGATCGCATAAACATGTTATAGACGATCTTCGGCCACCTACTCATAATGTCTCGAGACATAGAGCAACAACACTTTCGCGTTATGCTGATCGTAGAATGAATGAATGCTATGCCAATCGAATCTAAGAATGCTAAGCTATCTAAGCGAAGTCTTGCTTTGTAAGCACAGCTTACAAGCAAGCTTACATGTATGTACAAGCAGCACGCCATCTTGCTCGGAGGAACAGATCGCAGCTACTCGCTTGACACACAACTCATCCTCTCGAGCATCAGTCTTCGTGCCACCCACCCAGCACAATGCCATCCCCCCACACCACCGCCTCGAACCCACAACAACACATCCTCATCCTAGGTCTAGGCGAACTAGGCACCTCCATCCTAGACGCCCTACTCTCCCACCCCTCCCACTCCCCCACCACCACAACCCTCACAGTCACCATCCGCCCATCCACCATCTCCTCCCCCTCTTCCACCAAAGCCGCCCAACTAGCCCACTACACATCTCAAAACGTGAACTTCCAACCTCTCGACATCGAAGCGGCCTCCACCTCCAGCATAACAGCCACACTAGTCGCACTCGCCGCAACAACCGTCATACACGCCGGCGGCATGACACTCGCCCCCGGCACGCAGCTCAAGCTCACACGGGCGGTGCTCGCCGCGCCCACAGTCTCGCTGTACCTCCCCTGGCAATACGGCGTCGACTACGATGTCATTGGCCGCGAAGCAGGGGGTGGGCTATTCGCCGAACAGCTCGATGTGCGAGACGCGCTGAGAGTACAGAGCCGAGTGCAGTGGCTGATTGTGAGTTGTGGCGTGTTCATGTCGTTTTTGCTTGAGCAGTTTTGGGGTGTTGTTGTAAGGGATAGTGATGGCGGGAGAGTGAGCAAGGTTAGAGCGTTGGGGGGTTGGGAGCATGTGGTTACAGCGACGGAGGTGGGAGATATTGGGAGGGTTGTGGCGGAGTTGGTGGTTGGGGATGGTGGTGAAGCTGAGGCGCTGGAAAGCAGATGTGTGTATATTGCGGGCGAGAGCATGACGTACAGCGAGTTTGTGGATTTGGTTGAACGGTGTGTTGGTGTTGGTGGTGGCGAAGGCAATACTCTTATGGACAGGGAGCTATGGACGACGGAGGAGCTGAAGAGCAAGAGTAGCGAGAATAAGAGCGATAAGTTGTTGAAATATCGTGTTGTGTTTTCAGAAGATAGAGGACTGGCGTGGCCGGTGAAAGGAACGTACAATGAGAGGAAAGGGATGAAGATGATGGGACTTGAGGAGTATATCAAGCAGAAGGTGGCAGGTGGAACGTGAGACGGTTGATGGCTGTTTGTGAGTGTAATAAAGCCATGACGCTGGCAATGCATACCAGCGGTTTGGCATCTTGTAAGCATACAGAAGCTTTTCAATAAGTGTCTAAAATCCTTCCCAGCGGAGAGTGTAACACGTCCAAAGCGCAATGACCAAGATCGAGGCTGTAGGATATGCATAGTGGTGCGACTCGCTCGTTTTTCCACAGATAGGTGAAGATGATCAAAATCTGTCCAAGCACCAGTGGCGGCAACATGATCTTTCAACGAAGCTTGAATCCGCTCCACGCTACTAATATACATGTCTCGGCGTTGTATGCGACTTTCAAGGGAAGTGTCGTAGAGTAAGGAGAGCAAGGATGGAAAGAAGACACAATTCGACTTGACATGAAGACAGTATAAGTATACAATCCGACGCTATACATTTCATTATTCTCATGACTTTATATACCAAAACTATCTTAGATCTTGCCGATAGTCACAAAAGCTAGCCTCTGTATTCACTGTATTTACTCATGCATTGATGGCATCTTTTTCAAGAGACTTGCGTTCCTTTGCAGAGTCTGCTGGATCTGCTTCAGAATTCGTGACTGTCTCATCAGGCTTTGACGAGGCTGTGGTTGTTGGCTGCGTATCCGGTACTTGTGCTGATTCTGACGCTGGTGCTGGTGCTGGGACGGGCGTTGACTCTGGCTTAGGGTCCATGGCAGGTGTTGCGGCAGCTGGAGGGTTCGGGACTGACGCCAGCTTTGTTGGGGTAGACGACAGGGCAGGGGTTGTCGTCGATATGGTTGACTTAGGCGGAGCCTCTACACTCCGTCTGACCTGTTTCTCCTTCACGATCGTTATGAGATTGGATCCCAAGTCTGCTGACCCTTCCATCTTTGAGAAGCGAGTATTAACATACTCGACATCGCGGAGCAAGCTGAGACGCCAAGTTAGTACGGTTGTCTAGATCCTGAGGAAAAGGGCGTAGATATTACTTACTTCTCTTTGGCGACCTCGCTCCCCAGCACCACCTCCCTCACAGCCTTGGTCCACTCCCTCGCATATTGCGCAAATATTGGCGTCATAATCATGGCTATATCCATCTCACCAACATGACGACTTAGCACTTTATGCAGCGTTGCCGTCTCCTTGCACAATAGCTCCACTGGCGGCGTACTAGTCGCTTTGGTCTGCTCTTCCGTCATGCCATCCCAATCAATCTTCTTGAAAGCATTGACATGCGCATTCGATCGACTTGACATAATCTCAACGAGCTTATCACGAATACTGCCTTGATGGTCATATATTATGCGCTTGACTTTGTCAAACTCGGGCATCACGGACGCGCTTGCTGAGCCGGGCGAAGATCGTCGAATGAACTCGCGCATGTATGGTAAGAGAGCAATCAGAAAGCTGCAAGCTTGGCTGGCTAGGGCGAGATTCTTTGTGGTGATGTTCTTGAGACCAGCGCTACGTGTGGCACCCGCACCGAGGACGAGTTGTTGGCAGCGTGAGTTGAAGAGTTTCAGATAGTCGAGTAGACGGACTGTGGTGTCAGCGGTGAATGTGGGGATGCCAGTGTTGAGTGAGAGGAAGCGGTCGATACCGTGAAGAGCAGCAATAGCAGAGTCGACAAGAACAAATTTTTGCTCATCAATCATGGCTGACGTAGTAGATGTCTCATCGCTCTTGCTATCTGCTCCGTTGACATGATTTTCAGACTTGACATCTTCAGCTTCCCAGAGCTTAGTATATTCAGTCCAAGCTGGTGGTGTTTTTGTCATGCTTTCCAATATTCGAGCCAACACAGCATTGTTTGCAGATGTGAACTCTTTGGCGTCCCAACGATCAGCATCGAGTGTGTTTGCTATATTTTGCTTTTCGTTGTCGGCGAAAACTTGTAAGAAGTCTTTTACTTGATTGTTTACAACTTCTTTCAACGACTCTCCAGCACGACTTGACACTTGTTCGCATTCGTCCGCGAAAAGTCGATTCAGCGTGTAAAATCGCAGTAGTTGTTTCGGTGGCAGATGAGTCGTTTGTTCTGTTCGGACCTTGAGTACTTTCGTTATTTGATTCTGAACAACATCTACAGCCTGCCCAAGAAGTGCTGACAGATCGAGAGCCTGTGTTACTTCGTCACGAATAGCTGAGCTACCACGGCGCGAGCCAGGCATGACGTTTGGCTCCATGCTAATTGTGACATCTAGTAGAACCTTGACTTGCTGGCCAAGTCGTCGTAGAGCTTCGCTTACAGATGTATATACAGCCACCAACAACTCTTCCGCCTCAGCTCCATCCAAGGCTCTCAGATTGCGAGCAAGAATCGCAGACTTTTCTTGCTGGGTAAGTTTCCTGCCAGTATTGCGTGTCGAGGTTGATGTTATAGAGTCAGCATCATCATCCGTTGAACTCGGTAATCTTTTCCTTATCAAAGTCTTAAGCTCACGCATAACTGCATCCCGATATGCTGAAGCTGCTCTTGATGCCAATCCGCTAGAGCTCAGTCCTGCTAATGCTGCCACTAGAGCTGGTCGCAATTCATCATTGGTCTTGAGATAGGCAGGCGTTCCAAGCTTGACACGATTCTGATCACCACGATTTCGCATAGAGCTATACGCCCATCGCTGCATGGTCTCTTTTGGTGGCACACCAGCAATATGTTGTCGTAAATCTGTGAGGAGTGCATCAATAAATTTGCCCTCAAAACCTCTACCAACTTGTAGTCGCAGCTGAGCTATTCCTTCCGTCATGCCTTCTAATGCTTTCAACTGCCGCAGATCTATCCGTGGAGATGTTTCTTCTGGTCTCTCGGATTTGGCCCGCCCACTAACAAGCGCTTCTAGCTGGTCAATACTATCGTTGGCTTTGTCAAGGTCGCCTGCTTCGAGAAGCTTCTCACAATCTTGAGCTTTCTCGACAGCTTCACAAAGCTGCTCAACCGCATTCTCCAGCTTAGCTATATTCTGCCGCCGTCGTTTTAATTTTACAATCTCTAGCCCTCCATTAGCCATTTCTTCGTCCAGCATTTTGAGCGAAGCTCGTAAGGTCTTGATACTCTCTATTGAATCAGTCGCCTCCGAATGTAGCTCTTTCAATGATCCAAGTGCAGCGAAAAATGAACTTGATGCTGAGGCTATTGAAGAGATGAGGTGAACCTCCACAGCGTCCATGTACCACGATAGCTTTTCCTGCAATATTGCATTTGTATGTAGGGCTTTTCGACCAGTTGTATTTGTCGTCTTTGCTATCCCATTTGCGCCTGTGCTGCCATGCGCTTGTTTTGGCAGAACATCAGAACGTTCTGACACGACGTCGAATATGCGCGGATTCTCAAGCTCAAAATTCTCCTCGAAATAAACGGCGGGTATGGTGGAAAGTGGAGTAGGTGCATGAGGGTCGCGACGAGGTCGGCCGCTGGATTTGCGCCTTAATTGAGGAGAAGCAGGTGGTGAGATTGTCCTGATGGATCCTGTCGGTGATGCTGGACCATAATCTGATGTGTCCCGTCGAGTGAAAGGCGGTCTTTCCAGACCTTCTTGTCTGCTTTGGAATAGCTGCGCTGCCCCTTCATTGGCGGCAGCCTTGGCTCTTTGAAACGTGTCGTAAAGTGCGCCAACATTATTCAGATAAGAGGAGAAAGCGGATGTGTCGACATGAGGTATTGGTGTCAACGTGACAGGAGGAATATCGCGGGTGGTAGGTACGCGCGCAGCTGCAGGTGATTGAGCAATAAGACCAGTTCGAATGATAGGAGTGGATAGGAGCGACGCAATGGAGTTTTGTGTCAAATCATTGACCGGCGAGAGGTGACTAGAAGGCGCAGCAGTATCTAGAACACCACCTATTGAGCTCGCAATGCTGGAGGTAGACCCTCGGCGGGCGCGGTAGCGAGAGACATCCTGTTGATTAAAGCTGAATCTCGAAGACCGGACACTTGGAGAGCTGGCGCCTGGAGATAGAGGTGAATCTGCTGCGAAATAGCTATCTTGTCTTCTTGGAGTCTGGGATGGCGCAGACATAGCTGGGAGCGTCCGAGTATCGTGGACTACTGCTAATAAAAGGAGATGGTTGAGGATGCATGTGGTGGATTGTAGGTGGGAGAAGGTATTTGAGGTCGATAGAAAGGCGAAAGGAGTGTAGCGGGCAGTGACTTACGTCCGGCTAGGCGTCTATAGGCATCATTATAGCGATGGAGTGTTTATGCGGCCATTGATAGACTTTCCAATGTTGTTCCATGCTCGGAGGTCTCCTCGGCGATCACATGGAATCGTAGGGCTAAAGTGGTCGGCGCGTAACTCACACGTCCACACGTCCCCTTTGCTTTGAGCGTGTCTTTGGCTTTTCAAGGTGACAACAACGACAACAACAACAGAAGTCTCCCTCAACCGATTCGCCGCCATGGATACTCGCTCCATCTACACAGTCTCCGTCGACCCTAAACCACGACCTGTAGACTCCTACGGCGAGACGCAAAGAGAGCTTGTCAACTTTATCCTCGACTTCCACATTGATAACTCCTACATCTACAGGTTGGGAAAGACGTCTTCCGAAGATGGGATTGGTAGCTGACATATTGGCAGAGAACAGTTACGAGAAAATGTCCTCATCAAGCAGTATTTCTGTGACGTTGACATTGCCCACCTCATCTCATACAATGAAGAACTAGCCAGCAGATTAAATCATGAACCAGCGGCAATCATTCCAGCTGTAAGTGGTGGTAGAATCTAGTAAAGTGGCCGTACTGACGGTCATACAGTTCGAAAGTGCTCTCAAACAATGCACACAAAAGATTGTCTATCCAACACAACGAGATGTACAACTACCACAGCATCAGCTTCTCCTCCACTCTTCAGCCACCGTCACCAGTATCCGCGATCTCAACGCCACCGACGTCTCCAAGCTCGTCCGTGTCCCAGGTATCATCATCAGTGCATCCTCTCTCTCTTCAAAAGCAACATTCCTTCAAGTCAGGTGCCGAAATTGTCAACATACAGAAGCTCTTCCAATCAGCTCAGGCTTCAGTGGTGTGTCATTACCGCGGATTTGTGGTCGACAAAAGCAGCCCGATGAAGGCTCATCAAGATGTCCTATGGACCCATACTACATTGTCCACGAAAACTGTCAATTCATCGACCAACAAATACTGAAACTGCAAGAAGCACCAGATCAAGTACCAGTCGGTGAACTACCACGGCACATCCTCATCAATGCCGACCGATATCTCGCAAATCGTGTCCAGCCAGGAACCAGATGTACTCTCATTGGTGTTTACGACGTCTACCAAAGCAAACAGAGCAAGAATTCAGGCTCAGGCGGCGCAGTAGCAATACGAAATCCATATCTTCGCGCCGTCGGCATCTCCACCGACGTCGAGCATAGCATGAAAGGACACGCCACGTTCACGGAAGAAGAAGAGCAAGAATTCCTCGAACTCAGCCGTCGACCTGACCTTTACGAGACCTTTGCCGAATGCATCGCGCCATCCATTTACGGAAACGCAGACATCAAGAAAGCCATTGCTTGTCTGCTTATGGGCGGCTCGAAGAAGATCCTCCCAGACGGCATGCGCTTACGTGGTGACATCAACGTTCTCCTCCTCGGTGATCCTGGTACAGCCAAGTCTCAACTACTGAAATTCGTCCACCAAACAGCACCAATCGCAATCTACACATCTGGCAAAGGTTCATCCGCAGCAGGTCTAACAGCAGCCGTACAGAAAGACCCAACAACGCGAGAATTCTTCCTAGAAGGTGGTGCCATGGTCCTAGCAGACGGCGGTGTAGTCTGTATCGACGAATTCGACAAGATGCGAGACGAAGACCGCGTCGCAATCCACGAAGCAATGGAGCAGCAAACCATTTCGATTGCCAAAGCAGGCATCACGACGATTCTGAACTCGCGAACAAGTGTCCTGGCAGCAGCCAATCCCATCTTCGGACGCTACGACGACATGAAGAGTCCAGGCGAGAACATTGACTTTCAGACCACCATCCTATCACGTTTCGACATGATTTTCATCGTTCGCGACGAGCACGACTCAGGCCGTGACGAACGTATCGCCAGACACGTTATGGGTATTCATATGAACGGTAATGGTGGAGGCATGGAAGAACAGGCACCTTCTGCTATCCCAGTGGCACAGATGAAGCGCTACATCTCATATTGTCGAACGCGATGCGCACCATCTCTAAGTCCAGCAGCAGCAGAGCGACTATCAAGTCATTTCATCTCTTTGCGCAGTCAAATACATCAATCCGAGACGGCTGCGGGCGCGAGAAGCACGATTCCGATCACGGTCAGACAGTTGGAAGCTATCATTCGTATTGCGGAGTCCTTGGCGAAGTTGACCTTGTCGCCCATTGCCAATGAAAGCCATGTTGATGAGGCCATTAGACTTTTCTTGGCTAGTACAATGGACGCTGCGATGAGTGGGGAGAGGCATGGTGGTGCTCAGGGAGGATTGAGTAATAACAAGGAGTTGATGAGCGAGATCAACAAGGTTGAGGAGGAGTTGAGGAGGAGGTTACCAGTGGGATACAAAACGAGCTTGGGACGGCTGAGAAGTGAGTTTGTTGGTGGCAGAGGGTATAGTGAGCAGGCGCTGGGCAAGGCTTTGCAGATTATGCAGAGGAGAGAGGTCATTCAGATTACGAATGGAGGAAGTCAGATTCATAGGATTGGTGGTTGAGCTGGTTAGGCATGTATTATGTATAGTGTTTCATGACCATATCAAGGCGTTGGACAGGTTGGGATTGGATGAACAAGGATGGGTTGAGCACACTTCGATTCAACTTGGGATATGACCCTTCTTTGAATACTACCACTTAACAGAAGGACCTGAATTCCTCCAACTCAAAAACACAAGAGGGCATCGAACATCCAGGGCGCCCAAGATTCTCCATGCGTGCATAATTAGCGTCATTCCATTCCATGCTCATGTTCTCATAATGTCATGTTTCGTCAATGTTCTTCTCTTTTTTCAGGTCCTGCCAACAGTCTGACCTCCAATTACAGGGTATGCGACGTTCGAGGCTTGAGTCATGCCAGCATTGTGTTTGTAGTCTCCGTTGTTGGCCACTCCGAGAGGCGCGTTCCTCTCATCGAACTTCCTGGCCTCGCTCTCCTTGGCGAGAAGCCAGAATGCATGGATATGTCCTAACGAGTGGAGATGTTAGTACTGGCAGAGTGGAAAGCAATGACGAGGCAACTGATGTGCTCTTACCAGGAAGGACGCCAAGAAGGCTCAAGAGGATGTTGATGAAGAGCTCCGAATGGCAGCCTCTGAGGATGAAGACAGCGACGGGAGGGCCTAAGTAGAGCGTGTTAGCTAGTGTTCATGGCAGAAAGAGGTAACGATATAACGCACAGAAGAACGCGATGATGCCGATGAGGACGATTGAGATCATGATGGCGAGTAGAGGGTGTTGTTGATTTGGTTGATTAGAGGATGAGATGAGAAGCGATGTGATAGTCCTGTTTGATGATTTTGGTAGAGGTTGATGCTGATGCTTGATGTGATGATTGTTGAATTAAGATGGGTGGATTGCTGATGGAACGAATGCGAATTAAGTAGCAGCTCGATCACAGTCGTGCCTGCTGTGTTTTTCGTTTTTCGTGCTTGCCATGTTTATTTACTCTGTCACATGTCATGTTTCAGATGCATGGAGAACAAGCTTTTTGGCCCGTCAACAAACCTGAAACACGGCCTGAGCAGAGGCCCTGCAGAGAGCCATTGTGACTTTGGCTTTGATCAAACATAACGGATCGTAGGCCATAATACAGCCCATCTGTGCTGACTTGCTTCGGGAAATTGGCCTTGAAGCGGAAAATCCTGTCTTTGTTCTGCAAGCACCTTCCCGCTAGCTGCAGCCATTGTCCAAGCTCTTTCCTCAGCGTTTGCCTTTTACTGACTCTCAATACCGAGCACGTGGGGCCGCCGGGAGGCTTGTAGCGCTGTAGTGAATATGGATACATGGTCAATAAAGATGATTAAAAATGGATGTAAACAATTGTTGATAATGATGATTAAGAGCGAATGGAAAGGGCTTACCTGATCAGCTGCCTATTGATGATATCCAGACTCACGTGCAGCTTGGAGTCATCGCTGAGATCCATTCACCTTTTATGCTCTTGTCGCACACTCTTAAGACCTCTTCAACCTCTTCTTCATTGCCATCTCTTTCTAACGCCTTCCTCCCTCGCCACGACAAAGTCAACTTTCTCGAAACCAACCACTCTCACCTCAACACAAACGCCCAAGATGTGCTGGCCAGGCAACTGGTGCACCCCCACCTACGCCAACGTGAGGCTCGAAGACCCTCCTCGCGTCTACTACCCCAACTACCACTATCCAAACGCCTATCCTCAAGCCTATTATGGTGGTGGTGGTTACGGCGTTGCTCGTGGAGCATACTACGCTCCTCCCAAGATCAGAGTCAAAGGCCCAAAGGTGAGACAGGATTGATCCTCATCATCGTTTTGTCGCATTGACTTCCTATTGAGATTGGTGCCACATGACTTGATGACGTGGATTTGATCATGTTTGCTTGCTTTGTTTTTTTTTTGGCTTCTCCCCCGTTCTCTCTTTCTTCCTTTCCTTTCTTACTTCATTACCCCACTTTCCGTCACCTTCACTCTTATCTTGTTTCATCTCGTTGCCATCACCATCAACATCTATCAAGCAACGCTTCTCGTGTCATCACACCAACTTCTTCATCGCAACTCCATTCGCCATGGCATTCTGGGGTGGAGGAGGCGGAGGTCATCCTGGCTTCGGCTGGGCTGACTTCCAAAACTTCCAAAACCCAATGTCAATGTGGACTCCATCACCATGGCCTATCCCGCAAGCACACCTTTCCACCTCCAAATCCGTACCGGCACCAGAAGCTGCGCCTGCGCAACCTTCGGTTGGCGATGACGATTCCAACTCTGACCATCCCGAACGCCACCGTTCACGCCATCACCGCCGTCGTCATCGTCACCGCTCACACTCTGATCCCAGTCGTCAAGCCGTGCCCGAGCGTGCTCGTCGTCCTCATGCGAATGGTGAAGCTGTGAATCAGAATGCGCAAAACCATGCCGCAAGTGACACTACTTCTGCGTTTTGGGGGCCTTCTCAGCCTTTTGGTTATCCTGTCTGTGATATGATCTCTTCCTTCACTTTCACTGCAATTTTACTTCATTGTCGCACAGTCAATCAGCACACAAGCTAACAGCCCACCTCACAGTACGCCACTGGCTACTATCCCGCCATGCCTCACAACAACTGGGGTGGTTATGGTCAAGGATTTGGTCAAGGCTATGCTCCTGCACCCTACTGTACGCCACCTACGGAACGAGTCACATACCGCTACGTGCCAGCAGGCCGAGCGCCCCAAAGTGCCGAAGGTCGAAATGCTGACGGTATGGAACATAGATCAATGCTATTGGGGCCATCATTGAGACTGATGTCGAACGCCCCAGGTTCCTACACACGACTTTGGCGCGGCAAAACAAAGGATGAAGTACGACAAGAGAACTTCTTACTGGCAATGAACAATGGCGCATACAAAGATGATGATCTCGCCCCCAATGAACCTACAGGTGATGATCAGTATTGGTGTCAAGGTCCAAAAGGTGAAGCTCCAGAGTTTTTGACTTATGCTACTATCACGGAGACGATGTTGCCTGGGAAGTGGAAGAAAGATCCAAGATATGGCATGCTTTATTTCATCTCGGAGAAGAAAAAGGATAAGCGTCAGTGATGAGGTCGACTGTGAGTTGCCATCTTCTTGACGGTAAGTGTGAGACATCCTCGTCGTTGAGCTGAGCTAATGTCGCAGTAGACTCCCCTGGGTGTTCCTGGTCAGCAATTGATGGATTATGACTTGGTGGTTTCTCTTTTTTGCGTCTTAATCACGGTTTCGTGGAGCACCATAAGTTTCACAAGCACACATTACGGCAGCGTACTTATAAGCACACATGAAGTAAAGAGCTTCACTCAATAACGAATTTCACCTCTTCAAGCTTCGAGTACTACATGTTGTGTCACTTCAATACTGCCCCGCACTTCCACCTTTCAGTGACATCACATCAGCACGACCTTCTTGTTTGTTCACCATTACCATCTTTTTTGCATGCAATTTCCAACCACCCTCTTCCTCTTGCTGTTCATCCTCGCCTTCTTTCCACCAGTATTCAACACCATCATCTCCCTGCCACTCATCTTCCTCCAATTACCGTTCACTTTCCTGCTCGGATCATCCTCCACGTCACATCAACATCAACATCAACAACAACCGACCGAAGTCATCCCTGCTATTTGCAGTCCCTACCTCTCCCAATCTACTCCCCATACATCCACAGCAGCAAGCATGTCGTGGACCCAGAAAACAATCAACCTCTCAGCCAAATCCCGCGGCTCATATCTAGTCACTGAGGACATTACATCGCAACTACCAGAACTGAAAAACTACAAGATTGGATTGTTGAATCTCTTCCTGCAACATACATCTGCTGCATTGAGTCTGAATGAGAATTATGATGATGACGTGAGGAAGGATATGAGGTAAGCCGGTGTATCCACAACCATCCTCCTCTCCATCCTGTCTCAATCCAATCCAACCAATCCTACCATTCCACAACGTACCGTCCCCGGTCAACTGCCCACCCTCCCCACCAACCAACACAACCACTAACACTCCCTCTTCACTAGCGACGCACTCGACCGCATCGCTCCAGAAGCTGGCAAATCCAACCCCTCACTCTATCGACACGACGACGAAGGCCCAGACGACATGCCTGCACACATCAAAAGCGCACTCATCGGCGCTAGTCTGAGCATACCGATCAAAGATGGCAAATTGGCAATGGGGACGTGGCAGGGCATATGGTATTTGGAGTTCAGGAAGGCGAGGCACTCGAGGCGGGTGGTTGCTACGATTCAAGGTGAGAAGATGTAGGGACAAATGATGGGATGATAATATGGAAGAATGTGGAGATGATGTTGGGGAATGAAGATGGTAATGATGGCGTAAAAGGCTTGTTGATGATGGGGCTCGTGAGAAAAGAGAGAGAGAAGGATGGTGGTGATGGGGAGGGAGGAAGATAGTAATGGTGTTGCTGGCAATGGAAGAAAGTTTATTTGATTGCTAGCTGGGATGATGGAGCACTATAACGGTAGGTCTCAGGATGTTAGAGCTATGGAAAGATAGCTAAAGTGACGAGGTTGGGAAAGATTTTTGGAAGATTGATTGTCGTCGTCATATGTTTGAGGAAGTAATTAACATCGACATCGACATCTTTCGCTACGAGGCTGATATAACGAGATAGTTCAAGAACACCAATCACCAAAACTAGACCGACGCATACATTTGTACTAACGTGAAGACAAGTATACAAATGGGATGATGTTTCATTTTGTTGTTGTGTATTCATTTGAAGCTAGGCTAGCTAGCATTCTCCGTCCTCAACTCTGATCAAACCAAGGACAGGCGCTTCCACCACCTCACTCATATATCTTCAGCTCCATCACAACCACACTCAAGCTCACCATCACACCATCAAACCCTCCTCCTCATCTCCCGCCATCTTCCCCTCCCATTCCTCTCCCTAACAACAACTCCACCACGGCCATTGCTTCCAACTAGAACATCTCTCTTCTCCTTCTTCACCCCTTGACTCAAGATAGCTCCATTCTGACAAATTGTGCCAACAGCAACAGGTTGTGGAATAGCGCAGTTGTCAACGTCGCAAATGCCGAAGTGTGTCGCGTCGATACAGATGAGTGCGCCTGGGTGGTCGCATGGTGTGCAGACGATGCCGATTTTGGTGAATGGAGTAGTTGGGGAACGTGACGATGCTGGTGGTGATTGTGCTGTGCTCAGAATTGAGGGCGATGGGGAGGAAAGAGTCCTTGTGGCCTGAACTGGAACTGGAACGACTGAGATCGTCGAAGTCGTCGTCAAAGTCGACACCGAGCTGGCTTCCACCGAATGTGACACGCTTTCACCACCACCACCAAGCGGTGCATAACAATCCGCACCATCCCCCACAACCGGCGCAACAAACACATCCTGCCCGACATTATTCCTCTCCACACTCACGCCCGGCTTCGGAAACTCCATCGTCTGTCCAGAAGGCGGACTAGCACACCCCGGCACATCAGGGATATTAGCCAGAAACATATCCGGCAGGTTGTCAAAGAAGTCGTCTTGCGCAGACGTGTTGACATTGCTCTTACCAACCACAATCGGAGCACAGTTCATATACATCTCTCTGTTTCCAACTTTGTTGAACCAAGTCCATGCGAATGTATACTCTCCCTCTTCCAACTCTTGCGGCACAGTGAAGGAGTATTCATCTGGGCCTGGAGCGCTCCAATCGTTGTCAGCGCCTATATTACCAGGGGTGTTGCGCGCCGGACATCCGCCAATAACGCTATGGATGGCCTTGAAGACGCTATCCTTTGTAGGCTCGATGTCTTTGCTTAGACTGAATTGGCATGAGCCGCCGCCATGCACAGACTGGCCGAGTAAGGTCGTCGTGAAATTTGTACCCGGAGTGAGAACGGTGCGGTTGATGCAGTTGGTGCTGGAGCAGAGATTGTAGGTTGTGGAGGCGGTCGTGAAGTGGCAGGGGTAGTTTGAGGGTGAGCCGCTGAGGGTTGTGCTGAGGGGGCCATTGAAGGTGAGGGCGTCTAGTTGGGAGGGGAAGCGAGTTGGTGATTGGAGGAGCATGTGTGCGTGCGTGGGAGGGGACAGGATGTGCAGGAGGATGGGGAGGATGGTGGTGAGTTTGAGGGTGAGGGTGAACATGGTGTATTTGGCTGGTATATATGGTTGTGAGAAGTGCTAGGTTATGATTAAGGAATATGTTTAGAGATGAGATGTTGGAATCTAGCCCAGCTAGATGTGTTTCGATAGATATGAGTCCGAATGAGAGGAGACGATTGAAAAGGTAGACGAAGTGACAAGAAAGAATGAAAGAAAGAAAGAAAGAAAGAAGGAAGGAAGGAGATTGCGAGATATATGTGACATAGTCAGCAAGTTATTGTGCAACAACACATTGTGCAAGATGAATAGGTCAAGACCGTCAAGAGTGTGAGCTTGCGGCTATTGTTAAACAATGCTGAAACACGATCCGTCGCGACCACTAACAAAGAAGGCACAGCATAGTGAAGCTCGAGGGGAAAACAGTAGAACCACATGACGTCTCAGAAGCGCGTCGCATCTGTCGCACACACCGCCTGAGCAACGAGATGAAGAATTAGCAAGCGCCTGTTTCAAAAGCTAACAATAGCAGACAAGTTCTTGGCGGCACGATCTTTGTTTCAGGTTTTCGGAGTTACCGGTGATCTAACCCAAAGGGAAAGGCTCATATGAGAGAGGGAAACGGTATGTTGCACGTTCTGTTATGAAGACAGCGCCTTTCATGAATAAACAGTAGTTCTGGCGCGAAGAGCTTCTACGTCCAAAAAGAGAAAGACATCGTGCTGTGAAGTTCAAGCCAAAAATACAGTGCAATACTATGCTCCAGGACCCTCATGCTCATGCTCATGCTCATGCTCATGCTCCCCTCCCGCATCACTTCTCGTCTTCTGCCACTCCCTCAGCTTATCCCAATTCCTGCACGTATGCACGCCCGTCCTACCAATAGCAATATTGAAATCATCATACACAAACAGCGGACTAGGCGTCAGATCAGCAGCACAGATGATCTGCTGGAAAATAAAGTCCATGCACTAGAGGAATACCAGCATCAGCCGCAAGAAACCATCGTTAGCAAAGATTTATTTTTATTTACTTACGTGATCATCGTGAGTTCGCTCAAACTCGGCGGGATAGTGCCGCCACATGCTTGGTTTGTCCTTATAGTAGTCGTGGTCGATCTTCTTACGTAACGCGTTGAGGCAGTGCAGGGCGTGCATGTAGGATGTTCTGGGGTATGTGTTAGTTCGTGGTCTGAATGTCCACCCTTGATCACAGTGATGGATACAAAGATAGCTTGGACGTAGATTCGCAGAGGCAATGAGCGTGCTTTCCACACTTACTCCAGGCGCTTCTTACCCCTCACCGTCCTCAGAGCATCCCCAAAAGGCGCAGCTTCTTCTTCGGTCATTACGATATACTCGTTCTCCATCAGCTCGTGCCAAGCCGCGTCAATGCCTGGCGATGGCTTGCCAAAGTACTGCGGCTCAGCGGAATTGGTCTCTCGATAAAGTTGTCTGCTGGTGGTGTTGTAAGCCAACTCGCCACTGAACCTGCGCTGCTCAATCTGCAGAAACGGCAAGGCGTCTGCTATCTCTGTGATTGCAAGGCTGGGTGATATCAGCGTCGTCGCTTGGTTTGCAGGTGGTATAGCGGTATCGTCGTAGTTGGTAGTGGTGGCGGAGGAGGCAGAGACGGAGAAATATGGCTGATTGGTGAAGACAAGCGCAGCCAGAAACAAAAGGTTGGATATGGCTAGTGCAACGACAGTCCAGTTATATCGTCGTCGTGAGTGTTGAACAGCATCCTGACTTTCTGTTTCTGCGTCATCACCAAGCAATCTAACATTCTGTTTCTCGTCTGATAACGTATACATGTTCACGGTGTGTATCTTGTTGCAGGAACTGATAGCGTTCTTCACGTTTGTGCTTTTGTACAACTAGTTAAGGAGCAGTCGGACAATAACGTCCAACACTGAACTACATCGTGCAACAGCTCCCTCCTTAAAGAGGTCGTGATATGTACTCAGCTGAGCGGAGAATATTTCGCTGAATTTCGAATTGCATGCATAGTCTTGGCTGGTATATCACAACGGCGCATAAACCGATAAGCTGACTGGAGTGATAATGCTCGAATACACAATGTGTGATTTGTAACTCATGAAGAAAATTGATATGCCAGCTAGGCTCTGCATCACATATGAAAATACTCAGAATAGATAGGCCAAATTTCTCTTCTGTTGCAAACACCTTCTATTGCCACGATAACAAACCAAGAACAGCTGCACCAATATCCTAGAATCCCTGCTTCTGCTCAATAAGACAGAGTCACCTTTAGCTCGATGCGTTGCTCATGCCTGGACGGACAAATAGGCAAAATCTAGGCCAAGCGACGTCTGCCCGCTTGTGGGGCGAGCATAAGAATACCACTGACAGGCGTTCGTGGTGCTGTCCCACAGTGCAGCCTGGCAGTACATAACACTGTTACCACGGCGTCTCATTGCAGAAATGGCCATGTAATCGGCTCTGTTTTCGGCGCAAGACTCTACGCAGTCGTAAAAGGTTGCCGTCGTTCCGCCGCCTGTTATGACATCGTGAATCTGGGGTGCTTGATCACAGGCGATGTCCCAGCTTGAACTTATAGTCATATTGGTGCCGTCTGCTACTGTTTGAGTATTCCATACCTTACCATCTGAGGCAGGGCAGATAGGAGTAGGGACGTTCGTGTATGCAGTAGTAGTTGTGGAGACAGTGTTGAGAATGGAAGAGGTTTGGTAGGTGGTCGTCACTGGGATGGCGTACAAAGTTGTCGTGACCACTTGAGTCCGAGTGACAATGACGCTAGTATTGAAATAAGCAGTCTCCGTAGTAATAGGCACATTAGTGGTGATATTGGCAGTGGTAGTAGAAATGATGACTTCAGGCGTGGACGTGATAGTAATCGTGGTAGTAGTGGGCGCAATAGATTGCGCTAGGTTGGTTTGAGTGGATGTAGTGGTCACCGTAGCTACTGGAGGACCCGTGCAGGTAGGTTTAATTCGCGCATTGTTGACTGTAAGGGGATAGTACAGAGAGCTGATTGAGGTATTCACAGTTGATATTGTTGACGTGACCAGTACTGTATCAACCTCGGTGCTCGTACTTGTGATGATCGTTGTCTCTGGCAAAGTGATGGTACTGAACACTGATCGAATTACTGTAACGATATCGAAGGCTGTGACATTTTGGACGATATAATTGGTAGCAGTTTCAATCCATACAGGAGCGTCCAGGGTGGTAAACGCAACCGCAGTCAAAGTGGTCGAAGCAGTCTCTGTAAACTGGGTTGTCGTGGCTAATACCGTGTCAATATAAATATCTCAACATCCCACCCAGGAAGGACATACCAAGCACAGTCTCGGTGGCGGTGCATGGAGCCACCGACGAGGAAGTTGTGTTTGGTGGAGCCCTGATACAGCTCTTGACGAAACAGTCGTCAGAGTAGTAGGCGATGTTTGACGAAGGATCGGCCTGCAACAACAAACCACCATAGTTTCGCTTATACTTCGTACAAGTTTGGGTTTCCGCGGTCCAGCCGAAGCTGTTACAATAGCTGTCACCTTTGCAGGCTGTCGCACAGTCAATCACGCTCTGTTCGCGAGGTCAGTAAAGCACAATCTCTTAATTCAATTTGTATAAGACTGACATCGGCAGGGACGGCTGCAATAAAGGCAGCTGCATGTGGACTGGTTTTCTTGAACGTGGCAAGCGTGCCCGCACACTTCACTCGTCCTGGAGCAGTCTGCGAGAACACGTAGGAGCATGTCGAGGGAAGTGCCGGCGCTGCACTAGCCCCTAGACCTAGGACTGCCACAGCAGTAAACAGGGATATGAGATGCATCTTTAGGTGTTGTTCTCAGGTCAAGTAGAGCTTGAACTGTCGTTTGGAATTGGAGAAGAGTAGCAAGGCAGCACGGTGCCAATTAAGTTTTCATGACAATTGATTCCAAGATGACCGCAATCTTGAATAGATACCTATTCGGGCTTGCATATTCTGAACACTTCGTATCACCATTCCGCAAGAAGCACCATATTGTCTGCAGGACATTGGTAGCGAGATTTGGACCCGTATGCTTTGGTAGCCACCATACCAAGGCGATGTGATTGCGGGGGTAGCCACGTTCTCCAGCATATCAAATAGCCACGATTCCAAGTGAAATCAATTATTTAATGTCCCTAAATTGTCAGCCGGAGAACTACGTTGCTTTGATGTGGCCTTGCTCCTCTTAAGGCTCAGCCGAGCGAGCTTACTTCCGGGATCGTGTGTGATGAGGTCCTTTATAACCCTAAGATAGGTTGTGACCAAAAGCTTGGCAGATAAATCGCCGACTTGGGTCAATCAGATGAGCTGAAGTCGTAATATTTGCACATTGCCAATTGAGCGATTACGGCTGCATTATACCACCCGAACAGTAAATTGAGGATAAATCCGACGTAGTGCAAGACGTGCAAGACAGTCTGTTTTGAATAGAGATTGTCAGATACATGTAGATGTACTGCAGACATGGGCGACAACACCAGAAACCCTACAGGAGGACTTGGACACGTCTCCAAATGTACTGTAGGAAGATAGCATATTCCGTGCCAGTTTTCCAGTTCTGTAATCAATTTCATAGCTCTTTACGATAGCAGATCAATTGTATAACTAAGCATACGCTTGCTCCTTTCTTGTGCCGTCTTACCAATTGTCACTGCTTTCCGTGACTCGCAACGTTTCTCGCACCGTGTACTGTAGAATAGTCCTAGTGCGGTGTTCTCTTTAGGATATTGTGTGGCCATGATCAACAAGGTTGCGTTCCCGTTAGCCAGACTTCATTAACATCATCTGAAGTTGGCAAAGGGCGCCCGAGAAGAACTCGTCGTACAATCTAGCAATCCAATCCAACGCACACAGCAGTTTCAAGCTAAAGGCCAACAAAGAGGACAACACAGGCTCCTGCTTTACATCCTCCTTTTCACATATCCGAAAGCGAGCTATTTGCTTCCTCTTAACGCAGTCGTTATGCGAAGGAAATGGATGAGCTTGCTGCAAGGCCCGACATGGCACGGAAAGCTCGTGGTGGTGCTCAGTCAAATAATGTATCACTGGAAAGATCAAGAACATAACAGTGTTAAGCAGGAAGGAGGGAGACACGCTGCCCCACATGCCCCACACACCTGTTGTTTCAGGTTTCTCGAAGTCAATTCGATCGTGCCTTCCCTTCCACCATCACCGCCTCACTCGTTTCCCAAAACTTCTATCAAGTATCTTCACGTACAGGTCCGTTAGTTTGGTGCCACTGCTTCACTTGTTCTCATGCCCTAACCCTGTGACGTGATCTTAACCTGCTTGTGAGCATGCCTCGCACCGAAATCCTGAGAATATTCACCCTTGTGATGGAGCTTCATCCTTAGAGCTACAGTGTTTGATCTTGGGGATAGGAAGGAGAACTCATCTCACGATAATCTGAATACCAAAGAAAGAGGCAAATGATCACTGCCACGATTAAAATTTACGCTCAGCTCGTCATGCAGCATTAGATCATGGCGACGACTCTTCACACACATCGCCATAACCGCACCACACGGGCTTGCTAGTTGCACCAGATCTTATCAGCCGCAAGAGAGGAAAAAGGCAAGACGATTCCACTGGGCTCGACTTGGCCCTGTTGGATGGCCGAGCAGCTAATTATCGACCGGTCTCGTTGTTACCCAAATCGGCATGGCTCCTTTCTAACAGAATCTCGTCCGGCAGCCTCCCCATCCTGTCATCTAAACAAGTGTTCAAATGGTAGTGTTGCAGGATCTCAGAAGCAAGAATCCCGAGATTCGAAAAGAAAGAATGCATGAAGACTTCTCGAGACTTACCTGGGTAGACTTCACACCTGGTTCCTTCTTTTGTCTTACAATTCGTTCTTCTTCTTCTTCTTCTTCTCCTCGTCGAATCTCCTTCCGTGTTTCCTCGGTGGCAAGCAACTCTCGGACGAAGCTTCAAGCTTACTGAAAGACACAGACAAATTCACCACATCCTGATAGCACCGGCTTTGAGATTCAAGCTGTATGAAAGAGTATTCGTATCTCTTGAAAAGTTTCCCAGCACTACCCGTACCGCCGCTGAGGTCCTTGCGGAAAATTGTTGCCACCTTCTCCAAAGCCAAAGAAGAATTTCATAGATCAGTGCCGTCAGTCATGCTGGCCTTTAGCCCCTAAACCTCCCTCTTCGACTCCGCTCTCTATAACACGATCGAAAGAAGACTCTCTGTGGCACACTAGTTACGCTGAAGACCAGAGATACGGGGAGTGGGTGCCCTTGAAATTGACAGCAGAAGCGGCATTTGCGGCAAAGCGCAAGACGCGTAGCGGTCGTGAAAAGGAGAAGAGACAAGGAAGAAGCAAGAGCAAGGCAGCTACAGCAGAGATCGTAGAGAGCGGAGTCGAAGAGGGAGAAGAGCAGGATTATAAAGATAGTGACTATTCTCACCAGCGTATAGTATGCACGTATACAGCATATAAAGCACCCCCGACGAAAAAGCAGTCTTTATGATACCTAGTGCTTGATCTTCTGTAATATGACTTTTACGACGAATTTCCGAGATCAGAAGATATGCTTAGCATCCTCCAACACCTCAATCCAGCAGGCTGGATCAACAGACTTCGACCCGAAGAGTCCTTTCTAAGAGGAACAACAGCAAACTTTCGGTTTCAAGTTGGGAATCAAGTTGTATGAGAGAGTACATAACTCTTGAAAATGTGCCAGCACCCGACGCACGTAATGTTGTTCTAAACGAATATTCGCACTACTCCCCAGAGTCCCGGAGGAGATTTTCGGACTAAAGCAGACTATTGAGACTTCAATCTTAGACCAAGACACGGCGTTTCAGATTCAGCAACTCCTCGACTATGCTAAATCAAAATGGGTCACTCATGATGAGACCAATGTAGGTCTATGGAACCCGAATCGTACTGGGCTTGACGCAGCCAGAAATGCGTTAACTTGTATCAATTCTCCGGATAAGAAGCTCGACCAAGAGCTTTCAGAAACGAAGATGAACTTGGAAGACTGCTAGGAAAAGCTCGAATTCAATATGAAGCAACTTGAAGGAGAAAAGAAAATGATCACAGAACACCTAAGTACGATCAGTTCACACGAGGACACCATTGCAAAACAGCAGCAAGAATTGGTAGAGCTGAGAAAGAAGGTAGCCACTTTCGAGAAGATTCAAACAAAACTCTATAAGCAGCTGGAGGGTTACCAGCATAAGATTACAGCTATCGAGAATGAGAAGCAATAGCGCGATAAACACCCAGAAGAGCGCATAGAGTAACACTGTCGTCGAAATCAAATTGTATAGGAGAGTACTCCTGAAAGTCTTCCAATGCTCGACGCACATGTTTTCTTGTGAATTTCCACCATGAATTCGTACCTGCAGCTCTTTTTGCATAATATCGAAGCAATCGAGATTGATACGAGCAGTGATAAATATCTCAATGTATACGAAATCGCAATCGCCGAGACTGACGATTGGGAACAACTTCATCCTACTTTCAAAGAGGTCTGGACTGAATTCCTGGCAAACCAGCTATATCTCAATGCACATCAACCGAGCTCGACAAGATCACTGGCAAGTTCGACTCCGCAGGCGAAAACGCAATCAGAGACAGGCAAAAGACCGGCAAGCTCAATCTGAAGACTGAAACAATCATTAATGCCGAAGCCGGGTATATATCTACCATTTAGCGATTCGCCTGCAATCGTCGAGTATTGGTTATGGTGGTGTTCCACTGGAACCACTCCCTCCGGTGATGACCCGCGTTATCGAGGTCAAAGATAACCTAGAAAGAGGCATGCTTGTAGCCATTAAGAAGGTTATCAAGGAAGAACAAGCAGCCATACAGCCGAAACTTGGCAAGACGGTACGAGAGGTTCGTTTGCTAAGCAAAATGCGACTAGCAAGCATCCTCGCATCGATCCCGTCGCTGGTGACGGAATCCGAGGAGAACAAAAGCTTGGTACGCTAGATTTACATGGCCAGGGAAGGGTGGCGTAATAGCACCATCGTCGAAATCAAACTGTACGAGAAAGGATTCTTCACTCCTAGAACCCCCGAGCATTAGTCACACCGCAGTCGAAGTCACATTCAGGCGAATAGGTCAAAGAAGAAGTTCATCGATTTAAATTTGATTTAGGTAGCTTATGCAGCATGCCACTCTTATTTCAACCGTCTGAGATCTACTAGCCTCCTCCCTCCGCTCCACCTCCTCTTCTCGGAGATGATTCAATCCATTGGCGATGATCGGAGCGACTTTAAACTCCGCATGATCGCCTTCCATATTGGAGGCCTAGCGGCCACGATTCTCCTCCCAGGTCGTCGGCGGGAGGTGTCTGCTGTCCCCATCCATACCCTTTCGTCTATTTACAACACTTCGCCTCATGATGATTTATTTCACAGCCTTTATATGCGTAGTTCTTGCCAACACCCTTGATGTCCCCAGGGCCTGCTTGATCCGGCTCCCTTCCGCATGGTTTCCAAATCGTCTTGCTCTTTTGCGGCATTGATTCTTTCAATCAATATGACCAGGTCCAGCAACGAATTCTTTGCCACTGGAAGAAAAGGAGGCTGCTTGACATTGTGTTCTTTCACCAAAATCGCCCATAGGGATTGGGCACATCGAAATGTGCACCTCAATCAGATCGTTGCTGGCTGCACCTTCAAGCATGGCTGAAGTGTTTGAGATCCTTGGCGCTTTTGTTGTCATCATCTCCTGCTTAAACATTCTTGATTCACGTCACCACAGCATTGCCGTCGGCTTGATCCTCCTCTTCCTCTTTCTTCACTGGAAATTGACTCATATCCCACGGACCTCCACCAGGTGTGATAGCCACAGGCTTTCCCTGCTCATCCAGAAACTCAAAGTTATATCTACTCAGTAAATGCGGGATTGCACTCAGCTGCGGTCCATATCTTGCTGTATTATCGTAGAGCTCAAACAATGGCATAGCTAAGAGCTTCATATTCTTGGGCACACTAAGTACCTTGCTTTCAGGTAACTGAATAAGGTAGAGCTTCTTGCATTCTTTTGGACGTGTAATGTGTGGTGGAATGAACGGGTACATGAAGGTCTCGAAATTGGGGCGCCACCATTGAGCAAGCGTGTCGGCAATCTCCCAATCAGAATCCTGGGCTGCGAGGGATGAGCCGGGAGGTGGAGCAAGACGTTCGTTGAGGCGGGACTTGAAGCCGGAGATCTCGTCGTCCTCTGGTTTCAGATAGTCACCGGGACTGTAAGTAGCGTCAGCATTTCTCCCACGTAGTAAGACTTCACAATAGGTCTTACAGCTTGAAGAAGGCATTGGCAATCTGAAGCATCAAGATGTGAGGATGGTTGTGTTCGTGGCAGATGAGGATTCCCTCACAAGTCCGGCGCATGCCATGCTTGTCGTAGTGTTCTTCCAGGCGTTTCAAGCGGGCAATGACGGATGGGTCCTCTTCTGGCTGCTGCTCTTTCGTGCCGAATGTGTAGTTGGAAAGAGGGTATAGGCGAAGGGTTTTGGGTTGATTGGCATTGAAGTCCTTGGGACATATGGGAGGATCAGATGATTGGAGAGCGGTTTGTGTGACTGTAGACATGGTGGTGGGTGGATGTTGTCCTATAATGAGGGAGCAAGAGGAAGGACAGAAGCAACTACTACTGATGATCGACGTCAATGAATTCGGAAAGCTCCGATCACGTGACTACAACACGCGTCCTCTCGTTTTACTCTTCCTCTCTGGCTAGTATCTACCACTACCTACTACTACTACTACTACTACTACTCCTGCTGCTACTACTGCTACTACTCTCTGGCTATCTTACATCGCCTTCCTCATATGTCATCTTTTGTGACCTCGAACATATCACACCTATGAACGTCCTCTTATCCTTGTGACTGAAGAATAATCCGTCTGATCGCATTCGTGGCCTTGATACTACTTGAACTCTGATCCTTGGCTATCGAAATGTGTAGATGGTTTGCATACGTGTCTGAGACAGAGTACGTCTGACTGACCTCACTCAATGGGAAGCTGCTAAGCCCATACCTAGAGACTGCCTGCTTCAAGATGTCCTCGTAACACCCCAGCATTCTCTCTCCAAGCAAGTGCATGATAGATACCTGCCAAAGCTGATCCATCATTCTCCGGACGGCAGTGATGCTGCCGAAAAGGAGATTACAGTGCGCAATGCTCTCTACAATATGGACGGTACCGGTATTGCATGGTACACCTCTGCACAGACCGACTTCCTTCCTGAAATCACTGGTTTGAGGCCAAGTCTATACAAAACAACGACGCTTCCTCTAGCGGACCCAAACTTTAAATCAATATGCTTCAACACCAGTACGAGAGTGCTTTTCGCTCATATTCGAGCGACCTCTGGTAGTCAAGTAGTGACGACAAACAATCATCCCTTTGTGTTTGGGAGACACACGTTTATGCATAATGGGGGTGTGACTGACTTCACAGCAATTAGACGTGCTATTTGTGACGAGCTGAATCTCGATGCATATGGAAATATATTCGGTTCGACAGACTCCGAGCATATCGCAGCGCTCTACATACACTACCTCACGTCAGGCAAGGGTCCGGACTCATGGCAGCAAGAGTATTCCGTGCGAGAAATGGCAAAAGCTCTACACAAGGCAGTAGCTTTCGTGATAAAAGCTCAAATCCAGATACTCGGTGATAAGAGAAGACCGAACAGTCTCAATCTGGCAGCCACAGATGGCAGGAGGCTGTTGACCTACCGATTCCGCAACCACAAGGTCGAGCAACCGCCGAGCTTGTACTACTCAACTACTGCAGGCGTGACGTTGAATCGCAAATTTGAAGGACATCCAGATGCAGATATAGGAGGCACGTTTGGTATTGCGGAAGAACAGGTGAAGAAGGCGGAGGAGCATGGTAAGCATGTCATTGTGGCGAGTGAGCCGACAACCTACAAGGAGGAGGAGTGGGAGTTGTTGCCGAAGAATAGCTGCTTGATGGTGGAGACGGATGGGAAGGTAGTCGTCGAGGATGTTGAGTATGAAGAGAGTTGGGATGCTGAGGACAATACAACATGATACAAAAGCGCATGGTAGCGTACGGTAGTCCGTGTATGCTCATTAATTGATATCCTCAAGTCAACTCATCCGGCTAGACATAATGTACTGCTCCCCACTCAGTACCAATGAGCCATCCGATGGCACCAAGCTGTGCTTTTCAGTGAACCTCGACACAATTCTCGACCATTCCGTTCTTCAAAGCATCCCATCACACAAGCACCCCAACCACCACAACAACCACCACAACACCCAAAAACACTCCCATTCCAACACCAACAGCACCGCCACCATTAACATATATATTGTTAATGGTGGTAGTCTTCTTCGGCTTCGGCTTCGCCCCCTTATCAGTCACGTCAGACACAGTAGCAAGGGTCGTGATCAAGCTCGTCGCTCCAGCTGTTGTTGTCGTAACTGGTGCGGAAATAGCAATGCCTGCATTTGATTGCATGACTATTTTGTTTTATTTAGGGGGAGAGAGTGGTCGAAAGGTGGAAGTGAACGTACGTGTAGGTGTAGGCTGTGTCGTGATGGATTGGGCGTTGAGTGTGTTTGTGAGGAGAAGGAGGGTGGTGAGGAGGATGAGGATGAGTTTGGAGGAGGATGAGAGCATTGTTTGTTTGTGGGGAGAGAATAGTTTGTGAGGGCTTTGCTTGTTTGTACAAAGTGGTAGAATTATGCGCTGCGTGATGTGAAGCGCGAGACTTTTGGATGTAAAGTTCACGGAGTGTTGTTTTAGTGAACTACGATTTGGAGTAGACGTGATGGATGTTTTTATGTAGCGCTTGCAAACAGGAAATGATGTGGCCGGTGCAAGGCAGAAATCACGGAACCCTGTTTCTTAGTGTCGCACAAAGAATATGAGAGGAAGTCAAGGCATGGCTCATATTGTCCAGTTTCCAAGGGGATGTACCGCTGGATCGACATGCCAGCAAGGCTTGAAGTGCAAGGCTGAGCTGGGGATGAGATTACCTGATATTGTATTAGTAAATTGAAGGCAGCGAGGATGTCAGTCGCTGGTGGCGGTTAAGGGCTGGTCAGTGCACATTGAGGTCACACAGTCTAGTCTGTATCATGAGTTTTCCACGCGATTGTGTCTTTTGAGCCTTGGACGGTCTACTGTCTTTGTGAAACAGTTCGATCGTCTTGTCTGGTTTTAGGTGCTTGTGTATTTGATATAGCGCTGCATGGACCCAAATCAAGGTATGCAATGTGCAGGCTTGTGCAACCATCCTACTGTCGTGATCCTGCAGCTATGTTTCTCTCATCTCAGGAGAGTATTCAGCAGTCGAAATTATTGCTGCACAACGTCCAGACTTCTGCAATCGACTCTCGTCGACTCACCCGTCCATCTCCAGTAGTTCATCGTCATCCTCTTCTTCTGCGACCACAGTACCACCAAGTCCTTCGTCATCTGCTATTGTTTCTTCATCTGCTACAGTTTCTTCATCTCCAACTGTCGTACTTTCACTCTGCAGTAATGCTGTTTTACCCCGATTTTCAGCAGCCTGATTTCTCTTGGATTTCCCTCTCTCTGTCGGATCACCGCCTACAACACGAGCCATATGCCTGATGTCGCCAGCCATTTCCATAACTCTGAAGCCGTCCTTTTTGGCAAAGAATGTGGCCACTTGCAGATTTTCAACAGTAAGCAGGTTAGGTATAGCTACGAGCTTCTCGTATAGTGCGTCCGTAGGCGTGACTCCAGACATGATGAGACCTATTTTATCGCGCATGATAACACGCGCTTTCGCCCATGCTCCGTTCAAATACCAGCCGTCTTGCAAAATCTCGCAGGTGTCTCGAGGCGGGTCTCCGTCTAGTATTGATCGTAGAAGAGGATCTGTAATGTCGCATGCTTGCCAGACTTTGGCGTCATGAGTAATCTTTGTACCATCGAAGAAGTGCGTCATGTTATCTGGTGCTTCCGTGGGATTCAATCTTACAGATCTGTTCCACTTGCTGCGGTCTTCTGGCTCGTTCTCCTTGTTCCTGACAATGATCTTGAAAGTCATCGTCTGATAACCGCGAAACTTGGGACCAGTACGTGGATCGACGCCGAATGGAATCAGCGCATCACGCCATGGGCCGGATCTGAAGTAGTAGCCACAGTATTGAAAGACGTGCTTGAGCTCGTTGGCATAGTGTTGTCCAACATGATTCAGCAGGACACGTCGAGTTGCGATTGGTCGTGTGCTCTGCAGAAATTCCCTGGTTTGTTTGATGAGTGATTTGAGCGATTCATCGAGAGACTCCTCGGGAGGAGCAGCAGCTGGGGTTTCCTTTGGAATCTCGGAAGGAGGACAATCATAGGGTACTGTAAGAGTGAAAATCCTAGATGGAGCTTGTCGGTTGTAGGTGATTTGTCGACCGGCTGCGTCGACAGTCGTTCTGACCATGGCGTTTTGTCGATAGCTGTGTAGTTGTTAGTCAAGTTAAAAACAGGTACTTCTAGACATACACATAATTGAAAGGCATCGAGTTTTGTGCCATGGTTGGAGGCGGCATCATGTCGTTGAATGCGTGTATGCCTCTACCCTCGTCAAATTTGAACTTGCGCAGGCTCTCGTCTATGCCAGTCAGTTTCGGATTTTCGAGGAGTATTTGGAATGCCTACAAGTCGGTTGAAGAACAGAAGCTTTCAGGTTGTTTGCCATCCTACTAGTTGCTAGAGACCATTGGAAGTCCGGTAACCCTGCAAGATGCTGATGAGCCACAATTAAACACGCAGCGATCTATAGTCTTACCTCTGAAGCGATGAGTCTCTTCAGTCATTCCGACCGGTTTCATGGTTGAGTTTTGTGGATTATCCTTGAGACAGCGAAGCTGGTAATCAGCGAGCTGAATATCGTCTCGAGGCTGTTCTTCACTCCACGCGAAAGGTTCATCGCTGCCGCGCTTGCGCTTCCGCCCAGTTCGTTTTGGTACCGTCACTTGTAGTACCACACTTTCAATAGACACAGCACGTGACTCAATAGGCTTTCGAAAAGCTTCCTCTGGCCGCAGAGATAGGTTCAGAGATCGGGCAGGAGCTTGCGAGTTGAAAAACTAATGGTTGTTAGCTAAACCAAGCTCCACGTCTGAAGACTTCACTCACGTTTCCTAGCCTTTTGTCACTACCCAAAGATGCGAGGCCATTATTTATGTTTTGGATGATGCCTGGATGTTCAATAGTCACGTAGCTATGATCTGGAACATCATGATAAGGAGCGAGGTCGGTAAGGAGAGGAGCCATCGAGCACTGGCTGATGGAAGTGCAAGGGGAAAGAGGTCAGAATTTGACCAAGTCCTCATGGCATCACCAAGATACCCTCTTTCCAGCTCAAATGTGACATCAAAACACAGAGCGAGTCTTCGACATTATTGCATTATCTGACGCTACAAGTCTCCTGTGCTTGCTCAATCCAAACTAAACATATATTTCGACGGACATTGTATCATAATTTCGTTGTCGATACCTCGAGGATTGAGATAGAGTCGGTTGCTGGACCCTGATTTGAGCATCATCACTCCCAAGCAAGCACGACCGTCGACTCCATTGAAGCGTCAACAACACTCCAGCTCCTACACCAGTTATTCCTCAATCACAAGGTTACCTTACAGTCATCGCGCTTCTACGATTTTGCCTCCAATAGACTACGCACTCACGCTATCCACGCATACGCGTCATCATTCTGGAAGCGTGTCCTGGGTCAAAAGCTAGGCTGCCCTAGGGCGTGAAGCTATCATGAAGAACTTCCGGCAGAAGGTAGTCTTGCTCAGTCCTTGAAATGTCAGTAGGCACAGACGCTAACCGTCTCGATCGAGTAGCTCTCGCGAAACAAGGACGCAAAGCTCAAGAAGAAGGAATCTGCCTCATCTGGCACATCATCGCCAATTCAAGGTCCCTCATCACAACATTCTCCAGCCAACTCGACGCATTCCACACCCTCTTCATCGCAAACACACCTGATAGACTCGAGAAAAACCCTGCCAGATGGAAACTATGGAGGAGAGACTGGCAACCGTGGCGTGATAAATGGACCACAACCGCCCCCACCAACAGCTGTAATGCAAGGACCATATATACCGCAAACTCAATACCAGAACAACAATGCTCCATCAAGTGGTCTGGCAAGTCCAGGTCCAAGCACACCAACCAGAACGGGACAACCCATTGCGCCAAGTGTCGTTATCAGTCCCAGTGCTCCTGTAAGCAGACTGCGAAAGATTATCAAGAAAGTATATACCGCTGACACGCTCCAGCACCCACCTCCCCCCGGCGCAGCAGAAACCATGCCAGGAGATCTAGCACCACCCAAAGCAGGCACGAAATCCCTCATGTTTAACCACCTACAATCGACTCCCCGGGATGTTGTAGAAGGTATCAGAACGCCAAAGCGACAGCACTCTTCCAGATTCGATATCTCTGATCAAAAGCAACGTGACCTCGAAAAGTTGCCTGGATTTCACGAAGTACCTCCAAATAGACGACAGGATTTGTTCATGCAGAAAATTGACCAATGCAACATCATCTTTGATTTCAACGACGCTAGCGCAGATCCAAAGTCAAAGGAGATCAAGCGGATGGCATTGCACGACCTCCTGGATTATGTCGCCAACAACAGACAGGTCATCACAGAGCCAATGTATCCTCGAGCCGTGGAAATGTTCAGCAAAAACCTGTTTCGACCTATTCCACCACCGATAAACCCTCAAGGCGAAGCCTTTGATCCAGAGGAAGATGAGCCGGTACTGGAAGTTGCCTGGCCCCATATACAAGTTGTTTACGAGTTCTTCCTGCGATTTATTGAGAGCCAAGATTTCAACACGAACATTGCTAAGCAGTATATTGACCACCACTTTGTTCTTGCTGTAGGTATATCAGGCAGTGTTTCTTCTGACAACCATTGACCTTTTCTTAGCTCCTCGAACTGTTCGATTCCGAAGACCCAAGAGAAAGAGACTTTTTGAAAACGACATTACACAGAATCTACGGCAAATTCCTGAACCTTCGCTCCTTCATCAGAAGATCTATCAACAACGTCTTCTTCCAATTTGTGTACGAAACGGACAGATTCAACGGCATTGCAGAACTGCTAGAGATACTCGGATCGATCATCAATGGTTTCGCATTACCATTGAAAGAAGAACACAAGCTCTTTCTTAGCAGGGTCTTGATACCATTGCACAAGGCCAAAAGTCTGAGCATGTATCATCCACAACTAGCCTACTGCATAGTACAGTTTTTGGAAAAAGATGCTGGGCTTACACAAGAAGTTGTATTTGGTCTCCTAAGATACTGGCCAAAGGTCAACAGTACAAAAGAGGTTATGTTTCTGAATGAAGTGGAAGACATCTTCGAAGTCATGGACCCGGCGGAGTTCAAGAACGTACAAGTGCCGTTGTTCCAGCAATTGTCGAAGTCAGTATCGAGCCCGCATTTCCAGGTAAGCAAAATATCATTGCGTTCAGGTAAGACTTTTGATTGTCTAACAAACCGGCGTCAGGTTGCTGAGCGAGCACTCTACTTCTGGAATAACGAGTACTTCTGTAACCTCGTTACAGACAACAACGAAGAGATACTTCCTATCGTCTTTGCAGCGCTTTACGAAAACTCGAAAGGTCATTGGAATCGGTAAGTCGGCAAAATGCTCCAGCCATGTAAAATGCTGACAACGAGATACAGCACAATCCACGGCATGGTGTATAATGCTATGAAGCTTTTCATGGAGGTCAACCCTTCACTGTACGATCAATGTTATCAGAACTGGATGGAAGCTCACGACGAAAAGGCCAACAAGATTCAAGCTCGCAAGGACAAGTGGGAACGACTTGCTGCAGCAGGGGCCAAGAAGCGCAGTCAAGCAAATGGTACAGTCGACCACACCACTTCTCCGTCAGCTATTCTGTTACCTACGACCTCCGGCGTTGGCGACAAGCTTGACCCATCCTCGCCAGACGCATCTGCGGTACATGGACACGGATCGCCAAGTCCTGCAGGCTCACCATCAGCGGACTCTCACTCGAGTGATCCACTAGGACACGAACGATTAAGCAGATTCCAGGATCTGAGCATCCAAGAAGCCTCAGAACCAGGACGACTAGGCTATAGTCAAGCTCCACCACTTTCATCGAACCTGGGTACCCCATCGCATGCTACGTCTGAGTCTTTCCGGCCAGAATGAACGTGTTATAGTATATAGCGTGGCGTCTTGGGGTTGCAATGGAAATGGAATAAATGCTTATATGTGAATGAAACTGAAGATGGGCTGAACAATCAGGGCGTCACGATGGATGATTGAAAGACGAAGTCATGTGCATACACAAAGAGTACTAGTAAACTTTTTTCCTCCAGTGGCATTGGCGTTGGGCACAGCGAGATGAGAAGAAAATGTGGGTCTGTCTTTTTGCACTTTGTGAGAGTATGATGGTGATTGTGGTATTAGACGTAGAATTGGATGTGCAGATGTGCAGCGGGTAATATTTGAAATCAAAAAAATGTGATTGGAGAATTGCATGGGTATCGTTGAAGCTGCTTTCAAGCTCGTCTTGCATTGCTGCCACGTCCTCCAAAGTGATAGGACCTGGTAGCAGAGAAGACGATTCATAGACTCTTTCCTTTTATTCCCCACTCCAATATTTCAGCGAGAACGCCCCAGCTACAATCTCCTCCTTCCCCTCGTGCTGCACTTCGCAGTCCTGCTACTACGAATGCGAGTAGTTGGTCATGTTGTTGCGCCATCTGCTTCAGTTGAACTGACATTTCCTGCTCTGCCAATGGAGCTTTCTTGCTCTCGTTGCTGCGCTGCTGGCTGCTGTTGTCCTCTGTCTCCTCGCCACTTTCGCCGCTCTCATCAGTGTTCATACCACTCCTGGACTCAGCGTTTCTTTGTTGCGTAGTGTTGCCTCCGATACCGTCATGCCATCGTTCTACCAGAGAAGCGAACAGGACTCCCAAATCGGCTAGACTTAGCACGGCGCCTCTTACACTGTATACTTGGCGCACGAGAAGGCAGCTCTGTTCCAGACGCGTCATGAAAATTGCGTGTGTTTTTATCGTCTCGTCGAGTGATGCAGCTGCGGCGATGGACGCGTGAAGGGTGATCGAGGACGGTGCGATGCTCGAGTTTATGAGGTGCGAGCGTAGTGATGTTAAGGTGTGGAGGAGCGTGTGACGAAGACGGTATATCTGTGCGTGTATGTTGCTTTGACGAGCTGAGTGCCGCGTTTTGAAGCGAAGAAGACGGTGCTGTATTATGAGGTAGATGGGACGATAAAGCTGGAGTAGCAACGTCGAGACTGCGCGATAGATGGGCAAGGCTGTTGTCGGTGGGATGATGTTATGGATGTGGTTGGGATAGATGTAGGTTAGGGATGTGGCGACCGCTGAGAGTGCTTTGACCGTGAGGTCTTCTCGCGATGTGGCTGAAGTGGTCTGGCCTCGCATGATGGATGGATCTCGACTTCGAACGATTTTACGTGCGTCGACTCTCGTGCTCTGACCGAAGCAGGAACGTGCTTGATCCTCGAGGAAAAAAGTGTCGCACCATGTGGATTTGCCAGTATCGAGTTTGGCGAAGATTGCAGAGTGGAAGGCTGTGGTAAGGGAGCCGTCGGCTGAGAGGAAAAGATGCGAAAGGGCGTTGATGATGCTGATAAGACCGTGGTTTGGCCGGTGCAGGTATTGTCGTAGTGTGAGCCAGGTGTGATGATGCTTGCTCACGACCCAAGCCTTGAGTGTTGTGTCGAGCAGATAAGAGAATGGTAGCAAAGTATTGGCCGGATCGGTACCGCAAATGCCGGTGAAGCTCAATGTCGTGGCTTCAGGTAGTGGCTGAGATATTGGTGGTATAGTCAAGCCGAGCTCTTTCATGTATGCTACACTTTTGCCGCTTGCGAAGATTTGTGCAATCACACCTTGTAGGAACTTGGGGACCTTGGGATGGCCTTGCGTATCGAGCGTCATGCCGTAGCGATCTTGCCAAAATGAGGAGATGTCGACTTTGCTGTTGATGATGAATGGCATGGATGTGGCGGGTCCGTGTATATCACCTTGTTCCATCCAAGCTCTCAGAGGTCTCAGAAATGTGCGTAAGCAGCGTAGGAAGGTGTTGGTAATATCAATAAAGGCTTCGATATCCCCTGTAGCTTGCGCCATAGAGACGTGGCTGAACGTTTCGTCTAAGAGCTCGTGGGAATTCTCTGCTGTGTAGTTGACCATAAGGACCTCGAGGAGGTAGGATAGCCGTGCGTACAGAGTATTTATATGACTCTCGAGTCCGATTAGACTGACGACAGTAGGAGTCTTTATATCCACCAGGCTCTTTTCAATTTCCGTAACGCTCTGGTCGAATTGGTCCAACTTATCAGCCACACAAGCAGAGAATGTTTGGGATAGAGGAGTGCTTTGCCTCTTCCTAACGAAGTCTCGAAGCACTCCGACGTCGGTACCAATAGAAGCAAGTTGTTGCAACAAATCAAGTAGAGCGGTTCTCGAAAATCCAGGTATCGTATCTCGAAGTCGAACGAGTACTGGACCACTAACTGTTTGACGTGCATATAGTGATGTTGGAAGACCAAGAAGCATGTGTAGTGTCTGCCGAATTATTTGCAATTCTGTGAGGTTGTTCTTGGTTGACTTCTGAGCACGTATGAAGTCATCCAATTTCAGCTGCTGTATAGGTAGCAGAAATGATTCTGCAGACACAGAAGAGCTCGCATCAGTATAACTCGATCTTCTGGTTTCGATCGTGTGTTCTGATGTTGCTGAATTGCGTAAGCTGCTGTCATCCTCGTCCTCTGAGCCTGCGCCAAAGTCAACCTCATCCCAGATGCCGTCCTCGGTATAAGGATCCTCCGCAAGCACATCCTTCCATGACAAAGGAGGAATCGCTGTTTTTGCTTTCTGGTTGTTGGTAATTTCCACGTCCGTCTTGGTAAGCGGATCATCAGAAAGTAACAGGAAGAGCGATAATATTTCAGGAGTCCAGCTGTTGGCTTTCGATTTAAGTACTAGAAGCTTCTCCTCAAGTCGTTCCGCTAGTGGCTCGTTGTTCAGTACATGAAATTTCTCGACGAGCCCTTCTAAGCTGTTTCGAACTTCGAATTGATTGGTGCGCGGGAAACGGTGATGACGAAGGTCACGATAGGTAGCGTCTTTACATAACTTAAATCGTGCTGCATTTTGCTGTACGACATTGACATGAGCTATGTTTTGTGAACCTCTGGAATGACTCACCTGAGGTGAAAACCCCGTGATAACCTCAACTAGTTCAATGGTCAACGCGTCCATCTCATGGAGCTCAACACAGGTCACATATCAGGGCATCTCTACCCGTCTGCGCCTTGTCTGCTGTTCACATTCGACGCGTTAATTGAATGTATGCACGCACGGGGTTAGATAGGGCTGAGACCCTGTGTTTCAGACAGGTTTCGAATGTTGTCAGGATGAGCTAATTTTTAGGCCTGGCCGAGCTGACCGCTGATGTTGTCATCGTATTTGAGATTCTTGAGACCTTGCAAGCATACCGGTCTTTCTCCATATGTACTGAAGACGTATGAAGACTTCAGAACAACAACCAACATGTCAAAGCCACATCACCACTGATTCGTTACTCTGCTCAATACCATGGCACGTCCAAGGTTGGTCCGCATAACAGCTGCACTGACCTTGGGAATATTTCTCTACCTCATTCTCCTTATCATAAGATCACCCTCAGATGCCAATGAGTATGCACCGAAACAATGGGGACATATGACACACGACCCCAATCTCGAACGTACGGTTTCCAGACACGACACCACGCACTTGATACTAACGCCCCGATCCAACAGTCATTGACGAACCCCCAGGACCTCTCCACCGAGTCAATGGCGACAACTACGCTCCCGACAACCCGTCCTCCGATCGCATAAAAGCCACCCTCCTCTCTCTCGTCCGCAACTCTGAACTCCAAGAACTCCTCAAATCCATCCACGACCTCGAAGAAACATTCAACCACAAATTCAACTACCCCTGGACCTTCCTCAACGACGAGCCCTTCACCGAGCGCTTCAAATCCTCCGTCCGCCGCGCGACCAACGCCCACGTCACCTTCGCCCAAATCCCGTCCGCACACTGGAGCACACCACCCTGGATCGACGACGCACTGTACAAAGAATCCGCCGCCATCCTCGCCGAAAACGGCATCCAATACGCCGACAAGATATCCTACCATCAGATGTGTCGCTGGAACTCCGGCTTCTTCCCGCACCACCCCGCGCTCGCAGACATGGACTATTACTGGCGCGTCGAGCCCAACGTCCACTTCTTCTGCGACATCGACTACGACGTGTTCAGGTACATGCAAGACCGCAACAAAACCTACGGCTTCACCATAAACCTCTACGACGCACCCTTATCCATTCCCTCGCTTTGGCCCGAAACAGAACGCTTCCTCGCCGCAAACAACAACGCCGCCACATACCTCCACCCCAATAACGCAATGAACTGGGTCACTGATTCGGCGCACCGTCCAGCTCACAACATCGCCGCGAACGGATTCAGCACGTGCCATTTCTGGTCGAACTTTGAGATTGGCAGTTTGGCGTTTTGGCGGTCGGAAGCGTATACACAGTACTTTAAGCATTTGGATCGGGCAGGCGGCTTTTTCTATGAAAGGTGGGGTGATGCGCCGGTGCATAGTATTGCGCTGGGCTTGTTTGAGGATAAGGAGAAGATCCATTGGTTTAGAGATATAGGGTATCAGCATATTCCGTTTTTCAATTGTCCGAGGAGGCCGCCGGGGAAGTGTAAGGGGTGTAAGGAGGGGTTATTTTCGGTATGTTATCGAGCTGGCTGGGGAGGGTCGCGAGATGTTGAGAGTATTGACTGACTTTTGTTTTATAGGATGGTGAGAAGTGGTTGTTCAAGGAAGATTGTCGACCTAGCTGGTTGCAGCATGTTGGCTTTGGCGAGTGGAAGAAGTAGAGTTCAAGTATTATGAGTAATCTGACGAGGGGCAACTAGTATAAAAGCAGACTATGATTATGATGACGATTGGCGAGAGTATTGACAAGATTAGCGCATTTGAAGGGTATTACTTACAAGAGCAGCGTACACTTCGGCACGATCTACAAATGACCAGGTATCAGCGAATGCACTGGGAGGCGGTCACAACCATTATGTATCATATGTACAATATAAAGACCTACCACAATCCAAAACCACATCAAGAATATCTTTATACAGCATTCAAGAATCAAATTTCAGTCTTTCACTTCAGCATTTATTGATATAGTGTACACAGCAATTAACCTCGTGCTTCTTGCTTTTATCAACACTCTATTCCTGCTTCTGGACTCCTCATGTCGTGCTATCCTCCCAAAATCCAAGCTCATCTATGCAGCCATTGGCAAATCGGGCCACAAAACCTCCTTCAGTTCAATTCCTAGCTCTTTCCTGATTGGCTCGAGTTCTTCGAGATATTGCTCATATTGTGTCTTGTTCTCGACCTTGGCTTTAATGCCTGTAATGAAAAGTTGTGTCAGCTTGTGTGCCTCTGTTTTCGATTGCGATGATTCCGAGGAGCTTTTTCTTTCAGATGACTATGTAGTATGGCGTCTGTCGTTACGTACCCTCGAAGACTCTGACAGCGGTGGGATAATCGTTGACACGGCGAGCGGCGCGAAGAGCAGCGATAATGACGGTGGTGGAGGGGACAAGATCGTATGCGAAGGAGTTGTTTAGGTTGCGCTGAGGGTGGATATCGTGTTAGTTTCCTGCTATATCGATGATCGTGCCTCGAGTTGTGGACGATTTGGCAGGTAGGACTGAGGCTGGATGTGTACCTGAAGCTCGAAGACGTCTTGAACACTGTCAAATTCCTTTTCGTATCTGTGGAAGAGAGCTTTGTCAGTCTGCCACACTCGATGTAACGTCTTTCCCGCTCTCCTTCAACCACCCCGTCTTATGCCATTGCAATTTATTCCTCGTCCAATGTTCCACTTCTCGCACCCGCAGCTTCCCCACTATCGCTCTCGGGTACAGCACCATGTTCTCTGGCATACCTAGCAGTAAAGTCCTCGAACGTCTCCTCCTGGTGCGGGTCATGCGGGTCGCGCGCTTCCTTCCTGATTGAAGATGTGCTGAAAGATGCAATTACTGGACGAGCTACCGCCGTACTTCTGATGAGTCGAAACGCTGATGCCGGGCGGGCGCGCAGGGCAGCACGGAGGATGGATGAGGGAGCCATTGGGATGTGATGGTGGAGTGGAGAGTGGGAGAATGGAAGAGAGACAGCTTTCAGACGCAAAAGCCAATGGACGTCGTCTTTCGGATTCGCCCGTTCGGGAAGGAAGGACCAGGGTTAGGGCGAAGATCATTCAACGACTATCTTGGACTTGGACTCGGACTCCTTCATCCTCTTTTATTATCGTAATTACCTCCTAACTATTTGAAACATAAAGGACATTCTAACGAGCTGTGTTGAGTATTAAGCGTACACGCATGCCTTCCCCACAAACCAGTCGCAAAAATCAGTGTGAAACCCTTTGTTGACCATGAGCCGTATTAATTCTATCGCTCGCACATCCACCAGAGGTTGTATCAAGACTTCTTGCAGAACAAAATGCAGCCTCTAGATGGTCGCTCACTGCGACATCCTCTCAGCACCACGATTTTTTGCTCCATTCAGGTCGTCGACAAGTAGAACACGTTCTTGACCCTCTGCCATCACCCCAACATCCCCCATACAGAACACACGCCCACAGACAACATCGCATCAACCGTCGGTCGGATGGTACCAGATATTACACTAATCCGTCTCTGAGCAACCTTATTTCCGTATTCAGCTTGGTATTCTCCTGGTATTCAAGCTCGAGAAGTGCTTGTGCATCACGCAGGTCTTGTTTAATTGAGGCAAGCCGAAGGTGATTGGCGACGAGCAGTTTGTCTCTAATGTCGACTTCTGCTTGGGCTTCCTTGGTTTCTGCATGAGCTTCCTCAATCTCCGCCTGAGCTTCCTTGAGCGCTGTGCGCGCCATGATGCGGGCGAGGCGGGATGGCTTGGTCTTTTCGGCGAGGGCTACGTGTGCTAGGTACAGCTCCTGTCGTGTTTCCTCCAGCTCGTTTATTAGATGAGCAGAATATTTCTTATGGCAGTTCATTGCCGCGAGTCCGACTATCGCGGCGGTCTCGAAGGTTATGCCGTCCAATGAAGCGCCTTTAGATACGACGAGGGCCAAGAGCAAGATGGTTGCGGCCAGGGTCAAAAATGGGAGAGTCATACTTCGAGCCAGCTTGTCTGTTCTCCAACGATCCAACAGTCTTCCTCGTTCCTTTGCATGGTACGGGTTGTTACTGCTTGGATTTGACGACTCGGCCGGAGTGAACGTTCCCAGAGAAGAGGTGCTAGAAAATGAATCTCGTGAACTTGAAGGGCGAGAGAGGCTCGTGCCGTAGTTTTGCAGAAGTGGCATATGTTGTGGCAACAATGGCACTGTGCTGTCGCTTGAAGTATTTTCAGCCGTAGTTTGTCCCTCTACTGCTTTAATGCATGCTTTAACAATGAAAGAAAGAAGTACGGCCATCAACGCTGCTAGTGTTGCGATAGCTATCGTGGTGAATATGGTTATAAAGAGAGTGCTTGGAGACATTGTGCCTGGCGATACCGTAGGTTGATTATAGTGGATTTCTGATTCTAGTCGAGCTCTGATACTAGGTTAGGAGGCAGAACATTCATTCATAAGTGATGGGAGGCTCCAGAACAGTGGGCGCAAGTCTGAGCGCGCCTTTGACTGTCTGTTGATAGGTTGTATGGGAAGTGTGGCTACTCCACCATGATACGCTTACGCTCAGACTACTGCTCTTGATCACTGTAGTGGCCGTGTACAGAATTCTGAGCGTAAAATATTACCTCAATAGGAGAACAAACCTCTGGATGACGACCATAAAATTGCTAGGAAACCTTCTTCACTGTAGCGACGATCATATCTTTGGCACCTTCTGCTAATATTTCCACGGTATACACAATCCTCTTCTTCCCCTTACAATAACCTTCACTTCGACCTGCACCGAAAGCTTCTGCTTCTTCGCACCAAAAATCTTGACCTAAGCAACTTGCCTTGTTCACCATCACTAAATCTGTCTGGGACCACCATCTCGCCTCTGCATCATCCTAGAAAGAGCATATCAAAAGACCAAGAACGCCTTACTAGATATACTACGAAAACTGTTAGTACTATAGCTTTTAGAGCTGTTCCTAGTAAACGATAAGAAGAAGCCCAGCTGGTAAGTATAACGTCCATATTACCAGATAACGTAGGTTTCTCAATGTGACATCGAAGAGTAAGATGCAAGATGAGTTGGCGCTTTGCCATGGCACATCAAGCGGGGCTGAGAGAACAGGATGCTTCAGGGGCGCTTGCCGACTCGGTCTTACAGTGTGACGTTTTGGTGTAACACAAAAGCAGGTACGTTAAGTGCCCGTATGAAAGTTGAATCGTCACCTTGTTTTTGTGTCGTCCAACGGAAACTTCATAGCGTGACTTTTTCCGCAGTCTCCTATACTCAATGTCGAGATGTTCCTGCTTTGCTGTTTTTCACGCAACGACAACTCTGACTCTGCAAGCGCCACCTCAGCTAAGACTTCCGAAACATGGAAAACAATAAACGAGCTATGGGAGAACATGTCGGCTATCGAAGACAAGACTAAAGCGCAATGGAGAGACCTTGAACGGTCGTTCTTGGAAGCGCCAGACGACGAAGACGAAGACAGCTTTCGCGTCCGTGCGGATGCTGTACCTGGGCCACTGGCAGATATGGAGGCTCTCAGACTAGAGTTTGATGCTTTGGGAAACCAATAAGCTGCACTGCTCCAAGAAACTTTACAGCAACATGCCGCAAGCGCTTCAGCAGAACAGAAGAATGATCCAATCATGAAGAAAGATCCTGAGAAACCTCCAGCTAGCACAAGTCTTACCTTGAAAGGACCAAAAGACGTGCCTTTCGATCCTACTACCCTCAAAGACGAGCTTGCAGCATATGAAACCATAAATGCGACGCTGGACAATCTCGTCATTGAAGTCATTGTGCCCATGTTGGGTCTGGCGCAACGCGTCGGGTACGGCTCGATCTGGCAAGAGCTTCGCCTACGCAAATCCCAATGCATCCGTGACTCCGTACGCCTTACCGCATATCTCAATGACAACCTCGACTCGTCGATATCCTCTCAGCGCTCGTACGAGCCTCGGTACATGACAGAACTCATCCGGGCTCGGGCCTACATCAACAACGATCGTAAGCATCTCGTTCGGATATTCGCTGCAATGCAGAGCAAAAGGTGAGACCACTCATGTTTCTTCAGTCTAACTGCTAAGCTTACTTTCCAGGGACGCTGAAGCTCCCACACGTTACGAAGACATTTCTCAAGAGCATCAGACCTTGGAGAACGAGCTGCAGCAAGTAATTTCGGAAGAGGATCGATACATAGAGGAAATGGAGGAAATATTTGGAGAAGCTCTTGACGGAATCACGAAGCAGCAGCACGAGGAGCTTCTGAGTGACTATCATTCACGGATCAGAGCATTTGAACAGAGGAAGATGTTCGTTTTGAAAAAGCAACAGATTATTGTGAAGGAGATGAAAGCATTGGAAACGAAGCTTGGTTTGAAAGGACAAAGCAATAGCACTAGCGACCATACCATGACAGAGTGCAAATCCATCTGAGCACCATCCGCTAATATTCCTACAGTATACACAAACTGGTGCTTCCGTCTAACAAGACCTACACCAGATTGTTCTCTTGGTCGTGTCCTTCGCCCCAGACTGTTATCTTCTTCACATCAGGTTGTTCTCTTTTTCACACCAGAAATGTTCGCTTAAGCAATTTGCCTCCTCCACCGTCTCCGAATCTGCTAGGACCATCTCGTCCATGCATCAATCACCCCAAAAACATCCTACTCAAGTGTCCGGGCTGTCTGCAATGGGGACACAATCGTCTCACGTGGCCTTCTCTGATAAGAACAGCCTAAGCACAACCACCGCAAGTGACGTGGCCGCATTGCCAGACGACGTCCACCCGAGCATCGAAGCATATCTTGCAATCGAGCACGTCGCTGAGCTTCCTACGGTCGTCTTCGAGTCTCTCGATGACGTGTTCGAATATCTTTATTGTGGGCTGTAATTGGTGGACTTCCGCACGTAGCTCTTCGATCATAGCTATCTTTGTGCCTAATTCTGCAGTGACAGTGTCCAGCCTCGTTGTGAGCGCCATCACTTTGTCGTCACTCTGGCGAAGCTCACGAGTCTTTTCCTCGATGAGCTGGTCAGCTTTGTGAAGTTGTCGTGTGTTCTTAGCCATTTCGTTCCAGCAACAAACACAGTATCTACTATAGCATACCAGGAGTGCCACACATGTGAGCATGCATACTGCAGGATCGCACCAGCTGTAGGCGACGCCTAAGATGATGACTGAGGCGTAGAGCGCCATGGACATGACAAAAATGCGAGCTGTCAAGGTCATTGGCTAGATGCTGATTGGAGAGCCTTTGGAGAGATGCTTGGGATATGTGGTCGAAGACGTGAAAGCTTTACTCCTGGTGGATGCGATAGCAGTGGTATGGGCGAAATTGTTCGTACGTTCGTGAAGATCGTCCGTGATACTGGTTGACGCAGTCCGGGGAGTATTAATCTTTACTGCTCGAAATGCATGGAGGAATATGCCGGCGCCAGGGACTTTGCATGTAAAGTACTGCACACTTGTCTACTTAGTCTAGTTGCTCAGAAGGGATCGGGCTTAAGTACATACCCCTCGACCTCACCACTATTCTTTCCAGTAACAGCGCTGTCTTTGTCCAGCTCGACACCTGCGAAGACGCCATATTTCCCTTGTACAGCGCCAATATATTTGACAGTGCCTTTTGGTCCACCAAGAACCTCGACAGTGTCCTCCAGCTCAAGCTCATTTGAAGAGTCATGCCCAGTCGTGGTCGCAAGGTGATTCGTGCACTGGCGAGACTAGTCCATGGTGTAAGATAAGTCAGTAGTGGTGTGAAACTTTTGTCTGTACTCGTGCCTGCGAGATAAAGAACTACTGGTAGCCTGGTTGTCTTCGGAGCAGAGAGCTTGTCTGTGACAACAGTGTAATCTCGGCCGAAGTTTGATGAATGCGAATATTTTGACTGTAGCGGCTTGATGATAATTGATAGTAGAAAGGTTGCGGCACTCATCGTGACAGTGGGAAACAAGAGAGTATTCATGGTCTTGCCTTCTTCTCGTTTGATCACAGTTTGCTTCACAATAGTTTGTGCTCGTGTGAAACAGAATGCTGTCCCACGTCTTTCTCCACTTCTTGGCATATTGTGTTTCAGGTTTCAGGTTTGGACATTGCTTTGTTTGCATAATCTGCACAATATCGTCTTGCTTGGAAACCACGTCACATCTCACTTTGTGGACCTCCACGTACTGAAATATGTTGACTTGCATACCTTATCAATCAGGATCGGGGTGAAGGAAAGAACGGTTTGTGAGCATGCAGTGTATATTTATCAGTTTGACAGTAGATGGTGAATATAGCAGAACGATATCTCGTTGTTTTCATGCAGGACCAGCTGCAAGAGAAAATCCCGTTCTCCCTGAGCTGATGTGAAGTGTTGTTGATTCTGTTAGAGAAGCTCAGCACCATTCCCGTGCTCTTATCGTTTTGAAAATTCATGCCATGTCCAACTCACACCCTTCAAGTGTGTCGTCCACTTTTGCCAATCGGGAAGGTATTGTTGATAATAACCCGGACGTCAGAACCTGTCTGTACCTCAGTCGCTCTCTGTTTCTGCAAATGCTCAACCTCCGTAGTCAGCGCGCTATTCTGCTTCCCCAACGGCTCGTTCTCCGTGGTCAGGGCACTATTCTGATCCATGAACTTCGCGAACTCGGTCTCTCTGAATGAAAGAGCCTCCGTCAGATTCTGGAATTCGTTATCCTTTGCTAGGAGAGCCTGATTCTTCTTTTCCACGACTGCGATGGCATCTTTTGCCGTTGCAAAGAAGCTTAGTTAGTTGCCGTTTGACTCTTAGAGATGGTCATGTTTAATCGTGTGATCTCGACCTCGTGTTTGGCGTTTGCATCACGCAGGCGAGACATTTCTTTCGGCGTTGCTTTCTCTTGTAGCAGCCGAGTTGAGAACTTCTGTCGAAACCTGATAGCCGAGATTATAGAACATGCCAACATGATCAGCGCTGTAATGAAGCAGATACGCAAAGCATGTATATGATCGGGAAGCCCGAATATTGTGCTCATAGCCAGAAAAATTGGAAGAGATGATATACACATAAGGAAGATGCTGCCGTAAAGCTCGTGGAGTCCCTCATAGCTTTTGAGGATGTCATCCCATGTGGAGGTAAGATGGTCTGTCGTAGTTGGGTTCATTCTAGCGAGGACGATGCCACGCAATGGGAGTGGAGAATGTGATATTGTGAGGTTATGGTTGGTCCTTGGCGTGGATAGTTTTTGAGTGGTTATCGTGAATGTGCTGTGGTGAGTTTGGAGTTCGTATTTTGGTGCTTGAGAGGTGTACGGTTCGTGAATGAGGAAACGAAGGCTAAGAGAAGAAGAGAGGACTGTCGATAAATATGACTTCTCCGCAGGTACGCTAGCGACTGATGCACAGTGTCTTCGTTATGTCTCACCTTCTTCTGGACTCACCTTCATCATTGCTGGGACCACAAAAATATCATTCGAACAAAGAGAACAGATATCGTGAAACATTACGAGAACGAGGAGCGAGGACGAAGCAAAAAGTAGCGATTTCTTGTCTGTTGAAAATGCCAAAACCGTGCTTACGGATGCCAAAACCGTGCTTATGGAACCAATCATCCGTATGTGAGGAGTCACGCCTCCAGACCCCGAACGCCTTACCGATGTCTTTATGTTTCGTTATCCGTGCCTTCCACTGATCGATGTGTTTCAGCTGAATCTGTCTCCCTTCTGACTTCGATACGGCGTTGCCGATTCGAACTTGCTCCTGGCTGCGGGTGATGGATCTTGTCCTGCTCCTTGAGCTGGACTGATTGAATCTGAGCCTGTCGAGAATACCAATATGTTACTAGGTGTTCATCTCTTTCTTGGGTATAGTGTCCAATAGCTCTTTTCTAACCAGAGAAAAGTAGTGCTCAAGGATAGTGAGTCTACTCCGTTGTTCCTGACACTGAAAGCGGCGTCCCGATGTTGGCTGTGGTCTAAGGCGTCTGAAACATGTCGGAAGCAGGAGACCTTTGTAAACGCTAAGTCGTCCCACCATCACCTCCTTCTCTTGACGTAGTCGTGCTTAACGAGTTGGCCTTACCATTTGATCCGGCGTCCATTACTCTTCCTTGACGATACCTCCGCTCATTCTCCATCTGTTTACGTTCATAACGATCTTTGTTGACGGCGCGCTTGGCGAAGTAGTACGAGCCTCCACCGCAGCAGATGAGGAAAGCCCAACCATAGTAGACAGATCCAATCTGAAGAACTGTTCAGTATCTTAATAAGTTAAGGTAGGTATAGATGAAGGCGTACAGTGTTCATCGTGGCGTAGTGCGATCAGGGTGCGAATTCAACTTTATGATTTGAGTCTCTGAGATTGGGAGATTTAGCGATTGAAATGACCTGTAAATGAGCACTGAATGCTACACGCGAGGGAAGAGCGAAAGAGATAAATGCCCTGTCGGCAGCAATCACCTTTCCCATTTCACGTCATGGCAAAAAGCACGTGCCAATATCAGATCACAACCTCCCAGCGTTCAGAGCACCCTTTGACTCATTATATTTCTAGACACTCGTTCTCCTTCCAATGAAGAACCTCGCATCCTCACTTCTGTTCTGACTGCCGGAACACCGCTTGTCGTCAACGAAGGAAATCAGACCAATACCGCCTCAATCAATCGCTTAGGACCGACAACCTCAAATCACCAGAGCTCGAAAGAGAGATGCCGCCTAAGAGGAAGGCCGCTGACGCCCCGGCCGTCCGTGCGACGAAAAGGTCAGCATCTGGAACCAACACACCAAATGCAACATACACGATAAGCAGCAGCGACGACGAGTATACGGAAGGTGGAGAAGAAGCAAGTGCAAGCGAAAGAGAGGACATCAAGAAGAACATCGACAAGTTTCAGATCTCTACATACCGGAAACGCAAGGCCGCAACAGACAATGATTCCGCTTCTGCACTGTTCCCCAACCGCGACTTCTCAGACCTCGAGTTGAAGGCAGACCATGCAGATAGACCATTATGGATTGACCCAAATAAGGGAAGAATCATCCTGGAAAGTTTCTCGCCTCTGGCAGACCGAGCTCAAGATTTCCTCATCACAGTTGCAGAACCACAGTCCAGACCTTCGTTCCTACACGAATATATCCTCACAGTACATAGTCTTTATGCTGCAGTTTCTGTTGGTCTAGGACCAAACGAGATTGTATCCAATCTGGAGAAGTTCTCGAAATCAACATTACCATCAAGTATCAAGGAGTTTATCTGGAAAAGCACACAGTCATTCGGCAAAGTAAAGCTGGTCTTGAAACATAATAAATACTACATTGAGAGTGCGGATGCTGAGGTACTACAAAGACTATTAAAGGATGAGGTTATTGGCCCATGTCGAGTCGAGGGAACGGAGGAAATTACGACTGAAAAAGCACCAACCATGGGCGGTATTGTCATTCCAGGTACCAAGAATGCATCTGGAACACAAAAAGCGGAAGAAGAGCAAGTGCAGCAGCAACAAGCAGCACGCCAACACGATGCAGAGAGTGATGATGAAGGACTCAACGACGACGATATGTTTGCAGCTTTGCGTGATGAGTATGACGACGATGAAGATCTGGAAAGAGTTCATGCTTTCGAAATTCCTAAAGATAAGGTTGAAACTGTACAGAAGAGATGTCTTGAGCTCGAACTCCCCATCACTGAAGAGTATGATTTCAGGAACGATGAGGTTAACGCAAATCTCGACATCGACCTTAGGCCTGCAGCACGTATTCGAGACTATCAAGAGAAGAGCTTGTCAAAGATGTTTGGTAATGGTCGTGCAAAGAGTGGTATAATTGTGCTGCCTTGTGGAGCCGGAAAGACACTTGTTGGTATAACAGCAGCCTGCACAGTCAAGAAGGGCATCATAGTACTCTGCACGTCGTCAATGTCTGTTGTCCAATGGCGCAACGAGTTTATCAAATGGTCGAATATTGATCCTAAGGATATCGCAATTTTCACTTCAGACAATAAAGACAAGTTTACAGGTAGCACTGGTATCATTATCTCGACATATTCCATGGTTACTCAAACCCGCGGCAGATCTTACGACTCCCAGAAGATGATGGACTTTCTCACAAATCGTGAATGGGGTTTGATGCTGCTTGACGAAGTCCACGTCGTTCCTGCATCTATCTTCCGTAAGGTCACTTCATCCATCGCCTCCCATTGCAAGCTCGGTCTCACAGCCACTCTCCTTCGTGAAGACGACAAGATCAAAGATCTCAATTTCCTCATTGGACCCAAACTATACGAAGCCAACTGGATGGAACTTGCCGAGAAAGGCCACATCGCTCGGGTTCAGTGCGCAGAAGTATGGTGTCCCATGACCACAGAATTCTACCAAGAATACCTCCGCGAATCTGCTCGCAAGCGTATGCTCCTCTACATCATGAACCCACGCAAGTTCCAAGCCTGTCAATTCCTCATCGACTACCACGAGAAGCGCGGCGACAAGATTATCGTTTTTTCAGATAACGTCTACGCTCTAGAACGCTACGCTCGCAAGCTAAACAAAGCATACATCTACGGCGGTACACCACAAGCCGAACGTCTACGCATCCTCGAAAACTTCCAACACAATGAAAACGTCAACACAATCTTCCTCTCCAAAATCGGCGACACCTCGCTTGACCTGCCTGAAGCAACATGCCTCATTCAAATCTCCTCGCACTACGGCTCTCGAAGACAGGAAGCACAACGATTAGGCCGTATCCTGCGAGCCAAGCGTAGAAACGACGAAGGTTTCAATGCCTTCTTCTACTCGCTAGTTAGCAAAGACACAAACGAAATGTACTACTCCAGCAAGCGCCAAGCCTTCCTCGTCGACCAAGGATACGCTTTCAAAGTAATTACGCATCTGCAGGGTATTGAAAACCTCAAAGGCCTCGCCTTCACCACGCCTCTGGAACGCCGCGAACTGCTGCAAGACGTCATGCTGCAAAATGAACTGTCCGCCGATGTGGAGAAAGTTGATGGCGATTTGTTTTCTGAACGCCAAGGCGTTAGGTATAGTGGTAACACCGCTGGTTCTGGAGCGGGCAAGAAGAAGTTGGTGGCGAAGCGGATTGCGGGACAACTGAGCGAGTTGAGTGGGGGCCAGGATATGGCGTATATTGAGTATAACAAGAGTCGGAATCAGGAATTGAAGAAGAATAAGGGTCCGCATAATTCATTTATCAAGAAGTTGAAGAGGGATAATGAGAGGAAGAAGGCAGGGAAATAGATATGTGTTGGTGAGCGTAAGTGAGCAGGAAGTTTGACGCATCTTTACGAATTCATGATCAAGTGACGAATGCAGGCAGTAATATTGTATTGGAATAATGCGTGGCAAAACGCAAGTCGAATACCAGTCCTAAACTCCCATAACCACCTCCTCCGTCTTGAGTCACTCTCGGGCATTCCACCTATCCCGTTCATGCAGTGTCAAGAGAGAGACTGCTAGCTGACTCCGAAATACGTATTTGATATGTTCAATCGCACATTTCTAAAAAAGAACAAAATCTGGTGTATATGTCCTGGACTATATTTACAACAGAAAGCTGCTCGCGCATACTGTAGCCCTGTTCGTGTATGAGTATGTTCTTCGTGTTTTGCTACTCGAGCTGAGCTTGTTCTGTTGGAGCAGCTCGATAGAATCTTGTGCTTGACAGCGAGAAAATGGTGGAATGAAAGAGATGGTCGTGAGATTGTATAGTCGTTAAGTCGTGAATATCAGAAAGTGGTCGTCTTTGGTGTTGTGTTGGATCCGGATGAGTGGTTGCATTGCTTTGCGGCAGCGTGTAGGGCAAACACAATACGTTGCTTTTGGTGATGCTGTTTTCCACTTCGATCACCCTCTGCCAAGGGATGAGACTTCTCATAACTATCAACTTTCATCCTCAAGCGATTCATCCCATAACCAGCAATACTATGCGCACCTACTCTCACGCAGAAAGGCGGGTGACCAGGCCAACTACCGCAACCCCTGCCTCGCCATCATCACCATCTTCACCCTAATGTACGGCAACGCATCTGCATACATTTCCAGCGTAGACTTGCGTGTAGCAACTTTTCGCTCTTCCGAGTCTGGTGAGTGAGGAAGTGATTTTGTCCAGGTCTCGATTGTGGCGAGTTGATCTGTTGAGAGGTAGGGATGTGGTGGGGGTGGTGGTGGGGATGAGACGGTGCTGGAGGGCGAGGTTGGGGTTGTGGTTGTGGTTGTGGATGGTGGCATTGTTGGGGGTGAGTGTGGTGGTTTGGGGTATGTTTGTCGCGAATGATGGCCACGGGTGGTTGCTTGGTAGGTGGGTGCTGGGATGGATCTGGAGTTTAGAAGAGCTTTGGCAGGACACAGATATAAGTTTTGTTTTGTTCGGGATGAGGAGTGTTGCGTCTGAAGTGAATGATTCAACTCGAGTCTGAGAACGAAGCGACGACTTATAAACCGAATCCGAATCTCATATCTGGAGACAAAGTGGTGTGGCACAGATGGTGATAACGTGAAATAAGAGCAAGACAGCTCAGTCACTGTAGGAGAAAAAGAAACACAACATAGTCATTCCAAATCACAATAGAAAAAGGTGCAAGACCTGCATCTTAAGACTCATTTCAGCGTAACACAAACTGCGACGGGAACGAACATTTGTCATTCTCTCTACGTCCCGTCTCTGTTTCACATTTGAGATTGGCTGGCGTAAAGATATCAAATACTTTGCAGCATGGAACACGACAAAGTGAGAGGCGAGAGCAGCACGAAGGAGACATTCTTCCTCAGCGACGACTGTGGGTGACAAATACTCAAATACTTGGTTTTCGAATGGAAGGAATGATTTGAAATATGTTGAATTAGAGTTTTGATGCCAAGAGGCACAAGAGCATATCGCTGGCATCTCTTTCATCCTTGTCCTTGTCCTCGCACAGATCCATCCGGCTCCTGGTCGAATCCGGGATATACAGCGACCCCTGACAGCGAATACCCTCGGGTGTGACCAGATGCCACTTATGAAAGATTAGGAATAAGACATCAACATTTTTCTGAATAAGAGCGGTATGACAAATGTCTTGCGGCGCTTTATCCAAGCGGGCTGTCCATCTGTAATCCAATTCGCGTCATCTCCCGCCTCCAGATCTTCAGATCCTTCTTCGCTCGCTTCTTTTAACCTTGTTCAACCGTAAATGTATACATGCAGATCTGTCACTCTGTCACTTTCCTCCCTCTCGTATATAGGAAGATATGCCGAAGTTGTATCTCTCCTCTGCGGACGATCTATAAAGGCGCGTACGTGTGTTGTGTTGATATGCAAGTTCGTATGGACGTGCTGCGATGTTTTCAGGAGGGCAAGGTGGCGAAGCATCACTTTGAAATTTAAATCCCCCAAGAGACAGACCATGCATGAATGATGGAAGATCGCAAAGCAAGATTTCGTAGCGCCGAGGGCGGTGTGCGTAGCAATGGATGGCCTTCTTAGTCTAACATAACCGACTCACATCGTCCCCGTCGATTGTTTTTGACATGTATTGGCTCATAGCCTGGGGGCTAAGGCACATCTAAATCACTCACCCGCGCCTATATTTGGCTTTAGTCTGAAGGCGGCCCTAATTACGCTCACCCAATCCAAAGCCGCGTCATCGCAAAGAATATCCTTGCAGTGATCCCCAGAGATCAGAATTACCGGCCGCTTGTATGCGAGCCTTTACGATCGATCTTTGACTGCTACAATGTTTCATGCTCATGGCAGATACTAGTCAAGCATCAACCCAAGGGAAGCGCATAATATCTCATAAGCTTAATCTGGGATGTTCTTGCTGCATGAGTGTGCAGGATGCACTATGCAGCATCCTTGTCTTCTCCTCCTAGTCTAGCTCGAGCTCGAACTGTTGAAGTGCATACAGTAGTATATCGTACAGCGACGATGAATGTGTGGGAAATGTATGATGAATAGTTTGAAGAAGGACGAAGTGCGTGGATTGCAGTGTTGAATGGTTCTTGCTATGAATCAGCTTGAATCAAGTATTATGTCCATCAATGACATTGATTCCACAAGCGTGAAAACGACTAAAAAGTACGAAAAGGTATATAGCGCGCAAAGAAAGCATACATAATCAAACAAACCACCTGCCCAGACCAACAACAAATACTTGCGTCACCCTAAGAATCCCAAATCGGTCCAAAAGCAGGCACCCCCCTCGTCTCCATCGCATAAACCACCTTCCTCGTCACCATCGGATTCCCAATAACCACCACAGCCTCCGCTCCCATCTCTCTAACCAACTTCCACGCCTCCCTCACCATATCCGGTCGTCTCTTGACGCCATTTTCATCGACACCCAAAGCCCTCGTATCGATAATCTTCGCTCTAGGGTCCGCTGCCATCACCTCATCGACGATGCCTTGTCCATATGTCTTCACTGGACTGGGTGTGGACCAGAGGATGCGGATGTTGAGGGTAGGACGGTTGCGTTGTGGGGAGTGCGCGTAGCCGTTGAAGAGGGAGAGACAAGGCCCTATTCCTGAGCCAGTGGTTACGACGACGCAGGAGTGGAAGAGGGTGGCGACGCGCAGGACGCCGATGGTGGGAGCGCCGCGGAAGTAGATGTGGGATGGGGGGTTGGCTATTATTTTGGACGTCCAGTCGCCGGCTTTGGAGATGAGGATTGAGAAACCTTTCTTGGGGTTTGGGTTGGTGGAAGGAGTGTTGTGGAGGAACGTGGGTGAGATGGGCGAGTCGACACGCTCTTCGACTTTGGGTTCGATAACGCTTCCTGATGGATATAATGCATTGGGGATGGTGGCGAAGGCGTGCGTTTCTCGCAAAGGCGAGTCTGTGATTCGTGCTCCCATGCAGTATGTTGGCATGGTGTGATCAAAGTGTAAACGAATAGCGTGTGGCGAGAGCTGTTCAGCGTGAACGACTCGATATCGGAGCCTGAGCCAGGGATAGATGATGAGACAGGTGAGGATAATTAAACACCATAACGCAGGAGTGTTGACCAGTTGTATGCCAGTATTCGAGGATAATGCTGGTTGTGAAGCATAGTACGCTGTTAGCACCACTTGCGCCCAGAAAAACCCTATTATTGTCCATCCAGCCAGGCGATGTGTGTTTTCGAAAGAGTTGTGGAACCTTTGGCGTAGTATCGGGTGTGCGAAGATTGTGATCAATAGTAGCAGAGCCAGGATGATAAAGGTAAGAACTGCAATCGCAGGCTGGATGTGTGGCCTGATTGCAATATGCCTGGCAACTAGACCAGAAAAGACGATATACCATATGACGGCTGCAGTGCCACAACCACTATGCAGCCCTCCATAGCAATAAATCTTGGCTACTCTTGCTCGCAGCCACATTGGAGCCGATAGTGGTACGCTGACTGACAAGTAAAAGAGCGTGTTAACGAAATGCTCATTTCGAGCTATTATTGCCACAACCAGGTTGATTGCTGCAGCAGTGATGGTTGAAAGATACGTAATGCCTGCGAATCCCTCGATGTCCGGTTTGTTTGGCCTCGTGAGGAGAACTATTAATGCGACCATATTGCCAATAAACACCAGACTGAAAAGTCGTCTATAATAAGAGAAGAAGTTCCAGCGAAGCCATCGAGACGGCGACGTTCCTGCTTTTGCTGGCAAATCCTCTTCGACAGCGATGGCGACACCGTCACCAGACCGTCGTGGTGATGGGTATTTAGAAGACTGTTCAGTGATAGGAGCAAGTCTATCTCTAGTCTCAACATGTAGATGGGCAGGATCCGGAAAGGTAGGACTTGTTGGACTCCAGCCGATGACAGAATCTCGATGTTTTTCATCGATTCTGCTGTCATAGGACTCCGCTGCAGTAGAGGCCAGAGTCAGAAACGATTCCTGTGCTCTAGGTCCGTAAGTCCTTAACATCGAAGTTGAATATGTGTGCGCAAAAGCCTTCTCCAGGTCGAGCGTATTGTCGTTCATGATGACCTCTAAACGTGAGACAAAGTTGTGGTATGTCGGTTACTTGCTCAATGCGATTGTGGGAGCAGATGAGCAGTACCGAGTGTTTGGAGCACTAGATAGAATCGACCCGCCACGATAAAGCTCGACGTACTGATGGTTGAACGTGGTAGATCTGTTGATATTTGGGGCAGGACTGGTATTGACGCAATGAAAATCTCAATCACCAGATGTTCGAGGATATGCAATGTCTGTTGTGGCGTCACAGGTCGCACAGTCAATGTGCACGAACAGTCGAAAATAGACACCAAAGACAGTGAGAGACGTCACAACAGCAAAGAACAAGTAGAAAACCTTTTTCTCAAATAGCGACTGCGGACTGGATTGTGCTTTAAGTTTCGATCTCAGATGCCACGCTACAGTTCTCGAGAGCTGCAGATAGCAGGCTTGTTGGCCACTCGGACCACCATTAAGGCACATCAAGGGTCAAAGACCAGGGTCACAGCCGAGAGACTTCGAGTCACACGGCATGGCGTCAGTGCTTTTGAATCGCAGTTTTAGCGCGGCAAGAGGCGCATTTCGCGTGTAACCTGTTTGCTAGCGGAAGCGCTGGCTCCTCTATTCTCCACTTACAGACTTTGCGTCTTGTGGCGATCGCTGCTTACACGAGTATGAAGAATGGAAGAAAAAGATCCTTCGCCGCATTCCTCCTTGCGATTGATGCCTAAATCACGATGGGGCAGTCTGCTGCAAGTCACAATCTCGCCGTCTTTCAGGAGGATTTTTAGGCTCGTAAAGCGGACTGAAGATCTTTCGGGGGAAAGCCGCTTTCGTAAGCAGGTGGCGTTGTATACTGCAGGCTGACCGCAAGACTAAAGTCTAAAAGCTGTAGTCTCAAGCTAAGAGGTGGGTGTGAGGAGTAAGTCGCTGGTGGATGGGCAGAGGACGAAGTCGCACACCGTCGTCGGCTGCAATATCCTTATTGAGAACTGTTTTCTACCGATGAGCTGGCTCACCGTCCAAGATCCACAACGGTTGTGGACCCTTGTGGTCAGATTTAGAGTAATCCCGACAGTCCGGTTACAACATCCCCTCATTCTTCTTACTCATGCAGGTAACACCCGTTCGACCATTCTTCTGCCATTGGTCTTTGCGGCTGCGAGATGATCGCAGATTTGCGGATCCGCGTCAAGCGGCTTGGTCGTTGCGTAGCGTAGCACTTTCGCTTCGCCAGAAAAGCTCGCTCCTGTTTCCTTATCTGGCCATTGTTGTGTCATATTCTAGCCGAAGATACGAGGGGATGTGCGTGCCTCGCCATGCTAGAGACTTGAACAGGGAGTGAGACATTAAGACGGGGTGATTGAAAGACCGTGCAGCCATGCTATACAACAACGCTTTGTGGGTGGCCATGAGCACACCGCCTTATATTATCATCGCTTGTGCCCGACCTCCTCGAGATGAAAGCTACACCGCATTCCTCTCGGTTGCCATTACTGCTACTTCGCAATACATTCTCTTTTTCCACTTCTCTGCAAACCTGGTTCAATCACACATCCTTGCTGCAGGATAAGCCGAGACACTACTGCAAGATGCATACAGACGTGCCGAATGTCGATCTGCTGACATGGACCTTTGGAAACCAGGCTGTGCGAGAAGAAGATACTGCAAGTTTGTTACTTCTCTGAAATTGAATACCACTAACACCTTTAAAGTGCTACATTGACTCAAAAGATCCGACCACAAGCCTCACAAAAGGTGCTGCACGCCAATTGATAAGACAATTGATCGCTGGATTCAACCACATCAAGCAGCAACGACAACAATTCGTTGTTTGTCTACACTCTTTCAATGACGTAAGTTCTTTTCCTCTTATCCCTGCTCCTTTTTGCCCTTGCAGTTTTCTCCGTCGCTGGGGTGGAGGTGTTCACACGTTCGGAGGATTTACCCTGGTATGCTGGTAAATCGCAAAACATCCTTGCGATGCTTAGCTTACTCTGTTCGGGCAACCTCACGAACGGGCAATTTCTACTCTCGTATGGTCTGCAAATCTAGATGAGTGTGGCTAATGACGGCGACAGACCTACTATCCAGCATTGTTTCTAGCTGTAATTGGTGCAGGAGGGCAGTTTACTGGCTCTAACCCAGCCTACACAGTCAGAGAACTTGTACACCATCTCCGCATATCGAAAACAGACTTCTTGATCACACAGCCAAAACACCTCGACAATGCAGTCCAGGCAGCGGAAGAAGCTGGAATCTCGCAAGATCGGATCTTTGTGTTTCATGGCCCTAACGAGGCATGCACGCCTAGCTTTCCAAGCTGGACAACCTTGCTGCAATATGGTCAAGCAGATTGGATATCCTTCCACGACAAACATAGATCCGAAACCACGACGGCAGTCCTGGCATCAACATCAGGAACCACTGGTCTGCCGAAGATGGCGGCGCGTAGTCATATGAGCTTCGTTGCAGAACATTATGCCATCACAAGAGAAACTGGAAAACCATATAGAGTGAGTGCAGCTGGTGAAACTTTTACGCACTCGCCATGCTTACTACCTTCAAGGTCATGAGACTCCTCTCCGTCCCAATATTTCACGCCTTTGCAGCACCACTCGCACTAATTTCGGCGATACGTGACGGCGCGCCCACTATCATCCTTCCTCGTTTTGACAAAGCAGAATTCCTACGACTCCTCCCACAATACCAAATCACAGAAACAGCTGTCGTTCCGCCACTATTACTAGCCTTCTTGTCATACACGCCCGAAGAGAAAGCAGCACTAAAGTCATTGAAGCTCGCGTGGTGCGGCGGAGCACCTCTTGACCTAGTCACTCAGAACAAAGCGTGTCAACTATTCGCGCCAGCCGCCAGAATCGTCCAGGTTTGGGGAATGACCGAGTGTGGCTGGATCAGCACGTTTCCCTTTCCAGAGAACGACGCTTCTGGCTCTGTAGGCCGGATCATGCCCGGTTATGAAGTCAAGTAAGTTGCTCTGTCTTCTATCCTCCTCTACTTTACTGACCAACTTCACCAGACTCATTGACGATAATGGCTCTAGAATCAACAATCCAGCACACCGTCCGGGCGAAATCCTTGTAAGAAGTCCTTCTCTAATGCAACACTACCTAAGCAATGTCTCCGCTACACGCGAGACAATCGACTCTGACGGCTGGCTACACACCGGCGACGTCGCAACAATCAAAGACGGCAAGGTCTACGTCGTCGACCGCAAGAAGGAACTCATCAAGGTCCGCGGATGGCAAGTTGCTCCCGCTGAACTTGAAGGCGTACTTCTCACCCATCCCTTGATCGCCGATGCGGCCGTCATTGGTGTGTCGCACTCAGACGCACCTACAGAAATACCGCGTGCGTATGTCGTCAAAAAAACAAATAATTTAGCGACATTGTCGTTGTCGCCAGCAGATGTGAAGACCTTTCTGCTGCTGCATTTGGCAAAGTATAAAGTCGGAGATTGTGAGATTCGTTTCTGCGAGAGTATTCCTAAGAGTATGAGTGGCAAGATTTTGAGAAAGCTGTTGAGGGAGGGTGTTGAGAGGGAGAGTATGGTCGAGGCTAATCCGGCTAGGGCGAGTGAGGTGGACATGGCAGAGGTGGCGGGCATGCAAGAGATGGATACGGTGGCTGTCGATGAGAAGACGAGACTATTGGTGGAAGTGAAGGAGGTGGCGACAGAGGAGAGGGATGTTGGAAGTTCAAGAGGCGAAGAGGGACGTCTTTCTTTGGCTGTTGTGGTATTGTTGATTTGGTTGAGAAGGATTTGGGCAAGACTATTGCAGCTTTTCGCCTAATTTTTTTTCGGGTTCTAGAGCTTCTGGTTTGCAAGCTCTTGGTCCAGTCAATACCTTGCTGGCAAGGCTGTATTGTGTTCTATAGTATTAATAATGATTCTCATGATATCTTTGTATTCTCTTGACGACTGTGCTAGTGCCATTCAGGCCACCATAGATTCCTCTTCTAGACTATTCAATTTTAGTCCGGATTTTCGCTTGCTTGCCTTCTCCTTCTACCTCGACAACCTATATCTCCTGACAGCAATAGACGAAGTAAGACGCGAAATGATCGTTGTCATTCTGTGCTCTCATCTTATGCTCGTTTTGAGACAGCTTCAATCTGTCAGGATGATGAACATCTGTGACAATATCTTATTTAGAAGATACGCCCTTGATCTATAGCTCTTGAAAGTGTGTGAACAGCTTCCGGAGGATAGTGAAAATCTGAAAGCTGTCAAAGGAGGGGGGTACGTGACATTCGTTGGATCCCAGCTGACACGCTGCTGATAGAATATTGCTGTTCAGCTTCGATTGAGGAAATGGAGTGTTACACTATGTGCTCCGTTGGGACAAGCTGCTGAAAGAAGCCTGATTGCCTGATCCTCTTGTTGTGGCGATATTGCAAACTCTTTCGGTAGTCCGAGCACTATCTCATGCATAGGTGTGCGGGTGATTTGTGTGCGCTGAACCACGAGATGCACTCCATGGATAGCATTTCATCTTGTCCACCGCCCGCTCTTGCGCGGTGTGCCGCCAATCTGTAAAACCCAGGCGTGGAGTGCTAGCACCCTCAGATCTTCTCTCCGGTGGGCTCAGATCTTATGCTACAATGGCCTATCCTCGAGACTGTGCAGTAAGGGAATCGTCTTCGCCTTTGGACCGCGGAGGGCTCATGCCGTCCAGTATACCTCTGTACCTCCTCGGCTCAATCGACCTTCTTCCCATCCTTGACAACCACGTACTCATCCCCGACCATCATCTTCATTTCAGAATCGACCATAAAATTATGGTGATCTTTACTCAACGCCGCACCCTCCTTATCATACATAAACCTAGCAAAGCTCATCCAGTCTCCAAACACAAACGTGCAAATCGCGTCATAATCCAACAACTGCGCTTTTCCTTTCATGATGTCTTGCATTATGGTGCGGTCGCGCTCGAGTTGGTAGGTGAGCGTGTAGCTGATGATGTTGTGTTTGAGGAGGACGGGAGCCGCCATTTGGGCGTGCTGCGTGTTGTAGTGGGTTACGAAGTCGGCGTCCGAGAGGCCGGGTTTCTTTTTTATGAGGATGGTGGCTTTTACTACTTTGCGCATGTTTGAGGCGGCAGGATAGGGGTAGCCGGGGGTGAGTGGCATGATGACGATGAGGAAGACGAGGAACTTGGTGGTATGTTGCTAATTGGTTTCGATAATGTAATGACCGCGAATAAATGTCTTGGCGTAAATGATCGACAATCTCAGATGTGTCTCAGCTTCTCCTCCTCCACCTTAATTCTTTACAATATATTCGATCACAAGTCAAATTTAAGTACATACGGCCATAGACTGTGGAGAACAAGGCATCCCGTTCGCTCTGCCCTATTTAAGCCACAGATCGACTGCGTAGTAGTATGGTGGGTGACCACATGCGAATTTCAGTTGCTGTATGTTCAGAATCTTTTTGTCAATTTTTTTTGCCCTAGCCTCGCACTGAAAGAAATATACGTGGAACACAAAGTTTTTGGTACCTCTGTTCATTCTATCCCACTCCGCCATCCTTTTGCGCCACTCGTGCCGTCTGTGCACAAGGGAATAGCTTGCCGAGGAGAACGGCCAGTACCTGTGGAAGCAAACACGCATTTCATGATAAGGAACGGCTTCAAATCTGGTCTGATCCAAGAAAAATGCTTTAACATGATGGACGACGACTCACAGTCTGTTCCGTGATGTGATGGCACTGAGAGCACTGCACACCAGGATTCTCCTTGCACAAATGGACCGATCTCAGCAAACGCGATTTTGCTCAAGCCTTTCGTTTGCAGGGTATTGGGAGCAGAAAGGAATCAAAGAAACCATGATCGTTTGGAACACAAGTGAAGAGCATTGTGGTCAGCAATCTTGCGATTCATTAATGGTTGTAAAAGAATCAATTCTGAAGTGCATAAACTTCCATCGCAAACCTCATAGGCATCGCTGCACCTCTCATTCATCATACGTCCGACTTCTGCCAACTATAGATTGGCCTCCAAGGCTCAGCATCGCCAAAGCGCTCAGCAGTGAAGCCAGCACTACCAGGATGTGAAAATCCTCTTTCCATCTGCCTTTCGTAGCTCACCTGCCTCAACCTGTTGCCTTCTCTTGGGGTGAGGTTCAGATAGATTTCCACTCCAACGACATGGAGGATGATAGCTATCCACCACGCCATACCAAAGCTGATATGAAAGCTCGCTCCGATCTGCTCAGGCTTACCACTGGTGAAGTTTGCAGGAACGATGACTCTATCGTTCATCGACGCTCCTACTCTAGTACAAGCAGGATAGAGTGCGTTGACAGGGTCCGGGGAGTCGTAGATGGAGTAGAGCTGCCCACATGACATTGTGCTGTAGTAGCTGCTCATCTTGCTTGAAATTATGGCAGCGAGGATCATGATCAAGCGCATCGTAATGATGGTGCCGAGGTAGAATATTGCTCGCAACATCCAGGCGCGGTGTTGGTCGATTTGAAGACGTTTAATGTTGTAGTACGCGAGGCAGATACTGACGGTCGTCATGATAGCAAGTACACCCACCGCAGCTTGTGTTTCGAGAGTTCCACCGAACGCCCTTCGAGCAATCATCACAGCACCGACGTTGCTGACTAGAACGAGCAAAATGACAATATATCCGTTGATACGATGGAAGATGAGTGCTTTGTATCGAATGAAGGGGACGAATTGCCAAATCATGAGGAAGCCGGCAGGTAGGATAGTGGCCAGGTGAATGGTAAGACCGATGCGGTAGATGCCACCCTGGAAGTAATACCATTCACCTGGTGCTGATCCACCCTTGTAACTGCTAGGAGCGTCACCACCTATATTGAGGTAGGACAGGCGTGCTAGAGTGAAGCCTAGCATTGCACCCGCGAAGATGAAGACTGACTTTGTTAGAGACGTCTTTAACACCATTTTGAGTGAGACTCACACAATGTGAAGTTGTAACCCTTGCGAAAGCCGAGAGGATGGTAGATGTGCTGAAGACCGCGGACGATCTTATTGGGAGTTTTATCTGGTTGCGAAGCAGAAGTCATCTCCTCCTTCTGAACAATGCTTCGTTGCGAGGAAGCAACCTCGAGTGTGGCGGATGGGTCAGTGGGAAGCATGATAAACTGCTCGATTGGTTGGTAATGAACTACCAGGTAGTCTGAGGAATTGTGGTATGTTGCTGGTGTTGCTGAAGATTATGGTGGGAGTAGGTAAGGTAGGAAATAGACCTCCTCTTATAATGCATTTGCTGAAGCATGCTTGGCCAAGCCGATCTTTGCCGTAAGGGGAGGTTCTTGCGCATGTTAGTATTTTAGACGAAGCTCGATGATCAAGCAATGTGAAAGTGGGTTGTTGTTGCAGCGTGTTAATCGAACTCGCTTGGCACACTTTATGCGCTAAACTAAATCGGGATCACTTTGCGCAGTCTTGGCATCACGACGCCAATACAACTTTGCTTATTCATGCCATGACATGACATCGTGGCTATGCTGAGTTGCTTGGTATGTTGCTGCAATTCACGCCCCGACTTACGTCCGGAGACAGCTAAGCCGGTTATGATGGAGGATCGATTGCTCCGAGCCTATCTCTCGGTAGAGTACAACGAAGTGAGCAGTATCATAGTCTCAGCTCATGCATGAGGATTCAAGCACAGAAATATCCTGCCAGCGCTATTCACTGGGGTGAGACACTGGCAGCGGTTGCGGCTCCGAATAGGAAGGCTTCAGATTGCTCAAGAGCCCAATAGCGTCAGAGCTTGAGGCTGCGAAAGGGTAACATGGTCAACACGGGGAAACCTAGTGGTGGCTGTGAAGCGTGCCGAAAACGTCGCATCAAGGTAAGCTCCTTTCGTCAAGCATTGCACCAGGATACTCATTCACTCATAGTGTGATGAAAGCAAGCCCAGCTGTTCATACTGCTTGAAAAAGCAGATTACATGTGTAGCAAAAGAAGCATTCGACACTGCATGGCGAGACCAAAATGTCGTTGCAAGCGAAGCTGTCCGACGGCGACTTAAAGCCACGGCAAGAACTGATCGCGAATCTACTGCAATGGTCGTAACTAGACGGCCCTGTTCAATTTCCACTGCGTCATTCGAAGACGTCCCAAAAGTGCTCTCACAAGACTACGACACATATGCACTCGACTTCTTCTTCACATCCTATGTCAAACCACGCAGTAATCTGTCTTACGATCGGGGTTTTCTAAACTCTGTGTATCCTGTTTACCAGCAATCAAGTGCATCTTCCCCAATCAGACCAGCCGTAACAGCGGTTGCTCTGGCATTGCTCGAGGCATGGTCCCAGCTCAATCCCAATTCACCTCAATCATTCGCGCGCTCCCATTATCTTCATGGTGTCGCAGCACTCCGGCAGCATCTGCAAGACCGCGAAGAGATTACAGATGATGTGCTCATCGCCACACTCATGCTCGATATGTATGAAGGAGTAACCTCGTTCTGTGCGGCTAGATCTCACACAGGCATGCACTTAAAAGGCACTAAAGCCATTATTGACAGTCGCAAAAGGCTAGTGTACAGCTCCGAGACGTCACAAGGGATTTTGGCACGCGTTCGACATATGCTTGTAGGTCGAGCATTATTACGGCAGGAACCAGTGGCATCGGATATGCTGCATCTAACACCCGGATGCCAACTAGGAGTCACAGTATCACCCGAAGCTGACTTGCATCGCCTTGACTTCGAACTCGCAAATCTACAGGCAGATGCGACAGATCTACTCAGTAATTCCACCACAACCAACAGATCTTTAGTGGCTTTTGAAACTTATAATAAAGCTCAAGCACTGGATGAACAATTCGTAGCATGGTACGCAAGCATACCTCTAGAGTGGTATCCGATCGCTATCAGCGACCCTCGAAGTATTCCAGAAAGTGTACGATTAGCTGGAATGTACCACGACTACTGTAACATCCACAATAGCATCTTCGTTGCAGATATTCTCAATGGCCACTCTTCCTCTCGCATCAAGCTGCAACTACTAATTCTATTCACACTATCCCATCTCGATGATCCCTTGCTCAATGAGCTCGAGTCCCAAACCCAAGCCACAATACAGGATCTTGCCGACTCAATCTGCGCAAGCATCCCATATTTTCTCGGTGACAGGACTAAAGTGTTGAGACTTGACGACAAGAGCGTACAATACCCTCATCTCGGGTTCGATCCAGTGCCATTTGAGCACTTTGACTCAGCTGCGGCGTATGCTGGATTCTTCTTGACGAGACGACTTGTTGAATTACTGCAGCGGCACGTACAATTGCGTGGAGGACAGAAGATGTGGGTAGGCGGACAATTAGGCAGGATAAAAGAGGTGTATCTTGTTTCTCAATAGATCTTGACAGGTATGCTGGAGCAAATATACCCTTACTATGACGATCATGGTAATAGCTGTAGACAGTTGATTTCGACATCATCAGATTCCCACTCCAAACAATGTTAAGGGCCACAGCGTGAAGATCAAATAGGAGATAAAGTGTTGATCCTCAGCCTACCTAAGTGTAGCTGCTGAATCTTAGCACCCACTTCATTACCCTTGCTACAGAGACGAGTGGCGACGGCCGTTGGCAAGGGACACATAATAGCACAGCCTACACAGACACCGCATACGTCTGTAATAGCCACTGCATTTCTAACAAGACCCACCACTGCCCGTACCATTCGACATAGGCTCTATCGGTGCGATTCCGGCACATCATCTGGAAGGAAGTATCTTCTGCCTCACCATTGCGCAAACGGACAACCTGATCTAGCCTTCAAGCTCTCCATTCTTTGCTTCTGCTTCTCCATCTCCTCCGCGCCTTTCCCTCGAAGTGCCTCTGGTCCAACTTCACTGATCACATAGCCTTCAGGCATATAGTTATGCTCAGCTGAATGTCTTGTGAACTTTCTAAGCCACGTGAAAGGATGCCACATCGAGTAGGTCTTTTCCTGGATATACCATGGATGTGCTCGATAGCGAAGGGAATGGTAACGGCCTGTTTTGGGATCGGGATGCTCAGGTATCCACCGCTTGCGTAGGAAGTATGGGCGAGGGAGCATGAGATATAGTATGATGTGTTTGCGAATGTGCACGAAGACTGAGAGAGTCACTTTGTAGAACCTGCTTGGCTCCGGTATCCTAGTGTGGTTCTGAGTAGTGAATACAAGTTTTGAACAAGTCAGTACTCACATCATGGCCTTTCGCAATTGTGGCTCAATCATAGCCGATGCAAATCCCCGACCAACTCCATGCAAGAAGCTGGGTAATCGAAAGAGTGCCAGCTCGAAAGTGGCAACCGCAAGTGTGTGGTTCGACTTCGCAGGCACCATCTCCCTAGCTTGATATGCCACACTCCACCGCTCCATATCCTCCAGCCAAGCTAAGCCATCCTGCCATCCATATTCATTGCCCCCCAATACAGAGAAGGATATCTCCATTGCCTCGCCTATATATTTCCAATACGTACCTAGTGCGCATCGTTCAAGGTCAGTCAGTGTGCGCCATTCGTCCCGATCTGTCCATCGTATAGGCTCAAGCGCGAAAAGACTGAGCGTGTACAACATGTCATCGTTGGCGATCTTTCCAGCACATCGGTGCCGATTATGCAGGTAATTCATGCGTGCAATGGCATCGCGAACGCGCTGCGACGATGGTGGATTGAACACCATATTCGTGAGAATAACGCCCGTGTCTGCAGCTCGTTTGGAAGTGTTCTTGAGGGAACCGCTGCCTGCAAGCTGACCAGTAGAGACGAGAAGTGCGGACACACGAGGGATGCCGTAAGTCTGAGAACCATCAGCTGACTATGAAGATAGGTAGAATAAAAACAGTTAATTTACTTTAAAGAGAGCAAAGAATACGGAAATCGAGAACGTGCTTGGAAACTCAGTAGAAGAGAGAGTTACTATGATCGACCAGGCATCGTCTAGAGTCATGGATGTATAGGACTTGCGAGAGGTGTACTTTTTATTGGAAATGTTTTGAATCTTGGTGCTTGTTCGATAGCGGAGGAGTCGAACGAGGAGGAGGTAAGTGATGGAAATGCAAACTACCCATGAGGCCGTGTTGCCTGGCACGTCGTGCGAGTGTACGTTAACGAGACTGCTGCTGGTGGTATTCATATTGTTGTGTCCACTTTGTGATGTGGTCGGTTTGCCCATCAACTCATGGTGGCTAAATACCAGTGTCAACAGTATGACCGATGAGACAATAGTATCGATGACTGTAGTAATGGGCAAACGACAAAAGAGCGAAGAGGAAGCTATGACCGGACTGTCCACTGATATCACAAATACTGTCAGAAACAACAGTGGGATGATCGTAAAGAGTGTAGTTGAGAGAAGTCAAAGTCGAAGTCTATGCCGAGAATCGCCAAGAACCCCCCCCCTTCCTTCTTCCTCTTCTCCTGCCCAACCTGCCCAATGAGTCCCTCATTGACCAATTTCTCCATCACGAAATCTACATACCCCCTCACGCGCCGGAAAACAACCTCGGATATGTACTCGAATCCCCCACACGACGACGACGCCCGCTTTAAAGCATGCTGGCGCCACGGAACATGCTTCGATTGCCTCCACGACCTGAAACCTCACTGTGGTTGGTGTGCTAGTGTATGTCTATCCTGCCCTGATCTCTTGTCACTTCCCATAATACTACGAGGGATATCCCAATCGTGCTGACGGTCTGCACACGAAGTCGGGAACGTGTCTGCCGTTACCTAAAGAAGCCTTATTCCCTCTTCTAACGCCAATATTCGACACCTATGCAATTTGTCCCATCTACGATGACCGCTGGGACTTGCGTACGAGAACGTTGGGATGTCATGTCAATACTCTGACGGTTGTGACGTGTATGCTTACAGTGGTATCTACGCTGCTCGCATTGCTACTGATAGGGGGAGTGTGGAAGGGCATTACGTTGTGTTTTGCGCCTTATAGAGGCGTGAGCGGAGGCTGGGAGCTTGTGCTGAGAGAAAGCGGATCGAGAGAGATTGGGAGGATGGTGGGAAGGCCGTGGCAGAGGCAAAGTAGGTTGAGTAGGAGCATACAGGAATTGTGGAGAAGGTGCTTCGCAAAGGAGGATGGAGATGTGGAAGAGAGGAGGCGACTATTGAATGTCTCGTAGCATGAATTGTATTTTCATTGGCATCTTGGCCTCCTTGATCGAATGCTGCTTGCCTTCCTTAAGTTGCACTCTCGCCCAAGAAGAACTCCTGATGAATACCGTATAGCCATACACGAAATAATAGCAAAACGCACGCCCAGAACGCCATTCCTGGTATGCCCAAACTCTCATCAAAGGTGTGTCTTCTTTCCGCTCAACCTCTTGTCGATGGGCAATACTGCCATTCAATCGGTGGTCTATTCCCAACAGTGTTGTTAGTTTTTGATTTCCAACGCTAACTCAAGCATCTCCGTCACACTTACCTCGAATACACCTCTACGCCATCCTTCATACTCCTCGTAGCCAGCACAGCGGGCACGAATGGGATAGTCAAAGCCGCAGTGAGATATACAGCAGCAACAGCCGTTCTTGCTCGACACTTGGGTGGGATGTATGGGATATTGCTGGCTCGCATTGACAGATGGCGCACGAGATGGGAGGTGAGGGGCATTGTTGATGGTGTGATGTGGGGCCGGCTGAGCTGGCTGATCGACGGTGTGGTGTTCGGATGTCGATACTGTAGAATAATGTGCTTAGAGCCGAAGTTGTGATGGGCGTGGAGGGGTGTTGTGAGGATGCCAAAGATGATATCGCTGAAGTGACTGCTACGAGAATGTGTTACGTTAGTATGTTGTTGTTGTTACTGTCGGAACTAGATCCGTGTTGGTCATCAAGTGACTCACTGGGACGCGCTTAATATTTCTTGATGCCACGCTAAGCTGAAGTGCTGGTCTTGCTTAGCTAGACTGTTGCGTATCAAGTGTAAAGCACGGTGTGTCGATGAAGAAGATGAGAGTAGTAAGGTAAGGTGTATAGGTAAATACCGAGTTACAAAGGCGTGCTTATGGATGTGGGACGGAAATCTGTCGCAACAATCACCTCATCGGCAAATGGTAAGCAAATGCGGCAATCTCCCGCTTGTAGCAAACAAGTGAAGAACATCTACTCTTGTTGTATACTCTTCGCTCGCTTTTAGAATCATGTAAAAAGAGGAGATATCAGGAAGGAAGAAGAAGCGATACAGCAGTGCTTCGAATCAGGTGTTCAAAGGCAAAATATTGTGTCGAGATAAACAAGTGGACGACCACACCGTTATACCTGGCAGCACACGCATGCCTCACTATACTTTATAGCAATTCTCACAGATGGTCGAGGAGACATTGCAGGTCGCTCTAACCATCCCTTCTGCATTCACATATTTGTCTTCGCACTTCGCACTTCCTCTATCATCCGTGCGAGGGTTGAATAGGCCTTGGTTAAATGACACACCGATAGAGCAGCTCTTACACACGGAGGTTCTTCACGAGTGAATTGGGAAAAGTGTTTTGATTCCTACGAGCGAAAATGAAACACAATCTATTGACATTTGCGTTGTGGTGGTGGCAGCGGCACTATATTCACTGGAGGCCACACACGTCGCTTTATGCTTGCGGCATTCTCGGCACATTGCGGCATCATGCTCGTGGATAAAAATGAGCTAAGGAGACAGATCCGAGCCTTTCTTTCACAAATCGCTGATATATCAGTGCGAAAATGTTCAATAATCAATGACGTTTTCGATCACCGCACCTAAACAACGTGAAATCAACAACATACGTCAAGTCAACCGGCACATCCATTAAAGTCTCAAAGTCTCGCACCTTTCGCCCTTGCAGCATGCGGTTGAATCTGCTTGATCTGCAATTTGAAAAGACCATGTGCGCGCTATCGACATTTTATGATCCTTATGATCCGCTATAGTGGACTCGTGATGCAGAATGATGCCACCACCTGAATGCCAAAATGCCACGGCCTCGGTCGAAGGCGGATGTTGCTGGCAGTGATCATGATGGCGAAGGATGAAAGAAAGTATAAGAGGAAAAAGTGGTGCTGTTTGTATTTGCTCGATATCATCTTGTGACTGCCTTTCTTGATTCTGGGAACGTATTTGGCATATTAAAATATAGTGAATTATTCTCGGGATGAAGGCGACCATGATGCTACCACAATTCCTTCTAGCTCTGTGCTATATTGTTTCCTTTTCATACGCTGCGCCTGTACCAACGAGTTCCAATAATACTGCAGTTTTCCGTGTTGGTAATACTGGAGGAAACGCATCTTCCATGCACCAGTATGGTCTTATGTTCGGTGTGTATTTAAGATCTTAAGAAAAATGTAGAAGGTATGCTAATTCGTGCAGAGGACATCAACCATTCAGGTGATGGAGGGCTGTATGCGGAACTTATAATGAACCGTGCTTTTCAAGCGATAAACTACTCGTCTGCCACTCTCAAACCGTGGCACTCTCCCAGCTTCTCGACACTGACACTACAAAATACATCATCGCTTTCTTCTGCTCTGCCTATCTCTCTGAACGTCGCGACAGACAGCAGTATAAATGGCACTGTCAGCATAGCTAATCCAGGATACTATGGCATTGACGTGCGACCACAAGATTACCAAGGGTCATTCTATGTGCGAGGATCCTACAAAGGAGACTTTACAGTCAGTCTGGTATCATACTTGACTCGGGATGCAGATGCTACTGCAAGTACTTTTGCAACGACTACAGTTACAGCAAACTCGACTACAGATCAATGGACGCAATACAATTATACTCTATCACCAACCGCGGTAGCACCCACCACGAACAACTCACTACAAATCGAATTCGATGGTGCCGCCGCAACAGATGGCTCTCTAAACTTTAATCTAATCAGTCTATTCCCGCCAACTTACAGTAATTCTACCAATGGCATGCGAGTGGACCTAATGGAAGCCTGGGCTGGTCTAAAGCCATCCTTCTTCCGAGCGCCAGGTGGTAATAATGTTGAAGGGCTCGGTCCTGCAGAATACTCACCTCGCTGGAAGTGGAACGAGACCATTGGTCCTCTGACAGAGCGACCGGGTCATTTGAACGCCTGGGGCTATGTCCTGACTGATGGTATGGGTCTGAACGAATACTTCCAGCTCGCGGCAGACTTGAATATGACCATGGTTCTCGACGTCTTTGCGGGTCACTACCTCGATGGCAGCAGTATCTCCAATGACTCGCTTGCGCCATACATCCAAGAGACACTCAACGAAATCGAATATCTGACAGCTGATTCTGCGAACTCGACACTCGGCAAACTACGTGCGTCCCACGGCTATCCGGACCCATGGCCTCTCAAATATGTTGAAATAGGCAACGAAGACAATCTCTCCAATGGCAGTGAATCATACATTTCCTACCGCTACGAAGCCTACCACAAAGCGCTTTCGGCCGCTTATCCCAACATAACCCTCATAGCCTCAACACAATACGTCCCTGTGCCTGACGGCGAGATCTCCGATTATCACATTTACGACACTCCTGACGGTCTCGTCGATCTCTACAACTACTTTGACCATAATAGCACGAATACTAGTACCTTGATAGGGGAACTCGCAGCGGTCGACTACAACTCTCCCGCCGGCGCCAACGTCGATGCGCCTACCATTCCAAATCCATTCTGGCAAGGCTCGGTCGCCGAAGCAGTGTTCCTGATCGGTGCTGAACGAAATAGCGAGCACGTCTTTGGTGCAGCATATGCTCCCTCGCTCGCAAACCGGAATAGCGAACAATGGCGCACGAATCTTATCTACTTTGATGCGAACAATGATAATGATGTGCTGAGTACGAGTTATCATATGATCTCGCTTTTCTCCAACACGCGCATGACGACGACGAGACCGGCAACGACGAGCGTGCAGAGTGGGCCGCTTTACTGGGTCGCTGGTGAGAATGAGGGCACAAGCGCAAGGATTGCAAAGTTTGCAGTCTACAACTCAACGAGCGCGCCGGGGCAGCCAACGCCATATGAGTATGGGATCGTTCCTGTTCATATGTCGTTTGATGGTTTAGCGCAGGGCGCTAGAGCCAACTTGACGGTCTTGACGGCACCGAGCTGGAATGCGTTCAATGAAGTTGGAGAGCCGAATGTGGTACAGAGTATGGTGACGACGCTTACAGCAGATTTGGGAGGAGTATTCAGCTTTGAGCTGCCGGATTTGAGCGTTGCGCTTTTGGAGACACTCATGGGCAATGCCACCGTCAGAGGACAGCAGCGTCCGCAACAACAGCAACAGCAGCAGCAGCAGCAGCAGAGGAAGCTCGTTATGGAGTCGGAGGATGGTGTGCTCTTTGCGACGTAATGGGATGTGGAGGTTGTGAGATTGAGATGGTCGAGAATAGAATATAATGTAAATATCAAGTGTTATATAATATAAAGTAATGTATAATGAATAGCATGACTCTCAAACAAGCCTCGGAGAAGAAGAAGAGGAAGCATCGACGAAGGGCAAAGGTGAACGAAAACCGGGTTGATATCACTTGCATTATGTGCGGCTTTGTGCGACGTCTGTCGTCACTATAAGTAGCACCACAGCTAGTCTGGACGTTATCCTGCCATATCTGAGTATCGGGTAGTCTCTACCGGCCATTCGTAGAGATCAATTTCTCGACAGAATCTGTAAGTAACTGATCTTAAGTGTATCTAACTCATTTGTGGCAAGACAAATATACAACTTCACCAGGTCCCCAAATCCGCACGTCTGCTTCCGTCTCTGTCCAGCTCAATCTCACACAGCTGCACACAAAACATTGACGCCGACAAGTGAGGACAAACAAATGAGGTATCAAGACATGACACGAAATAAATAGAACGTGTCGCTACCTTTGACTTGTTCTCGATATACTGTGCTCTTAGAGATAGGATATTAATGTTTGCATCTCAAAATCAGATGGAGACTAGGTAGAGCAAGTTACACTGCGAAGTATATTTCTGAGTCTTGATTCCCGTTCTAGGCAAACTTGAGGCCATCGCAGCGCACGCAGATTCTGGCAGAATGAACAACCATCAACACCAGATGATTACCTTAGTGAAAGCCATACGGAAAGAGGTTGTTGTCACATCAGATATTCGGACATGTAATACAAATCTATCGTCAATCTAGCCCAGCTGAGTTGAGCTGAGCTAGCCTACAAAACTGTTACTAAAATACATAACCTTTCCTTTTATTTCCTTTCCCAGTTCATAATAGTCATTTAGAAGTATCCTACTCTCCGAATCGTCCTCCTTCCCAGCAATTGTTCCAATCGTTTCACGTAGACCCACCCTCGACCCAAACCTATCCCTCCATTTCTATCTCAACCTCCATTCCTATCTCGCCCATTCCATCCAAACCACCCATACATCCAAACCTTTACCCACTCATCCACACCCATCCTCCTACGCCCTCGTCGTCGTCACAAACCTACTCACTTTCTTCCTTGTCACTGAGGTCACCGAGGTCGAAGTCGACACGGAACTACTCAACACCAACCTCGCCCCCCACACCTCCGCATTATACGTACCATGATTAACCTCCCGTTTCAGCCAACACTCATCACAGCCCGGTTTATAGCTGACGTCGATGCATGTTGGTGTGCTAACACAGGTCTGGATGCATTTTTCGAGGCTGCCGGTGTGTAGGGCGCCGGTGGTGTTGATGTCGCAGAACATACTAAACAGGCATTCAGTGTTAGTGGGATTGGGAGTTTTGATGATGAAACGGTTTCCCCACCCCTTGCTGGGGGTGAGGAGGGGGTAATAGTAACAGGAGAGGTGATGTGAGGTGCGGAGGTGTAGTGAGATGAGGTGAGGTAAGGTGGGGTGAGATGCGACGCCTTTTCCTTTCAGGTAAGGTTTACATACCTATCATTGAAACAAGCAATCTGGAAAGTATGCTGCTGGACAGTATAGAACGCCGCATCATTAGACGGACAAGACAGAGCTTGAGCTGTTGGAAATGCATGTGCAGAGGCTGATGTGATTGTATGTGTGTGTGATGCCATTGCCATGATTGGCGATGTCTGGTGGTATTGGATTTGTGTGCGTGCTGCGCTGTGCTGCGTGCGAGTTGAAGTTGACGTGCTGAGATGGGTGGTATGGTAGTAGGGTGGTATGGTGTGGACGTGTACCCTCCCTAACCGACTCTGATTGATGTGATGTGAACTTGGTTTGGCTTGGACTTGGGTATTGTGATATTACCACACGTCGCACGATCGAAGGTGGCTGTAGTATTACCACACTATCGATGCAGAGGTGATGGGAGGGATGGGAGGGGATGGATAAGGAGGGACGGCGTAACAACGAAGAAGGGCAGGGGAGGTGTATGTTTTGTTTTAAGAATTCTGCTATATCTTACTGTAATACGATTCAACAATCAGAAGAGAAAGAAAGAAAAAGCATCAATGAAAAAGGAGCGAAAAGCAGACGGTCTAAATAGGACAAACACACTTCAACTTCTTTCTTGGCATCGAGACATGCATGCTCTTCTTCGTAGCAACGCGGCTGGGTAGCTTGTTATATCGTCGTCGTCGAGACAATCAACCGCTTCGCTTGACTTCTACAGTACGCAGGTAGACAGGTGGGCGAGACGAACGTATGAGGTCGACAGGGCTAGACTAGCAAGCTCGTGGTCAAGTTGTCAGCAGGTAAATCGGAGAATTATTGTTGCTCGGGGACCACTCTTTTGCCGACACGAGCATGGCTGACGGCGCTTGCAATAATCGCCATGGATTCTTTCTTCACTGCACATGGATAACACAAAGCCTGTGTCCAATACGAGGGAAGCGAGGGTCAGACGAATTGAACTTTCTACCAATTTCACGACCGAACACTGACGTTTGACATACTCACCAATTATTGATTACACGGCGGAGCTCTTCGGTTTTCTATTTTCACCGATAATACGTAACTCCTTCTTCCTCTGGCATCTTGAACATATTTCCTTTCTTTGGATTAAGTAAAAAGTGTTTTCCTGAGATATAGTCCTTTTGTATGCCCAGAACGCCTTGCAGATTATTAGAACCTTGCGCTCACTCCCGTTAGCTCCAGCACTCTTTCTGGCCATGGAGAAGTGCGCCCTGGCAGTTTGGATGGAGGTATGCTGCTAGTTGATTGGCCGTCGATGTCGTGATATTGTTCTTTCTTTCTGGATTTTTGCGGGTCATCCTTTCTCTTTCCTTCTCTTGGCTAGAATTCGATGCTTTTCTCTTTCTTCTCTTGACTATATTCGTCGTCGAGATTTGCAGAACGTGCAATCTTTTAGTTTTATGCAGGCGATTGTCCTCTTTCTCCAGACGCGTACTCAGTTCCCCACATCGCAACATATCCTCTCGACGGGGTAGAAGAAGCGGTAGCGGTAGCAGGATCAGCAGCTTCAAACGAAAATACCTCGTATCAGCAAGCGCCCATGAAATAGCTCAAGCTAGTTCGGTCAGTCATACTCCCCGGAGTAGCCGCCACACTACTATATGGTGTCCCCACTACACTCTCTGCTCCTTCAGTCTGAGCATCCTCCTCATCGTCCACCCCCATCCAGGTTTGACCATTTGCTCGTTCTTCGACTAGAAAGGTTTCGGCGGCGTATTCTTCCATGCCGCGGTTGCCTTCCCAGAGCCGGATTGCTTCGTGAGGATAGTACATTGTTGGGCCGTAGTAGGGAGCACGTTGTCGCCCGAGGACTTCTTCAAGCGCGAGCAGGTGCTCGTGGTAGCCTTTGGGGACTGGGACGTGGAATATTATTGGGCCGTGGATGTAGCGGACTTGTCGATTGAGTGCGCGAGAGAATGACGCGCAGACTTGTAGTGGTGTCAGGACTTCGAAGGTGAGTGGTATGCTATAGATTTTATGTTAGTCGTGAATAATAGGAAGAAGCTATCGCAAGATGTTGTTTCTGTCGCTCTTTTACCGTGTATGATCACTCGAGTTACAAAACGTATCGTCACGACATCATCAAGAAATCATTCATGCACTAACCGATGATGTCTCCAAACCTCTGGGCCTTCCTTGAAGATCTGCAATAACGCCGGACCAACATCATGCTCTGCATCCAGCCATGGTAGAGGATCGTCCGGATGAAAAGGCGCTTGCCATACAAAACTCCCATCCTTTTGAAGCTCCATTCGAAACAGAGGATAAGGCAAAGTCGTGAAATTGTTGTTATAGATCCCACCATACACAAAAGTCGAAGGCATATCCAATGTACGAATATACTTTTCCAAGTCGGCCTTGACTTTCCACAACGGTAGTGCTTTCCATCCTTTGTTAAATGTAGAGTGATCCGGCATGCTGCTGTAGACATAATGTTTCACTCCTGCTTGCTGTGCTGCATCTGCCAGCGCCATTCCAATCTGAGTCTCATCTCCCCAATGCGTTGTATTCACAAAGGCAAGATCCGCACCTTTGAACAGGCGCGATACGAGAGATGGGTCGTCCAACTCGCCTGTCATTAAAGTGACTCCAGGTAATTCAGCAAGTTCCGATCCGACAAGACCTCGCGCATCTTGTCGTCGCATTTGTGCTCGTACGCGCCATCCTACTGCAGATGCGACTCGTACAAAACTGGCGGCTTGACGGCCTGTGCTGTTGACAGTAACGACGAGTCTCGGTGTGTTTGTTTTTGAAATCATGGGAGCATGTATGATTGAGTTTGGGAAACCTTCGACTTCTCTCATTGATGGCAATATCGAATTGGCCACCAGTCGATATTGTAAATGAAGCGAAGGCAGTGAGAGGTGAAAATGTATTGTCAGATCCTGTAGCAGGTGCAATCACTTTCTCAGAGATACCTTAGATTGCCCCCGCAAGAGCCGCAATCGGTGATGTGACAATCTCTCCTCGAATGTGATGAAGACGAAAAGTGCGGGCAGATAAAATAGAAAGAT